>Ga0224525_1000007_pt1 | contig 243182 bp, 200 predicted proteins | sample CFST100metaG_FD_179874 | JGI IMG/M metagenome (GOLD analysis project Ga0224525, IMG submission 179874) | Peat soil microbial communities from Stordalen Mire, Sweden - C.F.S.T100 | ecosystem: Environmental > Terrestrial > Soil > Wetlands > Peat | place: Sweden: Norrbotten County, Stordalen Mire...
GGGGGTGAGTCAACATCCACAAATAACTAATGAATGTTATTGATTTGAGAATTGAACATTGAGTGTTGGAAATTGGATATTCCAAATTTGCTATGTAAATATTAATAGCTTTATCTGCAACTAATTAATCTTGCTTTGTTCAAACATCTGATAGTAGCGGCCTTTTAACTCCATCAGTTCATTATGACTTCCTGTTCTACATTATCTCATATTAATACTTCTGTCTCCCCCTCATTGCATTAGAGAGGGGGACTAAGGGGGTGAGTCAACATCCACAAATAACTAATGAATGTTATTGATTTGAGAATTGAACATTGAGTGTTGGAAATTGGATATTCCAAATTTGCTATGTAAATATTAATAGCTTTATCTGCAACTAATTATTCTTGCTTTGTTCAAACATCTGATAGTAGCGGCCTTTTAACTCCATCAGTTCATTATGGCTTCCCTGTTCAGTTACCGAACCCTGTTCCATTACATAAATAATGTCAGCCCATTTAATGGTGGAGAGCCTGTGACTGATTATCAGTACCGTTTTGTTTTTAGCAAGCGATTTTAAATTCTGAAGTATCTGAAGTTCTGTTACTGCATCAAGTGCACTGGAAGGTTCATCCATGAAAAGTATGTCGGAGTTCCTGTAGAAAGCCCTGGCAATGGCCAGCTTCTGCCATTGACCAATACTTAACTCTTCACCTTTTTCAAAAAGATTTCCTATCATGGTGTTATAACCACCCGGGAGTTTTTCCAGGATGTCGGCAATACCGGCATTTGCAGCTGCCTGTTTAATATGTTCAGGTGAAACGTTGTCGGCTATGTTTCCCAGAAAAATATTTTCAGCTGCAGTCATATTGTACAACGCGAAATCCTGGAATACTGCAGTAATTTGCTTTCTAATTTCTTGAGGATTCACAAGGGATATGTCCTGCTCATCAAAAAGAATTTTCCCACTGTTAGCAGTATAGAATCCGCATAAAAGTTTTACGATGGTTGTTTTTCCTGATCCGTTGGGTCCCACAAGTGCTACAGTTTTTCCTGCAGGGATCTTGATTGAAATTCCATTCAACGCTTGTCGCTGGCTTGAGGGATATTGGAAACTCACATTGCTAATATTGATTTCTGTCGCCAACGGTTTTAATTTTTCCGGAACTTCCGGAAGCTTAGTTAGCGCAGGCAATTTAAGGAATTCAAAAAAATCACTGAGAAAAACATTGTCTTCATACAGTCCTGCAATCGACTGGAAAAATTCTTTCAGTACGCCGAATCCACGCTGGAATACCAGGAAGAAAAGAACCACGGTGCCAACAGAAAGTTTACCCCTGATTGCCATTACTGAAACAATTGCAAATGAAAGAAAAGTAATTGCTACTGCAAATGTCTGTGCTGCAATATCTGCAACGGCGCGCTTTCTGAGTATTTTGTTTTTTTGCTGATGAAGATTTCTTTGTATAAAATTAAATTTTGATTTGAATAAAATTCCAAGTCCGAATAGCCGCAATTCCTTTGCAAATGGCAATCCCGTTAGTATGCGGTTGTAGTAATATGCTTCACGTTCCTTTTTGCTGCTGGCTTTATTAAGCGTGTAGAGTTTCTTTGCAAACCTTATTCGTACCAGTATTCCCGGTATTACTGCAAAAAGTATCAGAAGGAAAACTGTCCAGTGAATTGTTAGGAGCATCACTGCAATGAATATCCATGATATCATTGATTGCAGTGCTGCAAAACTTTCCGAAACCATTTTGATGGGCCTGAAACCGGCTTCATTCACGGCACGGTGTATTTTGTCCTGGCTGGAGGAATCTTCAAGATAAGCCATATCAAGGTTGATATGTTTTTCCTGGAGTAATTCATAAATGTAGAGTGATACCGACTGCGAAAGTCTTTCGCGAAATTCACCACTCAGTATCGTAAGCACTGAGCTTATTAAAAATACACCTCCGGTAATTAAAATAATGACTACCACAGAGCGTATGGCGGCATCTTTATCCGGGTTAGCACCAGCAGTGGTTATTCCGTCAATCAGCCATTTAATAAGATAGATGATCAGGAAAGGGAGTATACCCTGAAATGCTGCAATAACAATATTTATAAAAGTAAGCCGCTTTGATTTCTTACTGATAAATTTCAGGCTGAAAAAAATATTTTTGACTGATGCAATTGCATTTTTAACTTTTAATCTGAACCAAACATTATACATAAAGAAGGGAGACAGCAGAACTGAAAATCGCGCAATGAAAATACTTATAAATGAAAGGAGGGAGGCATCTGTTTTTTTTTCTTTTAATTTTCGTTCAAATGAAATTACTTTACCGGCATACTGCTCTTCAGCAAACAAAGGGTCTTTGAAGCGACAGGTGTCACCTTTGGTAAGTAAAAAAGTTTTGTTATTCTTTAAAATGATTTTCAGTAAACGATGTGCGATCCATTTCCCGTCGGTTTTAAATACCACAACATCTCCGATACGTAGTTCACTAATGCTGCATTTGCTTATAGTAATAATATCGCCGTGCTTAAGGAAAGGAAACATACTTGTGCCGCCAACTCTCAGTTTAACCTGTTGCTGAGAATCAAGCAGAGCATCCGTCATTTCATAAAGCTCATTCTGAATATTATCAGTCTTCATGCGATTTTATAAAGTCAGTGATACTGTCGTCAGGAAGGAATCCCACCTCGTAAACCTTGATATGATTGCAAAGCCCGGAAATAAAATCAAGATGGTGTTCAAGATATTCAGCATTATAACTATGCTGAATGCAAAACGCCATTATTCTTGAAACAGCCTGCACTCCGCTGATTTGATGAAGTGAATTCAATTTAGCATGCCTGATTAAATTTACAGAATGCAATTGTTTTTTCTTAGGCTGATCGCTGTAAAACATTGGAGTATTGTGCATGAAATAAGCATCATTTTCTTTTCGGATAATCAGCCTGTCATCATTAATAATAAGGTTTCCTTTGTTCATCCAGAGTCCAGCCATAGTGCTTTTTCCAACACCCGAAAAGCCGGTGAAAATGCGTCCTTTTAATCCATCAAATACTCCTGATGCATGAATCATAATTGCATCATATTTAACTGTGAGATAGTATAAAACCAATGCTCCCAGCGGATACAGAAGGGGGTAAACGGGATCAACAGCATTCGCTGAATAAACTGTCCAAACGCTCAAATCTCTTTTCAGTATTGCAACCTGCTGGATATCCTTTTGCGATTGCTGATTGTATATTATAAATTTGTAATCATCATTATATTCGCTTATTGAAAAGAAAAGCTGTGATTCATTTTTAGCTTCAAAAATTATTTTCGAAGGAGTAAGCAATGCACTTGGTATTCCTGCATTTGAATGAATAAGCACATCTTGGTTTTCTGAAAATTTACTTTTGATAAAAGGGATATATCCATCTTCTAATGCAATGTTTTCAACATTCTCAGATTGAATCCTGATTGTAAATCCGGCAACTGCTATATCAATTGATTTCAAACGTTTAATAATTTATGCAAATATACGTAAACTGAAATTATAAAAATGCGTGACTGCGCTATGTCGGACAGAGTTCATCGGAAGCTAATCGAAGTCATACTTTTATTTGCTGTTACTTTTTCAGTTTATTGACAGAATCTGGCATAGCATGACTCAAATATTTTTCCTACGAATCTTTTTCCATCATGGTTGTAAGTTTTGCCAGAAACTCTTCAAGATCATCTTTTGCTGTTGATTTCTCTACTTCAAATTCTTCAGCAATTTTAGTAACAATATCTTCAATAGTATCTTTACCGTTAATATTAGTCCAGATAAAACTGCCAACTTCATTCAGTGTGAACAATTCATCCATATCGGCAATATTTTTTTTAACAGGGACCAGTATCAGTTCAGTGCCAACTATGCGGGTTGCGAATTGTGATTTTCGCTTATACAATTCATTTAAATTCATATTGTTTTTTTTGTAAAAATAAAAAAAAGTCCCGTTTCCAGGACTTTTTTATTAAGAAGTTGATTAAGCTTTTGTAAATTTAAAAGGATCATTAGAATTATTTTCTTTATTTATTGACCCTGCTGAACTAAATGTTGGATCACCCGGAGGAGAAACCATAAATACTGAGATTTCATTGTCAAGCTTGATCTGCTCTACCTGGGGTTTTGTATAATTACGTTTTTGTTTCTTATATGCTGTCTTCATATTGTTATATTTTAAAGATTTAAACTTCACTTGCTGATCATTACTTTCTTCGTTGTGGTTTCAGTTGCTGTCTGAATATTTACAATGTAAATGCCGGTTTCAACATTCATTTGCAGTTTGTTTAAACCTTGAGCAGATTGTTGATTCATGATCAGGTTACCAAGAACATCATAAACTTTTACAATAGCAGTTTTTGGTGTGCTTACAAAAATAGTGTTGTTTACTGCATATGCTGAAACAGCGCTTTCTGTATGAGTTGGAACTGAAGTAATCATATTACCGAAATGTATTTTGAACCGGTTAACATCATCAACAATCGCTGAAGAAAATGTATATGTAGCGGATTGGCGAAGGTCCTGTATTACGTTTTGCTGTACATCTTCCAGGTAAACAGAAATACTGGGATCGAAATCATTCAGGTTTGTTGCATTCAGTGTAAATGTACCTGCAGTAATAGTTTTAAAACCTAAATCAATAACGCGTTCTTCATTTGCTGTCATTAAAGTTTGTCCGTTGATAGCAACTTTCTCAAGATCGTTGGTAAGTGAATAAAGCTGCGCTGCATCATTGCTGAACATTTTATGTGAATCATAATTCTCGAAACCATTCTGTGCATCCTGGTAAAAGCCAACAGCTGTTTCATCAGTGTTTGTGCCGTCATTGATATTCATTACAAAGAAATCAGGATTGCTTGTTGTCTTATAGTATGACTGGGCATTGTGAACTCTGGCTCCCTGGTTAAGTGTAACTGATCCAGTAGTCTGACCGGTAGTAACCTTAACCCAGAATGATTGCATGGAAGGTACGAATTGTGTTCCGCCATTCACTGAAGCTTGTGAAAGATAGTCATAGGTTGCGAAAGTAGACCCGCTGCGATACCATACAGTTGATTCCAGGTTTGTAGGAGTTGTTGTAACGTTTAAAAGATTTATAGCAGAAGGAAAAGGATTACATACCAGATTGAAACCTTCATATGTATTTGGTGATGTTGCAGTAAGTGCTAAAGTTTTATCACCGGTATTAAGAGTACCTGAAAAACTAATGGTTTCAGTAGCTCCAAGCCTTGCAACAAACCCTTGCATAACATTTAGGGAAATACCATTTGTAATTACTTCAGAATAATTGCCGGCTACTTCATTAAAGTACCAAAGCCTGTTATCACCCATAGCATTAAAAACGCCACTTAAAGCACCTGTTACAGGGGAACCAACATACCAGTAATGACCATTGGGGGTGCTGCCACCGCTACCGGTTAAATAATTTTGAACTGTAGATGTGCCGGTAACTGCCAATGTTCCTTTATCAAGCAGTGAACCTCTTCCTGTAGCATCTGATTGTATCAGTAAATTGCCGCCAACATTTAGTGTCTGCGAAGCATTGATTGTTAAATTTGATAAAGGATAAATTGTAGCATTCCCTGAAATTGTCTTTGTAGCATCTACAATTACTTCATTTGGATTGTTAATAATTAAATTGACAACGCCGCTTGCCGGGAATTCAGTTAAAGTTGAAGTTTGAATTGCAGATCCTGCATATTCAAGTGATGATGAAGCACCATACGTAAGCGTGGAAGCTCCGAGCAACAGACTTGCTGTGCCAGCCAGGGTAAGTGTACCATTTACAGTGGTACTTAAGCCAAGTGTTTTAGCACCCGAATTAGATAATTTTAAACTGCTGTAAGTCCCAGGGTTTGCACCAGCAGTATTTCCTCCTTTGGTCATTAAAATCTGAACACCAGCAAAACTATATTCAACTGTTCCATTGAAAACAAATGTAGAAGCGCCTACAGTTGGATTACCACTTCCAGAGAATTTTAATGTACCGCCGCTTTCAATTGTAAAAGTCCCAAAATGGCTGGAAGCTGAGGCAGCATTTACGCGCTGAATGGAAGTGCTGGCACTTGCACATTCAAGTGTTGCACCTGATTTTATAGTAAGTGTTCCAACACCTGCTGAACCACCGTCAGGTCTGAGATTAGCATTACATACAACTTTCCCGGATGACACAGTGATATTTGCAGATTTAAAACCAGTATTTAAGGTAAAAACATCACCAGAAGTTGCTGGTGCGAATTCTACATCCCAACCTTGCGGGTTGCTAGACCAAGCTCCGGTGTTTGTTATATTTCTCGTAGAACCAACAAATTTTGCTTTCCCAGCTCCGGTAGTTGTTATCGTGGTTGTTGAATTCGCATCAGTACCGGGTATCGTATTAAGTGTACCTGTATAAGAGCGGATTTTTCCGCTTATTTCCAAAGTATTGGCGGCAATTGCCAGTGCAGTAGAAGTAACATTTATATTTAAATCATTACAAGCTTCGTTTTGAGTCAGTGTAACCGTAAAACCAGTTTGTAAATAAACATTGTTTGTTGCAGTTGGTGCTGAAGAAGCAGCACTCCATGTAGAACCGTCATATGATTCCCAAGTGGCGGCCGCATTCCAGTTACCTGTTGCCTTGCTCCTGTAATCTCCGGCAACTTGTGCTTTCGTAACATTGCTTAGCATTGCAAAAAACAATGCAATAAGCAACATTTTCGTTAAATGCGTAAAAATTCGATTTTTCATGATTTAAGATTTTATTGATAATTATTTGTTTTGAAGTAATAAAGCGCAAATATAAATAAAAAAAGTTCCCTTTAGGAGAACTTTTTTTTTAAAAGCCAAGATGTGCTTATGCTAATTTATTCATCTTAAACGGATCATGAGAATTATTTTCTGTATTTAGTGATCCTGCTGAGCTAAATGTTGGATCGCCCGGAGGTGATACCATGAACACTGAAATTTCAGTATCCAGTTTAATTTTCTCCAACTGCGGTTTCGTGTATGAACGCCTGGTTAATTTTTTATTTTGATATGTTTTCATATGAATATTTTTCTTTAAATTATTCGCTTAATGTTACTTTTTGAGTTATAGATTTGCCATCTGTCAGCACTTTTACAATGTATATGCCATTTACAACTTTCGGTTGCAATACATTTAATCCTTTAACCAATTGCTGACTCATGATCTGTTTACCTAGCATGTCATATATTTCAATAAGTCCGGCTCCTGCATCATGTGTATTTACATAAATGGAATTGTTGTTTTCATATATTGTAACAGCAGAATTTGACGCCAAATTTGAAATTGATGTTGTAGTAAGCGTTCCGAAATGCAGCTTAAAACGGGTAATATCATCTGTTATTCCTGAAGAAAATGAGTAGGTGTTATTTGACCGTAAATCCTGGAGAATACTGAGTTGGGTATCTTCAAGATAAACTGAAATGGAAGGATCGAAATCTGCAAGGTTGGTGGCAACAAGGCTGTGCTGTCCTGCAATGCCTGTTTTGAATCCCACAGCGACCACCCTGTCTTCGCTTGCTGCAAGCAATGACTCTCCGTTTATAGCAACATTGAAGTTATCGCTTGTAAGTGAATACACTTGAGGATAATTAACATCAGTACTGAACATTTTTTGTGAATCATAACCTTCGTATGTATCAAGGGCAGCAGGGAAGAAGCCAACAACCATTTCATCTGAGAATGTGGAGCGGTGTGCTTCCATTCTGAAGACATTAGTGGATGTTTTTTTATAGAATGGCTGAGAATTATGAACTCTGCTTGCAAGAGACATATCTAAAGTTCCAGTAGTTTGTCCGGCAGCAAGGTGCACCCAGAATGCCTGCATTGCTGGAACATACTGTTGACCAACAGGTGTGCCTTGTCCTGTATGACTTAACCAGTTATATGTTGAAAAATTTCCTGCGCTTCTGTACCACATTGTATTTTCTACGCTGGCCGATGCTACGCAATTTTCAATATTGATTGCTGAAGGATACGGGTTGCATATTAAATTGAATCCTTCATAAGTAGTTGATGGGGTTCCTGTAAGGTTATGTGAAAAGTTACCGTTATTTATTGAAGTTCCCGAAAAGTGAATTGTTTCTGTTGCACCTAAACGTGCAACATAACCATTTTTAACAACAAGAGATGTTGTATTATCTGTAATTTCTGTATATCCCTGTGAAGGGCCTTCACTATATGACCATAATCTGTTATCTCCGGCTGCAGTGAAAACACCGCTGTTAGTTGCTGGAACAGGCGCACCAATGTACCAGTAATTTCCGTTAGGCGTTGAACCTCCTGACCCTGTAAGATATTTTTCAACATCAAAAATTCCTGTCGAGGCAGTAATTCCATTATCAATAAAAGAGCCTGTCCCGGTAGCATCCGACTGCAATAAAAATATACCGTTATTGGTGGTTGCACCAATTGCTGTCAAAGCCTTGGCTGCAGCTATTGTTAAATTAGCAGATGTGTTAATGATGAGAGCATTGCAGATAGCAGGAGTAGCCGGGTCTAAATCAACAATAGGAGAAAAGGTTGTTCCTGATAGAATAATTGTATTATCGGCAATTGTTGGAACTGAAGCAGTACTCCAGTTTGCAGTATTTGACCACGCAGTTGAAGTTGTCCCGTACCATCCATCTGATGGTGTTGATAAAGTGTTGCGAGGGTTTACTATACCTGCGGTAAAATCTATAGAATTATTATCAGTTTCAGCAAAACCTAAGCTTCCCCTTGAAACACTTGTTGTATTGCTTGCGGCTGGTGTGGCTGCGACACCTTCGAAACAATTAGCTGTACCATAGCCTACAAAGTCAACCAGAGCTCCTCCTGTAGGACAGGATCCGCTTAGCACAGTACCGTTGTTTGCCAATGCTATTTTACCGTTTGATGCTCCCATAGGAATAGTTCCAATAACATCGGGTGTGGGTAGATTAACAGTACCTCCTGCACCTAATGCTTCCTGGATTAAAAAATACCTTCCGGGGGCAATTGAACCTGTGAGGTCAGTCTTGGTCCAGGTAGTACCAGCAGCTGATGTATACTGAACTGACCACCCGGCAAGGCTTACTGTCGAACTGGTAGGATTAAAAAGTTCAACAAAATCATTTTTATAAGTAGCACCGGCATTACCACCGCCACCATATACCTGGCTAATTACTATGTGAGTAATTTGTCCCACTAATGTCTGACTTAGAAAAACAATAAATGTAGCCATAAGCAACATTTTTGCAAACAGTGTAAAAACTCCTTTTTTCATGATTATCATTTTTATGTAATAAAAAGTTTTAAAGAAATATAAGGCAAATATAAATAAAAAAAGTTCCCTTTTGGAGAACTTTTTTTAAAAATGCAATGAATTACTTATGCTAATTTATTCATCTTAAATGGATCATTAGAATTATTTTCTTTATTTAGTGATCCTGCTGAGCTAAATGTTGGATCGCCCGGAGGTGATACCATGAACACTGAAATTTCAGTATCAAGTTTAATATTCTCCAACTTCGGTTTCGAGTATGAACGCCTTGCTAATTTTTTATTTGAATTTGTTTCCATATTAATATTTTTCATTAAATTATTTGCTTAAAATTACTTTCTGAGTCACAGATTTGCCATCTGTCAGCACTTTTACAATGTATATGCCATTTACAACTTTCGGTTGCAATACATTCAATCCTTTAACGGATTGCTGACTCAGGATCTTTTCACCTAACATATCATATATTTCAATAAGCCCGGCTCCTGCTTCATGTGTATTTACATAAACAGCATTGTTATATTCATAAATTGTAATGGCTGAATTAGCTGTCAGATTTGAAACTGATGTTGTAGTAAGCGTTCCGAAATGAAGTTTAAAGCGGGTAGTATTATCAGATATTCCAGAAGTGAATGTATAGTTTGGGTTCTGACGGAGATCCTGCAATATTCCCATTTCTGCGTCTTCCAGATAAACTGAAACTGAAGAATTGAAATCACCGATATTATTAGCGTTTAAAGTAAATGAACCACTAACATTTGTTTTGATTTCCATAGGTATAACACGCTCTTCAGTTCCCCCAATTACCGACTGACCATTGATTACAACAACAGAATAATCAGGTGTGATGGTAGCAATCTGAGGATAATCATTTTCAGGACTGAACATTTTCTTCGAATCATAGGCATCGTAATTGTTTACAGCATCCTGAAAGAATGCAACTACAGCCTGGTCAGTTAAATTGCCATTTGTAAGATCCATTCTGAAAATATTGTCAGTATTTGTCTTATAGAAAGCCTGTGTACTGTGAGTTCTGGCAGCATTTGTAACTTGCAGTGTTCCGTTTGTTCCTGAAGGAACCCATACCCAGAATGATTGCATCGCTGGTACGTATTGTGTAGTTGTTACAGGAACACCAACGGCAGAAAGCCAGTTATAAGTACAGAAATTTCCGCCATTCCTGAACCAAATGGTATTATCAATATTAGTTCTGGTAAGTCCAACGCCTGCATTGTCAAAATTAATTGCTGATGGGTATGGATTGCTAACAAGGTTAAATCCATCATAAACACTGACAATACTCCTTGTAAGATTCCCTACACTACCAATACTTCCCGTATTTAAAGAAGTACCTGTGAAATCAATTGTCGAGGTAGCACCAAGGCGGGCTACATAACCTTGCAGAGGATTAAGGTTTACACCGTCTGTTGTTATTTCTGTGTACCCTTGAGTAGGAGCTTCGCTGTAAGACCAAAGCCTGTTATCGCCTGAAGCGGCAAAAACTAAGCTTGTGGCTGATGGAACCGGTGACCCGATATACCAGTATGCGCCATTTGGTGTAGGACCGCCTGAACCTGTAAGATATTTGTCAACATGAAATGTTCCTGTTCCTGCAATGGTTCCGTTATCAATAAATGAACCTGTTCCGGTTGCATCAGATGCTAATGTAAATGTTCCGTTATTTGTAGTTGCACCGCTTGCAGTTAAAGCTGATGCTGCTGCAATAGTAAGTGTAGCACCTGTATTTATAGTTAAAGCATTGCAAACTGCAGGTGTTGCAGGCGCCGCATTTACAACAGGCATATTTGGTGCCCCTGAGTTAATAATAACATTATCACCAGAAGTGGGTAAGGAAAGGCTTGTCCAGTTGCCGGTAGTTCCCCAGTCGCTGCTAACAAGTCCTGACCACATTCCGGCAGGTGTTGCCTGAACTGTAAGATTATCCATACTGCAATTATCTCCCCATTCTGAATGAAACTTAAAGCCAACATATATAACCGGTTGGTTTGCTGCACCAACTGGCAGTGTTATACTTTTTAATTTCCACAAACTAGTACCTGAAGTAAGAGATGCATCATAGCGTGCCACAAACTGTACATCATTCCATGTAGAACCATCTGTAGAATACTGAACTGTAACACCTTCATTCAGATAAGCTCCTGTATTATAGCTTGTGCTGTTTTCATACATCCAGTAAAAGTTAACATCAACACTGTTTATTCCTGTTGTGGTAATTGGAGCGCTTACAAGTCTGGTTTCAGTCCCAGCTGAATAACTATATGAATTCCAATACACATAGTCTGCTCCTTCTTGTGGTGTGGTGGTTGGATATGAAGAACTGGCTAAATATTGAATGTTTGAAGTACCGGAAACATATTGCTGCGACCAGCAGGTAGGTATTGTTACCGCATTAAACCCTTGTGTTAAAGGTAGAGTTGAATTTGTACAAGGTGTTGTAAAGGTAGAAGAAGCTGCCCATGCACTGTATGAACCACCTCCACAATTTGCTCTTACATAATAGCTGTAAGATGTTGCAGCTGCTAGTCCTGTAAGTATATAAGGGTTTGTAACTCCAGTTATAGTTGTTCCAGTACCTTGTATAAATCCTGCAGCACCCCACTCAATATCCCATGAGGTTGAAGATCCGTTTTCAGTCCAGCCTAAAGTAGCTTGTGTCGGAGTAATGGAAGTAGATGTAAGAGCACTTGGTGTGGGACAAGCAGGTGATATGATGTTTATCTTGTAGTCTTCTGTTTCTCCATATGAGCTAACAACACAAGGACCTGTAGTTGTTGATTCTTTACAAACAATTCTCATCAGTGTGTTCCCTAAGGTTGCACCAGCCGGAATAGGAATACTATAATTAATAGTATGAGTGTTTGAACTTGCGCTTGGGAAAATAATGAATTCCTCACCTGCATCCGCCAGACTACCGTTCTGGTTGAAGTCAATGTAAACTCTTACATTATGTGTATATGCTGTGCCAGCGCATTCAGTAATTTGAACAGAAATAGGTACAGATAATGTACGGGCAACATCAGTTGGGGTAATAGAGGTGAAGTTACTGTAGAGATCTGCAGTTCCTGTGGCAGTACCCTGCGTTCCGGTTAAACTTGCGCAACCACTGGTATTATTTAACGAACTGCCAAATGTAACATTAGTAATATCTTCATCACCTGAATTTGTTGCTGCAGATGCACAATATAAACTAAACACATCAGAATTACCTGTGACGGCAACGTTTGTAGTTGAACCTCCACCAACATTGGTAATATTGCCACTATAATTAATGCCAGCGGCTAAAGGAACAAAATGAGCATATATTGTTGTACTTGCTAGGGTAGGAATCGTATAAGAAACATTAACAGAACTGCTCCATGTGGAACCATCAAGCGAAACTTCAAAACCTGCCGGCGCGGTAACAGCAATTGGGCCTGCAGTTAAATTTATACCAGAAAGAGAATATGTCTGTGAAGCAGAAGTTCCCGGATAAGCATTATATCCAAATGAAAGTGATGAAGGTACCGCTGATAAAGCCGGAGTAGTAGGATATTCTGTCCAACTCACATCATCAATAAAAATATTATTTCCATATACAGAAGTTGCCTTTAAAATCAGGTATTCAGTAGCTGATGTTTGTGTTCCCGGAATAGTATAAGTATATTGATACCAGCCATTGGCTCCAACTATAGGAGCTAAACCAATTGCCCGATTAACTGTACCTAATAAAGTAGCACCGGTTAAATTTGCAGCAGTATTGTAATATACATCTATTTTGTCCGCGGTTGTGTTGTAACCATTGTCACGGTACATCCAGAAGCTTACAGCAGCGCCAGTTGTATTCCCAGCCAATGAAAAAGATGGTGTGACTAGTGATCTTACACCTGAATTAGTCGTCCAACTATCAAATTTAGCTTCGCCAGCTCCGGAATGAGGAGCCTGGGTTGGATAAGTTCCTGTTGTGACCCTTGTCCAGGTATTTGTTCCTGAAGTTAATAAATCTGTCCATCCGCTTGGAACAAAAGTTGCTCCATCGAAAGATTCATTGTGGATAACTTGCCCCCAGGAATGTCCTGCCCAGAGGAACATCACAAATAAAATTGCGAATAATTTTCTCATAAAATTTAAAATTTAGTTATTAGTTATTTTTATAAATTTTTTGTCAAAACCCTGCAAATGTAATATAATGTATTTTATCAGACAATAGGGAAATCACTTAGACCTATATACGTTATATGCGATTTATTTCCCTATATATTGGAAATGAATGTGTGCAATAGCTAAATGTTTGTAAATTTAATTTCAGATAATAGTATTTTTCGACTAAATAAATTTATGTTAAGTTCGGAATTTGGATAAAAGTGTAATTATTTAGCAAAAAATTAACAATTTAGTTCATTCATTTTTCAGATTAAGTAAAAAAATGATTTCTAAAATCAATAATGATTTATTTTAATTCTCTTCAATGATTTTTCATTGATAAATATTTTGCTACCTGGTAAACATTTGTACTGTGGTTAATTTTATCATCTCGCAAAATTATATTTTTAACTAACCGACAAAATTAAAATGGGATTAGATTTGCGTTAAAACTGCATTAGCTGCAATAAAATATTTATGATTCAATTTGCTAACCTTAACAACTTTTAAGGTTGCAGTTAACATCATTTAACGCGTAATACTTGAACTTGCTTCCTCTGCTACTGTAATTTTGTATCAGAAAAAAAGTATTATTAACCTTTAATATCAAAAACAATGAAAACAACCATAAAAACAATTACACTTGCTTTGATGTTAAGCTGTGTAATTTCATTTGCAAATGCTCAGGTCAGCAAAAAAGAAGTGCCACTTCATTTAAGATATACAAAAGTTAGTATAGCAGTTCAAACAGAAACTCAAAAACAAATTGGACCAGTGAATAATGCACCCAAGAGTCCGAATGTTAAGTTTGATAGTAGTGCTCCAATACAGCGTGCATATAGACGAATAAGGAAATAAATCATTAAACATAATTTTGTTTAATCATGAAAAAAATATTGACACTGAAAATTGCAATATTGATATTTTGCATTTTTCTTACAGGTAACATTTCTGCAAATAATTTTTTTACTACGAAACACGATCCAGTAAAAAAAGAAAACTATGGATCCAGGTATTATCCAAATAAAATATTGCATTCAACGGTTAAAACTTCAGGTAAAGATGGTGTTAATAAAAATCGACATACGCCAAAAAAACATGTAGCACGAAGAATGCACCAGCGACCAATTAGGAATCACTAACCAGAGAAAGAGGCATTGTCCTCTTTTTTTGTGTTGCTACCGAAATTTTACCACGATATTTGCGTCTAATTGAGAAATTGGTTTTATTCGTTATAAAAAATTAATTATGAGAAAAGCATTGATTTTAATGGTGATGGTCCTTGTAGGGATAAATCTGAATGCACAGACTATAAAAATTTTATTTGATGCCACAAAGGCTGAGAGCGCAGGAAGTGCAGACTGGGTTATAGATGCAGACGTTTATAATATTTATTGGAATAATAGCGGTAGTTATTCGCTTACAGGTTCTGAATCAAATGCACAAAAAGTTCCTACGCCTGCTCAATCAGGTATTGGTAGTTCAACAGCAGAGACTTACTGGACAGGTGGTATTTCGGCATGGGGAGTGGATATGGTAAAAAAAGGCTATTATGTTGAAACACTGCCATGCACAGGGCAGATTACTTATGGTAATTCAAGCAATACTCAAGATCTTTCGAATTATAAAGTATTTATTGTTTGTGAACCGAATATTCAGTTTACAACCACTGAAAAAATGGCTATGATGAACTTCGTACAGAACGGAGGAGGATTATTTATGGTTTCTGACCATGACGGATCCGACAGAAATAATGATGGTATGGATTCTCCGCATATATGGAACGATTTTATGGATACACTTACAACTCATCCATTTGGAATTCATTTTGATTATGCCAGTTTTTCTCAGACTTCAACAAATGTTGCGAATCTACCCACCGATCCTTTATTACATGGTGTAATGGGTGGTGTTACTGAGGTGATGTGGAGTGCCGGAACAACCATGACATTGAGCACAGCCCATAATTCATCCGTTAAAGGTGTAGTTTTTAAAACAGGTTCATCCACAACTGGTTCTACCAATGCTATGGTTGCTTATGCTTCATATGGCAGTGGACGTGTTGCTGCAATTGGTGACAGTTCGCCTTGTGATGACGGTACCGGTGATCCGAATGATGTTTTATATACGGGCTGGACGGTTGATGCCAATGGTAATCATGAGAAACTTATTGTGAATGCTACGATATGGCTGGCAGGTACTATTACATCAATTCCTGAATCAGAAATGTCAAACTCATTATTAATAAATCAACTGACATATCCTGATAAAACTGAATTTGTTGTTTCATCTTCAGAAATACTTAAAAATGCTGCTTTCAACGTTTATGATGTTGTCGGCAATTTGGTTTATAAAACTTCAGATATAAATGATGTTACCCTGATGAATAATGAATTCGGAGCTGGCATGTACATTTACAAAGTTGTTGCTGACGGTGCAATTTTAAAAACCGGAAAGTTCCTTGTGAAATAAAATTCAAGCTTTAATTTCAGAACCATTTAAAGTGTGATAACTTTTTAGCTGCTGCGCTGTGAGGCATGAATGAACTGGCAAAACACCAACAATACTTCCGGGTTTGATCAACTTAATAAATTCTGCGGACGTTTTTATAATTCCATGTTCCTGTGAAATTGCGGAAACATATGTTTGCGAAACAGGCTCAGACCATCCGTTCTCATTATATTCTACGATAAGTCCGTAAAGTTTGGAATTTTTTTTATCTGAAATACTTTCTTTCGAAAGATGAATGGCACCACCATAAATTACAAATTCTTTCCTGTTCACACTAACTGAAACTACAGGGCAGGCAACTGAAACAGCTATCTGATTGGATGTACAGCTCCCAAGAAAATATTGCATCACATCATAAAACACAAAATTACCAGGACGTATTTCATCAACACCTCTGAAATCATCGCAGATGCTGCAACTTGGTGTATCGCCAATTGAAATTTTCAATCCTGGAAAATTTGTTGAAAATTTTTCCTTAAGACTATTCATTTTTTTAATTGTATCAGCATGAATTGTTTTTATTTCATTTGATGATTTAGCAAAGTATGAATGTCCCGAATGCGTAAGGAATCCTTTCAATTGAAGTCGGGGTGCTGTTGAAATAAATTTTAAAATTTCTTTTATATTATTATAATCATTCCATTCAATTCCGGTGCGATGATAGCCTGTATCAATTTTTATAAATATTCCAGCAACCGCGGTCAGTTTCTTATGCAGCGCCTTGACACTAGAAATGTTATCTGCAATCAGATTCAGTTTTATTTTATTTGCAAGCAAATTTATTTCATTTACCTCAAGAATATTTACAGGAAATGCAATGGTAATATCCGTCCATCCATTGTCAGCAAAATAATGAGCCATTGACACCGAAGAGACAGTGATTTTGTCAACACCATAATTTCTGAACCATTCTCCAATTATTGCTGAATGATGTGTTTTAAAATGTGGTCTGAAAATGAGATGATGTTTTTTTGCTTTTTCAGCCAGAAAGGCAATGTTGCGCAAACATTTGTCCTTATCGAGAATTAGTGTTGGTTTTTTAATATTCATATGCATGAATTAATAACCAATTTTTATAATATCAACTAAAGCTTTTACAATATTCTGCTGCAGCGAGTCGGGAGGATTTTCAGGTATTTCGATGGTTACAACTTCTTTTCTTTTATCATCACCAAAATAACTTCCAATAGAACCTTCTGTTTTATAACCAATATTATCAAGCAACTTCTGACCAGTACGTTTTGAAATAAATTCTGCAAGAGGCATACCTGTACCATCATATTGCACGCAATCCATGAACTGATGCAGGATTATCAAAGCGTCAGGGTGATAAAGACTGTCGATTTTTAAAATGAATTGGGTTTCAATTTCAGATGTTGCATAATTGCCACCCCAGAAAGGTTTCTTATCTTTTTTTAGTTTTGACGAATCGGTGCGCACCCAATTTGTTGCAGGGAAATTTCGGTTGATATCAATTTTATCAGAATTTGTTCTTCTGTCAAGTACATTGCCGTCAGGGTTTGCAGTGGGGATGCATAAAAGTGTATTTGCTGAATTAATATTTGCGAAAATTTCATTCAATACTTTAATTGAAAGAAGTATTCCTGCTTTTTCATTGCCATGGACACAGCCAATCAATAATATTTTTTTACCAGCATTGCCAACTTTGTAACAACGAATTTTATTTCCAAGCGGCGTTTTTTCAGTAAGAACCAGTTCATCAGAAATGCTGTTCCTTATGGCATATAATGAAGCTGAAATTAATAAAATAATTATTGCCGGAAAAAAAAATATTCTCTGTATTCGCATTTGTTATTTTTAAGTAAAGACTCCGGAATGTTTTCCGGAGTCTTTTAAATTTTTATTCATGAAAAATAATCAGGCCATAATGCCCAATTGTATAATCCGGTTTAAATTTATACGCAATTACTTCAATCTTATACATTCCGCCAACCTCAGGCTTAAAAGTAACCAGTGCATTGCTCTCTGCACTATTATCTTTTGCTACCTGCTTCCATGAGCCGCCCATATCCTGGTAAACGGCAACATCAATATCGGCAAAGCGAAAATCTCCGAAAACCCATACACTGTAAGTGTAATCGGAGGACATTTGTCTGAATGTCTCCTTGTTTTTACTTTGGGAAACAAGATCGAATTCCATTCGTACCACTTCATAATTGTGTGCTTCAATAGTGTCGATATAAATCATCGCATCCTCCATAATAGGTTTCATGGTGGTTTCAGCGTTCTGAGCAGAAACTCTCATCGCCAAAGTCAGCAGCATAGCTGTGAAAAGAATAAATGTAAATTTTTTCATGTTGATTGAATTTGGTTTATACTTATTTTAAAAAATTGAAATCAAATATAGTTACAAAAGGACAAGGAAACAATTTTTTTTATTTCAATATACCCGATAGTTTCCTGAAAGAATTGAATAGTCGGTGATTCAGATTAAAATAATAAATTTGCCGCTGTTGAATTTTATATCAATGAAAGTTAAACTGTTTTTTAAAGAACTTTTTAAAGATACTCTGAACACGGCCTGGGTTATGTTCAAGATAATGATTCCTGTTTCAATTGTGGTGAAAATACTGCAAATGACAGGAGTGATTGTGTATATTGGTATTGCATTGTCACCGATAATGCGTCTTGTAGGATTACCCGGAGAAATGGGCCTGGTGTGGGGCACAGGGATGATCACTAATTTATTCGGTGGAATTATGGCATACCTGAATGTAGCTCCATCATTTCATTTGACAGTTGCCCAGACAACAGTCCTCGCGCTGATGATGCTTGTTGCACATACCTTCCCCATAGAGTTGCAGGTTGCCCGGAAGGCGGGCGTAAAACTGATTACAATGTTTATTTGGCGGTTTGGTTTTGCTTTTCTGATGGGGCTGGTATTGAATTTAATTTACAACGGATTTAATGTGCTCCAGGAACCATCGGTCATTACATGGAAGAGGCAGGTAATTGTTGATCCTTCGCTTCAGGCATGGGCTGTGGGAGAACTGAAAAATTATCTTACAATTTTTCTTTTTATATTTTCATTGTTGTTACTGATAAAAATATTAAAAGTAACAGGTGTAATCAATATCATTACTAAGGGACTCAGCCCATTGTTAAAACTAATGGGAATAGGAGCAGAGGTAACAACCATTGCAATCATTGGGCTTACACTAGGTGTGGTATATGGTGGCGTACTGATTATAAATGAATCGAAAAACAAAAATATAAACAAACGCGATATTTTTTATTGCCTCGCATTAATGGGTTTATGTCATAGTGTTATTGAAGACAGCATCCTAATGATAGCGCTGGGAGGGCATTACACAGGTGTGTTGATTTTCCGTTTCCTGATTTCAATGCTAATAATGTGGGCTGTGGTGAAATATACAAAACATCTTTCCGACAGTTCTTTTGCTAAATACTTTCTTGCAAAAAAAAATAACTAAATTTACTTACGATTCTATAAAAAAATATAGACAAAAGTGGTTTTGTTTAATATTAAATCCATTTATTGTAAAATAAAATTCATTTGCTTTATGTTAAAAAATTAGTAAATTTGCTAATTAAATAGTAATAAAGTTCTTTAAAAATTTAAAATAGCATTAGCTCTATATCCTGCTGTCGAAAACTGGTAATTTTCAAAACTTGCAAGATGGGCTCACGACAAAAGCGTGGGCTTAACATATTTGCAAGTTAGGTATACCAGTACCTCGACATCGGATATTGTTTTGTTCCACGTTTTTTTTCTTCTTTTTTTCTTTGAAAATTAAAGAATTAAAATCATAATTTCAAAAAGCATTAAATTTATGAAATGGGAACAAAATGACCATGATGATTGCAGGGTATCTGAGTATTCTGATATCATTCATAAAAGAGATTTTGGTACCTTGAAAGATAGATTAGGCATCTTGATTTTTTTAGATGATCAGTATGAAGTGAAAGATATTGAGAAGGTAGATTCAGGCAGGGTTACTGTTTCCATTGCAAAGCAAATATTAGGTGCTTTGAATTATAGTTTCACTTTTGTAAAAATTCTTTATACAAATAATACTAGTGATGCGTGTTCTCTTACTAATGACCTCCTGAAAAAATACAATCTAAAAAAAAAGTAAATAATTCCACTTAAGATTCCTGACAAAAAGCAAATTTCCTGCAATAATTTTATCAAATAACTTATTGTAAAACGTAAAAAAATCTGTTGACAAGATATCAATTGATAAGAAAAAAAAGTTTAATGCTTGCCTTTACAATTTTGTTATTCTTTCACGAACTTTTTTACCGCAACATTATCCTCATTTTCTACTTTCAGAAAATAAATTCCATCGGCAAGAAAAGAAATATCGATTATTGATATTGATTGCAGTAACTGGGTTTTTAAAAGTTGTTGCCCTTGAATATTGCATATTGAAACAGTTGATAAAACGGAATTATTATTGTTTAATTCAATAGAAAGAAAATTATTTGCAGGGTTTGGATATACAAATAATTCTGTATTGCCAGCATTATCAAATAATGGAATTCCAGTTGCATTTCCAGCTGTATCAGTTTTTACAAGAAATACATCGTTGTATGAATTTGGGCTGAACGATATAGTATTTCCTATAGTAATAAATCCAAGATCGGAAGTTTGTTTAACGCAAAAGCCAGCATCATCATAAACACCGCCAAAAGTTTTCTGCCATAAAAAATTTCCAGCCGTATCAGTTTTTACCAGGTACATATCATTTGCACCCGCTCCATAACTTGCAGTGCTGCCTGCTATCACATATCCATTTTTACCTACAGAATCAACGCTGAATGCTTTATCGGAAAATGTCCCACCAAATGTTTTGTACCATTGTTGTATTCCTAAACTATCAGTTTTAATCATGTACATATCTTCAGATCCATTGCCGAAGGAGTTGGTATAACCACCAAGTATAAAACCATTATCAAGTGTCTGCATAACTGTGAGGGCCCTGTCATTGCCGGCACCTCCATAATGTTTAAGCAATTGTTGATTTCCGGCTGAATCAGTCTTTACAAGCATTGCATCATCTAAAACAGCTCCAAAATTGTATGTGTATCCTGATAAAATATAACCTCCATCATTTGATAAAGAAACTGAATAGCCTCCATCATTATCTGATCCACCAAAGTATTTTGCCCATTGCTGATTACCTGAAGAATCTGTTTTAATGAGTGCAGCATCAAGGTTTCCTGAGCCATAACTTCTTGTACTTCCAGCAAGGATATAACCACCATCTGGTGTTTGTGCAACTGAATACCCATAATCATTTGCTGTATCACCGTAGGTCTGCTGCCATTGCAGGTTCCCGGTGGAATCTGTTTTTACAAGATACATATCGTATCCGCCAGCACCAAAGCTGTTTGTAAACCCGAAAAGAATAAAGCCGCCATCAGTTGTTTGTTTAACTGATTGCCCAAAATCGAAATTATTGCCACCAAGTACCTGTTGCCATTGCTGATTACCGAATGAATCTACCTTAATCAGATATAACATTTGATGTCCAGTTGCAATAAAATTTTGCGTATGACCTAAAAGAATATAACCGCCATCGCTGGTATTATCAACCGACAAACCGAAGTCAGGACAAGCATCGCCATAATGTTTTATAAACTGAATTGGTTGCTCTTGAGAAGACATCTGAACTAAAAAGAATAGAAAGAAAAAGTAGATTTTTTTCATGAATGGTAAATTTGAAAACAAATATATCGAACCTGAGTTGTTTATCCAAGAACAAAACAGTTATCGGCAGGAACTAACAAGTTAAAGGTAAAAAAGTAGTAAGTGATAAGATGCAAGTCATAAGTCATTTTTCGCACCGTAATGTCATTAATAGTCAGAATGCTTTGCTGCTATTATTGGTCATAACGCTTCGCAGTTATTTTTAAATGTACCAAATGACCATGAATGACGCTTCACAGCAGCATATAGCTATAAGCCAAAAACATTTAACGTTTGAAAATTTCCGGCTAAATGACAGAATGCGATTATTTTTTCAAATACTTATCAAGCCATGCAAAGAAAGTACGTTGCCACAATACACTGTTTTGCGGTTTCATTACAAAATGAGATTCTTCAGGGAAGTAAAGGAACTCGCTTGGAATTCCCTGCAGCTGTGCTGCATCGAATGCTTCCATACCTTGAGTATAAGGTATGCGGAAATCATTGCCACCTTCAATTACAAGGAGAGGAGTGTCCCATTTTCCAACAAAATTACTTGGTGAAAAATCGTAGCTTTTGGGTTTTGGAGTTTTCCAGTAAGCGCCACCAAGATCATGATTCGCAAACCACATTTCTTCAGTGCTTCCATACCAACTTGTAAAATCGAACATACCGCAATGTGCAATAAATGCTTTGAAACGCTTGTTATGGTTGCCAGCTAACCAATAAACAGAATACCCGCCATAGCTTGCTCCCACAGCACCAAGGTGATCTTTATCTACGTAACTTTCTGCAGAAACGGAATCGATTGCTGTAAGATAATCTTTCATATTTTGTCCGCCATAATCCAAAGCAATCTGGTCGTTCCATTCCTGTCCGAAAGTTGGAAGCCCTCTTCTGTTCGGCGCCACAATAATGTATCCATTAGCTGCCATCATCTGAAAATTCCAGCGGTACGACCAGAACTGACTTACTGCTTCCTGCGGCCCGCCTTCACAATAGAGCAATGCAGGATATTTTTTTGTCTTGTCAAAATCGGGTGGATAAATAACCCATACAAGCATTTTTTTATTATCGGTTGTTGTGATCCAGCGTTTCTCAACCCTTGCAAGCTTAATAGTATCAAGGATTACCTTATTGGTGAAAGTAATTTGCGTTTCAACATAATCTTTTTTAATCTTTTCAACTTTGAAAATTTCTGTTGGAAGCGACATTGACATTTCAGTTCCGATAAGCATTGTCTGTATAGATTTTGATTTTAAAGGTTTGTATGTGCATGTGCTTACATCCGTGTAATCATGGATTCCCTGAGTGATTTGAGTAATTTGTTTCGTACTGATATTCACAGAAAAAATCTGGAATGTTGCATTGGTTCCGCTAATGAAATATATAATATTATTATCAATCGGATCCCATTTGAAATTGCTGGAACCTTCACCAAATTTTTCAGAAAGGTCAGTGTATTGCTTGGTAGCAAAGTCGTACAGCATAATGCGTTTTTTATCCGATTCATATCCTGCTGTTTTCATACTGCTCCATACTATCTTTTTCCCGTCATTGGAAAATGCCGGATCTTGGTCGTATCCTGGCATTCCGTCACTAATATTAGTAGTTTGTTTCGTTGCGAGATTGTAAATATAAATATCTGAATTCGTACTGAGTGCTTCTTCTTTTCCATGAAGTTTCTTACAAGTGTAAGCGATTAGTTTTCCATCAGGACTCCATGTAATCTCTTCCATGCCTCCAAAAGGTGTAAGCGGTGAATCGAATTTTTCGCCTTTCATAATATCTGTGTATGTGCCAGTTTTACAAGTTGCAGTATCGTATGAAGCAAAGCAGACATGGCTGTATGCAAAGTCTGTCCATGCATCCCAGTGACGATACATCAGGTCATTTATAAGCATGGCATTTGCTTTTGGCAAATCGGGATATAAATCATTTACTGTACTATCAAGTTTCATGTCTTTTATAAAAAGAATGTTTTTCATATCAGGTGAGTAGGCAAAGCCATTTATTCCATCCGGAATATCTGAAACTTGCTTTTTATTGCTTCCGTCAGGATTCATCTCCCATACCTGTGAGGAACCGCCTTCTGAAGAAAGATATCCGATTTTTTTCCCATCGGGACGCCATAGTGCATTATATTCACTTCCTTTTGAATCTGTTATTTTTACTGGCTTTCCACCGCTAACAGGTATGGTATATAAATCTCTGTTTCCTTTGTTTTCTTCAAGATTGTAATAGGTTACCCCGTAAAGAATTGTTTTTCCATCAGGTGAAACCTGCGCTTCGCTTACTCTTCCAAGTTTCCAGAGAAGTTCGGGTGTTAGTTTGCTTTGTCCGAATGTTGCAAATGCTAATGCAAGCAATAAAAATGTTGTTGAAATTTTTTTCATTATTTTTTAATCTTTAAATAAAACAAATAATATTATTTTCCTTTGACAATCCCTTCAATTCTATTAAGTCCGTCAATGGGTCTTTGATAATTCGGTTTTAGTTCTATCGCTTTATTGTAATCAAGTTTTGCATTTTCAACATCACCCATAAGTTCATAACAGTATCCACGGTTGTAATATGCTTCAGCATATTTGGGATCACAAAGTATTGCATTGCTGAAATGTTTTACAGCCTGGGGATAAACCTTTAAATATACAAGGTGAATATAGCCAAGATTGTAATGTGCATATTTATATTTTGGATTAATACGTAGTATGGAATCATATTCGATGATGGCTTTATCGTAATCTTCTGTTTCCTGGTAATACATGCCAAGACCGTATCTGGCTTCAACACTTTTTGTATTAAGTTTAATTGCATTGTTGAAATAATCAATTGCAAGTGGATTCTTTTTTGTGGAAAATAATAAACCAAGCTGGATATAAGCATTGTAATATTCCGGATCCTGATCAACTGCGGTCTGCAATGAAGCTACTGCTTTTGCTGTATCGCCAGTTTCTTTATAAGTCATGCCCTTCATGAAATAGGCTTTTGCATTTATTTTATCGACTGCAAGTGCCTTGGAAATATATTCCATAGTAGTTTTATAATCTTTGAAATAGAGATTCAGTTCAGCATATTTCAGGTCTGCATCTGCATAATCGGGATCAAGCTTTAAAGATTTTTCAATAGATGTTTTGCAGTTTTTCACTTTTCCCATTGCAAAATACACATCCGATAATGTAAGAAAATATTTTGCTTTGGTTGAATCAATATTTAGTGCTGCACGAACATCTGCTAGTGCTTCGTCAAGTTTTTGAGCTGTGATAAGCAGGGCTGCTCTTTCATCATAAAGGTCACCATTATCGGGGTCAGCTTTAATCTTTGCATTGATAGCAGCAATTTCAGGTGAAAGAGAATCTGACACAACAACCTTTGTTTCATCAGTTTTTTTATTTTTTCCTCCACAGGAGAAAATGGAAATGCAGACAAGTGCTGCGAAAAGAAATCTCCAGATATTTTTCATCATTAAAAAAATTAGGTCAAAAAAAGAAGTCCCGTTTCCGGGACTTCAAAGATAATTATTTATTAATTTGTAGTGAGTGCTTCACGTATTTTAACTTCGAGCTCATCTGCGAGCTCAGGATTATCAGTAAGCAATTGCTTAACAGCTTCTCTGCCCTGAGCCAGTTTGGTTTCTCCGTAGCTGAACCATGAACCGCTTTTCTTGATAATATTATGTTCAACTCCAATGTCAATAATTTCACCAATTTTGGAAATTCCTTCTCCGAAAACAATATCAAATTCGGCCATACGGAATGGGGGTGCAACTTTATTCTTCACAACTTTCACTCTTACTCTGTTTCCAACAGCAACATCACCATCTTTAATTTGGCTGGTTTTGCGTATATCAAGCCTGATTGAAGCATAAAACTTGAGTGCATTACCTCCTGTTGTTGTTTCCGGGTTGCCAAACATTACACCTATTTTCTCACGAAGTTGGTTAATGAATACACAGCAGCAACCGGTTTTGCTGATTGTGGCAGTAAGTTTTCGTAATGCCTGCGACATTAGTCTTGCTTGTAATCCCATTTTGGAATCACCCATTTCGCCTTCTATTTCGCTTTTAGGAGTAAGGGCGGCAACTGAATCTATTACAAGAATATCAATTGCTCCTGAGCGTATAAGGTTTTCTGCAATTTCAAGAGCCTGTTCTCCATTGTCAGGTTGTGAAATCAATAGATTAGCTATATCCACTCCAAGTTTTTGAGCATAAAATCTGTCAAAGGCATGCTCCGCATCTATAAAAGCAGCTATTCCTCCCTGTTTCTGGGCTTCGGCAATAGCATGAATGGCCAGAGTTGTTTTACCTGATGATTCCGGTCCGTAGATTTCCACAACCCTTCCTTTCGGCAAACCGCCAATACCAAGGGCAACATCAAGCCCGATAGAACCGGTTGAAATGGATTCCACATTATCAATTGCGGCATCGCCAAGTTTCATAACTGTTCCTTTACCGTATGTTTTTTCCAACTTATCCAAAGTTAGCTGTAATGCTTTTGCCTTTTCATTTGATTCTTTATCTTTGCTCATATTTTTGGTTTGATTAGTTTTTCGACAAAATTGTCCTTCCAAACATAAATTAAATTTTCAATAAAACAAAAACTTTCTTGAAAAATTATTCAAATATTTGCGAAGTATGATTTTTAGTATTCACATTTGAAATTATTTTATCAATAATTCCTGATTCATCAATAATAAATGTGGTACGCAAAATACCATCAAATTCTCTGCCCATAAATTTCTTTTTTCCCCAAACACCATAGGCTTTGATAATAATTTTGTCAGTATCAGCAATGAGTGGAAAAGGCAGCTGAAACTTTTCAATAAACTTCTGGTGGGAAGTTTCAGTATCGGCACTGACACCTATTATTTCATAGCCCTGCTTACGATACATACCATAATTATCTCGCAGATTGCAGGCTTCAGCAGTGCATCCGGGAGTATTATCCTTCGGATAAAAATAGAGTACTATCTTTTTTCCTTTGAAATTATGTAACGAAATTTGTTTTCCGTTCTGATCTTTTCCATTGAAATCAGGGGCTTTATCACCAGTTTTTAAAATTACCATAATATCAAGATTTTGAATTATAATATTTACATATATCTGTTATTCCGCATTCAGAGCATTTTGGATTTCTGGCAATGCAAATATATCTGCCATGCAATATCAGCCAGTGATGGGCCAATGGAATTTTATCATCCGGTATAAATTTTACAAGTTGCTTCTCAGTATCCAGCGGGGTTTTTGAATTTATTGTCAGACCGATTCTTGCTGAAACCCTGAATACATGAGTGTCAACAGCCATTGCCGGCTTTTTGAATACCACTGCTGCTATCACATTTGCAGTCTTTCTGCCTACTCCTGGAATTTTCATCAGTTCCTCAACATCCGAAGGAATAACTCCATTGAAATCATTTACCAAAGTCTTTGCCATCTCCACCAGGTGTTTGGCTTTGTTATTCGGATACGAACACGATTTAATAAATTCAAAAACTTCTGCGTAGGTTGCTTTCGACAATGATTTAGGATTTGGAAATTTATTAAAAAGGGGAGGTGTTATAATATTCACGCGCTTATCAGTGCACTGAGCGGAAAGTATAACAGCAATAAGTAAGTGAAAAGGATTGTTATAGCTAAGTTCTGTCTCTGCAATAGGTTGGTGAATGCTGAAATATTCAATAAACCTTCTGAACCTTTCTTCTTTTTTCATATCACGGAATTATTATGGCAAAATTAGTTGAATTTCAACTTTTGATGAATTATTTGAGTTAATAGTTGTCAAGAGTTAATAACACATATTTTTTCCAATAAAAAAAGGCGCCCTGGCGCCTTTTTTTATTTTACCATAATTCTTTAGTTTACAATAAAAATTCCAGTATTTACTGCCGGCAGAAGTTTGAAAACATTCACCGCTTTTGAGTAATTCAGAATGTTGTTTATTGAAGTTTCTGAAGGCTCCTCACGAATAGTATCAAGACTTTGCTGTATGGCAGCTATTGATAAATATTCATCAAGGAATTCTTCGTTTGAGTTGAGTGCTTCAACAATCCCTTCGATTTGTTCATCACTGGTTTCGTTGTAAGCAAGAAGAATCAGGTCATCGAGAGTACAGGTTCTATTCATAGGCATCAAAATGGATTAGACCATATTTTATACCTAAAACGGAAAAATAAAACCTTTAGTATGTAAACTGAAAAAAATTAATGAGTAAGAATAATTTCTTTTTCTTTTACCAGTTTCCGGAGATTGATGAGTGCGTACCGCATTCTTCCAAGTGCAGTGTTAATGCTTACATTAGTCTGTTCGGCGATGTCCCTGAAACTCATATCCGCATAATGACGCATTACAATCACTTCTCTTTGTTCATCAGGAAGCAGGTCAAGAAGTTTTTTAACATCCTGGTGGATTTGTTCTGTGATCATTTTATCCTCAACGCAGTCATCATAAATTTTTATAGTATTGAAAATGTCATATTCATCATCATTTTCAATGGTGGGAATTCTGTTTGATTTACGGTAATGATCAATAATAAGGTTGTGGGCTATCCTCATGACCCAAGGAAGGAATTTACCTTCGTCATTATAACTTCCGGAACGAAGTGTATTGATTACCTTAATAAAGGTATCCTGAAACAGGTCTTCAGCTAAATGCCGATCCTTGACATTTAAGAAGATGTAGGTAAACACTTTTCTTTTGTAACGACGGATTAATGTTTCGATACCTGAATGATTACCGTCTAAATACAAAGCAATCAACTCTTGGTCGCTGGTTAATACATTGTTCATTGGAACCTCCCTTTTTTAGGTTAAAAGGGTATAAGTATAATCTATAAGATTCCTCCTATTAATTAGAAAGTGGTTAAATATTTACAGAAAATGCGTAAGAGTAGAAAGGTGCTTTATATGTTAAGTTTTGGTTAAAATTAACATTGAATAGTGCAAATATATAAAATATATACAATGCTTGTCAAGTTTTATTTTATAATTTTGAAAAAAATGTTAAAATAATGCCCTGATTAATTGTTTATAAGATAGAAATTCCGACTTCCCGATTGATTTAAAAAATTCCTTCCTTACCATGTCAGTAAAAGATTCAGCAGTATATGATCCGAAAAAGTTCATCATTATTAAAGGTGCACGTGTTCATAACTTAAAAAATATAGATGTAACTATTCCCCGGAATAAACTTACTGTAATTACCGGTTTGTCAGGTTCCGGCAAATCATCACTAGCTTTTGATACGCTTTATGCCGAAGGCCAGAGGAGATATGTTGAAAGCCTTAGTTCTTACGCACGACAGTTCCTGGGAAGGATGAACAAGCCAGAGGTAGATCATATTTATGGAATTTCTCCGGCTATTGCTATTGAACAAAAGGTGTCGACACGCAATCCCCGCTCTACTGTGGGAACTTCCACGGAAATATATGAATATATTAAACTTCTATTTGCAAGAATTGGCATAACATATTCCCCCGCATCCGGATCAGTGGTAAGCAGGGATTCAGTTTCGGATGTGTCCGATTATATTCAGGGGCTTGCTGAGGGATCAAAAGTAATTCTTTATTCTCCAATTAGAATAAGGGAGGATCGAACTGTGAAAACTCAAATGGAAATTTTATTGAAACAGGGATTTTCCAGAGTTATTTTAAACGGTGAAATATACAGGATTGAAGATTGCCTGAAAGAAAAAGCTGCAAGTGCAAAAAAAAGTAAACTGAATGTTATTATAGACCGTTTTATTGTAAAGCTTGATGATAATGATGATTTTCTGTCACGACTTGCTGATTCTATTGAAACTGCATTCTACGAAGGAGAGGGAATTTGCACAATTGAATCAGAAACGGATAGTTTAAGCGAAAAAATAATAAGAAATTTTTCCCGTATGTTTGAAGCTGATGGAATAATTTTCGAAGAACCTACTACCAATTTATTCAGTTTTAACAATCCTTTCGGCGCATGCAAGACTTGTGAAGGATTCGGAAGTATTATAGGGATTGATGAAGACCTTGTAGTTCCCGATAAAAGCTTATCAATTTATGAAGATGCAGTCGCCTGCTGGAAAGGCGAGAAGATGAGCGAATGGAAAGAGCAATTGGTAATGAATGCTTTTAAATTTGATTTTCCTATACATCGTCCTTATTATGACCTTACTGTAGATGAAAAACAACTTTTGTGGAAAGGAAATAAATACTTCAGGGGTATTAACGATTTCTTTAAATATATTGAACAACAGACTTATAAAATTCAATACAGAGTGATGCTTTCGCGGTACCGCGGAAAGACGGCATGCCCAGAATGTCTTGGTACACGTCTAAGGAAAGATGCGAATTACGTGAAGGTGGGTGGAAAATCAGTTTCTGAAATTGTATTGTTATCATTAGAGGATTTATATGCGTTCTTTAAAAATATTGAACTTAACAGTTTTGAAGCTAAGGTTGCAAAACGCCTATTGACGGAAATTACAACACGATTGCAATTTCTTCTCGATGTAGGATTAGGATACCTGAATCTGAACAGGCTTTCTTCAACCTTGTCAGGTGGAGAATCTCAGCGAATAAACCTGGCAACATTTCTTGGCAGCAGCCTTGTGGGATCCATGTATATACTGGATGAACCAAGTATTGGCCTGCATCCACGAGATACCTTCCGTTTAATTAAAGTATTAAAAACGTTAAGAGATATCGGCAACACAGTTATTGTTGTTGAACATGATGAAGATATAATCCGTGCCTCGGATCATCTGATTGATATTGGACCTTTGGCAGGAGCGCATGGTGGTGAAGTAATTTTTGAAGGCAATCATGAAATGCTGAGTAAAGAAAAGAAAAGCCTTACAGCTAAATATCTTAACAAGGAACTGCATATTGCAATACCTGCGGAACGCAGGAAATGGAAGGAGTATATTGAAGTAATAGGTGCACGCGAAAATAATTTAAAAGGTTTAAATGTGAAGTTTCCTTTGCATTTATTAACAGTGGTTACTGGTGTTAGCGGTTCTGGAAAAACTTCATTGGTGAAATCAATTTTGTATCCTGCATTGAAAAAGATTCATGGAGGGTATGGGGAAAAGACCGGGAAATTTGATAAACTTAACGGTGATATCAGAAGTATTTCAAATATTGAATTTGTTGATCAGAATCCGATTGGTAAATCGTCGCGATCGAATCCTGTAACTTATGTAAAAGCATATGATGAAATCCGCGAATTGTTTGCTTCACAGCAATTGGCAAAACTGCGCGGATATAGGCCGGGATATTTTTCATTTAATATTGAAGGCGGTCGCTGTGAGGAATGTGAAGGTGCAGGAACTGTAAGTATTGAAATGCAGTTTATGGCCGATATACAACTGGTTTGTGATAGTTGTAAAGGAAAAAGATTTAAAGACGAAGTGCTTGATGTAATCTATCATGGAAAGAATATCAGCCAGATACTTGATCTTACTGTAGATGAAGCTATGGAGTTTTTTACAACGAAAGAAAAATCAATACTTGAAAAACGAATTTTATCCAAGCTGAAACCTTTAGCTGATGTTGGACTGGGTTATGTAAAATTAGGACAGCCATCCAGCACTCTTAGTGGTGGTGAGGCACAACGGATCAAACTTGCGTTTTTTCTTTCAAAGGGAGCAACAGAAAACCCAACACTGTTTATTTTTGATGAACCCACTACAGGGCTTCATTTCCATGATATTCATAAATTGCTTTATTCGTTTGATGCATTATTAAAAAATGGACATTCCATTATTGTAATTGAGCATAATGCTGAAATTATAAAATGTGCGGACTGGATTATTGATCTTGGCCCTGAAGGCGGTGAGAAGGGTGGAAGTATTGTATTTGAGGGTGTTCCTGAAGAATTGCTGATGTGTGAAAAATCATTTACCGGTCAATTTTTAAAGAAACATTTTAATTGACAATAATTGATTTGTTTCAATCAGAATGATTAGCACAAAAAAAAACCGACAAAATTTTGTCGGTTTTTTTATTTCATAAAAAGGATTAGATCTTTTTCACGTTGATAGCATTGATGCCTTTTTTACCTTCGGTAACGTCGAATGATACATTGTCATCTTGTCTGATTTCTTCGGTCAACCCTGATGCATGAACAAAAATTTCTTCACCTGTGTCGTCCATTTTAATGAAACCAAAACCTTTGGCATCATTGTAGAATTTTACTGTACCTGTTTTCATAATTTAATTTAATAATAAAAAATAATTGTTAGTAATTATTGCAAATATACGAAAATAAGTTGATTTGCAACTATTATTCAGGCTGAAATAAAACAATTATTACTTTGTTGTCAGATATGGAAAGGTGTTCTTATACAGCAAATCCTTCTAATCATGGGTTTCTTCCATAAGCATACAGCACAATTTTTAATTGAGCTATACGTGGTTTTTTATTTTAAAATTCAGTTTTTAAAAGCAAAAAAATGCAAGAATGAACAGTAAATGTAAAATTCAAAAATCAAACCCGATAGTTCAAAAAATTCAAACTTTAGTCTTTCATTTTATAGGTATATGATTTTATATTATATTTGTAAATTGCCCTTGAAACGGTAATAAAATTCTTTAAAATTGTTTATCAATAACTTTATTTCCATAACTGTTAGTTTTTGTGTTGAATATATGAAGCTGTATATTTATTTCATCTTTATAATTTTGTTGCCTTTTTTTTCAGATGCGCAATCTAACAGGCAATATGAAATTGGATTGCCACTGATACGCAATTATCCACCCAAGGAATACAAAGGCTTTTCACAGAACTGGGGTTTTGTGCAGGATCAGCGTGGGGTATTGTATTTTGCCAATGGTGATGGTGTGCTTGAATATGACGGTGTGCACTGGAGGGTAATTAAAATTTCTAATGATTACACTGTAAGTTCTGTGACTATTGATAACCAGGACAGGGTTTATGTTGGTTCAACCTCTGAGTTTGGCTATCTGGCCCCTACCAAAAATGGTGAGCTTAAGTATGTTTCATTGATTGGTAAGTTTAGCGAAAAAGATAAAAAGTTCAATTATATCCTGAAATTATTACCAGTTAATGGAAGCATTTATTTTATAACTGGAGAAAAATTGTTCAGATGGAGTAATAATAATATTAAAACATGGAAATTAAAAAGACCATGTTCTTGTATTAAATTTGGCAAAAGTATAATAGTATGGCAGAAAAATGTTGGATTAAAATCAGTTCTTAACGATACTCTGATCAATTTAAAAGGTGGAGAATATTTTGCGGATATGTCAGTGCAGAATATTCTTCCTTATAAAAACAACAGGATGCTTGTTGTTACAAGGGATAGCGGGCTGTATCTGATGAGTGATCCTTTTAAACTGCATAAAAATCAATATCCAGTAATTGTAAAATTCTTTAACCAGGCTGATTATTTTTTCCAGGCAAACCAGCTTTTGTATTCAACTGAATTGTCGAATGGTTATTATGCTTTTGCATCAATGCGAGGCGGAACGGCAATCATGGACAGCAAAGGAATGCTTGTGCAGATTCTTGATAAAGCTGCCGGATTGCAGAATGAAACGCATAACGCAGTTGGGCAAGACAGGCAGAACTCGCTCTGGCTTTCAATGGACAATGGTATTACAAGAGCTGATATATCATCACCATTAAGTTTTTGGAATGATGACATGGGATTGAAAGGAAGTGTGCTTTCGGTGATAAGGTTTAAAGATAAAATATATGCCGGAACTTGGCAGGGACTTTTCTATCATAGCTATACACCTGAAAGTTTTTATTCTGAAGATGGAGCTGTAACGAGCATTTCAAGATTTGAGACATTAAATGGAATTAAGTCAACTACCTGGGATATGATAGTTGTTAAGAATGAAAAGGACAGAAGCAAAGACAAATTGCTGGTTGCCGCTTCAGGAGGGGTTTATGAAGTAGATCTTTATTCTGCAAAATTAATTAGCAGCGGAACATCATATCGATTTTTTAGAAGTGAAATGGATCCTTCCAAAGTTTTTGTCGGGACTGATGAAGGTATCAGATGCATTTCAATAAATTATAAAGGAGATGAAATTATTTTTTCGAACGAAGGATTGTTAAAAGGATTTGATGAAAAGATTGTAAATTTTGGTGAAGACAGAGAAGGTCGATTATGGATTACTACAGAATTTTCAGGCATCTATATGCTTGAATTCAAAAAGAGAATTGGCAAGCAAATATCGCTTCCACTGAATTCAGTGTCGTCATACAAATTCTCGCATTTTGATACTACTTCTGGCGCCCCATCTGTATACAGCACTATTTATAAAATTAAAAATAAACTTGTCTTTATATCGGAGGATGGGTTTTATTATCCGGTTGAAAAGACAAAAGCGAATAATATATCTGAGTTTCATTTTGTTCGCGACAATACTTTTATTTCCGATATTCAAAATGGTTCAGCGTTTATTAATTATCTGGTAGAAGATAAAAAAGGAAACCTCTGGATACAGCTTACTGACAAGGATCTCGGGAAGAAAATACTTATTGAGGCCAAATACAAAAAGGATGGCTCTTACGAAATTAAGTCAAATCCTTTCAAGCAAATTCCACAGATGGAAATGTATTCTATTTTTCCAGAGTCTGATAATGTAACATGGTTTGGCGGAGATGATGGCCTGGTGAAATATGATGGAAATACTAATTTTGAATACAATCAGGAATCGCGAACTTTAATAAGAAAAGTTATTTTAGAAAGAGATTCTGTGTTATTCTGGGGAACTTATTACAAAACAGTAAGTGATAGCGGGGAATGCGCTGGTCTGGATACACTTCAGCTAGACGAACTCAAGCCAGAAATTTCATTTGCTTTCAACAGTCTCACCTTTGAATATGCATCACCAAGTTATTTTGATGAATCTTCAAAACTCTATAAAATATATCTTGAAGGTTTTGATAAGAAATGGTCGGAATGGACAAATGAAACCAAAAAGGAATATACAAACCTTCCACCAGGATCTTATAAATTTCACGTTGTTTCGAAAAATATTTTTGATGCAGTAAGTGCTGAGGCTGTTTATGAATTTGAGATTTTGCCACCATGGTACCGCACTTGGATCGCTTACATAATTTATGTGATGGGCTTTGCGTTCATCATTTATTCAGCTATTCGTTTCAGTAACAGGCGGCTCAGAGATGCAAAAATAAAACTTGAAGAAGTTGTAAAAGACAGGACTAGCGAGATCAACAGGCAAAAGAAGGAAATTGAAAAGGAAAAAGAAAAATCTGACAAGTTACTGCTCAATATTCTTCCGTTTAAAATTGCTGAGGAGTTGAAAGTTAACGGGCATGCCAAAACTAAATTTTTTGACCAGGTAAGCGTGATGTTTTCGGATTTTAAAGATTTTACAGTAATTGCCCAGCAGCTGGAACCGCAGGACCTGATTGCAGAGCTGAACAGATGCTTTGTATTTTTTGATGATGTGTGTGTGCGACATAATATTGAAAAAATAAAAACCATCGGCGATTCATTTATGTGCGCTGGTGGTATTCCTATCAAAAATAAAACGAATCCAGTAGATGTTGTTCTTGCGGCATTTGAAATGCGTGATTTTATAAGCAGGCTTAAAAAGGAACAATCTGAAAAAGGAAAAACACTCTGGAAAATAAGGATAGGAATTAATACAGGTCCAATAATTTCAGGTGTGGTTGGAAAAAAGAAATTTGCTTATGATATATGGGGCGATACTGTGAATACCGCCAGCAGGCTGGAACAGTCAAGTTTCCCGAATAAAATAAATATTTCAGAAGATACATACGGATATGTAAAAGATTTTTTCGAATGTACTTATCGCGGAAAAATTCCAGTAAAGCATAAAGGCGAGATCGACATGTATTTTGCTGAAAGAATAAAAAAAGAATTGTGTGTAGACGATGAAGGCAGAATACCAAACCAGATATTCTGGGAACTTTATGAAAAATTGAATCAGTAAATTATTATTGATGGATTACAACGGAGTTAAAAATTTTATAATAAAAAAACTAAGAAAGGAACTTTCTGCCAATCTGTATTATCATACAGCCGATCATTCGCTGGATGTGCTTTGTGCTGTTGAGCTTTACGGTAAAATGGAGAAGGTTTCATCAGTTGATTTGATACTTTTGAAAACCGCTGCTTTATTCCACGATTCTGGCTTTCTTATCAAATACTTTAATAATGAAGTTGCATCAGTGCAACTAGCTTGTGAAATTTTACCAGGCTACGGTTATTCTCTGAAACAAATTGAAAAGATAAGCCGCATTATTCTTAGTACCGAGTTTCCGCACAAACCAAAGAACAAACTTGACCGTATTCTGTGTGACGCTGACCTTGATTACCTTGGAAGAGATGATTTTTTTATGATAAGCATACGACTCTTTCGTGAATGGAATGAGCACGGAATTATAACATCACTAAAAGAGTGGTACATCCAGGAAGTTTATTTTCTGGAGCAGCATGCGTATTTTACTGTTTCTGCTTTCGAACTTAGAAATGCTGCAAAAAAACTTCATCTGCAGCAAATCAGGGAATTATTGGGAAACAATATTTAGTAAATAATGATTAAAAGAATTCTTTTTTTTATTTTAATAAGTTCGCTGCATTGTTTCACTTATTCACAGACAAGTAAATCAGACAGCCTACTGAAGGTATTGGCAAAAGCAAGCGATGATACTTCAAAAGTAAATACACTTAATGACCTGTTCAAGGAATATCAAAACAGCAATCCGGCCAGAGCTTTTAAATATGCAAAGCAGGCAATTGATCTTGCAGAAAAATTAAATTTTTCAAAGGGTGTCGCCTCTTCACTCAACAATATAGGACTATATTATTTTAACCAGGGCAAGAGCAGCGAAGCACTGGTGTATTACCTTAAGGCAAATGATATTTTTACATTGCTCGATAATGAAAGGGGAGAAGCAATAACAACAGCTAATATCGGATATTTGTTTTTCAGCCAGGATAATTACAAAAAAGCAATAGAATATTATTTTATGTCAATGACTGTTGCCAAGGAAATGCAGGACAGCAGTCGTGTTGCCATGTTACTTGAAAATATCGGAATGTGTTATTATGCACAGGGAAATTATTCCAAAGCACTTGACCTTTGCCTGAAATCATTGAAAATTAGTGAGCGCATTAATGATAAAAAAGGGATAGCTTATGTTTACGGAAACATTGGTGAAATATATGATTCACAAGGTAATCTGAACAAAACCCTTGAATATTATAATAAATCACTGACAGTTTCTAAGGAAATTGGCGACAGTGCTGCCTTTGCAACATCCCTCACGAATATCGGCGAACTTTATCTTCATATGGGTAATGAAAAGAAAGCCATTGAAAGCTACCAGATGGCGTTGAAAATAAGCACTGAAATTAGCTACCAGAGCGGAATTTCAACATGCCTTCTGAATATTGGTGATTATTATCTGAAACAGAAGAATTATTCCAAAGCTCTTGAATATTTTCTAAGAGAAGATAAGTTAAGCGATGAATCTGATGACAAGAACTCGCAGGCAAATGCATTAAGATTGGTTGGTGAAGTTTATTTCGAACAATCGAATTATTCAAAAGCGTTGGTTAGTTATCAGCAAAGTCTTGACATTGCAGCAGAACTTGGAATTAAGGACTTGATGAAGCAGGACTACCAGGCAATATCCATGGTATACGAAAACATGGGAAATATTGAAGGAGCCTATAAATTCCACAAGAAATATTCAGATATCAAGGACAGCATATACAATGAAGAAAGCATCAACCAGATTGCTGATATGCAAACAAAATATGAAACCGAAAAGCAAATCGAAGAAATTAGTTTGCTTAAAAAAGAGTCGGAAGTGCAAACGCTGAAATACAGCAGGGGCAAGCTTTTTGTGTTCTTTATATGTGGCACTCTTTTCCTTTTTGTCATTTTTGCATTTCTTACTTTTAGGGCTTATAGGATGAATAAAAAAGCAAAAGTCGCACTGGAAATACAAAACAAAGAAATATCTGAACAGAAAGAACAAATTACGAAAAGCCGCGCAGATCTTGCACATGAAAAACAAAAGTCAGACAATCTATTGCTAAATATTCTTCCTTTTGAAACTGCTGAAGAACTGAAAACAAATGGCTATGCTTCAGTACGGCATTACAATCATGTTTCGGTTATGTTTACCGATTTTGTTGATTTTACAAGGATTACAGAAAATCTCACGCCAGTTGAACTGATTGGTGAGCTGAATAAATTTTTTATTCGTTTTGATGAAATAATTGGAAAGTTCAATCTTGAAAAAATAAAAACTATTGGTGATGCATTTATGTGTGCAGGCGGATTGCCGCACAGGGATCAGGAAAATCCAATGAAGGTTGTTCTGGCAGCATTGGAAATTCAGAAATTTGTTAACGAATGCAATCAAGACAAGCTTGTGCGAAGTGAACCTGTTTGGGAAATAAGGATTGGGATTCATACAGGAGATATAATTGCTGGTGTTGTGGGTAAAAAGAAATTTGCATACGATATTTGGGGTGATACTGTGAATACTGCCAGCAGGATGGAATCTTCAGGCGAATCAGGAAAAATAAATATTTCAGGGCATACCTATAAATATGTGAGGGATTATTTTGATTGTACCTATCGCGGTAAAGTAAAGGCCAAAAACAAAGAAGACATTGATATGTATTTTATTGATGGAATAAAAAAAAATAAATTAATATTTCAGGAGGGTGGTCAGCCTTTCCAAAAAATGTAATGAGAAGATCAACTTCATACGCAATTTATTGTATTCAATTATTGGTACTGCTTGTTAGTCAGCACCTTTTTTCATTGCCGGTGCTTGGTCAGAAATCAAGGCCTGACAGTCTTCTTGCAGCATTGTCCAAATCTGCTGATGATACTTCAAAAGTTAATACATTAAACGAATTATATAAAGTATATCAGAATTCAAATTCTGTTCTCGCATTAAAATACGCTAAAGCAGCCTATGAGCTTTCTGAGAAAATAGATTTTTCTAGAGGTAAGGGATCGTCATTAAACAATATTGGTCTTTATTATTTCAATCAGGATTCAGGAAGTAAGGCCCTTGTGTATTTTATAAGTGCAAGCGATATTTTTACTCAGATAGAATTTAATAGGGGTAAATCTATAGCTCTTGCAAACATTGGAAACATTTTTAACATGCAAGGGAATTACCCAAAGGCAATTGAGTATTATTTTAATTCATTAGCAGCTGCCCAGGAATTGCAGGATAGCAGCCGTGTTGCCATGTTGCTTGAAAATATTGGTATGATTTATTATGAACAGGGTTATTATTCCAAAGCACTTGATCTTTGCCTGAGATCTTTGAAAATAAGTGAAAACCTTAAAGATAAAAAAGGGATTGCTTACGTTTATGGAAATATTGGTGAGATTTATGATTCCTGGGGTAATCCCCAAAAAACACTTGAATATTATAATAAGTCACTCGCAATATCGAAGGAAATCGGCGATAGTACGGCTTTCGCAACTTCGCTTACAAATATCGGCGAACTTTATTTGCAGATGGGGGACAAAAAGAAAGCCATTGAAAGTTACCAGCTTGCTTTAAAAATATACACCGAAATTGGCTACCAGAGCGGTATTTCGACGTGCCTGTTAAATATAGGTGATTATTATCGTGCCCAGAAAAATTATACAAAAGCTCTTGAATATTTTATAAAAGAAGATAAATTAAGAGTCGAATCTAACGATAAGAAAGCTCAGGCAAATGCACTCGGTTTGATAGGGGATGTGTATTCTGCACAGGGAAATTATTCCGGTGCGCTTTCAAATTATAAGCAAAGCATTGAGATTGCTGAAGAGCTGGGTATAAAAGAATTGCTGAAACAAAACTACGATTCTGTGTCAAGGGTTTATTTTAAGATGGGAAATTTTGAGGAAGCTTACAAATACCATTTAAAATTTTCAGATATTAAAGATAGCTTATACAACAAGGAAAGCATAACACAGATTGCTAACATGCAAACAAAATATGAAACAGAAAAACAGGAAGAAGAAATTACATTATTAAAGAAAGAGTCCGAATTGCAAAGCCTGAAGCTTGGTCAGAATAAAATAATCATTTATTCTGTAATAGCAGTTTTTTTTCTGTTGAGTTTGTTGACCTTATTTATCTTCAATAATTATAGACACAGGCAACGTGTGCGGCAACTTAATGCTGAAATAGCACTTCGCGAAAGTGAGGAGAAATACAGGGATCTTGCGAACTTGCTTCCTCAAATAATGTTCGAGGTGGATAATAAAAATAGACTGACTTTTATTAATACAGCGGGTCTTGCAATGACTGGCTATTATGTGGAAGATATAATGGACGGAATACTAATTACAGATATTTTTGCACATGATGAGAAAGAAAAACTTTTAGAAAACCTGAAGGAAGTCTACAATGGATTACAATCCAAAAGCCAGGAATATTCGGCAAGAAGAAAGGACACAACAATTTTTCCAGTGTTATGTTATTTCAATCAATACACAGATCGGGATAAAAATCAGGGCCTGCGTGGTATTGCAATCGACATTACCGAACTTAAACAAATTGAGCGCAGAATATTAAGCAAGGTTATTGAAACCGAAGAAAAGGAAAGGAAGCGTGTAGCAAAAGATCTTCATGACGGCCTTGGTCCACTGCTATCAAGCATCAAGCTATATGTAAATGAACTTCAGTCGGGTGATACTGATGAAAGCGAAAAAAACGAAATGCTGAAATATACCAATGAACTGATAGATGATGCAGTGTCAAGCACGCGCACAATTGCCAATAATCTAATGCCTGGCATTATATCTGATTACGGGCTGGTAAAGGCATTGCAGTCGTTCTGCGGTAAGTTGAATATTGCAAAATCAATCAATATCTCATTTAATGCCGACAATGACAGCCGCAGATATGATAACCTGGTTGAAATTACATTATATCGTGTATTAATGGAATTGATTAATAACTCTATAAAACACGCATCTGCAAAGAATATTGATATAGTTTTTAAGGAAATAAATTCTTTGCTTGTAATTTTATTTAAAGATGACGGCGTTGGCTTCGATATTTCAAAAACCCTGAAAGATCCGAAAATAGGAATGGGGCTGAACAATATAATTAACAGGGTGAAATCAATTCAGGGCATTTGTGAATTTCAAAGTGAACCTGGTAATGGAACGATTGTAAGAATTGAAATTGACTTGCAGCAGATTTGATAAAAACATTATTTTTGTATTATGGAAAATCTTGTAACAATAATGATTGTCGACGATCATGAGATCTTCAGAAAAGGTCTTGCAATGGTTATTAACAAAATGAAAAACATAAAAGTTGTTGCTGAAGCAAGCAACGGACAGGAGTTTCTTGATATTCTTGAAAAAACAAAAGTCGACCTGGTATTCATGGATATTCAGATGCCCGTGATGAACGGGATTGAAGCCACTAAAGCGGCTCTACAAAAATATCCTGATTTGAAAATTGTTGCATTATCCATGTTTGGAGAAGAAGAGTATTTGCAGAATATGGTGGATGCAGGCGTTCGTGGGTTCCTATTGAAAAATATAAGCAAGGAAGATCTTTCACGTGCAATTCAATTAATTTCGGAAGGAAAAAATTATTATTCAGAAGAACTTCTTTCATTCTTTACTAAAAAATATATGGCCCCTGCAAAGCAGCAGGAAAACCCTGAAATTAATCTTACAAAACGTGAACTTGAAATTCTTCAACTGATTGCTGAAGGATTTACTGATGCTGAAATTGCGGATAAACTTTTTATCAGTCAGCGGACAGTGAATGGCCATAGGGCAAGTCTTATTGCGAAGACTGGTTCACGGAACACAGTAAATCTGCTGACCTATGCGATAAAAAATGGATTGGTGGAAATGTAATTTAAGAAATATTACAGTTGGTAATTAAAAGGAATTACACACCATACATTTACTGATTTACCTTTTCTCTTGGCTGGTTTCCATTTTGGAAATGTTTTCACAACCCTCATCGATTCCTTATCGAGTAAAATATTTGCTCCTTTTTTTATTGTTACTTTTTCAACATTGCCTTCTTTGGTAATTACAAATTGCACCTGAACAAGGCCTTTTATATTATTCTTCTTTGCTTCTTCAGGATACATTGTGTTTTTGATAAGATATTGTTTCAGGGCGGCAAAACCACCAGGAAATTCTGGCAACTCATCAACTTTGGTGTATATGGTTCCATCTTCGGTACCGTTGAGTGTACCAGCCTGAGAGGTATCAGAAGCCGTGGCATTTGAATTCAAAGAATCATTATCATCGGGAAGTTTAATAATTTTAACTGTATCGGTTTCAGGTTTTATAGAATCCACAACCACCAGTGTTTTATCGTCTTTCTTTTTTATCTTCTCTTTTGCCGGAGGTTTGCTTACAATTAAACTGTCAATATTTTTCAACATATTGTATTGTTCATACTCAGTGATTTCCTGTTGCAATTCATAATCGGCCGCATCATTCGCGTTACTCATACCTTTTACAAATACAAAAATACTTACTGAAATAAAAATAATAATAGAGGTCATAAGACCAATGAAAACATTTTTCTGATACCTCTTGCGGAGCTCATATGCACCGTATGATTTATTTTTATGTTCAAATATTATGTTGTCGAACCTGTTCATTCCTGATATCAGTATTCAACTGATTTTTAACCGGATTATTGTTTTTTACTTTTTATTCAGAGTGCAAAGATATTCTGTTTTTTTAATCTATGCGTAAGTCAATAATTTGATTGAAACATCGCTTGCAAAAAAGGTGCCTGATTTTCTATAAGTTTAAAACAAAAAAAAACCGCCGGGGTAGTTCGGCGGTTCTTTGTGTATTTTGGAATTGTTACATGTTTATTGTTACTGTATAGCCTGAGCAAGTGGCTGTTGCAATATTATCGCAATTGCCGGTACCATAATCCAACGTAATTACAGGAATACCTGCCTGAGTGATGTTCAATGTGCCGCTTTCAACCCATGCACAACCAACGGCCACGCGCAGAGCGGAAGTTATTGTTACTGTATAGGGTGTTCCATCCGTTGTAACTCCGTCAGCTGTTCCAGTAATTAAATAAACATCATCCATAGGATCGAGTAAAGTGCTGTCGCCTTCAATCCATTCCCTTTGCTGAACGGAATTGTAGGCTGTTATTCCATCAGGGCTGTAAAAGTTTCCGTTCTGTACCACAACATCAAAAACATGGTGGCCTGCTAAATTTTTACCCATATTTGTAATGATTTCTGTTCCTGTGATCTGATGACTGTTTACAAAGAAATTATCGAAAGTTATTGTCGTTACTGAACCGGAATCAGTATAGGATTTTGTTAAATGTGCCAAAATCTTTCCACTTCTTATTACCCCATCATCTCCTGTGCAGGAGGTTCCGAAATCAATAATCAAATCTTTAGGAAAAGTAAGATCTGCAGGAGTGAAAGTTACAGTCGGGCAGGAATTAGGATCTTTTTTATTACTTTCCTTTATTGCTTTATCTACCTGACGAAATGCATCTGCGAATGCGGCTTCGGCTGATGCATTTTCTGTAGCCACTTTTGTTACGCCTGTTATTGCGTTGGGCTTTGGAGGTGTAATAGATGAAGAATCATCTTTCTTACAGGAGCTGAAGAATAATCCTATTGCTGCTGCTGCAATAACTCCCTGGATCAAAATTTTTGTTTTCATGGTTTCTTAGTTTTATAGGCTATCTGCCTGGTTCAAGCTTACGATACAAAATTAGCTCAGGACGCACAATCCATTCAAGGGTAGAATTACCCTATTTCGATCAGGTATAAATACCCGATTTGCTTATCAGCACAATAATTGAGAGAGATTCCCGTTTTATTGTTTCAACAAAAAAAGCGCCGCATTTATGCGGCGCTTTCCATAATCATTGAAATTATTAGTTGACTACAATCTTTCCGGAACTGATTATTTCATTATTTATTCTTAACTCATAAAGATACATTCCTTTTATCATCCCTTCACTTGTGAAGTTGATGCTTTCTGCATCTTCAACATTTAATTCCTTTACAACTCGGCCAACAAGATCATAAATTTTAAATGTCACCATCCTGTTTTCTCCAAAAGGATTGCTCACAAATATAGTTGCATTATCAGAAAAAGGATTCGGATAAACCCTTACATCATACAGTGCATTCAGGTTATGATCAATGATACTTGTATTATAATATACATATATTTTAGTAGTATCATATTTGAATCCAAGATTAGTGACAGTTTGAGATTTAGCATTTAAATCAATATGATATGTTGAATCCTGAATTAAACCAGGGATGTCAACTTTAATAGTATAGCTTGCATTAGGTAAGTTATTAAAAGTAAAAATTCCATTTTTATCAGTTGTGGAAAGTCTGCAGGCACCACCAGGGTTCTGTACCAAGGTTACTTTTACTCCACGTGCCGGGGTTGAATTTGTTGGAACTTTTACCGGTACCTGCGTTGTATCCATCCATACCACACCACTGATAATGCCAGGACCTGTCTGCTGCGCCAATGTTGTATAATCACGACACCTTATTATAATATTTGTATCCTGGTTTACAGTTAACGTTGTACCATCTTCCCAATAGGTCTTGTCGCCATAATAGGTAGGCAGTAAATATGGATACTGCACTGGATCCGGGTCAGCCCTTACCAAAAAATTAGGGCCTAATACATCAGCAAACTGAAAGTTGCCGTTCTGGTCAATATTTACAGTCTCAAGCCAGTTGAACAAATGATTATAACTATCTTTGATAACAAGGCTGGCCTGACCTTTGGTAACTAAATTTGTCTGTGAAGAATCATAAACATTTCCTGTAACTGTATAGCAAGGTACAGTGTCATGGAGGTATTCAACATTAAGAATATTACCGCTTTTATCAGCATGAACTATAGCTAGAGGATACTTCAGTCCATTGGTCCAGAAATCATAAGTATTCAAAGTATCCCGGCGGGCAAGAACGGAATAATATGTCATTGACCCTAATGATGCAGTGATGCTGTCGAGGTCTGTGATATATTCATGAACTCTTAGAACGTTATATGGTCCACCAAAAGGAGTTGTCATGGTTCCCCAGGCATCAACATTCATTATTTTATTTCGTACACTTACATAATTAGTATCTACATCAAAAGGATTTTTATTGAATTTAACCATCCATCGTGCTGAATCAGGAAATGCGTCACCATAGGTAGCCGGAGAACCCATCAGCAATTCACCCGGTGACTCAATTACATTCTGATATCCGTAGCCTGGTCCGCAATCGCCTCTGAAACCTACAATATGGTAACCTGCTGTATCATTTTTCCAGTACATATATCCCCAATTATTTGTGTAAACAGGTGCGCCACCATAGAAACTTGTAAAATATATTGAAGGCCCCCAGGTATAAATATTTGATGTTGGAAAATCAGCGGCATTCTGCTGGAAAGGTGCAGTAGGCGAGTAAATAGCAAGTTTTGGATAATGATAAAGTAAATTCGAAAAATTCCAGTTCTGCTGTGCTGCCTGTGCAAGACCAATGTTCACAATGGTTGCTGTATCATAATACACAATGTTAGCGCTGCCCGGTTGCGGCAGGTCATCATGGGTAATGGTAATCTGTGCCTGGGCAGCGAGGATTGCCAGGAGGGCTGTGATGGTTAGTGCTAACTTTTTCATGGCTATAATTTTTTTATGGATACTCAAATTTACTATTATTTTAATAATATGTTAATGAAACTATTTTTTACTCAACATTGAACAATACAAAAATACACTGATAAATACAACAATGTATAGGGCGAAAATGCCTGAAAATGGCAGGTATTTCTACCTGATTTGAAATTCGGAACAATAAATTTTATTAAAATTCGTATTTAAATATTATGAATTGTTGCTTTGTCGTAGCAATAACAAATTTTAACTTTCAATAAAAATAGTTAATAATATATTTTGTACTTTTGCACTCCGTTAGAATTACAAAATTAATAATTGAAAAATGGAAACAAAAAAGAACATAGTCCTTGTACCGACAGATTTTACAGAAGTAATTGAATATGCTATTGAGCACGCCGCAGGTATATGCAAACAGCAGAATTATAAACTCACTTTGCTTCATATTATCAATAAGGATACAAAATCGTACTTGAAAAAGGAAAAACTTCAGGGTACTGCGATTCAGGAAAGGCTTGAAAATAAATCAAAAGAAATTGCTGATAAATTTGGTATTACTGTTGATTTTATTGCACAGGAAGGCAGTATTTTTTCAACGATTGGTGAAGTTGCAAAGAAGATTGGTGCAAATATATTAGTTCTTGGAACGCACGGTAAAGTTGGTGTGCAGCACATTGTTGGAAGTTATGCAATGAAAGTTATAGAAAGTTCTCCGGCTCCTGTTATTGTTGTACAGAAGAGGGGATTCAGGGATGGCTATAAAAATATTGTACTTCCAATTGATGACACAATGGAGTCGAAGCAAAAAGTAAAATGGGCAATTCATATTGCGCGAAAATTCAATTCCACGGTCCATATTTTTGCAATGTCAGTTTCCGATAGTTTCAGGATGGCAAAAATTAATGGCAATATGCTTCAGATAAAGAAATTTTTTGACCAGAATGAAATCAAGCATACAGATCAATTTGCTGATAAAAATGGATCTTTCCCCAAGCATGTTCTTACCTTTACGCAGTCGATTGATGCTGATTTATTGCTAATCATGACAAACCCTGATAAATTATTACCTAATTTTATTGTTGGTCAGTGGGAAGAGCAGGTTCTGTTCAATGATACTCTTATTCCAATTATGGCAATTAATCCAGTTGAACTTAATATTGTTGTTGGTGGAATGTAGAAATCGAAAATATTAAAAAAAGCCGGAATAAATGTTCCGGCTTTTTTATTAGCTAACCTGGTTCCCTTTGGCATCTAGTGTCATCTCGGCTTTTCTTCCTTTAAACCGAAGTTGAACTATATATAAAATTTCTTTTGTGGACTGTTCAACTTTTGCTGCTGCTTTTATGGTTGCCGCGGTGAAAAGGTTATGGACACCTGTTACTACTTCTGTGGGTAAATCATTTATGGAAATTTCAGATAGTGTTTCAACCCATTCTCCGGTTGATTGGTACGTAACATCAATGCCTTTTCCATCCAGCATAAAAGACGCGAAGTACAATGATTCTATTTTTCTCCACTTGACTTTGGATACATTCGGAAATCGTACATTAAAGTCTTTTATAATAATCGGAGGCATTTTTGAGGATTTAATGTGTTGTGCATTCACTCCCGAAGTGAATAATGCAACCATTAGAAACAACGCTAATATTTTTCTCATGAATTAAAAATGAGTTCAGATTTAGGTTGTCAAAAATAAAACAATTTCTTGAAATAATAGAATGCAATGAGGTTATAGTAAAAAAGGATAATTATAAATTTTCGCAGTGAGTATGGTTATATTGATACTTTATCATAAGTTTTATAAAGTTATAATATTAGATCATATCATAATAAATTTATTAGTATTCATGGAATTTTGATATCAATTAGCCCGCTGGATTATAAATAATCAAAGTTAGTAAATGCGTGAATTATGTAAGTTTTTAAAATAATTATATAATATTTCGGGTAAATAATGGATGCACCTTTGTGCTCTGATAATTTATTCATCATTTAAATTCAGAAGTTGAAATCCAGCAGTAATATTAAATGGTTGATTTATGATTGCGATAGAAAGTGTTCACACAAATAAAACTTTTCAAGCTGAGAATATATTTCATTCAGATTTTGTCAATAACCTGCCAGCTTCTTTTATTGAACGGGACACACCTTTAAATGAGGAAAAGCAGATAAAGAAATATTTAGGTCGTTTATCCGAGGCAATGGATAATAATGGAATTTTAAAGTTCTTTTTCAACCATTCAGAATCAGGCAATGTCAAAATTCCTTTCATAAATCTTTTTTCATTAATGATTTTTCCATTAGGAATATTTGTGCGCAGGAAAAAGAGCTGTACCACAGAAAAATTATCAGAAGTGCTGTATCGTAAGGACTTTGAAATTATTAATGTAATTGAAAAAAACGGATACCATCATTATACTGTGAGGAAAAATTGTTTATTGACTATTTGAAGACTTCAAAGAAAATTAGGAAAACATTTTTGGAACATACTGAAGGAATTATAATGTGCAGGTTTTTAACAAATAAAAAAAAAGCGGCCTTCTAGCCGCTTAAAATATAATTGAGAAGATACTTACTGTCCCAATGTTGCTACCATAACTGCTTTGATAGTATGCATCCTGTTTTCAGCTTCATCAAAAACAATTGACATAGTTGATTCAAATACATCTTCAGTTACTTCCATTCCATCAAGGCCGTATTTCTGGAATATATCTTCACCCATGGTAGTCTGTCTATTGTGGAATGCAGGTAAGCAATGCATAAATTTTACTTGTGGGTTTCCTGTTTTTTTAACAATATCCATATTTATCTGATATGGTTTCAGTAGCCTGATTCTTTCTTCCCATACTTCAGCAGGTTCACCCATTGATACCCATACATCAGTGTACAAGAAATCCACATCTTTTACACCTTCATTTACATTTTCAGTAAGTGTAATTTTAGCACCAGTTGTTTTAGCTATTTCGCGGCACTTTGCGACGAGTTCTTCTGCTGGCCAGCATGCTTTTGGAGCAGCAGCGCGGAAATCCATTCCCATTTTTGCAGCTCCAACCATCAATGAATTTCCCATATTGTTTTTAGCATCGCCTAAATAACAGAATGCAATTTTATTTAAGGGCTTACTGCAATGTTCTGTCATTGTAAGTAAATCAGCAAGTATCTGTGTTGGATGAAATTCTGTTGTAAGTCCGTTCCATACTGGTACACCAGCATACTGAGCAAGTTCTTCAACAATTTTCTGACCATAACCACGGTATTCAATGCCATCATACATTCTTCCTAAAACACGGGCTGTATCCTTCATTGATTCTTTCTTACCAATCTGCGATCCGCTTGGTCCCAAATAGGAAACATGGGCGCCCTGGTCAAGAGCTGCAACTTCAAATGCACAACGGGTACGCGTTGAATCTTTTTCAAAGATTAGTGCAATATTTTTTCCTTTTAAATGCTGCTGTTCTGTCCCAGCATATTTAGCCTTCTTGAGATCTTTTGAAAGCTCCAGTAAAAAATTGATTTCCTGTGGTGTAAAATCAAGCAGTTTTACAAAATTCCTGTTTCTTAAGTTAAAAGCCATAGATTCCTCCGTGGATTATATTGGTTAATACTAAATAAATTCTCGATGAGGGCAAAGATAAAAATAGTTTTCAATCCGTAATTTATTTAAACAAAAAGGCGTGATTTTTTTCACGCCTTTTTTAAATATTACAATATTTATTCTTTAATATCCAAAACTAATTGTTTGAATTGTATAATTTTTAGCATCACTACCATAGGTTTTTAGAAGACTCGAGTGAGCGCTCTGAGCTTCAGGATAAGTCATGTATTGAGTAGCAATGACATTATTATAGAAATCATGGTAATCCTTAGGATACTTATGTTGTATGGCTATCTTGAACTGATTTTTAGCTCCTTCTTCATTGTTGAATTTTTGTCTTGAAACAACAACATCCGAAATAATTGCATTCCACTTTGTACCAATAACAGCAAATGAATGCACTACGTAATAACGGGTAGGATCTTCAGTTTTTGCAGTTACAGTTTGATTATCTTTTGATGGAATATAATTACTCAGTACTTCGATATCGATATTGCCGTTGTATTGCAGGAATGCAACTGTACCACCCCCAAGTAAAATTACAATAATTAAGATTATCAGTATCCACCATCCTGCACCCATGCCTTTTTTCTTGGGAGGTTGTGTTGGATAATACGGTTGTTGTGGCTGCTGATAAGGTTGCTGAACCGGTGGAATATTCTGAACAGGCGGTGTAACCGGAGGCGGAACAGTGTTTAATGGTTTCGGATCGTTGATTCCACTTAATTTGAACCCACAAGTATTGCAAAATATTTCATTTGGGTCAACTTTTGCACCACAATTTGGACAAAAACTTGCTGGAGGTTCCAGGGCAGGTGGAGGCGGAGTTACTACAGCTACCTGAGGAACGACAGGAGGTGTTTCAACAACAGGTGGGCTAACCGGGTTTTCTTCAACTGGAGGAGGCGGAGGTATTACAGGAGTTTCTATAACCGTTGGAGTTGTTTCAACCACTGGAGGAATAACAGGAGTTTCAACAATTGGAGCTGGGGGAGGTGTAACAGGAGTTTCCACAACCGGAGGCGCAGTATCAACCGGTTTTTGAACATTGATCTCGGTTAATCTGAATCCACAATTATTGCAGAACATTTCGTGCCCTTCAATTTTTGCTCCGCAACCGGGACAAAAACTTGCCGGAGTTTCCTGAACCGGAGCAGGGGGTGGAGGTACTTCTGTAACAACAGGAACAACCGGTGGTTGCGCCTGTACTGGCTCAACTATCGGAGGAACCGGGATACTGGAAACCGGGTGATTCTCTGCCAATTTATAACCGCACACTGAGCAAATTATCTCATCACCGTCAAGTTTTACGCCACACTGAGGACAAAATACAAGATCGTGTTTTTTTTCCATTTGATTTTTATTTTGATTTTAGATACAAACCTACATGAAATTTTGAAGATATGCAAAGCATTTTTTTACAATACGTTTATCCCAGTGAAAGGAATTATGCAGGATTTTATTTATAAAAAAAGCCGGTCAAATGACCGGCTTTGAATGATAATGTTTTTGGAATTAGTATCCGTAGTTAAAACTTGGACCTACTGCAAATGCTGACATTAATATTGCACCAAGTACCAAAGAAAATACAATATTAATAACAATAAGAATACCTATAGTTGCAAGAAAGTAGCCCATCTGGCTTTCTTTAGCTGGTTTCATTGTGTATTCAAATCCAACATATAAAAGATATAATCCATATATGCCACCTAAAAATGCGATGAATGCAACAGCAGGGAAAAAGTTGAATATACCTGCAACCCACATTGGAGTTAATGAATAAGCTACAAGTTGCATAGCTTTTCCAAAATTCTTCTGAGTTTTAAATGAAGGTGCAAGGGCATCAATAATAAATGCAGTAAGATATACACTGGCAATACTGGTAATAAAAGAAGTAAGGCCTACTTCGATACCCCAGGACCAGCTTGTAAATTTAAAGCCCCAGCCCCAGCTAACGCCGATAAGACCATAGCCAAGAATACTAAAAATTGCAGGAATTAATGCCAATGGAATAACATAACCAAATAAAATAGAAGATGTGTTAGGCGTTTCTAGTTCAATTGCCTGCCATTCAGTCTTGGGTTTAAACATAATATTTGAAGCCCTGGAAAAAATGTTTGAGGCAGCAGCCTGTGCATTTGCCTGATTGAAATTCTGAAATGGATTCTGTTGCTGTGGTTGTTGTTGCTGCGGTTGTGGATTTTGTGTTGCACCGCTCATATTAAAGCCACAAACATGGCAGAATTGGGCACCGTCTTTTAAAGATGCATTGCATTTAGGACAATTCATGATTAAATAATTTTAGTTTAACAATCAGTTTAATTATAGTATTTTAAGAATCATAAAATCAGATATGTATAAATATATTAAAATTATATTCAGATCTTATTTGCTGATCTCAATTGTTTCACAAATATACATATTTTATATAAACAAAAAAACCGGTATTAAAATACCGGTTCTAATTCAATAATATTCATATTTATATTAGTTCATTACAATCCTTGTTCCGCCATTTGGATTTCCTAATTGTTTTGCTTCTGTAATAATCGTTTCTTTTCCGCCGTTTTCAACAAATAGAATGGCTGCACGAATCTTAGGTGCCATACTGCCTTCAGCAAAATGTCCTTCTGCAAGTAACTTATGAGCTTCAGCCACAGTGACAATATCCAGCTGTTTTTCATCAGTCTTACGGAAATTTATACAAACCTTAGCTACATCAGTTAGGATATAAAATGCATCGGCCTTGATTTGTGAGGCAAGCAGAGAGGATGCAAGATCCTTATCAATTACTGCATCTATTCCTTCGAGAAAATTCGGGCGTTTGTAATAAACAGGTATGCCACCGCCACCAACTGCAATTACCACCTGTCCGTCGCGGGCAAGTTTTTCAATTGAATTGCGGTTACCAATCATTTTAGGTTGAGGAGATGCTACAACTTTTCTCCAGCCATTTCCTTTGGGATCTTCCTTAAATATTGAACCGGTTTCTGCCGAAATTTTATCAGCTTCTTCTTTTGAATAATAAGGGCCAATAGGTTTTGTGGGATTAGTAAAAGCAGGATCGTTTTTGTCAACGAGCACTTGCGTTACCAAAGTAATAACATCTTTTTCGTATCCTTTTTCTTCCAGAACATTTCTTAACTGCTGCTCAATCATATACCCGATAAATCCCTGTGAATAGGCACCGCATATATCCAGTGGCATATCTGGAATACCATACATCTTAGCTCCTGCATCGGTCTGGAGCAATATATTTCCTACTTGTGGACCGTTACCGTGAGCGATTACAATATTGAAATCTTTATTGATCAATTCAAAAACACTTGAACACGTATCATAAACATTTTGTTCCTGTTCGCTGATAGTTCCTTTTTGCCCTGCACGCAATAACGCGTTACCGCCAAAGGCTACAACTGCTAGTTTTTTCATAAGTCAGAATTTTAAATAAGGGTGCAAATCTATAAATAATTATTTAATTATCAAGTTTTCCAATCATGTAGGAAAATAAGATGTTTAGTCATAAAATCGAGATTCGGCATGAATAGTTATCTTTGCACCCCGATGAACAAGAAAAAGAAGATAGCATTCTATACACTTGGTTGTAAATTGAATTACTCTGAAACATCGCAGATTTCAAGGCAGTTTCCCGAGGAAAAATATTCAGTGGTTGATTTTACTGATGTTGCCGATATTTATGTAATCAATACATGTGCTGTAACTGAAAAATCAGAAAAAAAATCACGTGCTATCATTCGCCAGGCAAAGAAAAGAAATCCCAATGCCGTGATTGCAGCTGTTGGTTGTTATTCTGAATTAAAGCCCGATGCGATAAAGGCAATGAATGGAACTGATATGATTCTTGGTACGTCCGAAAAATTTAAAATTCAGGAATATCTTGATAATAAAGTTGACCAGATTAGCATTAAGCCTTCAGCGGAGGATTTGGTTTTTAATCCATCATATTCTACAGGTGACAGAACACGGTCCTTTTTTAAAATACAGGATGGTTGTGATTATTTCTGTTCATATTGTACTGTGCCACTGGCAAGGGGAAGAAGCAGGAGTGATTCTATTGAGAATACATTAAAAATTGCAAGGGAAATTGCATCCACAGATATTAAAGAAATGATACTGACAGGTGTGAACGTTGGTGATTACGGACGCAAGAACAATGAGCAATTTCTGGATCTTTTACAAGAACTTGATAAAATTGAAGGCATTGAACGAATACGAATTTCGTCAATCGAGCCGGATTTGCTGAAAGATGAGATAATAGAATTTGTTGCGCAATCAAAAAAGTTTCTTCCTCATTTTCATATTCCGCTGCAATCGGCCAGTGACAGGGTGTTAAAAGAAATGAAGAGAAGATATAATACAAATTTATTTTCAAACCGACTTAAAAAGATAAAAGAACTGATGCCTGATTGTTGCATTGCAATTGATTTGATTGTTGGTTTTCCGGGCGAGACGGAAAAGGATATAATTGAAAGCCTTGATTTTATTGAATCATCATCAATTTCGTATATGCATGTGTTTACATACTCTGAGAGAGAAAATACAAAAGCTGTATTGCTAGGCAATAAAATTCAGAATGGTGAGAGAACACTGAGAAGCAAAAAGATGCTACAATTGTCGGAAAAACTGAAAGCAAAATTTTACAATGAAAACCTAGGTAAAGAAAAATTTGTTTTGTTTGAATCGGACAATGTTAATGGTATGATGCATGGTTTTACTGAAAACTATATAAAAGTCAAAGTCCCTTTTACTGAAAGTTTGATAAACCAGATTAGGAAAGTTCGTCTGGAAAGAATTGAAAAAGACGGTATATTTGCTGTTGAAATAGTTGACAAGTCATAAGTAGACAAGATTACAAGTTGACAAGTGATAAGATAAATCAAAAATCATAAATCTAATATCAAAAATAATAAATGTATCCAACAATATCCGATCTGATAAAGGATCTATTCGGTTTAAGCATTCCGATGCCAATTCAAAGCTTTGGTTTTTTCGTAGCTGTATCATTTATAGTTGCTGCCTGGCTTGTACTGCTCGAACTGAAAAGAAAAGAAAAACTTGGAATTCTATCAGTCCAGCAAAAAAGTGTAGTTGTTGGTAAACCAGCAAACATGCAGGAACTTTTCCTGATGGGCATAATCGGGTTTGTTCTTGGGTTTAAATTCATAGGAATCATACTTAATTATAGTTCATTTGCTGAAAACCCACAGCAGTTTGTTTTTTCATCAGAGGGTAGTCTTTTTGGCGGAGTCCTTTTCGCTGCAGGTGCGGTATACATGAGGTACAGGGAAAAACAAAAAGCAAAGCTTGAAAAGCCGAAAACAGAACTTATCAGTGTGCATCCTTACGAACTTACAGGTAATATAATTATGCTTGGTGCTTTGTTCGGTATTATTGGAGCAAAGATTTTTCATAACCTTGAAAATATTGATGAATTTGTACAGGATCCAATCGGCTCTTTATTGTCCTTTAGCGGACTAACATTTTACGGAGGATTGATTTGTGCTGCTATTTCTATAATCTGGTATGCACGAAAAAATAAAATTCCAGCTATGGTAATATGCGATGTTGCAGCTCCAGCAATTATGATTGCTTATGCTGTTGGACGTATAGGTTGCCAGATGGCGGGCGATGGCGATTGGGGCATAGTGAATGCGGCAGTGAAACCGGGCTGGCTGAGTTTTCTTCCCGACTGGATGTGGGCGTTTAATTTTCCACATAATGTAATTAACGAAGGAGTAGCAATTCCCGGCTGCGTAGGAAAACATTGCTTTATGCTTGACCCACCTGTATTTCCAACACCGTTTTATGAAACAGTTGTATGCTCAGTTTTTTTTATTATTCTCTGGAGTTTCAGGAAAAGGATAAAAATAACCGGTGTAATGTTTTCAATATTTCTCATGATGAACGGACTGGAACGATTTTTTATTGAGAAGATTCGTGTAAATACGAAGTACCACATATTTGGTCATGCTATAACGCAGGCAGAGATAATTTCAACAATCCTTTTTATAACCGGCGTGGTCCTCCTGATTTATATTTTGAAAAATAATAAGAAAAAGCAGGAATTACCTGAAGTGAATACAACTTCAAATTAGGCAATCGAATTAACTTATTTATTCATTACCAATGAATTTACAGCAACTGTGTAAGGATGTATGCGACCTTGCTAAAAAAACGGGAGAATTTCTAAAAACAGAAATCGGTAAGGTAAGTGCTGCTGATATTGAAATAAAAGGGTTGCATGATTTTGTAACCTATGTTGATAAAACTTCTGAAAAGGCCATTCTTGCTGAGCTTCAGAAGTTACTGCCTGAAGCGGGGTTTATTGCAGAAGAAAAAACCATAACAACAAAAAGTGAAAAATATAACTGGATAGTTGATCCGCTTGATGGCACCACCAACTTTATTCATAGATTGCCATGCTATTCGGTGAGTATAGCGCTTGCTGAAAAAGATGAAATAATTTTAGGTGTTGTGTATGAGGTAAACCTTGATGAATGTTTTTATGCATTTAAAGGTGGAAATGCTTATCTGAATGGAAACAAAATTCATGTTTCCGATAAACGAAAAGTTTCGGATGCGCTCGTAGCAACGGGTTTCCCATATTATGATTTTTCTGATTTAAAAAGGTATATGGAGCTCTTTACTTATTTCCTTCGCAATTCTCACGGTATTCGTCGTCTTGGCTCTGCTGCAGTTGATCTTGCATACGTGGCATGCGGACGATTTGAGGCTTTCTTTGAATACGGTCTGAATCCATGGGATGTTGCAGCAGGAGCATTGATAGTCCAGCAGGCAGGAGGGAAGGTATGTGATTTTAAAGGTGGCCAGAATTATCTTTTCGGAAAAGAAATTACAGCTTCAAACTACCTGTTATCAGAAGAATTCAGCGGAATAGTAAAATCAGTTTTTAAGGCTTAATCCCAATACTACTGGACTTTCCCTATTTAAAGGTCAGAATTTTATCAAGAAAAATAGTTCCTTTATCATCATAAAGCTTCAGACGGTAATTCCCTACAGGAATGTTATTGTACGTAAACTCATACGTCAACGTATTCTGCCCGGCCTTGAAAGTATAGTTTTGCAAGGTTTTTCTAATAGCAGTTCCCTCTTCATTGTACAACGTTAAATTTAATGGAGTGTCTTTCTTCAGTTCGAATTCAAAGGAACCATCTAGTTTTCCTTTTGCATATTTTACATAGGTGCCTTCAGCTTCTTCATCAAGTTTAAAAGGAGCATTTCCCTCAACATCAACATTGGTGAGCCCTTTGGCTTCTTTTACAAATGATCGGAGAATTTTTGTTTCTTCCTTGTTGTCAGAATAAATATTATAAATATTATCATTGTCTGTCATTGCCCAAATAGCGCTTTGTGCAGCATTCGACTGAAAATTATTTTTACTTATCAACTGGGCAAGTTCAAGGAGTTTACCTTCAGCTTTTTTTCCTAAATTGAATTTAGTGTCTGTCTTTGGTGCATGATTCATTAGCTGAGAGCACATTGCAAAAGCTTTTGATATTTTTGTTTGTTTTTTCTGAACAGCAATCATTTGTTCCCTGGTTATAATCATCCGCTGTGTTGCAGTATCTGTAGGGTTCATGAATTGCCCAGCTTCCAGAAACACTTTAATGTCTTTGTCAGTGAGGTTCTCAACAGATATTTGTATACATTCTCCTGTATAGGATGGAGTGTAGGAATTCGTGTTTTCATCAATGGGGGCGCCACTTATTGCTACGCTAATCATTTTTAATTTCACGGCCTGACTTAGTGTAATCGTATCGCCAAAGGATGCTGCCGAAAATAAAATGAATGGAAGGATGAGGAGAATTATTCTTTTCATAAGATTCTTTAATATTATAACGTTAATGATACGAAAAAATTATTTTTAACAATTCAACTTATTCTAATTTTACACTATAAAGATAAAATAAAATGGATAACAGAATAAAAATTATAAAGGCTGATATTACTTCCCTGAAAGTAGATGCAATTGTAAATGCTGCAAATTCTAGCCTTCTTGGTGGAGGTGGTGTGGATGGTGCAATTCACAAAACTGCCTGCCCTGAACTGCTTTCTGAGTGTAGATCGTTGAATGGCTGTCCCACAGGGGAATCAAAGATTACAAAAGCTTATCGCTTGCCAAGTAAATTCGTAATTCATACTGTGGGCCCTGTTTGGCATGGCGGAAAAAATAATGAAGACAACCTCCTGGCGAATTGTTATAAAACCAGTTTGTCACTGGCTGTTAAGAATAATATAAAATCAATAGCTTTTCCGAATATCAGTACCGGAGTTTATCGTTTTCCTAAGGAAAGAGCTGCTGAAATAGCTATTAAAGAAGTTGAAAATTTTCTTGCATATAATTCAGGAATTGAAGAAGTGATATTTGTTTGCTTTGATGATGAAAACATGAATTTGTATTCAAATAAAATTTAATTCTTTCCATTAGGTTATCATATGAATTAAAACCTTGGAATCCTTTTTTCTTTAAAACATAGCCGGTTGTTAGAATTATTTTCTCAATTTTGCATCAGGTAATTTCCTTCAGATAATGGAAAAATATTTTAATAAATTCAGAACAAAAATCATCGGTAACGATTTGAAGTTCAAAACTCCTTACGGCGTAAAGAAAATGATATATGCCGACTGGATCGCCAGCGGAAGGCTTTACGGCCCTGTTGAAGAAAAAATTTCAAAGACAATTGGTCCTTATGTTGGTAACACCCATTCAGAATCGAGCGAAACAGGTGTGCTTATGACTAAGGCATATCATCTTGCGCATAAAATAATTAAGGAACATGTCAATGCTGGGCCTGAAGATGTTATTATTACTGCTGGTTCAGGAATGACAACAGTAATCAATAAGCTTCAGCGAATACTCGGATTAAAGATATGCGGCAAGCTAAGTCACAGGCCCTGCTTATCTGAAACAGAGCGTCCTGTTGTTTTTATTACACATATGGAACACCACTCCAATCATACTTCATGGTATGAAACATGCTCCGACATCGTTCTGCTGAAACCGGGAAAGGACCTGCTTATTGACCTTGATGAACTTAGAAGGGAATTAAAAAAATACAAAGACCGTAAAATTAAAATAGGATCGTTCACTGCATGTTCTAATGTTACAGGTATTGAAACACCATACCACGAAATGGCTAAGATTATGCATGAGCATGGCGGAAAATGTTTTGTTGATTTTGCAGCATCTGCACCATATGTTGATATGGATATGCATCCGAAGGACCCAATGCAAAAACTTGATGCAATATTTTTCTCCCCTCATAAATTCCTTGGCGGACCTGGTACTTCAGGTGTTTTGGTTTTTGATTCCAATATGTATAGCTGCCAGGCACCTGATCAACCGGGCGGTGGCACTGTTGACTGGACAAATCCATGGGGAGGGTACAAATATATTTCCGATATCGAATTGCGTGAAGATGGCGGTACTCCAGGATTCCTGCAAGCTATGCGTATAGCTTTATGCATCGATCTCAAAAATAAAATGGGGACAAAAAATATACATAAGCGAGAAGCACAACTTGTAAAACTAGCATTCCGTGAATTGAATAAAATTAAAAATATTCATATTCTTGCTGAGAATGTCAAGCATCGGTTAGGTGTGATTTCACTGTATATTGATGGGATTCACTACAACCTTATGGTTAAACTGCTAAACGACCGTTATGGCATACAGGTACGCGGAGGTTGTGCATGCGCAGGTACTTACGGTCATTTCCTGCTTGATGTTTCATACAATTATTCCAAAGAAATTACTGAACAGATAAGTTCTGGTGATCTTTCCTCAAAACCCGGATGGGTGCGCATTTCGCTTCATCCGACAATGAAGGACAGTGAAGTGATTTTTATTGCAAAAGCTATCAAAGAAATTCAGGTGAACTATAAAGAGTGGGGAAAAGATTATGTGTATTCATCAAAAACCAACGAATTCAGGCATAAGAGCTTGAAGAAAGATGAAGAAAGTAAAGTGAAAAAGTGGTTTAGTCTTTAAATTATGCCGGAGCGTTCACGAGCTTTCCACCAATAATGCGTAGCATCTTATTGATTGCTGAGTTCCAAACCATTGTTGATTCTTTGGTGTCTTCAGCAAATGCAAAATCAGTGATTATCAGCGTTACTTCGTTATAAATTGATTCAGTATCAATTTTGAATTCGAAATAATTGTTCGACTCTTCATCAATCCATTTAAAACGGATATATTCATTTTCTTTCTTTGCTGATATTTCGGCTTTTTGCTCAGATCCGTTCCAGCTAAAATAGAATATGCCATTTTTTTCATCAACTTTATCGGCAAACCATTCAGATAAACCCTGGGCAGTGCTCATATAATGGTAGAGCAGTCTGGGTGAAGCTATGAATATATATTCGAGTACATATTTTGTAGGACAATGTGTTTTCATCAGAGGGTATGGTAAAATTTAATAATTTAGCGAACTATTTCAAATATTATTGTGCAATATAGTATATAATTTCCCTTAAAGCAAATTTTTTTTCATGGCCCTAATTCACTCATTTGAAACAAGCGGTAATACCTTGTTTCGTTTCCGCGGACAGATTCCTGTTGTTTTATTTGTTCTTGCTGCACCGGTGCTTTATTTCACCGATTATACATTCCTGACGAAAGATATTTTTTTTATTTTGACAATAGTTGCAATCATAATTAGCTTTGCAGGTTTTCTGGTGCGAGCATATGCTATTGGCACTACTCCTAAAGGCACTTCAGGACGAAACAGGAATGAACAGGTTGCCGAAAGCCTTAATGTGAAAGGAATCTATTCTGTGGTACGCCATCCGCTGTATATTGGTAATTACCTTATGTGGGTAGGCATTGTAATTTTTACGTTCAATATTTATTTTATAATTCTTGTATCTCTGGCTTTCTGGTTGTATTACGAACGAATTATGTTTGCTGAAGAACGCTACCTGGAAAAAAAATTCGGTGATGAGTTTCTTGATTGGTCGCAGAAAGTTCCTGCCTTTATTCCTGCCTTCGGAAAATTCAAAAAATCAGAAATTCCATTTTCCTTCAAGAGTATTCTACGCAGAGAATACTCCGGGATATTAGCTACTGCTGTAGGTTTTGCATATATAGATTTGCTGAGAATATATTTTCTTACTGACAAATTTGTTTGGAACCGAATTTCAGTTTATGCTGTGGCAGCTTCTGCATTGCTTGCTATTATACTGCGTATGCTTAAGCACAGCAATATGCTCAATGAAGAGGGAAGGTCTTAAGAATATCTGAATTGAAAGCTTCCCAGATTAAAATAGTTTCGTTTGCTTTGCTCGCAATGGTATTCTGGGCTTGTTCCTTTGTGTGGGTAAAAATTGTTTATGAACATGGCTATCAACCAATCATGACAATATTCCTGCGACTTGTTATTTCGTCTATAATATTAATTGTTGCTGTCAAGTTACTGAAGAAAGGGCAGAAAATTGAAAAATCCGATTATGGAAAGTTCGCACTACTGGCATTGTTTCAGCCATTCTGTTATTTTATGGGTGAAAGTTTTGGTCTTACGTTAGTATCCTCAACAGTAGCCGCGGTGATTGTTTCCACCATTCCTGTAATTACACCATTGTTTGCTTATCTATTTGTGAAAGAAAAAATTTCCATTCTGAATTTCTTTGGTTTGGTCATATCTTTTGCAGGAGTGATGCTTATGGTTTTTAACCAGGATTTTTCTTTTGATGCCTCACCAATAGGTATTTGCCTTGAGTTCTTCGCAGTTGCTTCAGCGATTGCATATGCTATTGTTGTAAAAAATCTAACTCACAAATATTCTTCATTCACCATTATTAAAGCACAGAATATTTTGGGTGCACTTTACTTCATGCCTTTATTTTTTATTTTCGATTTTAAACATTGTATTGCCATACCACTCGATTTTGATCTGGTTTCATCCATGCTGATGCTTTCTGTATTTGCATCTTCAGGCGCTTACCTGCTTTATATTCCAGTGGTACGAGAACTGGGAATTAACAAGGCAAATATGTATACAAATTTTATCCCGGTGTTTACAGCAGTATTTTCGTATTTTATTTTGTCTGAAACATTTAATTTTAACAAGATCATGGGAATGGTGATTGTTATTGCCGGTGTAACGTTATCCCAAGTATATAAACTGATAAAAAATAATCTTTTAAATCCATAGATATGAAAATAGTTGTATTAGGTGCTGGCCTTGTTGGAGGCCCAATGGCAATTGACCTTGCAAAAGAAAAAAAATTCCAGGTATCTGTTGCTGATATAAATGCTGATAATCTTAAAAAGATTACGGAACCTGCAATTCAGAAGATTCAGAAAGATCTTTCTGACCCGGTGAATGTGAGAAATTTTGTGAAGGATTTTGATATGGTTGTAAATGCTGTGCCTGGTTTTATGGGATTTCAGACATTAAAGGCAATTATTGAAGCTGGTAAGAATGTCGTGGATATTGCTTTTTTCCCAGAAGATCCATTTATCCTTGACGCGCTTGCAAAAGAAATGAGCGTAACTGCAATTATGGATTTTGGAGTTGCACCGGGCATGAGCAATGTGCTGATAGGTTATGCAGATCATTTGCTTGATGAAACGCTGAATGCAACAATTTACGTTGGCGGACTTCCAAAAGTGCGTGAATGGCCCTATGAATACAAGGCAGTATTTTCTCCTGTAGATGTAATTGAAGAATATACGCGCCCTGCCCGATATGTGGAAAACGGACATCTTGTTATTCGTGAGGCGCTGTCAGATCCTGAGTTTCATAATTTTCCCGGAGTTGGAACACTTCAGTCTTTTAACAGCGATGGACTGAGAAGTCTGGTTGATACAATTAAATGCCCGAACATGAAAGAAAAAACCATGCGATACCCCGGACATATTGATATCATGGCAATCCTGCGCGATACTGGCTTTTTCAGCAAGGAAGAAATTGAAATAAACGGAACAAAAATAGCTCCCCTTGATTTTACTGCAAAACTCTTGTTCCCAAAATGGAAACTGAAAGAAGGCGAAGAAGATATTACTGTAATGCGCGTAACTATTGAAGGGAAAAAAGATGGAAAGATGCTACGTTACAATTATGATTTGTACGATCAGTATGATCCAATAACCAAAACTCATTCAATGGCAAGAACTACCGGATATAATGCCACAGTAGGAGTAAGGATGATTGCTGATGGCCTTTATAATCGTAAAGGTGTATCAGTTCCTGAATTTGTGGGACAGCAGCCTGAATGTGTAAAATATATGTTAAAGGGGCTAGCTGAAAGAGGTGTTATTTACAAAGAAACTATAGAAGAGATATAAATAATTTTGTTAAAAACATTTCAAAATATTCGCTTTAACAGGAATGAACTTTCCGGAGCGTTTGGCGATATAGGTACCGACTTGCCCCTGATTGTGGGGATGGTAGCTGTCTGCAGCCTTGATCCCTGCAGCAGTTTCCTTATGTTTGGTATTATGCAGATAATGACAGGAATTGCATATGGAATCCCAATGCCTGTGCAGCCACTAAAGGCAATGGCTGTATTGATGATTTCTCAAAAACTTTCAGGGAATCTATTGTATGGTGCAGGACTGGCGATAGGAGCGGTGATGCTGCTGCTTACTGTGACAAATGTTCTTCAGCTTATTGTAAAATATATTCCGAAAAGCGTGGTGAGGGGAATTCAGTTTGGTCTTGGGCTCAGCCTTGCAAGCCTTGCGCTGAAAGATTATTTGCCAAAAGAAGGGGCGGCAGGATATGTGCTTGCAGGAGCCGGATTTCTGCTGACTATACTTTTTATCGGAAGCAAAAAATATCCACCTGCTATATTTGTGATTTTGCTTGGAATAATTTATGCATCGGCGAAATCAGTTGATTTTTCAATGCTGTCCAATAATTTCGCAATCCATTTGCCGGTTTTTAATATTCCTAAACAAGTTGATATTATTGATGGTTTTCTGTTGCTGGGTATTCCACAGATTGCATTATCAATATCCAATTCTGTTATTGCGACAAAACAGACGGTGAATGATTTATTCCCTGATAAAAAGCTGACAGTAAATAAAATCGGTTGGACCTATTCCCTGATGAACCTTATCAACCCATTCTTTGGCGGAATTCCTACATGTCATGGCTCAGGCGGTATTGCAGGCCACTATGCTTTTGGCGGACGGACTGGAGGGTCGGTAATTATTTACGGCTCACTATTCATAATGATCGGTTTATTTTTTTCCAGTGGATTTTCTGAGTTTGTAAAATTCTTTCCAATGCCTATACTTGGGATCATCCTGCTTTTTGAGGCACTTTCACTGATGTCGTTTATAAAGGATATTACTCCTTCAAAAAAATGTTTGTTCGTTTCACTTGTTGTTGCACTAATTGCATTCTGCATTCCATATGGATATGCCATTGGGCTGGTTACCGGTATTTTACTTGATTTCCTTATCAAGAAGGATAAAATACTTAATCATTTTTAAGCAGTAAATATCACAAATTTGTTAATTTTTTTATTTTATATTTGCAGCACACATGTTACTGAATAGTGTATTGTTTTATTAATATTTCACAATAGTAAACATTACGTTTTTGCCTTATGCCGCTTGTAAGTCCTGAAGATATTCTATCAGTAAATAAAAACCTGAAATACCTGGGAGGGAAATTCACTGCCCGCCTGTTGATGCGGTTACTTGGCTTTAATAAGCTGAATAAGGGTTATGATCAAAATTATGGCTTAGAAAAGAAAGAATTCTTAAATAAAATTATTGAGTACTTTGGATTGAAGTATGAATTGCTTGAGGAAGACTTGAAAAAAATCCCTGCGCAGGGACCTTTCATCATTATATCTAATCATCCTACTGGCGCAGGAGAGGGCATACTGCTGATAAAGCTGTTTTCTGATCTTCGTCCTGATTTTAAATTTCTTACAAATTTTCTGCTGAGCAAGATTGAACCGATGAAAGATTATTTTCTCCCGGTAAATCCTTTTGAAGATCGCAAAGATTTGCAGTCAAGTATGGCAGGCATTAAAAATGCCATAGCTCATGTTAGGGCAGGTTATCCTTTGGGAATATTTCCGGCCGGAGAAGTATCTGCATATCAGAAAGGAAAACGTGAAATTACAGATAGGGAGTGGCTTACAGTGGTGCTTAAAATAATACGCAAAGCTCAAGTTCCTGTATTACCAATATTCGTAGAAGCACGCAACAGTTCATCTTTTTATTTTCTTGGAAAAATAAATCCTATTCTGCGTACAGTGAAACTTCCATCAGAGCTGCTGAATAAGAGAAATACAATTTACAAACTTCGCATAGGAGCTCCGATTAGTGTAGCAGAGCAAAATCTTTTCGATAATATTAAGGAATACGGCGATTTTCTGAGAATGAAATCATATACTCTGGGCAGAAGAGTAAAGAAAAAATCGAAATGCATTTCTTTGGTTGAAGACATTATTGATGAAGTTCCGAGAGAAAAAATTATTTCAGAAGTTAATAAGCTTACAGAGGATAATCTTCTTTTTACACTTGAGAATTACAAAGTATTTCATGCAAAAGCTGATTTAATACCTAATATATTCAGGGAGATTGGACGTCTGCGCGAAATCACATACCGTGAAGTAGGCGAGGGTACGGGAAAGAGTATTGATACTGATAAATTCGATGCATGGTACAATCATTTATTCATTTGGGACGAAGATGCACAATGCATAGTTGGTGCATACCGCATGGGAAAAGGAAAAGAGCTGCTTGATCATGATGGTGTAAAAGGATTTTATTTGCAGAGTCTTTTTAAATTCAACGAGAAATTCATTCCAACACTGGAGAAATCGATTGAACTTGGACGATCATTCATCCGAAAGGAATACCAGCGCAAAACTTTGTCACTGTTTCTTCTCTGGAAAGGAATATTGTATTTTCTGGTTAAGCATCCTGAATATCGCTATCTGATTGGCCCAGTGAGCATCAGTGATGCTTTTTCTGATTTTTCAAAAGGACTGATTGTTGAATTTCTGAAAGCAAACTGTGTTAACAAAGATCTTATAAAATACGTCACTCCTCGTAATGAATTTGAATACAACCTTGCTGACCACATTGATGTAAATGTATTCCTGAAATACATTGGAAATGACATTGGAAAGCTTGATAAATTCATTCATGACGTTGAACCCGAACAACGGATTCCTGTGCTGTTTAAAAAATACATTAAGCAGAATGCCCGGGTAATTGGTTTCAACGTAGATCCAAAATTCAATTATTGTCTTGATGTAATCATGCTGCTCGACCTGCATGACGTTCCTCAGGAAGTAATAGAAACGCTATCAAAAGAGACTTCCGACAGCACAATTGTTTTCTGACGCAACTAATGCTTTGGAGATAATTAATCCCGGAAAATTTCACCGAGCGAAGCGGGTATTTCATCGAATTGTTATTGATTTTTTTTTATCACTCAGGATTTTTCAAATAGAAAATGTAATTTCGGCAAGTAAATTATTGCATTAAACTAAACAATATAAATTGAAGAACATGAAAAAAATCAACGTATTCATTGCATGCTTTGTTGCAGTGTTGTGCCTTGGAGGCTATTCCTACGGACAGAAAGGAGTAACCAATTTAAAAGACACACTTCCGAATGATCCCAATGTGGTGATCGGAAAGCTCGATAACGGATTGACATATTATATCCGTAAAAATTCTAAACCAGAAAAAAGAGTTGAACTTCGCCTCGCAGTGAATGCCGGATCTGTGCTTGAAAATAAGAGCCAGCTGGGACTTGCACATTTTACCGAACATATGTGTTTCAACGGAACAAAAAATTTCCCACATAACGAACTCGTGAATTTTTTACAAAAAACAGGTGTTAAATTTGGTGCTGACATTAATGCATACACGAGTTTTGATGAAACCGTTTATATGCTTCAGTTGCCAACCGATGATACTGTTTCTATGATGAAAGGTATTCAGGTACTGGAAGACTGGGCACACCAGGTTACTTTTGATGATGGAGAAATTGATAAGGAAAGAGGAGTTATCACTGAAGAATGGAGACTTGGTTTAGGTGCTGATGACAGAATGCGGAAAAAATATTTCCCTGTGATTTTTAAAAATTCATTGTATGCTGAAAGAATTCCAATTGGTGATATCAACATCATAAAAACTTTCCCTCATGACACACTCAGGAATTTTTACAATACATGGTACAGGCCCGATCTGCAGGCAGTAGCAATAATCGGTGATATTGATGTAAAGAAAATGGAAGCCTATGTTAAAGCACATTTTGGAGCCATAAAGAATCCTGTTAATGAAAAACCAAGAATTATTTCTGACATACCTGACAATAAGGATCCGCTAATCAGCATTACCACTGATAAGGAAGCCACCAATTCCATGGTGATGATATTTTACAAGCATGCTGCAAAAACCACTTACACAGTTGCTGATTATAAGGAATATCTTAAAGGCAGATTATATACCGAAATGCTAAATGCAAGACTTAAAGAAATTACTGATCAGGCTACTGCTCCATTTATAATGGCACAGAGTGATTATGGCAGTTTCCTGGCAAGAACAAAAGATGCTTTTGAATTATATGGTCTTGCAAAAGAAAATCAGATTGAAAAAACATTTCAGACGATGCTTATTGAAAACCTGAGAGTAAAGAAATTTGGTTTTACTGCTACTGAAATGGAACGAATGAAAGATCAGTTACTGAGTGATTATGAAAAAGCTTCGAAGGAGTTTGACAAAACTGAATCGAATAAATTCGCTTCGGAATACGTAAGCAACTTTTTAACGAAAGAACCTATTCCTGGTGCTAAAAATGAATATAAACTTGCTAAAAAACTTCTTCCTGAAATTACATTGGATGATGTAAATGCCCTGGCAACAAAATGGATCACCGACGAAAACATGGGAGTAGTGGTTACGGCACCTGAAAAGGATGGAATAAAAGTTCCCACCGAACAACAGTTACTTGACATAATAGCAAGTACTAAAAAAGAAACTATCACAGCTTACGTTGATAAATTCAAAGCCGATCCACTTGTAAAAGACGAAGATCTTACCGGAAGTAAAGTTGCTTCAAAAACTGAAAACAAAGAACTTGGATACACTGAACTTACATTAAAAAATGGTGTAAAAGTTATTGTGAAAAAAACCGATTTTAAAAATGATGAGATACTTTTTAGTGGCTATAGTCTTGGTGGTACTTCATTATACTCCGATCAGGATTTTGTTTCAGCATATTTTGCCAGCAGTATTATGGATCAAAGTGGTGTGGGAAGTTTTGATAATACAGAACTTGAAAAGAAACTGAAAGGAAAAGAAGTTGAACTCTCTCCTTATATTGATGATCTGAAAGAAGGTTTTACCGGAAAATGCAGTCCGAAAGACTTTGAGACAATGCTCCAGCTTACTTATCTTTATTGCAAGGAGCCACGCAAGGACACAGCAGCCTACTCTGCTTTCATGTCGAAAATGAAAACACAAATAAAATTCTTAGGATCGAATCCGATTTATGCTTTCATTGATACGCTTCTAAAAACTTCTACAAGCAATAGTCCTCGTTCAATTGTAATTCCAAAAGAGAGACAACTTGATAAAGTGAATATTGATCAGATGTACAAAATTTTCAGTGAAAGATTTTCAAATGCAAATGATTTTAAATTTTTTATTGTTGGAAACGTTGATGTAGATTCAATCACACCATTCCTTGAAAAATATTTAGGAAGCCTTCCGGTAAAGGCTGAGACAGAAACATGGAAAGATGTGAATCCTAAATTCCCGGCAGGAATTACCGACTTTGAAATTAAAAAAGGTACAGAACCTAAGAGTATGGTCGGAATTATTCTTGATGAAAAAATGGAATGGAACGATAAAAACCGCATATGCCTGAGAATGGCAAAGGAAATTCTTTCTGTACGTCTTATTGAAGTAATCAGGGAACAGATGAGCGGTGTTTATTCTCCCCAGGTTCAGCTAACCCTTGAAAAGTATCCTAGTCCTGAATTTTCTTTGATGGTAATGTTTGGCTGTGCACCTAAGAACACCAAGAAATTATCAACTGCTGTTTTTGATATTCTTAAAAATATCGAAACTAAAGGGCCTGCTGACAGCAATGTTGTAAAAGCCAAAGAAACCCTAATTCGTGAGAGGGAAGTGGATTCCAAAACAAATAAATTCTGGTTAAGCCGCCTTGAATCGTACGTTTATTTTAATGATGATGTAAGTTTGATTACTGATTACGAAAGCAAGGTAAATGCTATTACTGCAAAGGATATCGAGGAATTTGCAGCGAAATATTTTAAACCCGATCATTATGTAAGAGTGGTTTTGAAACCAGTTAAAAAATAATAAACTGTAAAAAAAAAAAGACTGTCTTAATATAGAGACGGTCTTTTTTTTATATGTTTCTAAATATTGATGGCAGATTTTACAAATGAGCAAAACCGAATAATCATGCATCTCAATAATTACTTATCGCAAAATTGTATGCATTGCTGAACATAACATTGTCAATTATGGTATTAGGGTTTAGTTTATTCGCCGACCTCATATTACCACCATCTCTGTTCATGAAATTTTCAGCATGATTTATTAATTGTTCTGAAAAGTCGGGCATATCTTCAGCTGTAATAAAATGATTTATTGGATTAATAATTCCATCGAAATCGCTACCTATACACTGTATATCCCAGGCCCCATCAAAACCATTTCTGTCCAGATGCTTCGCAATAAATTCAATTTGATTCCAGACTAATTTACTCCATAATTTCTTTCCTGCTACAATATCCTCTATAATAGTAGGTAATGCTCCTGGTGCAGCAATCCTGTTTTTATCAAGCATTATTCCGAATAGCCCTTGCGTTTCCTTTATTTTAATAATTTCATCACAGTCAAAATTAATATCATCATCGCAAAATATATTGTTGTTGTTTCCTGCAACGGCAGCATGACTTGCAATAATAGGGATATTTTCAGTTTTGTATTTGGTTTCAAGTATATTGTAAAATCTTTTTCTTGTTGTTCTGCTCATATGCTTGACATCAATTAAAATTCTTTTTCCATCGGTTTTATTCAGCAATATATCAATTACATCAAGGCCAAATGGAGTAAAATTATAATCACTTCCCATTCCCATTTTCTGATCAACCAGTAAACGAATTTTATGCAAACTTTCGCATTGTCCGCATAACTCGTTGTAAAAATGGTGGGTGAATGTGACAAATAACGGATGGTGTTCCCAGTTCTTAGCGATGGCAATATTGCTTAAGATATCCCGTGAAGAGAATGGAACATCGGTGTAAAGTCCGCTTCCGAATGAATGCAAGCCTTCCAGTGTATTAACAACAGCTATGGAATAAGTCTTTGAATCTTTTATTGCATTATCAATTTCGCTAGCGTTTTTTGCCAAAATATAATTACAGATATTTTTATCAATAATAACATTTTTACCACTTTTCTGTTTTAAAAAATCATATTCCGAACACAAATCAGAAAAGTAATCGGTATATTTTATTACATATTCTATTCTGTTTTCGTTTACTCCACTAAAAAATTCTTTGATTTCATTTGACAAATGACCTGTTCCTAGTTTGTTTATGAAAAATCCTTTTTCGATCGGATTTAATGATGAAAATATTAATCGCACATTACCTTTCACTAAAGAAGTGAAATCAGATTGAGAATATCGTGTAATGCCAAGAGTGTCTTTTAAAATTCTTTCTTCAATGGTTGGCGGATTATAGAACCATAAACTCGATTTATTCTTTATGTCGCCTGATTGAATAATATCCATTTTTGTTTGCAATTGGTCTTTTGGTGGAAAAGCGTTTGCATACGGTTGAATGGTAGGATGACAATGCATGTCTGCAAAATAATTATTCATTTCTAAGAATTTTAAAAGTTATTAGCGTTTATTTGGGTGTAAATATATAATAACAATTTTATTCTTTTGAAGTTAAAAATAAAAATAGAAAAGTTATGGTTTATGGAAATTTGTAAGGAAGGAAAGAAGGGCATTTAGTCTTAAAGGAAATTCAATAAATTGTAATTCCATTTAGTTGATAAATCCGATGTATTCTTCGAACATCACCTGTAGGTATGCTTTTCCTTCGTTCAGGATTTCTTCATCTTCAGCAGCAGATAATTTATTTTTTCTATACACTACCTGACCAAGATTGTGATCATACACAAGAATTTGTTTTGGAGTAATAATTCCAAAACCATTATCGAACGTATAATATGCAAATTCAGGCGAAAGTACATTGAACATATTTTTACTCCTTGTAAATGTACTATAAGGAATTTTTAACTGCGCAAGAATCATTGCAGCCAGATCTATCTGGGAGCCTATACGATGATTTTCTTTTCCTTTTAATTCTTTTTTTAGAACATTCCCATAAAATAATAAAGGTATCCTGTGGCGTTCAGGTGCGTTGTAAGACCTGTCGTTCGGGTATTTGTGAGCGTGATCAGCCGTGATTATAAAAATGGTATTATTATACCATGGTTTTGATTTTGCACTTTTTAAATAATCTGAAACACATTTATCTGTATAATGAACTGTGTTTTTATATTTGTCAGCTGTGGAATTAGAAGTGAAAACTTTTTCCACATCAGCATCAAATTCCTCGTGACTGGTGCTTGTCATTATGATTGAAAAGAATGGCTGGCTGTCCTTTTCGGCTTCTTTCAAATGACAGGCAAAAAGTTCTTCATCGTAGGCGCCCCATTCTGTGGTCCTTTTCCATTCATAATTATCTTTGTCAAAGATGTGCGTGAACCCTGAATATTTCAGGAAAGCATCGGTATTTGCGAATTCCAGATTGCCTGAATAGTAATAATTAATCGAGTAACCATTTTCTCCAAGAGTCCTGGTAAGGTTAGGAAGCTTATAATATTTTCCAATTTTCCGCATAATCGTTGTTTTCGGTTGTGCCGGAAAACTGGTTATATACGACATGATACCTTGTTCCGTTCGGAATCCATTGGCATAAAAATCAGTAAAAAGTAATCCGTCTTTTGACAGGCTGTCCAAACCCGGCATTACACCTTTTATTCCGTTAAGTGATGCCATATTTTCCGCACTTACGCTTTCCATCAGGATAAGGACAATATTTGGTCTTGATGTGGTAAGAATAAACTTTGTAGAATCAGCGGTAGTTTCGTGCATCTTTTTAACAATCGCTTCTGCTTTTTCCTTTGAAAAATATTTATAAGGATTCTCTTTAATGTCAGGATTCATAACAATCTCCATAAAGTTCCAGAAACCATTCATGGAAGCATAATTCAACACAGGATATTTGGAATAATAAACCCAGCTTCTGTTGATGGGATATTTCTGAAGCCCTCCGCGCATGCCCACGAAAAGGATAACCAAGAGAACAAATGAAAAAATTGCCTTATACAGAAATTTAATTTTTGCAACATAACCAGGTCTGAAATAACGCTTATATACAAAAATTGCTGCGGTAGCTTCAGCAACCATTATCATGATAAAGGCCCAGTAAGGAACGGCTTTTACAGAGATGATGGCTTCTTTTGGAAACATTATATATGCTATAGCTTTACTGTTTATTTTTGTTCCCCACACAGAGTAAAGACCTATATCAAACAGCGCAATCAGCAGGTATCCGATAATAAGAATGATATTAACTGTATGAATTATATAAATCAGTCCGCTCTTCTTCTTAATGAATATTGCTGCAATCAGGAATATTGCCGGCAATGCCATCAGGTAGCATGCAGTTGATATATTCATTCCTATTGCGTAATAATATGAAAGCATTACATGCCCGAAAGGAATACCTTTAAGTTCTGCGCGATTGTATAGCAGGAAAAGCGTTTGCTGAATGGCGAAAAATACCATCCAGAAAATTAATAGACGTAGGGTTAAAATTATGACTCTTTTCATAAGCGTGCAAAGATACTATCAATTTGCTTGAAAAGTTTTTTTTCTGAAAATCAAGTTAAGATAAATACATAATGAAATTATGAATATGTTCGCAAGGCCTAATATGCCTGTTTCTGTGAGCCAGGACGATAATGATTTGCCGACAAGTTCATGAATATTCAAACCATACATTACCAGAAATAAAACAGAAACCAATTTAAAAGCTTTACTCATTGTTCCTTCGAACAAATTATAGACAATAAAGGCAATCAACGGAATTGACAACAAAAAATGTTCTGAATCAGTGACTGTGATATTTGGAATTAATGCGAGCAGTAAAAAATATTCAAAAATAAAATTCTTCCTTATCAGTCCGGAATTTTCAAGATGGGCTTTCTCATTTTTAAAATGCTTTAGCAGCAGCCATAGTATGACAAGAGCAATTAAAGCGAGTACGATCACTCCAAACAATTTGTCATGATTGATAGCTTCAGGAAAAATATACTGAACAACTGACCGGTAAAGCCATGAGAAAATAGTGTTCTGTCCGCTTATTAATGAATTATTATGTGATTGCATTGTAATAAGCCAGTCCTTATGCATCTGGATATTGCTTTGAAATCCTGAAAAAACGGAAGGAATTAGTATTCCAAGGATAAGAAATAGAACTATAGTAAGAGCACACTTGTATTGCTTTCTTATTAAAAGAAGTGGAAGAAAAATTATAAAATGTGGTTTCACCAGAATACCTATTGCAATCAGCAATGCTGCCTGCCAGTATTTTTCAGATAATATTTTAAGCAAGGCAAGGATAAAAACAAAAAGTAAAATAATATTGATATTGCCCAGATGCAGCTCAGTATATATATTTGGAATTAACGGCAGAAATATCAGGAACAGTTTAAGATTTTGATTTTTCACCAATGTAGTGCTGAAGAAATTTTGTCTTATGATTTTATCAGCCATTATTATCGTGGTTATGATCAAAACTGACAGAATAATATAATGCAAAACTCTCGCTGTAAAAAACGGCAGCAGGCTGAAAGGTGCGAATATTAGTAAGGCAAAAGGAGAGTATTTATAAAATCCGGACGACAATCCATATGCAACACCATAAACCTGTTTCCCCTGCAGAAAGGAAGTTGCAGCTGAATAGTAAACTTCATAATCGTGCAGCCAGAAACGATTATTGATATTCTGAATAATGAAAAACAATACAAAGAAAAATGAAAGGGCATAAATAAAATAACCGTATTGATGCAGTTGGGTTTTAATTTTATTTATAGATAATGAATTCATTTTTTGCAAAGGTAAATTTGATTTAATGAATCACTTTATAAGTGCAGTATTTTTATAAATATAAATTGTCTGGTTCACATTATTTAGTGGATTCATCTGGTATAACAATTTGTCTATAAAACCGGGCTCAATCATGGTTTCGTATTTTATGCCTGGATACTCGGTTTTCATAGAATCTACGCGTTGCTGCAAATTCAGGTCATCGAAAAATAAAATAAAACGAGGTGCAAGCAGTGGCCCGTTTTTTATGAGAGTTGGCCGCAGCGTATCCATTGGATGATCCTTTGAATCTTCATAAACATAAATCCATTGATTTAGATAAAACAATGGCGGTACTTTTGCAGAACCGTTGTTGGTATCTTCAATCAGAATATAGCCAATATCAGGATATTTTGATAAATATACCATCGATTCTATTCTTGATTTTTTTGAATACATGGTGCTTATTACAGGAAGAACGGTAAGGTTAATGATCCAGAAAAATATCCAGCAACCTTTTATTATTTTTTTCTTATGCTGCAGGAATGCCGATTTCTCAACCAAATCATTCCAGCCTATCATTCCTAATATTATGATAAAAGGAATAACCGGAATGATGAATCGTTCCTGTTTGTTTGGAAAAATGGAATGAAATAATAGAAAAATAAATGTAGGTAAAAAAATCAAAATGTATTTTTTCCATGTTCTGAAAAATCCGATGAATAGGAATATGCTTACTGGCGGTATCATTATTCCCAGCAACAAGGATAAATATTTATGCCAAGGTCCTGCGCCGTAATTGCTGGCATTGGCAATATTGTAATGAACATATTCGCCGAATTCAGCAAAAGGATATCCCCATAAAAAGATATCTGTAATTCCCTGCAACAGCACAAACGAAAGCATAATTCCACTGGCCATTGCCAACAACTCTTTCCATTTTAATTTTATGAGAATTGCGAGACCCAGTCCGGCAACAAAGAAAAACGACTGGAACCTTACATCCATTGCCATACCTGAAAGTAAGCCGGTAATAAAGTAATTTAAAAGAAGCTTTCTGGAAATCCTTTCAGATTTAGGAACAGCTTCTGCTTTAATAATTACCCAGACACTTAAAATTAAGAAGGGGATGCAAACAACTTCAACAAGGTTTCTTACGCTCAGCCATGGTATGAAAAAATACAGCGCGAGTAAAAGACCTGCTATTCTTGCTGTTTTTAAATTCGAAACTTTCTCAGTTATTTTATAACCATAGAAAACAGTGATAAGTGAGAAGGCAGCATGCAATAACCTGATCAGAAACATTTTTACCTGAGGATCGGAGATTCCCAGAAATTTAAAAAATAATAAAATGAAGTAATGGATTCCTACATAAAAATAACTGTGCCCTGAGGGGCCTATGTTTCCGAATGATCCAGGCAGCCAATGGTTGTAGTCAGTTCCGTCGACCCATGATTGCGCTACTTCAATTACAAGAAAATGATCATCATGCATCCCAAACCCTTTAGCGAAAATCACGGCGATTGCTCTGAAAAGAATCGCCAGCAGCATGATCAGGGTTAAAGGATTTTTATTCCATATTTTTTCTAACCTGGAACTTTTCATGAAATTTTATTACCCATGCTATTATTTGATTTTGTTATTCACAAGGATCAGAATTTCATTTTCTATTGTTTGCGTTTTTTCTTCAATTTCTTTTCCCTTAGCAAGAATATCGCTTACGAATTTTTTATCTGTAAGTCCTGATGCATTTATTTTTACATTCAGAAAAGCTCCCATCACAGCAGTGCGTGCGCATAAAGCTCCTACTCCGGCATCGGTAACCGAATTAGGATTTCCTGTTTCCACCATAGCCTTGATCAGCTCTAATGAATTATAAGCTTTTTGCATAGTGCGGAATGGCACTTCGGTGGCATATTTGGTGGCTTCCTGAATAGCATTGTCGCGTGCAGCTTTATCTGCATCATTTCCTTTCGGAAGTCCGAAAGCGTCCATGATTTTATTAAATGATACGGTATCTTCATCAACAAGGAAAAGGAGCTCATCTTTCAGTGCCTGCCCTTTTTCGGCCCATATGCTGAATTCTTCCCAGCGCTCGTCCCAGCCTGCTTTATGCGACGACAGGTTTGCAACCATTGTCCCAAGCGAAACTCCAAGTGCCCCAATATAAGCCGATACTGAGCCACCACCAGGTGCTGGCGATTCAGATGCGGTTTCATTTGCAAAACCTTTACATGTCATATCAATCAAACTTTTCTTTGAAGAATCTTCAAGGAGATATTCGATGATTTTTTCTCTTGGGTTGAACGGTTTGAGGTCATCAAGTCCCAATGATTTGACCGCAATCTGGATGATTTGTTCTTCTGAAATACCTACTGAACGCTGTTGTTTGCGAAGAAAATATTTACCTGCATCTATCAGTGCTTTTTTTGGAACAAGTCCTACGAGTTCAGAACCGGTTACGCGTAATCCCCTTTCCATGGCCTTTTTGCATGATTCTTCAAATGCAACATGCACCGGAGTTATACTGATATTTGTAAGATTTATTGACACCTGTGCAATACCATATTCTTCTATAAACCATCCGATAGCCTTGCATTCCTTCAATGATCCGGGAATCATTACCTGGTTGCCTTTTTCATCCTTAACTATTTTCCCGGTTACAGGATTGCCTTCACGCTTGGGACGGCCTTTTTCACGGATATCAAAAGCAATTGCATTAGCTCTTCTTACCGATGTAGTATTTAGGTTAATATTATAGGCAACAAGAAAATCTCTTGCACCAACAGCTGTTGCACCAGCACCGGCATTGAATTCAGCAGGTCCGAAATCAGGTTTCCATTTTGGATCGGCAAGTTTTTTCGGAAGTCCTTCATATTCTCCTGATCGGCAGTTTGCCAGATTTTTTCTTTCAGGGATCAGTGCTGCATTTTCATAACAGTAAATGGGAATATTTAATTCTTTCCCTACACGTTCAGCAAGTTTGCGAGCATACACTACGGTTTCTTCCATTGAAATATTAGCAATTGGAACCAACGGACAAACATCAGTGGCACCAAAGCGTGGATGTTCTCCTTTGTGTTTTCGCATATCAATAATTTCCGAAGCTTTTTTTATTGCCCTGAATGCCGCTTCTATAACAGGTTCTGGTTCACCGACCAAAGTAACAACAGTTCTGTTGGTCGCTTTGCCCGGGTCAACATCAAGTAATTTAACACCTTCAACAGTTTCAATCTGATCAGTGATCTGTTTGATGATCGCCATATCGTTCCCTTCGCTGAAGTTGGGAACACATTCAATAATTTTTTTCATGCTTTAATTTATTGTTATATTGTTCAAATGTTTAATTGCTCAATTGTATGATGAAATAAGGATTGTCGGCAAATATACTATTCAATTATGCAGCGAATTTAGAAAAAAAATTACTACAAAAACGAATTAGTGATTTCTGGAAAAATTTAATTTGTTTTTAAACCATTTCCTTCAACATAGGGCTTGAATTCATCAGGCTTCTGAGCAAATGCAATTTCGAATTTTATATGCACTGTTTTATTGTCAATTTCTTTATAGGTGAGACGGAACCTGGGAGAATCATTGCTGATATTACTGGTAAGAACAATTGAACTGTCGGAATATGAAATTGCATAATTAATAACATGACCTTCATTATCGAAATAAATTGCTTTTACCGGATTTCCTGAAGTGTCAGGGTAAATAATTAGGATGTCATTATGTACAATAGCTGGTTTATCTGCAGTTGCAGGATATTCTGAATAGTTTTTTCTAACCAGAATTTTATCATTTAAATCAGTTTTGAAAGAAAAAAAACCTGTCCCTTTGCCGGGAGTTCCATTTCCTTCGCCCGCCCAGTTACCAATAAGATATTTCCATTTTAACCAAACATCTGTGTTGTTTTGTGCTGAGAGATTGCAGGATACTGCAAGGGTTATGAATATGAAAATAGTTTTTAAGCGCATAAATTAGATTTTGAACAAAAGTATAATTTTATAATTTTAACATGATCATGAAAAAAAATACTTAGTTTTGAGAATTATTCTAAAAACCGGGATCATGAAAAAGCTTTTTCTTATGCTTATTGCAGTAATGCTGTTAGCTTCCTGCGCCGACCTGGGTCTGTACCACAGGAGAGTCAAAGAATCTACTGAAGTTAAAATTGATGCTGTGCCTGCGGTCATATTAACCTCGTATTCCCAGAAATATCCCGGAATTTCAACAGAGAAATGGTTCAAGGTAAATAATAATATGTATGCTGCACGTTTTGATGTGAACGGAAAGAAAACCTACGCTTTTTTCTCAAATGCCGGTACATTTATTGACGATGATGATATTGATCAGTATGATTATGACCAGGACGACGATTTCATGGATGGCTGGGATTATTTCGATAATGACACAAGAGATTAAAATCTTCTTTAAGTACAAGATTCCAATAAATTTTTTAAAATCAAAAAAACAATGTTAGTAAAAAAGGAAAGCTGTATAGGCTTTCCTTTTTTTAATAATTTAGCATCATGTTGAAAAAGTTGGTCAGTATATTTATTTGTATGTATTCCTTATGTCCGCTAATGGCACAGCAGCGATCACTGGACTATTTTCTAAACCAGGCATTGTCGGGCAGTCCATTGCTGAAAGATTATAAGTACCAGATTTTATCGAACGCGCAGGACAGCCTTTTAGTGAAAGCAGTTCAGAAACCACAGGTCACTGCCACCGGCCAGATACTTGTAGCACCGTTTAACAATAATTTTGGATATGATGAAGCAATCACCAATGGCCAGAATTATATTGCTGTAATGGGTGTTTCACAGAATATGTTTATGAAACCTTATAATGAGAATCTTTATGAAAATATCAGTCTGCAGAATAAAACAATTTCAAACAATGCAAAACTTACAGAGCAGGAACTGAAAAAAATAATCACAGATAAATATATCATAGCTTACATCGCCTACAGTGAATTTCTGTCGGGAAAGGAAATCCTCGCATTGCTGAATGAAGAAGAAGGACTGCTGAAACTGCTTGCTGAAAAGGGAATTTACAAGCAATCGGAATATTTATCATTTATAATTGAAGAGCAAACTGAGGAAACATCTATACTTCAGCAGCAGATTGAATATAAGCAGGATCTTTACGAAATGAATGTTTTATGCGGTATTTCCGACACGGCCACTTATATTTTATCCGATCCGGATATCAGGCAATCTTCAGCTATAGATGTTGAAAATTCCCCGGTTTATAAGCAGTTCAAAGTGGACAGCCTCATGAATATTAATGGTCAGCGGGCTATCAATATTTCTTATGGTCCCAGTGTAAAATGGTTTGCCGATGCAGGACTTAGCAGTACTGAACTTCTCCAGACTTATAAACATTTTGGTTTCAGTTTCGGATTAAATGTTTCAGTTCCTATTTACGATGGGAAGCAGCGAGAGAAGGAATTAACCAAACTTAAGATAAAAGAGGATTCGAGGAAAAATTACCAGGATTTTTTTAAGAATCAATATAGTGCTAAACAACTTCAGATTGCTCAGAAAATCCAGTCGTACGATCAGCTTGAGATTTCTCTGGAAAAGCAACTGAGCAGTATTAATTCATTAATTGGCATTAATAAATTACAACTTAACAATGGCGAACTTTCAATTTCTGATTACCTGCTTACAATAAAAAATTATATTGAAACAAAACATCAGCTTAGTTTGCTACAACTTGAAAAATCGCAGATGATAAACGAGTTGAATTATATTAGTTTTTAAATATAAACAATCATGATTGTCCTGAAAAAATATTTATTTTATTCCATAGCGATACTCATTTTTTTTAGTTGTTCCTGTACCCCAAAACCAGGAACAGATGAAAAGGAAATTGATGTAAAAACTCCTGTAACCATTACCAATGCAAATCAGGAGCAAATGGCAGAAACCATCGAGATGAACGCCACTTCTGCATTTCAGATAAAGGATAATGTGAAGGCAAACCTTAACGGATACATACAGGAAGTGCATGCAAAACTTGGCGATTATGTAAAAAAAGGACAATTACTTTTCACGCTTAAAACAAAAGAAGCATCTGCATTGTCAGGCAGGACGGGCGATTCAACGCTAAATTTTTCAGGGTTGATAAATATTTATTCTCCTTTAACCGGTGTGATTACAGAGTTGAGTAAACAAAACGGCGACTATATTCAGGATGGTGACGACCTTGCTGTTATTGCTGAGCAGGGTAGCCTGGTTTTTATTTTGGAGGTTCCTTATGAATCAAAGAATATTGTGAAACTTGGAACTTCATGTACTATTACATTGCCAGGCGGTGATGTAATGAAAGGAACAGTAAGTTCAGAAATGCCAACCGTAGATGCTGAATCACAGACACAGAATTTTATTTTAAAACCAATTTCAGCAAAAACTCTTCCTGAAAATTTAATTGCAAAAGTGGAAATAGTAAAAAGTATTAAAGCTTCTGCGCAAACTCTTCCGAAAGATGCTGTTCTCACCGATGAATCGCAAACGGAGTGGTGGGTGATGAAACTTATTAATGACAGTACTGCTGTTAAAATCCCGGTAAAAAAAGGAATCGAATCATCAGACAAGGTGGAAATTCTTGATCCTGTATTTAATGTTGCCGACAGAATTATTATTACGGGAAATTATGGATTATCCGATACGGCTAAGGTTAGCATAAAAAAAACAAAAGATTGAAAAATTATTTTACAAAATATAAAAGTCCGGTTTCAATAATACTGCTTCTTATTATTGCAGGTGGAATTTTTGCATATAGCAAAATCCAGACTTCGCTTTTTCCTGAAATTACTTTTCCGAAAATCAAGATCATTGCTGACAATGGAGAACAGCCCGTGGATAAAATGATGATCACGGTTACCCGGCCGCTTGAAGAGGCAATAAAACAAGTCCCTGAATTAAAAAATATCCGCAGCATTACCAGCCGTGGCAGTTGCGAAATATCCGCTTTTTTTAACTGGAAAGCCGACATCAATATTTGTCAGCAAATGCTGGAGTCGCGCATTAGTGAAATTAGAAATGTTCTGCCTGCAACTACGGAGATCACTGTTGAGCAAATGAATCCCTCCATTTTACCGATGATGGGATTTACTCTTGAGGGAAAAAATAAAACGCCTATTGAACTGAACATGATCGCCAATTATATTGTGAAGCCTTATCTTTCGCAAATAGATGGCATATCTGCAGTGCGCATCATTGGCGGAAAAACCAAGGAATATCATGTTGTTCTTGATGAACGTAAAATGAGTACGCTTTCTGTAACACCGCAAATGGTAGGCGATGCAGTTGGAAATAGCAATTTTGTGGTGTCGAACGGATACCTTTCCGATTACCGCAGAATGTATCTTACACTTACTGATGCAGCTTTTGATAATAAAGAAGATATTGAAAGTTGTGTTGTGAAAAACGATGGAAAAAGGGTGGTATTGCTGAAAGATATTGCTTCCGTTACAATTTCTGAAAGAGCTGAATACACAAAGGTAAATGCAAATGGAAAAGAATCAGTACTTATAGGAATTACAAAACAGCCCAAGGCAAACCTGATTGAAGTATCTGATGCAATAAAAGAACATGTCAACGATTTTAGCAAATTGCTGCCCAAAGGAGTAAGCCTGAAACCCTATTATATCCAGGCCGATTTTGTGCAGGGCGCAATCAGAAGTGTTTCCGACAGCTTATGGATAGGGCTGTTGCTTGCTATTATTGTTGTAATTATTTTTCTTCACTCATTTAAAGCAAGCACCACAGTTCTGCTGACAATACCGATAACACTGGGTCTTACGCTAGTGGTGCTTTATGTATTGGGGTATACATTCAACATAATGACACTAGGTGCCATAGCAGCGGCTATCGGGCTGATCATTGATGATGCAATTGTGGTTGTGGAACAGATCCATCGTGCACACGAGGAATTTCCTGAGCAAAAAACACCAGTGCTTATTCAAAAATCAATAAAGTTTCTTTTCCCGTCAATGGTTGGTTCTTCCATCAGCACCATTGTGATTTTTATTCCATTTTTGTTGATGAGTGGTGTGGCAGGTGCGTATTTCCAGGTGCTTACCAATACCATGATCATTACATTGATATGTTCGTTTTTAGTTACATGGCTGGGATTGCCGCTCATTTATATTTTATATCCTACATTTAAAAACTCAAAAGTAAAACCACATAAAGAAATCAGGCAACGGAAATGGATCGCCTATGCTGTAAGGCGCCCGATATTGTCGCTCTTGATAATCTGTGGACTTATTTTTTCTGTATATTTTATTTCTTCACGTATCGAAACCGGTTTTCTTCCGGAAATGGATGAAGGATCTATTGTGCTTGACTATAGTTCTCCGCCGGGGACATCACTTGAAGAAACAGACAAAACCTTGCAACAGGTTGAGAAAATTATTGCGACAATTCCTGAAGTTGACAGTTACTCGCGGCGCACTGGCACACAGATGGGATTCTTCATAACAGAGCCAAATACCGGCGATTACCTGATACAACTTAAGGCCGGCAGAAAACGGACTACTCAGGATATTATCAGTGATCTTCGCCAGCAAATTGAGTCCACCCAGCCTTCATTGCAAATCGATTTCGGACAAGTGATAGGCGACATGCTGGGCGATCTGATGGCTTCGGTGCAGCCTGTCGAAATAAAAATATATGGCGACAACAAGGAAAAACTCCATGCCCTTGCTAAAAAAGCTGCAACACTGCTTGAGAATGTAAAAGGCACCGCTGATGTTTTTGACGGAATTGTAATTGCCGGACCTTCTGTTAATGTTACTCCTGATTTTAAAAAACTCGCGCAGTATCAGCTTACACCTGCTGACCTTCAATACCAGTTGCAGACTCAATTGGAAGGAAATGTAATTGGAAGTATCCAGGAAAAAGAACAGCTTACTGATGTGCGAATGATTTATCCAGATGCTGCAAAAACCAGCATTGAAAATGTTCGTTCACAAAATGTATTTCTGCCTGGCGGTAAATTAAAACCTTTGTCGGACCTGGCTTCTATTGATATCAGCGAAGGATCAGCAGAAATTGAACGTGAAAATCTGCAGTCGATGGTAGCTGTTACTGCAAGGCTTGAAGAGAGGGATCTTGGCAGTGTGATGAAGGATGTTCAAAAAACTATTCATGCAAACCTTAACCTTCCGCAGGGCTATCACATCAAGTATGGCGGTGAATTCGAGGAACAGGAAAAATCGTTTAATGAATTGCTGCTGATTCTTTTTCTTGCAAGCACACTCGTCTTTCTTTTAATATTATTCTTATTCAGAGATGTGAAAGCTTCGTTTATTATTTTGTTTCTTTCAGTACTCGGTGTTTCAGGAAGCCTGCTGGCCCTATATCTTACAGGCACTCCACTTAATGTAGGGAGCTATACCGGACTCATCATGATTGTTGGAATTATTGGCGAAAATGCAATTTTTACTTTTCAGCAATTTATGAATAATCTGAAAACAAAGGATGTGAAAGATGCCGTGGTTGCAGCAGTCTCAGTAAGGTTAAGACCAAATTTAATGACTGCCTTAGGTGCCATCATCGCTCTGATGCCACTCGCTCTTGGTATTGGCACAGGTGCTCAACTACATCAGCCTCTTGCTATTGCAGTGATAGGAGGATTCATTATTGCACTTCCAATTTTACTCATTGTTTTCCCTGCAATACTTTTCAGGGTTTACAAGGGAAAGAAAATTTCTTTGGAGTCTTAAATTCCAGGCAATATCTTCTTTAAAAATTCAGGCAAGGAATAACAGATCACATTTTTTTTCATTGGAAACGAATCTCCGTTCGGAATAATTACAAAATTTTTTTTTGTTTTAAGATCTTCAATACTCTGATAAAAGCCTTTGGATACCTGTGGTGTAGAGGAAAGTTTTATTTCGGCTGATGCAACAGGTTTATTTCCTTTTACAAATAAAAGGTCAACTTCGGCTCCCTGATGCGTACGATAGAAGTATAGATCAATGTTGTTGTGTTTTATGAATCGTATTTGTTCAATTACATAACCTTCCCATGAAAGCCCCGCCACAGGATGTCCGAATAAGTCATCCATTGTTTGCACGTTGTTCATAAAATGAAGAATGCCCGAATCGTTCAAATATACTTTCGGTGATTTAACAAGCCGCTTGTTTAAGTTGGCATGCCAGGGATGGAGGAGTGTGAGCAGGAATGCGGCTTCCATATATTGAAGGTAACGGGAAATAGTAGGGACGGATATTCCAAGGGAACGGGAATACATTTCTTTGTTCCACAGTCCTCCATTGTTATTCGCTATCATCTGCCAGAAATTGCGGGTAATATGAGGTGTGAATTCTTTCCCGAAGAGTTCTGCAAGTTCACTTTCGATATAGGTTTTTACAAATCCGGCATACCATTTTGTACGTTTTTCATTAGTTGGAGAAGTCAATGCCGAAGGAAATCCGCCTCTAAGCCAGTGATTATTCATGGATATTCCGGCTGCCAAGGCTTCAGGCAGACTTATCCCCGGCAATTCAACAAATGCGATTCTTCCGGTAAGTGATTCTGAAACGCCCTTTATCAGGAACGGACTTGATGATCCGAGAATAAGAAAACGTCCATTTTTTCGTTTTTCGTCTATAAGTGCTCGGAGCAAGGGGTATAGTGCCGGCATGCGCTGAATTTCATCAATGATTATTAACTTATCAGCATGGCTTCTCAGGTATTGCTCTGCATCATGCATCAATCGCTGAGCATGCGATGGCAATTCCAGATCAAGATAAATAGATTTATTTTTATGTTTATCAATTACCAGTTTGGCAAGCGTAGTTTTGCCACTCTGTCTTGCGCCGAGTATTGCCACACATGGAAATTCTTTAAGCCACGTATTTACTTCTTTTAAAGAAATTCGATTTATCATGATGCAAAGATAAGTAATTTACCATGAAAAATGCAAACATTGATTAGCATAATTCATTGTGATATTAAAAATATAACCATGAAAATCAAAAAGTATACTTTATGATTTTCATGGTTAGTAAAAATGTAAACAATATATAATCAGATAAATGAGAGATTTTAAACTTTTTGATATGTATTTATGTAAAGATTTATTTTTGAACCTTGCCATTCAAAATTACAGTCTCCACTTTATTACTGCCATACGCATAAGGTATAAACTCGTATGTGGAAATAGGTTTTGTAATAAACAAGTTGGCTTTTTTACCAACAGCAATACTTCCAAGTTCTTCACTCAAACCCATTGCATAGGCACTGTTCAGCGTAACTGCATTGATTGCTTCTTCGGGAAGCAGGCGGTATTTTATACATGCCAGCGATAAAATAAATTGCATATTGCCGGAAGGCGAGGAGCCGGGATTGAAATCACTTGCCAATGCAAGCGGTAATCCTGAATCAATCATTTTCCTGACTGGCGACAATGGCATTCCTAAAAAGAAAGCAGCACCCGGAAGTACAGTGGGCATTGTTTCTGAACCGAGTAATGCAGCGATTTCATCTTTGCCTACAAATTCCAAATGATCAACTGACAGGGCATTGTATTTTACACCTGCCTGTATACCTCCTGAATAATCAAGTTCGTTGGCATGTATCTTTGGGCGGAGTCCGTATTTCATGCCTGCCATTAAAATTCGTTCAGTGTCTTCAACGGTAAAAAATCCTTTATCGCAGAATACATCAATGTAATCGGCAAGGTCCTCATAGGCAACAGCAGGTATCATTTCATTGATTACAATGTCAACATATTCTTTCTGTTTTCCTTTAAATTCAGCTGGTACAGCATGAGCACCAAGAAATGTTGCTTTAATAGTGAGTTGAGATTTTTCTTTTAATCGCTTAACAACCCTGAGCATTTTCAATTCATCAGTTGTATTTAAACCATAGCCACTTTTAATTTCTACTGCTCCGGTACCAAAATGCATGATCTCATTTAACCTCTGCAAAGCCTGTTCTGCAAGTTCTTCTTCCGAAGCCGCATGCAGTTTTTTTGCAGAATTCAGAATTCCGCCACCCCGTTTTGCAATTTCTTCATAAGTCAGTCCTTTGATTTTATCAATATATTCAATTTCCCTGCTTCCGGCATATACCAGGTGGGTATGTGAATCACAGAATGATGGGAAAACCATTTTACCAGCAGCATCAATTACTTTGGCATCTTTCATGAATGATTTTTCCAGATCCTTCATCGAACCAAATGCAGCGATTTTGTCACCTTGTATTAGAATGTAAGCATTTTTCGAAGTTGGCAGTTTGCTCATGTTTGAACCACAAACGCTGAGTTTACGTTTGTTCACTGAAGTTTCAGTTTGTATGATCTGTTTAATATTTGTAATTAGAATATTCATAGTTAAAAATAAATTTTGTTAAAATCCTTTTGCGAAGGTATAAAAACTTTGTTTTTTAATCGATTTTAAATATATTTGCTAACCAAATACCGCAATACTAAAGCCCTATGAAAAAAAAATCTTCCCTCATTTTAAGTTTAGTCGTATCGATTTTTTGTTTTAACTCAGTTTTTGCAAAAACTGTAGAGATTACAAAAGCCAGACAGGTAGCAATCAACTGTTATGTTGAAAACAGTTTTACACCGCTTTCTGAAAAATCGGTTAGTATTTCTGATCAATTTACAATAACCAAAAATTCATATACGGTTTATTATGTATTTAATATTACTTCAGGCGGATTCGTAATGGTTTCTGCTGATGATGCTGTAACACCAATACTTGGCTATTCATATGAAGGATATTATTCTGATAAAAACCATTCGCCTGAATTCGATTATTGGATGGGCACATACGAAGACCAGATTGTGCAGGCTATTGCCACTGGTTATATTGCTTCGACTACCACCAACGCTGAATGGTCAAGGCTGGCAAAAAATTCTTCTGAATTTTCTCCTGTTAAAGGAGCAAAAGACGTAGCTCCTTTTTGCAATTCCACCTGGGATCAGGGCAATTGCTACAATGACCTTTGTCCCGCTGATGCAACAAGTTCAGCTGGAAATGGAATAGTTTGGGCTGGCTGTGTTGCAACTTCAATGGCACAGGTGATGTATTATTACAGGTATCCAAGCACTGGGGCGGGTTCCAACAGTTATAATGCTTCACCTTATGGTACATTAAGTGTGAATTTCGCAAATACCACATATGACTGGAACGCAATGACCAATATCTGTACCGGGTCAAATACTGCAATTTCTACTCTTATATATCATTGCGGAGTTTCTGTTGATATGGGATATTCTCCAACTGGCTCAGGAGCTCAGATGGGCGACGCAGCTAATGCACTTAAAATTAATTTTAAATATGCTTCTGCAAATGATGTTAGCAAATGGGGATATACTGATGCTCAATGGGAAACTTTATTGAAGACCGATCTGGACCTCAAAAGGCCACTGATATATTCCGGATCAGGTTCGAACGGTGGGCATGCGTGGGTTTGCGATGGTTACCAGGGAACGAATTATTTTCATTTCAACTGGGGCTGGAGTGGAGCATACAATGGCTATTTTTACCTTAATAACTTATCTGTAGCTGGAGATGATTTTACATCCAACCAAGACGTGATTCATAATATATATCCCCCCGCTTCAGGTTATCCGTATTATTGTTCCGGCACTACAAACCACCTTACCGCAGCAATAGGAACATTTGAGGATGGCAGCGGCCCTTCCAATTATCAAAACAATGATGATTGCAGCTGGCTTATTTCACCTGCAGGCATTGATCATCTGAATATTTCTTTTGTTACACTGAATACTGAAGCCACTAATGATAAGGTTACCATATATGACGGACCAACTACTTCTTCACCAGTTTTAGGGTCTTATTCAGGATCTACTATACCAGGTAATATCATATCATCAAATGATTCTGTCCTTGTAAAATTTACTTCCGATGCCAGCACTACAGGTACCGGATGGCAGATATATTATAATTCTTCATATCCTGTATTGTGTACTGGTGTGCAAACCATGACTGCTGCTTCAGATACATTCAGCGATGGTAGCGGTACAAGCGATTACAACAATAGCTCAAACTGCCAGTGGCTGATACAGCCCACAAATGCTGCATCTGTTACTCTTCATTTTATTGATTTTAATACCGAAGCGACAAATGACAGGGTGAGGGTTATTGATGCTGTAAACTCTACCTTGCTCGCTACATATTCAGGAACAAGTTTGCCTGCAACTGTTACTTCCCCAAGCGGACAGATGCGTGTAATTTTTAGTTCGAACGCTACTATAACTTCATCAGGCTGGTCTGCTTATTATACTTCAACTCCTTCGGGTGTGGAAGATTTTAATTCTGTTAAACAATTGTCGGTATATCCGAACCCTGTGAAGGACAGGCTGCATGTTTCATTTACTATGAATGATGGCAGTAATTCCAGTGTTCAGCTGCTTGACCTTACTGGTCAGATCGTATATTCTGAAAATATTTCCGATAATAATTCATACAGCAGAGATATTGATATAGCTTCATTTTCAAAAGGAGTATACATATTGAAAATAAATACATCAGGAGAAACCTTGAACAAGAAAATAGTGATTGAATAAAATTAGCAAGCGCATAAAAAAAGTTCCCTGCAATACAGGGAACTTTTTTGTTTTTATAAAGTCATAATTCTTACATTTGTAGTCTATGGCAGGAAACACTTTCGGACAAATATTCAGGCTTACCACATTTGGTGAATCACATGGACAAGCTATAGGTGGTGTTATAGATGGCTGCCCTGCAGGCATTCCTCTTGATGAAAATTTTATTGCCGGTGAAATGGCGAGGCGTAAACCGGGAACATCAGCTTTTTCCACATCACGGAAAGAAGAAGATAAGGTGCAATTTATTTCAGGAATTTTTAATGGAAAAACCACTGGTACTCCTTTGGCTTTTATTATTCTGAACAACGATCAGCGATCTGCTGATTATGATGATTTAAAAGACTTATATCGGCCCTCGCATGCTGACATTACTTATAATTTAAAGTTTGGTTCAAGAGATTGCAGGGGCGGCGGACGAGCATCTGCGCGTGAAACAGCTGTACGCGTTGCTGCCGGTGCAATTGCAAAATTGTATCTGAAAAAGTACAAAATTAGTATTCATGCCTTCACTTCACAGATAGCTGATATATCGCTTGAAAATAATTTAAAAGTTGATATTTCGGCAATAGACAAGGACCCTTTGCGTTGTCCTGATAAAGTAGTGTCTTTAAAGATGCAAAAGAAACTTATACAACTTCAAAAGGAAGGTGATTCAGCTGGAGGCATTGTAACATGTTTTGCTGCCAACTGTCCTGCCGGACTTGGTGAACCAGTTTTTGACAAGCTTCAGGCTGAGCTTGCAAAGGCAATGATGAGCATACCTGCTGCAAAAGGATTTGAATACGGAGAAGGCTTTGCATCGGCCGAAATGAAAGGCTCCGAGCACAACGATGCAATTAAAATGAAAAACGGTAAAATAGTTTTCGTTACCAATCATGCTGGCGGAATACTTGGTGGCATAAGCAATGGCGATGATATTTATTTTAATGTGGCATTTAAACCTGTATCTTCTATTTCGAAAAATCAGAAAACTATAAATAGTAAAGGTGTGGAAAAAAGCATCACTGTTAAAGGAAGGCATGATATATGTGTTGTTCCGAGAGCAGTACCAGTTGTAGAAGCCATGACGGCGCTGGTAATTACTGATCATTTACTGCGATTAAAAACATTGAAATAAAATTTGATTATGAGAATTATTCATACCAAATATTCGTTGATATTTAAATTCGTTTTTATTCTTACATTGGCTCTTTGCCTGAATTCACTGGGATTTTCACAGGATGAAACAACTGACGAATGCAAAACCACAAATAAAAAAGCTGAAAAACTTTTTAACCAGGGCGTTAGCCAGATGAAATCGGGTCAATACAGTGAGGCATTCAAACTTTTCAAGCAATCCATCGAAGAAGACCCCGATTATGCAGATCCTTATTATGCAATAGGTAGAATCTATCTGAAAAAACAAGCTTCAGCAGGAACTTCAGCCTCGAATGTGAATTATCTTTCATCGGTTAAACATTATTATAAAAAAGTTATTGAATTGTGTCCGACCTACGATGTGCGCTGTTATTATATACTTGGCGATATTTACCTTGGCGATGATAATTATGATTCTGCGTATTATTACATGAATGAATTTATCAAAGATCCGGATAAAATAAAAAATGAAGCTGAATTCAATCATGCAGATAGTGTGGTTACCTATACAAAAACTCTGAAAACGCTCACATATAACAAGGTTCCTTTTAAACCTGAATTTGTGAAAAATATTTCTTCACCTCTTGATGAATACATTCCGTTGATTTCACCGGATAATGAAATGGCATTCTTTGTCAGGAAAACAAAACTGCCGAAATCAAAAGATGTTTTTTATTCGCAGGAAGATAAATACCAGGAAAAATTTATGTACAGTGAACTTGGCAAAGACGGTGAGTTTGATGCAGGAACCGAAATGCCGCTTCCATTCAATACTACCGAAAACCAGGGTGCTGCAACCATTACCATCGATAATAAATACCTGTATTTTGTTTTCTGTGAATATGCAAAAGGAAGTAATTATTACAACTGCGACATTTGCAGTTCTGAACATAAAGCTGATGGATCGTGGGGCGATATCGTAAACCTGGGCGCGAAAGTGAATGGTGCCAAAACCTGGGAATCGCAGCCTACAGTCTCTTCTGATGGTAAAACACTTTATTTTATCAGCGACCGTTCAGGCGGTTATGGAGGTTATGACATCTATAAAACAACCAAGGATTCAGCAGGTAACTGGACAGTTCCTGAAAATCTTGGGCCAAATATCAATTCTGCAGGTAATGAAAAAACTCCTTACCTGCATACGGACAACCTGACTTTGTATTTCTCTTCTACCGGATGGCCTGGACTAGGAGGATATGATATTTATTATTCGCGCAAAGGGATGGATGGTAAATATGGTAAACCTAAAAATATTGGATATCCGATTAATACTGCAGCTGATGATGTTGGCTTCACTGTGAGTACTGACGGACATTATGGATATTTTGCATCTAATAAATATACTGGTCCTGGTGGATGGGATGTTTACCGTTTTGAGCTATATGCAGATGCACGGCCCGATACAGTGCTTCTTGTTAAGGGCAATGTAAAAGATGTTGTAAGCAATGAACCTACAAAAGCAAAAGTTGAATTAAAAAATGTTAAGACAAAACAGGTTATGGAGATCCCTGTGGATTCAGTTACCGGAAAATACGTGATAGCAACGGTCTTCAGGAATGATTATGTGCTTACTGTGAAGAAAGAAGATTATGCATACACTTCAAAATACATTTCAAAAGAAGATACCAGTATTACGAATGCTTCAACAAAAGTGAATGTTGATTTTGATGTTAAGCCTATTGAAGTAGGAGAAGCATACCGTCTGAATGATATTCATTTTGCATATGGCAGTTATGATTTAACAGAAGACAGTAAACTTATTATTGACGGGTTTATCGATTTTCTGAACGACCATCCCACAATGAAAGTCTCTATTAACGGGCATACCGACAATATAAGCGGCGCCGATTTTAACCAGACACTTTCCGAGAACAGGGCAAAATCGGTATATGATTACATGGTTGGCAAAGGCATTAGCGCATCGCGATTGGCTTACAAAGGTTACGGGCTCACAAAGCCAATTGCAACAAATGACACTGAAGCTGGCAGAGCTACGAACAGGAGAACAGAATTTGTGATAATTGCAAAGTAATTTTTTTATTCGAGAAATCTGTTTCAAACTAGCTATCTATCTACGAGTTTCTTTAAGTAAAATTCAAAACTAGTGTTAAGTTAAGCATAAATTATATGTCATACTGAGCCTGTCGAAGTATGACAACCTTAGTAATAACTGGTCACACTTCGATAAACTCTGTGTGACAATTACGGCATTTGACGTTTAACATTGCACTAGTCATTTTCCCATTTCCTTGATGCCCGACCGTTCTGGGTAGTTATTTTTAAATTATTCTTCTTTGCTAGCTTGAACATTTTCCTGCGGAATGGTTTTGGATAAAAGTTTGAGAATATATTGCGCCATTTCGATTTGCTTTTAAAAAGGCCCACCTGGCTTAAAACATCATAGGCAGCTGAAGCACATCTCATCCCGATAAAAGCATAATCGTAAGGAGTTTTAACGAATAAATAATTATTTAAAATCTTTTGTAGTTTAACATATTGCGAATCTGTAACCGGAACTTCAAAAGTGGAGTATTTAAATGATACGGTATCTTTACGAAATGCTTGTATTCCTTCGAATTTATAAGCACCCTTGAAATTTTTTCTGTGGGCAAATATGTGAAATCCATTATGAGGACCAAACCCTACAACCGCGGTGTCAAATCCAATGCTGACATGTCCTCCGTGCTTACCACCAAAATACGGCTTCTCCTGATTTTTGAAGCCATGGGAAGGTTTGGAACCATATAAAAAAAACACCTCAATATTTTTACTTTCCTGTGCGAATGAAAAACAGGAAGTCATAATAAAAATAGAAAAAATTATAAGCCTTATTTTCATTTGATGTTTGAGCAGAGCAGTCTTTGATGATTATTTATAAACGGGTTTTAATCAGGATTGTTATACAATGTAATGATGATTTTTATCTGAAAATTAATTTCTTGTCATCTTTATAATTTCTTCTTTGTACTGTGGAAACATTTTTATCAGTTCACAACTATTTGCCAGTTCAAAATCGCTGAAGTCAAAACCGGGAGCAACAGTGCAACCTACTAATGTAAAATCATTTTTATTTACAACTTCGGCTGCAAACCACGATTCACCAGGTACAACAAACTGTGGAACCTGCCCTTGATCAATGTCGCGACCAATTATTATTTGCGAGTATTCACATGGAGGTGTTATCATATGCAACCTGATGGGGGAACCATCATAAAAATGCCATATTTCATCCTGGTGAATTTTATGAAATGCAGAAAAAGTCTCAGAGGTCAGCAGAAAATAAATACATGTAGAAAAATTCCTGTTCCCGGTAAATCGGTGATCAAGATTTTCTTTTTTAATTTCTCCTGTACTTCTGTATGTCTCCCTGAAATAGCCTCCTTCAGGATGAGGTTGTAATTTTAATTTCGAAATTATTTTATCTGCTTCTTCCATACTCCTTTAATTTTCAAATGCAATTTTTCAAATACTCAATGCTTGCTTTTATTTGGATACCTTGACTATATTGAATTTGATAATAGGCTTTACTCCACCTATTTTTATTTTCGGACCATTTTTGTTCGCGAGATTTTTAGTGCTTTTATTTTTCTTGTTTAAAAATCTCCATTCAAAAATAATTGAATTCTTTTGCACTTTATATTTTGCTTTAAACTCAGGACCTATGAAGGGTTTTGAAGAATAAAAGTAAATATATTTACCTTTTAAAATCCAATAACCGGATTCCAGCACAGGTTCTACATTTGAATGATTTGTTTTGTGTTTGTCAACCGAATAATAGTAATCCCCTTTTTTATAAGTCGAGTCCGGGCATAAAATTATCCGGCTAACCCAATGTGTTTTCTCATTTCCTGTTTTATAATCTTTTTTCCCGACGTACTGAATTGTATCATGACTTAATACCTGCGAGAATGCTATGTTGCAAGCCAGACATAATAATGCCATTAAAAACAAGTGCTTTATTTTCATTTTATTTTTCGTGTGGGTTTTTATCAATTAGTTCCTGCCTGTACTTCCTGTATTCAATTATAGGTTTGTCGCCAATGATAAGATTTTCATTCATTTTCAATTCACTTTTCTTTGGTAATTGTGTTATTACAATTCTCTTGTCCTGTCTAAGAATAATTATGCTTGAAATTTTTCCAATGAAATTGAAGAGTTGCCTCAATAATGGAATTTTAATCATGTTCTGATAATACCTGATGTAAATAATGGAGTTCTCTTCATCAACCGGGACAAAAGCAGCAAATGCGCGTATCTTATCGGAAATAAAATTCTGCCAGATATTCGGAAAATGAAACTGAAGATGAAAAAGTTTTTCGTAATCTGGAATTTCATGAGGTTTAAGCGGAACGGTTTTTCCATCATCAACAACATTATATACGTAAAAGGTCAGCAATTCTTTTTCCATGGTCACCACCGGTCCGTTGACAAGCGTTTTATTTCCACGTCCAATTGTAGTCTTATGCACAAAAGGTAAATGAACCACATCCAGTTGATTTTCTATAGCCCTTGAATAGTGTACATTCCAGTGATCCCTGAAACTTGAATATGAAAAATATTCCAGTTCTTTAAAGAAATAAGGTTCCGCATTTGCTTTGGTATCATCGCCCCACCATAACCAGATAAAACCAAAGGCTTCGAAGGTTTTATAAGCTGTCACTTTCAATGATTCAGGTACTGCTGCATTTTTTCCATTGGCTGGAACTACCTTAACTTTTCCTGATTTATCATAAATAAAACCATGAAAAGGACATTCTAATTTTCCATTTATTATTTTACCACACGACAGGGATGCTCCGCGATGGCAACATTTATCGGCTATGCAGCAAGCATCATTATTTTTATCACGCCACAATGTAAGATTTTCATTAAGGCGTTTTATTCGTAAGGGTTTATTTCTTTTTAACTCTTTCGATTCAAGAATTAAGTACCACTGGTTGTAAATCATGATGATATTTTTTAATGTTCATCAATTTGCAAATACAATAATAACGAATATTCAGTTGAGGCCATAATAATTGATCGAATAATATTGAAATCAAATAGGATATAGATCGGGATTTGCGATACTTTGGTATCAAATTCTAATTATCTACCATTTGTTTTTTTTCTAAAATTCATGTAGGTTTGAAAATTAAATTTTAGCAATGTCCACATTACAATCAAAACATAATAAGCATTCAAATGCTAAACCAAAAAAGCATTCCGAAAAGAAGACACTCACGGAACGCCGAGTCCACGCAGTTTACCCACTCGCCGGAATCTTAATTCTTACATTTCTCCTTTACTTGAAATCCTTAAAAAATGGTTTTACGAATTATGATGATGATGTGCTGATTATTAATAACAGCATGGTTCATGGACTTTCTGCAACTAATTTAAAATTAATTTTTACTTCTTTCCTTAATGGAATGTATCATCCTTTGGTTACTCTTTCATGGAACATAGAGTCTTCTTTACTTGGTGAAAAAGCGTTTCATTTTCACCTGGTAAACCTGCTGTTCCATTTGCTCAATGTGTGGCTAGTATACCGATTTGTACTGATGCTGTCAAAAAAGCTCAGTGTTGCAGTATTGGCCGGTTTGCTGTTCGCTTTTCATCCAATGATATCCGAGTCGGTACTATGGCTTTCAGAGCGCAAGGATCTTCTGTGTACTGCGTTTTTACTGGGCGGATTGGTGCATTATGTGAAATATCTGAAGAATAATTTCGGATTAAAATACTTTGTTCTTACACTTGTATTTTTTCTTTTTGCTCTTTTTTCAAAACCTTCGGCCATAGTTTTTCCATTGCTGCTGCTGGTTATTGACTTCTACATGGGCAGAAAGATTGATAAAAAAGTGCTTGCTGAAAAATTTCCTTTCTTCGTTTTATCAGTTTCATTTGGGGTCATCGCTGTTATGGCTGCTTCTTCAGTGGAAGGAATCAACACACTGCAAGATTACAATTATTTAGACAGGATAATTTTCGCAGCGTATGCAATTGTATTTTATATTTTGAAATTTATTTTCCCTTTCGGTCTTTCGGCCAAACATTTTTATCCCTTAAAGGACGGAGCTTTTCTGCCTGTTGAATATTATATTGCAGTGATTATTCTGGTTATTCTTGTTTATTTAATTTTCAAAATAAGGAAACAACACAGGGAAATTGTCGGCGGTTTTCTTTTTTTCCTGGCAAGCATTTCTGTAGTTCTTCCGCTTGTTCCTGTTGGTGATAGCATAGTGTCAGAGCGATATTCTTATGTTTCATATATTGGATTAATCCTGGTTGTTGCAAGTTTATATGAGATGTATAAAAATAATATCATCAATAGATCGACAAAACTAAAACCAATATTTCATGTTGTAATCGTGATTTTCTTATTATTCTGCGCATACAGCACATTTGCGAGGATTGATGTATGGAAAAATTCGCTTTCACTATGGACAGATGTAATTGCAAAAGATCCGCAGGCATCGTTGGCGTATACTGCCCGTGGTGATTACAAAGTCGCTGTGCTTGATTATCCCGGTGCAGAAGCTGATTATTCAAAAGCCGTTCAGATTGATTCACTTTCGGCAGTTGCGCTTAATAATCTTGGATATGTAATGATAAAGGAAAAGGAATACAAAAAAGCAGAAGCCGATTTTGCAAGAGCCATCCGATTGAAACCACATTTCGCAAAAGCATATTATAACCGCAGTTGCCTTTGGATTGAAACCGCTGAATACCAGAAAGCCATTGCTGATTGTGATAAAGCTATTTCGCTGCTTCCTGATTTTGACTATGCCTATTACAATCGCGGCAATGCAAAATATTTGCTGAAGCAATACGCAGAAGCAGTAAAAGATTTTGACAAGGCAATTGAAATCAATTCAGTAATGGATGTATTTTATTATTACCGTGCACTTGCATTCTATGAACAGAAGAATTTCATGATGGCTAAAAACGATCTCAATAAAACACTGAACCTGTCGCCGAAGTATTTTGATGCTTATTATTACAGGGCGAAGTGCAGTTTTAACCTGAAGGAATATTCTGATGCAATTTCGGATTTAAATAAGCAGATCGAACACAATCCTGCTGATGTTGAAAGCATCCATCGCCGTGGTGAATGCAAATTCTTTACGCAGGATTACAAAGGTGCCGTAGAAGATTATACAATGGCAATAGCAATTGATAAAGCTTATGCTCCCGCATACTACAGCAGGGCTCTTGCGAATGCTGAATTGGGAACTACCGAAAATATATGCGCCGACTTGAAGAAAGCTGTAGAATTAGGTTTAGAGATAAGTGATGAAAGTATGATGAAAAAATACTGCAAATAAAGCCAAAGTCTCAAGCTTTAAATTGCAAGCATCAAGTTAAAAACCCCAATTATAAGTTTATCCCTTTCTTAGAAATTATTTCTTTATAATAGGCTACTTTTTCAGTATCATTCCAGAGAGAAAAAATTTTGCGCAGATAATTGAGAGGGTATTCATAGGAAGGATATTTCTCAAGAACAGAAATACACATATTAACTGCTTCCTCATATTTCCCCTGCATGGCCAGGCATGCGGCAAGATCGCTTTTAACGGTTGCATCGCTTGAATCGATTGCTAATGATTTTCGCATCATCAGTTCTGCTTCAGGAAATTTATTCTGTCCGAATCTTATATGTCCAAGGTTATAGTAAGCTGTGGATGCAATAGGATTAATGTTTATTTCTTCAATAAAAAGTTTTTCAGCAGCACTGTCATTTCCATTATCCATGTAGATACGGCCAAGATTGTTTCGTACTTCTAATATTTCAGGATTTAATTTCAGGCATTCGATATACATTTTTTCGGCTTTATCTTTTTGTCCGTTAACCTGGTAATAGGAGGCCAATCCTCTCAGGGCTGCTGAAGAATGTGGTGACCCATCTGCTGCGCTTTTCCAGTAGGGCAATTCACCGCTGTAATCTTCCCTGTGAATCCATGACAATGTAAAAAAAACAATAATGATCAGCGAAAACAACACTCTGATTTTTGTTGTATTAAAATCAATTTTTCGAATCGGATCAATTTCAAGGCAGACAATGATAAAGCCTATCATCGGGAAATAGAGCCTGTGTTCAAGAAATAAAGTTTCAATATAACTGTTTGTGCGCAATATTGCTGGCACCAGAAAAATCAGCAACCAAAGGGACCCGAAAATAATTTTTTTAGTATTTCGATTTTTTGTTTTCCATACCAGTACTGCCATTGCTACAAGTACCACGAGTCCGTAATAGATTGGCACATCCTGCAGCACTGGCATTGTGTTCAGATGAAGCGGCATCACAATTTTTCCGATGTACTGAATAATTGCGGGAAGGTTATGAAATAAATTAGTTATTGTAAATGAAAGCGGCAGGCCCACTGCATCTCCCAGCACGGATCTTCTGATGATCATGAAAATGATAATCACTGCCAGCCAGGTAAAAATTTCCAATCGGGCAGAGGAAATCTTTTTTACAATAGAGACTTTTTGTTTTGCACTAGCATAGATAACTATATATAACAAATACAATAATGGCAGAAAGACAGCAGTCTCTTTAGTGAACAGAGCGATTATAAAGAAAATAAAATGGAACAGCAGAAACTTTTTATTTTTCGATTCATTATATGAAATAAGGAAATAAAGGCTGAGAATGGCAAACAGAGCAAGCAGGGTGTCGTTTCTGCCGGGTAGCCAGGCAACAGATTGCACCAGTACCGGGTGTATAGCAAAGATCAGTGTGAAGAAAAACGAACGCATCCTGTCGTAGGAAAGTTTTTGCAGTAGCAGCAACAGCATAATGCAACATGCAATGTGTAAAAGAATATCCGTCAGGTAAAAGAACCAGTAATGTTTTCCTGCTATCTGCGTATCGAAAAAATAGGAGAGGGTAAGTACAGGTCGGTAGTATGTGTCACCGGTTTTTGATGAATTATAAAAAACACTTTGCGAAAATATTTTACCCAGGCTTGAAGGCTTCTTTAAGAATTCGTAACTGTCTTTTATCAGGGCAGTGTCATCATTATTAGTGAATTTATAATTCAGGGCAGGAAGATAGAGGCAGACGATAATACCAATAAGTATCAGCAGCAGAATTCCCAACCTAACTGGTTTGGCAACAGCTTTTTTTTGAGGTGTTTTTGCAGTTGTATTTTTAATTGGAGTCTTGGCCATTCCAAAATTTTCTTTTCCAAAATTAAGAACTTCCTGATAATAATAACCTACACGCAAAAAAAATCCCCCTGAAAATTCAGAGGGATTCCTTTTGAAAATATATAATTACATTCTTTTTTCTTTGATTCTTGCTTTTTTACCACGCAATCCACGAATATAGAATATTCTTGCCCTGCGAACCACACCTCTTTTATTGAGATCGATCTTTTCAATGAAAGGGGAACTGATAGGGAAAATTCTTTCTACGCCTATATTGCCTGATATTTTTCTTACTGTGAAAGTTTCTGTAGCGCCACTGCCTGAACGCTGAATAACAACGCCCTGATATTGCTGAATACGTTCTTTGTTACCTTCAATGATTTTATAATGAACAGTAACTGTATCGCCTGCTTTAAAAACCGGGAACTCCCTTTTGGGCATCAGTTCGCGTTCTAATTCTTTAATAATTTCTGCCTTCATGACTTAGTGATTTAAAATAAATTCCTCAAAAACGGAGTGCAAATTTATGTAATTATTTTCAAATAAATGCAAATTTTATTTCAAAAATAGTAAAATACTTGAAATTTGCTAGTTTCCATTAATTTAGCGCACAAATATAAACAATTATGGACATCTCCTATATTATTAACCGGCTGGGTGAAGAAAATGAAGATTATTTTGGTGCAATTGCCCCGCCAATAATGCAAACCAGCAATTTTAGCTACAAGAAAACAAATGACCTGCGAACAGCAATAAAGGATGAAAAGAGCCACCTGATCTATTCCCGGGGCAATAATCCAACTGTAGATATTTTATGTAAAAAGCTTGCAGCCCTCGAAGGAGCTGATGAAGCAATGGTGTTCGCCAGCGGAATGGCTGCAATTTCCACAGCAGTGATCTCAAATTTAAAATCGGGCGATCATGTGATATGCGTGCAAAAGCCCTATTCATGGACAAGTACATTGTTCCGCACAATGCTTCCCCGTTTTGGAATAACCACTCATTTTATTGATGGTACTGAAATACAGAATTTTGAAAATGCGATCTTGCCCTCTACACGCCTTATTTACCTTGAAAGTCCGAACACAATGACTTTCGAAATGCAGGATATTTCAGCTGTTGTTAAACTTGCTAAAAAAAATAATATTACTACTATCATTGATAACAGTTATTCCACGCCGCTTTGCCAGCAGCCGGTAAAGATGGGCGTTGATATTGTTGTGCACTCAGCTACAAAATATATTGGAGGCCACAGTGATGCTGTTGCCGGTGTATTATGCACTTCCACCCAAATGGCTGATAAAATTTTCAGAAATGATTTTCTTACCCTTGGCGGTATAATTTCTCCTTTTAATGCATGGCTATTGCTGCGTGGGCTTCGCACGCTTCCAATCCGCATGGAGAAGGTTTCGGCAACAACTCAGAAAATAATTGCATTTCTGAAAGAGCATCCGGCAATTGATAAAATTTATTATCCTTACGATAAAAGCAATAAACAGTTTGACATTGCTGAAAAGCAGATGAGTTCCGGATCCGGATTGTTTTCGATTCAGTTAAAAACTAAAAATGTTGAGGCCATTGAAAGATTTTGTGAGTCACTGAAATATTTTCAGATAGCTGTTTCATGGGGTGGCTACGAATCGCTTATATTTCCTGTTTGCGCGTATATTGAGAGAGAGGAAGCTTCTGATTTGCCTGTTAATATTTTACGCATTTCAGTCGGACTTGAAGATGCAGATGCTCTGATCAATGATCTTAATGAAGGACTTCGTGAAATTTACGACTGAAATTTTTAATTTTGCCAAGTGAGTGCAAAAAATAAAAAGAAAAAAAACAGCACAGTTACTTCAGTGCCTGGCACTGATGAGAGCTTTGTAAGCAGATACCATCGCTGGTTTCTTTCTGGCATTGCAATTCTGACGGCTTTCCTTTATTCCAGGTGCATTAGTAATGGATTCACCAGTTTTGATGATATGGATTATATTGTAAACAATCCTCATCTGAAAGATTTTTCAATCAATGGAATTAAAAATATTTTCACTTCTTTTTATGCCGCAAATTATCATCCATTAACCACTCTTATGTGGGCTGTGGAATATAGAGTTTTTGGAAATTCGGCGCAGTCATATCATTTGATTAACCTACTAATCCACCTGCTGAATATTTTTCTCGTTTTTTATTTTGTTAAAATTCTTCTTCAAAAGAATAGTACTGCACTTTTAGTTGCATTGCTTTTTGCGGTTCATCCAATGCATGTGGAATCTGTTGCATGGATATCGGAACGCAAGGATGTGCTTTACACTTTCTTTTTTCTTTCATCACTGATTTTTTACCTGAAGTATATCAGAAATAACTACTCTTTGAAGTTCATTGGCGTAGCATTCATGATGTTTCTTCTCTCACTTTTTTCAAAATCGGCAGCAGTAACACTGCCTGTTATACTATTTGTGATTGATTATTATCTCAAAAGGAATTTTAGCAAAAAAATGATTCTTGAAAAAATACCATTTTTTGCATTGTCACTGATTTTTGGAATTATTGCGTTAACATCTCAGCATGAAGCTATACATGCATATATCACGCCTGATTTCCCATTTGCAGACCGTATATTTTTTACATCCTATGCTGTGGCATATTATTTTCTGATGGTGATTTTCCCGTTTCATTTTTCCGCCCTGCATTTTTATCCTGAACAAGTGGCAGGGGGGCTTCCACTTGTATATTATTTATCATTATTGGTTATTGTTGCATTAGTGGTTCTTCTGCTGAAAGCAAAGAAATATCGTGGATTACTTGCTCTGGGTTTTGGATTTTTTTTGGTTGGTATTTCCTTGGTTATTCAGCTGATTCCTGTTGGGCAGGCTATTGTTGCTGAACGATACACTTATGTCCCTTATATAGGTTTGTTTATGATTATTTCAGATATAGGCCTTAACTTTTCACCCGGCCTTAAAAAAATATTTCTTGTGTTAATGGCCTGTCTTTGCCTGTTTTATTGTGTTTCAACGTATCAAAGGAATTTTGTATGGAAAAGTAGCCTGAGTTTATTTAGTGATGTGTATGAAAAATATCCGGATGCTTATTACGGCTGTTACGCATTGGGTAATGCATACAAGGATAAGGGCGATATTGAAAATGCAATAAAGTTTTACTCGAAATCAATTGAAATGAATGGGGATTTCGGTGATAATTATAACAACAGGGGAGTGTTGAGAAATCAGCAGAATGATTTTACCGGAGCAATTTCTGATCTGACGATTGCGTTAAAATACCCCACTGCAACGGCGTATACGCATTTTAACAGGGGACTGGCATATTTTAATAAACATGATTATAAAAATGCCATAAACGATTTTGATAATGCAATTACTTTAAAAAATAATTTCACCGAAGCATTGCAATACAGGGCTGATGCAAAGGGTTCGCTTAAAAAATTCAAAGAAGCTCTGCTTGACTACGATAAAGTAATAGCCCTTGATCCTTCCAACGGATTAGCTTATGCCAACAGGGCTACAACAAAATATTATTTGAAGAATGTGGATGGTGCTTGTGATGACTGGCAAGCTGCCGTTGATCTTGGTTTTACTGATGCTGCAGATAAACTGAAATATTTTTGTAAGAAAAAATGATTTTACTTCTTAAATTATTTATCTAACAAACCAGGCCTTCTTTTCTTTGTCCGATCAACAGCTTGCTCCATCTGCCATTGCTTAATAAGTTTATCATTTCCGGAAAGCAATATTTCGGGAACTTTCCATCCGCGGAATTCAGCAGGACGGGTATATACCGGCGGTGACAGTAAATCATCCTGGAATGAATCGGACAGGGCAGAAGTTTCATCACTCAGAACTCCCGGGATCAAACGAATAATACTGTCGCAGAACACAGCAGCAGCAATTTCTCCGCCACTTAAAACATAATCACCAATTGAAATTTCCCTGGTGATAAAATGCTCCCTGAGGCGTTCGTCAATTCCTTTGTAATGCCCGCATAGAATAATAATGTTGTTATACAGCGAACATTTATTTGCAAGTTTTTGTTCAAGTAATTCGCCATCGGGACTCATATAAATTACTTCATCGTAATTGCGTTCTGATTTTAAATCTTCAATGCAAAGAGCAATAGGTTCCACCATCATCACCATACCGGCGCCACCTCCGAAAGGATAATCATCAACGCTTCTGTGCTTGTTTGTGGTATAATTGCGGATGTCGTGAGTATGAATGTCCACGATCTGTTTTTCTTTTGCCCTTTTGATTATTGAGAAATTAAAAGGACCTTCAAACATTTCAGGGAATATGGTAAGGATGTCGATGCGCATATTAAATATCTTGAATTATTTTTCGTTTACCTCTGATTACTGCTATCCATTTCGGAATTGCATCAACCAGCACCGAAAGTACACAGAAAATAATTATAAGTGTCAATACAAAATTTATAATTCCCTGTACCTGCGTTTGCTCAGTAAACATCTGCGGCCAGTATATGTTTGTAATGTTCTCAATACCGGCAAAAAGCGTTGTAACACCAACAAAGATCATTGGAATAATTGTAATCCATGCATATTTTGCTTTTCCGCGGTTGATGATATAGCTTGTGCCCACTGCAAGTGCAATGGTGGCAAGCAACTGGTTGGCTGTACCAAACATGGGCCAGATAGTGGAAACACTACCTGAATAAATAAAATATGCCCATGCAGAAACAATAAGTCCGCTTGCTATAAGGTTACCGGGAATCCAGTTAGCGCGTCCGAAAGGCTTGTAAATTTTCCCCAGTGTTTCCTGTAAAATAAATCTACCTATTCTTGTTCCTGCATCAATCGTTGTTAGAATAAAAAGGGCTTCGAACATAATAGCGAAATGATACCAGTACGACATAAGACTTTTAAGCCCGGCAATTGATGAAAATATTTGTGCCATTCCAACAGCCAGTGATACCGCACCTCCTGTACGTCCAACAATTTTTTCGCCGACTTCTTTAGATAGTTCCTGTATATTCGATTCAGTGAACCCCATGGCATGCAATTGAGGTAAAACAGCATGCAATTTTTCAGGAGAAACATTAATCATGAAATAATCAAGAGGCAGAAGGCTCGCTGCTGCTATTAATGCAAGAATACTTACCATACCTTCAACTAACATAGAACCTACAGCAATTGGCTTGATATGCTTTTCACTCATAATCATTTTTGGCGTTGTACCTGAACTTACAAGTGAATGAAAACCGGAAATAGCTCCGCATGCAATAGTGATAAATAAATAAGGAAATAAAGTACCGGGGATTATTGGGCCACCACCATGTGTAAATGTTGTGAATGCAGGCATTTTTAAATCGGGAGCAACAAAAATTACACCTATTGCAAGAAGTGCAATTACTGCAATCTTCATGATGGAGCTTAAATAGTCACGGGGAGCAAGTAAAAGCCATACCGGCAATACTGAAGCGATGAAACCATATCCTGCAAGTAAAAATGTAAGTGACTTATGATCGTAGGTAAACCATGAAGCAATGGATGAATCGGGAATATAGCGGCCATAGATTACAGCAAGTGATAAAAGTATTACACCAAAAACTGTGGCTTCAGCTGTTTTCCCTTTGCGTACTTTGAATATCCAAACGCCCATAATCAGTGCAATTGGGATAGTTGCTGCAATAGTAAATGTCCCCCATGAACTTTCAGACAGTGCATTGACTACAACCAGCCCGAGCCCGGCCATAGCAATTACGAGTATAATAAGGATGGCAAGCGAAGTGGTTCCCCCGCTTATTTTACTTATTTCTGTACGTGCAATTTCTGCGAGCGATTTCCCATCATGCCTTGTAGATGCAGTAAGAATAACGATGTCATGGACTGATCCTGCCATTACTGCCCCAACCACCATCCACAGAAATCCGGGAAAGTAGCCAAACTGCACTGCAAGCACAGGTCCTACAAGTGGCCCTGCGCCAGCAATAGCTGCGAAATGATGGCCGAATAAAACCCATTTGCTTGTTGGATGATAATTCTGACCATCGTACAATCTGCTGGAAGGAGTTATTCTGCTTTCATTTATCGCCAGGACTTTTGCAGCAATAAAACTGAAATAGAAACGATAGGCAAGTGCAAAAATAGCCAGAGCTGCTATCACCAAAGGCATTGCATTCATAATTATAAATTTAGTAGTAACAATACTTCAAAACAAAATTAGATAAAACATTTTTAGATTATTTCATTTTTTACAAATAAAATATTTAACCAAATATAATACAGAATTTTACCACTAAGACACTAAGCGCATATGGTTTTACTTAGAAATTTTATAGTGTTTCTATGTAATCTTCATGTCTTTGTGGTAAAATTTAACGAAGAGTTTTTTATTTCGTAAATTTGCGATTCAGATTGAATGTTATGCAGGAAATTCGGAACGATTGGACAAAGCAACAGGTAAGTGAAATATTTCATTTGCCATTGCTGGAGTTGGTATACATAGCCTCTGTGATGCACAGGAAATATCACGATGCCTCAAAAATTAAAATCAGTCAGCTGATATCTATAAAAACCGGTGCTTGTATTGAAGACTGCGCGTATTGTGCACAATCTTCAAGATATAAAACTTCGGTGCAACCTCACAGAACATTATCATTAACTGAGGTTTTAAAGGAAGCAGCCAATTCAAAATCAGCTGGTGTTGAAAGGGTTTGCCTGAGCGCATCATGGCGCGATGTGCCAGATGGTAAGCAGTTTGATGAATTGCTTGAGATGATTGCTAAAGTGCAGCAAATGGGACTAAGTGTTTGTTGTACAACAGGCATGGTGAATAAAGAACAAGCGGAAATGCTTGCATCCGCAGGCATTATTGCCTATAACCATAACCTCGATACATCTGATGAATTTTATTCACAAATCATAACTACACGATCATACGAAGACAGACTCAATACCATTGAAAAGCTTATCGATTCTGGCGTGCAGCATTGTACAGGTGGAATTATCGGTCTTGGTGAATCGGAAGAAGACAGGATTTCCATGATTCAAAAACTTGCTTCATTGAAAAAACATCCTTACACGGTTCCTTTGAATACACTTGTTCCTATTCCCGGAACTCCGCTGGCCGACAAGCCTTTGCTGCAATCGTGGGAAATGATAAGGATGATAGCAACAGTTAGAATGGTAATGCCAAAATCTATGATTTGTCTTGCTGCGGGCCGTAAACAAATGACTGCTGAAGGACAGGCCTTATGTTTCCTCGCGGGTGCGAATTCAATTTTTGTTGGAACGAAATTACTTACCACTCCGAATCCTGAAATTGATGATGATATGGAATTAATAGAGAGGCTGGGTTTAGAGAAATATTAATGAAGAGATTTGACAAGATTACAAGATTACAAGAAAACAAGTCATAAGTCACAAGTGATAAGTCAGAATACAGAGCTAAGAAGTTAGAGTAGTAACGAATATTTTCCATAGTGTATTTAAATGGACTAAGTGCCTTTGTGTAAAGTTTAATTAAGATTTATTCATATCATGAAATATCTTGCATCTTTAAATAGTAAAAAAAATCGTAAATCGTAAATCGTAAATCGTAAATCGTAATTCCTATACACATTGTTTTCTGCAGAAAAATATTTAGAAGAATCGCTGAATAGGCGCAAGGAGGCAGGATCGCTAAGGTCGCTGAAAATACTTCAGGACCTTGTTGATTTTTGTTCAAACGATTATCTTGGCTTTTCAACCACTGGCGAACTTCATGCCCGAATACTCGAATTCAATCAGAAACAACCAAAACTAATTGAAGAAGGTTCTACCGGTTCGCGCCTCATATCCGGTAATTCAGCAGTTGCTGTGAGCCTGGAAGATTTAATTGCTTCATTTCATAATGCTGAAGCCGCCTTACTTTTCAATTCAGGATATGATGCAAATGTTGGCTTGTTTTCATCAGTTCCAAAAAGGGGAGATACCATTTTTTATGATGAACTTGTGCATGCATCCATTCGTGATGGAATACGATTGAGTTATGCAAAATCATATTCTTTCAGGCATAATGATATCGGTCATCTTGAAGAACTTTTTAAACTTGCAAACGGAACGGTTTATGTTGCTGTGGAAAGTGTTTATTCCATGGATGGTGATATTGCACCTTTAAAAGAACTCGTTGATTTTTGTGAAAAAAGTCAGGCAAACCTTATTGTTGATGAAGCCCATGCCACAGGCGTTTTCGGTTCCTACGGAACAGGATGTGTTTCTGATCTGATGCTTGAGAAAAAAGTTTTTGCCCGTGTGCATACGTATGGAAAGGCAATGGGAACGCATGGTGCAGCAGTCGTAGGTAGTAATGTACTTCACGATTTTCTTGTAAATTTTGCAAGATCATTTATTTACAGCACTGCATTGCCTTATCATTCGCTAATTGCAATACGATGTGCATATGCCTTGCTTTCTGAAAGTGAAGAAGCGCAGCAGAACCTTCATAAAAATATCAAACTATTCCAAAAACTTGCATATAAAATTGAGAATCTTACATTACAGGAAAGCCACAGCCCGATTCAATGTGTGCTGTATCCCGGAAATGAAAATGTTGTAAAACTTGCCACTGCCATTCAGAAAAAAGGTTTTGATATACGTCCCATCATGAGTCCTACAGTGCCGGTTGGTAAAGAACGACTACGGATATGTATTCATTCCTTTAATGAAGAAGATGATATTAAAAATCTTGTTAATGAACTAGAACCATATTTTTCTTAATCACAGAGTATCGTTAAGAATGCACAGAGATATAATTTTTATTTCAGGAATTGGGACCGATGTCGGCAAGACTCTGGTATCAGCTATTTTCACTGAAGCATTGAAAGCTGATTACTGGAAACCATTGCAGGCAGGCAATCTTGAACTTATGGATTCTGATGTTGTGAAAAGCCTTGTCAGCAACAGTGTTTCTAAATTTCATCCGGAAACTTATAAATTTAAAATGCCTGCATCTCCCCATAAGGCAGCAAAAGCAGAAGGAATAGAAATAGATCCTGAAAAATTTATTCTTCCAGAAACTTCCAATTCACTTGTCATTGAAGGCGCAGGAGGATTGATGGTTCCTTTATCTGATAATTTCTTAATGATCGATCTGATAAAGCAATTGAATGCAGAAGTGATTCTTGTTTCAATGAATTATCTCGGCAGTATCAATCATACACTTCTTTCCGTGGAAGCGTTGAAATCAAGAAATATCAATATAAATGGAATTGTTTTTAATGGTGAAAGGGATGAAGCAACGGAAAATTTTATTCTTGAATACACCAAATGTCCTTGCCTGCTAAGAATAGCGAAGGAAGAAAGATTTACTAAGGAGATTGTGAAAAGATATTCTGAAGTTCTAAATAAAGCTTTAAACTAAAAATGAGTTATATGTCATGCTGAGCCTGTCGAAGTATGGCAACTACAATTTTATCTGATCACACTTCAATTAGCTTTTGATTAGGCGTCGTTAAACTCAGCCTGACAATTCCTAGTGTGATGTTATTTAACGATCGGGAACATCATCAATTTTAAAATCATGCTGAGAATGTGAACCATCGCAAAATGGCTTATTTTGTGTATGACCACATCGGCAAAGGGCCGCAGAATCGCCAACCACTATTTCATTTCCATCAGAATCAGTTAGCTTAAAAGATCCTTTCACTAGCAAGGCTCCGTTTTTTATAACCTTTATTTCAGCAACGGGTTCTGTTTTATTCTCTTTTCCAGGTTCTTCATTGTTATAATAGAATGAAAGCGCCTGTGTTGGGCATTTCACAACTGTATCAATTATTTCATCAGTAGCTGCCCCTTTCATATTTACCCATGGCCGTTCATATGGAATAAAAACCTTAGGCAACTCTACAAAACAAGTAGTGGCATGTACGCAAAGATGGGGTTTCCATACAACCGTAATCTCGCCATTGGTGTATTTTTTTGTAATTTTTTCCATCTCGTTTTTTTTGTAAAGTTACAAACTATTTAGAAAGCTTCCAATTTAAATTTAGGTCAAAAAAAATATTTTTTTCTGATGACATTAATTTTCTTGCAAATTACCAATTCTATTGTATTTTTGACACGAATTTCAAATATAAAAAACTTAAACATATGGCAAAAAGAACAATTGTAGCTATGCCCGGTGATGGCATTGGAAATGTAGTTTTGGAAGAATGCATCCGAGTTTTAACTGCTGCAGGCTTTGACGCGGATTACGTAAATGGCGATATTGGCTGGGAATTCTGGTGCAAAGAAGGCAATCCATTGCCTGACCGTACTCTGAAACTTCTGGAAAAACATAAAATAGGCTTGTTTGGCGCTATTACCTCAAAACCTAAGGACAAAGCAACTGCTGAGCTGGCACCCGAATTAAAAGACAAGGGATATATTTATTACAGCCCTATTGTTACCATGCGTCAGAAGTTTGGTCTGGATATATGTATGCGTCCGTGTCAGACATTAGTGGGCAACCCGCTGAATTTTATCCGTCGTTCTGCTGATGGTGGTGTTGATGAACCTGTTGTAGACTGCATGATCTTCCGTCAGAATACTGAAGGTTTATACGGTGGTGTTGAGTGGACCAATCCTCCCGACAATGTGTATGATGCTTTAATGTCGCATCCAAGATTTAAAGATAATTTTGCATGGTGTCCACGCCCTGAACTTGCTGTTTCCACCCGTATTATTACCAAAAAATATGCAACCCGTATTATCAAGGCAGCTTTTGAATATGCCAAGAAACGTGGCTTCGATAAAATTACGTTGTGTGAAAAACCAAATGTAATTCGCGAAACTTCAGGAATGATGCTGAAAATAGCCCAGGAAATGAGCAAAAACGAATATCCGAATATTTGGGTAGAAGATGTAAACATTGATGCAATGATGATGTGGCTCACCAAAAATCCTGAAAATTATCATGTGATTGTTTCAGAAAATATGTTTGGCGACATTGTATCTGATGCCTTTGCAGGATTGATAGGAGGACTTGGATTTGCAACTTCAGCACAGTTCAACCCCGAAACAGGTGTGGCTGTATTTGAACCTACACATGGCTCAGCTCCAAAGTATGCCGATTACGATGTGTCTATTGTAAATCCAATAGCAATGGTACTTTCCGCTGTAATGATGTTAGAACATCTGAACGAGAATGAAATTGCAAACCGTATTCGCAAAGCAGTAGGCGAGGTTGTTGCAGAAGGCAAAGTCAGGGCTTATGATATGCTTAAAATGAAAGGAACTCCGGATGTTATAAAACAGGGAGCCGCTTCTACAAAGCAAATGGCAGATGCAATTATTGCAAAACTGTAATTAAAACTAAATATAAACACGTGGAGACGTTGCATGCAACGTCTCTTCTTATAATAAAACTTAAATACTAACCCGTTAAAGATTTTCCAGCGGAAAATCTTAACAAAGAAATTAATCCTATGTGTGAAAATATAACTCCTGAATTCGTTGACAAAGCGAAACAATTATGGCCCGAACTGGAATGGATAAAAGATACTGACCTTCGTGAAAAGACTACCAACACCTGGGCTCTGGCACTTCAGAAAAGTGTTTTGACAGTTGATGATCTGAATACTATTCCATTTACTTTACTTGCCGGTCCAGATATGAAAGTTTCTTTCATGGCTCACAAAAGAGCAGTGGTGCATATTGCAAAGGATTGTGCCGACCAGATGAACAAATTTTTCAAAAGTGATTTGCCGGTAAATATGGATGTTCTCATAGCAGGAGCTATTCTTGCTGATGTTGGCAAGTTGCTTGAATACGAAATGAAAGACGGAAAATCAGTACAGGGAAAATATGGAAAATACCTGCGTCACCCATTCTCAGGCGTTTCTCTGGCTGAACAATGTGGTGTTCCCCCTGATGTGTGTCATATCATAGCAACCCACGCTGGCGAAGGCGACATGGTAAAAAGAACCACTGAAGCATTCGTAGTGCACCACGCCGACTTCATGACATTCGAACCATTTAAAGACAGATTGAAATAAATAAACTCTGCGACTTAGCGTCTTTGCGTGAAACCATGAATGAAAACGAAATTGCTACAATAATTGTTGATTGCTGCTATAAAGTACATACATCGTTAGGCCCTGGGCTTTTAGAATCTGTATATGAAGAAATATTAACGTATGAATTACTAAAAAAGAATTTAAAAATCAAAAGGCAGCATCCGATTCCTGTAGTTTATGAAACTATAAAATTAGATCTCGGTTTTCGTGCTGATCTGATTGTTGAAGATAAAGTTGTGATTGAAATAAAATCAGTCGAGGCAATTGCACCTGTTCATGGGAAACAAGTTTTGACTTATTTAAAACTTACTGATAAAAAACTAGGATTGCTTGTTAATTTTAATGAAGCACTAATAAAAGATGGAATTAGAAGAATAGTAAATAATTTATAGTTCACGCAGAGCCGCAAAGTCGCAAAGAAAAAAAAACAAAACATATGAACGTAATAGAAAAAATACTTGCAAAACATGCAAACAAATCCGAGGTAAAAGCGGATGAAATTATTGATGTATTTATCGACACCCGTGCTGCACGCGATTTTGGCGGGGCCAATGTGGTGAAAAATCTTCTGGATAACGGACTAAAAGTAGCTGATCCGAAACGTACAGTTTTTACTTTCGATTGCAATCCCGGGGGATCGGATCAGAAGTATGCACAGAACCAACAGTATTGCCGGCAGTTTGCAAGAGAAAACGGTATTGCTATTTATGATGTGAACACTGGTATTGGCACACATCTGGCAATTGACGGTGGTCTTGCATGGCCCGGAAGTACGTTTGTTTCAACCGATTCGCATGCAAACATCATGGGTGCAATAGGTTCATTCGGACAGGGAATGGGCGATCAGGATATAGCTGCAGCCTGGGCAAAAGGCGCTGTATGGTTCAAAGTTCCGAGATCAGTGAAAATTAATCTTAATGGCAAAAGGCCAAAGGATGTTTCCGCAAAAGATATTGTGTTGAACCTTCTGGGAATTTTCGGAGCGAATAAACTTCTCGGATTTTCTGTTGAAATATGTGGTGAAGAAGCCGACAAGCTTACACTTGATGAACGTATCACCATATCTTCTATGGCTACTGAAATGGGCGCAATCATTTTACTTTTTACACCTTCACCTGAAGTGATGACGTATTGCGAAGAAAAAACCGGGCGCAAACTTGAACTCATTAAAGCAGATGTTGATGCAAAATATGAGCAGGTACATGAAATTGATATTTCAAAATTTGTTCCTATGGTTGCAAAGCCAGGACATCCTCACGATGACACTTCAGTAACTTCTGTAAAGAAAACAAAAATTGATTCAGCGTTTCTTGGAAGCTGCACCAATGGACGTATTGATGATATGCGTATTGCCGCATCAATACTGAAAAATAAAAAAGTAGCTCCCGGTGTTGTTCTGAAAATTGTCCCTGCTACAGACGCAGTATGGATGCAGTGCCTTGAAGAAGGTCTGATTATGATTTTTAAGGATGCAGGAGCAATGGTTTCCAATGCAGGTTGCGCAGGATGTGCAGCGGGACAGGTTGGACAGAACGGACCTGGAGAAGTTACCATCAGCACCGGTAACAGGAATTTTGATGGAAAACAGGGAAAAGGATTTGTATATCTCGCATCACCTGCTGTCGTTGCTGCTTCTTCAGTAGCAGGCTATATCACAACTCCTGATGATCTTCCACAGACTCCGGCTATTTTTGAGCAAAAAGAATATCTTAAAAAATCTGCTGTAGTAAAAAGGGAAATTGCTGAAAAACCTCTGGTGGTTGAAGGAAAAGTGTGGCTGATCAAAAAGGATGACATTGATACGGATATGATTTATCATAACAGGTATCTTGCTATCACTGATATTAAGGAAATGGGACAATACACATTTGATAACCTGAAAGGGTATGAGGATTTCGCAAAGAAAGCAAAACCAGGAGATATTGTAATTACATCGAAAAATTTCGGAGCAGGAAGTTCTCGTCAGCAGGCTGTTGATTGTTTTACTTCCCTTGGTATTTCATGTATTCTGGCAGAATCCTATGGCGCCATTTATGAAAGGAATGCAATCAATGCTGCACTGCCTATCTTAACATACAGCCCCGAACAGCTTACTTCTATTGACTTGCAGGACGGTGATACTATTAAAGTAAATATGGCTGAGGGAAAACTTACAAACCTGAGAAATAATACAACCACCGATATCGATAAATTTACCGATGTACAGATTGATATTTATAAAAATGGCGGATTGTTGTAATTGATTTTTTGAAAAAAAAACCGGGAAATAAAAATCCCGGTTTTTTTATTTTTTTATTGTAAACTTTTTCCCATCCCACAAAAGTGTTTCTGTCGCATAATCCCACTGGCATGGCTTTCCAGCTTTATCATCACAATTGCTGACATCTGCACATTTGATTTTCATCACAACAGAATTGGGCTGTACTTCTTTATTGTCGGGTAAAAAAAGTGATCCATAGCATACATAACCACCTTCAGCTTCCATGAATTTTATGGCGAATAATGAATCAAGATTATTGTTGTTAAACCTGAAATATTCCTTGCCATTTGCTGAAGTTTCGCCCAGGTAGTTGCATTTAAGCACCATCACTGTAATAATAGATTTAAGCAACTGTAATTTTTCTATACCAATACTGTCGCAAACAAAATTATATGTTGTAGGCCTTTTATGTTCATAGATCAATTGTCCGTTTCGTGCTATCCTGAATTCCACCCGTGAATTGCTGCTTTGGAAATCTTCATCATAAATTCCTTTGGTGAGATTAAGAATCATGAAGGTCTCTTTTGAGCTGTCTGCATCCAGATCTGTTTCAAAATAATTATCAGCGATCAGTCCACCCCAGATGAATCCTTCATTTCCGTTGTATTTTACTTTGTACCAGTAATCCTTAATTCCACCAAGTAACGTAATTTCGGATGCTTTGTCGAGAATTTCAATTTCCGACGCAATAGGAAGAACATCAACTATTGAACTTTGCTGTGAAGGAACAGAGCGCAGGAGCACATCGGCACCGAAGACAACAGCAGGCCCTTTACTTAATTCGCGTTGTGTTGCATAAGAAAAATGAGCCTGTGCAAAAAGCAGAATAACAGTGAAAAATAAAAATCGTTTCATAGGAAATGAATTTAATTGTAAATGTAATAAATTAATTTTTAGCAAGTTTAAGACTCATAAAAATTTTGTAAATTTGATTGATAAAAATTTAAATATGAAAAGAAAAACTTTAATATTCATGAGCCCTTTATTTATTGGTGCTTTAGCAATTTTATTAATTAATGATTTCTTTTTAAAATTTCATTTTCATAATTTTATTACCGGCAAGCTTTCCGATGTTACAGGACTTTTTATTTTTCCGCTTTTCTGGATTGCTTTTTTTCCAAAATTCAGAAAACTTATTTGTTATCTAACTGCTTTGTTATTTGTTTTCTGGAAATCAGAATTCTCGCAGGTTTTTATTGATGGCTGGAATGCCTTTTCAATGTTTAATATCAGCAGGGTAGTGGATTACACTGATCTTTTTGCATTGCCGGTTTTGTTCTTTTCATATCAGCATAGCTTAAAGGAAATTCAATTTTATTTACCACGAATAATTGTAGCACCTGTCGCAGTGCTTGCATTCTTTGCATTTTGTGCAACAAGTTATAATAATAATTTTACCTATAACCGCACCTATCAATTGCACCTGTCAAAGCAGGAAGTGGTATCACGCCTCAACTCACTCAGGAAAGATACAATGCAATTGCCAATTTCATTGGATGTTCAGCGAGCCGATACATCTGTAGTTTCGGATTCTGATACACTTTACTTCTCAATCGCATCTTATGAACATCATACTGATACCCTTTTTAAGTACGACTATAAAGCACAGAAAACGACTGACGAAATTGATACAGTGATGCATCTTAAAAACCCGAAGTACGACACGACTTTTATTAGCAATTCTGGGTTTTTTACTATGAAATTTGATGTGACCAATGAAGATGATGCAAAACTTTATCCAGGAATGAAAACCTTTGCTGAAGGTAAATTCAGACTAAATGGTGATAATGCTAAATGCGAATTAAAATTAATTTCCGTGTACATTGGCGGATCTGCGAAATACCAGAGGGAAAAGGATGGACAGGATATTTTACTGAAGAGGTTTGAGAAGGAAATTATTGATAAGCTGAAGTGAGGGGGAGTAAGTAGTCAGTTGTGAGTTGTAAGTAGTAAGTAGTAAGTAGTAAGTAGTAAGTAGTAAGTAGTAAGATGCAATTCTATCACAACAACGAACAACGAACAACAATCAACGAACTACGAACAACGAACAACGAACAACGAACTACGAACAACAATCAACAATCAACGAACAACGAACAACGAACAACGAACTGACCCTTCAATAATAGTAACAGTTGAACAATTACTTCATAATAGTATCTGAAATAATATTTGAAACATCCTGTCCTTTGCCTAGAAACATATGACCAGACTGCAATAGCGTTATGTTATATTTCTTTTCCGGAGGTAAAACATTGCAGAGAGAATATTTCTGGTTATCGCAAAAGAACATCATCTTTCCTGTTTCAATTTTTAAAACATCTGGTAAAAGCAGAGTGCACAAGGACTGATTATAAAAAAAATTAGGACTCACTTTGAAAGAAGCAGTAGTTGATGGTGCGCAAAAAAGTAATTTTGTGATAATTTTTTGGTAAACAGAATCCATCCTGTTATAAGCAAATGGCAGAATTTCCGCGCCATACGAATAACCTCCGATCATAACATTTTTTTTATTCAATGCATGTGCGAAATTTTTAATTACCCTTTGCAGGTCAGCAGCTATTTGTTCAGGTTTCTTTTCTATAACGAAATACGGAATAGTATTAAACCCAACAACATTGATTCCTTTTCGCTGGAAGGTTTTTGCCCAGATGTCAATAAAGTCAATCCATCCACCATCACCCGGTAGTAATATAACAAAATAATCAACAGTGGAAGTGTCGTTTTCGAATAAAAGCAAAGGTAAATCACTAAGACTGTCTTTCTGAAACATTGAATCATTTGCAAATTTCTTATTTATTTCTGCAGTCTGTGTCTTTCCGAAATGTGTGAGCCAGAATGTGGGACTCTGCGAAAATACAACTGAATTTCCTGCCAACAGAATCATAATAAGAAATATCAAAATATTTTTATTCATTTCAGTGAATAATATTTTTAGCAATTAGTTCAGCCACTTCCCTGTATTTGCCGGTAAACATGTGTCCGGAGTTTAGTGGAATAGTTTTTAAATTGTCTTTCCTTTTAAATAATTTACACAACGATCTTTTTTGGTTGTCACAGAAAATAGTAAATTTTTCTTTATCAGTTTTTAGCAATTCGGGATATACAGGCTTACTGTCATAAGGATTGTAATAATAAACAGGGCTTACTTTAAAATCAGCTCCGGTTGAAGGTCCCACCATAAATACATCAGTAACTTTATCTTTAAATTCCGTTTCAAGTTTGTTATAAACAAAGGGCAATATCTCCGATCCAAATGAATACCCGCCAATCAAAACATGTTGCTTGCCGAATGCATGAGAAAAATTCCTGATTATTCGTTCAAGGTCTTTTGCTACTCTTTCGGGGCTCCTGAGTGTGTCGAAATAAGGAATGGTATTAAACCCGATAACATTGATACCTTTGCTTGAAATGATTTTTGCCAGTGTATCGCTGAAATCACGCCAGCCGCCATCGCCTGAAAATAATATAACGAAGTAGTCCTTTTTTAGTTTATCATTCTGAAAAAGCAGCAATGGAAGGTCTGTGAGATCGTCTTTAATAAATGTGGAGTCTTTGGCGAATTTTTTTTTGATTTCAAGTGACTGCTGTCTTTTATTCCTTGTTAAATCAATGATATGGTAAGCAATAAATATTAATGCGCTGATTGTAATTACGATGATTAAAATTTTTCTAAGCACAACCCTGATAATTTTTGTAAATTTATTAATTTTATTTCGGAAATTTATTTAAAACTATGACTGTTAAAGCAATTACTTCAAGAATCAACTATAAAGTGATCCTTCAGATTGCATTAGCGCTTGTGCCTATAGTCTTTTGCATTTATTTTGTTAAGCACGAAGGATATGAACTGAATCAATCCATATCACTAATAAAGAAGGCGAAGCCCATCTGGCTTCTGGCTGGACTTTTGGTAACAATTACCTATCTTATTGTTCATGGAAATATGTATGTGTCCAGTTTCAGGGCGATGCATGCGAAAGTTACTTTTTCTAGCGCTTTTCTGTTAGCATTAAAAAGAAGTTTTATTAGTGTTTTCCTTCCAGCCGGTGGTGTTTCCTCGCTTGCATTTTTTACTTCTCTAATTGAAAAACAGGGCGTGTCGAAAACCAGGATTCACCTGGCATCAACGATATATGGAATAGCTGCATTTGGCTCACTGATTGTTGTTGCAATACCTGCAGTTCTTTTATTATTCCTTTCTGATGATCTTTCATCAAATGTTTTTTCTGCATTTCTGCTGCTTATTTCCGTTGTGATTGTTTTAATTTTCGCACTGCGTTCCATGCTCAAGAATGGATTGGTTTTTAGACTTATGAAAAAAATAAGCCCCAAGATTATTGTAGTGTTTGAGGAATTAAAAGGACAGGAATATTCTTCACGTGCAATTTTCATGGCGGTCTTCTGGTCCCTGCTGATTGAGCTATGCGGCGTTCTTCATTTATTTATTGCAATGAAAGCTTTAGGTTTTGAAGGTAGTCTGAAAATAGCACTTATCGGATATGTAATTGCAACAATGTTTCTGGCCATATCGCCATTCATGCGCGGACTTGGGGCCGTTGAAATTTCGCTTACCCTGATTCTGGTAAAATTTGGGATACCTGAAATCAGTGCTATTTCAGTTGCTTTTTTATACAGGTTTTTTGAATTCTGGCTTCCTTTGTTTGCAGGTGCCCTGAGCTTCTTCTTCAAAAAAGACAGTCTTGTTCTCCGAATATTTCCTTCCCTGCTGATTTTATTGCTGGGTCTTGTAAATATTTTCTCAGTGCTTACTCCGGCTATTGCTGAAAGGTTGCATTTATTACAGGATTTCCTGAGTGATGATGCAATTTACCTTTCGAATTTTACCGTAATTATTGCCGGTGTGGTTTTAATTGTTCTTTCAGGTTATCTGATTCGCGGGACAAGGAATGCCTGGATACTTGCATTAATTATATCTGTTTTATCAATCATCGGGCACCTGACAAAAGCAATCGATTACGAGGAAGCAATATTGGGGCTGTTTGTAGTTATAACGTTAATCTACACAAGAAAGAATTACGTCATTAAAAATAACTGGCGATTATTTCACAATGCAAAATATTATTTGCTTGCCGCATTTGGATTTATTTGGATTTACGGGATTGCAGGATTTTATATTGTAGATCAGATGCATTTTCTAAGGGGTTTTCCTTTCAGCGAAACCTTTTATTATATGTTCAATACGGCCTTCCTGTTTAACAACGATGTATTAAGTATTCAAACTGAATTTGCCCGGTACTTTATTCATTCGTTAAATTTCCTTGGAGCTGCATTCTATATTTCAGCCATATATTTGCTAATGAAACCTGCAATATTAAAGGCTATCCCGCATTCCGATGAAACACAAAAAGCAAAAGACCTTATAAGTAAATATGGGCATTCCGCTCTTGATTATTTCAAAGCGTATAAGGATAAGTTATTCTATTTTCCCGAAACAACTGACGCGCTGGTGTCGTTCAGGTACTCCGGTGATTATGCTGTAGTTCTGGAAACTCCTGTGTGTCCCGACAATTCAAAAATTTCAGAAATTGTTGAGGAGTTTGATGAATATGCTGCTATGAACGGGTTAAAGACAATATATTATCGTGTTGATGAACAGCAGTTGCCTTATTTTGAATCCTTAAAAAAGAAATCACTGTTTATTGGACAGGAAGGTTTAATTGATATTCAGAATTTTACACTTGAAGGTGGCGAAATGAAATCCACCAGGAATTCAATAAGGAAAGTTGAAAACAGCGGCTTTATATGTAAGGTAATAGAGCCTCCCTTAAAAGAAGGATTGATTCAAAAGCTCAAAGCAGTTTCTGATGAATGGCTTTCAAACGATGGGAAAAAGGAATCAGCATTTTCGCAGGGAGTTTGGGATGCAAAGGAAATTAAAAACCAGGTTCTGTTTGTAATTGAAGACAATGAAGAAAAAGTTGTTGCCTTTGCAAACATAATCCCTGATTATGCTCCGGATGAAATTACTTATGATCTTATTAGGAAAACTGATGATGCTCTCAGTGGTGTGCTTGATGTGCTGATGGTAAAAATGATAGAGTATTATAAACTGCAGGGCAAAAAATATCTGAATCTTGGACTGGCGCCATTTTCCGGAATTGAGAAAGGTAAAAATTTTACGGAGAAGACAATTAAATTTGTTTATGAGAATTTAAAAACAATGGATCATTTTAAAGGCCTGCGATTCTTTAAAGAAAAATACGCAACCTTTTGGCATAACAAGTATCTCGTATACAGCAATGATTACGATCTGCTCCAAGCTCCTATGATTATTTCGAAAGTTGCAAAATTAAAAAAGCCTTGAAATAGGTAAAGAAAAATTAATTCGATTTTATTTGTCTTGTCTGAAATTTTAAAATTGGTATATTTATTGCCAAAAAAAAAATAAACACATCTTATGAAAAAAATAAATTTCTTATCAGTTACTCTATTACTGAGCTTTTTCGGATGCTCACTTTTCTTTTCATCCTGTTCATCAACATCAGGAGTAACAATGGAAGTACTGGTGCCGGCTCAGATTAATTTACCAAAAACTATTAAGAAGGTTGCTGTGGTGAACCGTTCATTACCTGCCAAGGGTGAAGGATTCAGTAATTTTCTTGAAGGATTTATAACAGGCGAAAATATTCGTGGCGACAGGGATGCCTCCAATAACTGTGTTAAGGGTTTGGTAACTAAACTGAATGATTCACCGCGCCTGGGTGCCGTGCTCGTAAACTATCCGCAGATAAAAGGAACAGGAACCCGCGAATGGCCTCTGCCGCTTGATTGGACAATGGTCGATTCAATTTGCACAATGTATAAATCAGATGCGCTTGTTGTGCTTGAAACTTTTGATTCAGATGTTCTTTTCAATACCGGAAAAAACATGGTTAAACAAACTATTAATAATAAGGACACCATGGTTGCGCAGTTCTTCACTGATCTTCGGATGAATGTCAATGCAGGCTGGAGAGTATATGACAATATTAATAAAAAGATCATTGACCAGAACAGTTATATGGATGAGAAAGGCTGGCAGACCCAGGGTGCAACTTCAGATGAAGCTTTGAAAAAACTTCCGAATAAGCGCGATGCTTTGAATGGGGCAGGATTATACGCAGGTGACATGTATGGTATTCGTATTTCACCAACCTGGGCAAATGTTTACAGAAGCTATTATAAAAAAGGAAATAAAGAAAATGGATTTAAGGTTGCAAAAAAATGGGTGAAACAAAATAAATGGGATCAGGCTGTTATTATATGGACAAATCTTGCAAAATCCACTGATGTTAAAATAGCAGGCCGTGCATATTACAACCTGGCTCTGGCTTCTGAAATGGACGGCGACCTTGACCAGGCTTTGATTTACGCTAATAAATCAGTTACAACCTGCAATACCGCTCTTGCAAGATCATACGTAAATGTTATCAACGCACGAATCATTGACCAGGATAAGTTGAAAGAACAAATGGATAAATAGATCGAATAAAAATAAAAAAAGGCTTCAGCGATGAAGCCTTTTTTTATTTTGTCCGGATTGAACTGATTCCAAAGTATTGAGCTGTCCCCATATTCACCCATGATGAAGAGTCCTTTCCAATATCAATAAAATAAAGCGTACGGGGAATACAATTCAAGCTGTCAACAACAACATTGGTGTTGCTGCTGTTTTTTGCCAACGCAATTTGCTCATATCTCATGTTCAACTGCTTGTCATAACTACGTGCCTTAAAAAATAAATCATTCCATGCTGTAAAGATATTGCCAATTGCAATATCCGATTTGCCAGGATCCTTGCTTATATTAAAAAACAAAAGGATTGCTGCAACAATAAATAAAACAGTTTGTCTTTTTATAGAGACAGCTAAATTAAAGTTGTAACGACCAACAAATATGAACAAAAAATAAAACCATGTGATCATAAAAGGCAATGAAAGGGTGTTATAGATTCTTAAAGGTGGCTTGTATCCGGTTCCATAAGCTACAGGGAAGAAAACAGCAATAAATATTAAAATAATAAAGACCAATATTGTCCAGGGATTAACACAAACAGAATATTGACAAACAGATTTGTTTTTTATTTTTTGGAAAAACAAAATTGATAATAATGAAATAATTAGGAATGAAGGATTAGAAAAATGAATTAGCAGAAGCTTTGCAAATGAAATTAGTGAAGTAATAACTGAATAATGAATATTTTCTGCATTTCCATAAATTGTCATTCTTTCATAATTTCCAGGAGCGATGATTTCGATGATTGCTGAAACCACTAAAATAATAAGCACCCAGGCAAGTTTGATCTTTAGTGATTTGTTTTTAATTTGAAATTGAAAGATGAAAAATACAATAGCAATCGCATAGAGCATGATTACTTCATTGAACCCCTGTAATACAGGAGCAATAATACAAGCAATGATAGTAATTGATATACTATTTGCTGACAACAATTTTACTATCAATGAAAGAAACAATAATAATAAGATACATGGAAGAAAATAGATTAATGAACCAGTCATCCAATAGATTGTTTCAGATGGATTGGGGATAATGTTAAGATATAGGGCTGAAAAGAATAATGAGGCAACAATTGATTGAAAAATGGATAAGAAATTTCTGAATAAGGCTCGGATGAAAATAAAGACAGCAATGAAGAACAGCATCAGCAAGATTACCGGCAGAACTTTATAAAAAGTGAAAGAATCGTAAACAAGTGGATTGATGCTGAAAATAAAATTGCTTGAAAACCTGCCCTGGTGATACATGTAAATGAATTTTTGAAATTCAAAAAAACCAAAATACTTAACAATATGAGTAAATCCGTAGTCATCGGCTGAAGGGTGATCATATAAGCTAAGAAGAATAAATGGCAATATAGCGGCAATCAAGATGGTTAGAACCAGGATTAGATATTTGTTCTTCATTGGAATAATAATGTTTTTACAAAAATAGAATTAATTGTTATTTATTTAAAGTGATTTTAAAATGAAGTTTTTTCCTATTTTTGTCTCAATTGAGTAAACACTAACGTAAAAAATAAAATATATGGGAAAGACATATGCAGAAAAAATTTTAGGTGCCGAAGCTGGTGCCATTGTTTTTAAGAAGCCCGATATCGTTTTGTCGCACGACAATACTGCAAGCATCAATGCTACATTTGGAAAAATGGGTGGCGATAAGGTGAAGGATCCTGATCAGATATTAATTGTGCTTGATCATAACGCTCCTCCCACCAATGCAAAACTTGCCAACGACTACCAGAAAACCCGCGACATTGTAGACAAGCAGGGAATAAAGAAATTTCATGATGTAGGAAAAGGAATTTGCCACCAGATTGTTTCTTACTATGCAAAACCAAATATGATCATTGTAGGAAGTGACAGCCATACCTGTACTGCCGGTGCTTTTAATGCTTTTGCTGCTGGAATTGACAGGACTGAAACTGCCGGTTTGTGGAAGCAGGGAGAAACATGGTTCAGGGTTCCTGATTCAATAAAAATTACCTTGAACGGGAAATTGCAGGATGGCGTGTATGCAAAAGATCTTGCACTCTGGATCATAGGGATGATGGGCTCAAGCGGCGCCGATTATCTTTCAATTGAATATCATGGCCAAGGTGTGAAAACATTATCTATTGCTGACAGAATGACTATAGCGAATCTTGCTTCTGAAATGGGAGCGAAGAATGCCGTATTTCCTGCAGATGAAGTATTGTCTGAATTCCTTGGTGAGAAAGCCAAAGGCATGTGGGCCGATGCCGATGCAAAATATTTAAAAGAATACACAATTAATCTTGCTGATATTTTCCCTGTTGTTTCTGCTCCGCATAATGTGGACAATGTAAAATCAATTTCGGATGTTCAGGGACTGGCAATACAGCAGGCACTTATTGGAACCTGCACCAACGGCCGTTTGGAAGATTTGCGCATTGCTGCTAAAATTCTTGAAGGAAGAAAAGTTGCAAAGACTGTGCAGTTGCTTATTATTCCTGCATCGCAGATGATATATGTTATGGCAATGGAAGAAGGACTCATCAATACGTTCTTTAAAGCTGGTGCAAATATTCTTGCTCCTTCATGCGGTCCATGCCTTGGAACAGGGCAGGGGATACCCGCCGACGGATACAATGTAATCTCTACTGCCAATCGTAACTTCCTTGGAAGAATGGGAAATGAAAAGGCAAATATTTATTTAGCTTCTCCGGCAGCAGTGGCATGGTCGGCTGTGAATGGCTGTATCACTGATCCACGTGGAATTATTGCCCATGATAAATTTCCTTATGAAATTCCGCAAAGTTCCACCGTGTATATCAAACAGGGTGAAGACCGCTACAGTGGAGGAACATGGAACTATGCAGATGTGGATAATCTGAATACTGACCAGATGTTTGCAGGAAATCTTACTTACAATGTGAACAGTTCAGAAGCAGAAAAGATTATGCCGCATTTATTCAAAGGATTTGACGACAGTTTTTCAGAGCGTGTTAAAGCGGGTGATGTATTGATGTCGGGAGCAAATTTTGGTTGCGGAAGTTCACGCGAACATCCTGCTGTAGGGCTTGCATTTGCAGGTGTAAAAGCTGTGATCTGCAAATCGGTGAACCGAATATTTTATCGTTCATCGGTGAACCAGGGATTGCCGATATTAGTAGTTCCTGAAGCTGTAGATGCTTATAAACAGGGCGACAAAGTGGATATCGATTTTTCAAAAGGTGAAATTCATATTAATAATAAAATTTTCAAGTTTGCACCCTTGCCTGAAAAGCTAATGGCTATCTTCGATTCGAAAGGATTGGTAAATTATGTGAAGAATGTAAAATAATATTCATGAATTAATTTGATTACAGGGCGAAGCGAAGCTTCGCCCTTTTTTATTAAACAATTTTATTAAATAATTTGCTATCCTATAAATTTGATAGTAAATTTGTTTTCCGTTATCAATTTTTGTTTTACAAAATCTATAAGCATGAAAAAAATAAATTTACTCTTTTTTATCCTTCTTTTCAGCGCATCCATTGCCTTCTCCCAAAAGGGTGAAGGTGGATTCGGCTTCTACTTCGGATATGGTATGGGAAAATATACTCCCGGCCTGGGGAATATTAAATCCACAATGTATCTGTACGATCAGCAGTATGGTGCAAAGTTTAACTACAAGAATATTGTAAAAGGGCCCGCACTGGGCGTCCGTTTTGTTGCACAATACTGGCAGATGGATCTTGAATGGATTTTCAGGCATTCACGGAATGAATCTTCTTTTACGGAACCTTCCACAAATGAAGAATGGAAACTTGGAATCAAAACCCGCTATAACACCTGGTTCTGGGGCAATGCTATAAGATATAAAAACTTTGCATTAGGCGCCGGCGTTGATATTGGCCGATTCAAACTTTTTACAAAACGAACCGCAATTGCCGATTACGATGGTACAGACTGGAGCCAGAATACTATATACGGATCAAAAATACAATTGTCGAAAATGCTTGCTATTACAGGAGGATGGATCATCTATTTCGATTATATGCCAAAGTTTGTGGGTATAAGAGCATATTACGCAATACCTATGGGCACTGAAGAATTTGCAAATGATGCATCACTGAGTTTTTATTCTTTTAAGCCTACAAATGCCGGTGTATCATTATTTATTAACCTTTCAGCAATAAAAAAATAATGAAAAAAATAATTCTTTCTGCTATAATAATAATTACCGCCTGCTCCGGGCTTAATGCACAGCAGGCAGGTATTGCACTTTATGCTGCTCCTGCATTCACAAAGGTAAAATACAATGACTTCAACACCTTTGCTGATAGCTATAACACCGTAAACGGTTATAATTTAAAAGGATTTTCAAAAATGAGCACTGGCTTTTCAACAGGTGCTGATGCCTACTACAATATATTTTACTGGGGACTTTATTACAACAGGCTGAACAAATCAGCAGATCCTGTTAAACTAGATGCTATTTCAGAAAGACAATTTGATCTGAGACTACGGTCATGGATTGCAAATATAGGATGGAACATGGGCCGCGGGCCAATAAGCTTCAGTCCTTATATTGCAATGGGCATGAACTACCTGGATCTGGACGCGTACATAAATTATTACGGGAAATATAAATCGTACGGCAATTACAAACTGGATGGAACATATTCGGGTACAAATATGCTGGTAGGGTTTGGCCTGAAAGCAAATTTCTTTTTTAATATTTTTTATGCTTCGCTTGGAATCACAAAATTATATTCTGCTTTTCCAACAGCATCTATTCATGATTTCGGATCGAAGGGCGATCCGGTTACCGGCGGAGGATACACAGATATAGGTACCGACTGGGCTACTTATACTACCGGGAACAGTTGGGATTATACAGGGAAATATGTGTCATCGTCGAACAAGCAATTCATTATACAGCTTAGTGCAGGCATATTTATTGGCAAAACAGGAAATTAAATTTTAAATGATTTTGAAATGAAAAATAAATTCATACATATAATTACAGCAATTATAATTTGTACTTCTCTATTTCTGCTGTTTTCATGCGGCAAGGATCAGTATCTTGAAAAGCGCTCAGGCCCCTGGAAGATAACGAATGTGGAAATTGCATTTTATAAAAATTATTCAAGCACACCTGATTCGGTGGTAACATATTCATCGGACACAACCGGTTATTTTAATTTCTACAATGGCACGCCAGCCAATGTGTATGTGATAATCCATTATCCTTCCAGGTTTCTTATAAAGGATTATGAAGCTACTTACGAAGTGCATGAACAGAACCATGCTATACTTGTAATTTCAAACCTTGTGGGTTCGAACTGGGTTGATCACAAATTCACTGTAAGCGGCTATAATAAAAGAAAGCAGGACTGGACCATTATAAGCGATGACTATGCCGGCAATGTTGTAAGGGAAACAATTTCTGTGGAGAAACAATAAGGAACTTGCAATAACTGAGAAACTGCACTATTAACTTTCCATGTTCTACTTTTCACTTCCTGCACGTCTTTGAAGTTATTTTCCAGGTGCTGACGCTTATATTCTCACTGCTAAAGCTTATATTCTCAGCGCTAAAGAAAAATCACTCGGTGCTAATGCTTGTTTTCTCAGCGCCAATGAAAAATCACCCAGGGCTAAAGTTTGTTCTCTCAGTGCTATTGGAAATTCACTCATCGCCAATGCTTATATTCTCTCCGCTAACAAAAATTCACTCACCGCTAAAGGATCTTTCTCCAATGAAATAGCTTATTTTCTTTTTTGAAGTATACGCTCTAATAATAATTTAAAAGAGTGCCGGTGTACTAAACTTTTGTGGTGGGTCCCGCTTTCCTTCGAGACGTCCCGATAGCTATCGTGATGGTCTCTCATCAGGATGACGCGGGGCGTATAAGCATCAGCAAAATCAAGTCATTGAAGCATTATAATGTTACGCACTTTATATTATTTAAAATTCATAATTCTAATTTGTCCACCTAATTGAAAAACGTATCCGTCGTTTCGCCTGTCGGTAGCAAAACTTAACCAAATTGGATATTTACTTTGTAACATTAGATATTTTACTTTTAGAGAAAAATGAATAATATCGCCAACATCCCAAAAATCATTGAAGAAAAATTCATGGGAATGATTTCTTTGGATATAATTATCAATGTAAGTATTCCTTTCATTAGAATAATTTATTAAAGTGAAAATTGTTCCGAAATAACCCGAAAACCTGTGATAAGAATAACCTATACTAAAAGGAATTTCAAAAGAAGTTATTTTGTATATACTTTTCTTTAAATTATCTAATGGAAAAGAATGAAGCAGATTCAAATTATTTGCAATATTTCTTTCTGTAATATCTGCTGAACATACTGTCTTGAATCTAATTTGATTAACTAAAATACCTGTCTCAATGCTTAATTTATTTGTAATAAAATACTCATAATTAAATCCTGCTCTAAAGCCAAATTGATTAATATAAGTTCTTCCTACTTTTACACCAGGTTGACTATTCGGAGAAAATTTCATGCTTGTATCAATGGGAGCATAAAATTTATCAAAGACTTCAGTATGCTGAAGGGCCAGACATAGAGAAAAATTATTGGGTTTATCTTTCCTGTTTGACACATCAATCTTGTCTTGTCCAAAACCTGTCAAGGAAAGCAAAAGGCTAATTATTAAATAAAAATTCTTAATTTTTTTCATTCGCTCTGTTTGTTAATAATGCTTCGGCCCATTTTCATATCTAATGTATAACGAGCCTTTATTGTTTTAAATGGTGCACAGTCAGATGAAGTCGAACGAGTCTGCATTGATAAAGTTATTAAGTTGCCCCATGCTCCACCGTCAACCACATGTCGTTGAAATAATACAAAGTTAGCTGCTTGCAATTTATATTATTTTCTTATAAAGTTAATGTCAAACATTGCGGAATTAATAATCAAACTATCTATAATAACACAATTATCATCTGGTACATATTCGCAAGTGTAATGTTTAATGAAGCAATATAAATTGCCATTAAAGTTACCCTTTAAATTATTATTTGTATAATTCAATAAAATAAATTCTGATTGGGTATCTGCCGATATCATTTTAAAATCTGAAATAACTGTGTCAGGCGAAATAATTTTGAAAAATGTCAAGCTCGCACATTGATTATTAGTAACAGGTGAGTCATAACAATAATCTGCAGTGTTAACAGTCTTTTTGGGAAAATGGAAAGGATAGGTTATGCTGTCTAAATTAATGCAAATTTTCATTATCAATTTGTCATTACAAGATGTATAATTTGAATTAAGGTATACTGTATGATTTGAAGAATTATAAACTGCACAGCTGTCTGGTATATTTGAAATTTGAAAATCTTGATTGTTATTATAATTTATGACAATAGATCCTAATGTGCCATCTAGATTATCAATAGGTATCTCCTTATCTTTTCTACATGCAAATAAAGAAAGGATCATGATGCAAATTATGCAGTATGTTTTATTCATATTTTCTTTTTTTGCTTGAAGCTAGCGAATGTGTATTACTTGCAATTGCTGACTGTTATGCTAATACAGACAAGTCAGCCGAAATATTAATTTTAAGTTGCACTGCTGAAACCCGTCAACTCCCGATAGCTATCGGGACCATTTGAGCATTACAAAGTTGACAATTTCTTGTTTTAAAAACATCTTTAATAACCTAAACATTCACCAATGAGTATTACTTTAATTCGTCCTTTTGTCATTGACATGCCAGTAATAACAAGTTGGCTACACGCACCATCAGCCGCTTTAGAAAGTTCATCAAAAGATGTGTAGTCTTGTTTAAATCTCAGCATAGTAAGCGGTGCTGCATACTTTTTTGCACGAAGTATAGCCGCATCTATATTTGGCTCCACTTTGTTAAGTCCTGCTATTACTATTACATTTTTTGGTCCAAAGATAAGTGAAGCAACCCTGTTGCCATATCCATCTATATTCACTAACTCGCCCGTAACAGATATTGCATTTGAACTCATTAAATAATAATCGGCATTTAATGCCTGATGTGCAATTTTGTCTTTTTCAGCACCACCTTGCCCAGCATTCGGATCTAAAATATTATATCCGTTATTTTTCAAAGAATCTAACAAGCCAATTTCTTTAAGAGTTGATGAACCTCCCCAAGAAACCACACTGTCTTTAGGTATCAATTCAAGAGCTGTTTTCAGAGCTTCCTCTTTTGTCGCACAGTAATATCCCTGAATATTGCGATTTTCAAATTCTTTTATCACCTTCTGTGCTAATAAGGCATTGTACCTTTGTTTTGGTGTCATAATTTCTTTCACTATTTTTTCTAATGAATTCTCTGGTTTTATAGAATGTCTTTTTTCTACAAATATTTCTTAACGCTTTTGTTACTATTGAAGTAATATCTGCTTTGATTTTAGTCACAATAATTTCAAAATATTTCTGCAAATTGACTATGTTTACTAAAATACATTTTCTTTAATTATGTAAATATAGGGACTGTAATTCAATATTGCAACACCATATGCGGCGTGATTCATTCGTATCGATCGCCTTTTGTTGTTGGCGCCGAGATTACAACAAACTCAAGAGGTTCACTGCCATTGTTTGAAATGCGGTGTTTCTTTCCCGGTGGTATTTCGATGCCTTCATCTTTACCCACTTCGCATGTAACACTTTCAATTTTAAATGTGGCGCTGCCGCTTATGATGTAAAAGAACTGCCTTGCTGTTTTGTGAAGATGCAACTTTTCACCTTTGCCCACCGGGATCATTTCGCGGGTTACGTTCAATGCATCGGTATCAAGCATTCTCCAGCCTTCGCAGATTTCGCCCCAGAAATAATGTTCGCTGTTAAATTTTGTTTTTTTCATTTTGCAATTATTAAATATTTTTTTGCAAGTGCAACAGCCGATACCATAGCCCATACACCTTCAAGAATCACGAAGGGCATGTAATTCAAAAGCATGGATGCATAGCACGACAGTCCTGCGCCTGCAAGGTTCATCCAAATATATGCATGCCCGTTTTTGGAAATGACATCGAAAATATTGAGGAAGAAAGCCAGCAGAAGCATTGCAACGCCTGTGGAACCGATTATGTCAACGATAGTCATAAATGAAAATTTAATTTTTAATGCTGAGACAAATTTGAGAACATAAACTGATTAATCAGGTATTATAGCTGAAGCCTTAGGATTGATAGGATTGGTGCGCACGGCAAGCGAATACAGGGAAGGGTAGTGGGCACTCAGGTATTTTAAATAATCGAGCCACTCGGAAATTAATAATTTATAAACCCTGCTAAGGTCAATAGTGATGTGCGCTTCATCCGCTTTTGAGAGATTTAGTAAATCAGTCCTTGCTTCAAATTCTTCAGTGGCGTGAAAAACGGCCAGCAAAAGTTCGGTAAATGATTCATGTTCTAAAAGTGTAGGATTTTCAATAATTCTGAGCAGAAAGATTCTGTGGCGGTGAAGGAATTCTTTGTACGAAGGAAAATCTGTTTTTGAAAGATCGAGATTGAATGTGTAATCCTTTAGTCTCTTTACCGCTTCGGAAAAATCCTTGTTCACCCATTCCTTTTTAACAGTGAGTTTGTCGCATATTTTATTAAAACCCGGATCGGTTTTGGTAAGCATTGAAAGCAAATTTTTTCCTGTTTCGCTGAAGAATGCACCAATCACCATGTTCAGTTTTTCAAGCCGGCCTTTTTTTTCTCTTTCATTCAGCAGGCGGTGAATGATAACGGTGACAAGCAGCACCTGTATAAACATGAATGCAACATCAAGCAGCAGGTAATAAAATATGTTATGAAGATCATGAAAAAGATAGTAATGAAGAAATAAAAAAAAGATTGCAAGCAATGCCAATCCTGATGCTATGTAAAATTCCCAACTAAGCTTTTTCATTATCAGTTTGATTTTTTCAGGGTGATAATTGTTATTTCGGGCGACATTCCAATTCTTCCGGGAAAACCAAGATATCCGAAACCCCTGTTCACATATAAATATTGTTCACCATCGTTATAAAGTCCTGCCCAATGAGGATACATCCATTTAATAGGACTCCAGAAAATTCCGAAGCAGTTTATTCCCAGCTGCATGGCGTGTGTATGACCTGAAAGCGTAAGGTCGGCATTATTTTTCCCTGCCACTTCTTTATCCCAGTGCGAGGGATTGTGCGTGAGCAAAATTCTGAAGGCAAAATTTTCGGTGCCTTTCAAAGCAACATTAAGCCTTCCGTACTCCTTGAATGGTGGCTTTCCCCAGCTGTTCACACCGATCACTGCAATTGAATCATCACCTTTTTTTATCACCGCATGCTGGTTGATAAGCACTGTAAATCCTGCTTCTTCCTCAACCTTTATAAGATCATTCAGGTTTTCTTTTTTTTCTTCAATTGTTTTCCATCTCCTGTAATCGCCCACATCGTGGTTGCCAAGAATACCAAACATACCAAGTGGTGCATGCATTCGTTGCAGTTCGGGGAGCATCACGGCAGCCTCTTCCGACTGGTTGTTCACCAGGTCACCACCGAAGAAAATTATGTCGGGCTTCTCTTTCATAAGCTGGTCAATGCCTTTGCGCACATCAAGGGAATCGTAGAAACTTCCGAGATGCATATCTGAAATGAAACCAATTTTTAATCCATCAAAACTTTTAGGCAGGTTCTTGTAAGAAACAGATACGTATTCTGTTTTGAAATTTGTGCGCTCTATCAGCATGCCGTGAAGTATAAGCACAAAGCTTGCTAAAGATATGAATGATCCCACCCAGGAAATAACCCGCATTACAGCAATCCTGTTGAACACAGATTTGACGCCTTTCTTGAAATACCTGTTAAGCAGAAGAGCTACAAAGCGAAGAAGAAATTCAACACCAAAAAATATTGAAAAAATAATTTTCGGAATATAAAGTAAAAGGAAAGATCCTGTAAGCGTGAAGTAACTTCTGTAAACAAGGTAATCGGCTGCCGATGAATTTCGTGCTATAAGAACAAAAATCACTGCAAAAACCACATATGCAGCAGAGAAGATCCAGTAACCGCGTTTGAATATTTTTTTTGATTTTGGTTTTTTCTGAAGGTTGAAAAGTCTTCGGATACCGTTATATGCAGCCAGGTCGGCCAGGAAAATAATTGCGAGAAATATAAGAATACCCCAGATCATGTTTTTTGCTTTGCTGTAAATTTATGAATAATTATCTGACTGAAATAAAAAAGGCACCCGAATCGGATGCCTCTTTTTTGAATAGCCTGGTATTATTCATATTTATTAATCAATCCATGCAGGCAGCTTTCAAGTGTCCACATAATTTTGTCATCTCTGTCGTCGGGACTGTCGAAATACATTTTTTCTTTTTCTTCGTTGTTTTCAATAATCGTCATTTCATTTCCGACTATTTCAATAAGTAATCCGCCAGGCAGCAACTGTTCTTTCAGCGTTGATTCTTCTGCGAAAGCTGCGTCATCAAGTATCACAACATCAGCTCCGCGATGCAGGATTCCGAAATCATAAATGTCATCTTTAGGATGTGCAAAAAGTGCGAAATCAAGTTTAGGATTTCTCAGGATGATCTTCACATTCTGATCGTGTTCTTTATTGTTAAAGAAATATCTTCCGTTAAAGAAAACACCATTGTGATTTAAGCAGGCAAAATAAATATCGTTCTTTATCTCGTGCAGCCTGTTGTTCAGCATGCCTGAAAGTTTGTCGGAAATTTTATTGCAAGCAATAATAGGAACTCTTCCTGACCCGGTTTTGGGGAAATGGGTAAGCATTATTTTTTCAGGAACATCAATAGAACCGCCATATGCAGGAGCCAGATGCATGAATACTCCGGGGCCGGCATTTATTTCAATAATTCCGAAATTGCCTTCTTTCCATGATTTGGAGATGTCGGCTGACAGAACATCAATACCTAAGCATTTCACATTAAAATATGCAGCGATATCTTCAACCAGCTGAATGTTTTCGGGATGAATTTTTGCTGTAACATTGATGGATACTCCGCCTGCGGATATATTTGCAACACGGCGCAGCGTAATTCTTTCTCCATCTTTTGGAACTGACTGAAGTGAAAGATTCTGCAACTTCAGATAATCTTTCAGGTTGTCGTCAGTTTTTATTTTACACAACGGAGAACGTGCATTATCAAGGCGTATGAGCTTATCGTTTTCAACTGAAATAAGATTTTCAATCGTATTCTTTCCATCTCCATCAACAAATGCAGGCACTCTTTCAAGCGCAGCAACAAATTTACCGCCTACTGAAAGTAACCTGTGGTCGGTACCGTAAATCTGCTGTTGCACAAGGGCGCCGGCAAATACCACGCTTTCAGCGGCAGCTGAAGCGGTTATAACACGAAATGCTTTTCTTACTTCTTCTTCGCTTTCAATTCCGGTTGTAACACCTTGTCCTTTGTGGCCCGCAACAGGTTTCACAACCACAGGAAAACCAAGTTTCAAGGCTTCCTTTACTACTTCCTCTTCGTCCATACAGTTCTTGCCGGTAGGAGTAGGGAATCCGCACATCATTAAAAAATCACCGACCATATCTTTAAACATGGTAAACTCTGTGTCCTTTATACCATCGGTGTGGAAAGTGGTTGAGCGGCCGCGAAGCTGTTTCTTACCATAACCCCACTGAAATTCATTTTCTTCGAAAAGGTAGAATACAGGAATATCCATTTTCAATCCTGCTTCATATAAGGAATACAGGGTTGGTCCACCAAACAATGTTTTGTCAAAACCTGCCTGAAGTTTCAGGAATTTTCCTGCAAAATCAAATTCTTTATTCGCTGCAATAGCCCGGAACCATTCGCTTACAAGGTACGCTGAATCTTCAGCAATGTAACGGTCAAGGTATTCGATGGCTACAACATAATCCTCGCCATCAGTGCCTATGCGGTATTTGCTGATGTAAAGATCAATGTCCATCTTCATCACATGCAGCAGTACTTCGCAGTAGAGGTCAATCATGTAAGGAGTTTCAACTTCAGCAAGTCGCGGAATAACTTTGCACACTTCCTGTTTGAAATACTCCACTAATTCTCCTGCTGGTGCAATAAAAATATTGAAAACAAGTGATTGCCTGTCAAGGTAAAAATTAGGTCCGTTGTAAGCAAAAAATTTACTCAGCGTAAAGTCATTTGCTTTGAAATATTCATTTCTGTATTTCTTCAGTTCTTTATTTTCTTCTTCGAATTGCTGGCGCACAGCGCTGATAAGTTGTTTGGCTACTTCCAGGTTGTCGTCTTTTTCAGTATTGTTTTCCATGGTTCAGGTATTTTGTGTTTGGTTAACGTATGTTTCTAAGTTCATCAATAAATCTGCGAAGTTCTTCTTCTATCATATTTTTTGTGGAAACTTCCTTATCAAGTTTTTCATTCAGTCGCAGTATATCTTCTTTATAATTTTCAATTTCTTTTTTCAGCCAGTCAACTTCACCAGCGTCAGGCTGTGGTATGTTCCTGAGTTCTTCTTCCTTTTCAGCAAGGCGGTCTTCAACATTTTTCTTTTCGCCAGCAAGCTTGTTACAAGCTTCTTTATAATTTGCCACTTCCTGTGAAAGATTTTCTTTTTCTTTTTTCAGCCAGTCAACTTCACTCGGGTCAACAGGCGAAATACCGCGCAGTTCCTTCTCAATATCAACAAGCTTTTCTTCAAGAATTTTACGTTCGCCGGATTGCTTTTCATAAAGATCTTTGTAATCACTAAGTTCCTGCTTCAATGTATCTTTTTCTTTGGTAAGGTTATCAACTAAAATTCCTTTGTCGAAAATTTCTTTTTCAAGAACCAGTTTCTCGCGTGTAAAGTCACTACCGCTTTCCCTGGCTTCTTTGAACTGCCTCTCAAAATCAATTTTAATCATATTTATTTGCGTATTCAGCTGAGTACACTCATCAATTTTTGAAGTAATTCTTTTTTCAAGGGCGGCTTTATCTGAATTCAAAGAATTAATAATGCTCTGCAGGCTCTTCACTTCTTTGTCAACATTTTCTTTTACGGCAGCAATTTCTTTCTGCGCATTCAATTTCATATTTTCAACTTCTTTTTTTGCGAGCTCGATTTCTTTCTGATTGTCCTGTTTTATTTTTTCGATACCAGCAACCTGCTTTTTAAGTTTATTCTTTTTGCCGGAAGCAATAAAGAACAGAATAAGGAAAGTAACAAACAACAGGAATATTACACCGGCTCCGATAATTCCATAAAGGAAAAGATCAGCTTTTTCTTTTGCATCTTTTTCAAGTGTATCTTTATCGTTGGCGAGATTGTTGGCAGTCCGCTTAAGGCTGTCGGCCTTTGTTTTCATAGAATCAAGGTATACCTCAATAATAGGTTTATCGGCAGCAATAATTTCTTCCTGGGCTTTGGTAAGTTCCTTCATTACATCCAGCGTAGTGTCCGTAATAGTTGACTTGTAGACTTCCAGGTTTTCAATCGCCGATTTTCTTTTGGTCATCGGATCTTCATTCTGAGCAGAAACCACAATGCTTCCCAATAGGAGGGCAGCTATCGATACATAAGCAAGAAACTTTTTCATTTTCAAATAGTTTAGAGTAAAATTTCAAAAGAAGTGTCGACAAAAATATAAATTATTTCAGTAAAATGAAGGATATGCCTATCAAAAAAAATGTTAAAGATGTACTAAATGGATTCAAATAACAAAAAACGATTATGTGTAATAGTGTTTTATGAAACGTACTTCAAATAATATTTTAACTTTACGGTGAAAATATTATTGAAATGAAAAAGATAATTATCAGCCTTGCACTTGTGTTTTCTTTATTCACGGCAAAGTCCCAGGAATCGGATTCCACAGTGATTGCAAATTTTTTCAGCGAAGCATTGTCGAATAAGACCGCATACGGAAACCTTGAATATTTATGCACTAAAATTGGCGGAAGGATATGCGGTTCGCCCCAGGCGGCGGCGGCCGTGGAATGGGCAAAACAGCTTTTGAAACAGATGGACCTTGATACTGTTTACCTTCAGCCTGTAATGGTTCATCATTGGGTAAGAGGTGAAAAAGAAACTGCCAGTGTTGCTTCAAAAGTCTTCGGATCAAAGGATATGAATATTTGTGCATTAGGCGAATCAGTGAGTACGCCGACTGATGGCATTTCTGCGGAAGTGATTGAAATTAAAAACATCGATCAGCTTAAAAAACTTGGCAAAAAACAGCTTACAGGAAAAATAGTTTTCTTTAACCAGGAAATGAAATCCACCTATGCAAACTCCTTCGAAGCTTATGGTGATGCAGTTTGGCAAAGGGTTCATGGTGCATCCGAGGCTGCAAAATACGGGGCAGTGGGAGTTCTTGTTCGGTCGCTTACGTTGAATGAAGATTATACCACACATACAGGAATTATGCGATATGATACTACTGTTGCAAAAATTCCTGCAGTAGCTATCAGTACTAAAGATGCCGATTTGCTTAGTGAATGGCTGAAAGACGATTATGAACTTTTATTCCATTTTAAAACAAGTTGTAAATTTCTTCCCGAAGTTGAATCCTATAATGTTATTGCAGAAATTAAAGGATCTGTGGATCCAAAAGAGATCATCACTATTGGAGGACACCTTGATGCATGGGATAACGGGCAGGGTGCGCACGATGATGGTGTGGGCGTAGTTCAGAGTATTGAAGTAATGCGTTTGTTTAAGGAGTTGAAGTTAGCTCCGAAACATACCATAAGGATGGTACTTTTTATGGATGAAGAATGCGCGCAGCGTGGTGGAAAAAAGTATGCTGCTGAAGTAAAAGCGAAAAATGAAAAACAAATAGCAGCAATTGAAAGTGATGAGGGCGGATTTGCACCTACGGGTTTTAGTATTGAGTCATCATCTGATACTGTGGCGATGATAAGCAAATGGAAAAATCTTTTTCTGCCGTACGGTGTTTATAATTTTAGTCAGGGTGGAAGTGGAGTGGATGTTTATTATCTGAAAGGTCTTGGCTTTCCGCGCATAAGCCTGAACACCGAGTCGCAGCGCTATTTTGATTATCATCATTCAGAAGCCGATACTTTTGATAAGGTGAATAAACGCGAACTTCAGATGGGCAGTGCTTCAATTGCAGCTCTGGTATACCTTTTGGATATATACGGAATCAAATAAGAATAGCGCTTTTTAAGAGAGGATGGTGAGAATAAATGATACTTTGTCAGATTTTGGATAATTGGCTAAGACAGATTGCCATACCAATTGTTTATTCTGACAAAATGAAATTGTGAAAAAAAATGGAGTAAGTTCTTATAAATATTTATTTTTGAAAACTGTTAATTTGTAATTTTGTTCATTATTAAAAATTATGATCTATGAATAATGATAAGTATCACTTTATAAGGAGCCTGATTTTTCCGGCTTTAATGCTCATGGCAATGTGGGTTGTTAAACTTGTTGAATACTACGGGCATGTGAGTTTTGTTCAATTGGGCGTGTATCCGCTAAAGTTGGAGGGATTGATAGGAATCATCACTTCTCCTTTTATTCATGAGAATTTTGATCATCTTATTTCCAATTCATTGCCGTTCTTCCTGCTTTCACTCACCTTGTTTTATTTTTATAAAGGAATTGCAGCAAGAGTTTTTATTCTGATTTATTTCCTTGATGGTATTTTGGTTTGGCTGTCAGGTGCTGAAGCCTATCATATTGGTGCAAGCGGCGTGGTATACGGACTTGCTTCTTTCCTTTTCTTCAGTGGTGTTGTTCGCAGGGATTCAAGGCTTGCGGCTATTACACTGGTGATTGCATTTCTGTACGGAAGCATGGTGTGGGGGATTTTCCCGAATTTCTTCCCCGGAAAAAATATTTCATTTGAATCACATTTGTGGGGACTGATCATCGGTGTTGTGTTTGCAATATTCTTCCGCAAGGAAGGGCCAAAGCGTTTAAGCTATTCCTGGGAGCTTGAAAAAGAAATTCCTGAAGAAGAAACTGATGACAAAGACATAACGCCAGGCGATGTATACTGGAATGCACCTGATAATTTCGGAAAATTTATTTTTAGATTCTGAAGAAAAATAGTTCATAAAAAAAGACCGTTGATTTCAGCGGTCTTTTTTTATTTCCTGTCCCTGTCCATTTCCCTTTGAATATCCTTGCCCTTAATGGTTTCACGCTTATCATACTGTTTTTTTCCTTTTGCTAGGGAAATTTCCATTTTAGCCAAACCTTTATCATTAATAAATAAAAGCAGTGGCACAACAGTGGTACCTTGTTCTTTAAGACGGTTGTTCAGTTTGCGGAGTTCCCTTTTGTTGAGCAGTAATTTCCTGTCACGTCGGGGCTCATGGTTGTTGTAAGTTCCGTAAGTATACTCAGAGATGTGCATATTGCGCACGTAAAGTTCATTATTAACAAAAAGACAGTAAGCTTCGGCAATGCTGGCCTTGCTTTCACGGATGGATTTTATCTCGGTCCCTGTAAGCTGAATACCTGCAATGAATTTTTCCAAAAGAAAATATTCAAATGAAGCTTTTTTGTTTTTTATGTTTACCGAATTCGCCATAACTTTTTGCTTTTGCAAAGATAGATAAAATCATAAACTAAATGTCAGGTCGAGGGTTAGCAATGAAGCAGGAGCGGAATTGCTAATGTATTGGGCCACACCCACCATCTCGATACGACTGCTGAAACACAGTCTATTCGATGTGACCAAACGCACGAGGTTAGGTCGAATGGAAGCAAAGGAGCAACAGCGCATTTGCTGCTGTATCAAGACCAAATTCCAGCATGACTTGTGACTTATGACTTGCAGCTTGTGTCTTGAGACTTGTGGCTTTTTTAAAGCGGTGCATATGATGTTGATATTATGAAAATCCTAAATTAATTTTACATTGAAAATATTTTTATATTTGACCGTTTGGTAAAAAATACCTTGCCTATGATACGAAATATACGCAACCTCATTTTTATTTTCTTTCTGATTAGCGGCGTTGCCTACGGACAGGAGTGCCTGCTTACAATTCAGGGGGATTCAGTAAGCCTTAACCATGCGGTTTTCAGCCCCGACGGAAAGATAATTGCCACTGCCGGATGGGATAAAACAGTGAAACGCTGGAACGCTCAAACCGGCGAATGCATGGATACCCTTTCATTACACAGTGGAAGTGTGATGTATGTTGCATACAGTCCAAACGGAAAATATATTGCAAGCTGCAGCTGGGATAAAACAGTTGTGCTATGGGATGCAGCAACAGGCGGCCTGCTTAAAGTTTTCAAAGATCACACCGACCGTGTAAATGCAATATGCTTCAGCCCCGATTCAAAGCTTCTGGCCAGTTGCAGTGATGACAATACAATTATCATTACTGATGTTGCCACCGGGACAAAACTGAGAACACTGACCGGACATACTGACGTTGTTACATCTGTTACCTTCAGTTACAATGGAAAGCTTATAGCAAGCGGCAGCTGGGACAAGTCAATAAAAATATGGGATGCCAGCAGTGGAATTTTGCAAAGCACGCTGAAAGGCCATTACGGAAGTGTAAACTGTGTTTCCTTCAGTGCGGATGGAAAAACAATTGCAAGTGCAAGCGAAGATTATACCGTGGCCTTATGGGATGTGGCCACTGCAAAAATGATAAAGACATTGCAAACGGATTCCAGCAGTATCAATGCAGTTTGTTACAGCCCTGATGGAAAATTTCTTGCAGTGGCAGGCGAAAATAAAAAAATAAAAATCTGGAATACTCTGACGGGAACGCTTATGGAAACTTTAAAAGGACATTCGAAGGGAGTGAAATCACTTGATTTCAATTCGGATGGAAGCCTTCTGGTAAGTGTTGCAACGGATGGCGAAGCCAAAGTGTGGGACATGACGTATGTGAAGTATGCAAAATGCATGAAGGAAAAATTGGCATCCTATGCTTACCTGGTAAAACCCAAAGATGAATTTGAAACCACTGACCAGTATAATCAGCGCATTGCTGACTTTATGAAGCTTAAGACTACATTAAAGGAAGACTGCATCAAAGATGAAGCAAGCCAGAAAACGGAACTTGTAAAACTTTCGTACCAGCTGGCCGATCTTAAAATTGATAACCTTAGCGCTTATAATGCCGATGCACAGCAGTATCAACTTTCTATTTCCAAGGTGAACTATTCACTGATGATGCCGCTTGATGATGCAAAAACTTTTAAAACTGTATGGCAGACGGCAACTGTAACTGCAATAAAACGTTACAATTCAGATACAGAAATGTATGAATATATAAATATGAAAGTCGTTCACCCGGTTTCAAAGGTTGAATATGAAATAGGCATACAGGTTGATCCTGCTGATGATCCTGACTTAAAGGCTTTCCTTGATAAGAATAAAAAGTAATACCTGTTGATATAAAAATAATGGCGAGCCGCATTTCGCGGCTCGCCATTATTTTTTCTGATGTGCATTCATCATCGCTGATAGTTACAGCATCATTGCGAACATATGATGAAGTCATACCAGGGCAGATTGTTTTGTCTCAAGATATCATTAATAACTCTCGAAAATTTGATCTCATAAATTGTTTCTGATTACCTCAATCCGGCAATATAATATACTACACAATAAAAAGAGCGAGCCGCTTTTCGCGGCTCGCTCTTTTTATTTACTGAAATAATTTACAATAATTACTTCTTTATGGAAAGCTTAGTCTCATCAGCATCCTGAATCTTCTGATAGAAGGCTTTAAATGCGTCAAAATCTTCCTGTGCTATTACCCTGCTTTTGAAAAACTGTTTCTTGATTACTTCAATACCATCGCTTGTCTTCTTGAATGTAAGTTCATATAAACCGAATTTGTTGTCGATGGATATATTTTCCGGGCTCTCTGCAAGTTTATACCCTGCAGGGAATTTAATCTTGATAGTCTGCACTGATGGGGTTATATCAAGAATTTTTGCAAGGTCGATATCACTATACCGTTTTTCCTTTTTAACGGAAGTGTTCGATAATACACATTTTACAAAAGGTATCCTGAATATTAGCATGCTGGTAACCTTGTCTGTGTAATTGTCTGCCGACAGTTTGAATTTCGAATTCAATGGTTTTGAAATTTCTTTCAGATCACCAAAATCAAAACTTTCTATTTTCAGATTTTCAAAAACTTCTTCACCAAAATATTCAGGGATGAATTTCTTTTGTTCTTCCTGGGTCATAGGATTGATGGTTTCCCTGAGGTATCCTGCTTCAATTCCATTGGATGTAACATCAACATCTACGGATACTGATTTGTCATCTTTTATTTCAGCATTTATATTAATGAGCTGTTTATTCGTAAGTGTGTCGGTGTAAAAATCATGCAGCCTGAAAATATCATTCTCACCATCCTTGATCAGCAAGGCGTGCGCGTTTGCATCCATTTCAGATAAACAGTAGTATGGATAATAGTTCGACGTCGGATCCGCATAATATGTTTTTCCATCTATCACATATGCAACGATTACATGATCGAATAACATGCAGGGCATTATAAAACTGTGGAAAAACCTGTTTGTTTTAACCAGAACATAATACGATTCAATTCCCAGCTTGTGAAGCATCGTAATCATGAGTGTTGCCACATCCTTGCAATCGCCGATTCCTGCAGAGCAGGTGAGTCCTGGTCTTTTTGGAATAAAATTACTCTGTAGAAAACTTACTGAGGAATAGTTTATTTTTATTGCAACATAATTGTAAACTGCTTCAACTTTTTCAAGAGGAGTCATTGTTGGTTTTATAATTGTATCCAGCACTTCCTGAATTTCATACGTTGGCTCAAGTTTCCTGTAAGTCTTCTGCTGATACCAATCCACAAACTGCGACCATTTTGTCATGCTTGTACCCCAGATGTATGCGTATGGATCAATTCTGTCGAAAACATCATCTTCCTCTTCAACTTTAGGAATATCGCTGAATTCCCAGCGGTAGTAATCGTATCCTTTATCTTTTTTCTTTACAACGTTATCCTTTAGTTTGTGAATGTCATAATTGTAAACCATGTTTTGAGGCATGATTACTTCAACTTTGCAATAGTAAACCGGTGCTTCATATGACAGGTAATTCAGCATGAAAAATCCATCAAATTCTGTATCCATAGAACCTGAATAATTTCCTTCCATCTGAATAATATCACCGGGCTCAAGATCTTTAAATACAACATACCCGTACTGATTGTCGGGAGTTATTACGGCTCCGTTTTTCTTTATCACTTTTACAAAACTTAAATCGCCCATATAGCTGAAATCACTTTGTGTCCAAAGGCGGGCACCATCGTCAGTAAGAATTTTAATCATCAGCTTCTGGTACATATGCGTTGTTTTGAGGCTGTCGAGGCATACATCCTTAGTATAAAGAAGAATAACTGATTTTTCATCTTTGTATTTATCTTTCCATCCGTCTTCTTTCAGAATATCATCAAACGTTTTTGTTACAAAGAAATCTTTGATGTTGTCTTTTTCCTGAAGTTTTTCAATTTTGTCTTCAATGTCTTTCCTGCCGTAATCGGAAACTTTCATGGCAAGAACTTTTTCATAATATCCTATGGCTTTTTCCTTTTCTTTTTTGTCGGAATATATATCACCAAGCGTTTCCATCACAGAAGTCGAATAAGGCGACATCTTTAGAGCTGCATTCAGTACGCTTATAGCATCATCATACATTTCTTTTGTATAGTAAAATTCTGCTTTATCCTCCATATGAGAAACCACGTAAGGCTGAATTGAAATAAGTTCATCATACAGGCTTATAACTTTGTCTTTTTTGTCAATATTTTTATAATGAGTGATCGCTGTTTCATAATCCCACTCATTGAATTTTGTCTTCAGGTTATTGATGGCTTCTTTCGCCTCTTTTTTCCGTTCCTTGTCTGTTTCCGGCTTGTAATCATTAGGCTTGTAATTGTCGTCTTCCAGGTAATCCTTTAATTCTTCTTTGTAGGAAGGATAAAGTTCCATCTTGGCTTTTACATATTTTTTCTTTTCATCGTTATTTCCTTTTTTCTGATAATATGTAATTACATCTTCAATTACCGACATGCTCGATGGGAAAACAGTATCAAGATGCATTAGCATTTTTGCATATTCTTTTTCGTCTGCATCTTTATCAAGTTTGTTAAGGTCCTCATACATCAGTGCGAAAACGGGAGTTTTGGTTTCATCAATATCGTTCAGAATAAAATATGCTTTTTCTGTTTTTTCATTTGTAGCATAGATCTTTGCAGCAAGATATTTGTAAAATACCATGTCAGGATTTTTCCGGAGAAGCTTTACAAAAGTTTCTTCACCTTCAATCGACTTCCCTGCCTGGATGTAAGCTTTGCAGAGTAAAAAATAATTGATGAGCTTTTCAGGATCTTTTGCAACAGCTTTTGTGAAATAATTTACCAGTGTGTTTTCAATACTCTTCGATTTATAGGTTGTCGGATTATAATCACCACTGAAAGAAGACTGAATGCCTTTTATTAGTTTGCCGTTCTCATCAGTTATGCGCAGCGCAAACTGATCATCATAAGAAGACCCGCCACTAAATGAACTGAAATCCATAAAATTGGAAAAGTCAAATTTGAATGCCGATTTGTATCCACCATCGCTGTATGCAAGGAAACTGCTGTTGTCGGTTTCTGTAGGAAGCGAAGCACATTTTACAAGTAAGCGGTGTGTGCCTTTGGTAATAGGGATGCTTACTATATCATCATCCCAACTGAATTTGGCATTGTCATTATTTTGAAAAACCAGACATCCATCAAGCCATATTTTCATGGGTGTATTTCTTGCAATTCTAAACTGAGCTTTCACCGTTTCCTGAACTGTAAGAAAAGTATTTGCAAAATATACCGAGTTGCTGTAATCATTTGAAAGGTTATCGGAAAAAATTACAACTCCGTCATTATTGCGTATTCTCCTGTTTACCCAGCCAAACTTTAGGTTATAGCCATTATCGTATGTTTTTGAAGTGTCAAATTTATCGTTCTCCACTTCATATTCTTTCACGAAACCATAACCGGAAACATTTTTAAACGGGCCAATTACCGACCAGTCATAATTTCCAATGATGTCTGCATATGCATTTTTACTTTCTGCAAATTTTCTGTTTGTGAATAGATCATCGGCCTTTTCTAATGCCAAGTAGGTGGCTGCCTTTTGCGATGAATCGGAAACCAGTTTTAGTTTCTGAATGTTTCCGCTAAACTGATTTTTAAACAATAAATAATCTGAAGCATCAGAATGGTTATTTAACAGGGTGTTTACATATTTATCATAAGCAAGATCGTCCTGTTCAAGTTCTGCAATATAAATTGAACCGTATAACGCATTGATGTCTGTGCTGTCCTTTTTCAGCACTTCTAGAAAAGCTTTTTTTGCAGCGATGTTGTCATTCTTTTTTATCAGATCCCAACCGTCCTGGGCTTTCAGATTTCCCGGGCAAAGAAATGCGGCGAAAATAATTATACATGAAAAAACCAGGTAATACCTGTGTTTACTGTTTGTTGAAGTAGTAAAGTTCATAGAGTTTAATTATTAAAGATTCAGAAAATGTGAAAGCACGAATTTAAGTAATTAATACACAGATGGAATAAAAAAAATCACCCCCCGGCTTTTTTAGCCTTGTAACCCTTTGCCTGCAATAGTTCCAGTATTTTGTCTCTGAAGTCGCCCTGTATCAAAATTTCTCCGTCCTTCACTGTTCCGCCAACACCACAGCGGGTTTTTAGAAATTTACCAATTTCTTCCAGGTCGGACTCCTTGCCAATAAATCCTTTAATAATTGTTGCTGTCTTTCCGCCCCGGTGTTTTTTTTCAAAAAAAATTCTCAGCTCCTGCTGCTGTGGTGGCAATGTTTCAGCTTCTGATTTATTTTCAAATGCGTATTGATAATTCGGATTGGTTGAATAAACAACGCCTATAATATTTTTTTTATTTTTCGACATAATTTTTTTTTATGGAACAATCATGTTCAGGCTATGTGGATGTATCATCACCTTTACTTCTTTAATGCGGACCGAAGGATCGCCGTCAATCTGGCTTGAAACTGGTTCTTCACACTGTATGATAACTTCTTTAACTTTATAAACGTCAACATGCCTTGATGTGTCAATGTCTTTCATGAAAAGTTTGTGGACAATCCTTGCAGCATTGATCACTGACATTTTATGCACAATACACAGATCGAGGAAACCATCATTAATACTTGCATCCGGAGCAATAGTAACATTGTAGCCGAACTGGCTTGAATTTGCAAAACTAATCAGCAAGGCTTTTCTCTGAATAGACTGGCCATTAAAACGAATTGTATAATTATGGCCCTTGTATTTAAAGAACTCAAAAAATACCAGTTGAAAATATGGCCAGAATCCCCGTTTTTTTCCATGCGAGAATTTTTCAGCAACCAGTGCATCATAACCAACTCCAGCAATACTAATAAAAAGTTTATCGTTCATCAGCCCGGTATCAATCCTTTTTATTTTTGCCCAGTTAATGATTTCAATGGCTTTTGAAATTTTTGTCGGAATTTTTAGATGGTGTGCAAGTCCGTTCCCTGATCCAACAGGTATGATTCCCATTGCTGTCTGTGTGTTAACAAGTCCTTGTGCCACATCATTTGCCGAGCCATCGCCACCTACCGAAACAATGATATCAAATCCCTGTTCACTTGCCTGCTTCGCTAATTCTATGGCATGATGAGGATATTGAGTATATGCAATTTCGTGATCAAATAAAGAATGATTCAACTTAGTCGGCAAAAGTTTTTCCACAATTTTCTGACGACCGATGCCTGAAATAGGATTGATGATAAACAGTATTTTCTTTTTTTTTGTCAATGAATTTATTTCTTAATGATCATTTCGTTTTTGATCAGTCTATGGTTATAACTCTGAATGATTGCTTTTATTTTTTCTTCCAGTTCTTTATTCGCCGGTAAACGATTCTCTAAAATATTTTTTTTCATTAAACTGTCACTTTTTATGTCATATAGCGATATGCCTGATGTGCCGTCAAATATCAGCGAATAGTTTTTGTAAATCAGCTGGTAAGATTCGTTCACAAAATTTATTGCGAAATGCGGTGACAGCGTATCAAAAACACTTTCACCAAAAGCGATGAACGATCCGTTATAATTCAGGTAGTCCAGCACCGATGGCATAATGTCATCCTGCTGGGTAATTATTTTATTCTCACCTTTTAGTTTGCTGTTGTGCTGGTAGAAAAAAATGGGAATTGCATACATGCCCGATCTTGTCTGATACTGTGGGTATGCGGATTCGGAAGTGTGATCAGCTGTAAATACAAACAATGTACTATCAAACCATGGCTTTGCTGACAATGTCCTGAAGAATTTTTTTAATGCGAAATCGGTATACCCTATACTTTGATGGATAGGCAGGTTTCCTTTCGGAAATTTGTTTGCGTATTTATCGGGAACTGTATATGGATGATGTGATGAAAGCGTAAAAATACCGGCAATAAAGGGCTTCGGCATTTTATCCATCATGCCTGAAACATATTGTAAATATTCTTCATCAAAAATTCCCCACTTTCCGTCAAAGTCTTTCTCATTATTATATTCGGTACGACCATAATAGTTGTCAAATCCTGCGATTTTTATAAATCCGTCAAATCCCATGGTCCCATTGGTTCCGCCATGATAGAACGCTGAAGAATATCCTTTCTCTTTTAGCAAACTTGCCAGACTGTTTACAGTATTTCCCGAATACATCGAAGTGATGTATGCTTCACTCATCAGTGACGGTATACTGCTTAGCACTGCTGGAATAGCTTCAATTGATCGTTTGCCGTTTGCAAATGCATTAGGAAAATATAGGCTTTCCTTTAGCAATGAATCCAGGAACGGCGTATAGCCTTTGTAGCTGCCGTTATCGATGCCTTTATTCAATGATCCGAAATATTCTTTTGAAAAACTTTCAAGAATAATAACAACAACATTATTAAATTTTTCCGCTTTGTTTTTTTTATAGTAATTATGAACGGGGGAGAATATTGAATTCAATTTGCCTTCGTCATAATAATCAACATTTTTTAAACCACTTTTTCCAAAAGTTCTGATGATAGTAAATGGAGTATTAAGTACAATTGATACATTTTTCGAGGATGTATATTGCCCGGCAGTCATCATGCCTATTGGCCTAAGCTGAATACCACCTCGGATGCCAACAAGACTGATAGATGTTACAATTATCAGAATTACTAATTCCTTAACATACGACAGGGTAATTTTTTTCCTCGTTGACGGAATATTTTCAGTCACTTTGGTTTTTGAAAAAAACCAGATAGTGAGAATTATCAACGCAATCCATATTATGAAATAATACCAGAAGTCAACAAGATACTGTGGTAACAGTGATGTGAAATCAGAGCCAAGACCTAACACATTAAAAATATCTGCAGTACTTCTCGACAGCGTGAAAGCAAAATATCCGCAGTCAAGTAAATTTGCCGCTAATGATATTGCTGTGCAGATTGTAAAAATTACCAGTAGAATTTTCTGATAAACTTTTTTTGATTTTAAATGAAAAGGTACAAAACTCAGGAAAATAAAAATGCCATAACAAACAATGATAGCTGACAGGTCAAACCTCAGTCCATAAAACATCAATAGTAAAAACTCAATAATACCAAGTTCTCTGAATGATTCGTGATTAAATAGAAAGAATAATATTCTTGCAACACTGAACAGTAAAAACGCATATAGCAGCCTTATCAGGAATACCTTATAAAAACCACCTGAAAGAATTTTTTTCATTATCCGCAAAAATACAAAGAATAGCAAGATATGGTAACCGTAGTAGTCAGAGTTTATTTGGTAATTATAACCCTCACAGTCCTTATCATTTCAATTGCAGCATTACCGGCATTGTCAGCTACATTGTATTTTACCTGGTAATAGCCTGTATCTGCGGAGTTCACATTATTTGTGACCACAATTTTTGAAGTGATATCTCCATCTGTTTCATCATAAGCAGTGGCACCCGGATCAGTGTAGGTGGCTCCCATACCAGTAACTATAGGGTTGTTGCCAAGGATTGTGATTACTGGTGCTGTGGTATCTTTATCCTTGTCTTTTTTACATGAAAATGAAAAGACAGTTATTATAATACCAATAATTGCAAGAAGAGTTTTTGTTTTCATGATATATCAGGTTTAACTATCACAAAGATAAAAAGAAATCCCGTCATTTACAATGAAGGGATTTCTAAAAAAACTGTGAATATTTGAATTATTTCTGCCCTGATTTTTCAGTAAGTTCGCTGAAAAGCGTTAGAATCTGGTAAAGGTCAAGGGAGGCACTGCTTGGATAAATTGTGAAGTAGTCATCATTGCAGCCTTGTGTCGATTTAAGAAAAAGGCTGTATTTCTCAGTATGATAATTGGGCATCTGCACAAGCTTTGCTAATAACTCTTTCCTTTCTTTATCAAATGCTATCACTTGTTTTTTTTCTGCTTCAGTTTTACCGGTATACACATTATTTCCTCTTGTACTTTTTGATTTATCAAGCAGATTGGTGATATTATACTTTTCAGGAAGCTTTTTTAAAAGCTGGTAAATCTGTGTATTACTGCTGTTGGCCTGCAGTGTTTGCTCGTAGGTCCAGCGGGCATCGTATTTATAAATGATAATGCTTTTTGTTTTGATTCCGTATTTAAGAACAGTGTCATCGGATATTTTCTGATTGGCCGGAACCTTCAGCAATCGCTTATCGGCTGCAAGCACAGAATCGGTTCTTTCAATAATAAATTCTCCAGGCTTCTGTGAAAATGTCCATCCCTGTGGAAGAGCAGGAATTATTTTACGCAAAATATAATCATCATTATAATTAAACGATGAGTCTGCAGTTTGTGCTTTTAGAATAGTACTGAACCCAAGTACTAATAATAAAATAAGGCGAGTTTTCATGGCTTTGGTTGTTTTCTATTCGGTTGACAAAAAATATGCCGCAAAAAAAAAGGCTGTTCGCTGAACAGCCTTTTTTTTGATTCAATAATATTATTGTTTTGTAAAAACGTCAACACCGTCAGTTGTGAAAGTGTCAGCATCAACTTCATGATAATTAACAGTAACAACTGTTGCAGAAATAGAACCGGAAATCTGTGAGAAAGTTCTGTTCTGTTGTGAACCTGCAGCACCGCACATGATTGTCTGTGAACCTGCATAGCTAACTGAAGTACCGCTTACATCAATTTTTAAGTTACAACCAGTGTAATTAGCAAATTTAGAGAAAACAAGTTCATTATTTACAGTTGAAGAAGAAGTGATTGTTTCTGTCCATGTATAATCAATTGTACCATCAGAGTTATAGTCATCGGAAGCTGAATAAGAGCCATCCATATTTTGCAGACTGTTCTTTACATTAACTGTTCTTGTTTTTGAAGCTGAATTACCTGCAGCGTCAGAAACTGTATAAGTAACGGTATATGTACCTTTTAAATTTGCATTAACAGCATTGTTAGTAACGATAGAAGCTGTAAGATCGCCGTCTTTGTCATCATTTGCAGTTGCACCAGCATCAGTGTATGTAGTACCTAAAACAACATCAACAGTAGCATCACCTTTTAAAGTAATAACCGGAGGAGTTGTGTCATCTTTTGTACAAGAGGTAAATAAAGTCGCGCCAAAAATCATTGTTAAGGCCGCAATTGATAAAAGCACTTTTTTCATAATTAATAAGATTAAGTTAATAAAATGTTTGATTACTTTCTGTTTTCAGACCGCAAAAGTAATACCTTTATTCCGAAAAAAAAATCAATTTTTGTTTTTTTTGTTAAAAAATATAGTTTACTTTTGCGGCTGGTTAACCAAAAAAACATAAAAAACATGAAAAAATTATTAGCATTAGTACTTGTTGCCGGTATGGTAGCATTCGTTTCCTGCGGACCAAGCAAAAAGGATCAGGAAGCTAAAGAAAAAGCAAAACAGGATTCAATAAAAGCTGCTGAAAAAGCAAAAAAAGAAGCTGATTCATTAGCATCAGTTGAAAAAGAAAAAAGGAAACTTGATTCTTTAAAACAGGATTCTATCGCAAAAGCTGAGAAAAATAAACCAAAAGGTGGAAACTACGGTGGACAACAACATCAGCAACAGCAACAACAGCAACAGCAGGTAAAACCTACCAAACCAGTTGGTAAAGGTTAATTCTGAAAACCTATTTTTATTAGAGGAACTTTAAGGTTCCTCTTTTTTTTGCTGCATGTGTTATTTTTTTTATACATTTGCATCAGGTTAACCCCAAAAAAAACAAAAACACATGAAAAAATTATTAGCATTAGTACTCGTAGCAGCTATGGCATCGTTTGTTGCCTGCGGCGGCGGAAAAGACAAAGCAAAAGAACAGAAAAGAATCGATTCTTTAAAGCAGGATTCAATTGCAAAAGTAAAAACAGCTGATTCATTAGCTGCTGCTGAAAAAGAAATGAAAAAACTTGATTCTTTGAAACAGGATTCAATCACAAAGGCTGACAAAAAAGCTCCTAAAAAAGGTGGAACTAAAGGTGGAACTAAAGACACTAAAGAAAAACCAAAAGGAAAAGGTTGATCCAGCCAGAATTTACATTTAAATAAAAGGAATCAATTTTTGATTCCTTTTATTTTTTAAGGTATCGAATAATATTATTTATAACTTTGCGACCGATTAACCAAAAAAAACAAAAACACATGAAAAAATTATTAGCATTATTACTCGTAGCAGCTATGGCATCGTTTGTTGCCTGCGGCGGCGGAAAAGACAAAGCAAAAGAGCAGAAAAGAATCGATTCTTTAAAGCAGGATTCAATTGCAAAAGTGAAAAAAGCTGATTCATTAGCTGCTGCTGAAAAGGAAATGAAGAGACTCGATTCATTGAAACAGGATTCAATTGAGAAAGCAAAGGATAAAGGAAAAGGAGGCAAAGGTGGAAACACTAAGCCCACAACCAAGCCTAAACAAACTTTGCCTAAGGCTCAGGCTACCAAAGCATCAACTGGAATAAAGAAAAAATAATTATAGGGAGGTTTTCCTCCCTTTTTTTTGTTTGTAACAAAAGGATGTTAACAAGTTAAATATATTTTTTTTCTTTTTTCCCTTTGTTTATTCAAAATATTTTTATTTTTGCATTCAAATTAACCAAATACTAAAAAGCACATGAAAAAAGTTTTCGCATTATTACTCGCAGTTAGCATGGTATCATTCATGGCATGCGGTGGCGGTAAAGACAAGGAAAAAGAAAAAGCAAAAGCTGATTCTATTAAACTTGCTGACAGTTTAAAACAAGTTAAAGAAAAAGACAGCTTAAAACAGGTAGCAATTGACGATAGCATTGCTAAAGCAGCTGCTGACACTGTAAAGAAAAAAGATGACAAGAAAAAAGACGAGAAGAAAAAATAATTTCTTCTTCTAAGAAAAAAAAAGAGTGCAACAGCACTCTTTTTTTTTTATAATTTTATCCGCTGAAACTTCGAAATTTATTTGAATATGAGGAAAATTATAAATTTAATTATGGCAGCCCTTATTCTCACTATGTTTGCCTGCGGATCAGGTACAAAATATAATGAAAAAGTAACGCAGCTAAAAGATTCAATTGCGAAAGCTGAAAAACAAAAAGTACTTGATTCTGTTAAGCATGCAGCAAACAGTACTGAACAAAACATACAAAAGCAGCAGATGACATCAGCGAAGCAAGCAGAGAAGCAGTTCCATGATCAGCAGCAAGCTAAAGAAAAACAGGATGGACATGTTGACGAAGCCGGAGGAATTCACTTCGGCCAACCAAAATAATTTATCATTTGAAAGGAGGTAAACTTGACTAAAATAGGAAGTGCCGGAAATAAAGGAAAAGGAGTTCGTTCTGACTGCTTTGTCACAATTGAACTTACAAATAAAGGTGGAATTGAAATACAACTCGAAAGTAAAGTGAAAGTTTTGTATGGAAACAGCATTATTAATCTCACCAAAGAAGTCCTTAGTTATTTTGAAATAAAAAATGTAAAGGTAATTCTTGAAGATTCAGGTGCTTTACCATTCGTTATTGCTGCACGCCTTGAAGCTGCTATAAAATTGGTGTTACAAACTGATAAGAATTTTCTTTTGCCAATGTTAAAGCAGAATAATTATCATACAGATTTTGATAAATTTCGGTTTTCAAGATTGTATCTTCCTGGTAACACTCCAAATCTGATGATTAATGCCGGGATTCATCATCCTGACGGAATTATACTTGACCTTGAAGATGCAGTCGCCGTTGACAAAAAATACGAAGCACAATTTGTGGTACGAAACGCTTTACGCAATGTCGATTTTTACGGAGCTGAGAGAATGGTGCGCATCAACCAGGTTCCAAAAGGACTTGATGACCTTGAATTTATTGTACCTCATAATGTAAATCTTATTCTTGTCCCAAAATGTGAGAGTGCTGACCAGATAAGGCAAGTGAATAATAAGATAGATCAGCTTAAAAAAGAATACAAAGTAAAAGGCGATATCTGGTTAATGCCAATCATTGAAAGTGCTTTGGGCGTAATTAAATCTTATGAGATTGCTATATCTGCAGAAAATATAGTAGCATTGGCAATTGGTCTCGAAGACTACACTGCTGATCTTGGAACTAAGCGTACTGCTGAAGCTACAGAATCATTTTATGCAAGAAGCATGGTTGTGAATGCCTGTCGTGCTGCAGGAATACAGCCTATTGATTCTGTCTTCTCTGATGTTGCTGATATGGAAGGACTGAAACAAAATGTGCTAAAGTCCAAAGCACTTGGATTTGATGGAATGGGCTGTATACACCCGAGACAGATTATTGTGCTTCATGAATATTTCGCACCTGATTCATCTGAGATTGACAAAGCCAAAAAGATAGTCAACGCATTTATTGAAGCAACAGAAAAGGGACTTGGAGTTGTTTCATTAGGCACTAAAATGATCGATCCGCCTGTTGTGAAAAGGGCGCAGCGCACAATTGATATTGCTTTAAAATTAGGAAAGTTAAACGTAAATTGGAGGGAAGAATAACATGCCTGCTAAATTTGTAAAGAATGCATTGGGACGATTGGTTCCAACAGAAGTCAATGGCAAACCCCAGATTCCATACATGGGAGTTGGAAAATATAAACCCACCGGAAGAAAATACGCTCCATTCATTGCCAGTTGTGCTGATTTTCCTGCTGATGGCAATAAACTTATACCTGACTTAAAAGCCGCACTTATCAAATCCGGGTTAAAGAGTGGTATGGCAATTTCAACACATCATCATTTCCGAAACGGTGACCTGATTGCAAATCAAATTTTTGATATAGCTGCTGAACTCGGAATCAAGAACCTTACATGGGTGCCTTCCGCATCGTTTGAATGTCATGGATCAATGGTGAAATACCTTGAGGATGGCACCATTCATCATATTGAGGGAAGCATGAACGGTTCACTTGGACGTTTCACTTCTACAAAAGGAATGAAAGGCATGGGTATTCTTCGTTCACATGGTGGACGATACCAGGCAATTCAGGATGGTGAAGTAATTATTGATATTGCTGTTATTGCAGCACCAACCGCCGATTCATTTGGCAATGCAACCGGTGACCGCGGTCCTGCTGCATGTGGTTTACTTGGATTTGCGCTGGCTGATTCTCAATATGCAAATAAAGTTATTGTTGTCACTGACAATTTAGTTCCGTTTCCTTGCTATCCATGGCAGATTCAGGGTAATTACGTTGATCATGTCGTGGTTATGGACAAAATTGGAATTCCTGAAAAAATTGTTTCCGGAACAACTGAAATTACTAAAAGCCCTGACAGATTGCTCCTCGCTGAATGGTGCGCTCAGTTTTGTGATGAAGTGGGAATTATAAAAGATGGATTTTCATTTCAGGCTGGTGCCGGTGGTACTGCGCTATCCATAGGAATTTATTTCGCTGATATTTTACGTGAGCGTGGAATGAAAGCCAGGTTTGCCCGAGGTGGCAGTAATAAATATCTTGTGAAAATGCTTGAAGATGGTCTGACAGATTTCATTTTAGATGGACAAACTTTCGATCTTGAAGGTGTTCGCTCAATGCGCGAAAACTGGAATCATATTAATACCAGCCCTTTTACAAGTTATAATTATCACGGTAAAGGAAATTTCGCTTCAATGGTAGACGTTGTAATTCTTGGGGCCACAGAAGTTGATCTGAATTTTAACGCAAACGTAGTTACTCATTCGGATGGAATGTTATTACATGGCATCGGAGGCTGGCAGAATTGTATTTTCTCCCGTTGCACAATACTTCCTATTCCTTTGTTCCGTGACAGAATTCCTGTGATCAGGGATGAAGTGACAACAATTTGCGGCCCCGGTGAACTCATTGATGTTATTGTAACAGAAAGAGGCATTGCAATAAATCCGTTAAGAAAAGACCTGATAAAGGCTATGAAGAATTCGAAGTTACCAATTAAGACTATTTCACAGTTGAAAAAAGAAGCTGAAGAGATATGCGGAAAGCCTGATAAGGCTGGGTATACCGACGAAGCAGTAGCAGTAGTAAAATGGGTCGACGGGACAGTTATTGACACTGTCTGGAAATTAGCCAAATAAGTTTCCATTATTATAACTCTTAAGCCATACATTACGTATAAATGTTTTGTATGGTTTTTTTTTACTTTAATTTTATGCGAAGAAGCAAGAACTTTTTTAACTGGCTTTATCATTTTGTTACGCATGATATCTGGCATTTGCGGCTTGAAGATCTTCCCAAAGCTAAGTCAATACTCATCAGGCAACTGCGTATAGTTGTGCTGGCAGTTAAAGGTTTTAAAGAAGATGAATGCACACTTAGAGCTTCAGCACTGACTTATTATGCAATGATGTCGGTTGTCCCAATGGTAGCTCTGGTATTCGCTATTGCCAAGGGGTTTGGCTTTGAGCAAATGCTTGAAGACCAAATCAAGAAAAGCTTTACCGGCGATGCTGAGATTATCGAAATGGTAATTAAGTTTGCAAATACCCTGATACAAGAGGCTAAAGGAGGATTGATTGCCGGTGTAGGCCTTGTAGTGCTATTATGGTCTGTTATGGAAATGTTCAGTCACATGGAAGAATCCTTTAACGAAATCTGGGAGCAAAAGGAATCAAGAAAGTTTATGCGGAAATTCAGCGATTATTTTTCCATGATGCTGATAGCTCCGGTGCTGATAATAGTATCAAGCAGTGCAACGGTATTTGTTTCATCTGCTGTTAATGAAATGTCGGGGCAATATGCAATACTGGGTTATGTGGGCCCTGTTATATCGGCATTGTTAAATTGGTCTCCATTTATACTGTGCTGGCTTCTCTTTACACTAATTTACATGGTGATTCCGAATACCAAAGTAAAATTCAGGTCAGCATTAACAGGAGGAGTAATTGCCGGAACCATATACCAACTCACTCAGATGGGTTATTTCATACTTCAACTTGAGCTGATTGATATCAGTGCAATATATGGAAGCTTTGCCGCACTGCCATTGCTTTTCATATGGTTAAGGGTTAGCTGGATTGCTTTGTTGTTAGGTGCTGAAATTTCATATGCACATCAAAATGTACATAAGTTTCAGTATGACCTTGATGTTGCTCACGTAAGCGCTCGTTTTAAAAGAATGGTTTCTTTGCTGATAACTCATCTTCTTATAAAGAATTTTGCAAAAGGGGAGAAGCCACTTACTGATTCAGAGATATCACAGCAGTTAGCCGTTCCAGTAAGGGTAATTAGACAAATTTTATATGAACTTATCGAGTGCAAAATTGTTTCTGAGTTGAAAACCAATAATAATAAGGAATTTGCATATCAGCCTGCATCCGATATTCACCAGATGACAATTCAGTATGTGATTGACAAACTTGATAACAGAGGGGCAATGGAAGTAAAACTTCATGCAACACAATCCTTTAAAGCAATTTCTGATAGCATGAAAGTTTTTAATGAAACACTCGAAAACAGTTCATCCAATAAATTACTAATGGAAATTTAAGTTATGAAAGTAGCAAATAATATTCTTGAACTTATTGGTAACACCCCGCTTGTAAAAATTAACAAATTTGCTGATGGATGTTACGCAGAATTATATGCAAAGCTGGAATTTTTTAATCCCGCATCTTCTGTAAAAGACAGGATTGCATTGGCAATGATTGAGGATGGTGAAAAGAATGGCAAGATTAATAAGGATACAATAATTGTTGAACCTACAAGCGGGAATACAGGTATTGGCCTTGCAATGGTGTGTGCAGTAAAAGGATATAAATTAATTCTAACGATGCCTGAAAGTTTTAGCGTTGAGCGCAGGAATATTCTGAAAGGATTTGGTGCTTCGCTTGAACTTACACCGGCAACATTAGGTATGAAAGGTGCTATCGCAAAAGCTGAAGAGCTTTGTCAAACTAATCAGAATTCGTTTATGCCTATGCAGTTTGCCAATAAGGCAAATCCGCAGGTACATCGACTTACAACTGCAGAAGAAATCTGGAATGATACAAACGGAAATGTTGATTTTCTTGTATCTGGTGTTGGCACCGGAGGCACAATTACGGGCGTTGCAGAGGTAATAAAAGCCAGAAAGCCCGAATTTAAAGCAATTGCTGTGGAACCTGCTGATTCACCAGTACTTTCTGGAGGAGTACACTCTCCGCATAAGATACAAGGAATTGGAGCAGGCTTTATTCCTGAAATATTAAATACATCTATCATCGATGAAATTATAACTGTTACAAATACCGATGCAATTGAAACAGCAAAAAGTTTGATAAAACAGGAAGGAATACTATGTGGAATTTCATCAGGTGCTATTGCATGGGCTGCAAAAAAAATTGCGCTGAGGCCTGAGAATAAAGGAAAAATAGTTGTGTTCATTGTTTGTGATACTGGCGAAAGGTACTTAAGTACTGACCTTTTTAAATTTGAATAAGATGACAGAACATTCAGAATATAAAAGAATAATTGAAACGGTAGTGAGGGAACTTGGTACTCAAAATGCCAATGATATTTTACACCACCGCTCATCACATGAAATGCCCATGCCTTCAATTGAAAGTCTTGGAAATATCATGGATCATCTCAAGAAGGTATTATTTCCGGGATTTTTCGGTCATTCAGAAGTAAGTGCTGAATCGATGGATTATTATATAGGCGCAAATATTGATATTATTTATCGCATGCTTACGGAGCAGATAAGAAGGGGATTCTGTTTTGATTGTGATGACGAAGAAAGAATCTGTATGCAATGTGAAACGAGAGCTAAAAATGTTACAGCAAAATTTATTGCTGGTCTTCCTCGGATTAAACATATGCTTTCAACCGATGTAATTGCTGCATATAAAGGCGATCCTGCAGCCAAAAATTATGGAGAAACAATTTTCAGCTATCCAAGCATCACTGCAATGACCTATTACCGCATAGCTCATGAGCTTTTATTACTTGAAGTTCCAACGATTCCCAGAATCATTACTGAGATGTCGCATTCGCTTACTGGTATTGATATTCATCCGGGTGCATCTATTGATGAATATTTTTTCATTGATCATGGCACAGGCGTTGTAATTGGTGAAACATGTATCATTGGTAAAAATGTTCGATTGTACCAAGGTGTAACGCTTGGTGCAAAAAGTTTTCCGCTTGATGAAAACGGCAAGCCAATAAAAGGAATTCCACGACATCCTGTTGTGGAAGATGATGTAATTATATATTCCAATTCAACGATATTAGGCAGAATTACAATTGGAAAAGCTGCAGTAATAGGAGGAAACCAATGGGTAACCAAAGATGTTCCTCCCGACTACAGAAGTGCAGAATGGTATTATATGATATGATTGTCAGATTAATTAAAAAATTATAATTGTGTAATACTTTCTGAAAAATATTTTTTAGGCAACTATCTCTGCTTTCTAAGATTTGCTTCCAATAAAAAATAGCAGCTACAAAAAAGGTATAAAAACCTAATATTTATTTTGTAAATTCGTATCACATATATTAAAAATGTAACCAAAAAACCTATGAAAGCAAAATTCTTATTGGCAGTAACAGCCATTCTGCTTCTTTCGTTTATGGCGAGCGAAGCCCAAAACCTGTTTACCTGGAATGGAACAGGAATTTATTATGCAAAACCTCATACTGAAAACGGAAGTAACTTTTATACCTGGAGTGGAACCGGAATGTATTATTATAAATCCAATACTTCAAATGGTGATAATATGTACAGTTGGGATGGAACTGGTTTGTATTACACTAAATTAAATACCGAAAATGGCGTAAATATTTATGACTGGAATGGAAATGGTCTTTATTATTCCAAACCGAATACTGATAACGGGGAGAATATTTATTCATGGAGTGGCACAGGCCTTTATTATTCCAAGCCTAACACTGATGGTGGTATAAATATTTACGACTGGAACGGGAATGGAATTTATTATATAGTCCCCAATCCTGATGGTACTGAGGCTAAAAATGTGATGTTCTATCTGATTGTGATTGGGCTGTTTTATTAAAGAAATAAATATTGTGATGAAACACAGGGAAATGTTCTCTGTGTTTTTTTTTGCTCTGAAGGTTAAAGTTTATTATAAAAATCAATAACAATATTTTGCGACCTTAACTTTTGCTTCTTTGTTACCCATATCCGCAGCGGCTTTCAGATCATCGCAGGCTCCTTTGCTGTCGCTGTTAATATCTTTTATGGCACCTCTCAAAAAATATGCATCGCCTGTAGGCTTAAGTTTTATGGCCTTATCAAGGTCAGCCAATGCAAGCGTATATTTTTTCTGATCAAAATACATGGAGCCTCGTTTTTCATATGCCAGGGCATTAGCAGGGTTCATTGTGATTGCTTTATTGTAGTCTGAAATTGCCGCTGCAGTTTTATTTTGCTTTGCATAAGCAAATGCCCTGTATATGTAAGGTGTTTCATCCTGTGCTTTCATGGTGATGGCTTTCGATAAATCCTTCACAGCAAGATCATAATTTGCGGTATTCACATAACATATTCCTCTTTTTAAAAAGTCATCCTGGCTTTTTGATTTATATGTTGAAATAATTGTAGTGTAATCTGAAGATGCCAACTGGTATTCGTTTTTGCTATAATAAGCTGATGCGCGGGCAGCATAAATTTTCAGATCAGCGATATTTAAAGTTATAGCCTTTGAAAAATCTTTAATGGCTTCATCGGTTTTGCCCAACGAATCATTCAGAAATCCTCTGTAATAATAGGCATTTGCATACTTAGAGTCGAGTTCAATGGTTTTTGTGAAATCGGTCAGCGCCTGATCAGCCTTTTTTGCTTTAATATCAGCTAATCCGCGCAGGTAATAGTTGCTGCAACTGTCAGGATGCAGGGTTATACAAGTAGTATAATCGGTGATTGCAAGATCATATTTTCCCTGCTTCATGTAAATTTCAGCACGTTTCATATAGGCAAAGAAAAATTTTGGTTTGTATTTGACAGCGCTTGTGAAATCAGCTATTGCCGACTTATCATCTTTCTTTTTCGAGAAAAGAATACCTCTGAAATAAAATGCCTGGTAGTAATCGGGTTTCTTTTGAATTGCCTTGTCGTAATCTGCCAGAGCAAGGTCCAGTTTATTCAATGTATCGTAACATCGGCCGCGGTCGAGCCATGCATCAAAATAATACGGACTCTGATCAACAACTTTTGAATACAATGCTATTGCACCATTAATATCACCGCTTTTCATTTTTACTACTGCTGAATCGTAAAGGTCGTTTGCACTCTGTCCAAAGCTGTTCGTGAATAATAAAACAAAAAAAATGATAGCGTTTATATTCTTTGACATGTTGCTGTTTAATATTAATTTCGCATTACAAAAGTAATAAAATGAATCTTACTGAACGCGACAGCAATGTAATCTGGCATCCTTACACACAGATGCAAGGTTCTGAAACAATAGGAATTGTGAGGGGAGAAGGTGCATACCTGTTTAATGAAAATAATAAACGATATATTGATGCCATCTCTTCATGGTGGGTGAATACTCACGGGCATGCCAATAAGTATATTGCCACAAAAGTAAGTGAACAGTTAACTACACTTGAACATGTTATTTTTGCAGGTTTCACTCATCCAAAAGCTGTTGAGCTTGCAGAGCGTCTGCTGACGCACCTTCCGGTCAACCAAAAAAAAATATTTTATTCAGATAATGGCTCTACCGCAGTTGAAGTCGCAATAAAAATGGCTATTCAATATTGGGGAAACCTGCGAATTGAGAAGAAAAAGATTATTGCTTTTACCAATGCTTATCATGGAGATACTTTTGGGGCAATGTCATTGAGCGGAAGAAGCATTTTTACTGATCCTTTCAACAAATATTTGTTCGATGTTGAATTTATTGAAGCACCTATCTCCGGAAAAGAAGATTCCTCTTTTGCTCAGCTTAAAACCATTGTAGATTCAGGGCAAGCAGCCGCATTCATTTTTGAACCCTTGGTGCAAGGGGCTGCCGGGATGATAATGTATCAGCCAGAACCTCTCGAAAAAATGATTGCTTATTGCAAATCGAAAAAGGTAATAACAATCGCTGATGAAGTGATGACGGGCTTTTACAGAACAGGAAAGTTTTTTGCAACAGATTATCTGAATACAAAACCTGACATTTTTTGTCTTTCAAAAGGTATAACCGGCGGCTTTATGGCAATGGGAGTGACTTCCTGCACACAGGAAATTTTTGATGCGTTTCTTTCGGATGATAAAACCAAAACGCTTTATCATGGACATTCCTATACAGCAAATCCTGTAGCTTGCTCTGCAGCCATTGCCAGTCTTGATTTGTATGAGAATGCTGATTGTGAGAATAACATAAAACGCCTGCAATTGCAGCATGAAAAATTCCTGGAGCAAATACAAAATCATAAGGGTTTACTGGATGCCAGGCAGCGAGGGACAATCATTGCTCTTGAACTTAAAACGGAATCGAATACATCCTACCTGAATTCGCTTCGTGATAAAATTTATAATTTCTTTTTAAAAAAGGGAATAATAATGCGACCGCTAGGCAATATTATTTATATACTTCCTCCTTATTGTATATCTGATGAAGACCTGAATTTTATTTATGCCTCAATTATAGAATTTCTTGATAATTTTTCAATATAATTTCTTCTATACTCAATTATAGTTATGTTACGTTATAATATTTAATTTATAAATTTATCAATATTTTATTTGCATGGAGGTTGATTATTATAAAATATTGGGTCTTCACAGGGATGCAACTTCCGATCAAATCCGGCGGGCCTATCGAAGCAAGGCGAAATTATATCACCCCGATATTAATAATACTCCGAATGCTAAACTCCTGTTTCAGTTAGTAAATGAAGCCTATCAGATTCTGACAAATCCTGATAAAAGAAAGTGGTACGATTTTAAACTTAAGTATCCTTCAACCACCGGTGCCAGGCAACCGGATAGACACCGAACATCAACCTACGCCTCTTATTATAAAGCATACACATATCAGCAACAACAGAAACAGGAAGAAAAAGAATCGGCTAATTATAAAAAAACATTACTTGATAATATTTTGTTTTATTTTTTAGTTTTTGCCGGTGCCATGGCAATAATTTTTAGTGCACTTGATATGATTTCCGAAAAGGTAAATATGAAAACCGCAAGTGGCCTTGTTTTCGGAGTGTGGTTCCTTTTGCTGATGTTCTGGGGTTGGAATTTGCTTAGTAAGAAGTGAGTTTCAAGTAGTAAGTCATAAGTAACAAGTCGTAAGTAGCAAATTGTATGATTTAAGCCTAATTTTTTTCTTAAGACTTACTACTTGTGACTTGTTACTTTTATTCATTCCAAATCTGCCATGACTTCATTGCCTGCAGCCATAGCATTTTTGAACCATTTGAAATGCTGCAACCTTTTTCAATTCCTTTTTTTAGAAAAGTTGTTTCCGCAGGATTGTAAATCAAATCGAATAATAAATGATTTTTTGTTAGAAGATTATAAGGTATATCAGGCATTTCACTGATGTTTGGAAACATGCCTGCTGGAGTGGCATTGACAATCAAAAGATGATTAGAAACAATTTCATCATTTAATTCCTGGTAAGTAAGGCATTGATAAATATCTTTTTTAATTCTCGTGACAAACGAATATTCAATTCCGAGTTTTCTTAAAACATATGCTACAGCCTTTGAAGATCCTCCGGTACCAAGGATGAGCGCTTTGCAATGATTTTTATTTAATAATGGTTTAATGCTTTCTTCAAAACCAAAAACATCCGTATTAAAACCATGCAGTGCAATATTGTTTTCTCTTATAATTTTGATATTATTAACTGCCCCGATTTCTCTTGCAATTGGGTCGATATGTGTGAGTACGGGTATTACTGCTGATTTGTAAGGAATAGTAATACTTAGTCCTTTTAATTCTTTTATATTGTTTATTAAAGGAATAAGGTCATTTATATTTTCGATTGGGAATAATTCAAAACGGGAATCTTTTATTCCTTCTCTGAAAAAATATTCTGAAAATAGAGTTGCTGAAAAGGAATGCGAAAGTGGATAGCCGATTAACCCGTAAATGTTCATTCCCTGTATTGTTTGATGATCAGGAAATCTGAGATGCTTTATTTTTTTTACGAGCTAAATAAAGTTTATATCCTGTATAAACTAATACCAGAATTAGTCCAACTACTACTACAATATCAATAATACTAGTGTATTTAAGTACTTCGTTCCAGTTGCTCTTAAGCTTGATTCCAACATAAGTAAGAAAAGCGTTCCATAATCCGGCTCCGATTATCGTATAAATTGAAAATTTTATAACATTCATTTTGCCTATTCCTGCAGGGATTGAGATCAGGTGTCTTATAACGGGAATAAACCTGCAAATAAAAATTGTTGTGTCACCTTTTCTGCTAAAATATTTTTCTGTAAGAGTAAGATGATGTTTATCAAGCAACAGGTATTTTCCAAATTTTTCAACCAAAGGTCTTCCGCCAAAGTAACCAATATAATAGGAGATCAGCGAACCGATAATACTGCCTAAGGTACTTACAATAACAACTCCAGCAAATGTGAACTGTCCCGATTCTACAAGGAAACCTGCAAATGGCATAACAGCTTCGCTGGGTACAGGAGCCACCATGCTTTCAAGCATCATTAATATAAAAACGCTGCTATAACCTGTGCTTTGAATGAAAGCAACAATGTATCCAACAAGAAATTCCGTAATGCCCATCTTAAAAAAATATTAGAAAATAGTATAGCTTATTTTGAATCAGATTTGATACGGAGGTTTTGAAATTCCTCAGGAAGAAACTGAAAAAATGTATCGCCGCGCAAACCAACGCGAAGCGTCTCAAGCGGTATCACTTCATTTGGTGCAATGTTACCGAGGTTTACGTTTGCTCCAAGTGTTTTAATGAACCACACCTGTTGTGATTTTAAAGGAGCTTCCCATAATATTTTATTCTGATCAACTTTTGCAATAATTTTATTTACCAGTGCAACATGTGCGTTACCGTTAGGTCTGTAAATTCCAACTGTTCCACTCTCACGGGCTTCCGCAATAACAAATGATGAACCGGCATCTATTTCTGCCTGCATCATTGAGATCCATTTATTGGGTGCAGTAATAATTCCGGCTTCTTTAGAACCAACTTCCGAAAGCACAGTATGTGTTTTTGAAAGTTTCTCAATGTAACTGCATTTATCATCGTGTTCCATAAGTATGGATCCGTCGGATACTTCAATAGCGTCAACTTTGAATTTGTCAACAAGTTTGCGGTATTCATCAAATTTATCTCTGATGATGTATGCCTCGAACAATGTTCCGCCCAAATAAACTTTTATATTGGCGGCCTTGTAAAGTTCAATTTTTTTGAGGACATCCTTTTCGCTCATTACGAAAGAAGTGCCGAATCCCAGTTTTGCAAAATCTGTATATTCCGCACCGGTAGTTACAAAATCTTCAACTTCGCGAATGCTGAGACCTTTGTCCATCATCATTGTTACTCCGCTTTTCCTTGTCTTAGCAGGCCTTTCAGGGATATAATTTAAAATTGATTTCATTTGGTTAAGATTTTATTCTTTATGTAGTTCAATCAGATCAATAATTTGCTGGTTTCTCAGAAGTGAAGGATCATATTCAAGAAATTCGCAATGCTTTTTATAATTCATTTGCAATGCCTTTTCAAGCACTTCATAAGCTTCCTGTAATTTTTTATTAAGCAGCAAATAATTAGCTTTACGGTAACACAGTCCCGCATTCTCAGGTTGCACATCTATTCCCTGCTGAATTACGTCAATAGCTTTGTCTAAATTCCCGGATTTTTTCAATGCATCAGAATAATCAAACCAGATTTCATCATTCAAAGGTTCAATCTGGCTAACCTTCTCATATGATTCGATAGCTTCCGGAAGCAAATCCATTTTCAACTGAATATCTCCCAGCATATAAACGTACTCTGAATTAGTGGAATCAAGTTCCACAGCCTTTTGCATGCAATTATATGCTTCAAGGGTTTTATCTGTATCATCAAGTGCCGAGCCAAGTCCTATCCATGCGTCAGGAATTGAATCGTCAAGTTCAATGGTTTTTCTGTAGTATTCAATTGCCTTATCGTAATGCTTCAGCTTTTCATTGCATTCACCAAGATAGTAGTATGTATAAGCATCTGAACTTTCCATCTCAAGTGTTTCTTCAAAAACAGTTATTGCTTCTTCATATCGCTCAAGACATATCAATGAATTTCCTTTATTGAAATAGCTGGAAGAAAAAGTTTCATCAATAGCGATTGCATAATCGAATGCATCAATTGATTTTTCAAAAAGTTCAAGAAGGTTATAGGCAATTCCCAGGTTGTACCAGGCAACTGATGAATATGGATTTTTATCAAGGAACTCACTGTAGTATTCAATGGAAATTTCTAACTGATTTGCATGTTCAAAGCAAAAAGCTATTTCATAAAGTGCAGCATCATTCTCAGGATTAATTTCCAGAGCCTTTTTTAAATATACGATGGCTTTTTCAAATTTGCCGAGATTTTCATATTCAAAAGCAATATTTATATAAATTTCATCAAGTTCTTCAGCTTCACGTATAGCCTTTTTGTATTCCTCAATTGCTTTTTCGTATTTCTTGAGCTGACTGTAAATAGCTCCTTTAGTCATGAAAAGCTCCGAATTCAGTGGATCCATTATTTCCACTTTTTTCAGCAACTCAAGCGCCTGAACCGATTTGTTGGATGAAGCATAGATCTGAGCTTTACGAAGCATAAATACCAATGCATTCGGATGCTGCTCACATGCGATATTTACGGCTTTATAAGCCTTGCGGACATTACTTTTTGAAAAATAAAAATCAATAATATCTTCGAACTCTTCAACATCAAAATAAGCAGAAACGCATTTGTCAAGCATTTCTTCAAACCGCTCAATCAATATCGTCACATTGCTTTCATCGTACCTGTCCTGTTCACTCTTCATCATAAACGTAATTCAATCTTAAAATTAACTTGCAAAGTTAGTAAAAAGTATGAATGCCTGTTATGCAAGTTTCAATCATTCGCTTAATAATGTCATAATGTTCTATAAATCAGCTATTAATTATTAAATTAACATCTCATATGTTAATAAAAAAATCTACTTAATTAATGTGATTGTTTGAAAGCCGTAAATTTGCATAAACAAAGCATATTTCATGACACTAATCAGATCAATTTCAGGAATCAGGGGCACAATCGGAGGAAAAGCAGGCGAAGGCCTTAGTCCTGCAGATGTTTTAAAATATACCTCAGCGTATCTTACATGGCTGAAAGCTGATTCAGGTAAAACAAAACCAGTTATTGTTGTGGGCCGTGATGCGCGAATAAGTGGAGAAATGGTAAGGGACATCGTTACCGGAACTGCTACTGGCATGGGCGTGGATGTGATTGATATTGGTCTTGCAACAACTCCTACAGTCGAAATGACCGTGATTGATAGCAATGCTGATGGTGGTATTATTATTACGGCCAGTCATAATCCGAAAAACTGGAATGCGCTGAAACTCTTGAATTCGAAAGGAGAATTCTTAACTGAGAAGGACGGTCAGAAAGTATTGCAGTTAGCGGAAAAGGCTGATGCAACATTCTGCAATGTTGATGATATAGGAAGCTTAAGCTTTGACAGCGAAGCCTTACTTAATCATATTGAAAAAATTCTGAAACTCAAACTTGTTGACCTTAAAGCAATAAAAGCTGCTGGATTTAAAGTTGCTGTTGACTGTGTCAATTCCGTGGGAGGTATTGCTATTCCTGCATTATTGGAAGCGCTTGGTGTAAAAAAAATAGAAAAACTTTATTGCGATCCGACCGGAAATTTTCCGCATAATCCTGAACCATTGCCCGTACATTTAAAAGATATTTCAAAGTTAGTTGTTAAAAGTAAATCAAATGTTGGATTTGTTGTAGATCCTGATGTTGACCGCCTGGCAATAATTTGCGAGGATGGAGATATGTTTGGTGAAGAATATACCCTTGTTGCAGTGTCGGATTATATACTTCAGCATAAAAAAGGAAACACTGTTTCGAATCTTTCTTCCACGCGTGCATTGCGCGACGTCACTGAAAAACATGGTGGCAAATACAATGCTTCTGCAGTAGGTGAAGTGAATGTTGTGGATTTGATGAAAAAAAGTAAAGCAGTGATTGGCGGTGAAGGAAACGGTGGTGTAATATACCCAGAGCTGCATTATGGCCGGGATGCGCTGGTGGGCATTGCATTATTTCTGACACATCTGGCAAAGTCAAAGAAAAAATGTTCAGCATTGCGTAACACTTATCCTTCTTATTTTATTTCAAAAAATAAAATTGAATTGCTTCCTGAAGTCAATGTTGATAAGGTGTTGAGCAAAATGAAGAAGAAGTACGTTAAGCAACCTGTTAACGATGTTGACGGTGTGAAAATAGAATTCGATAAAGAATGGGTGCATCTCCGAAAATCAAATACCGAGGCAATTATCAGGATTTATTCGGAAAGTGAATCAATGGAAAAAGCTGATAAACTTGCAAAGAAAATTATAGAAGATATTAAGCTGATTATTCGAAATGATCAATAAGCAATGGCATTTGAAATATTCCCAAATCGTAATTCAAAAATTGTAAATCTGAAATCATAAATGATTTATTTCGACAACGCAGCAACCACTCCACTCGACCCTGAAGTAATTGAGGTGATGAGTTCCGTAATGAAAAATAATTTCGGAAACCCATCATCAATTCATACATATGGCCGTGAAGCACGCGTGCTTATTGAAGATGCTAGAAAGACGGTTTCTTCATTGCTGAATGTTTCTCCTTCGGAAATATTTTTTACAAGCTGCGGCACTGAAGCAATCAACATGGTATTGCTGGGATGTATTGAAAATATTGGAATAAAAAATATTATCACAAGTCCAATTGAACATCATGCAGTTTTGCATACACTGGAACATTTTTCACATGCTGGCAAATGCAATGTGCATTATGTGAAGCTTGATTCCCGCGGTAATATTGATCAGGATGACCTTGAGGCAAAACTTAATTTATCTGATCGCTCACTTGTATGCCTGATGCATGCAAATAATGAAATTGGGAATCTATTACCGGTAAAGGATATTGGTGAACTCAGTAAAAAATATAATTCACTTTTTCTTTGTGATACTGTGCAGACCATGGGGAAATTCAGAAACAACCCCGGGAATATGAATATTCATTTTGCTGCATGCAGCGCGCATAAATTTAATGGACCAAAAGGTGTTGGCTTTCTTTACATGAATGGTGATATGAAGATTGATCCTTTACTTTATGGAGGAGGGCAGGAGCGGACCATGCGTTCAGGAACTGAAAATATTTATGGAATTGTAGGGCTATCTAAAGCATTTGAAATTGCGCATGGAAACATGGATGCTGATATTCTTTACATTAAAGGTTTGAAAGAATATATGGTAAGTTCATTGAAAAGCATTATCAGTGATATTGCTTTCAATGGAGATTCGGAAGAGAAGGGCCTTCACACTATTCTGAATGTTTCTTTTCCTCGCACTGATAAATCAGAAATGTTATTATACAGCCTCGACATTGAAGGCATTGCAGCATCCGGAGGAAGTGCATGTTCATCAGGAAGCATTTCTGAATCGCATGTACTGAAAGCAATTGGGGCTGATATGAACCGTCCCGCAATTCGATTTTCATTCAGTAAATTCAATACAAAAGCAGAAGTTGATGAGTGCATCACAGTTCTTAAAAAAGTAATGTAATGAAGAATATATTACTATTATTTACAGCTTTTTTTATTTTCGGTTGTAAAACACCTGAGCCCTTACAAACTGTTGCCAGTGTTGATCTGGCAAAGTACACCGGAAAATGGTATGAAATTGCTGCATTCCCTCAACCTTTCGAAAAGGGCTGTTCATGCGTAACTGCAGAATATGGCGTATCAGGTAAAAAATATATTGTGGTTTCAAATTCGTGCTTTAAAGCTGCTGATAAGAAAAAAACCAGGGCAAAAGGCAAAGCGTTTATTGTTAAAGGATCCGGTTATTCAAAACTAAAGGTGCAGTTCTTATGGCCGTTTAAAGGAAAATACTGGATAATTGAGCTGGCTGATGATTACAGTTATGCGGTCGTTGGAAATCCTGCCAGGAGTGCGTTATGGATTCTTGCACGCGATAAAAAAATGAATGAGGATATTTATAATTCCATCCTCGATAAAGTGAGCAAGAAGGGTTTTGATATCACTAAATTAAAAAAGACAGATCAGTCATGTGTTAATTAAATCAACATCCAATGGCTAAAACTTCAAAAACCAAAAAGATCAAAACAAAAAAAGTTGTCTTCAGGTTGAGTATGCGGCAGAAAATGATTGTTGACAAGTATTGCAGCGCGCATGAACTTACCACCAATAAATTTATCAAGAATGCGTTGAAAGAATTCCTGGTAAATAATTACGATTTGGATGATGATAATTTTGTTAGCAAAAATCAATTAAAACTTTTCGATTTCGAAGATGACGCTATTGATCAGGAAGAACTTGAAGTGCAGGAAGAAATAAAAGATCAAAGTCAGATGATGCTATTCTGAATTTTTTTTTGTTACTCTAACTGTGACATTAACCAAAGCAATTTCTCCATTCTGTGCACCAGCGTAAACCACACAAATTCGTGATTGTTTACAATCATTGTAAATGCAAGTAATTTTCCATTTTTATTTTTTACATATCCTGCCAAACTGCGCACCCTGCTCATGTAGCCGCCTTTCGCATGAATTTTAAGCGCTGCAATTGGTTCTGGTTTTGGACCGTTAATTAAAATGGATTCACCATAAACAGGTAATGAATTGTAGAATGTTTTAAAAATTGCAGAATCATTCGCATAGGATACCAGGAAATAAGTTAACTGTTTTGCTGTAACATTATCAGCTCTTGATAGTCCACTTCCATCGCAGATACTGAATCCCCGCAGATCGATGTTTTTATCTTTCCAGAATTTATAAACTGTATTTACTCCGCCCAGTGTACTTCCATATGAGTTTTTTATCACAGAAATAAGTTTAAGCATTGTTTCAGCATACATATTCTGACTTACATGATTTGTGTAATAAATAATGCTAGCAAGCGATGGAGAGTAAGTGGTAAGAATATTTTTTCGTTCAGGTGTTGCATTAATACCGTTAATTCTTTGTTTTCTTATAGTTGTAGCAGAATCGCTCACTTTAATTCCATTCTTTTCAAGATATTTATAAAGTGAAAAAGCGCAAAAATAAGTTGGATCAGAAACAGGAGCATTGTATTTTCCAGAATATTTTACCTCGCCTCGCAAGATTCTTTCTCCCGTAAACGGCGGCCCTGCCGCAAAAGCATAGCTGTTATAAATAGCAGGATTGTAAATAATTGTGTTGGTAGTTTTCAAACCAGGCATCAATGGATCTACACTGGCATAAACTCCACCGGTGCCAATACTAACATTAATATCGTAGCAGTTTTCTCTGAAACTTAATCCTGAAGGAGCTGCGCCGTAGTCAAGTTCAACGTCTTCCCATGCCCATCCACCGGGGATTGCATCGTAATCGAATATTTCTCCATCGCCAATCACAGCACCATTAATTGAATCAATTCCAAGTCTATGGATTGCAGTGAGCCATCGCTGCAGCATAAGATTATAAGTATTGCCTCCGAAATTATTTGAACCCAGCGTGGGATCTCCACTTCCACGGATATAAATATTTCCTTTTAACATGTGGGTTGCAGCGTTGATTGTTCCGGAATATTGCAGTGATGTGGGGAAACAATATCCTGTTCCTGCAATTTTAAGCGCGGTTCCGGTAGTGACTATCTTTAGTGATGATGCAGGTTGCAGACTTTGCTCACTGTTGTGTTCTAGAATTATTTTCCCACTATCAGCAGTGGCAAGACAGAAACCGAAATTGCCATGAATCATTGAATCGTTTGTAGCAAGTTCGTCAACCCAGTATTTTAATTTATCAATTACTTTATTGGTATCAATTCCCAGTTTTTCAATTCTGTTTGTGACTAAAGTAGAATCTTTTTTGTTGATAAATTTTATATAATAATAAACCCCTTCAACTGAAGCCAGCAGCCATACTCCGGCAAGAGCACCAAGAAATATCCATACCCATTTAAAATTACTTTTCATTACTTTTTTCAATTGCTGTTAAGGTTACAACTATGCCGGCCATACATATACTGGCATTCCCTGTTGTTGTGTAACGTATCCATAGTTTTAATCCATCCTGCATGAATTGCTTATCAAGATTAACAGGCTCTAAAGTTTCTCCGTTGTCAAGAATAAGCAGAAATCCGCATCCGTCAAGGCCAGCCATGTTTCTTACTCTCGCCTTTACATATCCTTCTTTGAGAAAATCTCTTTTTGCAATAGTGTTGTTTCTGTTTTTTGAAACTGTGTCTTTTTCTGATTTTTCTTTTTGAATTATGGATGCAGAATCTTTTCGTCTATTTGTATCAGAATATATTGCAGAATTTTTTGCAATTGTATCATACATGTTCTTGGATTTGTCAGGATTTCCATTATTGCATGATATTAACGCAATTGCGAAAAATAAAAATGTAAGTCGTATTGTTTCGAAATAATTTTTTACAGGTACATCCATCCGTTAATCCATGAACATTTATCTTTAAACTTTTTTTTGCAACAAATCTTACTACTTACTACTCACTACTTATTACTTATTACTCTGTACTCAATACTCCCAACTAATTTTCTTCCTCCTTTTTCTTTGTTTGTCCTTTTTTCCATTTTGCTTTGTCAAACAGGTTTCCGTCTTCAGTATAATTCTTCCATTTGCCTTCTTTCTGACCGTCCTTGTACTTGCCTTCAATCTTGATATTTCCGCTGTCATAATATAAAAGAGCATCGCCATTCATAATACCATCCTCAAATTCAACAACTGCTTTCTTTGATCCGTTTTCGTAATATTCGGTATAAATTCCTTCAATCTTCTCATGATCATTATAAGTCATTTCCGATTTTATTTTTTGCTCATCATTATCGTAATAAAAAGTAGCTTTTCCAGTCACTTTTCCGTCACGATAATTAACAGTACTCTCCAAATTTCCATTGTTGTAATAAGTTTTGAAAGCTCCATCAATTCTGCCATCGCGGATAGTCCCTTCATATTTTGTTTTGTCGTTGTCATATTTTATTTCAATGCTTCCGTCCTTTCCGAGTTGGCTGGCTGTAAGTTCAGCTTTGAATTTCAGAGAATCGTAATCGCTAACATATAATTCCTCAGCAGCATTTTCAAATTTTTCAAGTTCTTCATTGAACAAAGCATCTTCGTCATGCGCGACAATCAATGTAGTTTTAAACATTTTTCCATCCGAAACCAACTGAAATCCTACTTGTGAAAAACTCAGGATAAGTTCTTTGTTTTCATGCACGCCTTTACGCTTTTCAGCATTACTGTAGTAATACATATGTGAATACAATTCCGGCATGCGTATAAATGCAGTTACATTCGATTTGCTGTCAAAGTTATCTCTGAATTCAGTAAAAGCTTTGTTCTTTTCAAGCGTTTTTCCGTCAAGATAATCATCAATAATATCCATCAAAGCTGATGGTGAATTTGAGAAAACAACATAATTATCAATATAAGTGAAGTAAGGCCTTTCAAGTTTACCAAAAAGTTTGCCGAAAAACATTTTGAAGAAACCTTTAATATCAAGGTAATTGATAGTGTAATTTTTATATTCCACTTCTTCAAATTTCAATGGCGATCTTTTCTTTACCTGTGAGGTAAGATGATCAAGACCTTTTCTTGCATCAGAAATATCTTTTGCCTGAATCAAAATGCATACATCACCTTCTTTTGCATTTGTAACGGGTTTCATTTTTAAGAATGCAATTTCATTTCCTATCCAACTGAAGAAATCATCCTGCAACTTTATTTTGAAAAGCTTCTCGACTCTGCTAACAGTTTTAGAATAACTTTCATATTGATCACCTTTTTCATTCGAGAATTCAGTGATAAGGTTTTTATAGAAATCATCAAAATTATCAAAGCACATTGCAAGGTAAAGAGCTGTTTTATCAGATGCAATCTTGTATCCATCCGATTTGCCTGGACTTATATTAACCAGTGATTTTAGATAGGATGATACACTGTCGGAAAGGTTTGTATATCCTGCAAAACTTAAGCGTTCATCTTCAAAGTTCACATTGAAAGCTGAGAATTTCAAACTTTTACCAAGTGAATTCAGAATATCACTTTCTTCAGAAAGATAAACAGCCATAAATTTTGAAAGCAGACTGTAATTAAAATAGAAATTAAAAAGTTTTTTTGAACTTATCTCACCTGCCACTGCCTGGAATGTGGTGTTCTTCACCCAATTGTTTTTATCTTTCTGCTTTATGGATTTCTCAACAAGAATAGGAGAGTAGCTCCCCACGAAAAGATTGTCAATAAAGGTTATGTAAAGTATTTCCAGTGTTTCATTATCTGTAAGTTCAATTATTTCGCTTCCTTCAAAAGTCCGTGTGTTCATGGAATAGCCGAAGGTGCCTATGATTCCTTTGATGTAGTCTTTAACAAACAGCACTTTCGATGCTTGTTTCATATTTATAACAAATAGAAAATCATAATCGCTTCCTGAAATCATATGCGCTGAAACCAGCAACTGGCGGTTGCTGAATAGCATATCCATTGTGGCATCACCTTTAATCAGGGAATCGAGTGTTGATGCGCTTTTGCTAATATCCTCAAAATGTTTATTTGTTCGCATATGCTTCCACATCTTACTGTCGCTGATTGTGCTCCAGCCATCTGTGAGATCGGTGGTTTCAATTATATAAACAGCATCGTCAGGAATAGCACTAAACGGATTTCTTGTCTTGCTATCTGTAAACCAAATATAGAGAAAGAAAATCACTATTGTAAGCACTATTGCCGCAAGAAAGCCCAGAATTATTTTTTTTCTAAGAGTCATGTTCAGCTTATTTAAATTACAGAATAAAAGTACAAATTATTATGATAAAGAGAAATGCCTCTGAAATATTGAGAGGCATAAACAAAAGAAGGAATTATTAAAATTAAAATATTGTTGACTACTAAAGTAAAGATAATTAACCTCGTTTAAAATGCGGCATTGTTAAGGGTATTTCTATTGATAGTTCCACAAAACCACTGTAAGCACCTTTCTCGAACCATGGTGACTGATGAATTATTTTTTTTATTCCATTCTTTTCAATTGTATACGAGTTGGTTTTTCCTTCGGAAAGCATTTTCTTTAATTTTGTGCGTGATGGTTCAGGATGACAATCAAGTACATTTGTGCCAATCAGTTTTTCGCCTCCATCCTTTTCAAATGTTTTGCAGGATTTATCATTCATATAAATAATTATTCCCTCTTTATCACATACTGTAATAGCTGATGGGAATTCCTTGAACCAGTTACGATCAGCAGATTTCATAAAATTTGTATTTTATTTAACCTGCAATTATACAAAACTTATTAATTGTAAAATCGAATTATTTCAAAAACAAATGGGCCCGTCTCCGGACCCATTGTATCACTAAAACTAAACAATCGAAATTATTTTACTCCCTTGTGGTTTCCCTCTTCCCATGAAGGGCGTAAGTCTTGTTGAAGTACTGATACAAAGATATCATCATTGTATTGCTAAATCTATTCGGGATATCATGTAATTTTTACTATTGTTTTTACCTATACGATTTGATAACAACATTAGTGCTGGTACTTAGATAAAGTAGACAGTTTGCTATTCATTTAATAACTTAAAACTGCTGGAAGTACCGTCAGATGAGAGAATGCTAAGGATGTAATATCCTTTTTCAGCATTGAAAGGTATATATAAATTTGTGTATGAATTATTGAATGTGTAATTGGATTCATAAACTTTCTGGCCTGAATAACTGAAAATAGCAATGGTATATTTACCTGTTACACCAGATAGATTAATTGAAATATTGTCAGTAATCACAGTGTTAATAATGGAAAATGTTTTTAAATCCCCACTATTGAATTTACACGCTACTGTGGCAACATATTCGAACTTTCCGTCAAAATCAGTTTGCTTTAGTCGATAGTAGGATGTTCCGGCAATTGGATTTTCGTCATTGTAATGATAAGTTAAAATGGAATTTGAATTTCCTGAACCACCTATAGTTGCTATAATTTCATAGGAAACTCCATCAGTAGATCGTTCAACCGTAAAAAAATCATTGTTTGTTTCTGAAGAAGTTGCCCAATGCAATTCAACCTGACCATTTGCTAATGTATAATCAAAGCTAATTAATTCGACAGGCAAACCACCATTAGAAACTGTGGAATTTGAAGGTATACCAGTAGTGGGCGTATGTCCAAATGTGCTTCCTGCTCCTGAAAAACTGCCAGCTGTAATATTGCCGCTTCCAGAGAGCGCGCCACCATTTCCATTAGTAAATGCACCACTTACGGTTATAGTTCCGTTTACTGTTACATTATTAGAATTATTATTATTGGTAAGACTGTTAACTATCAATTTTCCGCCGGCCTCAATTAAAATAACAGAGCCATTATCAAATTGGAGGTTGCTTGAAACTGTGAGGGTGGCCCCTGATTTAATTGTCAATATTCCATGGTTTTTTATAGTAATAGAAATGCTTGAAGTTACAGAATTATTAATTGTGATATCGTCAGCGGTGCTACTTCCTGGATTTGAAGAGCCACCCCATGTTGAATTCGTACTCCAGTCTCCATTTGCAATACTTGAAAAATTTGCAGAAAATACTGATGCGTAACTTCCGGAAAAAAGTATAATTGATAATATGGTTATTAATCTCTTCATTATAATTTTAAAAATCAAATCGTTATTTACACCGATGTAATTTTCCGCGAAATTAAGAAATTACATCGACTCTATGATTTTTCACTAAGCAAAAATACTTAATATTTGTTAATTTTAGAAATAAAAATACAAAATAAATCACATAGATATTAATTATTGTTCGATGAATGGAATATTATTGCACTCAAATGATTGGATCTGAGTTTATGGAACTAATTTAAAAATGCCATCAAATAAATACCTAGATAAATAGATAATTAGCATTTTTTTCAAAATATCTTCCTGAAATTCAGAAACGAGAATAATTATTGAAAATTTATAAAAGGGTTTTATTAAAGAAAACAAGTTTATCATCAATAAAATCGAGTACAATTTCAGAATCCCTATGAACCTCACCCGATAATATCATTTTCGAAAGTTCATTAAGTACTTTAGTCTGAATAACCCTTTTTAATGGGCGTGCACCTAGTTGCGGATCATAGCCAAGTTGAGAAATCCATTCTATTGCATCAGGTGAAACCGTCAGTTTTATACCGCTGTCGGTAAGTTGTTTCTTTAATCTTTCAAGTTGCAGTTCTACAATTTTTGTAATCTCATCACGGGTAAGTGGGTTGAACATTATGATTTCATCAATCCTGTTAAGGAATTCAGGACGAATGGATTTTTTTAGCATTTCATGCAATTCACTTCTGGTTTCTGCAATTACCTGATCGCGGTTTGCATCTGTCAAAAATTCCAGTTTTTCCTGTATAATGTGCGAACCTAAATTCGAGGTCATAATTACGATGGTATTCTTGAAATCAGCCGTCCTTCCTTTATTGTCAGTGAGCCGACCTTCATCAAGTATTTGTAATAAAATATTAAATACATCATGGTGCGCTTTTTCAATTTCATCAAGAAGTACTACTGCGTAAGGTTTGCGACGAACTGCCTCTGTCAGTTGTCCTCCTTCATCATATCCAACATATCCCGGAGGTGCGCCGATAAGTCTTGAAACTGTATGCCGTTCCTGGTATTCACTCATATCAATACGTATCAATGAATTTTCATCGTTGAATAAAAATTCCGCCAAAGCTTTTGCAAGTTCGGTTTTCCCAACGCCTGTTGTTCCAAGAAAAATAAAAGAACCAATGGGACGCTTTTTATCCTGTAAGCCAGCACGGCTTCTGCGTATGGCATCTGCAATAGCTTCTATAGCTTCGTCCTGGCCTACAATTCGCTTATGGAGTTCGGTTTCCATATGCAGAAGTTTTTCCTTTTCGCTCTGAAGCATTTTTGTTACAGGAATTCCAGTCCATTTTGAAACAACATCTGCAATATCTTCCGCATCAACTTCTTCCTTTATCAGTGCAGATTCTGATTGCATATCATGCATTTTTTTGTTCAAAAGTTCAAGATTTTTTTCTGCTTCTTTTATCCGTCCATAGCGGAGTTCAGCCACTTTGCCATAATCACCAAGCCTTTCAGCCTGATCAGCTTCGAATTTAAAATTCTCTATTTCTTTTTTATAATTCTGAATTCCTTCAACAACTTCCTTTTCTGCCTGCCATTTGGCTTTCATGCTGTTTCTTTCGTCATTCAGGTTTGCTATTTCCTGGTTAAGTTCGTTCAACTTTATAGTATCGTTTTCTCTTTTGATTGCTTCTCTTTCGATTTCAAGCTGACGAATTCTCCTTTCAATATCATCAAGTTCTTCAGGTACTGAATTTATTTCAATCCTTAGTTTGGAGGCGGCTTCATCAATTAAATCAATTGCTTTATCAGGAAGAAAACGATCGGAAATGTAACGCTGTGAAAGCTCAACAGCAGCAATAATTGCTTCATCTTTTATCCGCACCTGGTGATGAGTTTCGTAACGTTCTTTAAGTCCGCGGAGGATTGAGATTGAATCAAGAGTATCAGGTTCATCAACCATCACGATTTGGAAACGCCGTTCAAGTGCTTTATCCTTTTCAAAGTATTTCTGATATTCTTTTAATGTGGTTGCACCAATTGCTCTCAGCTCCCCGCGGGCAAGTGCCGGTTTTAAAATATTTGCTGCATCCATTGCGCCTTCTGATGCACCAGCACCCACAAGTGTATGAATTTCATCAATAAAAAGGATAACTTCCCCGTTAGAGTTTACCACTTCTTTTATTACGGCTTTCAGCCGTTCTTCAAATTCTCCTTTGTATTTGGCCCCGGCAATGAGAGCGCCCATATCCAGCGAAAAAACTTTTTTGCTTTTTAAATTTTCAGGCACATCACCTTTAACAATACGATGTGCTAATCCCTCAGCAATGGCGGTTTTTCCAACACCCGGTTCTCCTATCAGAATAGGATTATTCTTTGTTCTACGTGAAAGTATTTGCAAAATTCTTCTTATCTCATCATCGCGGCCGATTACAGGATCAAGTTTTCCGGAAGCCGCCATTTCATTCAGATTCAAGGCATACTTACTAAGTGCATGATAAGTTTCATCAGATGACTGAGAACTAACATTGGAACCTTTTCGTAAATCTTTAATAGCGAGTTTTAAATCTTTTTCAGTTACCCCGGAATCTTTCAGCATATTGGAAACATCGTCACCGGCAGAAAGCAAGCCCAGCAATAAATGTTCAATAGAAATAAATTCATCTCCAAATTCTTTAAGGTAGGAGTTTGCTTTAAGCATTGCCTGGTTTGCTTTTGGTGATAGGTACTGATTTCCTCCGCTTACTTTAGCATAGCCTTCAATAATTCGTTTCAATACATTCTCAATGTTGCCTAAATTTACATTTAGCTTTTTCAGAAGAAAAGGTGCCACATCATTATCAACAGCCAGAATGCCTTTAAGGATATGACCTGTTTCTATTGCCTGATGCTGGTCGTTATAAGCGAACTCCTGAGCTTTCTGTATCGCTTCCTGCGATTTTATTGTAAAATTGTCAAAGTTCATTTTTTAATTTTATAATTTGGAAAGTCAATATCAAATTAAGAACCAATAGCCAAATAAACTTGGTTAGATGAAATAATGGCATGATGAATTTTGTCGCGATGACTTTTTGTCGTAGGAAAGTTTTTATTTTATTCCATTATCCTCAAGTATCTTTTTGGGTATGGAATTTTTATTTACAATAACAGAAATAGTTTTAAGTTTTACATATTCTTCCGATATATAAACATACCCGTCCTGGCTGCCTTTCACTCCCCATGAGTTTTTTGTAATGTAATATTTATTTCCGCTTTGATCTTTTGCTATACCCGTAATATGCATGAAGTGATCATCAGTTGTGGAATAATTATCAAATTCTTTCTGGCGGATTTCCTGTGTAACAGTTAACTCCTTTTCAGGTACCACAAGTGTTCTGTCCTTCTCTTGCTGTGATTTGTGTGTCCAGTCTTTCTCGGGAACAATAGCAATGCACTTTGATGAAGAAAATTCTTCTTCGCTAATATCACCGCCCCATCCAACAGTATAGCCTTTTGAAATTGAAGTATCAATTAACTGGATGATATCATCAATTGGGACATTATTGTAAAGGTTAAACGACCAGTTGTCGGGTATTTCAAGAAAGAATTTTGTGTAAAAAGAATGGTGATTGAAAGAAGTAAACTCAATAAAATCATCTGGATTTATTCCGAGATAATCAGTCATAAATGTCATCGGAGTATAGGTCTTGTCCTTATATTCAAAAGATGAAGGCACTTTTCCCATATCCTTATCCAGAATTTTTTCAAAAGGCTTTATCCAGTCGGCAGGCATTTTATCCGGATTTTTTACCAGTAATGTGTCCAGGTAACTTCTTAAATCAGTTTCAAGTTTATCATGATTCAAATATTTTTCATTGTCTTTAGTTCCGCTATATGCACTTTGCGGCACCATACCATATTTTCGCATGATATTGATCACATCATGTGCCTCTCCTCCCTGGCCAAAATTACATTTACCATGCATACGGACATATAAGATTGCTTTTTCAATATAAGCACATCGTACAATATACATTTCTGATAAATCAGATTCTTCAAGTCCTTTACGCAGCAATTCCGATTCAAGCACTGAACATGTAGCGAAACTCCAACATGTTCCGGTATTTCCCTGGTTTTTTACAGAAGATGCTTTAAGTTCCTTTTCATTGGTGAATTTGTATTTATCCTGTGAATTCGCTGTATTCGAAATGAACAGAGATAATGCAAAAATGCTGACAAGAATTCTGAAAGTTTTCATAATTATTATGTTTTGGAAATCAAAAATAGTTTAAAAAAGGTAACTTTTCAAAATCAAATGAGTAAAAACTATAATTCATAGTTTAATTATGACTGAACAGCTCACTTTTTCTTTTGATGCACTAAAACAGCCTTCAAACAAGGATTGTCTGCCATGTATAGGTATATTTGGAAGGAAGAACTGCGGGAAAAGCTCATTTATAAATGCGCTTGCAAAATCAGAGATTGCTGAAGTTGCAAAGAGTGCAGGCACTACAAAGGAACCAAGTAAATATTATACCGAACTTGAAAACATAGGTGGTGTATTTTTAATTGACACTTCAGGAATTGATGATTATGGCGATGCAGGAGAGAAAAGGGTGCTGAATTCAATGGAGATTCTTAACAATATTGACTTTGCTGTTCTGATGATTACCGGAAATTTATTTGCTGAACCGGAGAAAAAACTTGTAAGTAAGTTCCAGGATTTTTCGATACCCTTTGTTGTTGTGAATAACAAATCAGATTTACAGGAAGTATCATCCATTACCAGGAGCCAGGTTGAGCTGGCTTACCAGACAAAGCTTGTTGAATTTAGTTGTCTTATCAGAAGTAATCTTGCGGAACTGGTTTATATTTTGCAAAACCTTATTCCTACCTCAGCTTATGAATCAAAATCAATTTTAAAAAACCTGATAAAAAAAAATGATCTGATTGTTCTTACTTCACCTGAGCGCATAAATGCACCAGATGGGCAGTTGACAATATCACAGGTTGAAATTACACGAGATTTGCTTGAAAATGATTGCCTCACATTATTCGTTAAACAGGATAAGCTTCCTGAAACCCTTGAGCAACTTCAGCCAAAGCCAAAGCTTGTAATCCTGCCGACAAGTACTTTTTCAATTTCGGAAAAAGTTCTTCCTGCTGATATGCAGCTTACAACTTACGGAATCGTGATGGCCCGTCATAAAGGAGATTTTGAAAGATATATTATTGATACCCCCAAAATATCGAAACTTGAAGACGGAAATCATATCCTTATTTTACAGACCTCAGTTGATAATACTTCTAACGAATTCAAAGAACAAGACCTGTTAAAGGATTTACTAATAAAATTTACTGGAAAAAAATTAGAATTTCATGTATTGAATGTTTTCGAAAAACCTTTCATTAATTTACGCCAATTTCAATTTGCATTGATTTGTGGAAGTTTTCTGCTAACCAAAAAACAGGTTACTTCAATCTTAAAGCCGCTTACAGAATTAAATATTCCGGTATCTTCATTCGATATGGTGAATGCCTATTCACATGGAATTTTTGAAAGAGCAATTTCGCCTTTTCAGGCTAAGTAAATTCAATTAATCGATTTAGATATGTTGAATTTCCGCATTATTTTCTAAGTAAACATTTTGCTGGTTTGTCTTCGTTTCTTACATTTGCATCTTCAATTTCTGAATACATCAACTACAAACTTAAATCCTTAAACATGAAAAAACTCATTACATTTTTTGGGGCAATAATTTTATTGTTCTATGCGATTGGCACCTATGCGCAGGTTGGATATAACTGCGACAGCGCATATGTGATTAGTTCACTACCGTTTTCACAGAACGGATTGAATACGAATACAACCGGAAACCCTTACACGTCGGCTAATGCATGTGGTAGTGCATATATGAATGGAAACGATTATGTTTTCAAATTTACACCTGCAATTAATATGAATGTTAGCATTTCATTGTCAAATACTGGTCAGGCTGTTGGACTTTTTGTTGCTGATAAATATTTTGATAATCCTTCAGCAAATTGCATTGCCAGCGCTACTGCCCCTCTCGGCAATCCTTCAATTGCAAATGTTGCACTAATAAAAGATTCTACCTATTACATTCTGGTTTCAACAAATGCTATACTTGGAGTTAATCAGACTACTGCTTTTGATATTAACATTGCCAAGCTTATTCATATTGATGCTTCTGTATCTGCAATCACAATGCCGGTTTCAGGATGCGATCTTGGTTCTCAGAATGTTGAAATAGTTATTAATAATTTAGGAATTGACTCCCTTTATAATTTTAATGTTGCATACGACTTCAATGGACAAGGCGTAACCACTGAGTTTATTTCTGATACCATTCTGCCAGGTGGTACATTGAATTACACATTTGCAGGAATGGTTTTCTTCTCAAGTCCGGGAACCTATTATCTTAAAGCATATCCATCAATTGCTCTGGATGAAGTTCCTGCTAATGATACGGCAATTGTTACATTGAATAATCTTCCCAATGTAAGTGTTTTTCCATATAACCAGGATTTTGAAGCAGGTGCGTTCATGTGGACAAGTGGTGGAACCAACTCTTCCTGGGCATTCGGCACACCAGCTGCAACTATAATCAATAGCGCTGCCAGTGGTTCGAAAGCATGGAAAACAAATTTAACAGGCAACTATAATTCAGCTGAAAACTCTTATGTGGAAAGCCATTGCTTTGATATGACTTCTCTGCTAAAACCAATTGTTGACTTAAATGTATGGTATGAAATTCCAGGTAATGGTTCACTGAATCTACAGTACTCCATTGATGGCGGTGTATCATGGATATCTATAGGTGCTATGGGTGATCCTCAAAACTGGTACAATACAGCAAACGGATGGAGCGGAAGTTCCAGCCAGTGGATTAATGCAAAACATGCGGTTCCTGCACTCGCAGGTCAGAGCAGTGTTGTATTCAGAGTGGTATTCAATGGCGGAACAGGAACTGGCGAAGGTGCAGCATTTGATGATTTCCTGATTTATGATACTCCTGCAGCCGATCTTGGTATAACAGAAGTGACTGCACCGAACAGCGGATGCGGACTCAGTAATTCGGAAATTGTAAGTGTGAAAATAGTTAATTACGGAACTGCAACTCAGAATTCCTATGATGTAAAATTCTCAGTGGACGGTGGAAGCTGGACAACTGAAACCTGCACCCAGCAGATACTTGCAGGAGATACTGTTACATATACTTTTACTGCTGTTGCTCCTGTCGCATCAATAGGAAACCATACAATTAATGCTGTTGTTAAACTAGCAAGTGATACAATCATATCAAATGATTCAATAACAAAGTCAATAATGACTACTCCTGTTATTTCTTCATTCCCATATTCACAGGATTTTGAAGCTGGCAGCGGATACTGGAGTGCAGCAGGGACAAACTCTTCATGGGATTTAGGAACACCTGCATCTACTGTTATTAATCATGCAGCTTCTGGTGTGAATGCTTGGAAAACAAATCTTACCGGGAATTCCAATACCGGCGAGAACTCTTATGTGGAAAGCCCTTGCTTTGATTTTACTTCATTGATCAAGCCATATATTGATATGAATATTTGGTATGAAACGGCACTTCTCGGTACTTCAACGGTCCAGTATTCAACGGATAATGGCTCAACCTGGCAGACACTCGGTGCCAACAGTGACCCTGACAACTGGTATAATGGAACCTTCCAGACAGGATGGACTGGTAATTCAGGAAATTACGTTCATGCAAAACACTTGCTTTCTGTTTTGGCAGGGCAGCCAAATGTGAAATTCAGAATCTCGTTTAATGCAGGTATTACGGGAACTTCAGAAGGTATTGCGTTTGATGATGTTCATATTTATGATACTCCTGCCGCTGACCTAGGTGTTATTGAGATTGTTTCTCCTAATTCAGATTGCGGACTCTCAAACACAGAGATTGTAAGTGTTAAAATTGTAAATTATGGAACGGCCCAGCAGTCTTCCTTCCCAATTGCATACTCCATAAACGGAGGAACATCATTTACAACGGAAACTGTTAGCGCAACCATTTTACCGAATGATACACTTACATATACATTTACTGCTTCAGCTAATCTTTCAACACCAGGAGTGTATAATCTTGTTGCTATGACTAAACTTTCTACCGATGCAGATTTATCAAATGATACCGCATATAAAGTTGTGACAAGCAATCCTACGATCGCAACATTTCCATATGCTGAAAATTTTGACGGAGCAAATTCTTTCTGGACTTCAGGCGGATCATCATCATCATGGGCACTTGGCACACCTGCTAAAGCTACAATAAACTCGGCTGCTTCAAGTCCTAATTCCTGGGTAACAAACCTTACAGGAAGCCACAATGCAAATGAATTATCGTGGGTCGAAGGACCATGTATGGACTTTTCAACTTTGAATAATCCTTATATTACACTTGATGTATGGTACGAAACAAATTTCCTGAGTGGTGTAACCCTGGAAGCAAGCACTGACGGAGGAAACACGTGGGCTACTATCGGCGCAAGCGGCGACCCAACTAACTGGTACAACGGTATACTTACAACCGGTTGGAATGGAAGTGCTGCAGGATGGCTCACAGCAGAACATTCACTGGATGGTCTTGGCAATGCTGCAGATGTAAAACTCAGGATATACTTTAACGGAGGATATTTTTTAACAGCAGATGGATTTGCTTTTGATAATGTGCATATTTTTGATTGTATGCCGGCAATTGCAGGATTTACTCCATCTCAGGCTGGTATGACAGTTTCCTTTACAAACACATCAACAAACGGAACATCTTATGCGTGGGATTTTGGCGATGGCATTACTTCAACTTTGCAAAGTCCTTCCCATACTTATACTGCAAGCGGATCATATACTGTAACGCTTATTGCTACTAATAACTGTGATGCAGATACTATAACCCAGAATATTACAATTGTTGGTATAGATGAATTTGGAAACGACAGCCATTTTGCGGTATATCCAAATCCTACAAGCGGCAATTGTACTGTTTCAGTAAATGATTTGACTGCTGCAAACGCAGTTCTTACGCTTTATAATATTCAGGGCGAAGTAATATTCAGAGAAAGCCTGGGTAAAATGAATTCTTTATATACAAAAGCGCTTGACCTTTCAGCTATGGCAAAAGGGATATATTATATTCAATTAAGCTGTGATGCTGAAAATCATTACAGGAGAATTATAATTGAGTAAAAAAATATTTCTAAAATAAAAATTGAAGCCTCCTGGAAACAGGGGGCTTTTATTTTTGCTAATCCGAAAAAAATATGTTTTTTATTTCTTTGAATTCTGAAATTATATATATTTGCTTATATTATTAAATCTTAGATATGATCGATTTTGCAGGAGCTAAGGAATTTGTTTTGAGAAAGCTGCAGCATGAGTTAAAGCCTGACTTGTATTATCATTGTTATCAGCATACAATTGATGTGTATGAATCGGCTGTTAAAATTGCAAAACTTGAAAATATTACAGGAAAAGATTTGATCTTATTGCAGACAGCTGCACTTTTTCATGATACCGGATTTCTTAACGGATATTGCAAACACGAAGATGAATCCGTTGTTATTGCTCAAAAATATCTTCCTCAGTTTGGTTATTCTCCTGAAGATATTGAAATAATTTCCGGCATGATTGCCTCGACAAAACTGCCACAGAAACCAAAGACAATCCTTGAAAAGATATTATGCGATGCGGATCTTGATTATCTTGGAAGAGATGATTTTTTCATGATTGCAAACAAACTCCTTTGTGAGTGGAATATGAACGGCATGCCTACGACCCTGAAAAAATGGTATCATATACAGGTTGATTTTCTGGCGAACAATGATTATTTTACTGGTGCTGCCAATGTCCTGAGAAAAGAAAAAAAGAAAAAGAACTTATCACAGATAATTGAACTCCTCTCGGAGAAATAGATTTTAAGGAAAGAAATTATATATTTGTTCACAATAAAATAATATTGAACATGGAAAAAAAGAAAGAAAACATAGTGCTTGTGCCAACCGATTTTACACAGGTTGCTGACTATGCTATTGATCATGCAGCAGGAATTGCAAAGCAAATGAACGGAAAAGTTGCATTGCTGCATGTGATTAATAAAGACACAAAAGCATATCTTAAAAAAGAGAATCTTACAGATGCTTCAATTCATGAAAAGCTCGAAGCTATTGCCACCAGCGTTGAAAAGAAGTATAATGTTAAGTTAGATTATATTGCTGAAGAAGGAAGTATTTTTACAACAATCAGCAAGGTAACAACTGAGATAGGTGCCAGTATAATTGTTATGGGTACTCACGGAAAAATAGGAGTGCAGCACCTGATAGGAAGTTTTGCTCTTAAAGTAATTGAAAGTTCGCCAGTTCCGGTAATTGTTGTTCAGGAAAAAGAATTTGGCAATGCATATCAGAATATTGTTCTTCCTGTTGATGAAACAACTGAAACAAAGCAAAAAGTTAAATGGGCAATTCATGTGGCCAAAATATTTAATTCTACAATTCATTTATTCGGAATAAAACATAACGATGAATTCCTTTGCGACGAAGTTGACAGGAACATAGCACAGATCAAGAATATTCTTGATAAAAATGGAGTGAAACATACTGATAAAATCTCTGCAGATTCACACAGTAATTTTGGAAAAAGTATTATTGTTTACGGTGATTATATCAAGGCTGACCTTATTATGGTACTTACAAATCCATCGCAGTTATTGCCAAGTTTTATGCTGAGCCCATGGGCTGAACAGGTTATTTTCAATGCTGCAAAAATCCCTGTAATGGCTATTAATCCTGTAGAACTGAATATTTCATATATCAGTCTGTAATTCTATTAAAATATTGAATTGAGCCGGTTATTCCCGGCTTTTTTTTTGAATTATTTTCATTGAGAAAAGCAATCTAACGCTGATGACGAAAGAAGAAGCAAAGAAACGGATATCCGAACTTAGCAGAGTTATTAATGAGCATAATTATAACTATTATGTTCTTTCAAAGCCTGCTATCAGTGATTATGATTTTGATATGCTTCTTGCAGAACTGATTAATCTCGAAAACGAATTTCCTGAATTTATAGATTCAAATTCTCCCACAAAGCGCGTAGGCGGAGAAATTACAAAGGACTTTAATCCTGTTAAACATATGTATCCAATGTTATCTTTGGGTAATACTTATTCTATTGATGAAGTGATGGCTTTTGATGAACGTGTAAAGAAAGCCATTGGTGATGTATATGAATACGTGTGCGAATTGAAATATGACGGGCTTTCCATAGGTCTTACTTATGTTAATGGAAAATTGAAGCATGCTGTAACCCGCGGTGATGGGGATCAGGGCGATGATGTAACAACGAATGTAAAAACAATTAAAAGTATTCCATTGCAGCTTCATGGCAGCGATTACCCTGAAGAATTTGAAATTCGCGGAGAAATCATTATGCCACATAAAAGTTTTGAAAGACTTAATAAGGAACGTGAAGAAATAGGGGACGAGCCTTTTGCAAATCCACGCAATGCTGCTTCAGGCAGCCTGAAGATGCAAGATTCGAGAGAAGTTGCAAAAAGAGGACTTGAATGTTATTTGTATTTTTTGCTTGGCGAAAATCTGCCATTTACTTCGCATTATGAAAACATGCGCAATGCAAAAGAATGGGGATTCCGCATTTCGGAATATATGGTGAAATGTCATAATTTGGAAGGTGTCCAGGAATATATTAAAACATGGGAAGCCGAAAAAGATAATCTTGATTTTGATATTGATGGCGCTGTAATAAAAGTGAATTCTCTGATACAACAGGAAATGCTTGGATACACAGCAAAATCACCTAGGTGGGCTATTGCGTATAAATTCAAAGCTGAAAGAGTTTCTACAAAATTATTGTCGGTTGATTTCCAGGTGGGTCGAACAGGTGCCGTTACTCCCGTTGCAAACCTGCAACCGGTGCAGCTTGCAGGTACAGTGGTAAAACGTGCTACACTGCATAATGCCGATCAGATTGAAAGACTGGATCTTCACAATGGCGATTATGTGTTTGTTGAAAAAGGAGGGGAGATTATTCCGAAAATTATCAGCGTGGATGAGTCAAAACGCGACACAACTGCAGTTCAAAAGATTCAGTATATTTCAAATTGCCCTGAATGTGGCACCTTACTGGTCAGAAAAGAAGGCGAAGCTATTCATTATTGCTCTAATGAAACCGGTTGCCCGCCTCAGATAAAAGGAAAACTGGAACATTTTATCAGCCGCAAGGCTATGAATATTGACAGTCTGGGTGAAGGGAAAATTGAGATTCTTTTTGACAAAGGATTAGTTAGAAATGCTTCTGATTTGTATGATCTGTCGGCTGAAAAACTTCTGGGAATTGAGAAGGAATATATTTTGGAGGATGGAAAAAAACGAATTGTCAGGTTCAAAGAAAAAACTGTTGAAAATATTCTGAAAGGAATTGCTGAATCTAAAAACGTCCCTTTCGAAAGAGTTCTGTTTTCAATAGGTATAAGGTATGTTGGCGAAACTGTTGCGAAAAAAATTGCTTTGCATTTCGGAAATATTGATGCACTGAAAAATGCCACTATAGAGGAGTTGCTCAATACAGAGGAGGTTGGAAAAAAGATTGCTGAAAGTATCATAATGTTTTTTCAAAATGAAAATAATATTTCATTCATTCAGAAATTGAAAAACAAAGGGCTTCAGTTTGAAATTGATAAAAATTCTGCAACATTTATTTCGGAAAAACTGGATGGAAAATCATTTGTTGTAAGTGGCGTATTCACTAAGTTCTCGCGCGATCAGGTTAAAAAAATGATTGAGGAAAATGGTGGAAAAAATGTTAGTTCTATTTCTTCAAAAACAGATTTCGTTTTAGCCGGTGAAAACATGGGCCCTGAAAAACTGAAAAAAGCAAAGACACTTAAAGTTTCAATTATTTCAGAGGATGATTTTTTGAAAATGCTGGAATAATTTTCTTGTCATTTCAACCAGAGGGAGAAATCTATAACCTGAATATCCGTAATTAGATCTCTCGCTTCGCTCGAGATGACAGAGCGTGTCAGGTCAAACTATATTTTCTTCACATAGCACCTTCTTCTCTTATGCTGAATGTGCTCGTAGTTCTTCCAGTTGGTTATAACATTTGAATTGGTTTCAAAAACTCCTGTGGTTTCAAGTGTAGTGATGCCTGCCTTCATCATCTCTTCCTGCAATTCGGAAATTAAAATTACTGCGATACCAGCATTCTGATAATCCTGCGAAACGCCTGTCAGCAGCATATCTATGACTTCTGGCTTTTTCAATGACTTCAACACATGTATAAATCCGAAAGGAAATAAACTTCCTTTGGCTTTCTGCATGGCTTTTGACAAGGACGGCATACCTACAAAAAATCCGATAGGTTCTTCATCCTTGGTAACCACTTTAATAAATTTTGGATCAAGGATGCCAAAATATTTATCTGAATAGAGCTTTATCATTTTCTCATTCAGATGTGAAACATAAGGCAGATACTGGAAAGCATCGTTCAATATTTCAAATATTTTTTTCTTGTAGGGCATAAGTTCTGCCCTTTTTGTAAACCTCACTACATTAACACCATATCGTTTCTTTACCAGTTCGGCGCCCCTCTTTGCCTTCGTTAGCGGAGTTTCCGTGATAGTTAACCGGAATTCAATCCAGTCGTTTTCCTTTTCAAAACCGAGTTTGTCAAAATGATCTTTGTAATATGGCAAGTGATAAACCGATGCAATTGAAGGAAGGTATTCGAAACCCTCTATCAGCAATCCCTGGGTGTCAAGATTCGTGAAACCCAGCGGACCGTGCACATATTCCATTTTCTTCTCTTTAAACCAGTCAATCGCAGTCTGAAATAATTTTTCACTTACTTCATAATCATCAATAAATTCAACCCTGTTAATCCTGCCGAATTTCTGACCTACTTTTTCGTTATAACTTTTATTGATTATAGCTCCAATGCGGCCAACACACTTATCGTTTTGAAATGCAAGATAAAATTTAGCATCACAAAATTCGAATGCAGGATTATCTGGCAGCAGTGATTTTATTTCAGCTTCTTTAACAGGTGGAACCCAGTTCTTGTTATCTTTATATAATTCAAACTGTAAATTAACAAACTGTTTTATATCGCGTTTTGTAGTTACTTCCTTAATTGTTACTGGCATAAAGATTCGTTATTAAAAGTGTTCAAAGTTAATTTAATTTTAAAATTAATTGCAATAATGTATATGTAAATATTATTTTGAATAAAGAGTAAATCAGGTTGCTATCTGCATTTCCAAAGTTTTTAAGTGATTTTTTTTTATAGTTCAAAATGATTTTATACTATTGTATTTTGGAATAACAGATGCTTTTCGGGGAGAACTACATTTTAAATTAAGACAATGAACATTAAAAAAGCTTATAACATATGGTCGAAGCAATATGATACAAATGTTAACAAGACTCGCGACCTTGAAGCCAGAGCGTTGCGTACAGAATTAGATAAAATTAAATTTGATTATTGCCTTGAAATTGGCTGTGGTTCAGGAAAAAATACGGAATGGCTTTTAACAAAGTCCAAATATATTACAGCTGTTGATCTTTCGGATGAAATGCTTGCAATAGCAAAGAAAAAAATAATTTCTGACAAGGTTCAGTTCATTGAGGCTGACATAACCAGAAATTGGGTATTTGTAAAAGAAAAATATAATCTTGTTTGTTTTAGCTTAGTTCTTGAACATATCGAAAACCTTGACAATATATTCAGGAAAGTTTCAGAAGTTGTTATTTCAGGCGGACATGTTTATATTGGGGAGTTGCATCCTTTCAAACAATACACAGGTAGCAAAGCAAGGTTTGATACGGACAATGGGCAACAAATTGTAACGTGTTTCAATCATCACATTTCAGATTTCATTCAATCAGCGATAAGGTACGGTATTGAAATTGAAGATGTCAACGAATATTTTGATGAAGAGGATAGATCTGCTATTCCCCGTGTATTGACAATGCTTATGAAGAAAAGGTAATATAGAACTTTTTAACTTGTTAAAATATGAAACGAGTAAAATTTACAGTGATTATAATTGCTCTTTTAGCATTTAATTTTTCTAATGCTCAAACTAAAGATGATAAGAAGATTAAATCTTTATTTGATGATAACAAAGTAAAAAATATTGACATTGTAATTCCACACAAGTCTTATGCTGCTAATGCTTATATGCGTGTTGGCATAATCATCAATACTACGAAAAATAAAAAGATTGAGCTTAGTGAAAAAGATTGTTTGAAACATTTTAATATCTCGATAACAGGGGCTATTATTGATACTCTTGGTATCATTAGAATCACAAATATTAAATATTTGTTAAAGCATTCAATAGTAATAAGTGCTGCATCAAAATACAATAAATCATATACGGACACAGATACAATAAATATTGATTTTAAAGATACACTTAAATTATCTTACAATGGTGCTACAGGAGAAACTGGCGAAAATGGAAAATTCGGAGAAAATGGTGAAAAGAAAGGTAATTCTGCATCGTCTGGTCAAAACGGGCAAAATGGGAAAGTTGGAAAAGATGGATCTCCGGGTCAAAGCATTGAGATATCAGTTTCATTACTGTTCGATAGTATCCTTGATAAAAATTTACTCAATGTCAATATTAAAAATATTAAAACATTAGCTATAGAAAATTACTTGATGGATACAAATGGTTATGCTAGTATTTCGGTTAATGGTGGTAATGGCGGAATTGGGGGCCGTGGTGGTGATGGAGGGAATGGCGTTAATGGAGTTTGTAGAGCAGGTATTATTGGTCACGGAACATATGCTGGAAATGGTGGTCATGGGGGCGATGGAGGACTCGGAGGATTAGGTGGTTATATTTCTATTGTTTTCGATTCTTTATGCAGTAATTATATTAACCATTTTATACTTATAAATGAAGGTGGAATTGGAGGTAAAGGTGGTCTGTCTGGAGATCCAGGAAATCCCGGACAAAATTATTACAATGGGAATCCTGATATTACAACTGTTAGTATGAATAAATATGATCCAGGATCAAAGGGAAATGATGGTAGCAAAGGACCCGCACCGACAATTAAAATCGAAAATTTGATAAAATCGAAATAATTGTTTTTGTATCTGTAATAGAGTATAAGCATGATGCTTTTTAATTACATATATTTGTAAATCTTAAACATTGATATTAGGCAGAAGCAATTGAATTAATTTTATAAAATGAAACTATTATTAAAATTCATAATTGTTTTATTCCTTACTCCTTGTATCTCTTTATCACAAACAGATTCTATAGGAAAAGTAAAATACACGAGCGATTTTGTATTTAATGATGGAGTCTATAAATCATTCAGCGAATTCAAAGCTGACAGTCCTTCCATCAAACAATTTACTATAAAGAATCCTTCACCTTATGCTGATCCGAATTACACGATACTTGAATATACCTGCCCTGACTCAGTGAAAACGCCTGGAGGCTGTAATCTGAAAGATGTTTGGGGCTACGCTTATCACGGTGATGTGTATATTGCTCATTCATATTATGCTTATTATTTTAAACTGATGGTGGTGGGCTCACTCTGCCATTTTGTTGGTCTTGCCGGATTTGGTACATACGTTCCTGCAAATGATGTAATGATGGGATTTGGCGCCGATAATAATTATCAGCAGTATATGCTCAATTTTGAAACCGGTGAAGTCTTTACATTTAATTATAAGAATTTTTCATTGTTTCTTAAAGTGCATGACTCTGAACTCTATCAAGAGCTTATGAAACAAAAAAAGAAGAAAAAAATAATATTTAAGTATTTGCTAAAATACAATGAGCGGCATCCGATCTGGTTCTAGAATTTCTTTCGTATTTTAATTTACAGATTACAATTTCAACGATTCTCTTAATTGCTTATACCCGCTGCTGCTGACTTTCAGCTGGATGTTATTTCTCAGAATGGCCACATAATTTTCCTTATCGTAATATTCCAGCCTTTGAATGTGGTTTACATTTGCGATAAAAGAACGATGAATACGAATGAACATCTTTCCATCAAGATGGGACTCGAAATATTTCATTGTTTTTTCTTTTAGATGGCTCCCCTCTTTCGTATGAATTTTTACATAATCGCCATCTGCTTCAATGTAAATTATTTCTTCTGCAGGTATCACATGAATTTTTGAACCACTGCGCACAGCAATGCGGTCAATTATTTCAGGCTTTTCGTTCATGAATTGCAGAACCGATTTTATTTTTGGTTCATCGCTGGTAATTGTACTGAATTTCTCAACAGCCTTTTTTATTGCTTCAGCGAAACGTTCACGGGAAAAGGGTTTTAAAAGATAATCGGTTGCGTTTGCTTCAAATGCTTTAATAGCATATTGATCATAAGCTGTGGTAAAAATAATGACAGGCTTGTGTTCAGCAAGTTCAAGTATTTCAAAACCCGTGAGCTTTGGCATCTGGATGTCAAGAAGAACAAGATGTGGCTTCAGTTCGTTGATCGCCTTCAGTCCGCTGAATCCATCTGAAAACTCTCCTAATAGCTCAATTTCATTGAAATTTGCAAGAAAATTTTTTATAAGTAATCTTGCAGGTTCTTCATCTTCTATAATGATTGTACGTATTTTCATATAGTTTGTTAAATTTCTTTTTGAGGAATAACTAGTTCTGCAGTAAAAACTGTTTCATCTTTTTTTATCAAAATAAATGCGGTGCCTCCATAAATCAGATTCAATCGCTCTTTAATATTTTTAAGCCCAATACCAGCACCTTTCCTTGATAATGCATCCGGATCATAATTGTTACTGATTGTGAGCATAAGCGCATTATTCTGCATTTTGCAGATTGTTGAAATTATTATGGGTTCTGTACTTTCGTAAACAGCGTGCTTGACGGCATTTTCATAAAGAGGTTGAAGTAACATTGCCGGAACTTCTTTGGCCATGCAGTCATCGGCAATATCATACTGCTGTATAAGTTTACTGCCAAAACGCACTTGTTCAATATCCAGATAGCGTCTGATATTGTCTAGTTCCATTTTTAATGTGGATATATTTTCTTTCGATTGTGAAATTGAATATCGTAAAAAATCAGAAAGCTTGATGATCATCTCCTGCGCTTTCTCAGGACTGGTAATGGTTAGCGAACTGATTGAATTCAGTGAATTGAAAAGAAAATGAGGATTGATCTGGGACCGGAGATTATCGAGTTCAGCCTGTTTTACAATTTCGTTTAATTTCGCTTCCCTTGAAACCCTTTCCTGCAAATCATTGTAGTAGATGATCACATAATAAATTAATACCATAATTGAATAAAAGAAAAGGCCGCTCATAATTCTCCATGTCTTGCTTGCATCAATATAATGCGAGGCTTCTTCGGCGCTGATCAAACCCCTGAGAATCACATTGCCGGCCATAATCCAGATGATCATGATTATTGTTAGTGAAGTAACATGATTAATTACCTGGTTGATCACCGAAAATTTGCCGGGTTTTGTATAGGCAACAACGTACCACACGGGAATTCCAAATAAAGCAAAAATAGTGTTGAATACAATGCTGTCAATGAATGCAGTTTCAGTAGATAAAGGGTATATGTACTCTAAAATAAAAATATGGATCGCCACAACAGCGATCCATATTGAAATATAGATTAAAACTAGTTTCCTGTTATTGAAAAATGGGTGGTTCATTACTTACCGTATTTCAGTAACTTTTTAAATCTCCGCCGCCAAATATTGCTGATCCTTTAATAATCAGTTCGCGGTCACTGGTAGTAGATGCATTTTTAATGACACTTCTTTTATCCGAAAATCCACCCAGTACTGAATTTACCTGAACCTGTACAACCCAGTCAGCTGGCACTATAATACTGGCTCCTCCAAAGATGCAATCGATTTGTAGTATGTTGGTGCCTGGAGCTAATGTTGCCTGTGAAAGATCAAGTTCAGTTCCGCCAAAAATATTTGTTATTTTTCCACCTTTGAATTCCGTGGGAGGTATTCTGTGTTTTCCACCTCCGAAAACATTGTTTAAAACAATGTATCCTGCTTCGTTTCTGAGTTCCGATGTTGCTTCATTTCGAAAGCCATTATGAAAATGATTGTGGAAGATTGTTCTTCTTGCTATCATTAAGACACCAATTAGTATAAGAAGTGCGGGCCAGAAATTGTGATGAAAATTATCAGGCAATGGTAGCAGATGTGGCAACAGGAAGAATCCGCCAACAGACAAAAGGATAATTCCTGTAAATAAACTTTCTTTACTGAATATGTTCATAAAGCCAATTGCGACCAGAATCATAGGCCATGAAAAAATGATATGCCTGTAATCTTCCGGTATTAGTCCGGCATTTATTCCAAGGAGTAAAACTCCAGCTGCGATCAATAGTAAACCAAATATGATCTTTTTCATACGTCTTTGTTTGCTGCAAAAATAAGGTGTTGTTTCCATAGTTGTATATTTAAAGGTTAAAATTTTACGTTGACGATGCAAACATATAGCTGATGCGAAGAGTGTGAAAGGCTAAATCTGCAATAATACTCTGCATCCCGATAAGTGACCGATACAGGTTGTTTAAGTCCTTATGCGTGGGATTTGATTTTGTTAAGGAATAGTTAAATAAAATGTTTAATAAGATTTGTAGACTAATTTTACTGGGATTTAGAAATTATGCATTCAAAACATTCAATATATATAAGACTATCGTCCGTTTTTCTGGTTGCGATAATGCTGTTTGGCATTACCGGATTTACAATACAGAAACATATATGCAATTGCAAGAATGAAATTGTTTATTCTGTTTTTCCTGAAATATTAGGATATCAGATTAATTGTTGCTGCAGTCTTGATAAAAAGATAAGTAATAAAGCAGATCAGCATTCAACGTTTTCAAATCCTGATGGATGTAAGAATATACATTTTTTCTACAAAGATCCTTCTATAACAGTTCTTACAACAAACATAATCCTCGATTTAAAAACTCCTGCAGCAGAATTTATACTTAACAGCTTACTTCTTAATAATTCAGAAGCATCTGAGAATGAAGTAACCGTTCTGTACAAGCCTCCACCATTGCTTTATTATGGGCAATCTCTTTTACGTTTAATTCACCGGTTTAATATTCCTTCTTCTGAAATGTAGTTGAGGCCTGCTTTATGCAGCGATTTTTACATTTTAGTTAAATTATTAAAAAGAAGAATATGAAAGCATTTAAATTGGTATTGTTGCTTCTGGCAATGGGTGTAACGCACGTATTCGCACAGACGATTTCAGGAAGTGTTTATGAACTGGACAAAAAAAAGAACAAGCTTCCAATAACTGGTGCGAATGTATACTGGATTGGTGCAAATAAAACAGCCGTGTCTGATTCCGATGGAAAATTTCAATTAAGTAAAAGTGGTATAACCGATCTGCGGCTTGTAATAATGTTTATGGGCTACAAATGCGATACTGTAGCGGTTACAAGCGATCAGGCGACTATAGATATTCAGCTTGTACCGGTTAATAAGCAATTGAAGGAATTAAACGTCAATGGCAAGCTGGGTGATAATTATTTTTCAAAAGTTAACTCCCGTAAAGTTCAGGTTATAACAACAGGGGAACTATACAAGGCCGCATGTTGTAATCTTGCGGAAAGCTTTGAAACTAATGCATCCGTGGATGTTTCATACAGTGATGCAATCACTGGTGCCAAGCAAATTCAACTACTGGGTCTTTCGGGTATATACAGTCAGATACAAACTGAAAATGTTCCTTCTGTAAGAGGCATGGCTTCTTCGTTCGGGTTGAATTATATTCCTGGTTCCTGGATGGAATCAATTCAGATTTCAAAAGGTACTTCTTCTGTTGTTAACGGATTTGAGTCAATAACCGGTCAGATTAATGTTGAATATAAAAAACCTGCAACTGCTGAAAAACTTTTTGTGAATATTTATGCAAACAGCAACAATAGGTTGGAGGGGAATGTTAATGTTGCTCATAAGATCAACAAAAAATTAAGCACAATGCTGATGGTGCACGGTGATGATTTCGGTAACCGTATCGACAGAAATGGCGACAATTTCCTTGATCTGCCGAAAGCTAATACCATCAATATATTCAACAGATGGGATTATATGGACCCTGGAAAATTTGTTTCGAGATTTGGTGTGAAATATATGGAAGAAAATAGGGAAGGAGGTACTACGAATTATAATAAAGAGACTTTCGTGAATGATACAACATCTATAAATCAGGGAACCCAACCTTATGGATTCGCATTGAAAACTAAACGGACTGAAGCTTTCTGGAAAAACGGAATTATGTTTAAGGATAAGCCATACAAAAGCGTTGCATTAATTCTTTCAGGAGTTAATCATGATCAGTCGGGATTTTTCGGAGTGAATACATATAATGGAACTGAAAAAACGTTTTATGCAAACCTGCTGTATTCTTCAATCATAGGGAATACAAATCATAAATTCACAACCGGACTTAGTTATATTCTGGATGATTTTAAAGAAAATTATCACCAGACAATTTACAAATACCTCTACCAGGTAACAGGAAATATGACAGCACATGATCTGTTTACTTTGGCCTCTTTCAGAGACACTATGTACAACTGGAACAGGACTGAAAAAGTTCCCGGTGCTTTTTTTGAATACACTTATAATTATCTTGATGTATTTTCATTGATAGCGGGAGTGAGGGCGGATTATAATAATTTACATGGCGCAATAGTTACACCACGTATGAACGTAAGGTATCAGCTGAATGAGACCACAACTTTGCGTGGCTCTTTGGGTCTTGGATACAGATCGGCTAATGTAATTTCCGAAAACCTTTCACTGCTTGCAAGCCAGCGGACTATTGATTTTGTTGAAAAATTAAACCAGGAAAAAGCAGTGAACTTTGGTGTAAATCTTTCAAAAGAATTTAAAATTTTCAAAAAGAAAGCACAGGTGGATTTTGATTTTTACCGCACCGATTTCATGAACCAAGTAATTGTTGACCTTGACAGCACACCAACCACTGCCTTTGTTTATAACCTTCATGGGAAATCGTATTCAAACAGTTACCAGGTACAGTTTACATATGAACCAATTAAAAGATTTTCAATGTTGCTTGCATACCGCATCAATGATGTAAAGACAACCATCAACGGAAAATTTCAGCAAAAACCTTTTGTGAATAATTATAAAGGACTGGTAACATTATCTTATGCTACAAATCTTAAAAAATGGCAGTTCGATTATACCACCCAATTCAACGGAAGTGCGCGACTTCCTGATCAGAGTAAGATGCCAACAAGTTTGCAGCGTGCAAACCATACTCCCGAATATATAATTATGAATGCACAGGTAACCAAGAAATTTAAAGAATTCGATGTGTATCTTGGTTGTGAAAATCTAACAAACTATACACAGAAAGATCCGATTACCGAGTACTTCAGGCCATACCACACACATTTTGATACGACCATGGTTTGGGGTCCTGTTGTTGGAAGAGTTGTATATGCTGGTTTAAGGTTTTCAATTAAATAATATTTATGCATTAAAGAATTTGGCAACTGTTCCGTTTTTTTTATTTTTGCATTACAAATTAGTATTAACCCAAAGAAAACCTAATTATGAAAAAATCAATTTACATGATGTTTGGTGCACTTATGCTGACATCATTTTTTGCATGCGGTCCTACCAAGGAAGATGCGATTAAATACAATGATTCAATCATCACTGAACAAAGGAAAGTTGTTGATAAGGAAAATGAACTTACAGGAGCTATTAAGAACAATGCTGGCAATCTTGATGAGATTCTTGCCGGATTATCAAAACAGGTTGAAGAATCTACAGCAGCTGTAACCAAAATGGAAGATTTTGATAAAAAATCTGATTTCAAAGATGCTGCATTAAAATTGTTTGCTGCTTATAAAGATGTTGCATCCAATGAATACAAAGCATGGCTGCTGAATCTGAAAACGCCTGCTGAACAGGTTGATGATAAAGTTCTGGATGAAGAAAAGGTTCTCGTTCAAAAAATCAATGAAAAAATTGATAAAGCACTTGGCGATTTTACAAAAGCTCAGGAGGATTTTGCCGCCAAATACAAATTTGAAATTGCAAAATAATACGTTTGTTTTTATTTTGAAAAGCCTTTCTGATTTTGAAAGGCTTTTTTTTATGGATTCTCATCAGAATCGGTGCTGATGCCACTTTCAAAGGAATCAGAAACTTCTGGTATTTCTGCCACGATGTCTGCATCTGTAAGAATATCTGTGACCATTTTTTGATGTATTACAGTATGAATAATATTTTGAAAACGTTTAAATACAATTTCATTTTTTGTAATATAGTTATAAGCTCCATTATTCATTATTTCAAGGGCAATCGTCATATTATCCTCACGTGTTAAAACGATCACTTCAGTTAAAGGATCCATATCTTTAATTTTCTTGAGAATCTCCATGCCATTTGCTGCCTTTGGGTTCTTGCTGTTTAAATAATAATCCAGAACGATGAGTACGGGTCCAAGATGAAGTTCTTTGAGGCAGTCCTCTCCAATTGAATAGCAATGGATTTCAATATTACATTTTACATTTTCTTTCAGATGAAGTTCTAACGCTTTTAAAAAAACCTGATCATCATCAACAAGGAATATTATATGTGGTTGCTCTTTCATCGTATATCGAGTTTTATGATTGTAAATTAATTCAATAATATTTTTCTAAAAATAATTCAATAAACTTATAAAAATCGTTCGTAAAATTCCTTGTATTTTTCAATTTGCTCCATATATCTTTTGGAGTGTAATCCGAAATATTGCAGTGAGTAATCCCTGATAGCGTAGGTGCAATATTCTCCGTATACCGCAGAAAAATATATTTCGTATTTATCCTTGTTTTTATCCTTCATATACAATTTTACCAGGCGCATATCTGACGATTCCATGTTCAGGCATTTGGAACATAGCGGACAATAAAATTCATACAGTTCCTTTTCAACTATGCTTAATGTCCCGTTTATCACTGAACTGTCGTAGTTGGCAATTTCTGATGAAAGCATAATCAAACCGAGTTCGTTGTTTTTTGATTTTACTTTAAAAATAATTTTATCAGCAATGCTAAGATATCCGAAGCAATGGGGACAATAGAAAATGTTAAATTTTTTCATAGCTCTTATTTTTAAAGTGAATTATTATATTAAATTTTGAGTCTTTCATGTAGATGATCATAAATCAATTCGATTATTGCTTTTTTAATTCGACTTATTGCCATGTTCATTTGATTTTGTATATAATTAATTGCATGCTGCTTTTAAAATTCTTTCTGGTAAAGTTAGTATTGGGTTTCCTGGCTTATAATTAAGGTAATGTTAATTTGGAATAAAGATTATATAAATGCATTGATCAGATTCGTCATCGTTTTCCTGGTTACCATAAGTAATTTATTTTTTATTTGGTTCAATTTGTTCAATAGAGATAGTAAGTCTTATATGATGTTTGCATTATCGTATATGAGGATTACACTATTTAATCACATCTTAATCCGACATTAATTTCATCTTAATTAAATAAAATATTTACCAAAGTATATTTGAAAACTAAATGAAAAAATATGAAATCTATTGTCGCAATTTATGATTCACACTGGAATGCACTTGATGCAGTAAAGATTTTAAAAAATATTGGATATCCTGTTAGCCAGTTATCAATGATAGGGCAAGTGACAGTTTCTAAAAATAATATGTTGCGGAAGGCAAACAGACCAAGAAGAAATGCAGGTATATTTTGCGGTCTTGTTTTGGATTCTGCGTTAAGAGTTTTACAGGGAGCGGGTATTTTTGATGTTCCTGGTTGTGGATTTGTTTTTGGTGCAGGAGCACTTAAAAAAGAAATAGCCGGAATTGTTGTGGGTTTTGATGGAGATGGAATGGAATCAATTTTAAGAAAAGTTGGAATTAAGAAAGAAACTACTAAAGAATACTCTAAGCATCTTGCTGATGGTATGTTTTTAGTAATAGCGCAAGGCAATGAAATTGAAGTTGAAAAGGCGAAAAACATTCTATATCGTTGTGGAAAACATCTTGAACTTTAAATTCATTAATAAATATTGATTTTAGAATAGCTTTATTTAGAATTGTTTCTTACATCATATTTTAATTAAAATGAATTTAAGAGTAGGAACGAAAATACCTGAATTTACACTGGCTGACCAGGATGGCAAAGATGTGTGCATCAAAGATTTTATCGGAAAGAATAATATTGTAATTTATTTTTACTCTAAAGATCACGCGCGCGCTTGTACCAGGCAAGCATGTTATTTCCGCGATCAAAAAAAAACTTTTATTGAATCAGAAGCAGTTATATTTGGTATTAGTGCGCAAACTAGTGAAAGCCATAAAAGATTTAAGGAAAAACATCAGCTTAATTTCCCATTGCTAAGCGATTCTAATAATGAAGTCAGGAAAATGTTTGGTGTGCCTTCATATGGAATAATTTCAGGAAGGGTAACCTTTGTTATTGATAATATAGGCAATGTAAGTTATGTTATCCGTTCGCAGTTTAATGTAAAAAAACACGTGGATGAATCCCTGCGTATACTTCACGAAATGAAATTATACAGACTCTCGTCTGTATGGATCTGAGAATGGGGAAAGGTAGGAGAAGGACAACAATAATAGATTTATTGAAATTTATTCTACAGGAAAAATATAAGTAGCTTTTTCATAGTTGATAAATGTTATTTTATTTTCATGGGCAAGCCATTCCAAGGCAGCTGTCAAATCAGGTAAACTTAAATTAAAATCTTTTTTCAGTGTATAGATATTCGTATCAGTCAAATTGGTTTCTAATCTCTTCCATATTTTTGTTGCATTCGTGCTGATCTTATCCTTTTTCATTATTTTGTTTTTTATTATTTATAATTTATTTCTGATTTTTTGTACTAGCATAATTGCGACCTTATGGTTAATCCATACTTTTCATCATGGCGTCTTTAACCATACAAGGTATCTCTTTAATAGCTGTTTCCTGTAATTTTTCTATATACCGGTCCTTATTGGGTTCATAGTAATATTCATTTTCAAAATTATCAATGGCTTTCCTCCCATGACCAATAAGCACATCAGCCATAATATGAAGTAACATACATGCTTCATATAGCTTTTGCTGCAAATCATCCAGCTTATCGGTCTTTGGATTTCTTTTTACATATTCTTTACTATGAGCAGCAAGAACAAAAAATTCTTTTTTTAATTTGTTTGTCATTTCTGCAATTTTTTGATCAAGGTCAATTGCTATAGTTTCCATTTGAATTTTTATTAGATATTCATGGATTTAAAAATTTTATTGGTCAAACCGATCTCGGAGTTTATTAATTTCTTAAACCAGGTAGCATCAGTAGATAATGTCTGATATCCATAATTTTGCAGGATTCAGTTCATCAAAAAAGTAATTGTCTTCCTGACGTAATGGTTCAATTGAGGTGTTTGGTGAAGCTTCAAATGAATAATGATCATTTGTTGAAATAGTGTTTTCAAGGATTGGTTCCATAATTTATTTATTGTTTTTTATAATTATTTTAATGAGGTGTTTTTGATTTTTTCAATATCGATTTGTTAATATGACCTGCTTAATAATTGCAGTACAAAATTACGGTATACGGAAATCTGCTTAATTAAATTAGAATTAAAGATGAATTAAGATTTTATTAAGATTTCGAAGTATAGCTTTAAAAAATTATCAACTACTCAAAACAGCAACAATAATTCGGATTATCGAGAATTGAAGGGTGTAAAATTTTACAGGAACCCAAAAGGGGTTACTTGAATTTTCAATTCTTAAAATTAATTGTTCTAATTGACTTTTATTTCCAGTGCATTTATTCTGTAAAGTAATTCCTGGAAAAAAAATGGCTTGGGTAAGTAATCATCAGCCCCGCAATTATAGCCACATACTCTGTCTTCAATCATATCAAGTGATGTGACCATTAGAATAGGGGATTTCACGTGATACCTTATTTTTCTGCACAATTCAAATCCATCCATTCCTGGAAGCACCACATCCAAAATGATTAAGTCATATTTATTTTTTAATGCTAGTTTTTTCCCTTTAATACCATCATTAGCAATGTCGACTTCATGATTGTAATCTTCCAGTCCCAGTTTCATGAATGAAGTCATCTGCTGGTCATCATCTACAATTAAAATTTTCATGTGGCTGCTTTTGTTTAAGTTTTTAGTTTTAACAAAATTATTTTGAAAAGTGAAATATCAAATTAAAAAGTGATTAAGGTCAAATTAAAATTGGATTAATTCATTCACCTTAAAATTCGGGAGAAATGAGAGTGGCAAAATTGAAATACACATAAATCTTTTAAAACAATTAATAGGTCATTTATGAAAGTTTAATCTGCCTGTAATCATTTATGGATAACACATAGCTATATTTGAATATTTAATTTTAGTGGAAATACCGATATATTTAAATAATGAAAATTTTAATGGTATACCCGTATTATCCTGATTCCTTCTGGAGTTTCCGACATGCCTTGCGATTTATTTCGAAAAAAGCTGCTGTTCCTCCTTTGGGATTAATTACTGTCTCAGCAATGCTTCCATTAACATGGGAAAAAAAGCTTGTTGATATGAATGTTTCTGTACTTAAAACAAAAGATATTCAGTGGGCCGATTATGTATTTATAAGTGCCATGTACATACAAAAGGAATCGGTTGAAAAGGTAATTGATGAATGTGTAAGGTTTGGTGTGAAGATAGTCGCCGGCGGACCTTTATTCACTCAAGAGTATCAAAATTATCCACAGGTGGATTACCTTGTTCTCAATGAAGCTGAAATAACATTACCTCTTTTTCTGAACGATTTACATAATGGCAAACCCCAAAGAGTTTATAAAACCAGCGAGTTTCCTGATATTACATCAACACCGGTACCTGATTTTAATTTATTGTCACTCAAAAATTATGCATTTATGAATATCCAGGTTTCGAGGGGATGCCCATATTCATGCGAATTTTGTGAAATAACGTCCCTGTTTGGACATAAAGTCAGGATCAAATCTATTGAACAAATACTTAACGAACTTGAAAAATTATACGCACTTCACTGGCGCGGGAATGTATTTGTAGTGGATGATAATTTTATAGGAAATATAAATGCTGTTAAATTTTATTTGCTTCCGGCAATCAAAGAATGGATGCAGGAACGAAATTATCCATTTGTTTTTAATACTGAAGCTTCAATAAACCTGGCTGATGATGATGAGTTGCTGCAATTGATGGCTGATGCCGGATTCAAATCAGTTTTTATAGGTATTGAAACACCTGAAGAAAATTCCCTGCAGGAATGCAATAAAATACAGAATAAAAACAGGAACCTTATTCAAAGTATCCAAAAGATACAAAAGGCGGGGATGCAGGTATCCGGCGGTTTTATTGTTGGTTTCGATAATGATTCACCGTCAATATTTCAGCGGCAGATTGATTTTATACAGCAAAGCGGAATTGTTTCTGCAATGGTTGGACTGCTTAATGCACCTAAAAACACAAAACTTTATAACCGGCTTATAGCGGAAAACAGATTAAAAAGCGAAGCTTCAGGAAACAATACTGATTTATCCATGAACTTTATTCCTCGCATGAATTACAATGATCTTATTGAAGGTTATAAAAAAATTATAAGTGGTATTTATACTGCCAAGCCTTATTATGAAAGAATACGAAAATTATTATTAATGTATAAACCACATTACACAAAACCTGCAAGAATAAATTTTTCTACATTGCGTGCGTTATTAAAATCAATTTTTATTATTGGTATAATTGATAAAGGAAGGAGCAGTTACTGGAAACTAATGATATGGACTATTTTCAGACGTCCGGGATCAATAGTGGATGCAATTACGTTTGCTATTTATGGTTATCATTTCAGAACAGTATTTGGGCTTAAAAAATAAAATACATCAAATAGCCGGATCGATACAATATCGCTTGGAAGCCGTTATAATATTGCAAAGTCCTTATTCATCCTTTTTATTATTTTTTATACTGAAATAAAATGTACTTCCTTTTCCTTTTTTGCTTTCCAACCAGATTTTCCCACCGTGTTTTTCTGCAAATTCCTTGCATAGCAATAATCCCAGACCTGAGCCCCCTTCATGCTCTGTTCCCGGATGACTGAATTTAATATCCATTCTGAAAAGTTTATCAAGATCACTTTCATCAATACCAACTCCAGTATCCTTTACTGAAATTATTGTAAAACCAGTTTTGATTTTTGCACCAATTGTTACACTGCCTCCTTTGGGCGTAAATTTTAAAGCATTGTTTATAAGATTTCGCAAAACAGTATTCAGCATATTCTTATCTGCATAAACATTAATATCAGGGCTGATTTCATAATTTAAACTTATTTTTTTATTTGATGCGAATTCCTTTAAAGTCAAATGATAATTATTTATCAGTGTTATTAAATTTAATTTTTCAGGATAGAAAATCATGCTTCCTGATTGTGCTCTTGCCCATTCAAGCAAATTAAGAAGCATATCATACCCGCTTTTTGCTGAATCATTCAATATTTTAATAAGTGTTACAATTTTTGTTTTGTCATATTTATTTACATTTTCATAAAGCAACTCCGATGCACCAAGCAGACTTATGAACGGATTTTTCATATCGTGTGCAATGATCTTGAAAAACTTATTCTTTGAATCATCCAGTTCTTTAAGCTGGACATTCTTTGCTTTCAGTTCATTTTCAAATTGGATGCGTTCTGTGATATCACGGATGTTGCACTGAATAACCTTCTGCTGATTCACATAATATACATTGCTGATAAATTCCACATCTATTTCATTCCCTTCAGCAGTTTTCAATGGTAAATTGTCGTAACGCACATATCCGTTTTGCTGCAGTTTTAGAAAAATTTCCTGGTTGTCAACAATATCTTTAAATAACCCCAGATCCCAAATTGTTTTTCCTAGCAGTACTTCATGTGTATATCCAAGTTTCTCTATCATAAATGGATTCACGTCAATGATCATTCCTGTATCGGCATTTAAAATAAGGATGCCATCTTTCGATGATACAAATAGACTACGGTAACGGATTTCTGAATTTTTCAGTAATTCTTCAGCATACTTTCGTTCAGTGATGTCGCGGATGATCACAACATTGAAAGTTTCACCGTTAGAAACATATGATGACACACGTATTTCAGCATCGAATTCACTGTGATCTTTACGGATACCACGGCCTTCAAAATTTGAGGCCTCCACTTCGCCTGTTGCCCGCTGACGTATGCTCTGCCTGATTATTTTTCTTTCAGAAGGAACAATGAGGTTTGATATTGGCTTGCCTGCAAGTTCATCACTTGAGGAATAACCGAAAAGCTCACGGTATGCAGGATTTTCAAATATATGTATTCCTTCTTTTGACACACCAATAGCATCTACTGATGATTCAAAAATTGTATGCAACTTTGCTTCACTTTCATGAAGTGCTTCCTCCGACATCATGCGCTCCAGTTCTCCTGCGGCCTTAATTGCAACCAGTTTCAGAATAGTTTCGGCATTCTTAATGTTTTTCTTGGGCTTTCTGCTTATTAAAGTAATCAGTCCTATTGGGATTCCTTCTGAATTCCATATAGTGGCACCTAAAAAACTATCTGCTCGCAGTTCCTGTAATAAAGCATAATTAGGAAATATCAGTTGCACATTTTCTTTGAAACTGCATACATTTTTCCCAACAACATCTTCACAAGGAGTACCTTTCAAAGTATATTCTGTATTATCTATAAAGTTTCCTTCATAATACACAGCAAGGGTCTTGGCAGAAAGCAAGTCGTTTTTTAAAATGTCAATACAAACGAAATCCATTGATAGCGTCTCTGCCAGAAAAGTTGCAAGCAACTTGAAAAAGTTCTCATTGACACGTGAATTTCTGCTTTTCAATAAGAATAAAAGTGCATCTTCAATTTGTTTCCGCTCTGTAATATCCGTACTGTAAACCACAAGGCTTACAATTTCTTTTTCTCTGAACACTGGAAAAATTTTGTGATGCAAATTTATTCCATCAATCTCATCTTCAAATTCAACTGGTTTTCTTGTTCTGAGAACTTCATCTATTTGCTCCTGTCTTTTTCCTGCCAGATCTGGAGAAATGAATTCAGAAAAATGATGGCCTAAAAGTTCTTTTTTATGAATATTGTTCAGACGCTTTAAACCTGTAGTATTAGACATGGTGAAATTACCATCCCTGTCAAACACATAGATTGATTCCTGCGTTGCGTTTAAAACCCATTTTAATTTTTCTTCGCTCTCCTTGTGAGCTTCTTCAGCTTTTTTGCGCACACTGATGTCTGAATATGTGCATAGCATTGCCGGGTTTCCATCATATTCAATAGGACTGATATATGAATAACCCCAAAACATTTTACCATTTTTTTTCTTGAATATTACCTCATATTCAGCAATATTATTATTGTCTTTAAGTATCTGCTGAACGATATCATGGTCGGAATGATTCCAGTAAATTTCAGGAGTGTATTGGCTTATTAAATCATCTTTCTTATAACCAAATAACTTTGAATACGCCTTGTTTGTATAAAAAAGTTTTCCTTCAGGAATTCCAATTACTGCAATTCCAAGTGGTGATGCCTCTGCAATGGCTTTAAACCGTTCTTCACTTTGCCTGAGAGCCTCTTCTGTTTTTTTCCTTTCTGTAATATCTCTTAAAATTGATTGATATGTTTCATCAGGCATCATTTTGGTATGCATTTCAACATAACACACACTGCCGTCTTTTCTTGTCAGCATTCTTTCGTTGGTCACAAAATGTCCTTCTTTAAGCAGATCATATCGCAAAGGCGTTCTTTCTTTTTCCTGGGCTGAGAACAAATCAGCCATATTCATCTTAAGTAATTCCTCCTTGCTGTACCCGGTCATTTCTTCTCCACGTGTATTAACACCTATAAAATTCCCAATACAATCGCCTTGAAAAATGCCATCCGCAGCCTGTTCAACAAGTATCCTGAATCTTTCTTCGCTTTCCCGAAGTGCTGTTTCCACCTTTTTTCGCTCAGTGATATCAACAAATGAAACAAGGATATTAGACAAGTTATCTTCAGATCCTTTTAAAACTGAAAAATGCATATCTAATATTTTATTTTCTCCTGTGAAAGTCTGCATAGGCATTTCGCAATTAAAAAGTTTGCCATATTCTGCTACAGCAATCAATTCTTCCATGAATATTTCCAGGGATTCTTTGCTAAAATAAAAGAGCATATTATTTATAACATCTTCCTTGCTTCCGGCATTAAAGAACTCAACACTTTTTTGGTTTATTTCTACAACTTTCATAAGTGATAACACATTTTTCACTTCTTCATCATTGTTTTCGAAGTAAGCCCTGAAATCCTTGATACCAGAAAGTTTAAGTGTATCAATGTACTTTTTTACACCGGTACAATCCTGCTTCCATATTGGAATAGCAGCATACTTAAACAAGCTGTGGTAATTTTCTTCGCTCAACTCAAGCCTTTTTGTAATGGGCCTGACCAGCATTCTGAAAAGGATCGCAACTGTTAAAAATATAATTATTGCAATGCCTAATGCGAAGAATGTTGCAATGTAAAATGTCCTGCGCACTTCCCATAAATCCATTTTGGTGACCAGCCCCCATTTAAGTTCCGGAATATAAGTAACATAGGATAATACATTTTTCCCACTATAGTCAATGCCTTTAATGAATCCTGAATTCTTTTGTAATGCGAATTGCATTGGTATTGCAATGCTTGATCCGACAGGAACTGACAAGGAATTATCCTGAATTTTCTGCCTTGACCTCAATAAGAAATTTATTGAATCATTCTTTAAATACCCAATATTATATTCACCTGAAGTTCCAAGTCCTTCGTTTATTTGCTGCTGTCTGTGCAATACGGCAAGTACCACATTTACATCATTTGTTTCCGTATAAACAGATTGAATAAGATCCTTCTGGTTCTGACATAATTCCTGAAGAAGCACTTTCTTTTCGTTATAAACAACCCTGTTAATTATTACAATTGTCGCAATTGAAAGGGTTGAAATAAGTATGCTCAGAATAAAAAGTTCATAGATGCTTTTGACTTTTAATATTTTTTTCATACAAATTCTTTAATGATTATGCGCTGCATAAAGAACACAGTAGTTTTGCGTAAAAATTAGATGAATATATATATAATATTGATGTATATTTAATTTAATACGTCTAACATACAAATTTAATCTTTTTTTAATAAAAATGCATTTTTATTTGTTTTTAAAATAATTTTGACTATATTTGTTATAGATTTATCTGTAAATATATTTATTTCATATGAAAATTCTTTTAGTTGAAGATGATCCAAAAATTTCCTCGTTTGTAAAACTTGGCCTTGAAGACAATGATTTTAATGTCACTGTCGCCTATGACAGTGCTATGGCTGAAAAAATTATTTTCAGTAAAAAATTTGATATTATTATCTTGGATGTTATTATTCCTGGAAGCAGCGGACTGGAGGTTTGCCAGAAAATCAGGAATGCAAATATTACAACTCCTGTCTTGATAGTTACATCATTGGATGCTGTGGAAGATAAAATTGCAGGTTTCGATTGTGGTGCTGATGATTATCTTGTAAAACCCTTTAATTTCAAGGAACTTCATGCGCGAATCAAAGCCCTTACCCGGAGATATAAGGAGTCGACGGTTACTCCGGCCATGAAGATCGCTGACCTTGAATTAGATTCAATGACAAAAAAAGTTACAAGAAATGATAAGGAAATAAAACTTACTTCAAGAGAATATGCAATTCTTGAACTTCTATTAAGCAATAAAGGCAAGGTATTCCACCGGATTGAAATTGCGGAAAAGGTATGGGGTTTTTCATTTAATTCAGGAACTAACGTTATTGACGTTCATATAAACTCGCTCCGAAATAAAATTGATAAAGATTTCTCACCAAAACTTATTCATACGCTAGTAGGGTTTGGCTATGTCATGAAAGAAAAAGAATGATTCATTACATGCTTAATTTTTAAGTCTGATTTCTAAATTTTAAAAGTTTTTCAAGCCAGATATCACAAGCTTCCCCTTGAATATATTTATCTATAGCAGTCGCACTTTTTCCAACGAAAATAAGACTCTTAGAAATTTTAACTGATGATCTTTTGCTTTTTGATTTGAGGGATTTGAAATTTGTTTCCATGTATTTAGTTTTATAAATTAATAATTACGATTCTTGAACACCATGTGTTTGGATGTTTTATTAATGGTAATAATAAATTAGGGTAGGCAAATTTATTGTCGCTTTATTTCATCACAATTAAAAAATGATTAAGGAAACATAAAATATATATAAGGTTAATTTTGAATGGAAAATTTGTATCTGTTTTGTTTGTTCAACAGCCACAGGTGTAATTCTATTAAAATTATGCAGTGCAAATATTTGATAATAATCCCCAAAATAAAATTGCTAATTAGCCCAATAGATTTATAATAAAGGCGCAGGAATCTGCACTTTTTTTTTGTAACCTAAATGAGTTGATTATATTGAATACTTAGAAGCATCCCGAAATATTTTATCTCTACTTTATATGAATTTCATTTCATCTTAAACAGATCGCTTTCTATGTGAATGTAGATTTGCTTTGCAAGAACATATAAGCGCATATAGAAAAAACATAAAAATTCTAAATTGAAATTTGTAAAAAATTAAAAGATTGAATATGAAAAAAGCTATTTACTCTTTGACCATAATCCCTCTTTTGTTTTTATCCCTTAAGGTGAGAGGGAATTATTCAATTGCAGTCAAGATTACTAAATGTATTATTCTTGCATTTATAATTGTTGTTTCATCTACTTGTATGATATTTTCTCAAACAACCGGTGATTATAGATCTGCAATTTCTGGTAGTTGGGGTACAAGAACCAACTGGCAGCGCTGGAATGGAATAACCTGGGTTACTCCCACTGCTTTGCAAGGTGCTCCCACCAGTGCTTCTGGTGTAATTACTATACTAAACTCCCACAATATGACTGTTGCCGCAAACGTTACTGTAGATCAGGTTGTAGTGAATACCGGAGGAACAATAACCATTAATGCTACAAGGATATTTGCAGTTGCAAATGGAACAGGCACTGATCTTATGAACAATGGTACAATCACCAATAACGGAACAATTCAGGTAAATGGGGCATTAATAAATAATGGCTCCTATAACGAAAATTACTGGACATACACTAATAACGCTGCCGCAATAATTACAAATAATTCAGGAAAAACTTTTACAGTAAGTTCTTCAGGCCAAATGTCGGTTGCCACTTCGGGCTCTTCTTTTACGAATAATGGTACTTATTTAAATAACGGTGTTACACTAATACAAAACAACGGAACTTATAATAATAATAGTTTATATAATGAAGGGTATAATACTTCAGTGGGTTATACTACAAGTGGTACTTTTAATAATAATACAGGATCCATTTTTAATGTGATTTCAACATCAGCCACTACAGGTGGCCAGCTATATATCGGATATAATACTACTGGTACCTTTAATAATTTGGGGACTTTAACAAACAATTGTCCAGATGCTACATATCATGGTATTGCAGTCAATCAGGGGACTTTAACAAATTCCGGAACATTTACCAACAACGGTGGTGCATATATATATATTAATAATTATGGATTAATAACTACCTCATTAGGGTATGCAATTACCAACAACGGAAATTTAATTTGTAATGGAGGTGGATCAACATATGTAAACAGTTGGGATGGCTATGGATTAAGTATCAATGGGGGTACCCTGGTTAACAATGGGTCCATAGAAATCCAGGAGTATGGAGTAATAATTTTATACACATCAGGTTCTTTAATTACAAATAACGCAAGTGGTGTAATTACAAATTATGGAGGAAGTTATTATTCCCTGAATATTGGAGGACTTCAATCATATTATGGTGGTATTTATCAATACACGAATAGAAGTACCTTAACAAATTATGGGACCATAATAAACAAAGATGCATCGGGTTATTATGCATGGGACTTCAACGGTGATTATTACCGGGGGTTGCTGTCGTTAAACAATTTTAATAATTACGGTATATGCAATAATAACAATGATTATGGCAATAATACTTCTGTAGTATCTATGAGCTCCGGTACTTTTAATAATTATTCTTCCGGTGTGTTAAATAATTCAGGCAATGTTTGCATTGGTGCAATAACAGGGGGGAATCCCTCTTCTCAAATTGTGATGAATTCAGGCATGTATAATGAAAACTGGGCCACTATTGTAGATGATGGCTCCACTTTTACCAATGCTTCAGCAGCAAATGTAAACATAAGTATTGATGGTAGTCTACGATTTTGTGTTGCAGCAGGCAGCGGTACGCAGGGTATAAATAATGGCACTATTGAAAATTTAGGATCAGGAGCAGCTCCCTGGGCAGGAATAACTACTGATGCAAATACCGCATTTACAAACAATAATTGGGTGATTGATAAAGGAACTATAATTAACAATGGTAGCATTACAAATAATAACCTTTTCGATTATTACATGACCAAGGGATCAATTTCCGGAACAAAAGATTTTGTGTATGGAACAGCCGGAATATTATTATATCATGGCTCAATAGCACAAACTACCAGCCACTGGGAATTCCCATCCGCAGGGGTACCATATGTAACAGTGAACAACAGCAATGTAAGCGGACTTACGCTTGATGCCAGCAAATTAGTTATAGGATCAGCTGCACCAATTCTTACATTGACAAATGGCCCGGTAAACCTGAACAGCAACAAACTTACTATACAGAATTCAGCTACAAATGCAATTGTCAGAACCTCCGGATATATTTTAAGTAATTCGCTCGATCAGGGCTTTAACAGCATATTGCAATGGAATACTGATAAGGTAATCGGTTATTTTGAATTTCCATTTGGTGTGGATGCTTCCACTTATATTCCTTTAGGTTTTAACGTGAAGAGCGGGGGAGCAGGCAATGTCGCTATTTCAACTTATCGTGCAGGAGTTTCCGCAACAAATGCAACAACTGTTTATACCAATCGGCCTACTATCGTTAATAATCTTGATGGATATGCGGGCAATGGGAATCCTGGGAATGCTGAGAATATTGTAAAGCGTTTTTGGAAAATTGAACCATCCAGTCAGGGTGTAGTAGATTTAACTTTTACATATCCTGAAGAAGAAATTCCGATAACAGGAGAAGAAGCAAACTCCATGGTTGCTCAACGATTCAATATATCGACAAATCTCTGGGATCCTCCTTTGCCCGGGCAAATAGGCAATACAACAACCAATACAGTTAAGGTTAGTGGAGTAGTAAATTTTTCACCATGGGCGATTTCGAAAAAGGGTCAACCTTTACCAGTAGTATTTTTGAATTATGAAGCAAAATATATTAATGGTAAAGTAGAGATTTTGTGGTCAACAGTATCAGAAACAAACAATGATTTTTTCACAGTTGAAAAATCGAAATATCTGACAGACATATCGATTGTTGGGACAGTAGCAGGCTCAGGCAACAGTAATGACATATTAAATTATGCCGTTACCGATAAGAATCCTGGTGTTGGAACAGAATATTATCGTATAAGGCAGACAGATTATGATGGATCATTTTTTGTCACGGATTGGATGACAGTTGAAGTTCCAATAAACAATGCAATTGGAGTTTCTGTTGATAATTCATTAAGTCAAATCAATATTTCATTTGGCAATAATATTTCTTCAAATTTTGAAATTAGTGTATATGATTTAGTTGGCCATTGTATTTATAGTGTTAAAAGGCCTTCAGATGGAGAATCAACTATTGCAATTGATATGACCGATCACGCAAAGGGAATTTACTTTGTAAATATTTCTTCAGAGAATTACAAAATTTCAAAAAAAGTGGTGATTGAATAAGTTTCTAATATTAACTTTATATGAAATATGAGCATAATATACCAGTAATGGACCCAATTGAGCTTAGAGAATTAAAACATATTGTTAAAAATTACTCTAACAAAAAAAAAGTTTCAGGATATCGTGTCGATTCACCTTCGGATATTTCGATTGCAGTGTTTGAACTTGCAAAAAGGAAAATAATTGAACCAGTTGCTAAGAATGGATCATTTATTTATATGCGTCCGGCAAAAGATTTTTTCATGAAATTGTCGAAGATTGAAAAATTGCAATTCGAAGTACCATATGATGATCTTGAAACTTGGTAAGTTCATTTTGAATAAATGAGATTATATTGAATTCAATATAATCTCAGAGTGAATTGTATTTAATAAATTCATTTCATAATATTCTCAGCAATTGAAATGAATTTGCTAAGATTTAAATAAGGCCCCTCCAATATAGTTTAAATTTATTTTAGCTCATACGTTCATAATTTTTATTAATAAATTCTAAAAAAAAGATACAATGGTGTTTGTGCGAACCCATATTTCTGTATTTGTAAAATTGCTTGTCTGATAAGGCTTCTGGTGCCCCTAAACTTTATAATATCTTTATTTCATATTAATATTTATCTAATCAAAAAGTAAGATGGTTGAGCTTAATTTTGATATAGATAGTCAATAGTTTTAAATTTCAAAAAAGTTCGTAGTTAAATGACTTGATAAAATCGATAATGAGATGGGGAAAACAAAAATGATTTTTATATTAATAACTTAAAACCTTTAATGATGGAACTGATAGAGCTTAGAGAATTAAAGCACATTGTTGCTAATTTCTCATTCAGAAAAAAAGCGTCAGGATATCGGATCGAATCGCAATCTGTTATCAGCAAAGCACTTTATGAACTGGTAAAAAGGAATGTTATAGAACCAGCTGGTACGAAGGGATTTTTTATTTATATGCGCCCGGTAAAAAACTTTATTATGAAATTATCTGATTTTGAAAAACAGCAATTAGGCATTGAATTCCAATGATTATACAAATATATTTTTTGAATTTAATTAGTGTGAAAATATAGTATTGGAAAATACATATTAGTGCAGTTAAGCAAAGTAATAATTATTTTTTCATTCGCTGAATTTTAAATTTTTCAAAGTTTTTTTTTGTAATTCTTGTCTAATGAATTTATTTTAAAAAAATAATGACCTAAAAAATATCAAATTTTTTGCGAAATATGCTCTCGCATTTTAACAAAAAATTCCAACGATGTCATAAATAATATTCAGTAGAATGCCTACTGTCATGTCGAAATAGCATAGCAAATAATGTCTTGCTCTACTTCTGCTTTCCTGTTTATATAATCTTTATTACATATTAATTTCTCTATAATCAAAAGTCATTATGGTTGAACTTAAATTTGGCTGGGTCATTCAATTATTATGGAATGATTGTAAAATGAGATAAAATTCATGCAATGAAATCAGCAATTAAAAAAACAAAATAAGAAATAGTTGTAAAAAAAAACATAAAAAACTATTACTATGAAAAAGCAACTACAAAATTTTAAGCAAAAGGGCTCATTCATGCAGGATACTGCATTTAATTTAATGAACCTGGCAAAAGCAATCTGCTCAGTATTGATTTTGCTTGTGCTTTCAGTTACGGGAATATATGCCCAGGACTGTAAAGTATTTATTACGGCTGAAAACAATATTGAATCAGTAAACAGCGATGGAAGAACATATTTCATGGAATTGCAAAATTCAGGCAGTCAGGATTTGAGCCTGCTGCTATCAGTAGTGAACAACAATTCTTATGTGAATCCGGATCAATCATCAGGTACTTCCAATGTGAACTTAAATGCTCAGTTAGTGACAATCGACAAACAACCTATTGTTGGGAACATTTTGTTGAAGCCAAATGAGGTTTATAAGTTTTTGGTTTTGGTTACTGTTCCTGCGGGAACGCTTGTTGATCATTGGAACTGCAGTGAAGTGAAAGCAATTTCGGACCAATGCCCCGATCTTTCATTTTCTCTGATTCTGAATACGTACATACCCAGTCCTGGAGAATAATGAACTTATTTATTTTATTCTATGGTTTGAAAAAGATAATACTAAAACATACAGCTATGAAACGAAATATTTCAAACACACGGTTTATATGTCGTTATACAAAAAGAATTTTCTTTTTGTTTTCATTGCTTATTGCAGCAAATACGACATTAGGACAGATATCAATAAGTAAGACAGTTGTTCCCAAAAGTATCTGTAATCAGTTTGATGTTACCCTGAGCATTACAGGAACACCTCCTGCAAAACCTATTGATGTAATCTTAGTAATTGACAATTCAGGCAGCATGGGTAATGGCAGTCCATCTTCAATGTATTACGCCAAACAAGCCGCTCTTAATTTTATGCGAAAGGTATATAGTGCAACTAACAGTGATCAAAACAGAGTTGGGATAGTAAGCTATTCTAATTATGGTGTTGAAGAAATTCAATTATCATATCCATCTGATTCAACAACTGTAAAAAATAAGATTAACGCCCTTGTTGCGACAAATTATACAAACATTGCAGATGGTTTTTATCAGGCAGCAAAAGAAATGCATAGCAGAGGGAGAACAGACTGCGATGTGCTTCATTCAATAGTCCTTCTTACAGATGGTGTTGCAAATCAGGGTAACACCTATAATAGTGCAAATGATCGATATCAAGGCTCCTGCAGTGAGACTTATCCGACTGTTGCAAATGCTTGTACAAATATGGCTATCACCCAGGGGCAAGCTGCCTGGACATTTATAGTCGGAGGCGTAACTTATAATACGAAAGTTACTACAGTTGGCTTATTTGGTGGACTCAATAGCTATCCTGCTTCAAAAACATTAGCACAAAGCGTACTGAATTCAGCACAGAATGCGGGTTTTTATCAGACAGATGCAGCTGCAGATCTTAACGGGATTTACAACCAGATATTTTTGCAATTACTATGGGCAGCGAAGGCTATTCCTGGAGTGCCGATGGTTAGTGATACTATTACACCTGGCTTTGCATTTATTCCGGGAACACTCACCACTTCCAAAGGAACTGCAACAGTTAATAATCAGATAATCACCTGGCCGTTGGATTTTGTAAATAATGAAACAGTATCATTAAACTATTCTTTAGAAGCAAATACTCAGTTTGTTTGCGGAAATCAAAATTCGAGTAAATCATGGATGACTTATGAAGATGTAACATGCACTCACAGGGCAATTATGTTTACACCACCTACGATTTGTGTTCCATGCCCGAAGATAACACCCATTAGTGTTGTTCAGCAGAATTGCACTCAAACAATACATTATGAGGGTACATTGACAGATGAAGGAGCAGTATGTCATCCGAGCCATTCATATTTATGGACTTTTAAGATAGATGGAGTTGAAGTTGGAACCGCGCAGGGTTTGTCAGGTACTTTTTGGATCCCTAATCAATATTTTACCGAGTCCTGCAATAAAAAATTAACAGGTATATTAAACTATATTTCGGGATCCGGATGTACAATGAATTTGGGAGCATCACAAGAAATTACGTTGCGTATCGTGACATCCATTCCAATCGTGCCTTTTAACGGAGCTTCTACAGTGCAATGTATTGCTGCAGCAACAGAACCTACACCTCCTGTTATCTATGATATTTGCGGGATTCAAATACCGTATCAGCTCTCAATAACTGATGTGCCAGCTACATTGACTTGTGAAGGTACAAGAACATACAATTATGTTTATACAAATTGCGCCGGACTAAGTGCAACCTGGAAATATATTTATACTATTGACCGTACAACAATTCCTGGTATTGTGGGCGAAGTTGTTCCCACATCAAGCACAATAGCATGTATTGATTTAGCCACAGCTCCTACAACATTTCCTGTTGTAAAAGATGCTTGCGGAAATATACTCACCCCGGGCATTCCTACTGTTGGTGGCACTTACACCAATTGCGAGGGGACCAGAACTTATACTTATACTTATACTGACTGCTCAGGTCTTACATACAGTTGGGAATATACTTATACAATAGATCGAGATGATTTCACCTTGCCAACAAATGGAAGTTTAGCAGTAGCGTGCGTTTCAGAAATAGCACTGCCTACTCCTCCTGCTGTTAATGACAACTGCGGAAATGTTATTAATCCTACAGGCCCTGTTATTTCAGGTAATCCGGTTTGTCAGGGTACAAAAACATATACATGGACATATGCAGATTGTGAAGGGAATACTCATGACTGGAGTTTTGTATATAAATTAAAAGATACTATTGCTCCAATTCTTTCAGGGATACTTCCTGAAGGAGAAGACAACATGGACATATGCCTTGCCAGTGTTCCCGTTGGTCCGTCAGCAAATGATATCAAATCACTTTATACTGACAATTGCGGAGGTGCTGTTACAGTAACGAAGACAGCAACACCATCAGGCAATGATTGCAACTGGAGTCTTACTTATTCTTATGAAGTGAAAGATGCCTGTGGAAATATTGTTAGTCCTTTACCAACGATTATTTATAGTGGTGGAGATAAGACGAACCCTGTTATAGTATGTCCAGTTGTTCCTCCAAGTGTATGGCCGAATTCCGGACCAAATTTTATTCAATCAGGTTCCTCTTGGGATGCAACAGCCACTGATAATTGTTCAATACCTTCAATATTATTCACATTGTCAGGTGCCACTATCAGTCCTAATAATTTATCCACATTAGATGGTGTTACATTTAATTATGGTTCTACATTGGTTACTTGGACAGCAACAGATGCTTGTGGCAATAAGAGTTCGTGCAGCATAACAATAAATGTAATGGATAATACTCCTCCTTTAATAAGTTGTCCCCAGACAATTTCAGTATCATGCAGTGAACAGATTCCTGCTGCCTATGCAACATTAGTGCAATTTATCGCGGCCGGTGGTTCTGTTTCAGATAATGTTGGAATAGATATACTTTCATTTAAACTTTTAAGTGAGAGCACAAATGGACTGAGATGTCCTGAAACTATTATTAGGTATTATCAGATAGCAGATATTATTGGAAATAATACAACCTGTTCACAGTTAATAATCATAAGCGATACAGTTGCGCCAGTATTTACGCCATTACCGCAACTATCTACAATCAACTGTCCTGCAGAACCAGCATTTGCTCAGGCTAAAGCCACTGACAATTGCATCGGGGCAATTTCATTAACATACAATGATGTTAAGATTGACGGACAGTGCGCTGGATCATATAGTGTGACCAGAACATGGACCGCAACTGATGTCTGCGGAAATTCATCAACGGCTTCACAGACGATCAATATACAGGATGTAACGGCTCCTGTCATTGCAGCATTGCCTGAACCGTCAACCATTTCCTGTCCTGATTCACCAGTGTTTGCGCAGGCTGAAGCAACTGACGAATGCGGCAGTGCATTTACATTAACCTATGATGATGTGAGAACAAAAGGACAATGCAGAGGATCGTACATCATGACGCGTACCTGGACAGCAACAGATGCCTGCGGGAATAGTTCACAGGCTTCCCAGATTATAAATGTTCAGGATATTTTCGCACCAGTTATATCACATCTGCCTGAAACAACTACAATCGATTGTCCGGCTACACCAGTTTTTGCACAGGCCACAGCAGTCGATGAATGTCATAGCGGATTTGAATTAACATTTAGTGATGTTACTACAAACGGAGAATGTGCTGGATCATATAGTATAACCAGAACCTGGACTGCAATTGATGCGTGTGGTAATTCATCAACTGCGACTCAGACAATAATTGTTCAGGATACTACTCCTCCTAAAATAGTGTGTCCTGCAAATATTATTGTAAACAATGATATGGGAATGAATGGTGCAAATATTATTGTTCAGCAACCTACCTATGAAGAATCCTGCAGCTCAGTATTATTAACCAACAGCTTTAATCATACTGACAATGCTTCCGGATTTTACCCGGTTGGTAATACAAATGTGGAATGGACAGCAACGGATGCCTGCGGAAATTATTCAAATTGCACTATGACAATTACAGTAATTGATAATGAACCGCCTGTTGTTATTTGTCCTGAAAATATAATTTCCTGTTCAACAGATTTCAGTTTAGGTTACCCTGAAGCAAGCGATAACAGCGGAATATTAAGCATTGTAAATGATGCACCTTCAATTTTCCCAATAGGGTTAACAACTATTGTTACCTGGACAATTACGGATATTCACGAAAATATTTCAATCTGTAAACAGGCCGTAACTATCTCCAACCTGTTGGTTTCAGCCGAGGGTTCTTCGCAGGTATCATGCCATAATGCGAGTGACGGTTCAATAACTGTATCAGCTTCGGGCGGCACAGGATATTATTTGTACAGCCTTGATGGTACTACTTTTGGACCATCAAATCAATTCAATGGTTTGCCTGAAGGAAGCTATAGCGTAACTGTAAAGGATTCTCTGGGATGTACAGCAATAACAAAAGTTCTAATAATTACCAATCCAGATCTGCTGGACGCAAGTGCAATGGGCAGTTCACAGGTCAGTTGCAATAATTCAAGCGACGGATTTATTTTTGCAAATGCCTCAGGAGGTACGGGCGATTATCTTTATTCATTAAATGGCGGTGCTTTTAGTTCATCTGCTGAATTTACCGGACTAGGCGCTGGAAGCTATGTTATCACAGTAAAGGATGAAAAAGGTTGTACTGATGATGCCGATGAAATCGTTATTGCAAACCCCGATTTGCTCGTGGCTACTGCTACAGGAAGTGCTCAGGTAAAATGTAACAATTCCAGCGATGGATTTATTCACGTTAGTGTAATCGGTGGTACCGGTGATTACACCTACTCCCTGAATGGTGGTTCTTTTGGCACATCTGGTGAATTTACCGGGTTACTTTCAGGAACCTATATTGTAACTGTTAAAGATGAAAATGGATGTACCGCTGTTACTGATGCGTTTGTCATTGATAATCCTGATCTGCTTATTGCGATTGCGGCAGGAAGTGCACAGGTTAGCTGTCACGATGGAAGTGATGGAATCATAGATGTAAATGTTACTGGTGGTACAGATGCTTACAGCTACTCCTTAAATGGCGGCGCATTTGGTCCAACAGGTGAGTTTACCGGATTATCAGCTGGAAGTTATTTCATCACTGTAATGGATAAAAACAAATGTATTGCTACCACAGATTTTACTATAGAAAATCCACCAGCAATAGCCATTACTACTAATTCGAATTCACAGGTAAGCTGCAATAATGGAAGCGATGGGGTTATTATTATTGCAGCGCAAGGTGGCACTGGAGATTATGCTTATGCACTCAATGAAGGTGGATTTCAGCTAAACCATGTGTTCACCAATCTACCGGCAGGGAATTATACTGTTCGTGTTATGGATGAAAATGGCTGTATTGCTGAATCTTCTGAAATCATTATCGAAAATCCAAATCCTATAACCGTAGGATCAAGTATTCTTTCAGGCAATTCCTGTTTTGGAGAAGCTGATGCAAGTGTAGCGGTCTATGCAAGTGGCGGAACATCTCCATATACTTATTCATTTGATGGTTCTGAACCTGCTGGTATCAGCGAGTTCACTCATCTCATTGCAGGAAGCCATGTCATCGTTGCCTATGATAAAAACGGTTGTATCGGTAACGGACATGTAAATATTGAATCTCAGACTGAATTACTGACTAGCGTTTTATCTTACGCTGATGCCAACTGTGTTGGCAAATCCGACGGTTCTGTGGAAGTTACAGGAATTGGTGGAGTTCCTCCTTATACGTACTCGTGGTCGACCGGTGCTGAAACTCCAAAGATCAGCGGACTTGACGCCGGTGCGTACATCGTTACAGTTACCGATGCCAACGGATGTATTTCAATAAATACTCAGACTGTAAAAGCCGGAATTACCAGCGAAGACATCGTCATCAACACAGCCTTCTCTCCAAACGGAGATGGTATAAACGATAAATGGACTATTCATAATCTTGATTTGTATCCCGATAATGAAGTTGTTGTTATCAACCGGTGGGGCAATGAGGTTTATAGCCAGAAAAGTTATCAGAGCAACTGGGACGGCAGCAACCTGACAGAAGGAACCTATTTCTACATCATAAAAGTTTCAATGTGTGGTGAATCAAGAGACTTCAAAGGTTATATTACTATTGTGCGATAATATTTGAAGAAACTATTAAAAACGAAAATCATGAAAAAGATACTTTTTATATTAGCAATATTAGCATCAACGAATGCTATTGCACAGCAGAACGCTCAATACCAACAGTATATTTTTAATGAACTTGTAATTAATCCGGCTTATGCTGGTACAAAGGAGTTCATAAACCTGAGCGCTATATACTCCAACCAATGGGCTGGACTCGAAGGTTCACCTTCAACTCAAACACTTGCGCTTGATGGCGCGTTATCCAACAGGGTCGGTCTGGGATTTCACGTGATCAATGACAAGATAGGTGCACAAAGCCAGCAAGCTTTTTTCTTAAGTTATGCTTACCGGATACCGGTTACAGAAAGACTCAATCTGTCATTAGGTATCGCCGCCGGGGCTTCCTTCTTTACTCTTGATGGAACTAAAATGCTCACTGATGACGGGGTTGTGGATCCTGCAGTTCCTGTATCCATGGAATATCAAACAAGGTTTGATACAAAAACAGGTTTGTTTTTATATAGCGACAGGTTTTATGCTGGATTTTCAGTGAGTGACCTGTTATCGAATGTGTTTTCCACTGAAGATTTGCTGATTGCAGCGCAGGCACGTCATTATTATCTTACTTCAGGTTATATCTTTGATCTGAGCCCAAAATTTAAATTTAAACCAAGTTTTTTAGTTAAAGAAGATTTCGAGTCACCAACCAATATCGATATCAGCTCGTTTTTTCTTTACAACGAAAGAGTATGGTTAGGGGCTACCGCTCGATTTGGTGCTAAAATATTTTCTGCTGATAATCTGGATAACTCATTAAGATTACGTGATGCCTATACTTTTATGATTGAGTATTACATTACAGAAAGGTTTAGAGCCGGATATGCTTTTACACAATCTGCAACTGCTTTGAAGAATTACCCGGGGCATGAAATTGCTCTTGGGTACTATTTCCCGAACAAGGTTGTTACAAAGATGAAAACACCACGTTATTTTTAATAACATTCAAAATTTTGAAGTCATGAAAGCAATAACGATTTTCTTCAGAAACCTGACACTCGTTTTAGTTGTTTGCTGTGTCTCTGTTGCCTATTCACAATCAACCCTGAAAAAGGCACAGGACCTGAAAAACAATTTCGAGTATCAAAAAGCAATTGATGAGTATACAAAATACTTTTCAACTAATAACGCAACTTCAGAAGACATGAGGGAATTGGTTGAATGTTATCACATGGTGAACGACCTTGTGTCTGCTGAAACCTGGTTGCAAAAAATTATCGCTTCAGATGATTGCATTCCTTCCGATGTCTGGAATTACGCATTGGCTTTAAAATCGGAAGCAAAGTATGATGAGGCAATAAGCCAGTTTACAAATTATTCTTTAATGGAAGGTGTAAACAGGAGTAGCGCTGCTAAACAAATTGAAGGGTGTATGCTGGCGCAGCAATGGATTAAGGATCCAACATTCTTTGATGTGGCGAATCAGGAAAACCTGAATACTGAATACTCAGAATTCGGATTAATTAAATTTGGCAGTGATTATATTATTACTTCCGATAGGATGATTGGTTCAGTAAATAAAAATGAACTCTTCGGCTGGACTGGAAAGCCTTATTTAAAATTGTATTCGACACCTTCATCAGGAAAAGCACTAGCTGTTAGCGGTTCGCTTGGTGAAAGCGGATTTTTGCCAATGGATCCGCTCAACAACAGCTACCACAATGGTCCGGGAATATATGATGCCAATAGTTCGGATTTCTTTTTTACACGTACAAAAATGGTGAAAATAAAAAAGACAGAAAATCCTGATCCTACCAGCTGGATAGAAAAACCGACTAGCTCAGATTATATTGACAGGCTTGAAATTTACACATCCAATTACTCATATGGTGTATGGTTACCGCCAGTTCCTTTTAAATACAATAATCCTGAAGAGTATTCTGTGGGGCATCCTGCTATTACTGCCGATGGGCAAACTCTATATTTTGCTTCAGATATGTCCGGAGGATATGGTGGTACTGATATTTATTACTGTGAAAAACTTTCCAATGGCGATTGGTCAAAACCTCTGAATGCCGGATCTGCAATTAATACTGAAGGAAAAGAGGTATTCCCATATATTGATGATGAAGGAACACTTTTCTTTTCTTCCGACGGTCATGCAGGAATGGGTGGACTTGATATTTTCAAATCAATCGGGCAAAAAAGTTCATGGTCAGAACCAGAAAATTTGAAGTACCCGATAAACAGTTCAAAGGATGATTTTTCAATCTATTTCACCGAACCAGGATTGACCGGTTTCCTGGCATCCAACAGAGATGGCGGCCAGGGCGATGATGATATTTACTCGTTTGAATTAAATCCACCGTCAAACATGATCCTTGCTGTTATAACAAAAGAAAAACTCGAGGACAATTCAATTGTTGATTTTCCAATGATCGATCTTTCGCTTACAAACAAAACATTGGAGACTATTGTCTCATATAAGACTGATAAGACAGGTCACTTGTATGTTGACTTGGACTGTCCGTCATCCTATGAGTTGAAGGGTGTGAAAGACGGATATTTTTCACAATCCAAATCCATAGAAACAAAATGTAAAACAAGGCATGATACAATATTTGTTGAAATGCTGTTTGAAAAAATTGTCATCAATAAGCCTATTGTGCTTAACAATATTTACTACGACTTTGATAAGTGGTATATCAGGCCTGATGCAGCAACAGAGCTGGATAAACTGGTAACCATTCTTAAACTTAATCCGGAAATTGATATAGAACTTGGCTCACATTGCGATAGCAGGGGAACTTATGAGTATAATGATGCGTTATCTCAGAAGAGGGCAGAATCAGCCGTAAACTATATTATTTCCAAGGGTATTGATGCATCACGTATTGCAGCTAAAGGCTATGGGAAACGTGTACTTTTAAATAAATGCAGTGAAAACGTTTCCTGTACCGAAGCTGAACATCAGCTAAACAGGCGTACTGAATTTAAAGTAACAAGTATCAAGAAAAACTAGCAACGTATCAATACCCATTTGAAAGTCTGAATCGCGGAAGCAATCGTAATTCAGACTTTCTTTTTAATATTTAAGTCTTATATTGACATTTCTTAACTACATTTTAATATAAAAAAATAATAAATTTTTATTTTTGTAGAAATAAAAAATCATCGTTAATTATGCTTACTTAGACCGTTTCAGAGTATTCAAAATTTGCTTGATGCTATCTTTAACTAAACTTCATTTAATCTTAATGAGTATTTTTTTTTATTAAAATATTTTTGTGTCAACAAGTATCTCTAAATCGATGAACTTGTTTTAAAATTATAAATAAGATTTTTTTAAAACTTAAAAAACGATGAATATACTTCTACTTACAAATAACGGGGAACAAGCGTCATTCATCAAATCAGGTCTTGAAGAAAATGATTGCAATGTGCAGGTGGCGTATGATACCTTTTTTGGAGAAAAGATGCTTGGTGAAAAAAAATACGATATCATAATTCTGGATGTCGAAATAGCAGAGTCAAATCATTTTGAATTATGCGAAAAAATTCGAAACATTTCTCCGGGGGCACATATTCTGATTCTTACAGGAGTGGATCGTATAGTAAACAATGTAGAAGGAATAAGCTACAGTTACACTGCTGATGATTACATTTTAAAGCCGGTTAATATGAATGAGCTTAAATTCAGAATAAATGTAATTGAAAAAAGAAATACGGAAGCAGCTAATAGTTCATGTTTGAAATTTTCAGATCTTGAAGTCGACACATCTTCAAAAACTGTAAGACGGCAGAATAAGGAAATTAAACTTACAGCCAGGGAATATAAACTATTGGAGTTACTATTACTGAACCAGGGAAGGGTTCTGGACAGGATGAAAATTGCAGAAAAAATCTGGGGCTTTAATATTAATGCAGGGATCAATGTAATAAATGTTCATGTAAATACACTTCGAAATAAAATTGACAAAGGTTTCACGCCAAAACTTATTCATACTTTAATTGGCTTTGGCTATGTGATGAGAGTGGGAGAGTAAACTCTTTAAATTTAATAATTGTTGTTTTAGTCATTCGGGTAAAGCGCAATTCAAATTTGATATTATAAAACAGCCTAATCAAACGAATTATGGCTGGCATTATTATTTGTGTTAATGGCAAATTAATTCTTGTTTAATCCATTCTTAATTTTGATTTTACCAATTCAGAATAATTTTACATCCGATAAAGCAGAATCGTTTTAGAGATTATTTTGAATTTATGATAATTAGAATCACACCTTTTTTCTTCTGGCATAGAAAATCAACGTCTTAATTACTTATTATGAAAAAAAATTATGATGATTGAAGTGATAAGGCATTCAAACAAAATGTTTTTTAATACAGATACGATATGAAAATCTTAATAATAGATGATGATATAAAAATGTGTTCTTTCATAAAGATGGGATTAAGTGAAATTGATTTCTTTTTAGATATGGCACATGATACTATTACAGGCGAAAAATTATTGCTCACAAAAAAATATGATGTAATCCTGTTAGATGTAATGTTACCTGGAGTAAACGGATTTGAATTTTGTAAAAAAATAAGAGGTTATAATATTACAACTCCTGTACTGATGCTCACTTCATTGGATTCAACCGAAGATATTGTAGAAGGATTTGGATGCGGTGCTGATGATTATCTGGAAAAACCCTTTAGCATCCATGTTTTGATTGCGAGAATAAAAGCATTAGACAGGAGAAATAAAAATAACATTATTAAACCGGTAATGGCTATTGCAAATTTAGAATTGAATACACTCACAAAAAAATTACAAAGAGACAATAAAACAATTTTGCTTACCGCCATTGAATACAAATTACTTGAACTCTTTCTTGCAAACCAGGGTAAAGTCTTGGACAGAACCGAAATCGGCGAAAGGGTCTGGGGCCATTCCTTTAATACAGGTTCAAACTTTATTGATGTTCATATAAACTCACTTCGAAATAAAATTGATAAGGATTTTACTCCAAAACTCATTCATACAGTTGTTGGGTTTGGATATGTAATGAAAGATAGTGAATAAAAAAAATCCGGACACTTGACTGATGTCCGGAATTATAATAATTATCGAATTTCAACTTTCATATTGGCACAACAAGAATTGGAATATTTGATTTCCTGATAAGGCATGATGTTGTGGATTCGATAAGCGCATTATACAGGAAACTGTGTTTATGCGATCCTATTATAATAAGGTCAATCTTCAGCTTGATTGCTTCATCAAGAATTATTTTCACTGTTGGCCCTTCAATCAGTAATCCTTCGGACTCAATACCTGCCTTAATTAACATGTTGGAATATTCCTGAACTATCTTATGCTCACTTTTTAGTTCCTTAGCTCTCTCAGTTCTTAAGTTCATGTATTGAACTCCATATTGAAAACTTTCGGGATAGCCTACCACCTCTGTCTGATGCTCCACAATGTGTATGATCCAGACTTTTGAGTCGAATTTTTTTGCAATTTGTTTTGCATTGTCTAGAAGATTTTTTGTTTTTTCCTCAAAATCGATTGCTACCAGTATATTTTTCATAATTTCTATTTTAAACTGATTAAAAGATTTATGGATTTTTTGCAAAAAATAAATTACATTTTCTTTACTAATTTTGAAAGGGGATTGTATGATGAATTAAATCAATCAAGTAGTTCCCCTATGAAATTATTATATAATATCCTTATCATATAACTTACCTTTTCCTGCAGCTTGTTTTATCTCGTTTTCTGCTTTGGTCCAGTCATCAATTTCATTGCCTGATTCCATACCACGCAGAAGATATATTTCATAGGCTCTTTTACGAATTACCTCCTCAGTGACTTTATTTTTATCTCTTGAAATTTTTATTCTACTGTCATTTTTTCTTAATGATACTGTTTTCTTCGTCTTTGATTCTTTTGTTGTCGTTGCCATATAAATTGTCTTAAATAAATATTATTTGATTTTAATTCTAGATACTCATGCCTGCAAAAGTAAACCTGATTTAAACGAATTAAATTAAGAAACAATTAAGGACGCATTAAAATTTCATGAACAATATGTGGAAATCCATTTTCTTAATAATTAATCTGTCATGGTTGTTAATAAAGCCTTACGACTACTATATTCATTACATTAATAATATGCTGAAGGAATGATTTTAATTTCTTTGAATTTAGTAAAATACTCTTCGTATTAATGCTTTCTTAATGTGAAGCTAATACGGTTTTAATAGTATCTGTTTATCTGTGGAATATATTTGTCACATATTAATTATTGATTAATTGATTCGGACAATTTGCTTTAAAAATTTAATTTGAACCAAACCTAAATAGTATGAAGATGAAGAAAATATTGATTGCACTGGATTATGATCCATCAGCACAAAGTATTGCAGAAGTTGGTTATTCTTTGGCCAGGACAATGGATGCTGAAGTTATTTTGCTTCATGTTATATCAGATTCAGTTATTTATACATCTCCTGGACATGTTACAATTGTTGGATTTGCAGGCTGTATGGAAGCTGGCACAACAGCATTACAGGAGGATTGCAAAGATGAGCTGAAAAAAGCAGCCAATCAGTTTCTCGATAAATCGAAGCAACATCTGTGCGATGAAGCTATTAAGACAATTGTAAAAGATGGCGACTGTGCTGAGACAATTTTAAAGACTGCAGCAGAAGTACAGGCTGACATAATTGTGTTGGGCTCACATAGTAAGAAAATATTAGAGAAAACAATAGCTGGGAGTATTATCGAAGCTGTTTTGCGGCATTCTTCAATACCACTTTTTATTATTCCGCTAAAGAAAACTATTAAGTGAATTTATTGAATATAGTATAAAATGCTTTATACTTAAGCATAGGAGAGTAATACAAAATTATCAATTTACATTAATCAATTTAATATGCCGACAGAATTTTATAAAAAAATAATCCCTGGTGAAAAAATTATTTTTATTGTTGATGATGATGATGTGTATTCAAAAGCTTTAAAAGCATTTATACAACATCGTTTCCCCGACATGAAAGATGTAAAAAGTTTCAGCACTGGAGAGTTATGTTTGCTGGAAATGCACATGAATCCTGGTATCGTTATTATGGATTATTTTTTGAACTCCAAAAACGAGGATGCAAATAGCGGACTTGAAATAATAAAACGAATAAAAACACACCGACCCCAAACCAACATTATTATGTTGAGCATTCAGAAAAACAGCAATGTTATTTTAGATGCAATAAAAAAATATAACTGCATTTATGTGCCAAAAGATTCGGAATCATTTAACAAAATAGAGATGATCATTAAGAATATTTATTATAGCGAAAACACTTTGCATGAGCCATGGAACTAAATATATCATAATTGCATGTTTTTTAAATATTAGTTGAATTAATTACATCCAATAAAATAATATAAGTTTCAATAAAAACTCACAATCATGAGCGCAAAAAAGCATGTTAACGTTTTTATTGTTGAAGACAACGAGGTGTATGCAAAAATACTACAGGGGTTTATCATAACGCATTTTCCTGAGGTGAAAACAAAAATTTTCTCTGTTGGTGAAACCTGTTTAATGGAGCTGCATCATAATCCAAACATTGTAATCATGGATTATTATCTAAACTCAAAATACGGGGAAGCTCAAAACGGACTTGAAATTATAAAGCGAATAAAAGACCACGATCTGAAAACAAATATTATTGTATTGAGTGCTCAGGATAAATACAATGTGGTTCTGGAAGCCATCAAACAGTATAATTGCTTCTATGTTCAAAAAGGTGAGGAAGCGTTTAATAAGCTTGAACATCTCATTAATAATTTTATTTTACTTGGACAGTCCGTTCAGGGAAGTGCATAATTTAAGTTATGTCATACTTGTATAAGTAAATATAGAAATATCAGCGATAATTAATTTTATTATGCAAAGCATTACGAAAAAAATCCAATCATGAGAAAAAAAACTGTTAAGGTGAAAAGCGAGAAACAATCACAGCTGCAGAATCAATCTTCTGATGATGGTTGTGTTAAGGAAAAAAGAGAATTACAATATGCTCATAGCCTGATAGAAGCCAGTTTAGATCCGTTTATTATAATTAATTCTGAAGGAATAATAACAGATGTGAACAAAGCCAGTGTAAAAATTTGTGGTGTTCCCCGTGAAAAGCTTATTGGCTCAGAATTTCAAATATATTTTACAGAACCTGAAAAAGCGCATACCTGTTATATGCTGATATTTGAAACAGGTTTAATCTCAGATTATCCACTCACCTTTAAAGATAGTAAGGGAAAATTAACGGATGTACTGGTAAATGCTTCAGTTTATCTTGATGAAAATGGAAATGTGCTTGGTGCATTTGCCGCGGCCCGCGATATTACAAAACAAAGGGCCGAAGAAAAACAGATGCAGAAAATGCAAGCGTATACAAGGATGATGATTGAAACTTCCCTTGATCCCCAGATTATAAAAGGTCCTGATAGAATTATTACCGACGTAAATGAAGCTACAGTTAAGATTACTGGAGTTCCCCGCGAAAAAATAATCGGAACTCATTTTTCAAACTATTTCACAGAACCACGTAATGCCGAAAAAGCTTACCAGGTAGCGCTTTCAAAAGGATCAGTAAAAAATTATCCCTTAGCAATCAAACACATTTCAGGTAAAATTACTGAAGTACTTTATAATATTACCGTTTGCAAGGATGAGTCAGGTAATGTACTATACGTATTTGCTGTTGCCAGGGATATTTCGGAATTGAAACAAAAAGAACATAAAATCAGGGAAACAAACGAATTAATTGATTCGGTTCTTGAAAATATTCCCAATATGGTATTTGTAAAGGAAGTAAAAGAACTTCGTTATGTGCTGTTCAATAAAGCAGGTGAAGCATTACTTGGCTTTACAAAACAGGATGTAATTGGCAAAAACGATTATGATTTGTATCCAAAAGAACAAGCTGATTTTTTTGCAAAAAGTGACCGTGCAGCAATCAGTAAAAAAGAACTTCTTAATATACCTGAAGAATCCATATTTACCAAAAGTGGCAACCGCTGGCTTCATACCAAGAAAATAACAATATCCGATGAAAATAATAACCCGGTTTATTTGTTGGGAATATCAGAGGATATAACCGAACGGAAAAAATTGGAAAGAGAAGTTGCCGACAGAGAGAAAGAGGAAGTGCGGTTGGAGGAATTGGAAAAATTCAGAAAATTAACTGTAGGCAGAGAATTGAAAATGATAGAATTGAAAAAAGAAATTGAAGAAATGAAATGTAAAGTTCAAAGTCTTAAAAGAATTAAAGGTATAGAATGAAAAAGTATTCCCAGCAAAATATCTTTACTGATAAAGATTTCGTAAAAATTCAAAAAACATTTTCTGATGACTCTTTCATAGAGTCAGCAAATGCTGAAATTGTTGATGAAGAACGTAATGAATTTACTGATACTGAAAGAGCATTATTAAATATTCTGGATGATTATTTAATTGAAAAAGCAGAAATGGGAAAAACCCAGGTTGCACTTTTAAATATTCTGGATGATTACAGTGAAGACAAAAGAAAAATGGAAATGCTCAATTTCGATTTAACAACTGCAAATGGTAAATTGAAGCATTTTGCCTATGTAGCTTCCCACGATCTGCAAGAGCCATTAAGAATGGTATCAAGTTTTACACAATTGCTTGAAAAGAAATATAAAGATAAGTTAGATCAGGACGCAAATGATTATATTAAATATGCTGTAGACGGGGCAGCGCGAATGCAAAAATTAATAAATGATTTGCTGTTATACTCAAGAATAACTACAAGGGGCAAAGAGTTTGAAGAAGTCGATACTGTGAAAGTATTTGATCAGGCTCTTCTGAATCTTCAGCAACAGATAACGGAGTCAGGTGCACTGATTACAACTGAAGGATTGCCGGTATTAAAAGCTGATGAATTTCAGCTGGTGCAGCTTTTTCAAAATCTGATAGGGAATGCACTTAAATATAAGAAAAAATCAGAGTTACCAAAAATTCACGTGTCATGCATCCTGAAGGATGATGTTTACGAATTCTCGGTTAGCGACAATGGAATTGGAATAGATATGCAATACCACGATAAAATCTTTATTATATTTCAGCGCTTGCATACAAAAGAAGAGTATTCAGGAACAGGTATTGGGCTTGCCATATGCAAGCACATAGCTGAGAGGCATAAAGGAAGAATATGGTTTGAATCAAAAGAAAATGAAGGAACAACTTTTTATTTCACTATACAAAAACTATGAGGACTGAATTATGGAAAATAAAAAACTTTTTGTCATTCTATTAGTAGAAGACAATCCCGGTGATGTTAGGCTGATAAAAGAAGCATTAAAAGGCAGCAAGTGGATAAGCGAAATCCGCGTTGTAAGCGATGGGGTGGAAGCAAGTGATTTCCTGTTTAAAAGGGAAAATTATAAAAATGTGCAGGCTCCTGATCTGATAATTCTTGATATAAATCTTCCGAAAAAGGATGGAATGGAATTGCTAACAGAAATCAGAGAAGACGATAAACTTAAAGATATTCCAGTAGTGATGCTTACATCTTCAAAAGCTGAAGAAGATATTTTAAAAACGTATAAGCTTCATGCAAACCGCTATATTACCAAGCCAGTCGATTTTGATAATTTTATTCAGAAGGTTCAGTCTATTGAAGATTTAATAAAGAATTTGGTGTAAATCGGAGTTAAATTTCGGTTTTATATTTTTATATCAGGAGAAACTATTTTGGAAAATTTCAAATTTGTTGATATCCTATTGGTAGAGGACAACCCGGGTGACATAAGGCTTACACAGGAATCGTTGAGAGAAAGTATTCTGATAAATAAAATTCATGTTGTAACTGATGGGATTGAAGCGAGCGACTTTCTTTTTAAAAGAGAAAAATATAAAAATGCGCCCATGCCTGATTTAATTATTCTTGATTTAAACCTCCCGAAGAAGGATGGAACGGCTTTGCTAACAGAGATTAAAGAAGACTCTACTCTTAAAAGGATTCCTGTGGTTATTCTAACATCCTCAAAAGCAGAAGAAGATATACTGAAAGCTTATAATCATCATGCAAACTGCTATATTACAAAACCAATGGATCTTGATAAATTCACAAAAGTTGTTTCGTTAATTGAATATTTCTGGCTTTCTGTTGTAACGCTTCCTAAATAATTTATTTAATTTATTATTAAATGAAGACGATAAATATTCTTCTGATTGAAGATAACACTGGTGATATTCGATTGATTAATGAAATGCTGAAGGAAATCAGGTATTTTAAACACAATCTGATTTCGGTGGTAACATTGAAAGATGCTATTGAGCAGGTTCAAAAAGAAAATTTTGATATCATATTGCTTGATCTAAATCTGCCTGACAGTAATGGATATCAGACTTTCAGTTCTGTTTTTAAAAATTCCAGGAAAGTTCCTTTAATAATTTTAAGCGGTCTCGAAGATGTTGAACTGTCGTTTACACTTATTCATGAGGGGGCACAGGAGTACCTGTTCAAACAGGATCTGAATGCAGTTACACTTATTAAGGCTATTCAATATTCAATAGAACGTAACCAGATTGAAAAAAACCTGATAGAGGCCAAAGAGAGGGCCGAAGAATTAAAAAATGTAAAAGAAGAATTTCTCGCCAATATGAGTCATGAGATACGTACTCCAATGAACGCTATAATTGGTTATACCCGTTTGCTCGAAAATACCCAATTGACTGCCAAACAAAAAGACTGGCTGCAAGCTATCAAACTTTCGGGCGAAAACCTTCTGGTTATTATCAACGATATTCTTGACTTATCAAAAATTGAAGCTGGCAAACTTGAATTGGAGGAAAATCAAATCAATATACCTTATTTCCTTAATTTAATTTTTAAAACATTGAAAGTCGTAGCCGATGAAAAGGAAATCAGGTTTCGCTTTACGGTGGATAAAAAAATTCCGGCAATATTGCTGGGCGATGAAGTAAGGCTTAACCAGGCTCTTCAGAACCTTATTTCCAATGCAATAAAATTCACTAATAAGGGAGAGGTTAAAACAGAAGTTGTTCTGGAAAATGAAACAGACGAAAATGCAACTATTCGTTTCAGTGTTACTGATACGGGAATTGGTATACCTGATGATAAAATAAAACTTATTTTTGACAGCTTTACACAAGTCCGGGATAGAAGTATCCCCAGATCCGGTGGTACCGGGCTTGGATTGACCATTACAAAAAAAATTGTTGAAATGATGGGGGGCACTATATCTGCCACAAGTAAGTATAATGAAGGCAGTGTTTTTGTAATTGAACTTGCATTTAAAAAACCGAAAAAGTGGGAGAAAATTCAAAAGAAACAAGAAGTTAAAGTTCGGAAAATAAATACTGAAAGTCTTGTAAACCTTAATATACTAGTGGTAGAAGATAATCACTTAAATGCAAAATACATACTAAGTCTGTTTTCAGAATACGGTATGAAGGCAGATGTCGCAGAAAATGGGATAAATGCAATAGAAATGATAAAGGCAAAAAAATATGAAATTGTGCTGATGGATATTGAAATGCCTAAAATGAACGGATATCAGACTACAGCGGTTATCAGAAACGATTTGAAAATGAGTATTCCGATCATCGCAGTAACTGCTCATGCGATGTCGGGTGAAAAAGAAAAATGCTTAAAATCAGGCATGAGTGATTATATATCCAAACCTATAAAAGCTGAATATTTATTTGAAAAAATGATCAGTTTAACCAACCCGATAAAAACTGATAAGAAACAAAACAGTAAAGTGTCAGAAGAAAAACAAAATGCTGTTGAAGCAGAGTTATCGATTGATTCTGTTGAAACAGAAAGTGACTTGACTGCAGCAAAAGTGTTTGATTTAAATCTTCTCAACGCATCCTTCGGAGGAAAGAAGAATTTAGTTCTGGAAATAATTAATATTTTTTTAAAACAGGCGGAGTCTGATATTTCCAGATTAAATGAAGCTATTGATCTATTGGATTGTCCCAGAATCAGAGCAATTTCACATGGGATGAGATCAAGTTTTTCAATGATGGGAGCATTGAAAGTTGCTCCACTTCTTGAAGAAATGGAAAAGTTAGGAGAGGAAGCTAATGACCTAGATAAAATAAAATTACTGAAGGAATCCCTGAATATCAGATGTACACAGGTTATTGAGGCATTAAAAATAGAAAAATTAAATTATTCATAACCGATTCAATGTTATATTCCGATATCCATTTTATTCAACATCGAATTCTCATACAAAAGGATAGAAGTAATATACAGTGCAGGCTACAGCTGCAATAATTCCGATTATTACATATACCATTATTTCTCCTTTTTTAACGGATTTAATTTCCTGTCGGGATTGAATTACTTTAATAATATTGGTAATGGTATTTTGAACACGGAAAAAAGCAACATCATTTTTTGTAAGATAATTATATGCTCCATAAATCATTGAGTTGACAGCAACCTGTATTTTATCCTGAACTGATAACATTATTACTTCAATCTCAGGATCGAGAACTTTAATTTTTTTCAGAATCTCAAGACCATTTTGCGCATTAGGATTCTGGCTGTTTAAAAAATAATCCAGGATGACAATAGCTGGTTTCATTTCCAGATTTGAAAGGCAGTCCTCTCCGCTTGAAAACGTATAAATTTCAAACTTAATGTTTAAATGTTCTTTTAGGTGGAGTTCTAAGGTCTTTGCAAATACCTGATCATCATCTACCAAAAAAATGACATATGGTTTCTGTGTTGCCATGTTTATATGTTTTAAAATGTTAGAATTAATTATTGCAATTTTGTTTCAAATAAGTTTATCTCCTTTCAAAATATTTTATCTAATTCCATAACTCATAAGCAGGGGCGGATTCACTATTAATAATTTCACTAATGAACTGCTCTATTTTTGTGAATGCGTCCTCATCCTTTTGTATATATATGCAATTATATTGTTTAATGGATTCTAGAATTATATTGAAGTTTTGCTGCACGCTCAACACGACGATATGTGTACGCGGCTTTTGCACTTTAATGCGTTTTATTATTTCAAGTCCATTGTAGGCTTCCTCATATTTCGAGTTCAGAAAATAATCCATAATTACAATTACCGGGTTCCGCTCCATTTCCATTAAACACATTTCTCCGATTCGGAAAATCTTTATTTCATCAATATCGGGGAAACGATATTGCAGAAATGTCTTGAGTGATTTTGCATACACTTCCATGTCTTCCACAATAAAAATAATTTTTTTATTGTGATTTTTTCTTTTGAAAAATTTCTTTGACATTTTCAATCACTTTAGTTGCATGCATGTATTTGTAATTCTTAATTTTTATTTACCTGATTTATTAGTTGAGCTTGTGATTTTATTTTAGTCATTTATTAATCGTGTTTTCTTAATCTAAATTTTTTAAATATCTTTTTGAATAGATGTGCATTTATATCCAAGCAAAAATATTGATGCTATAGTGGAATATAATTAAGAATGGATTAATGAAACATTAAGATCGTATTAAGGCATGTAAGAAATATCAAGTTATAATTAACCATTTTCTGAATTTAAAATAGTTAATACTTTTTGAATTATTGCAAAGACTTGTAAATATTGAATCCTTGTGATAATGCCTTATCCAATTTATTTCAATTTTATTTCATCTTAATCAAATTTTATGCAAAATATTTTTGTTGTGATGTATGTTTATGTCCAAATATTTTATTGATAGTTAGATTGGGAAAAGTTAGAAATTTTCAAACGAGTTAAGTGTAAGATTAAAATTCATGAATATGAAAACAACTTCTAAATATATCTCAGTTATGTTGTTATTGTTTGTCACTGCGAATCGTATATCATTTTCACAAACCATAGTCACGCAAACATACAATACAAGCGGAACTTTTACAGTTCCTAATGGTGTTTCATCAATTTCTGTAGAATGTTGGGGGGCCGGCGGTGGTGGCGGAACAAGAACATCAAATGGTGTTGGCGGTGGCGGCGGCGGTGGTGCTTATGCATCAAATATGCTTTCTGTGACACCTGGAAACTATCCTGTTGTTGTTGGAGTGGGGGGGGCAACTGGTGCTACCGGAGGCAGTTCAAGTTTTAATATCAATTCAGTTGTTGCTCTTGGTGGTGGCGGTGTAGTTACTAATAGTGCAATAGGCGGTATCGGTGGAACAGCTGCGGGAAGTACAGGATCAATAAAATATAGTGGTGGATCTGGTGCAAATGGACTTTCCGGTTCATATGGAGGCGGTGGCGGGGGTGGTGCTGGTAGCAATGGCACGGGTGGTAATGCTACATCGGCAATTGGCGGAACTGGCACAACTAATAATGGCGGTAATGGTGGCAATGGGCGTTCAGGTTCTCAAGGAAACGGAACAAATGGCTTTTCTTATGGCGGTGGTGGCGGTGGTGCTTACCGAACGCTGCTTCTGAACTGCAGAGGTGGTAATGGTGCCAATGGCTTAGTCGTCATTTCTTATTCTGCTCCCTATTACCGAACAAAAGCAAGCGGGGACTGGAGTATTCCAGGTACCTGGGAAGTAAGTTCGGACAATGTTACCTGGAGTGCTGCATCAACTTATCCTACCTTTGATAATTCCCGTTCAATTATAATTCAAAACACACACAATATTTTATTAGATGTAAATATGATTTCTGTTGATGATATGATCATTGAGACTGGAGGTTCTTTAACCTGTAATATTCAAAGACTCACTATTGCTGACGGATCAGGAATTGATCTTACGAATAATGGATCTATTGTCAATGATTTTTTGACTGAAATAGCGAATAATGGAACAATAAATAACAATGGAACTATAATCAACGGACCATCTGTCTTTTCTCTGGCAACAATAACTAACAATAGTATTATCAACAATCATGGAACCATAAACAATGGAACTATAAATAATATTTTTGGAGCAGCAATATATAACAACGGTACCATAAATAACAATGGAACAATTCGGATAACAATAGGGCAGCTCACAAACAACAATACCTATAATGAAGGATCACTAACTTCTGTTGAATATGCGACTGCATTAAATGGAACAATAATAAATAATTCAGGTTCTACCATTACAATACTCTCCACCGGTCACATAAATCTTACAACGAATAGAATTTTGTCAGGAGCACTCACAAATAATGGTGCTGTAATTGATATGGGTTCTATTTATAACGATGGTTCTTTTATAAACAATGCACTTTTCGATTATTATATGACGAAGGGTTCTATATCTGGAACAAATGATTTTGTATATGGAACAGCCGGAATATTATTATATCATGGCTCAATAGCACAAACTACCAGCCACTGGGAATTCCCATCCGCAGGAGTACCATATGTAACAGTGAACAACAGCAATGCAAGCGGACTTACGCTTGATGCCAGCAAATTAGTTATAGGATCAGCTGCACCAATTCTTACATTGACAAATGGCCCGGTAAACCTGAACAGCAACAAACTTACTATACAGAATTCAGCTACAAATGCAATTGTCAGAACCTCCGGATATATTTTAAGTAATTCGCTCGATCAGGGCTTTAACAGCATATTGCAATGGAATACTGATAAGGTAATCGGTTATTTTGAATTTCCATTTGGTGTGGATGCTTCCACTTATATTCCTTTAGGTTTTAACGTGAAGAGCGGGGGAGCAGGCAATGTCGCTATTTCAACTTATCGTGCAGGAGTTTCCGCAACAAATGCAACAACTGTTTATACCAATCGGCCTACTATCGTTAATAATCTTGATGGATATGCGGGCAATGGGAATCCTGGGAATGCTGAGAATATTGTAAAGCGTTTTTGGAAAATTGAACCATCCAGTCAGGGTGTAGTAGATTTAACTTTTACATATCCTGAAGAAGAAATTCCGATAACAGGAGAAGAAGCAAACTCCATGGTTGCTCAACGATTCAATATATCGACAAATCTCTGGGATCCTCCTTTGCCCGGGCAAATAGGCAATACAACAACCAATACAGTTAAGGTTAGTGGAGTAGTAAATTTTTCACCATGGGCGATTTCGAAAAAGGGTCAACCTTTACCAGTAGTATTTTTGAATTATGAAGCAAAATATATTAATGGTAAAGTAGAGATTTTGTGGTCAACAGTATCAGAAACAAACAATGATTTTTTCACAGTTGAAAAATCGAAATATCTGACAGACATATCGATTGTTGGGACAGTAGCAGGCTCAGGCAACAGTAATGACATATTAAATTATGCCGTTACCGATAAGAATCCTGGTGTTGGAACAGAATATTATCGTATAAGGCAGACAGATTATGATGGATCATTTTTTGTCACGGATTGGATGACAGTTGAAGTTCCAATAAACAATGCAATTGGAGTTTCTGTTGATAATTCATTAAGTCAAATCAATATTTCATTTGGCAATAATATTTCTTCAAATTTTGAAATTAGTGTATATGATTTAGTTGGCCATTGTATTTATAGTGTTAAAAGGCCTTCAGATGGAGAATCAACTTTGTCGATAGATTTAAAAGATCATGTTAGTGGTATATATATCGTAAATGTTTCTTCAGAAAATTATAAAATTTCAAAGAAGATCATACTCGAATAATATAATATCAACCTTTTAATAAATTAATTAAATTTAATCTCTTTGAAATTAAAAAAAACAATCAACAGATGAGCATTCCGCATCGTTTAAATTTGTTAAGAATTCCTTATATAATCCACGTTTATTATTTGTTATTTTTTTCTATTTTATTACACTCCTGCTTCCTGTTTGAAATTAAGTTTTAACGAAACGAATAATACTTTTAAAGAGTATTATTATTTGCCATATGCAAAATTCCTAGGTAAATAAGCGTTTGAGCACCCTTCATTTTTTTTAGTTTATACCATCTTTATCTCATGTTAATTTTTCCCTAATCAAGAAGCTTATTGCATGAACTTAATTTTGTTTCAGTCGATCACCATTATAATAAGTTGATCGAGGATCCTAAATTTAATTTAAAATATAAATAAAATTATAAACGTAAAAATTAATATTATGAAAAGAAAAACTTACCCAGGAAAAACAAATTGTATCCATCTTCTGGAAGCTTTTTGTTCTAAAAAAGTTACACTATTATTAATGGCAACATTGCTTTCAGTTTTAGCAGGCATTCGTGTTTCAGCTCAAAATATTAATGAATACAACAGTATGATAGCACAAATGAAAACTTCAGGAACTGCAAGTATAAAAGAAGAAGCTAGCCATATTGAAAGTTTAGCTTTTAGTTTACAACCTAAAGTATATATCGAAAATGGTATAGAAAGTTACTCAGGTAATACGGACCCTGTTTGTGCAAATATAGATGTTGCATCAATTAGCAGTTTGTATGTTTCAAATTCTGCATTTAATAAAGTGGAATTAATATCAATCAGGATTAAAAGCCAAAGTGAGTTGAATTTTGTGTTAAACTATTCCTCGCTTAAGGATTTTCAAAGCTTAAAATATGTTGAATTTCTATGTGATTTTAATTGCAATCCAACTTTCTTAAAAAGTGTACTCTCAAATTTTCCGGAAAGTGGAATTCTGTTTTTTTATCAGTTATCTGTTGATCAGTAATGTTTAAAAGAGTTTGTATAAGATGCTATAATATATTATTAATAGATTAAAAATACAGATATGAAAAAGACATACTTAAACTCAGATATTTCAGCATTAATTAAGAGCAGTATGCTGATTGTTGTGTTTCTGATCGGAAACATTTTTCTTGCAGAAGGTCAGGTACGCAAATCATTCACACAACGAACTTCTGTCTATACGCCTACCAAAACAATTTACAATATAAAAGGTGATTTTACCATGATAGGAAATACAAACCTGACATTGGTAAATTACGCGGATGACAAAAACAACAGCAACAACGACATGAAATTAGTTGACATGGATGGTGATGCATCAACAAGCAATTCGTCTTCAGCAACATTGACTTTTTCAACTGAAAATGGAGCGATCCCGTCATGTTCAAATGTTATCTATGCTGGTTTGTACTGGACGGGAAGAACTAATAGCAGTGCTACGACTGATGAAAAACGTAGCATAAAAATTAAAGCACCGGGCCAAACATCATACCAGACACTTATGGCGAATTCTTCGGATATCCAATACCCTGGCGATGATAATATGTATGCTGGATATATTGAAGTAACTGATATTGTGAAACAACATGGTATAGGTGAATATTGGCTGGCTGATATGGCCCTCACGACCGGAAATGGCGGTAGTACTGGTTACTACGGCGGTTGGGGAATGATTGTGGTGTATGAAAATTCAAAGATGAAATGGCGTGATATTACTTTGTTTGATGGTTATGCTTATGTAATTGGCGGAACTGCACAACATGAGTTGCCTGTTTCGGGATTTAATACCGTTCAGTCAGGTGATGTAAATATGAAATTAGGATTAATGGCAGGTGAAGGTGATGTGGGTATTCCAGGTGATTATTTCCAGATACAAAAAGTAAGCGATGCATCATGGCTGAGCTTAAGTCATTCAGGAAACAGCACTACCAATTTTTTTAACGGATCTATTGTTACAGGCGGTAATGCCCGAAATCCTAATTTAATAAATAATACCGGAGTTGATATAAGTATGTTTAATATTCCCAATGCCGGAAATACTGTAATAGCAAATAATCAAACATCAACCAAATTCAAATACGGATCAACGCAGGATACCTATATTATATTTTGTATCGCAATGGCCGTAGATGCCTATATCCCATATCCAGAGGGACTGGTTGCTGTAGCAGATATTAATGGAGCAGCTCCAGGTGTTACACCAACAGCATTACCAGGGCAGGATATTGATTACACGGTGCAAATAAAAAATAAAGGAACAGAAGCAATCAATAATACAAAAATTATTATTCCTATTCCTTATACAGCAAGCTATGTAAGTAGTTCAAAGGTTGTCAATTTTTCACCCTTGCCATCACCAAATAATTTATACTATGATCCAACATTAGGTGCTACAGGATCTCTTGTTTGGGACATTGGAACTCTTCCGTTACCTGCAGATCCAAATACGGTTCTTGGGACGCTTTCATTTAAATTAAAGGTAACAACAAATTGTAATATATTAATAAATCCCAACTGTCCTCCGGATGTATCTTTATACGGATTGTTCAGTGGAGTTGGAGCGACAAGCGCAACAAACTTTTCTGAATTGCATTTCATTCAAGGTTACCAGACATCAGGCTCATGTCAGGGGGAACCGATTTATGACCCAATTCATGTTGCTATTTATGCTACAGATTATATTGCTCAGCATTGCCAGGGAACACCGACTGAATTAGCATTGACATTCTGTAATGTAGGCAGTACAATTCCAATAACAAATGTATCTGGTAATTTCCCTTCAGGTACACGATTCTATAATGCTTATCCAGTTATATCAACTACTACGGAATATACAATTAGTAATCCATTTCCGGCTACTATAGGAACTCAAATATATTATGCTGTTCCTCCCGGCATTACTAATTGTTATTATACTTTTACTATCACAGTTACTAATATAACTTCTACACCCTCAGTAACACCTGTAACATATTGTCTTGGCGCAACAGCCCAGCCTCTCACTGCAACGCGAAGTAATCCTTCTTATACTTTGTATTATTATACAACATTGTCACCTTCGGAAATTCCTCAGCTTTCAATTACTCCATTAACTTCAAGTATTGGTAGTACGACATACTATGTAGCTGAAGGAAATTCCGCATCCTGTATAAGTCCAAACAGGGTTCCAATTACGGTGACAGTAGTTGCTCTTCCAAATGTAGCAGTTTCCAGTAACTCTCCAATATGTGTTGGAAGTAACTTGTATCTTTATGAAACTGGAGGAGCTGCTACTTCTTGGAATTGGATTGGCCCAAATGGATTTACTTCGACAGGGCAGGATACTGTCACAATATTAGGAGCAGCAGTGAATAGCAGCGGATTATATACAGTAACAATTAGTAACGGGACATGTTCAAATAGTGCAAGCATTAATGCAGTTGTAACTGCAGATCCAATAGTTGTTACCGATTGTCCTGATGACATTACAAAATGTGCTGATACAGTTTACCATTCCATACTTGGATCATTCGTCAATTGGAATATTCCAAGTTTTGATATGAATTGTATGGGGGGGCTGCCGGGTAGTTCTCATAATTTTGTAATGAAATTTGAGTTACCGGAAGTAAAATGGGCTTGCTGGCAATTTAATAAAGTTCAAAGGATCGGCCCAAGTGTAGTAAATCTATGGCAATCTAGTGGTATCGGAGATCCTTTTATCTTAACACCATCGGTTTATATTGAACCTGCATTGGATGTTGAAATGGATATTATTTGCCCAAGTGGTAAAGATTTTACATGGTCGGTATATCTAGACAATGGTTCAACGGAAACTTTTGCTGGAAGTGTTCATGTAAATGCTACCGGTCATTATATTGTTCATGTGCCAGCATCATTTGCTCCTGGTATTTACAGACTGAAATTTGTTTTCAGCGGTAATGGAAATAATAAATGTGCTGTTGATAATATTTACTTCGATGCTATATTAATGGATCTTGGTTCGTGTGTGGGGGGAATTGAATTTAATGTAACTGGTCCTGTTCCTGGATTTTTCCCAGTTGGAGACAGCTCATTAGTTTATACGGCAACTTATACAATGGTTTCTGGTTCAACGCTTACTAAAACTTGTCAGTTTGATGTTAGCATAGAAGGTATTACTGCACAGGTAAAGTCCGTTAATGATATTTCCTGTTCCCTGAAAAACGGGTCAATTACAATTTCGGCACAGTCCTCAGCTGCTTCCCATAATTTTGAATATTTAGTCACTGGCGGCATCTGGACTACATTTGGTGCCGGAAATTCGCAAGTGACTATCCCAAATCTGACTGCAGGATCTTATACAATAGATGTAAGAGATTTAGGCCTTGTTAATGATTGCAAAATATTGCATCCATTACAGTCAACAGTTGGAACTATAGTGGATAATACCTTACCAATAATTACTTGCCCTTCTGGATTAGAAATTGAAGGATGCAATACTGATGCGTTAATAGATCTTCCATATTCTGAAACGGCTGTTAATATTTATGAAAGCCAATTTATTTCAGCAGGTGGATCAGCATCTGACAATTGCGGGATAGTATCATGGACTTATCAGGATTCAAAGAGTGGTTTATGTCCAATCGTTGTATCGCGGGTATATACCGTAAGTGATTTAAAAGGTAATTCTGCATCTTGTACTCAAACGATTATGATAAAAGATAATACGGCACCTGCTGTTACATGCCCTGCAAACATTACTGTCAACAACGATTCAGGAATGAATGGTGCAAATGTATCTGTACCACAACCAACATATTTTGAAGCATGCAGTTCCGTTACATTGAGCAACGATTTTAACCATACTTCTAATGCATCTGGATTTTATCCAATAGGCACTACAACTATAGTGTGGACAGCAACAGATGCATGTGGAAATTCAGCAAGTTGTAACATGACAATAACTGTAAATGACAATGAAAGCCCGGTGATTACATGTCCTGCAAATATCGTTTCTTGTTCACAAACAATTGTTTTAGGAACACCTACAGTAAGCGATAATAGTGGAATTGCAAGTATAGTCAATGATGCACCTGCTACTTTCCCATTTGGAGATACGACAATTGTAACATGGACTGTTACTGACATTCATGGAAATGTATCTACTTGTATACAGAAAGTTGCTGTTTCCAATATAAATGTTGCTGCTGTTGGATCTTCACAGGTATCTTGCAATAATATCAGCGATGGCATAATCACTGTTACTGCCACTGATGGTATACCTCCATATTCCTATTCATTGAATGGCTTGCCTGCCCAGAGTTCCAATATATTTTCAGGACTGGCAGCAGGGTCTTATTCAGCCATCGCTTTTGACAACAATGGTTGTTCTGACACTGCTATTGCTCCAATCATTATTGCGAACCCACCAATGCTTGCCGTATCAGCAATCTCAGTGGTACCTGTAAGTTGTAAGGGTTCACATGACGGATCAATAAATGCAACAGTAACAGGGGGCACCGCACCATACAGTTATTCATGGACAGGTCCTGGTTCATTCACAGCAAGCACAGAAGATAT
>Ga0224525_1000008_pt1 | contig 239415 bp, 189 predicted proteins | sample CFST100metaG_FD_179874 | JGI IMG/M metagenome (GOLD analysis project Ga0224525, IMG submission 179874) | Peat soil microbial communities from Stordalen Mire, Sweden - C.F.S.T100 | ecosystem: Environmental > Terrestrial > Soil > Wetlands > Peat | place: Sweden: Norrbotten County, Stordalen Mire...
GGTCCAGACTTTTGTGACACCATTGTACCAAATTATGGAATAATTAGTAATATTGATTCTATTTTAATTGATGGAAATTATCGAAAAGAATTTCATATTACTGACCAACTAGGTGAAGCATATTATAATTGGATAGAAGGTATTGGTAATGTATTTGGTTTATTCTCTCCCATGGTGCCTGGTTCGACATGTATTTGTTACTGGGATTTAGTATGCTTTCAACAAAATGATAGCGTAAAATATTTAAATCCAAAATATACTACTTGTTACCCAGTAACTACAGGTATTTCAAACTATGTATCTATTGGATATTCTGTTTCTGTTTTACCCAATCCTTTTTCTTCCTATACAATTTTGCGAACAGACAAAATTTTGAATGACGCAAACTTGATAATTTATAATTCATTCGGACAGTCAGTAAAACAAATAAAAAATATTTCAGGACAGACATTCACTTTACAACGTGACAATTTATCAAGTGGTTTGTACTTTTTGCAATTGACACAGGACAACAAAATTTTAACAACAGACAAAATAGTAATCACAGACAAATGATAAGTGAAATATTTGCACACGTGGCTAACTCGTGTCTGCTTTAATGCCGCGGTTTTGTGGTTGACGGAAACTTTATTGTATATTTGAATTATAATCACGGCAGACTGGAAAGTGCTTTCTATTGCGGCACTCAAAGCAGCCACTTGCTCGTTAGCGCTAATGCCGTAAAAAATCACCAAGATAATATTGTCATTCTATCATTTTTTTGTATCTTAGCTTTATGAAAATGGATAATCAAAAAGGATTAGATTTTGTCGTTGACAAATTGACAAATTCCTTAGAAAATGTAATCAGCGGTGACAGCTTTCCGACTGATGTTACTTTGATTTCAATCTCAGACCTTAAGAAAGTCACAAAAATAAATGGTTGGCAATTTGACTGGAAAGATGAATATAAGCAACCTGAAAGAGATGTTTATAAATTGACGATTGCCAATAATCAGACAGTTATTCAAGGACTAATAAGCCTGGAGGTCAAGACAGATCATGTGTATATGCATTTAGTTGAAAGTGCTCCATTCAATAAGGGAAAAACTAAATTATATGCTGGCGTACCTGGAAATCTTGTCGCCTTTGCATGTAAGGTTTCTTTTCAGCGTGGACATGAAGGAAATGTTTCCTTCGTTTCTAAATCGCAACTTGTCGACCATTATATAAAAAGCCTTGGTGCTATTCATGTTGGTGGTAGATTAATGATAATTGACACCGTTGCTGCCTTAAGACTTATTAATAAATATTTTGCAAAATAAAATATTATGAAACGACATAAAATAGAACTTGACACAGACTTTATTGGTGGACAGGGACCTCTAACAAAGGCAGAAGAAAAAATTATAAGTGACTTTATTAGTGCTAATAGAAATCGCAGAAAGAAATTATTTCCTCTGAAACGTAAGACTACTAAAAAAGTAAAGACGGCTTAATATTCTGACTTCACGGCACACAGCGCTAACTCTATATTGTTTCAATGGCTTGTGGTTGAAGGGTTTCAGCAGTGCAACCCAAAATTATTATCACGGCAGACTCGTCTGTCTTCGCCTGACAGTCCGCCACTGCAAGTAACACACGTTCGTTAGTGCCAATTGTAAAAAAGTGACAGATATGAAAATACTGATAAAATATTTGACTATTATTTTTCTAATTGCAGTAGCATTATCGCCAACTTTTACGCAAGACATTTCCAAGACTAATTCATTGTTTAAAAAATTAATTGGTGCATGGGTTTGGGTTAAATCATATGGAGGAATTCCGTACAGAGTTGAGACACCTAAGACAAGAGGATATAATATTTTGCTTACCTTCACCAAAGACAGTACTTATACAAGATGGACTGACCAAGATAGTTTGCTATCATATTCTCAATTCAAATTCACTTTTGATTCTGACAATTATTTATTAATCAATGGTAAAATAAAGCAGATTGATTTTAGTGGACAAGATAGTTTATATATAAGCGACATATGCACTGATTGTTTAGCACATTTATATATTCGAAAAAAATAAAAATTTTCTATTGACTCTTTACTGACTCTGACTCTAATGTTGACAAGACAAGAAAGTAATACAATAAAAAATACAACAGGCACTAACTTTGTGTTATTTTAATGGCTCGTGGTTGACGGTGGAGCAGAGCACGTTCTTCAATACTTCCAAAATAATATTTTCGAATATTCGAAAACCTCAATAAAATTAATATGTTGCGCAAAAATTCCGGTAATCCTTTTTTACAATATCAAGTTGAATTTTTTATTAGAAGTTTATTCAAAAAATAATCAGGAATCTGGATTTTCTGTTTTTCATCGAAGTAAACCGACTGCTAATTCAGGCATTTATTACAAACAATGTTTAAGTTATTTACTATTCTATTTGTAACAGCAGACCGAATATCAATTGTAAAAGCATGTTTATCGGGCAAAGCTCCGTTTAAAGCTTCAATAGGGTGCAACCCGAATAACTTTGAATGAGGCCGGTTATTGTAATTTTCAACCACTATTGGCATAAATTCCAGGAAGTCTTTAAAACTGGCTATTTCACGAGTAAATAGATACTCGTATTTAATTTTTTTATTCACAGATTCTATCATGCTGTTAGAAAAAATAATATCAAGCATAGCGACAAGCTTACGAATATTTGTCTTTGGTTGCATCAGAAAATCATCAACCGATCCCATGTTTTCAGAACCACCGTCAACGATAAGATCAATTATTTGGTCAGTTTCAAACATATGGTGTTTGAGAATAACATCTTTCAGATTTTCAACTACGAAAGCTGAAGACTTTATCATTGAAGCTTTCCATCCTAAAATGCATCGTGAAAAATTATCAATAATAAGCGAAATAAAAATTCTTGTTCCGTCCAGAGCTTTAATTTGGGTAGTATCTAAATGAAGAATTTTTTTCGGGGCGTTTGCTCGTAATCCAATATGGTATCTTTTCTTTTTAGACGGTTTATGAGCTAACGTCAAATTCAGGAGAGAAGAATATTTGTAAAAAGTAGATAATGACATAAAAGCCGCTTTATCCCTGAGCATTCTGTAATATGTAGAAACAACACTCCAATGAATGAAATCGGTATTGGTGAGATATTTTTTTACAACATTAACTTCTTTTTCGGAAAGTTGATTATAATAAATCCTCCTGCATAATCCGAGTGGTGAAGAAACACATTCAGCTTTTCTTTTCCATGAATAAAACTGCTGTGATGAAATTTTAAAGACATTGAGTGATCGTCTGAGTCCTATTGTATTTGATACTTTTGAGATAACAGTGACAATGTCTTTTGAAAATATTTTATAAATGGCTTTGCTTACATTCGTATCAGAAAAAATAAGCTGAATGGCATCACTAATATATAGAACAGCACGAAAAAATGACAACAATTTTTTTGCAGAAGCCATACGTTTTAATGTATCTACATCTTTATCATAGTCAAACGATTTTTCAATTCCAAAAATTCTGGAAACATCTGTATTCTTCTTCCAGTAATCCAGAGTACCCGCAGGAATTTGCATTGCGGTTTGGTTATCTAGTATTCCGAAAAAATATGCTAATTTGGTATTTGTGTGATAAATGTTCCGCATAGAAAAATATTTTCAGCCTTCAAATTATTAGTTAAAAGTATGAATAATGGATAGAATGCAGCACCTGAAACTAACAGAGGACGTAGAAGTTTTATAAAATTTTAATGAGAATTGCGTTTCAATTAAAAAATGTTTTATTTAAGTAAATTGAATCAGACAATTAAGAATGATTTAGGCAATCGTTTTATTCGTATGTCTCGAAGTTAATCATTGAGTACGTTCAGCCATCTCAGAAACATCCTTGTCAAAAATAACATCGATATAGACTTCATAAAGAAAAGCAGGAATTCCTTCCTGCTTCCTCTGTCCTTATTGAAACGTAATTTTTAATCTATGTGAGTTAGCATAAATTATCAAAATCTCTATAAAATTCAGAAAGTGCTTTTTCATGGTATATGCCTTCTTTCATAAGAGAGACAACAATATTTGAGAGATAATCCATGAAAACATCTTTAATTATCCGTTTCCGAAACTCTTCAGGATTATTTTCTTCCAAATCATCCATTTCTTCTTCAAAATCTTCATCATTAAGATTATGAATTAGGTCTGCGTCAATCATTTTTCTATATGTGTACCTTATCAAGCTATCGCTAATTTCAGACTTGTTGCTATGTTGACTGTTCGGAGCCGGACTCATTTTCCTGAGAAAATTAAGTTCAATCCTGTGTTTTTCATTTTCATCAGTCAATGAATTTATTTTTGACTGAAGCATGAGAATATTGTTGGCTTCCATTAGTGACTTTGTTTTGATCAGTTGCTGATCACTAACACCAAATTCACCAGCCTGATCTTTGATGATTCTCAATTCTGTTTCAGAAAAATTTACTGTTACTGAAATTTGTTTCTTTTCATAATTATTCGTTTCCATAATCTGTTTCTCCATTTCATTAGTTAAATTATTTGTTTCATTTTTTTTGTTTTCCGTTTCATCATCAGATAAAAAAATGGAATTATCCGTTTCTTTTCCGTTACGGAAAGCGTTAATTCGGCATTTATCTGAACAATATAAACGGTTTTCCCGTCCTTCAAATTCATTGCCGCAGTAAGGGCATTGCTTGTTTTTCATAGTCTTTAAGTTTTTAATAATTATTTTATTTATTTCTACCGGTCTGGATTTTTTCGTTTCAGGAAACAGACTGTGCCGGTATCGTTTATGATTTAAGTCGTTTCCTTTAAATGCACATTCGTATTTTGTTATCATTATTCTTCATTTAGATTCGATTTAAAAGTTTCCAAGTTTCCACTTTCAGGAAGGAAACATTGGAAACCTGTTATACAATTTCCTTATTTACCCATTTATAAATTGTGCCCTTTAGTTTTTCATTTCCGAGAAGTTCAAAAGCAATTTCCGCAAGTGTCTTCCCTTCTGCTTTCATGGCTTTGGCCCTTTCAATAAGTTCTTTTCTGTCAGTTTTCCTTTCTTCACTGTCATGCTGTTTCAGGTGATTATGTTCATTATCAAACCCAACATGCTCAAAAGTTAAAAAGTTTCCATCTTTTACAATTTCGCATGTTATTACATTTTCGATATCGTACATGACTTCACTGCTGCGGCTCGGTTTTATTTGTTTGATGTAACGGATATTCTTTCCTTGTTTACTTCTGCCGATTGCCGAAACCGAATCTGCAAAATTTACGAGTTGCTTGCTACCGGCCATACTATTTATTGATAGTGGCGCTGCAAGATCAATTTTAGGAGTATGCGCTAATACAAGTATTGAAAGATCAAATTGCTTTTTCAGATCAGTAAGCAATCTCATGGTTTCAAGAGCAATCTCGGTTTTTTGAGTAGTCTGTGTAGAAAGAAAAGTCAGGTTATCAACAATAATAACATGAGGATTGATTGTCCTGATATCGTGTTTTATTTTAGTGAACAATACTTCATCAAAACTGAGTCCTGGAGCCGCCTTCATTAACTCAGCAAAATCGATATTGTCAATTAAAAAATTATCCCGGAACTCGTATTCATTACTATTATCATCGGTGTATCTTTTCCTGAACTGCCTGTCGGATAATTCAAAATCATAATAAAGGACGGTCAATGCAGGGCAATCATTATCAAGGAACAGCAAATTGTTGCCCTTTGACAAGCTGTCAGCAATGGTAACAGCCAATATTGATTTGCCAAGCCCTGTATCGGCAAATAGAAAATGCAGTTCATTTTTCATCCAAATTGCACCAAGCATCTGGTCAATCTGTGGCTGATTCCGTGCATCGGCCATGCGCTGCCTTGAACTGCGTATAGGTGAAATATTTCCCAATGAAGCAACCTCAATACTCTGCTTGAAATCATCAAGTAAATTTCTTCCAGTACTTTCTTGTTTTACAGATTTTACTATGTCAATATGCTGTTTCATTGAGCAAATGGATTAAAGTTTATTCTTGAAAAATTTATTCCTGCCGGTTTGATCCAGAAATCAATCTGGTGTCCACACAGCTCTGAATCCCTTCTCTGAAGTTCCTTCATTGTCTTTTCAATTTCAAGCCAGGAATCAAAATACCTGAGTTGTTCAAAATAGTTATATGAAGCTCGCAGATCCTTTAATAAGGCGTTTTGTTTTTTTATGAAAAATTCATTTGCCTCCGGGAGTTTTGCGTACTTTATGAGATCATCGTTAATAACTTCAATGCTTTTATCAAGAAGTGCAAGGCCGTCTTTCGTAATAATCATAGCGGCCTCCTGTTCCTGCTGACATATTTATCAGCTTCAATATCGATCTCCTTTTTTGTTTTTCTGCGTCCTTCATCAAGCCATCTCAATAATTCGCTGCGACGGAAATACAGTTTCTTTCCTCCTTGTTTTTTCATGAAGGGAATTTGTCGCTTAGAAGTCAAGGTGTATACTGAAGGAACAGAAAGGTTTATTAAAAGTGCTGCTTTTTTAATATCGAGAATTTCTTCTGTCTGTTCATTTATTGGCGGAACAACATTATCCTGAATTTCAGAAATAAGTTGTCTGTTCAGCTCAACATACTCACGGATTGTCAGTGAATATAGGGGACGGTCTTGTTGATCCTTATAATTTTCCATATGCTATAAAATTGTTTTATTATCATTTCTTTTGCAATATTATAGCGATAGAAAATAGTGCTTGTGCTCAAAGTGGATTTAAGTGGATTTAAGTGAACATAATGTGAGATAAACACATTTAAGTTGACTTATTCACACTAATTTATTTTTTGTTTTGTTTGGAAGGAAATTTCAGAACAGGTAAATGCTATTTCGGTTTCTGATCCCAAAAAAAATCGAATTCTAAAAAAAATTGACCTATTGGATGGTGGAAATATATTATATTTTAGGAAACTTAGCTATTTCTGTTTGTTTTTTCTGATCTACAATTTTTGCATATATTTCTGTGGTCGCTAATTTTGCATGACCAAGCAATTCTTTCATTGTGTAAATATCAATTCCATATGTCAGGCCAATAGTAGCAAACGAATGGCGAGCTGCATGAAAATGAAGATTCTGTTTTATTCCAGATTGCAACCCCCACAATTTGATATGATTCAAAATTGAAGTATTTACAGGTAAATTCCAAAACACAAGATTGCTCCCTTTTCTCTTTTTAATTTCAGATAAAATATCTCTGGCCTGCTCTGTTAAAGGTATTTCAAGTGTTTTACTTGTTGTGTTCCGAGTTTTATAAGGAACAAATTTTATACTATCCGTACCTATGCAAGTCCATTCCAACCGCTGCACATCTGATAATCTTAGTCCAGTAAAACAAGCTAAAAAAAACGCCTGCCGAATTTGAGGATTAAATGTAGTAGCGGTATTTTGAAGAGCTCGAATATCTTCAATAGTTAATGTGGTTCGTTGAATATCTTCTCTTCTTGCAAATGGCAACTTAATCTTCTTAAAAGGATTTTCAAGCAAATATTTCTGGTCTACAGCTTTTGTCAACATTGCACGAAGCCGGGCAAGATAAGTCGCTGCTGAATTTTTTTTCATTTTCCCCATTAATGTTTTCTTAAAGCTTTCCAGTAATTCAGGGGACACATTGCTTACAAGCACTTTATTCTTTCCAATAAATTCTTTTAAATGAATAATTACAGCCTTGTCATTATAATCGTTTGTTTTTTTATAATATGCTTCCGCAAATTCAATCAGCTCAGGAACATTTTTTAATTTCCTGCCCAACTGGTGGTCATCGCTTATTGACATCAAATCCATTTTCCCTTTGATTGCCCGAGCAGAATCCACATGTTCTCTGTCGATTTCCTTTATTCGATTACTTTTCGAATAATCCTGAGTAACATAGATTTTCAAAAACCTATATTCCCGTACCTTATTTTCAGGGTTATAAATATCAAGGTAGATACTGAATCTACCTGATTTTACTGGCTTGTAGCGAATCGAAATCATTCCATGTTACTTAAATGTTACTCAGGTGTTACTCCATGTTACTCGGCGTTTTGAGTAACACACGAGTAACATGGAGGTAACAAAAGTACACTAAATAACACGAAAAAGCAATAAAAAAAAGATAACAAAATTTTGTTATCTTTCTCTAAAACCGTTGATATTACTCGTTTTACTTGGTGAATTTCTTTAAAACGTCCTTCATCGCATCCTTATGCACCATAAAATCCATCATTTTTAATTTCACATAATCTTCGTGGAAGAAATAAAACCCGAAGTTTTTGCTGTCCTTACCAGCATTGCGCGAACCTGCTCCTGAATCTTTTACCAAGAACCAGGTGGTTCCGTCTTTTTCATAATATCCCACTAAATGTATTCCATGATCATCTGTTGTGGTTTCGTTGCTGAACCTGAACTGACGTGCGTTTTCATCAATATATTCAGAAGGGATATCAAATGTTGGAACCATTGCAGTCTGGGCATACGATTCAAAACCTGCTTCAGAAACATCGCCGCCAAGAGCAATAGTGTAGCCATTCTTGATAGCATATTTTATGACACTCATATAATCATCAAGGGAAACATTATAATAATCGGCAGAATGCCACCAGTTGTCAGGAACCACATATTCGCATTTTGCATTGTACGGATTCGCTTTTAATGACATTACATCAATGTAATCATCAAGGTTGAGTTTCAGTTCATTTTTCAAATATTCCTGGGGTGTCATTTCTTTCCCGCCTACTGTAACTTTTGAAGGTGGAGTTCCCATATAGGAATTCATAATTGATTTTATTGTTGCTACTACTTCATCCTCATTCCAGGCACAAGAGGTTTTAATCGACTTCAGGTAGGTATTCATTTCGTCATACATGTCAGCATGATTATGAAATGTCTGTCCGGCTTTCATTCCTGTATAATCTGTTTCGGGAACAACACCATAGGTTGCCCAAATCCTTGTCACTGCATTGGCTTCAGAGCCTTCGGAAAATGCCGACGTGCCTTTGGTTTTTACATAGCCTTTTGCTTTTTCAACGTACTCCCAGTAAACAGTGTACATTTCCGAAAGTTTAACTTCCTTTTTATACAGCCTGTAAACTTCCGATTCAAAAAATGAGGTTGTTGAAAAACACCAGCAAGTACCCGTATTTCCCTGTGATACCGGTGGCTGGAACCAGTATTTTGTAAACTGGTCAACAGAGGTAGGAATATCCATTCCTGTATAGTCAATCTTAAAACGCTTGGTAACAGCAGGTGTATCGACTTTCTTTTCATAATTTTCAATGCCTTTCAGAATTGAGTTCTGGTAGTATCCGGCTTTGTATTCCTTAAAAATGGCTTTATCCTTACGCGGAGTTTTTTGTGCAATAACAGCAGCGCTCATGAGCACAGCTATAAACAGTATAAGAAGTTTTTTCATAATTGATTTTTTTGTTGATTACAAAAGTAAGAAGTTTTGATTACATAGATATAACCAAAACTTCTCTGATACTTGTGAAATATATAAAACGTTTGTATTACCGGACGATCATAGTCTTTTTATCGGTAATCTTTTCGCAGTAATGGCAACGAAGTTTAATATCTTCCTTGTCAATAAAATAAAATTTTGTACTCACCTTTTCGTGATTGGTGATGCAGTTCGGGTTGAAACATTTTACTATGTCTTCAATAGTATCAGGGAGTTTCACCTGTTCTTTGCTGGTAACTTTGTAATCCTTGATAACAATAAGAGTAGCTTTTGGAGCAACAAGGCCAATTTTATTGATCTCGTTCTTTTTGAAAAATTTATTGCTCACTTTTATGATTCCTTTTTTTCCATACTTCTTACTCTCAAGGTTGTTACCAAATAAGACCGTATCGGATGCTTCATCAAGATGTAAAATCTTTATTACCTGAAACACGCTCTTTGATGGAATATGGTCGATAACCGTTCCGTTTTCGATAGCGGAAACTTTGAATTCTTTTATATCTGATGTCATTTTAATCCGAGTATTGAAGTTAATAATGCCTGACGTACGTATACACCGTTAAGTGCCTGCTGAAAATAATATGCCCGTTTATTGTCGTCCACATCTTCATCAATTTCGTTAACCCTGGGCAGTGGATGCATAATCTTTAAATTGCTCTTCGTTTTATGAAGCATTTCATTTTTCAGAATATAGGAGTTCTTGATTTTTTCATATTCCAGAGGATCTGAAAATCTTTCCTTCTGTATTCTTGTCATATAAAGAATATCAACTTTAGATATTACTTCTTCAAGCTCTGTATACTGAAAATACTCTAATTTACTTTCTTTGATATGCATTTTTACTGAACTCGGAAGTTTCAATTCTGCAGGAGAAACTAGATGAAACGTGCAATTGAACTGGCACAGGGCCTGAACAAGCGAATGCACGGTACGCCCGTATTTAAGGTCGCCAACAAATGCCACATGCAAGCCATCGAGTTTTCCCTGAGTCTTCCGAATGGAATAAAGATCAAGTAAACATTGTGTCGGATGTTGGTTTGCTCCGTCACCTGCATTAATGATAGGTACATTCGAGACTTCGCTTGCAAAACGTGCTGAACCTTCTTTGGGGTGGCGCATCACAATTACATCAGAGTAACAGGCAACTGTCTTGATAGTGTCGCGCAGTGATTCGCCTTTCTGTACACTGGTACTTGATGTATCAGAAAACCCGATAATTTTTCCACCCAGGTACGAAGCAGCGCTTTCAAAACTAAGACGTGTACGGGTAGATGGTTCAAAAAACAAAGTAGCAACCACATAATTCTCCAGCAAACGCTGCCGCGGATTTTTTTCAAAATCTTCGGCTATGTCAAGAACATGGATCTGTTGTTCCTTTGTGTAGTCGTTAATTGAAATCAGACTTTTGTTTTTCATGTGTATATAGTTTTGTTTTTTAATGGACAAAAAAAAGGCGACTATCGTCGCCTTGAATCTTTATGAACAGCAAGCACATCCTTTTTTAACGAGATTGTGCTTCTTTAAAAAGTCGCAGAGAACATCTTCCAGATCGGGGCTTCCGATTTCCTGAAGTTCATAATCAACTTTCGTACATGGTTTGTTAATCTTGATGATACGTTGCAGATCAATTGGAGTTGCAATAACAACTGAATCGCAATCAGTATTGTTAATAGAAGTTTCAAGATCCTTTATTTGCTGATCACCGTAGCCCATTGCAGGCATTAATTTTCCTATGTTAGGATAAATTTTAAATGTTTCAGCTAATTTACCAACAACGAATGGTCTTGGATCAACCATTTCTTTTGCGCCATATTTCATGGCTGCAACAGTACCTGCTCCAAGTTTCATTTCACCGTGTGTTAAGGTTGGTCCGTCTTCAACAACCAATACTCTCTTACCTCTGATAAGTTCAGGATTATGAACTGTAAGTGGTGAAGCAGCATCAATAACGATAGCATTAGGATTTACCTTCTGTATGCTTTCTCTAACTGTCTGGATATTTTCAGGAGAAGCGCTGTCAATTTTATTGATAACAACAACCTCAGCCATTCTTAAAGTAGTTTCTCCAGGATAGTATGATAATTCGTTACCTGGTCTGTGTGGGTCGGTAACAGTAATAAGAAGGTCTGATTTATAGAATGGGAAATCGTTATTTCCACCATCCCATAAAATAATGTCAGCTTCTTTTTCTGCTTCGCGAAGAATTGCTTCGTAATCAACACCTGAATAAATCACATTGCCACGAACAACATGTGGTTCGTATTCTTCCATTTCTTCAATGGTGCATTTGTGTTTTTTCAGATCTTCAACTGTAGCAAAACGTTGAACTTTCTGAGCTACCAAGTCGCCATAAGGCATCGGGTGACGGATTGCAACAACCTTTAAACCCTGAGCCATCAGAATTTCAATAACTCTTCTGGATGTCTGGCTTTTTCCGCAACCAGTGCGAACTGCGCCAACAGCGATTAATGGTTTGGTGCTCTTCACCTGAGTTTTTTCTGGGCCCATTAACATAAAGTCAGGACCAGCAGTATTGACTATTGAGCCAATACTCATTACTCTTTGATAAGGAACATCACTGTATGCGAACACACATATATCAACTTTAAATTCCTTTATCAGTTTCACCAGATCGGCTTCAGCATGAATTGGAATACCTTTTGGATAGAGTTTGCCAGCTAATTCTGTTGGATACTTTCTGCCATCAATGTCCGGAATCTGAGCTGCAGTGAAAGCCACAACGTTGAATTCCTCATTATCTCTGAAATAAGTGTTAAAATTGTGGAAATCTCTTCCAGCGGCGCCAATAATTAAAACATTTTTTTTCTTGTTTTCCATAAAGTTTAGTTTTGCGTCGTTTAGAATAATTTTTTGGCAAATATAGAGGTTTAAGTATACCAAACAAATCTTTGTTATTTTTTTTTCCTTCAAATAGCAATAAACACGCATGCACAGAAAGCTTATAAGTCAAAAGCCATCTGTTTTATAATGAAAACGAGATGCCCAAATAATTTTTTTTAATAATTTTCAACAATACAATTGAAAAAATAAATTAACGATAAAATCGTACTTTTGCCCCTTATTTATTAAATGATACTATGCTGATTGAAAAAACCATCGCTATCAAAGTAGCTGAAGCGATTTGCAAACTATATAATAATGAAATAGGGATCGACCAGGTTGCTATTCAGAAAACCATTCCAATATACCGTGAACAGGGCGACCTGACAGTTGTGGTATTTCCTTTTACAAAAATATCACGCAAATCGCCTGAAATTACTGCCAATGAAATAGGTGAATATATTAAAGCAGAAATCGAAGAAGTTAAAAGTTTCGGTGTTGTTAAAGGATTTCTAAATCTTCTGATTGACGACAACTACTGGGCAGATTATTTACGCATTACTGATATCAGGCATCTTGGACATAGTAAGAAAATTAATTCCGAAAAAATTATTGTTGAATATTCTTCTCCCAATACAAATAAGCCGCTGCATCTGGGCCACATCAGGAATAATCTGTTAGGCTGGTCAGTTGCAGAAATCCTGAAAGCCAATGGAAAGACCATAGTCAAGACCAATCTTATAAACAATCGCGGTATTCATATTTGCAAGTCAATGCTGGCATGGCAGAAGTGGGGAAAAAATGAAACTCCTGAAAGCTCAGGAATGAAAGGCGATTTGCTGGTTGGAAAATATTATGTGCTATTTGACAAATACTATAAGGAAGAAATAAAGTCTCTCGTTGATACTGGAATTACTGAAGAAGATGCTACCAAACAGGCACCTCTTATTATTGAAACTCAAAAGATGTTACAACAATGGGAAGCAGGTGATAAAAATGTGGTTGATCTCTGGAACACCATGAACAGCTGGGTTTACAAGGGTTTTGACATCACTTATAAATCGCTGGGGATTGATTTCGATCAGGTTCAGTATGAATCGGACACCTATCTTTTAGGAAAGAAAATTGTTGAAGAAGGCTTGCAGAATAACAAAGTTATTAAAAAAGCTGATGGTTCCATCTGGGCCGATCTCACTGATGAGGGACTTGATGAAAAATTACTTCTCCGTGCAGATGGCACTTCTGTTTACATGACACAAGATATTGGTACAGCAGAATTACGCTACAATGAGCACCAACCCGATAAAATTATTTATGTTGTTGGTAATGAACAGAACTATCATTTTGATGTTCTGAAAAAGGTTCTTAAAAAACTTGGAAAAGACTGGAGCGACAGAATTTTTCATCTCTCATATGGGATGGTTGAACTTCCTGAAGGCAAGATGAAATCGCGCGAAGGAATGGTTGTGGACGCAGATGATCTTATTAACGAAATGATTGAAACAGCAAAATTAACAACTGAGGAATTAGGAAAAGCAAATGATTTGAATAGTGAAGATGCATCCAATTTGTTCAGAATAATAGGACTTGGAGCATTGAAATATTTTATTCTGAAAGTGGATCCAAAAAAGAATATGGTTTTTAATCCTAAGGAATCCATTGATTTTAATGGTAACACAGGACCTTTTATACAATACACGCATGCGCGGATTTGTTCAGTGCTTCGGAAAGCAAAGGAATCGGGCATTGCTTGGGACAGCGGTAAAATAAATAATTCTGTTTTACTTCCAAAAGAAAAAGAAATTATAAAACTTATTTACGATTACCCTTCTATTCTTAAAGAAGCCGGAGAAACATACAGTCCTGCGCTTATAGCAAATTACTGTTACGAGTTGGTGAAAGAATACAACGGTTTCTACCAGGAAATTCCAATACTTAAAGAGACCAATTCTGAAAAAATAAATCTTCGCCTTGCTCTTTCTGAATATACTGCCGAAGTAATTAAATCGGCGATGGGATTGCTTGGAATTGAGGTTCCTGAAAGAATGTAAAAGAAAAGTTTGTTTGTTGTTTGTTGTTATATTCCTTTTCTCTAAATAGCTTATTATTTTCAGACTTTGTGACCTCTGTGTAATCTTTGTGATCTCTTTAGTTAAAAAAATTCGGATGCGTATTTTTAGGAATTATTGAATTTTCAAATATTTCAGAATTCAAAAAATAATCTCACACTCAAATAAATAAACCATCCTGATTGCGCAACAAATACTAGCGCCCAAAACATTGCAGGCAAATGCGTAAGCTTTTCGAGATTATAAGCATCTCCGGCCGATTTTGATTTTCTCTTTGCAATAGAAACAAGCTCAATAGAAGAATACAGGGCTTCAAATAACATGATTCCTGAAAGAAAAGCAGTAACGGCATACTGCATAAATTCTCCGCCATAAAAATTGACAATAAAAATCAAAGTTGTAAAAGTGAGCAGCCAGAAGATTCCATATGCATTGCGTACATAAAACATAAGGTTCAGCAAAGCAAAGCATGCCAGTATATAAAGCACAATGCGATACTCTCCCTTGCTGATGATATAAAATAATAGAAAAGCTACCGCTGAACCAAATGGATAGCCGGCAAACGAAACTAAAAACTGACTGAATTTTCCTTTTGTTTTAGTAACAGCTGTTCCCGAAGTATCACTGAAAAGTTCTACAGTGTAAACTTCTCCGCTAGTTATTAATGCCGCAATTGCATGTCCGCTTTCATGTATCAAGGTATTCACAACGCGGAAATATTTTCCCACATAAGGAATTCTGTTGATCAATAGAACAACCACCGGTAAAATATAAAGTATATATTCCTTATTCACTAAAATAGATTTATTCAGAATGTAAAAGTATTAATAAGTTCCAATTGAATTAATCTTCATTTATTTTAAAACAGAAAAGGTTTTCCAATTTTATTAACAAGAAGAATCTAAATTGAATAATTCCTTTACTTTTGAACTTAAAATTTACTAAAATGTTATCAGTTGAAGAATTGAAATCCCTTGCCTCACAAGTCAGGCGGGATGTATTAAGGATGGTTCATGCAGTTAATTCAGGTCATCCGGGTGGTTCATTGGGTTGTACTGATTTTATGGTGGCATTGTACAATGCCATCTTAGAACATGATCCAAAGAATTTCACAATGGATGGAAAAAATGAAGATTTATTTTTCCTTTCCAACGGACATATTGCCCCGGTATGGTATAGTGTGCTTGCACGACAGGGATACTTTCCTGTGAAAGAGCTTTCCACGCTAAGGAAACTGAATTCCCGCCTCCAGGGACATCCTGCAACAGCAGAGCATCTCCCCGGCATCAGGATGGCTTCTGGTTCACTTGGACAAGGTATGTCCGTAGCTATTGGCGCTGCAATTTCAAAAAAATTAAATAAAGAAAATAAAATCGTTTATTCACTTCACGGTGATGGAGAACTGCAGGAAGGCCAGAACTGGGAAGCTGCAATGTTTGCTTCTGCAAAAAAAATTGACAATCTCATTTCCACCATTGACTACAACGGCAAGCAAATTGACGGACCTACCGAAAAAATTTGTTCACTGGGCGACCTTAAATCAAAATTTTTGGCATTCGGTTGGGATGTTCTCGAAATGAATGGAAACGACATTGAAGAAGTGATACAGACATTAAAAATTGCCAAAGCACATACAGGAAAAGGCAAACCTGTCGTTATTATAATGAAAACTGAAATGGGCTTCGGCGTTGATTTCATGATGGGAACTCACAAATGGCACGGACAAGCGCCTAACGATGAACAACTCGCTAAAGCACTTGCACAATTGCCCGAAACTCTAGGTGATTATTAATTCTGTACTTGTAAATCGAATTATAAAATTTTGAAAAAATCACTTTTACATATTATTGTTTTCTTTGCAGTGCTTGTGCTTCCTCAATTTTCTTTTTCCCAGATAAAGGAAAAAGAAAAGCCCAAACCCACTACAAGAATTCTTTTTGTTTTCGATGCATCACAAAGTATGTATGGTCGCTGGCAAAGCGATATGAAGATTACAATTGCACGGAAGTTACTTTCAAACCTGCTCGACAGCCTTAAAGATATTCCCGACCTGCAGTTTGCATTACGTGTTTATGGGCATCAGAAACAATATCCGCCCCAGGATTGTGATGATACAAAACTTGAAATACCTTTTGCACCGGGCAATACTGAGAAAATAAAAGCCAAATTAAAAACACTTATCCCTAAAGGAACAACTCCAATTGCAAGTTCGCTTGAATTGGCTGCTGAAGATTTTACGCCATGTGATAATTGCCGTAATATTATTGTCCTCATAACAGACGGTCTTGAGGAATGCGGTGGCGACCCTTGTGCAGTTTCAAAAGCCTTGCAAAAAAAAGGTATTATGCTTAAACCATTTATTATTGGTATCGGGAAAGATTTTTCAACTGCATTCAGCTGTGTGGGAACATATTTCGATGCATCCAGTGAGCAGGAATTTCAGCAGGCGTTAAATATTGTGATTTCACAGGCACTTAATTCGACTACAGCCCAGGTGAACCTTCTTGACAGTTATGGAAATCCGACAGAGACAAATGTGAACATGACTTTCTACGATAATTTTTCAGGACTTGTGAAATACAATTTTATACATACATTAAATAATAAAGGTCTTCCCGACACACTAACCCTTGATCCGCTCAGTATGTACAATATTGTTGTCCATACTATACCTCCTGTTGAAATTGACAGTGTAACTCTAACACCTGGTAAACATACAATCATTGCTGTTGATGCACCACAAGGTTATCTTAATTTAAAAGTTGGAGGAAATAATTCCAATGCTGCAAAGGATGTAAAGGCTATTATACGGCAGAAAGACAAAATGGAAACACTCAACCTGCAGTCGTTTGGAGAAACAGAAAAATATATTGTCGGTAAATACGACCTTGAAGTACTTTGTCTTCCTCGCCTCTATATAAATGATGTTGATATTGCTCAAAGTTCTACCACTACTGTGGAAATTCCGCAGCCAGGAATCGCAGTTATCATGATGTCGGCAAACGGCTATGGCAGCGTATACCAGGAAGACGATAACAAATTAAAATGGATCTACAATCTCACTGAAAATACAACTCAGGAATCATTGATACTGCAACCCGGAAAATACAGGGTTGTGTTCCGTACAAAATATACTACGAGATCAGCATATACCGTTGAGAAATCATTTAAAGTAACATCAGGAACTTCAGTTTCTGTAAAACTATTTCAGAATTAACTATTCATCATTATGAAAACATTTACCCCTACAGAGTCTAAAGATACCAGAAGTGGATTTGGAGAAGGCCTATACGAATTGGGAAAGAAAAACCCAAACGTTGTTGCGTTGTGCGCCGATCTTATTGGATCATTGAAAATGGATGCGTTTGTTGCTGAGTTTCCTGAAAGATTTATACAAGTAGGAATTGCTGAAGCCAATATGATAGGAATTGCAGCAGGACTTACAATCGGAGGAAAAATTCCATTCACCGGAACTTTCGCAAACTTTTCGACTGGCCGTGTTTACGACCAGATCAGGCAATCTGTAGCTTATTCAAATAAAAATGTAAAAATTTGTGCTTCACATGCCGGCCTTACATTAGGCGAAGACGGTGCTACACACCAGATACTTGAAGATATTGGCCTCATGAAAATGCTGCCTAATATGGTTGTAATCAACACCTGCGATTTCAATCAGACCAAAGCCGCAACAATGGCAATTGCCGATTATACAGGCCCGGTATACCTGCGTTTCGGCAGACCAAAAGTTCCGAATTTTACACCCAAAGATCAGCAATTTGAAATCGGAAAAGCCGTAATGCTTAATGAAGGTGCTGATGTAAGCATCTTCGCAACAGGCCATCTGGTATGGCATGCCATTGAAGCCGGAATGCAGCTTGCAGAAAAAGGAATCGACTGCGAAATAATAAATATCCATACAATTAAACCTTTGGATAAAAATGCAGTCATACAATCAGCCAGAAAAACAAAATGTGTTGTAACAGCGGAAGAACATCAGATGAATGGCGGACTTGGAGACAGCATAGCTCAATTACTTTCCAGAGAAATGCCAACACCGGTAGAAATGGTTGCTGTAAATGATTCATTCGGAGAAAGCGGAACACCTGAAGAACTGATGATAAAATACGGACTGAGTACGGCCAACATTATTGAAGCTGTTTACAAAGTAATTAAGCGCAAATAATCCTTTGGATTTCTGGCAGGATCATCTAAGCCTGCAAAAACATGGAGCATTACTCCGATAAAGAACTTCTTGAATTATTCCATAAAGGAGATAATCGCAATTATGCTTTTAATCTTCTCATTCAAAAATACCAGAAACAGGTTTACTGGCATATCCGACGTATAATAATTGATCACGATGATACGAATGATGTAACACAGAATACATTTATAAAAGTATTTCACAACCTTGAAAAATTCAGGGAAGATTCACAGCTTTTTACCTGGCTTTACCGCATTGCTACAAATGAATCACTGAATTTCCTGAAACAGAAAAGAACAAAATTTTTCCTGCCACTTGCTGATGTTGAGCATCAGCTGGCAAACTCACTGCAGTCGGATCACTATTTTAAAGGCGATGCTATTCAAAAAAAATTGCAGATGGCAATTTTGAAGCTGCCGGAAAAACAACGCATTGTTTTTAATATGAAATATTTTGAAGGAATTAAATATGAAGACATGTCTAAGATACTTGACACTTCAGTAGGTGCCCTGAAAGCAAGTTACCATATTGCAGTAAAAAAAATCGAAAAAATTTTAACCGATAATTAAACCTTTACAAATTTCAATTGTCATACAAACGAAATCGGGCACCAGTCAATGAAAACAAAAAAGAACATATTTGAAGATGCAGAGGACAATTTAAATAAAATTGCTCCTAAACTTTTTTCTTCAGGAAATGATATTCCTTTTGATGTTCCTGAAAATTATTTTGATTCACTGCCTGCAATAATTGTTGAGAAATGCAGCAATCCTGCAAAAACTAGATTGGCAGGCAAATTCAAAGCGGTACTCAATTCCGGGTTTCTTATACCGGCAGCAGTAAGCATTGCAGTTCTGATCATCGCTTTCATGATTTATCATGCATCAAATGTAAAGACTTCAAACAGGCAAACAATGGCCTATACTGAAAGCAATTCCTCAGCTGAAGTATTGTATGTTGATTCATTGATTGATAATGGGGAAATGGATGAATCAATGCTAGTTGAAACTGCTGCAGGTATTGACGACACCTCAAAAAATGTAAAACCCAATTCATCCATTGAAAAAAATATTGCCGAGCTAAATAAAAGCACCGTCATTCTTAACGATAGTACAAATAAGGTAATCATCACTGATGATGATATAATAAATTACCTGCTCGACAATGATGACGCAGATGATATAATAAATTATTAACACTAAAAATAAACGCCATGAAAACGAAATCAAGCGTGATGCAGCTCCTTCTGATCGGTCTTGTTATGCTAATCCCAACTAAAAATTTTGCACAGGCTGCTGGAACTTCCACTTCTGAGCAAAAAAAGGAAAAAATAGAATCGCAGAAAGTAGCTTTCATTACTGAAAAATTAGACCTTACACCAGATGAAGCACAAAAATTCTGGCCTGTATATAATGAGTACGATGCTCAGAAAGAACTTCTGAACAAAGCATTCCGCCAGAAAGTAAAAGCTTATAAGAGTAGCACCCCTACTGAAACTGGAGCTGACTCACTCTTATTAGCCGAAATTGAACATGACCAGGCTTTGCTTGATTTGAAAAAAGTATACATCTCAAAATTTAAAACGGTCATCTCATCCGAAAAACTTATTCAGCTCAATGAAGCAGAAAGAGATTTTAAAAAGATGCTGCTAAAATTAATACGAGAGCAGAAAAAAGCGGAAATTAAAAAATAAACAATGAACTCCCGGAAACGGGAGTTTTTTATTTCAGGTCATTACAATTTTTATAGCTGTGCTTCTTGTATAAAAAATATTTTGATCTGATCAGTTTGTGTATATTTGAAAAAATATTTTATGAAAACATCCGTCGAAATCAGCTACTACCCTTTGAATGAAGAATTCATTCCACCTATTAAAAATTTTATTGACAGGATCAACACATATCCAACGCTTGTAGTGCGGACAAGTACTATGAGCACTCAGATATTTGGTGAATATAAAGATGTAATGACGGCACTTACAAACGAAATTGAAAAATCATTTGATCTTCCGCATTCTGTTTTTGTGATGAAAATCATTAACGCTGATCTTGAAAAATAAATGGGGATTATCACCAACTGGATCATCGAAAATTATATCGAGATTATTGCCTCAGTTCTTGGTCTTTGGGGCGTTTGGCTGACTACAAAACAAAAAATATGGTGCTGGCCAATTGGCTTGTTGAATGTAATTTTATCACTGTACGTTTTCCTTGTTTCAAAGCTTTACGCTGATGTGATACTTCAGATGTTTTATATTGTTCTTACAATTTATGGCTGGTACAACTGGTTGCATGGTGGTGAAAACAAATCGGAGCTAAATGTATCCCGCATAAAAAGAACAGATATGCTCATACTTTTTATAGTTGGCATGATCACAGCTTTTATTACTGGTTATCTTTTCAAAACATATACCGACGCAGCATTACCTTACTGGGACGGAACTGTAGCAGTATGGGGAATAATCGGAACATTTGTGCAGGCAAAAAAATTTATTGAGAACTGGATAATTTGGATTATATCCGATTTATTATGCACCGGGATTTATGTTTATAAAGGACTTTATGCATTTACTGGATTATACTTCTGTTTTGCAGTACTTGCAGTTTACGGTTATTATTCATGGAAAAAAGATCTGAGCAAAACTGTAGTGACCGTTTGATAAAGGTTGCAATCACAGGCCCTGAATCTACAGGAAAATCGAGCCTTGCAGAGCAGCTGGCTGATCATTTTCAGACACTGTTTGTTCCGGAATATGCAAGGGAATATATCGACAACCTTCACAGGCCTTATGTGTATGAAGATATTCTTGAAATTGCGAAAGGACAGTTAAATAATGAAAATAAAATCTGCCAGAAAGCAAGCAAGATTATTTTTTGCGATACTGATCTTATTGTGACAAAGATATGGAGTGAGCATGCTTATAAAAAATGTGATTCCTGGATTTTAGAAAATATTCAATCTCAGCCTTACGACCTTTACCTTTTAATGGACATTGATCTACCCTGGGAATATGACCCTCAGCGCGAACACCCCCATATGCGCAATTACTTTTTTAATTTATATAAGGAAGAACTTTCATCAAGAAACCTGCACTATAATATAATTTCAGGTACCGGTGAGCTTAGGTTGAACAATGCTATAAAAATTGTTAAAAATATTTTTAGTTTATAAAATTTTTATCTTTGAGTAAATTTGTCCCTCATGAAAAAATTAATACTCTCTTCTGCCTTGCTGGTTGCAATAATCCTTTCTTCATCTGCACAACCAATCATCGATAAAAATGATATGCCTCAGGTTGGCGACACCATCAGGCTAAGTATTACTGGCAATGCTGCCGGTATTAATTATACACTTACAGGCACAAATTATACCTGGGATTTTTCAGCACTTTCGGAACAATCACAACGCATGGATACTTTCGTTGCTGTTTCAACAACACCTTTAGCCTATCAGTTATATTTTAATGACCCTTTTGATCAACCACATCAAGCCACTGTGGCACAACCTCAGCCGGATATAAGCATAATGTCGTATGTCCAATTCACAAACGTCTATAATTATTTCAGGGCAGCAACAGCTTCCTATACCCAGGTGGGACAAGGCGCTACAGTTAACAGTATTCCTACATCTATCAAGTATGATTCACCCGACTTGCTGTATAATTTCCCGATAACGATGGGCAATCTTGATTCATCCTACTATTCTTATCATCTTCAAATTCCGACTTTAGGATATTATGGAGAATCGCGAAGACGTATAAATCTTGTAGATGGCTGGGGAACAGTTATAACTCCATATGACACATTCCCGGCAATGCGCGTACTTTCCACAAGTTATATTCATGACACGATCCATGCTGATTCCATTTTAGGAGGCATCGGCTTTGCCCAGGACAGAACAGAAATTGAATACAAATGGCTGACTGATACACTGGGGTTGCCTGCTCTCAAAGTTTTAAAACGCACTGGTGGCGGCGGTGGCGGCGGAAATGTATCTATTGAATATAAACATAAATTTGTTGTTGATCATACAACAATTACTGAATATCCATATTCACTTACTTTCTGCGACATCTGGCCCAATCCCGCAACAACTGAATCGCAAATATATTTTGCGCTTGCAAATGCTGCAAATGTTGAGGTTTATATTTCTGATATTCTAGGAAAGAAATTATATGAGGTTACAAATAAACAATACTCTTCAGGATTTCATTCTGAAACGCTGAATGGCGCTTTGCCTTTATCAGAAGGTATTTACCTTGTTACAATAAAATCCGGAAATAATTTTAAGACACTTAAACTGCAGAAATAAATTATTTAATTATTTTATTGAGCACTTCCTTTGCTGCATATTTATAGAGCAGAATATTCATCATTTTTAATTTCACATAATCTTCACAGAGGTATTTATATCCCTGGTATTTCCCATCAAACGCACCAGCACCGGAATCTTTTGTAAGAAACCAATAGCTGCCATCCTTCACCAAATAGCCAACAAGGTGAATGCAATGATCATCGGTTGTAGAACCATTACCGAGCCTTAGTTGACGGGCATTGTCATCTATCATTGCTGATGGAATATCAAAGGTTGGTACTACTGCAACCTGCTTTTCTTTGTCAATGCCCGGTTCCGAAACATCACCACAGATACTTATTGTAAAACCACTGTCAACAGCCGATTTTATTATTTTCATAAAATCATCGATGCTTACATTATAGTAATTCTTGCTGTGCCACCAATTATCATCCTCCACCAGTTCAGCTTTCTGATTAAATGCAATTTTATTATCCGACATAAAACTAAAATAATCACGCGGAATAATTTTACAATAATCTGTCAGAAATAATTGAGGCGAAAATGTTTTATTTTCATAAGAAAAACTTGCAGGAGGTTGCCCCATGTATTTATTTAAAATTGCTTTTACATTTCCAGTCACAATACTGTCATTCCATGCAGCTGAAGTTTTCACGGACATCAGATAAAGATAAATATCGTCAGTCATCTTTGAATGATCATAAACTGTCTGCCCATCCGGCAATCCACTATACGCTGATTTTGGCACTGCTCCATATATCTGCATGAGTCTTGGAACTGCATTGGCTTCAGAACCTTCACCAAGTGTGCATTCACCTTTATAAAGCACGAAATACTTCGCCCTCTCTACATATTCCCAATAAACAAAGTACATTTCAGAAAGTTTTACTTTTTTTTCAGTAATTCTGTAAATTTCCGATTCAAAAAAAGAGGTGGTTGCAAAACTCCAGCAGGTGCCGGTATTCCCCTGTGTTGCCGGGTTATTGAACCAGCTCCTTGTAAATTCTTCAGGGCTTGATGGACAACTTATTCCGGATAAATCAGCTGAGAAATATTTTTTCTTTACAACAGGAACACTATCCTGGAAATCTTCAATCCCTTTTATAATTGAATTCTGATAATATCCGTTTTTATATTCTTTGAATATAGCCTTATCCTTTCTAAGTGTGTCCTGTGCAAAAAGAAAATTGCAGCTGAGGAATAAAATAAAAATTACAAAATATTTTCTCATTTCAATGGTTTTGTCTTCTTCAAAAATACATAAAAAATGATTGTATCTTTGCGCGCTTAAAGCCTATGAAACTAAAAGGAAAATTCGGGAATTATATCGAAATGCATTTTATCGTGGTGCTGCTTGGCTTTACAGCAATATTAGGAAAACTCATACAATTGCCTGCTCCCGTCCTTGTTTGGTACAGAACAATGTTCGCATTTCTGGCACTGCTCATCTGGTTTCTTATTACGAAGAAGAAGTTTATTCTCCCCTGGCGACAAACCCTGATGCTACTGGGCATTGGCCTGATTGTAGCTTCGCACTGGATTTTCTTTTTCCATGCAATTAAAGTTTCAAATGTATCCGTAACACTGGGATGCCTTGCCAGTGGTACATTATTCGCGAGCCTGCTTGAGCCACTTATTTTCAGAAGAAGGGTTTACTGGTTTGAAGTGATACTGGGATTAGTAATTATCTGTGGTCTCTACATGATTTTCCAGTTTGAAATACGTTATCTGCAGGGAATTATTTTTTCCTTAATTGCTTTTTTCCTTTCATCTCTTTTTACAGTGCTGAACAAAAAAATAACATTTAAGTTCCATCAAAATGTAATTGGATTTTATGAAATGGTTGGCGGATTTCTTGGAGTAACTGTTTACTTATACTTTACCGATAGCCTTGCGATAACATCCGTTAGCTTTTCATTATATGATTTCATTTTCCTTGTGCTGCTTGCTGTAATCTGCTCTTCATATGCATTCTCAGCAATTATAAGAATTATGAAAGAGATTTCAGCTTATGTAGTTGTTTTGTCAATTAATCTGGAACCCATTTACGGTATTGTACTGGCTTATTTTATTTTTGGGGCATCGGAGTACATGACAACAGGATTTTATTTCGGCACGCTGATTCTGATTTTTTCTCTTTTTCTTTATCCGGTGCTTGAACGAAAATTCAAAAAAAATAGCGTGGCATGAACCACGCTACCTGCAATGTTTTTCAACTTAATCAATGATTGATCATTATCTTTTCTGATTTGATAATGCCTGATTTATTATAGATTTTTACAATATACATTCCATTTTCAATATCCACTACATTCAATGTCACCAAATTGTTTGCGTTCAGTAATATGTTTATTATTTCTCTTCCAGTAATATCATAAATAACTGCATAAACATTTTCATTACCGGAATTATTGATATTTAAAACATCCATAACAGGATTGGGAAATGTAATAATTTCATTATTCAGAGTGTAGTCATCCGTTGCAACCGGTGTGGCATGTATCCAGTCAACTTCCTTGATCACATTGCTGTCAGGATAATAAATAATATTTACAAGTGCCTCATTTGCTCCATTAGTATAGTATGCATACGATTGCGTGGTATCATTTTTATGACTATATGCTAACCACATACTGAATGCCTGAACTCTTACCCATGTACTGTCGATGGTATGTTTTACAAGATTCTGACGGATAACTGGGAATGTGCCATCAGGAGTGGTAAGATTTCCCCATGCATCAAATAAAGAAGTGATATAATTGGTTTGCTTTTCACGCACTGAATCTATATAATAGCCCGAAACAGTTTGACCATAAAAGAATTTTCTGTTATAAAAACTGGTATCAGTGAATGAAGAATTATATGTTGAAGGGAATTTCATCATAGTCTCTGAATTGTTATACACCAAAGCCAACTGAGTACCTGTTCCAAGAATATTTCCACCCAATCCCCACATCTGAACACTTGATGGCGAAGAATTCACATAATAGTAGTAAGTCCCCGGAATTATTGCCGACATATTGGCCATTGCAAAAGAAGATGCAAATGGAGTTGATGAGGTTGTTACATAATTATAAGTTGAGGTGGTATGACTGTGTAATAATGCAAAGTCCCATGTCAGGTTTGAACCTGCGATACCGGGAACTATAGATCCGGCGGGCAGGGTATCATAGATCCAGTTTGTAGAAGTGCCAATGTTCGGGAAATCGGTCTGTGTAATTGTAATCTGTGCCCTGACCATTAATGTCATGATCATCAGTGATACAATAATAAGTAAATGTTTTTTCATATAATGTCTGTGTTTGATTGTTGTTGCAAATTTAGATTTTGTTTCACTATTTCAAAATTTTTCTATATGAAATAAAATATGGGTTTCTGAGGTCGGGTTTATTGTAACATAATTCAAGTTCAACACCAGCTTGTAATACCCTGCCACCTGAATGTTTTACAATCGCATGACCTGCTGCAGTGTCCCATTCCATCGTTGTTCCGAAGCGTGGATAAATATCAGCATGGCCTTCCGCAATAAGACAAAACTTCAAAGAACTCCCCGCAGAAACTAAATCAATATTTTTATGCGCTAGCCTTAATTGTTCAATAAAATCAGATGTTTCCTTATTCATATGCGATCGGCTTGCAACCACACAGCATGTCTCATTTGTTCCAGATTCAGGAAGATGCACACAATTACGTGATAAATTATCTATTGAATCTGAAAGGTTTTTGGTAGAACAAGCATCAATTCTGTATGCTCCTTTTTCACTTGCAAAATATAGACAGTCCTTCACAGGAATGTATATAACACCAAGAATTGGTGTGCTTTTTTCAATCATAGCAATGTTGACAGTAAATTCACCATTTCCACTTACAAATTCCTTTGTTCCATCGAGTGGATCAACAAGCCAGAAAAAATCCCATAATTTTCGTTCATTATAATTCCAGGCTTTTCCTTCTTCGCTTAAAACAGGGATCCCTGTTTTTTTCAGCAATCCCGTAATTACCTTATTCGATTGCCTGTCAGCTTCAGTAATTGGGGAGTTATCTCTTTTCATGTCTACTTCAAAAGGCTGCTGATAAATTTGAAGTATTGCATCACCTGCTTTAACAGCCGCATGAATGGCAAGAAGAAGATGTTTGTCAGTATTCATAATGATCATTACCAGAAAGATGGAGTAAAGATATTTATACTTTCTGAATATTTAAAAAATAAATAAGATAACACATTTAAGATTTTTTTCAATGAATCCTTGAAAAGTAAACATAAATGTGTTAATTTTACCAACTAATGATATATATATAGGTCTGTTGTATTTGATATTATTATGGGAAAGAAAGATCTGAATAAGAACATTCAAGAAAAAAAAAATACTGCGACTAAAAGCATTAAGTCCAGGAAAACAAATATTGTTACAGATAAAAAATCCTTAGAAAAAGCTAAAGAAGTTTCAGATGACATGAAATTTCTGAAACTTGCGGAAGCCTCCCCCAGCGCAATACTAATCTACGACATGAAGGGTGTTTACTATGTAAACAAAGCTACTTCCAATCTAACTGGCTACCCTGTCAGAGATTTGCTCAAAATGAAATTCTGGGACATCATTCACCCTGAAGATAGGGATAGCATTAAAAGCAGAGGAGCCAAAAGGTTATCTGGTGAAAAAATGCTAAACAGGTATCAATTCAGAATTATCACTAAAAAAAAAGAAACAAAATGGATTGAGTTCGCCGCTGACTTATTGAATTATGAAGGTAATATATGCGCGGTTGGAATAGCACTCGACATTACAGATAAGAAAGAAATTGAATTAAATGAGGCGTTTCAAACAAGTCAGAGAATATATTTTCAATCCGTTTTACTAAAACTTTCCACTTTAAAGAACCAAAAACTTTCTGAATTATTCAGAGTTATCACAAAATCAGTTGCAGAAGCTATACATGCGGAGCGCGTGAGCATCTGGCAATTTATCGAAACCAGGGATGTGTTGCATTGTGAAGTGCTTTATTTATTAAGCAAAAATTCATTTGAATCAGAACAAGACCTTACCGTTGAATTATTTCCCGAATACATAAATGCACTCGCCGATAATTTGCACATCACAGCTAACAATGCGCATAAGAATCAATATACAAAAGCATTTGCCGACTCGTATCTCATACCAAACAATATCTTTTCAATGCTTGATATTCCGATAAGGATAAGCCGAAAAGTTGCTGGCGTTGTTTGCATCGAACATATCGGTCAATTGCGGACATGGACAGCAGAAGAACAATATTTCGTAACATCGGTCGCTGAAATTATATCGCTATATATTGAAGCTGATGAGCGAAAAAAAGCAGAAGATGCACTTAAAAAAGCCCATGATAACCTTAATAAAACATTCAGAAAATTAAAAGAACGAGAAGAAATAATTGAAATTGAAAGAGAAAAGCTTGAGGTGACTTTAAGGTCCATTGGTGACGGTGTAATTACCACCGATTATGACGGAAGAATATTGCTCCTGAACCAAACAGCTGAAAACCTTACCGGGTGGAAGCAATCAGAAGCATTCGGAAAGCATATTGATGAAGTTTTTGTAGTTAGAAATGAGCTCACAAATAAACGTATTGCAACACCAATTGACCAAGTATTAAAAACCGGGCAGATAGTTGAATTGGCCAATCATACCACGCTTGTCGCAAAGTCGGGAGAACAGCGCATAATTTCCGACAGTGCTTCTCCAATAAGGGATAGCCATGGAAATATTTTCGGGGTAATTCTTGTATTAAGGGATACCACCGATCAAAAACTTGCTGCTGAACAATTGCGAGAAAATGAAGAAGGCTACCGTACTCTATTTGAAAGTGCGAATGATGCAAATTTCATTATGCAGGACGGTTTGTTCATTGAATGTAATAAAAAGGCTGAAGAAGTCTTTGGTTGCGGCAAAGAATATATTATCGGAAAAACACCTTTTGAATATTCTCCCGAATACCAGCCTAACGGAATTCTTTCGTCCGTTTTTGCAAAAGAAAAAATTGCACTGGCACTTGAAGGCAATCCACAGTCATTTGAATGGAAGCATACTCGTTTTGATGGAACCGTTTTTGATGCAGAAGTTAGTCTGAATAAAATATCTGCACAGGGAAAACCTTTTCTGCAGGCCATTGTGCGCGATATTACAGAAAGGAAAAAAGCCGAAGAAAAATTAATTGAAAGCGAAAATCTTTTACGGAATATTATTGGAATGGCCAACCTGGCAATGGCCATTGTTGGCTTTGATGGCACCATAGAATATATCAACAACCAGGCTGTAAAAACTTTTGGATATGAACATAAGGATATCCCAAATATGGATAACTGGTGGCGTTTGGCGTATCCAGAAGAGAACTATCGCAAAGAAGTTGTTGAGCAGTATATGGGTTTGGTCTATAAGGCCATCGAGGGTGGAAAAGAAATTGAGCGTAGAGATTACCTTGTAACATGCAAAGATGGCTCACTCAAGACGATGGTTATTTTTGGCGTCATTGTCAATGACAAGGTTTTTGTTATGTTCGAGGATATCACTGATCGTAAAAAGGCTGAAGAAGCCCTGGCTAAAAGCGAAGAGCGTTACCGAACACTTGTTGAGATTAGTCCAAACCCTATTATTGTTCATACAGCAGGAATTATTGAATATGCAAATGATGCAAGTGCTAAAGTATTGGGTGCTGATACAAAAGAAGTGCTGATTGGGAAAAATGCGCTTGAATTTGTTCACCCTGATGATAGAAAATTCGCACTTGAAAGAATAAAACTTGCAACTTCAAATCAAACGGAAGCACCTTTAGCTGAAGAACGATTTATTACATTTGATGGCAGCCTCATCTATGTTGAGGTTACGGCTGTTTCATTTGACAACATGGGAAGGAAGTCAATGTTCACCATGTTTAAGGATGTAACTGAACGCAAACTGGCAGAACAAAATCTGCACATGTATAAATTCATTCTTGAAAACACAACGGAAGAATTTTATCTAGTTAATCCTGACGGTTCGTTCAGCTACTTTAATGAAGCTGCTGCCAAAAGTCTTGGATATTCTATGGCAGAGTTTAAACTGCTCGGAATTCCAGGAATTGATTTGATACAAAATACAAAAGAAAAATTTAGAAAACATTTTGAAGAATTAAAATTAAACAATTTACCCGCTTTTGAATCTATTCACAGGGCGAAAAACGGGAACTTAGTCACGAAACTTATTAAGTCAATTTATATTGAAATTGGCGGGGAAGAATATGTTTGTGGTTTTGGACATGATATTTCCGAGAGTAAGAAAATTGCTGTAGCTATTAAAGAAAGTGAAGAAAAATATCGATCTCTCATTGAAGCAAATGAAACAGGATTTGTGATTCTCAATGAACATGGAATCGTACTTGATGCCAATGCGGAATATGTGAAATTAACTGGTTACAATTCGTTGGAAGAAATTCTCAATCGATGTGTTTTGGAATGGACAGCCGAATATTCAATAACCAGCAACAGGGAAGCAATTAAGAATTGTTTAGATCAAGGTTTTATAAGGAATTTCGAAACTGATTATATCCATAAAGATGGTACAATCATTCCTGTTGAAATCAGTGCAACTGTTGAGAAATCGGCAAACGGGTTAACTATTTTATCACTTACCCGTAATATAAGTCAGCGTAAACAGGCCGAATTAGCCCTCATAAAAAGCCAGCAATTATTTCAGACCCTGTCTGAAGTAGCTCCTGTTGGAGTTTTTAGAACAAGAGCCGATGGATTCACAACTTACGTGAACCCAAGATGGTGTGAACTTTCAGGCTTGTCGTTTGAGAAAGCGCTTGGCGATGGTTGGCTGAACGCTGTCCATCCGGAAGACAGGGAAAAAATACAAAATACATGGAAGCTTGCCACAATACAAAAAAGTAAATCATTTTCAGAATACCGCTTTCTTAAAAAGGACGGAAGTATTGTTTGGGTAATAGGCAATGCAGTCCCAGAATGGAATAATAATGAGATTGTTGGATATATTGGTACCATAACAGATATTACAGAACGTATAAAATCGGAAAATTTTTTAAAAGAAAGCGAAGAAAAATTCCGTTCTACATTTGACCAATCACCTATTGGATCAGCAATTGTAGGGCTTGATATGCATTTTATAAGATGCAATAATGCAATGTGCCGTTTTCTGGGTTATACAGAAAACGAAATGATTGGGAAAGCAGTGGCTGATGTTACATACCCAGAGGACCTCGAAATAGGCATGGATGTATTGAAAAAGATGAAAGAAGGAAATGGACAATCTCAAACTTTTCAAAAAAGGTACCTGCGAAAAGACGGAAATTTTATTTGGGGAGAAATTACAATAAGTGTTGTAAAGGACATAAATAACAAGCCTCTTTACCTTCTGCCAATCATTCAGGACATCAATGAAAGAAAAATGGCAGAAGAGTCATTAAAGGAAAGTGAAGAAAAATTCAGGTTGCTTTTTAGCTCCACAAGCCAGGCAGTTACACTTAATGAAATTATTCTTGATGAAAAAGGTGAAGCCGTAAATTATAGGATTATTGAAGCAAACCCTGCATTTGAAGATCATACTGGATTAAAGAGTAATGATTTTATTGGGAAACTTGTTTTGGATGTATTACCTGACACTGAATTATTCTGGATAAAAGAATTTGGAGAAGTAGCTATCTCCGGAAAACCAAAAAGACTGGAAAATTATGTCAAAGAATTAAACAGGTATTTTGATTTTACCGTTTATAGCCCGAAGAAAGGTCAATTCGCCCTGATATCAACCGACATCACGCAAAGAAAGCGCGAAGAGGAAGTCAAGAAGCTTAATGAAGCCAGGCTTGAAGCATTGATAAGACTGAACAATATGGCTGAAAAGCCGGCAAATGATATAAACGATTTTTCGCTTGAGGAAGGCGTAAAACTTACCGGAAGTAAAATAGGATATCTTGCATTCACCAGTGAAGATGAATCAATCTTCAGCATACATGCTTATTCAGCAACTGCAATGAGAGAATGCAATATAAAAGACAAAACTTTTCAGTTTTTTACTGACAAAACTGCACTGCTTAGTGAAGTGATAAAACAGCGAAAGGCCATAATCTGCAATGATTACAGTAAAGAAACACTTCCAAAGAATGGTTACCCTGATGGCCATCTTGCTATTAAAAACTTTTTGAGTATTCCAATTTTTGAAGGAGAGCATATTGTTGCGATTGCTGCAGTAAGTAATAAAGACAGGAATTATGATGATGCGGATGTGATGCAGTTTTCACTGCTGATGAATGGAATGTGGCGACTCATACAAAGGAAGAGAAGTGATGAGGCATTGAAGGAAAGCGAAGAACGATACAGACTTATTACTAATAATTCGAAAGATATTATTGCAAAATTCGGGACTGATGGAAAAATATCTTTTGTATCACCTGTATGTAAAACACTGCTTGGATTTGAAATTTACGAAATGCTAAACAGGTCCGTTTTTGAATTCTTTCATCCAGATGATATTCCCTATTTACGAGTTTACCAGGGAAGACTACTGAGCCGACAAGCACCGAATCTTGTGAAGCACAGGCTAAGGAAAGCTGACGGATCGTTTAGCTGGTTCGAGTCGAACAATCAGATTATTTTAGAGGCTGATGGTGGAATTAAAGAGATTGTTGCTGTAATCAGGGATATAACGGAATTGCTGAATTCAGAAAAGCTAATCCAGGAAAAAGAAGTTGCTGAAAATGCAAGTAAAGCCAAGTCAGAATTTCTTGCAAACATGAGCCACGAAATAAGAAATCCGCTGAATTCAATAATTGGGCTTTCCAATACGCTTTCCCGATCGGAAATAAATGCTGAACATCGCGAGATTGTTGAATCAATAAAAATATCTTCAAACAATTTGCTTAATATTCTTAATGACATTCTTGACTTTTCAAAAATTGAAGCCAATAAAGTTGAAATCAGCAATAATGTATTCGACGTAGAGATTGTTATCAAAGATGTTTATTCAGCATATAAAACGATGGCCGAAAATAAAAAGCTTTCTTTATTATACCAACTTAACAAAGATGTCCCGCCACTGTTATTCGGTGACAGTGGAAAGTTAAAACAAATGGTCATTAACCTTGTGGGGAATGCACTTAAATTCACTGAATCAGGGTCTATTAATATTAATGTATCACAGACTAAAACTGAAGGTGATCTAGTATTATTAAAAATAGAAGTTTCGGATACTGGCATTGGTATAATGAAAGAAGATTACGACCGCATGTTTCAATCGTTCACACAGCTCGATAGTTCTACAACAAAATCATTTGCAGGAACAGGCCTTGGACTTGCTATTGTCAAGCGTTATGCACAACTGATGAAAGGAAGTGTAAATTTTATCAGTGAATATGGTAAAGGAAGTACCTTCATTATTGAAATTCCATTTGGAATTCCAAAAGAACATCAAATTGAAGTTAAACAAATAATTAAAGCTATGGATTTCTCAAAGCATCACATTCGTCTTTTATTAGCCGAGGACGATGGTATAAATCAATTATACCTAAAAGGTCTTCTTACCGGTCATGGAATTCTTGTTGACACTGCATATAACGGCTTGCAAGCACTCGAGAAATTTGATGCCAATTCCTATGACATCATTTTGATGGATGGTCAGATGCCCAAGATGGACGGCTTTGAGGCTACACGATCAATTCGGATAAGGGAACAAACTAAAAATACACACACTCCAATTATTGCAATTACCGGGTATGCAGTTTCGGGTGATAAGGAAAAATTTCTTGCTTCAGGAATGGATGATTATGTATCAAAGCCTATTGATGAAAATAAACTTATTGAATTAATCGAGAAATACACAATTACTGAACAGAAAGGTTAAATTTGGTTAGTTGTTTTATATATGTAGTTGCCAGTTGTTTTCTTTATTAATAATGCTTTTAGTCGGAAGTTGGAAGGAAGTATGTGTTGATTTTGGTTTGTATTTCAATTTCAAATTGTTATTTTATTTATCTGAATAAAAAGTAATATTAAATAAATTTCTTTTTTTCTTCTTTGAGCTGTTCGCATGCAAGATCAGAAATTATTTTCATTTTTCTAATAACAGAATCCTTATCATTCAGCTTAAAGACAAGCAATCCTTCACACTCAATTTTTAACAGCATATCATAAAGATTGCTTATACCGAAAATCTGTGCTGAGGATTTAAACTTATGCGCCTTCTTTTTTACAAGCTCATCATCTCTGTTTGTGATGGCTTCTTCAATGTCGCTGATATAAGATTCAGCCTGCTGAAGAAAAAGGTCAATCATTTCTATGATGAATGATTTTTCTTCTCCGCAAATTTCGCGAAGCGTATCAAGATTTATAACTAATTCCTTTTTCATTTCGTTTTAACAACACGAGCAAATCAAGAACAATATACAAAAATAATTATACGATTGCAAATTTGCAATATACTAAATTAGAAATTTTCAGATGTATTAGTTGTGTTTTCTGTATATACAAATCAATCACCTCCATGCTGCCAGCATTTGCCATTGGGGCTGTATGTTTTGCGTTTACATCTGTCACCATCCTGCGTCATTGATGAACACTGAACAGCGACTACTAGTCTGTTTTTTTGTTCCTTGCTCATATCAACTTTCCCTATCTGGCTCTGATGCTTATCACAATATCCATTTGCATTTGATGTGGTGATCTTGCATCTTAAGCCTTCAATAGTTACTCCTTTGCATTGATTTGGAGGAGAATCAGCAGTTGAATCAGAAGAAGTAATAAATGACCACTTACTCAGGTCAATTTTACTCTCCAATGCATTTTCAAGACTATCAGGCAGTGCAGGAAAAAAATCGATACCGGTCAGAGCTTCAACAGAATCAATTGTAACAGCATATTTTGATAATTGTTTGGTATCTTTTTCATTGGGAAGGATCAGCGCAATTGCTTTTATACCCGGCTCATCATAATCAAGTATTATTTTATAAAAATATTTTGGCACTGTAATTTTTCCATCCCCAATTGTACCTGATGAATAGTTTAATATACCACCGGTTACAACAAATATATTACCATTTTCCTTTGCCCATGTTCTCACCTGTTCTTCCAATTGTTCCCATATGCCTCTGTTAAATTCAGGTTTCATTGGACTCATATTACTTAAGTAAAATGTTTCTGTCATGGAAACAGAGTTTAGTTTCATATCTCCGGCAGGACATAAATGCCCTCTGTCATAACCGGAATTCTTATAATCGGCTAACGCAGCCGATGTAGATGTAATAAGCGGATCGGGTCGAAAATCATCAGTACGCTTAGTGAAACCCATTTCCAGATTTTGTTTTGTTAACTCATATGCCACCCATTCAGCCTGTTTGTGAGTTGCAGAATATGACAAAGCATAATAAGTATGTTTAACAATTTGTCCTGTAGTGGACGAAGGCAGATAATCGAATCCCTGCGAAAATCCAAACGTTTGAATTATTAAAAAAAAACAGATTAAAATATTCCTAAAATATTCTAGAATTGGTTTCATCCTTATTTATCCTTTCCGCCTGCTCCAACAAAGTAATGATCTTTCTCGCTGAACAATATGTTGAACGTTGTAAGACTACCATAGATGCGCGTAATGTATTGCTGCAGATTTATTTTTTCCTCGTCAGTAAGTTTTTCATTCGAATTAATATTCTGTTCAAGCACACGCAGGCGATCGCGCAGCATAACTATTTTATGAAAAAATGCTTCTATAGGAATTTCCTTCGATTGAAGTGATGTATTTCCCGGAACCATCACCAACTTCCCTCCGGTCCATTTTTCACCTAATGGTACTTCTTCCTGCAATGCGCCGTATTTATCGAGAACATAGGATACCACTTTTTCAAGTTCAGCAAGATTAATTTCAGATCCGGAAGGTGAAGTATCAATCCCTTCAGGAATCTCCTTTATTTCGTAGTCACTGCTAGATTTCGAAAATTGCATTTTTCCGCCGTGTGCAAAATAAACTTCAAAATTTGTAAGGGTTATCTTACTGATAACACCTTCACCATATTTATCATGATCGATAATGGTTCCTATAGTTAGTTCCTGTGACATGTTGATTTAAGATTTATGATTTACGATTTATGATTTACGATTTGAGATTTTCATTTATTGTAAATTCATTGCATGTTAGAGCAAAGTTAAGATTAATCAGGATATTAAAAAATATTGCCATTTGTAAATTTTTGATTCATGAATCTGATAATTGTATCTTTGTGTGCGCAAAAACGAGCAAATAATTGAATACAGGAAGCCAATTGCAAAGAAGTACGAAAAACATTTTTTTGCCATTTAAAAAAGTTGTTATTACTAAAATTAAAATCAATGGAGAAAAATAATAAAATTACATTCTCTGCAACGATCGAACAGCACAGCGGAATAGATGCTGCATTTATAAAGTTTCCTTTTGATGTGGAAAAACATTTTGGTTCTAAAGGCCAGATCAAAGTAAAAGCACTTTTTGATGAAAACGTTTTATATCGCGGAAGCCTTGTAAAAATGGGATACGATTGTCATTTGCTTGGAATTACTAAAGAAATAAGGAAAAGACTTAATAAAAGTTTCGGCGATTCTATTCAGGTTGAAATTGAAAAAGATGAAGATATAAGAGAAGTTATTGTGCCTGTTGACGTTTCGATTTTATTAAATAAAGATTCGAAAGCTAAGGCATTTTATGAAAAGCTTTCTTACACGGATAAAAAAGAATATATAAGGTGGATAGACTCCGCGAAGAAGGAAGAGACAAGGCTCGCAAGGATTGAGAGATTTTTAAATAACATGAAAGCAGGCATTAAAAGAGCCTGAAATATTTGGCATCATGAAAGGAAATGATTTACTCGAACAGATCAATATAGGCAAGGATACTGCAGCAAAATTGCAGCGTGTAGGAATTGATTCATTTGAAAAGCTGAAAGCGACCGGAAGTAGGAAAGCTTTTCTGATGATGCAAACTTTGGATGCAGGTGCATGCCTGTCGTTACTTTACGCACTTGAAGGTGCAATTGAAGGAATAAAGGATAACAAATTATCAGCAGCAAAGAAACTTGAATTGAAGGAATTTTTTGCGCAGGTAAAAAGGAAAGCATAATTTTGAAAATTCAAAAATCATTTCAAATCCTTATTCAATTTGTTTAATTACTTTATATGGGTGCTTTTATCAATAAAATAGCAAGCTACTTTCTTTTCTTTGCGCTGTTGCTGTTTTCGCTCCTGCCATTTCCTATACTATACCTATTTTCATATTTTCTATTTTTTGTGCTGTATTATGTAATAGGTTACAGAAAAAAAATTGTTTTCAAAAATCTTGCAAGCAGCTTCCCCGATTCAAAGGATATTAAAATATTTGCAAAAAGATTTTATTTGCATTTATCTGATACTACTCTTGAAACAGTCAAGTGCCTTACCATCGGCAGAAAAAATCTTCTGAAGCGCATCAGCTGCGACAATCCGGAAATAATGGAAAAATTCGCTAAAGAAAAAAGAAGTGTTATTTTTCTTTCAGCGCATTACTGCAACTGGGAATATTTAATCTTTTCGATGAACCTTCTTTTCCCGCATCTTGCTGTTGGTGTGGGAAAACCGCTCACAAACAAAACGATGAATAAACTTCTCAATGACAGGAGAAGTAAAACAGGAATGAAGATTATTAATGCTACAAACATTAAAGAGGAATTTGCAAAAGATAAAGATATTCTTACTGCAAATTTATTCCTTGCTGATCAATACCCGGGGCATATTACAAAAGTATTCCCTGCTGCCTTCCTGCAAAAGGAAACGGGCTTCCTTTATGGTGCGGAAAAGTATGCAAAGGATTACAACTACCCGGTTGTTTATGCCGACTTTACACGCATAAAAAGAGGAAGATACAATATTCACCTTATCGAAATCACTGATAAACCGCAGGAAGAAGTATACGGGATGATCATGAGTTCATATATCAGTTTGCTTGAAAAAACCATCTTACGGCAACCTGAATACTGGCTGTGGTCGCATAAACGCTGGAAACAGATTCCTGGTTTCTATGAATAATATTTTTACAAATTACTCTTCGCAATTTAACCTGAAGCCAATACCATGAATATTTTCAATGGAGATAGTTTCATCGGATTTCAGATACTTGCGAAGGCGGGAAATGAACACATCAAGGCTGCGGCTCACATAATAATCATCATTGCCCCATACATCTTTTAAAATGTTTTCCTTGCGAAGAATTTTGTTGCGGTTTGTTATAAGGTATCGGAGTAATTCAGCTTCTTTCTGCGTAAGGCGTATCTGCTGAAGATTATCTTTCAGCGTAAGGTTGTCAATATCAAGAACGAAATTATTAAACTTTACAACTGCAAGCCCTACCGCCCTGACTTCGGCAATTTTACTCCGTTTCAGGAATATTTCAATTTTCAGAATCAGTTCTTCTATGCTGAATGGCTTAGTGATATAATCATCAGCTCCTATTTTAAGACCCGCAATTTTATCTTCTTTCAGTGATTTTGCAGTAAGAAAAATAATAGGTACTTCATGGTTTACCTCCCTTATTTTCTTCGCGAGAGTAAACCCGTCCATTTCCACCAGCATCACATCAAACAGACAAAGATCAACATTATTTGACTGGAATATTTCAAAGGCTTCCCTGCCATTTTCAGTAAGCAGCACTTCATACCCGGCTAACTCAAGATTATCCTTGGTGACGAAGCTTAAAAAAACATCATCCTCAACAAAAAGTATTTTTGCTTTTTTATCATTCATGCTTCCGTGGAATTATAATAATGAACCTGCATCCTTTGTTCTCCTCACTTTCCAGATTAATTTTCCAGTGATGTGCCTTTATAATATTTTCAACATAACTCAAACCCAGTCCGAAGCCCTTCACTTTATTAATATTTCCGGAAGGAACCCTGTAAAATTTTCTGAATATTTTTTTTACATGCTTCCTGTGAATGCCAATGCCATTATCCTCAATAATAAGGATGATCGATTTATCCGTTGAACTTGTAGAAATTGTAATTTTTAGTTCATCTTTCGAATATTTTACTGCATTATCAAGAAGGTTGTAAATAACATTGGTAAGATGCGACCTGTCGGCAGTAATAAATGTATCCTGTGCACTCAGGTTAAGTTCAGTTTTAAATTTTTTATGTATCGAAATAAGCGAAAATGAATCGTTCACCTGTTGAATCAGTTTGTGAAGATCAAATTTTTCTTTCATCAGTTTTACTTTGCTCCGCTCGGAAATAGCGACTTGCAGCACATCTTCTACATGCCGCTCCAGTCGCTTGTTTTGCTCTTTGATTATTGCAGCATATTGGTGCAGGCGCTCAGGATCATCAGCAATGGAAGGCTTCAGCAGCACATCAGCCGAAACAGCAATGGTGGCAATGGGAGTCTTGAACTCATGTGTCATATTGTTGATGAAATCCTTCTGTATCTCTGTAAGGCGCCGTTGCTTAAGAATTGTATAAATTGCATTTCCAAAAAACACACAGGCCAGAATCAGGATAAGTGATGATATCAGCCATATGTTCATGTTACTGAGGATATAAGTAGTCTTTGTCGGAAAATTTATCCCGAAATAATACAGGTATTTATCATATTTGGGCAGTTTCTTGATAACATGCAACCCAGATTTTCCATTGCTGTTACTAATATAATCACCATAAACCATTTCGTTATTCCCGCAATCATAAATAGCATATTCATAATCAATTTTTATGTTGCGTATATCGAATTCCTGCTTCAGGAAATTTTCAAGTATTTTCGCATCAATTTCACTATTCACATTCACTACAAAATATGTTGAAGAAAGCTGCTTGACCGGACTTTCATTAGGTAAGGTGGTATTATGAAATTTAGCAAGCCGTTCAGCAACATTCAGTAAAGCAATTGAAATGGTCTGGTTAAACTGCTTATCTTTCTGATCGAAGGTTTTCAGTACCCAATAAACCTGGAACAGGATAATACCTATTATGGTAATGATCCCGAGCACAACGACCAATCTTATTTTGCTACTTTTCATTAAATTATTCCAGGAATGATCCTTTATAAATACTTCGGTAATTGATTAGCTAAAATTAATAAATATTAGTGAAATGGCGCGCATTTACATTTCATTAACAAAAGTTTGCACTTCATTTACATATAATTAGGAATGCTGTCCCTACCTTTGTTTTGCAAAATTCAGAAAAAAGTTTGAACTGAATTTCAAATCAGCAAATGGACCAAGGAATAAGGAAAGACAATAAAACAAAAAAGCCTGCTAGCAATGCTAACAGGCTTTCGTCCCTTGCGGTCCGGACGGGACTCGAACCCGCGACCCCGTGCGTGACAGGCACGTATTCTAACCAACTGAACTACCGAACCGATTATATTGTAAAAGAACGTTTACATGTATTAGGGAGTGCAAATTTAGTAAATATTTCATTTATACAAAAAATATTTTCATTTTTCAGCAATTTTAGTACTAATGAATACTTATTTTTAACTGCTGAGGCCACCATAACTCCTGCGCTGCGTCTTAAGCAGCAACGAATATTTGGCAAATCATTTGTTAATATATCTTAAATTAAAAACATATATAATAAGCTTTAAATTACATTTAATACATTTGTGTCACGATCAAATCCATTGAAAATAAAGTAAAATAGAAAAACAATTAACCAAAAAAAATAAATTTAAAACAAACAGAACTATGAAAAAGATCATTTTATCATTAGCAGCAGCAATGTTCACATTCTTTGCAGTGAACGCACAGACAACCACAACTACAGCGCCAACTGACAATGCAAATGCAGCTGACATTTCTTTCACCAGCCTTGTACACGATTACGGTACATTACAAAAAGGTGCTGACGGCAATTGCGAATTCCAGTTCACCAATACAGGTAAAGAGCCCTTAATTCTTTCAAATGTTACCACTTCCTGCGGATGTACAGTTCCTTCATGGCCAAAAGAACCAATATTACCGGGAAAAACAGGCGTTATCAAAGTTAACTATACCAAAACAAGTATTGTTGGTACAATCAGCAAGCAGATTACAGTATTCTCTAACGCAAAAAGTGGCAATGTTGTTTTAAGCATTAAAGGAAGCGTAGTAGACAACACAGCTACAGGAACCACACCAGAAAAACAGACAAACGACCTGGTTACTCCACAGAAATAAAAAGTATCTGCGATTTGTTTCGCATATAACAAATAAAATATAAATTTGTCCCGGTTCGCAATTCAGCGGACCGGGATTTTTATTTAAACTTTAAAACTATGCCACAAATATCTCAGAAAGGTTGCCAGATGCCGGCATCACCAATCAGGAAGCTTGTTCCTTATGCAGAAGAAGCCAAGAAAAGAGGGATCAAAATTTACCATTTGAATATCGGACAACCCGATATTGAAACTCCGGAAATTGCGATGAATGCAATCCGCCACACCGACATAAAAGTGGTTGAATACAGCCATTCTGCCGGAATACCTTCTTACAGAAAAAAACTTTGTGAATACTACAAAAGGTTTCATATTGATATTACTCCTGAAGAAATTATTGTTACAACCGGAGGTTCGGAAGGTATTTTGTTTGCTATGCAAACCTGCATGAATCCTGGTGATGAAATTATAATACCAGAACCATTTTATGCGAATTATAACGGTTTTGCAGTAAATTCAGGTGTTGTGGTAAAACCTATCCATTCTTCCATTGAGACTGGTTTCGCTCTTCCTCCTATGTCGGAATTCGAAAAAGCAATCACATCTAAAACAAAGGCAATCATGGTGTGCAATCCAAGCAACCCAACCGGTTACCTTTATTCAAAGGAAGAACTGGAACTGCTGCGTGATATTGTTAAAAAACACGATTTATACCTGATGTCGGACGAAGTGTACCGTGAATTCTGCTATGATGGAAAAGAACATTATTCGGCCATGCTTTTGAAAGGCATTGAAGAAAATGTAATTCTCCTTGACTCTGTTTCCAAGCGCTACAGTGCATGCGGAATGCGCATTGGACAATTCATATCTAAAAACAAAGAGGTGATGCGCGTGGCTATGAAGTTTGCGCAGGCACGTTTAAGTCCGCCGACCTTTGGCCAGATAGCTTCGGAAGCTGCCATTGATACGCCACCTGAATATTTTGAAAAAGTGATGAAAGAATATATTGCACGTAGAAATATTGTAGTTGAATCCATCAATAAAATTAAGGGTTGTTTCTGCCCAAAGCCTAGCGGTGCCTTTTATGCAGTTGCAAAACTTCCTATTGATGATTCTGACAAATTCTGCCAGTGGCTGCTTGAAGACTTCAATTACCAAGGGCAAACAGTGATGCTGGCTCCTGCAACAGGATTTTATTCTACACCGGGACTGGGTAAAGACGAGGTTCGCATAAGTTATGTACTGAATCTTGAATCGCTGAAGAATTCAATGAAATGCCTGGAAGAAGCACTAAAAGTATATCCAGGGAGGAAGTAAACTTGCTGAATTTCTTATACTAAAGGCTGAACCAACGTTCAGCCTTTTTTTCTCTCCATATATTATAGATGAAATGTTTTTCATTTTGTTAAGTAATTCATATTATTGTATATGATTTAGAGCATAAGGTGAAGCAACATAAAATTGCACACATTTTTTTACTATGAAAAAGACACTTCTAATATTTTTAATATTGACAAGTTTTAATGAAGGTTGCAAAAAATACGAGGATGGACCAGTGTTTAGTTTACGTTCTGCAAAATATAGATTCGATGGTTATCATACATTAATCAAATATACGGTTGATGGAATTGATTCACTGAATTCATACTATGACAGTCTGGGGTTGATGTTTCGATTTATTCATAACGATGATAATGGAGCTAATATTTGTATAATGAATGGAATAAGTAAAGATGGGAATATGTCCGACTTTTATTGGGGATGGGAATTAACGAATCATAATAGAATATGTAAAGTATTAGGCTCTGGTGGAGCTTCAAATGGGATAGGTGTTTTCAAAGGTTCAATAACTCCTGAATGGGAAATATTAAAATTAGGGAAAAAAGAAATTAAAATGAAAACAAATTATAACGAAAAAGAATACATAATTGAACTTGACAGGAATTAGCGACACATCTGGCCTATTTAAATTAATGAAAAATAAAAAAACGTTTGCAACTTTATATTTCTTCAATGGCAGTAGCAGAAAGCATTTCCTATATTTTTAAAAGAATTATAATTCAAAATTTAATTATTTATTATGAATTCTACTATACGCCCATGGACCATGCAGGATTTAGACAACCTGGTAAAATATGGAAGCAATCCTAAAATTGCAAAATTCATGTCAGATGGATTTCCGAATCCGTATACTGTTGAAAAAGCAAAAGCGTTTATTGAAAATGCTGTAAAAGATTCGCCGCTTCATATTTTTGCGATTGATGTTGAAGGACAAGCAGTGGGAGGAATTGGCATTCATCCTCAAACTGATATCCACCGGAAAAATGCAGAACTTGGATACTGGCTAGCAGAGCCATACTGGGGCAAGGGAATCATGACAAATGCAATTAAGCAAATAGTGGATCATGGTTTTAAATACTTTGATATTAACAGAATTTTTGCACGGCCCTTCGGGACAAATATTGCATCTCATAAAGTTCTTGAAAAAGCAGGATTCACGCTTGAAGCACGATTTGAAAAAACGTTAATAAAGTACGGTGAATACCTGGATGAGTTGATATATGCATTAAGGCGTCCGATCTAATATCTTAAAATTTTATTGGATTATATTTTTATCATCTCGATTGTAACGAGAGATCAATTTTGGAGAATTAGATTTCCCGGTGCCTACCTAGTTTTCCATACAATAATCTATTGATGCATAGATTTCTCCTTGCAGTAGAATTAACAAAACGAATTTATTTTACCTTCACTGTAGAAGCGCTTAGTTCATTGGCTTTCTGCTGGCACTTTGCGGCATTTACTTTATCACCACTATTAAGGTATGATCCAGACAGATTCATGTAAATCTGTGCATCATCGGGTTTTGCTTCAATTGCTTTCTTGAAAAACTCAATTGACCTCACATAATTTTTCTTGATACCAAAAGCAACACCCAGGTTCTCGAGCAGGCTGCCATCGGTTGGAGAAATTTCATAAGCCTTCATAAGATATACAATTGAAGAATCAAGATTGTTCAGATGCTTGCCATACATCTCGCCAATCTTACTAAGTGCAGGCGCTGATTTTGGATTTTCCTTCAACACTTTCCGCATCAGATAAAGAACTGAATCAATCTGGTTCTCGCTTTCAAGAACTGCAGCGACATCAATTATAAGATCTTTATTTTCAGGCTGGAATTTCATCAATTCACGGTAGCTGGCTTTGGCTTCCTTGTAATCCTTATTCTTCGCACTCATCTGTGCGCAATACAACCAGTTGTTAAGCGCATCCTGCTGTGTGGGCGCGATTCCTAAAGCAATTTTATAATATGCTCTTGCATCTGTATAATCTTCAAGATAGATCATGGCTTTACCAAGCAGCACCCAACCTGCGGTATAACGCGGATGAATTCTGACGCCTTTATTAAGATACACTATTGCATCACTGATCATTTTTTTCTTTTTCACCTGGTCCGTTTCTTTCTCAGCAAGTTCCAATGTTTGTCCTCCGGCTGAAACATTGCATTTTGCGCTGTTTTCAGAGACTTTCACATCAGTAGTGAACAAAGTGTAATCATCGTACCATACCGGATTTCGTGCTATTGTTTTTACAGAATAGGCAAAAATCATAATACCAACAAGGCTCATGGTCACTTGCTTTGCTTTCAATTCGCCAAGCCATTTCGGAAATTTTTCAGTGCACAAATAAGCTATAAGAATTGTGAATCCAAGTAGTGGAACAAACATAAAACGATCGTTCATAAATGTACCAATGGGAAATACCAGGTTTGAAGAAATTGAAAACGTAAGTCCGAAAAATAAAATGCAATATGCCACAATGTCCCTTTGTTTAATGCGCATCAGGGTATACACAATCATACATGCATAAATTACTATCGAAATTATTGCACGTATATCATTAAAATTAATAATCGGAATTTGTTTTGGGTAATAATCATGTGTTAGCGGATGAGGGAATATCAGTAATACCAGGTATCTCCCCCAGGTATAAAATATTGTTGCGAATTTTTGCGCCTCAGTAGAATTTACAAACGGGTTGTTCAAAAGTTCCAGGTCAATGTTTGAGGTCATCAGGTAACCCAGCACAGCAGATCGTATCGCAACGAAAACAGCTGACACAACTAGCAATCCTGCAAGCGGGAAAAGTATTTTTGTTCCACGAGCTTTTGTAAAAAAGTAAAGTGTAAGCGGGATGATTGCTACAAAGGTTATTGCATTTTCTTTTGACAAAAGTGCAAGAAAAAAAATCACTGAAGCCCACAACAGATGTACCAGTCGGGAGCTTTCAATATATTTAAGCATAAAATATAATGCACCGAAAGATCCCAGCAGACTAAGAATTTCATCCCTTCCCTTTATATTTGCAACAGCCTCAGTATGCAGGGGATGTGCTACAAACAATGCTGCCGCTATAAATGAGAGTGTAAGATAAAATGGTTTTTTGCCGGGTGGAAAAAGTATCTGCAGGACTTTATAGACAAGTACTCCGGCAAAAGCATATAATAAAATATTAAGGAGATGCCCGATAAAAGGGTTAGCTCCAAAGATTGCAAATTCAATTGCAAACATAATATGTGACAATGGCCTGTATCGGCCACCAGCAACCAGATTTTTCTGCTTGCCGAAAAAACCAACAAATGAATCATTCGAAAGAATATCACCTATACCGGAAATACCTTTTTTTGTAAAAGCATTTTCGGTTATCATCAGCCTGTCGTCGAGCGCGTACTGATTGTAAAGCGAATCGACATATAAAAAAATTGCAAAGCCAAAAAGCAGATAAACCGGAAGACGGCTGATACTGGCAGTTTTTTTTACCGGCGCTGCAACCCTCGACTGATCAGCCTTACGGGCTTGAGGTGTGTTAGATTTCTTTTGTTGCGGTGTACTCTTCATTTTAAAATATAACTATTTCTTCAAATTAAGAATTCAAAAGTATTATTTTTTTACTGCATATTTCGCTCCTCTTGAATAATATGCTGCTGCTTTAGTTATATCCCCAAGCATTTCATATGTCTTCCCGATATTGTTGCAGAGCTGCGGATTCAAAGAGTCCTGAACATACGCTTTTTCAAAATAGCTTAATGATTTTTCATATTCTGCTTTTATCCCATAGATTACTCCAAGATTCTCCAATGTCTCTTTATTTGTCGGATTCATCTGGTATGCCTTATCAAGATATTTTATGGAATTCGCATAATCATTTTTATACTGTCCATAATATTCTGCAATGCGATTGTATGCATCATAATAATCAGGCTTCAGCGAAATAGCGTGCTGTAGTATAATAATGGCAGAATCAAGTTGGTTCAGACTTTTTAAAGATTGCGCAAAACTATACCAGTAGGTCGCTTCAGAGGGATTGCGGTTTATGAGGAAACGATAGATTTTAACAGCCTCTGTTGATTGAATATTCTCTTCATATTTATTTGCAACAAAAAGCAGATTGTTCAACGCACTATAATTCAGCGAATCCATTTTCAGTGCTGATTTCAGCGATGCAATAGCTTCTGGATATTCGTCCAGATAAATCTGCACTTCACCCAAACAATTCCATCCCTGCAGGTTATCAGCATAAATATCTAGTCCCCTTTTCAGATATTCTTCCGACTGCCTGTACATTGCTTTCTGCTCTTCAATCTTCTTTACTGTACGTGCTTCATTTAAAATTAACGATCCTGCTATTACATTGCATCTGCCACTGTTTACAGATGTTTTCACATCGGTTGTAAATAACGTGAAATCGCTTTTCCAGGCACTATTGCGACTGATGGTCTTTATGGAATAAAGCAGCATTAATAAAATTAACACAGAAGTAATTACTTTTGAAGACTTGATTTTTACAAGCAGAACCGCACCAACTACTGCAAATCCAAGCAAAGGAGTGAACATAAACCTTTCATTCATGAAAAGTCCAAGATCAAAAACAAGGTTGGAAGTAACTGAAAATGTTATCATGAAAAACAAAATTCCAAATGCAATAAAATCTTTCTTCCATATTTTAATTACGGAATAACCAATTACAGCAAGGTAAATGATGAGCGGAATAATAGCTTTGAAATCAGCCCATCCGATAATTGGAATTTGTTTCGGATAATAATCATGCGTGAGAGGATGCGGAAATATCAGCAGCAGAAGGTATTTCAGCCAGGTGAACATGATTGTTGCATAACGTTCAGATGTAGTTGCATACATGAAAGGATTGTGGAAAAGTTCAGCTGCAACTGCATGCCCCGAAGTATTTCCCACAACAAAAAAACGAATGCAAAAATATATTACCGAGGCAATGAATAATGGTGAAAGCACAATCAGGTATTGCTTCACTGTTGCATTTCTGAAAACATAAATTGTAAGAGGAACCAGCGCAAAATAGGTTATTGCACTTTCTTTGGAAAAAATTCCAAAAAGGAAAAAGACAAATGATAATATGAGATCCACTATTTTTCCGCGCTCAATATACTTCAGAGAAAAGAACAATACCATTACCCCACCTATCATACACATGATCTCATCACGGCTCTTGATATTCGCCACCACTTCAGTATGCAAGGGATGTGCAATAAAAATTAAAGTTGCAATAAATGGTATGGAAGTGAGCCATGATTTTTTTGATTCATTTTTAAAAATTTCACTGAGCAAATAGAAAATTAAAACTGCAAGAAGTCCGTACATCAGCACATTGATGAGATGGCCCATTTTCGGATTTAATTTGTATAATCCATATTCAATTGCAAAAGTAACCTGTGACAAAGGCCGGTATCTACCGCCCTGGTATATTGCATTATCATTACTGCCCTGAACTCCGGCAAACTGATCGTGTGACATGATATCGCCAATGCCGCCAAAACCTTTAAGCGTAAAGTTATTGGTCTTTATCATCAAACCATCATCAAGCACGTAACCAAAATTGATTGTATTTGCATAAAGCAAAACTGCAAAAACAAAAATAATCCAGACCTGGAATTTTTCAAATCGGCTATACCATGGCAATTTCTGACCTTTGGTAAAAGCTGATTTTGTTACTTGACTTTTATAATTTTCAGATTTTTTATTCAACGTTCCACATTTTTAATTAAAACATTGATGACAGTTTCATTATTCGAAATCAGGATAGAGTAAATATTTTTTTCGTATTAATTTAAATTTATCAATATCGCTCTGCCATGATTTGCGAATATCTTCTTCGCTGGTACCGGCAATAATCTGCTCGCGAAGCTTAGCTGTACCAGCCAGCTGATCGAAATACGTATTAAAATAATTTGTCTTATCCGGATAATCCTTGTAGATAGCTGTGAGCCAGAACAGGTATAGGTGGCGAAGATTTTTCACATACAAATCAGCGAAGTCATCCAGCCTGAAACCATTGCATTTCACACCAATGAAAGGCGGATTTGTAGCACCAGCTTTGCTTACAGGAGTAAAAGTATAATTTCCATTTTTTATATCAGGATTCCCGATTACCTGAAAAGGCAGATCTGTACCACGTCCAACAGATATTACAGTACCTTCAAATAATCCAAGTGAAGGATACAGATAAACGGAATTCATATTGGGAAGGTTTGGTGAAGGCGGTATTGGAAGAATATAATAGTACATATGATTATAACTATCCACAGTAATATATTTCAGATTGCATTTTATGCCATTCTTCAGCCAGCCCTCTTCATTCACCATACTTGCATATTCAGCAATGGTCATCCCGTAAACAATTGGTACCGGGTGCATCCCAACAAATGAAGAAAATTCTTTTTCAAGAACAGGACCATCAACATAATAACCATTTGGATTGGGTCTGTCAAGAACCAGGAATTCAATTTTGTTTTCGGCGCATGCTTCCATAACATACGTCATTGTTGAAATATAAGTATAGAAGCGTACACCCACGTCCTGTATGTCATACACAACAACATCAATCCCTTTCAAGTCGGTGGGTTTAGGTTTCAAGTGTTTGCCATATAAGGAAACCAGTGGAATTCCTGTTTTTGCATCTATGCCGCTTTTAATAGCTTCACCTGCATCTTCAGATCCACGGAAACCATGTTCAGGGCAAAATATTTTTTTTACATCTATACCAGCACCGACAAGGCTATCCACAAGATGAGTCTTGCCGATCATAGCAGTTTGATTTGCGACAACTGCCACATTCTTGCCTTTTAGCATTGGGAAATATAAGTCAGTACGTTGGGCCCCTACTTTAATACTGTCGGCAGTAATGGTCTTTGCAGTAAGTGCAGATACTTCCTGCTGTGCATTTAAAATTGCCGGAAAAAGAATTATAACAAGCGATAGTAAAATATTTATTTTTCTCATTCTCGAAAAGTAAAAAACGGATCTTACTTATGCAAATATAAAAAATTAATGATCGTAGTAAATTCTTTTTAACTGTAAGCATATCAAGCAATGTCTTTTCTAACAAATTATTAATATTTTTGCATGAATCAATATAACGTGAATACAGAACTTTTCATTGCCAAGCGTATATTTTCAGTTAAGGAACTCGGAAGCCTGTCGAGGCCGGCTGTAAGGGTTGCCATGGTAAGCATTGTGCTGAGCATAGCTGTAATGATAGTTTCGGTTGCAATAGTTACAGGTTTTCAGAAAGAGATCCGTGACAAGGTTATAGGATTTGGCGCCCATATTCAGATTAGCAAGTTCGATTCCAATGCTTCGCTTGAATCACAGCCTGTTGATAAAAACCAGACTTTTTATCCCTCATTCGATACAGTGCCCGGAATACGGCATATACAGGTGTATGCAACAAAAGCAGGCATCATCAAAACGGATGATCAGATGGAAGGTGTTGTATTTAAAGGCATCGGCAGCGATTTTGACTGGTCCTTTTTCAAAAACAGAATTGTGGATGGGAAAATTTTCGAGGTTAAGGATTCGGTAAAATCAAAAGATGTCATTATCTCTAAACTCCTTGCCACACGTTTGAAATTAAAGACAAACGATTCAATCCGCATGTATTTTATCATGAAGGATCAGTCGCAGCCAAAAGGAAGAAAATTTCACATTTCCGGAATTTACGAAACTGGGCTTGAGGAATTCGATAAAGTTTATGTTCTCGGTGATATAGCCCAGATACAATCACTGAACAAATGGACAAAGAACCAGGTTGCAGGATTTGAAATTCTTCTTAATAATTTCAATGATCTTGATAAAATCAGTGAATTTGTCTACGGTAATATCGGGTATGATCTTGATTCGAAAAATATTGAACAGCTGAATCCGCAAATCTTCGACTGGCTTGGTTTGCAGGACATGAATGTGATAATCATCCTTACACTGATGATAATTGTTGCGGCCATCAATATGATCTCATGCCTGCTGATCCTGATACTTGAACGTACAACTATGATTGGCACGCTAAAAGCACTTGGTGCAAAGAATGCAAGCATCCGTAAAATATTTCTTTACACTGCTGCAAACCTTATTGGCAAAGGGCTTTTCTGGGGCAATGTCATTGCAATCGTGCTGTGCTTAATACAGCAGCAATTCGGCATTATCACGCTTCCACAGGAATCCTATTATGTTTCAACCGTTCCGATCAATCTGAATATTTTCCATATCCTTCTGCTGAATGCAGGAACATTGTTCGTGTGTATGATTATCCTGATCATACCCTCGTATGTAATTTCAAAAATAAGTCCTGTAAAAGCGATACGGTTTAGTTAGAAATTTCAATTCTCTTTCCACAATATTTAATAATGAGTATCTGTTTATTATTCTATATTTGAATCTTGAACTAAACATTTCCTCCATGTCTATTTTCGTTAAATCTATTGCAAATACTTATTTTCTATTAGGTTTTTTTGTGATCGGTCATTTATCTCTAAGTGCACAGGAACAATGGAAAATAGTTTATATGAACAGAAGTCCGAATGTTTTTTACAATATTACTTTTTCCGATTCATTAAACGGTTATGTTGTTGGTCAGGGAGGGATCATGATTAAAACCAACGATGGTGGGACTACCTGGGACAGCATAAATTCTGGAACAAATCAAACATTATATTCAGTGCAATTTGCAAATAAGAATATTGGTTATGCATGCGGATATAATGGAACAATTATAAAAACCAATGATGCCGGTAAAACATGGGTTTTACAAAAAACACTGACAACGGATTATCTCCAAATAATAAAAGTTATTTCAACTGACACTGTTTATGCTTTTGGTCAGCATGGAAGAATACTCAAAACATCCGATGGAGGAAAAACCTGGATTACTTTAAAAAAAATCACGTTTAATGATATTGCATGCATTCATTTTTACAATTCTAAAAATATTATTCTGGTATCAGATAGTTGGGCTGACAGTTCCATAATATATTCAACCGTGAATGCTGGCCTGAAATGGAAAAAAGTTAGCAATGGTAATTTTTATATAAATGAATTTAGTTTTATCAATTCAGATACAGCGTATGCTATTGATTATTTCAATATCATACTCCGAACTACTGACAGTTGTAAAACATGGAAACCAATCTATACTTTTAAAAATGGTCTTTACAAGACAAGATTATTATCGATTCAATTTTCCGATAGGATTACAGGATATGTGGCAGGAGATAATACTTTACTTAAAACCAGCGATGGCGGCATTATTTGGACAAAAGTAGTGCTGGTTGAACTTGGCAACAATTTCGTAATTCATAATCTTTTCATTACTCCTGAAAAGAAAGTCTTCATTCTGGCTTCAGTAAATAAAAAGAATGCAATATTGAAATCAAGCAATGCACATTAGAAAAGTTTTCTTTTTAAAAATTTCAAGCATTCTTACTAATTATCAAATGCAACTAATTCTTAATTACGTGAAATTGCAACTTTCGAAAATCCAGTTTTGTTACCCACACTCAATCTAAAAATATAAATTCCCGAAGTCAAATTACTGATATCCATTTTAATATTTCCAGATCGCGTATCGCAATCCCTTTCTATCACTGTTTTTCCCAGCATATCCATCAATAAAATATTTCCATCACCAAAAAACTTTTCAGGAACAGTAATTGTAAGATCATTATCCTGCTGATACCATTTTAATTCTTTCGGCTGTGGTTCTTGATTCACAGCTCCGCAAAACATCAATAAATAAACGAGACTGTCCGTTCCCACCAGGCAATAACTATTGGATTGTGACATGGCAGCAGTTTTTGAGGAGTGTATTTTAATGTTACCATTATAATTGAATAAGGTATCATAATCAAAGTTCAACTGCTGGTAATAAGTTATAGCATATGCAATGCCATGATGGCCTGTTCCCATTAATACGTATTCACCACAATCGCCAAGCTGAGCTTCAAATATATAATAAAGAGAATCGTCGAGCAACTGTCCGTTTGAAGTATTTAACATATCATAACCACCATGAGGATATAATTTAATTAACCCGCTTCCTAAAGTGGATACATAAATAGCTGTATCAAAGCAAGCAGGTATAGCACCTGTAACATAAAAATTATTTACAGGAATTGTAGTTGAATCATAAACTTTCCACTCTGCATTCTGGTATATTGCGATGCCCTTATCAGTTCCTACAAATAAAGCATTTGCATTACTACAGTAATTGGAATTTCCTGCTGACACATACGTAATTTTGTCAGAAGGCAAAGGTGAATTCGAGGAATTAATCACATTGTATAAAATTCCATTATAAGCCAGAAGTCCACTGTCAGTGGCTATATAATATGTATTATTGTAATAGCAAATATGATTGACCTTGCTACTTGGCAATTCTGAATTCAAAAAATCATAAAGATTTCCGATACCAGAATGTGAACCAAAAACAGGATTATAACCGGGGTTATTGTCACTAAAGCAGATCACGTCATCGGCATGTGAAACCGAAGAGCTATCATTGAAATCGTTTAAATTGTTAAATCCATCCGTTCTGAATATTCCCTCATTATTTGCGAAATATTCCTCAGGACTTCCATAACCTCCGGAAAGTCCGACAGCTTTAACATTTCGCAAAGGCATAAACGGGAATTCGATTACTGACCAGTTAACACCGTCAAATTTATTCAATTGTGGTGTATTATTTTTAGCAATAACCCATGGATAATTCTGACTATCCAAAGTAAAATTTTCAATTGCTGAATTACTCTGCAGCGATTTCAAATGCCAGATGGCTCCGTCATATTCCATAATATTATTTGTATTACCGGCAGTCCATACATGATTGTTCGCTCCTATCATAACATGAAGAAATTGATCATTGCCCAGTGGTGTATTAGATCCATCAAAGTAAGTAACTGTGCCTTCATAAATATGAATCAATGTATCACTTACGGCAAACCAGATATTTCCAGCCTGATCAGCATCCCAGTCTTTAAAATCGTAAGCCGCGGGGTATTGAATTGTATAAAGGGAATCATAAATTCCTTCATGAAATCTATAAATAGTTCTATTCCCTACCACGTATGCAGACGTATCATTAATTACTTTTACTCCACTAAAGCCATAATAATTATATAGATTGGGATAAAATGACCATGCTATTCCGTTATATACTGCAACTTCATGGGTTCCATTCCAGGTTACTGCCCAGACTTTTCCATCAGAAGAAATATCTATATCACTTAAATGTACAGAGCTAAGACTATCAGGCCATATATTTTCATACCTATTGGTATTACCATCAAACTTTCCAATAAAATTGCTATTCTTAAGAAATACTATTGTGTTACCAGTATCGGCAACAATATTATTTACCGGGTAATAACCTGCCCATAAGTAGTCAGTTGCATGTGTATTGGTGTTTAATATCTCAATACCTCCACCACGCAATGTATAGATCAACGAATCATGAATCAGAATCTGTTTACTTCGAGCATATGTATTAGAATAATTAAGATTTTCAATCGGATTCATGGGCAGCCATTGAGCTTTGCAATAATACCATGAAGTGCATCCGAGAATGATTAAGAGAAGGTTTCTTTTCATAGCTGAATGATTAAGACAATGCAATTTATAACTTTTAAAAATCAAAGCCAAAGAAATTACAACAAATAAAAGTGTAAATGATTAACCAAAGGGTTGGCAGTTAAAAAAAAGAATATTAGAATAAGCGCAACCTTTCATAATTTTAGTAGCCCTATTTCACATTTCACTCTGTTAAATGACCAACTTATCCGAAAACCATTTACTTTGTATCTATACTGTTGTTTTTTTGCTGTGGAATAAAACTAAAACCACAATCTTATGAAAGCAAAAATTTTAATTTTCCTGCTTCTTTCCCTCATGGCAAGCGGGCTTAGGACAAATGCATCATCCAATGACACCATCTGGACTTCCTTCCATTGGAAAGGCTACAAAGTAAGCGTATTGGGCGGCGACCTGCACTATTATATAAAATCGAAAGTTAAAATTGTAGCTGATAATCCTGCTAAAGACTTTACTGTAAAATTTGATTATGGCACGATTGAGCAAATTGATAAAAACTGGTATTATTTTCTACCAAACAGAATAGGCCCTGGGTCACTATTTGTAAGTGATGCATGTTTTTCGCTGCAAGTATTTCCTATTCCCGAACCAAAAGTTTATTTAGATGGTGATGAATGCAAATGGAGCGGTGTAATATCAAAAGATGCTTTATTGAAGACCACAAAATTTGTAGTGAAAAATAAATTTACAAATTTCAAAATTGTTTCTTATACCATAACTGTAATGGATCATGGTAACCTGTATGAGCAGAATTCCAAAGATTCCATATTCCCTGATCGCATTAATAAACTAATCCAAAAAGTTGAAATAGGTCAGAATTTTTATATTGAAAATATTATCGTGAAGAACCCTGATGGAACCGAACGGTTTGTTCCAGCTCAGACATATAAGGTAATTGACAGTTACAACAATGAATTCATCAGGAAAACCTTATCATTCAAGCCTTATACGTATGACTTTAATTTAATGAAAAACGATTTACGAATTAAAATTGCCGGACATCCCCGTAAAGAAGACATTAAAGTTATAACAGATCTTGCAAAAGAATTAAATGATCTTTTTGAAAAAATAGATGTAAAAATTGTTGAAACACAACCTTCGTTAACTATAAATTTTGATTCGATAAAAAACGATTCTACCTATGTAAATAATGGATGGAAAAGCATTGATGGCGGATATTATTATGGTGGTTCAAATTTGCTCTTTCCCTTTTATAAGAAATTCGTAATGCTTCTTGATACGAATAAAACAAGCAGTCGAAGCCTTAGATACAATATTGTAAACCTGCTTGGAGAATTTAAAAACAATGAAGTTAAAGGATCTATTTTTAATTATGGTGACAGTTTATCAACTTACGATAAATTCATGCTCAAAACCCTTTATGCTATAGGTGGAGAAGATGAAGCACAAACCATACTTGATAATAATTTTGATCCACCCGACAGAAATATTGTATTTTTTATAATGATCATTTTATGTGTAATCCTGTTGTTTATTTTTTCAGAAATATACAATTACTATGGTTTCAGCTTTAAGGTTGGAAAAATTAAATCCAAAATTACCAGAAGAATCATTGAATCGGTCCTATTAGCGCAGATTCCATCAATTGCTATTTTTATATTGCTTATTGAAAAATTCCTGCAAGGTGATTTTCATGAAACAGGACTTATTCTTCTGATGGAAATTTTCTTCGTTCCTTTTTCAATATTAACAGGCTTACTGTTTTTGTCAACGGACAGTATTCTCAGTAAAATAAAGAAGAACTGGTTAGTGACTATTTTAAACTTTTTTCTTTCGTTCATCAGTATATGGCTTGCTTACCAAATCATGTATTTATTTATTGCCCCTGAATTTGTTTCACTTTTTAACGTGGGCTGGAAAATAATGCTGATCCCATTTTTATTAACGCTTTACAGGATCTACGCACGTTTCCAGACAAATAAAATTTCAGGTTTACTACAGGAAAAAGAACTGGAGCTAACAAAACAAAAAGAATTAAAATTCAAGTCCGATCTTAACGCACTGCAGGCACGCATCAATCCGCATTTTCTTTACAATGCCCTGAATTCATTGGCATCACTGGCTTATATCGATGCAGGCAAAACGGAAAAGATGGCTCTCTCATTGTCAAAATTATTCAGATATAATATTAACAAAGAAGATGAACATTTTGCTTCCATCAAAGATGAAATTGAAATGACCGAAATTTATCTTGAAATAGAAAAGAACAGGTTTGATGATAGACTGGAATACAGCATTGAAGTACAGAACGCATTGTACGATTTCCAGATACCCAAGTTTATTTTGCAACCACTTGCTGAGAATGCAGTGAAACATGGTGTTTCAAAGATCATTGAAAAAGGAATCATTAAAATAAAGATTTATGAAGAAGCTCAGAAAATTTATATGGAGATTTATGATAACGGGCCTGATTTCCCCGGCGGGCTCACATCCGGATATGGTTTGCAGAACACCTATGAAAAATTGAAACTGCTTTATAAAAAACCATTCGACATTGAATTTATCAATAAACCTGAAAAGAAATTAGTAATTATGTTGACGAAATAATTTTCAAATACAATGAAAAAACCGTGGAGTACAATAATAATTGATGACGAGAAGTTAGCCCGTGAACGGCTGAAACGCCTTCTCAGCGAGTATAATGAACATTTCAGTATAATTGATGAAGCATGCAATGGCGATGAAGCTTTTGAAAAAATAAAAAAAATAAAACCCGATATTATTTTTCTTGATATCCAAATGCCTGGAAAAAATGTTTTCGAAATGCTTGCAGAACTAAGTCACAAACCTTTTGTAATTTTCTGTACAGCCTACGACAGCTATGCACTCGAAGCTTTCAATACTTACTCTGTGGATTATTTACTGAAGCCGGTTGAAACCGACCGGCTTCAGCTTACCATTCAAAAAATTGAAAAAATAAGCAATGGTAACAATGCTGAACTTTATGAAAATATTAAACAAATAAATATTCAGGCACCAGCAGTAACAACTATTGCACACAAATTAGGCAACAAAATTATTCCGGTAAAACTTGAAGAAATTGTATATTTTATTGCCAATGAAAAGTATGTAAATTTTTATAATCAGCTGGGTGATGAATTTATAACTGATCAAACGCTGACCTTGCTTTCACAAAAATTGCAAACCGATTTTCTTCGGATTTCAAAGTCTTTGCTTATAAACCGCACATATGTAAAGGAAATTCACAAGTACTTTAAAGGGAAATTTATGTTCATCATGAACGACAAAGCACAAACCAAACTGATAAGCGGTGGAATGTATTCTTCCGAAATAAAAAATTCTTTTGATATCTAGATGTATATTTTCGCGACCTGGATTTAAATTTTAATTCAATCAGTCCTTAATACAACGACAGCTAAAGCCACTCTCTTCTGCATAAGCTGAGCGCCCAACAATAGGAAGGCTGTAATTTAACGCATGAACCCAGGACATAAAGAAAGACTCGGTGGATGTCCAATAATATCCGCTTTGGCCATAATCTTCGAAAACACCATTCCAGGCATCTCCTCCCGGAAGGCCAGTAAAACCGGTTAAATTAGTTGCACCTGTATTTGGTGACCACCAATCAGATGTACAAATTGTTTTAAGATTGCCACCTTCATCTGTTCCAAGCAAACTGGTGGTTGTTTCATCGTATGGAAAAGCATTCGGGTTGCTGCCAGCATTTTTTTCTAAAGTGGTCCATTCATAATGCGATGGAATGTGCCATCCATTAGGGCAAAGCCCTTTCACAGGAGTACTGCATTGGTCATTAGGGGGAGCACCAGTGCCGTTGCATGGTGTGGACCCTTGCATAAGGTTTGCCCACTCATATAAACCTCCCATAGGACAATCAGGATCAGCTTGCCCATTTACATCCATACAAAACTTTGTTCCTGATACTTGTGGAGTTGTAATCGGCACATAAATGCCGGAATTCAGATTTTCTGCCATCCACCATTGCGTGCCAATTTCTACAACTGAATAGTTATTGCCATCCGCATCAGTGCAAGCAACAAAATTAAAATTTACAGTTTGGCTGCTGGAAGGAACAAGCATAACAACCGTGCGACAGATACCCGATTTTCCGGTTATTTTCAGGAGATCTCCAGTTGAATATTGCATGTCAACTATTGATTTATCACCGTCCAAGCTTTTTACAGATTCGTTATGCCAATCCGCATTTTGCTGAATTGCTTCAGCCTGCTTTATTTCGATATTATCAGAAGCCTCATCAATACTGGTTATTTCAGAATTATAAGAATATGTTTCCGATTCAACTTTCAGTACATATATACCGCTGTGAATTCCGCTGAGTTGATATGTGTGATTTCCTTTTGTCAATAGGTCCTGAACTTGTGATATTTTTTTTCCGGTCATGTCATATAGTCCAATGAAAGCTTCACCATTTGCTGTAGCATCAAAATCAGCCAAACAAAAACCCCTATTCGGGTTGGGGAAAACAAACATCTTATTGATTGTTTCTATATTAAGATCACTAATTCCAACTGCTGCGACTAGATGCAAAATATCACTTCCGTTAAAATCAAGGCTTGTACATTGTGTAAGGTTTTCAACTTTTACAGAGTCCACCAAAGTACTTGCACCAGATCCTGTAAAACTGATCTGATAATTTTGTGCTTGCGCCGTAGAAATTATTGAAATACCTAAAAGAAATGTAAATAATATTGATTTCATATTATATTGATTTATTCTTTCTTCCTCAATAGATTTTCTGAATCATTCAGATTTATATTTGTAGCTACTTTGTATTCTTGAATTATTATTTTAAGGAATTTGTAAATACCTGAGTACCGTTTTCTAGAATGCAAAAATATCTCTAATAGCTGAATTATTTACAGGTAAAAATACCCCTTTTTTAAAACGCATTTTCAATGAATAAAAAGTTGCAAATTGAAAATCACTGTCTAAGTTATCAATAAATAAATTCATCACGTTTACCTTTGAAGACCCATACCATCATGCATTTGCGGAATTCAAATATTTTTCCAAAATTCATGCAAAAAAAAACGCCACCGGTCTCCCTTCAGCGTTTTGATTTTTATTTAACTTGTGTCTTACTACTTATTACTTGTGACTTACCACTTACTTCACTTCTCTCAAAAATTTCAGTTTCTCTTCCATCACTTTAATATCTTCTTTTGCTTTTTCAATTTTCTGCAGAAACTCATCCTTCAGAACGTTTGCCTTTTTAGAGTTTGCAAAGAATCCGATATTATTTTCCCAGAGTTTAATATCATTTTTCAGTGTGTTTATTTTTGCAATTATAAACGATTTCTCTTTATAAATAGTCTGGTTAGCATTCGGTGAATGTGCAATAGTCTCAAATTTTGATTTAAAACTGATGGTGCTTTTTTCAATAGTACCAATCTGCAATTTGTCAAGATGTGCATTGATGGCTTCACGGAATTCGCGGTGCAGGCTGTCTTTCACCTTCATCGGCACATGGCCAATCTCCATATACTTGCGTTGGAAATCCTTTATGATCTGAAGGTTTTCATTATTATCAGCACCAAACTGGTATTCCTTAATCTGGGCAATCAGATCCTGTTTCAGTTTCAGATTCTCTTCTTCCTTAGAATCTACATTAGCGAAATAAGTTGATTTGGCATGAAAGAAATCATCGCATGCTGCTCTGAATCGTTTCCAGATTTTATCAGAATATTTTTTTGGAACAGGACCGATTTTTTTCCATTCGTGCTGCAGCCGGATAAGCTCTTCAGTAGTGTGTTTCCAGTCCTGGTTCTCTTTTATGGCCTCGGCCTGTAAACATAAATTCAGCTTCTGATTGTAATTGTTAATCTGCTCTTCTTTCAGCTTACCGAAAAATTCTTTTTTAGTATTAAAGAAATTATCAATGCCTGCCTTGAAGCGAATCCATAAATCGTCGTTTTGCTTTTTTGGAGCAGGGCCTATGCCCTTCCATTCCTTTAGCAGATCATTCAATAACGTAGTTTGTTCCTGCCAGTCTTTAGCTGTAGTGATAACAAGTTCAGCAATCTGTTCAGCTTTTTCACAAAGCGCAACTTTTGCTTCGATATTTTTTTCCTGGTCCTCGCGAAGTTTGTCATAATAATCGCGGCGACGTTCGTTTATTTTCTCGGTTGCATTCCTGAAGCGTTCCCATATCTCATCTTTCTTATCCTGCAGCACGGGTCCTATCTCGCGCCACATTTCATGATACTTCTGAAGCTGACGGAATGATTTTATAATGGATGTTTCAAGTAAAAGTTCTTCGGTTTTTTCGCATAACTCCATTTTCGCTTCCAGGTTCTTTCTTAGGTCAAGGTCTTTCAGTTCTTTATTGATCTTAACTTTATCAAAGAATTTTTCTACAAGGAAATTATAATTCTGCCAAAGGTTATTTATCTCGCTCTTTGGAACAATGCCAATTTCTTTCCATTTTTCCTGCAATGTTTTGAAAGCATCGTAGGTTCTTTTAAGCTCTTCCTCTGATTCTACAAGGTGTTTGAGCTCTTCAAGAATACGGAGTTTTGTTGCGAGATTTTCTAGTTTTTGTTTTTCAAGTGCTTCATTGAAGCGGATTTTCTTTTCTCTGTATATTGCGAAAGCCGCGTTGAACCTTTCGGTCAGCGGATCGGGTGAATGATCAAAATCTTCTTTCTTGCCGCCATCCTCAATAAATTTATTGAGCAGGGTTTCCTTATCGTCTTTTTCTTTTTTCTGAAATGCGACTTTTATCAGTGCAACTTCAGTTTTAATACTGTTGAAATCCTCCACCTTCACAGCATCTTCCAGCAATGTTACAAGCTGCTCTTTTGGAAGCAGGTCATAATCTTTTTCGATTTTTGGCTCGTGCGATTTTTCAATTTCATTAATCAGTTGCTCAGTTTCAGCAATTGACTTAACGGGATCCTCTATCTGGGATTCTTTCTCTATGATGGGTTCAGCCGGCTGTTGATCTATAATTTCAACATCCTGTGGAGCTTGATTCAGGATTGCATCAGGCGCTTCCACATTTTCATTTTTCATATCCTGATTAAGTTCTGCACTATTCGCAGATTCCAGGTCTTGGAGTCCGTTATCTTCCATAATGTAAAAATTTAGTACTAATTAAAGTTTTGGTTAACTAAATATATAACTCTGTTATATTATCATTTATTACCGGAATTAACCGGAAATAGACCAATATTTATTTATATACTCACAAAAATAATAATAAAAGCGATAATTCAAAATCAAATCTTTGCCAATGCCTGCTCCAGATCGTTGATCAGATCGCCTGCATCTTCAATGCCCACTGAATACCTAACGAGTCCATCAGTAATACCAGACTTTTCCCTTGAATCTTTCGACATTTTGGAATGAGTCATAGAAGCCGGATGCTGTATGAGAGTTTCCACTCCACCAAGCGAAACGGCGAGAATAGCAACCTTTACATTGTCCATCAATATTTTTCCTGCATCAAGTCCGCCTTTTAATTCAAAGCTGATCATCGAACCCGGGCCATCCATCTGCTTTTTGGCAAGTTCATATTGCGGATGTGATTTCAATCCCGGAAATTTTACCCATTGTACTTTCGGATGCTTCTCAAGATAATCTGCAATTTTTATTGCATTCTCCTGTGCCCTGTCAATGCGGATTCCCAGTGTTTTCAAACCTCTTATTACAAGATAAGCCTGATGAGGATCAATACAGCACCCCATAACAACCATCATCGATCTTAATTTTTTATACAGATCAGGATCTTTAGCAATTATCATCCCGCCAACAATATCGGCATGCCCGTTAATATATTTGGTCATTGAATGTAGTGAAATATCTGCTCCGAGATCCAGAGGCCTTTGCAGGTATGGGCTGCAGAATGTATTGTCTATAGCAACAAGGATTCCTTTTTCGTGTGCTATCCTGCAGCATTCTTTAATATCTGAAATCGCCATTGTAGGATTGGAAGGCGTTTCCAGGTAAAGCAACTTGGTGTTTGGTTTTATTGCTTTGATAATATTTTCAACATTTGAAGTATCCACGTAATCTGATTCCACGCCGAATCTTGAAAAATGATCTTCCATCACACCGCGTGAAGGGCCGTAAACAGCATCAGTGCTAATCATGTGCGCACCTTTACCAAGCAAAGCCATATAAACTGTAGTCACAGCGCCCATTCCGGAACTGGTAGCAACTCCGTCAAATCCGTTTTCAAGTTCTGCAATACATTGTTCAAGTGAACGAACAGTAGGATTACCGATACGTGTATATATATAGCCTTTTTCTTCTCCTGAAAAACATTTTGCTCCATGGTCAGCATTTTTAAATATAAATGTTGATGTTTGATAAATTGGAGCAGTTGCACTGCCATACTGGTCTTCATAATGGCCGGCATGTATAAGTTTTGAATGAAATTTAAGATCTTTTGTTTTCATAATAATCAAGTTATTCAATAATATTTTCAGGGCAAAAATAGATAAATCAAACAGAATACAGAAACTTAAAAGCGTATATATTTTGCTTTATTATTAGTAAAATGAAATATTTGTGAACAGATTCACATATAAAAATGTGCTGAAAAACGATGAGAATTGATTTTGATCTGATAAATTTCCATTGGTTATTGTGTATTTCCAAAATTTCATGTAGGTTTGAAAAAAGAAAAATAAACAATTATGAAAAGAAGTCTTGCATTATTATGTCTGGCAGTATTAAGTATCTGCACTTTTGCACAGCAGGAAGCACGACTGCTGCGCTTCCCGGCCATTCATGGCTCGCAACTTGTGTTTAGTTATGCTGGTGATTTATACACAGTGGACAAAACCGGTGGTATTGCCCGCAAACTAACAAGTGATATCGGTTACGAAATGTTTGCACGCTTTTCACCCGATGGAAAAAAGATTGGATTTACTGCACAGTACGACGGGAACACAGAAGTTTACACCATGCCTTCAGAAGGTGGAATACCAACTAGACTCACGTATACTGCAACTCTTGGCCGGGATGATGTTTCGGACCGCATGGGACCTAACAATATTGTGATGACCTGGAAAGACGATTCTACAATCGTATATCGATCGCGCAAGCAGTCATTCAACGATTTTAAAGGACAACTCTTTCTTGCAAAAACCAGTGGTGGCTTGTCAAAAGAACTTCCGCTTCCTTGCGGAGGATTTTGCAGTTATAATTCCACCAAGACCAAACTGGCTTACAACAGGGTTTTCAGGGAATTCAGGACATGGAAATATTACAAAGGCGGAATGGCCGATGATATCTGGATCTATGATTTTGCAACAAAAAAATCTGAGAATATTACCAAGAACGATGCACAGGATATCATGCCTATGTGGGTGAAAGACAAAATTTATTTTATTTCCGACCGCGACAGGACCATGAATCTTTTCTGCTACGACACGCTTACAAAGGAAACAAAGAAAGTAACAGACTTTACTGAATACGATGTTAAATTTCCTTCGCTTGGTGATAATGCAATTGTATTTGAAAACGGAGGCTACATCTATGTTTTCGATCTTATTACTCAAAAAGCAGAAAAGGTCACTATCATGATAGCAGATGACCAGGCTGCGGGACGCGATGAATTAAAAGATGCAAGCAAGAACATAAACTCTTCAACCGTTTCTCCCGATGGCAAACGGCTTGCATTTGATGCACGGGGCGATATCTTTACAGTTCCAGCTAAATCAGGCATTACACGCAACCTCACACAATCTTCGGATGCACATGACCGAAACATGGAATGGTCGCCCGACGGCAAATATGTTGCATACATTTCTGATTTATCAGGAGAGGATGAAATTTATATCATCGACCAGGAAGGAAAATCAAAAGCAATACAGATCACAAAAGATGGTGACACCTACAAATACTCGCTGGCATGGTCGCCCGACAGTAAGAAAATTTTGTGGGCCGATAAAAAATTACGACTTCAGTATGTTGATGTTGATACAAAAAAAGTAATGCAGGTTGATTATGATAAGGACTGGGAATTCACAGACTACACCTGGTCGCCCGACAGCAAATGGATTGCATACACACGTCCCACAAAAGCCACAATGAGCAAAGTAGTGCTTTACGAACTTGCAACCCAGGCCAAATGCGAAGTTACAGATGGTTGGTATGAATCAGAATCTCCATCATTCAGCAGCGATGGAAAATTTTTATTTTTTGTTTCAAACAGGGATTTCAATCCCACATACAGCTTGACTGAATGGAACCATGCATATACCGATATGAGCAAAGTTTATTTTGTAACGCTTGCCGCAACTACGCCAAATCCATTAAAACCGGAAAACGATGAAGTATCCGTAATAAAATCAGATAGCACGAGTACTGAGAAAAAAGAAAAAAAGGATAAAAGCAAAGAAAAAGCAGTGGTTGCTGCATCCATAAATATTAAAGTCGATACAACAGGTATTAAAGATCGAATTGTTGTTCTGCCAATTGATGCTGCATCTTACTGGGGAATCAATGTTGTAAATGAAAGCGTATATTATATGACACGTTCGGAAGCAGACACAAAATCAACATTGATGGTATATGATTTAAAAGATAAGAAAGAAACTAAACTAGGCAATTGCAGCGGATACCAGATTACAGGAGATTTGAAAAAGATGCTTGTTTCAAAAGATGCTAGTTATTATGTTATCGATTTGCCAAAGTCATCGCTCGATCTGAAAGATGTTGTTGATCTTTCTGATATGAAAATATTTGTTGATCAGAAAGCTGAATGGAAAGAAATTTATAACGAATGCTGGCGTCAGATGCGCGATTTCTTTTATGATCCAAATATGCATGGCGTTGACTGGAAAAAGATGAAAGAAAAATATGCTGTGCTGCTTCCTTACGTAAACACCAGGGCTGACCTTACTTATATCATTGGTGAACTGATCGGAGAACTTAGCATTGGCCATGCATATGTTGGTGGTGGTGACAAACCTGTGCTGACAAAAATTTATGTTGGTTTGCTTGGTGCGAAATTATCCAAGGATGTATCTGGATATTTTAAAATAGACAGCATCCTCAAAGGCGAGAACTGGCAGGCAAAAGAGAGATCTCCATTAACTGAGGTTGGAGTGAATATTAAAAAAGGGGAGTTTATAATTGCAGTGAATGGAAAGTCTACAAAGGATTACAACGATATCTATGAATTGCTATTGAATACGGCAAACAAGCAGGTGGAACTTACAGTCAATTCAACAGCTTCCGAAACCGGCAGCAGGAAAGTGATTGTTGTTCCTACCGACGATGAATCAGATTTATATTATTATAACTGGGTTCAGAATAATATTAAGAAGGTCAGTGCGGCTACCAATAATGAAGTAGGATATATTCATATTCCGGATATGGGTGTAGAAGGGCTGAATGAATTTGTAAAATATTATTATCCTCAGTTGAGCAAGAAAGCAATAATCATTGACGACAGGGGAAATGGCGGCGGAAATGTTTCGCCTATGATCATTGAACGATTGTTCAGAGAAGTTGCATTGATGGGCATGGCAAGGAATACAACTCCTGATAAAACTCCGGGAGCAGTAATCGTTGGCCCCAAAGTTTGCCTCATTGATAATTATTCTGCATCCGACGGAGACCTGTTTCCTTATCAGTTCAAGAAATTAGGAATAGGGAAAGTTATCGGAAAGCGCTCATGGGGCGGAGTTGTCGGTATTCGCGGCACATTGCCATTAATGGATGGTGGTTACCTCATGAAACCTGAATTCGGCCATTACAGCAGCGAAGGCAAAGGCTGGATCATTGAAGGACATGGTGTGGATCCCGATATTGAAGTGGATAATGATCCTGGTAAAGAATACAGCGGAGAAGATGAGCAGCTCAATCAGGCAATTAAAACTGTTCTTGAAGAAATGAAAACAATGAAACTGGATTTGCCTGTAGTTCCAGCTTTCCCGGATAAGAGCAAATAAATTAACACTTGGAATTCACTTCAAGTGTATTCATAATATAAAAAATAAAGGGCGGCTTTTAGCCGCCCTTTGCTATCCATAGATATAGTGCTTATGCCTGTGGTGTAGGTCCTCCGAAATTCATCGGAAACGCAGAGAACTCCTCAACTTTGATCGATCCATGTGCGCTCTCAAATTTAGCAATATTGTCCTTTAATGCAGAAAGCAACCGCTTTGCATGCTGCGGAGTAAGAACAATTCTTGATTTTACTTTTGCCTTCGGAATTCCCGGAAGCATTTTTATAAAGTCTATTACAAACTCTGAATTAGAATGTGTAATAATTGCCAAATTGGAATATACACCTTCGGCAACATCCTCAGGTAATTCTATATTTATTTGGTTCTGGATATCCTTTTCGTCAGCCATTTTGTTTTTTTTAATATTTGATCTTTTCAATTGAATTTCAATGTGAAAAATATTCAACTATTCAGTAATTGCTTCTTTAGATGCCATCAGGCTCTGGTATTCTTCCATTGATCCTACAATAATATTATCATAATCTCTCAATCCGGTTCCGGCAGGAATTAAATGACCAACCAGTACATTTTCTTTCAACCCTGCAAGATCATCATCTTTACCATTAACTGCTGCTTCTGTAAGTACCTTTGTAGTTTCCTGGAATGATGCGGCCGACAGCCAACTCTTTACTTGTAATGAAGCTCTTGTTATACCTTGTAAAATCTGACTAGAAGTAGCAGGAACGGCATCACGTGCATCAACAAGACGTTTATCCTTACGTTTCAGCATGGAATTTTCGTCCCTTAATTTCCTGGCAGTTATAATCTGACCAGCTTTCATGTTAGGAGAATCAGCCTCGTCAATAACAACTTTCTTTCCAAAAATCCAGTCGTTTTCTTCGTTGAAATCAGCTTTATTAGAAATTTCTCCTTCAAGAAATTTTGTATCACCCGGGTCAACGATTGAGACTTTACGCATCATCTGACGAACAATTACTTCGAAATGCTTGTCATTGATCTTCACACCCTGTAAACGATATACTTCCTGAACTTCATTAACCAGATATTCCTGAACCTTTGTAGGTCCTTTAATAGCAAGGATATCAGCAGGAGTCACAGCGCCATCTGATAATGGAGTTCCAGCTCTTACATAGTCATTTTCCTGAGCAAGTATCTGTTTAGTGAGTGGAATTAGGTAACGTTTTTCTTCACCAGTTTTTGAAGTTATGATGATCTCACGATTTCCTCTTTTAATCTTTTTAGAGAATGCTACCACACCATCAATTTCGGAAACTATGGCAGGATCAGAAGGATTACGTGCTTCAAATAATTCAGTAACACGTGGAAGACCTCCGGTGATATCGCCAGCTTTTCCAACAGTTCTGGGAATTTTAACAAGAATATCTCCAGCTTTTATTTTATCGCCATCGTTCACTGAAATATGTGAGCCAACAGGTATATCATAAACTTTAATTATTTCTTTTGTGCTGCTAGCAATATTAATTGCCGGGTTCCTGCTTCTGTCGCGACTTTCAATAATTACCTTTTCGTGGTAACCTGTCTGTTCATCTGACTCAACATGGAAAGTAAGGTTTTCAATAATATTTTCAAACTGAACTTTTCCTGTATACTCAGAAAGAATAACTGCATTAAATGGATCCCAGTCACATATAACATTACCATTCTTCACTGAATCGCCATTCTTGAAGAATAATCTGGCTCCATAAGGAATCTGGTTAGTGGTAAGAACAATTTTTGTATTCTTATCAATAATCCTCATTTCGGCAGATCGGCCAAGCACTACATCATATTTATCACCTGATGCGCTTGTATATTCAATAAAACGTAATTCATCTATTTCAAGAATTCCATCATATTTTGCGACAACATTATTTGAAGAAGCGATATTTCCACCAGCAACACCACCCACATGGAATGTACGAAGGGTAAGCTGTGTACCAGGTTCACCGATTGACTGTGCTGCAATAACTCCAACCGCTTCACCTCGCTGAACCATATAGCCACTAGCTAGATTTCTTCCATAGCACCTAGTGCAAACGCCAATTTTGGCTTCGCAGGTTAGTACTGAACGGATTTCAACTGATTCAATCGGAGAATCTGCAATTTCCTGGCAGATATCTTCAGTTAGCTCCTGCCCTGCCTCGATAATAAGTTTTCCTGATATAGGATGGTAAATATCATGCAATGAAGTACGACCTAGTATCCTGTCGTATAAACTCTCCACAACTTCTTCATTATTCTTAAGTGCAGTGGTAGTAAGTCCTCTTAGAGTTCCACAATCTTCTTCAGTAATTACAACATCCTGAGCAACATCAACCAGACGACGTGTTAGGTAACCGGCGTCAGCTGTCTTTAGAGCAGTATCGGCAAGGCCTTTACGTGCACCGTGAGTAGAGATAAAGTACTCAAGAATTGATAAACCTTCTTTGAAGTTAGATAGAATTGGATTTTCAATAATTTCACCGCCTGTAGCGCCTGATTTCTGTGGCTTAGCCATCAATCCGCGCATACCGCAAAGCTGACGAATCTGTTCCTTAGATCCACGGGCTCCTGAATCGAGCATCATGTAAACCGGATTGAAACCGTCATTATCTTTTGACAGCCTGTCCATCAAAGATTGTGTAACTTTTGAATTCGTATGTGTCCAGATGTCAATTATCTGATTGTATCGTTCATTGTTTGTAATCAAACCCATGCTATAGTTATTCATTACTTCGTCAACTTCAGCATTAGCCTGCACTACAAGCGCTTCTTTCATTTCCGGAATAACAACATCACTAAGTTTAAAAGACAAACCACCTTTGAAAGCCATGCTAAAACCAAGATCTTTCAAATCATCAAGGAATTTCGCAGTTGTTTTAACGCCTGTTTTTTTCAATATGTCACCGATAATATCTCTGAGTGATTTCTTTGTAAGCAGTTCATTAAGATAACCGTATTCCTTTGGTGTAAATATGTTGCACAAAACACGTCCAACAGTTGTTTCGATAATTTTAGTTTCACCCCTGTCTTCAATTCTAACTTTTATGAAAGCATGAAGGTCAACTTTTTTCTCATTATATGCGATAATAACTTCTTCCGGTGAATAGAACGTAATGCCTTCGCCTTTTACTGTAAAATCCTTGGTGCTCTTGCGTCCTTTAGTCATATAATAAAGTCCAAGTACCATATCCTGTGATGGAACAGCAATTGGAGCTCCATTGGCAGGATTCAGAATATTATGTGATGCAAGCATCAGCATCTGTGCTTCAATAATAGCAGCAGGTCCAAGTGGTAAATGTACAGCCATCTGGTCACCGTCAAAGTCGGCGTTGAATGCAGTACAAACAAGCGGATGCAACTGTATAGCTTTTCCTTCGATAAGCTTAGGCTGGAATGCTTGTATACCTAGACGGTGAAGAGTTGGAGCACGGTTAAGTAAAATTGGGTGACCTTTTAAAACGCTTTCCAGAATATCCCATACAACCGGGTCTTTCCTGTCAACGATCTTCTTAGCCGATTTTACAGTTTTTACTATTCCTCTTTCCAGCATTTTACGGATGATAAACGGCTTAAATAATTCAGAAGCCATTTCTTTTGGAATACCGCATTCGTGCAACTTAAGTTCTGGTCCAACAACAATAACTGAACGAGCAGAATAGTCAACCCTTTTACCAAGCAGGTTCTGACGGAAGCGACCTTGTTTCCCTTTCAGGCTGTCGCTAAGTGATTTCAACGCCCTGTTCGATTCTGTTTTTACTGCGTTGGCTTTTCTTGAGTTATCAAATAATGAATCCACAGCTTCCTGAAGCATTCTCTTTTCATTACGAAGAATAACATCCGGAGCTTTGATTTCGATAAGTCTTTTTAATCGGTTGTTACGAATAATAACCCTTCTGTAAAGGTCATTAAGATCGGATGTCGCAAAACGGCCACCATCAAGTGGTACAAGAGGTCTTAGTTCAGGTGGTATTACCGGAACTACTTTTACAACCATCCATTCAGGTTTATTTTCAATTCTTTTATTGGCTTCACGAAAAGCTTCAACTACCTGCAAACGTTTCAACGCTTCCTGCTTTCTCTGCTGAGAAGTTTCGGTGTTGGCTTTATGCCTCAGGTCATATGAAAGCTGATCAAGATTAAGCCTTCCAAGAAGTGCATATAATGCTTCTGCACCCATCCTGGCAATAAATTTATTGGGATCTTCATCATCCAGTAACTGATTTTCTTTTGGAAGGTTTTCAACAATGCTGAAATATTCTTCTTCTGTAAGGAAATCAAGGTAATTTAAACCATCGGCTTGTTTAACGCCCGGATTTATTACCACATACCGTTCATAATAAATAATCATATCTAATTTCTTGGTAGGTAAACCAAGAAGATAACCAATTTTATTTGGCAGTGAGCGGAAGAACCAGATATGTGCAACAGGAACAATTAACTGAATATGTCCCATTCTTTCCCTTCTTACTTTCTTCTCTGTAACTTCAACACCGCAGCGGTCGCAAACAATACCTTTATAACGTATTCTTTTATATTTTCCGCAGTGGCATTCCCAATCCTTAACCGGTCCGAATATTCTTTCACAAAATAAACCATCACGTTCTGGTTTATATGTACGGTAGTTTATCGTTTCCGGTTTCAGTACTTCACCGCTTGAGCGTTCCAGAATAGCTTCCGGTGAAGCCAGGCTGATCGTTATTTTCGAGAAACTGCTTTTGACGTTGTTTTCTTTTCTGAAGGCCATATATTATTTTGATCTAGTTGAATACTAATGTCAATTATAAGAAAAGATGCGGGTTATATCAGCGATACAACCCACCTCTTGTTAATCGAAAGAGATATTTAAACCAAGTCCCCTGAGTTCATGTACAAGTACATTGAATGATTCAGGAACACCAGGTGTAGGCATTGATTCACCTTTTACAATGCATTCATATGCTTTTGCTCTTCCAACTACATCGTCTGATTTGACAGTGAGAATTTCCTGTAAAATGTTGGCTGCTCCGAATGCTTCCAGAGCCCAAACTTCCATTTCACCAAAACGCTGACCTCCGAATTGTGCTTTACCACCAAGAGGTTGCTGGGTTATTAATGAATAAGGACCAATTGAACGTGCATGCATTTTATCATCAACCATATGGCCGAGTTTCAGCATGTATATCACTCCTACTGTAGCTTCCTGGTCAAATCTTTCACCGGTACCACCATCATACAGGAATACTTTACCATTATCTGGTAATCCTGCTTTTTTCATATATTCATTGATGGTATCAATTGAAGCTCCATCGAAAATCGGAGATGCGAAGGTAAGTCCAAGTTTCAATCCTGCCCAAGCGAGAACAGTTTCATAAATCTGTCCAAGGTTCATACGGGAAGGTACACCCAAAGGGTTAAGAACAATATCAACTGGTGTTCCGTCTTCAAGGAAAGGCATGTCTTCATCTCTTACGATTTTAGCAACAATACCTTTGTTTCCGTGACGACCGGCCATTTTATCACCAACCTTCAATTTCCTTTTCTTTGCTACATATACTTTGGCAAGCTGAACTATTCCACTAGGAAGATCATCACCAACAGTAGCTGAAAATTTCTGCCTGTTATATGCACCAAGTATATCCTTCAACTTGATGTTAAAGTTGTGAAGAAGATCTTTAATGAGATCATTTTTATCCTTGTCAGTGGTCCATTTGTTAGGATTCACTGATGAATAATCAACAGCCATTAAAAGTTTCTGAGTAAACTTTGCACCACGGGGAATAATAACCTCTTTATAGTTATTATGAACTCCCTGGGAAGTTTTTCCAGCAACAAGCACAATCAGTTTATCAACCAGCTTGGATTTCAGCTCTAACTCAGCTTTATTATAATCTTCTTCAAGTTTTGATAAAAGAACTTTTTCCTTTGTCTTGGTTTTACGGTCTTTTATAACTCTTGAGAATAATTTTTTATCAATAACAACTCCGCGCAACGACGGTGGTGCTTTCAGAGATGCATCTTTTACATCACCTGCTTTATCACCGAATATTGCTCTTAGAAGTTTTTCTTCAGGTGTTGGATCAGTTTCTCCCTTAGGAGTTATTTTTCCAATCAGGATATCACCTTCCACAACTTCAGCTCCTATGCGGATTAGTCCGTTTTCATCAAGATCTTTCGTTGCTTCAGCGCTCACATTAGGGATATCATTAGTAAGTTCTTCAATACCACGCTTGGTATCGCGCACTTCCAGAATAAACTCATCAATATGAAGCGAAGTAAACCAGTCGTCACGAACAACTCTTTCAGATATTACAATAGCATCTTCAAAGTTATAACCTTTCCATGGCATGAAAGCAACAGTAAGGTTTCTACCAAGGGCAAGTTCTCCATTCCTTGTTGCATAACCTTCACAAATCAATTGTCCGTTCTTTACTTTATCTCCCTTTTTAACAATAGGATTTAGGTTAAGACAGGTGCTTTGATTGGTTTTTGCAAACTTCTGAAGACGGTAGGTTTTAACATCATCATCAAAACTTACAAGTTTTTCCTCATCTGTTCTCGTATATCTGATTGTGATTTCTTTTGCATCAACAAACTCTACAATACCTTGTCCTTCGGCTGCAATTAGAACTCTGGAATCTCTTGCAACTGTGGCTTCAAGGCCTGTTCCAACGATAGAAGCTTCAGGCTTGATAAGTGGTACAGCCTGACGCATCATGTTCGATCCCATCAATGCACGGTTTGCATCATCATGTTCCAAAAATGGGATAAGTGATGCTGCAATGGAAGCAATCTGGTTTGGCGCTATGTCCATTAGATCCACTTCACTTGCCTCCACAATAGGATAGTCAGCAAGGAATCTTGCTTTTACTTTGGCATTGGTAAATCTTCCGTCTTTCTGTATTGGAGCATTTGCCTGTGCAATGATTTTCTTTTCTTCTTCTTCTGCACTCAGGTAAATAGGATCCTCTTTGAAATCAACTTTTCCGCCTTTAACCAAACGGTAAGGAGTTTCAATAAATCCAAGATGATTTATTTTCGCAAATACGCATAGTGAAGAAATAAGACCAATGTTCGGGCCTTCAGGTGTTTCAATGGTACATAAACGTCCGTAATGGGTGTAATGTACGTCACGCACTTCAAATCCTGCTCTTTCACGCGAAAGTCCACCAGGTCCCAATGCTGATAATCTTCTTTTGTGAGTTAATTCAGCAAGTGGATTTGTTTGATCCATAAACTGCGACAGCTGGTTGGTTCCGAAGAACGAATTAATAACTGACGACAGAGTTTTAGCATTAATCAGATCGGTAGGTGTGAATACTTCATTATCGCGTACATTCATTCGTTCACGTATGGTACGGGCCATTCTGGCAAGACCAACGCCGAACTGTGCATAAAGCTGTTCACCAACAGTTCTGACACGACGATTACTTAAGTGATCAATATCATCAACTTCTGCTTTTGAATTAACAAGTTCAATAAGGAATTTAATGATACAGATTATATCTTCTTTTGTAAGAACCTTAACATCCATAGGTGTTTCGAGGTTCAGTTTTTTATTGATCCTGTAGCGGCCAACTTCACCAAGGTCATACCTTTTGTCGCTGAAGAAAAGTTTTTCAATAATACCTCTTGCAGTTTCTTCATCAGGTGGTTCAGCATTTCTAAGCTGTCTGTATATAAATTCAACAGCTTCTTTTTCTGAGTTGGCGGTATCTTTTTGCAAAGTGTTGTAGATAATAGAGAAGTCAACATTATTGCCCTCATCTTTATGAAGAAGAATAGTCTTGGCTCCTGAATCAACTATAAGATCGATGTGATCATTGTCAAGAATTGTTTCCCTGTCAATAACTACTTCGGTACGCTCAATTGATACAACTTCACCGGTATCTTCATCTACAAAGTCTTCGATCCATGTACGAAGAACCCTTGCGGCAAGCCTTCTTCCGACGAATTTCTTCAATCCGGATTTGCTTACTTTCACTTCATCTGCGAGACCAAAAATCTCGAGAATATCTTTATCACTTTCGTAGCCAATAGCCCTGAGCAAGGTTGTTACAGGCAATTTTTTCTTTCGGTCGATGTAAGCATACATCACATTGTTGATATCGGTAGCAAATTCCATCCATGAACCTTTAAAAGGAATAATTCTGGCGGAATACAATTGTGTACCGTTTGCATGCCTGCTTGATCCGAAGAATACACCGGGGGAGCGGTGCAACTGTGAAACAACAACTCGTTCGGCTCCATTGATTACAAAAGTGCCTTTGGGTGTCATGTATGGTATTGTACCAAGATACACATCCTGTATGATGGTTTCAAAATCCTCGTGTTCGGGATCGGTACAATACAGTTTCAGTTTTGCTTTCAGAGGGACACTGTGGGTCAATCCTCTTTCAATGCATTCTTCAATTGAATACCTGGGCGGATCAACATAATAATCCAGAAACTCGAGCACGAAATTATTACGTGCATCTGTAATCGGAAAATTTTCGGCAAATACTTTGTACAAGCCTTCATCTTTACGATTTTCAGATGTGGTTTCTAACTGGAAAAAATCCTGGAAGGATTTTAACTGGATTTCAAGAAAATCCGGGTATTCAAACTGATGCCCTGCAGATGCAAAATTGATTCGCGGAGAAATATTAGTGTGAGCCAAGGGTCTGAAAATTTAAGTTAATAATAAGTAAAATCGACAACAAAAAATAAAAGTGCCATAAGGAAAAGACTTCTGACTGAAATTATCAGCAGAAGTCTATGCCTTATATATTATACCTTATTACTTAACTTCAACTTCTGCTCCTGCTTCTTCTAATTGTTTTTTCAAAGAATCAGCTTCGTCTTTTGTTACAGCTTCCTTAATTGCTTTTGGAGCTGCATCAACGAGTTCCTTTGCTTCTTTTAAGCCAAGGCTTGTGAGTTCTTTAACAAGTTTTACAACTGCTAATTTTTGAGCGCCAGCTGATTTAAGAATAACGTCGAAAGCTGTTTTTTCTTCAACAACTGCGGCTTCGGCCGGACCTGCTGCTACTGCTACTGCTGCTGCTGCTGGTTCAATACCGTATTCTTCTTTTAACACTTTTGCTAATTCATTAACTTCTTTTACTGTTAGATTCACTAACTGTTCTGCTAAAGCTTTGATGTCTGCCATTGTATTTTGTTTTTAAATTGTTTTTACAATAATTGAATTTTTACTTTTTTTCTTATTCCTTTTCGGATAAAGTTTTTACGATTCCTGCAACTTTCTGACCGCCGGATTGCAATGCACCAATCACATTCTTTGCAGGTGACTGCAGTAAAGCTATGACGTCGGCAATGAGTTCGTTCTTCGATTTAATATTGATAAGTAACTCCAGCTGATTTTCACCAACAAACCATGTATCCTGAACAAATGCGCCTTTTAATATAGGCTTAGGTGCTGTTTTGCGAAACTCTTTTATAAGTTTTGCAGGAACATTACCGGTGTCGGAAAACATGATTGAAGTTGAGCCCTTCAATACATCATACAATGAACCAAAATCTTTATTGGTCTTTTCCATTGCTTTTTGAAGCAATGTATTTTTCACCACCTGCAGTTCAACATCTCTTTTAAAACAAAGCCTTCTTAGTTTATTTGTTACTTCAACATTTAAACCAGAGGTATCTGTTAGATAGAAATGACTGCGAGTGTTTAGTTGTTCTATCAGGGAATCGATGATCTGATTTTTTTCTTCTTTTCTCATGACATTGATTTCTTCTGTTATTTATATCCTTACGGATTTATAAGCTAATTGATTTTGGTTCAATTTGAATACCAGGGCTCATTGTACTGGACAGGTATATACTTTTTATATAAGTTCCTTTTGCTGCAGCAGGTTTCAGTTTTAAAATGGTTTGCAATACTTCTCTTGCATTATCAGTGATCTTGTCAGCATCGAATGATACTTTTCCAACCATTGAATGTATGATACCAAATTTATCAACTTTAAAATCAATCTTTCCACCTTTAGCTTCCTTCACTGCTTTGCCCACTTCCATAGTAACCGTACCGGTTTTTGGGTTTGGCATAAGTCCTCTTGGTCCTAAGATCTTTCCTAATGCTCCTACTTTCGGCATAACGCTAGGCATGGTGATAATTACATCAACATCGGTCCAGCCGCCTTTTATTTTTTCAATATACTCATCAAGTCCAACAAAATCAGCTCCAGCAGCCTTTGCTTCTTCTTCCTTGTCCGGTGTGCACATTACAAGTACCTTAAAAGTTTTTCCGGTTCCGTGAGGAAGCGTAACTGATCCACGTACCATCTGGTTGGCTTTCCTTGGATCAACACCCAGGCGAACATCAACATCAACGGTAGAGTCAAACTTTGTATAAGTGATACTTTTTACTAATGTCGCAGCTTCGTTTAAAGAATAAAGTTTGTTTTTATCAACCTTAGCTAAAGCTTCTTTTCTTTTTTTAGTTATGTGTGCCATTTCTTTGCATTATAGTATTTACCAATTCTTTTTTATAAAATCCCTCTCCGGCTGATAATTTAAAACGGGGGATTGCCTTTAATGGTGATACCCATGCTTCTGGCTGTTCCGGCAACCATTCTCATTGCTGATTCGATCGTGAACGCATTCAGATCGGGCATTTTACCTTCAGCAATAACCTGAATCTGATCCCATGAAACTGAACCTACCTTATTACGGTTTGGTTCCGGAGATCCTGATTTAAGTTTAACAGCTTCCAATAACTGAACAGCTACAGGAGGAGTTTTAATAATGAAGTCAAAGGTCTTGTCCTTATACACAGTAATAATAACAGGAATTACTTTTCCCATGCTGTCCTGTGTTCGGGCATTGAACTGTTTGCAAAACTCCATTATATTCACACCTTTTGAACCAAGAGCTGGTCCTACAGGTGGAGATGGGTTTGCCTGTCCGCCTTTGATCTGTAATTTAATTAGTCCACTTACTTCTTTTGCCATTTTCTTTTGTTTTTTAATTTCCTTTCGGAAAAGCGAACATTACTCTTTCTCAACTTGCATAAAACTCAATTCCAGCGGAGTTTTTCGACCAAAGATTTTAACCATTACCTTCAGTTTTTTCTTCTCTTCATTAATCTCCTCGATCACGCCGCTAAAACTATTAAAAGGTCCATCTATTACAGTCACGGTTTCGCCAATAATGAACGGAGTGGTAAGTTCTTCTTCCCTTTCGGACAATTCGTCAACTTTACCTAGTATCCTGTTCACTTCAGCCTGACGTAAAGGAACGGCTTCGCCTTTTGAACCGAGAAAATTTATTACTCCTGGAACATTCTTTATAATATGAGGAATCTCTCCTGTCAGGACAGCCTCAATAAGAACATAGCCTGGAAAATAATTTCGCTCCTTGCTTACCTTTTTTCCTTTTCTGATTTGGTAAACCTTTTCAGTCGGGATCAGTACTTGCGAAACAAAATCCTTCAAGCCAAGCCTGTTTATCTCATTTTCGATATACTGCTTGACTTTTTTTTCGTTCCCGCTGATTGCGCGCACCACATACCATTTCTTAGGTTCCTGTTCGCTCATACTGTATGCAAATTGGAAAATTGATTATAATAAACAGTAGATTATATTTTGAATTACCTGCATTAAAACAATTTGTAAAACTGTTTCAATATGGTGCTGAATGAAGCATCCATCAAATAAACCACAAGGGCTATTATAAGGGAAGCAATAGACACTACAATAGCACTGCTTTGTAATTCACTCCATGTGGGCCAGGAAACTTTGTGCATCAATTCATCGTAAGTTTCCTTGATATAACCAACTATCTTTTTCATTTTGTTAGTGTTGTTATTTGCACGGGTGGAGAGACTCGAACTCCCAACCAACGGTTTTGGAGACCGCTACTCTACCAATTGAGCTACACCCGTATTTATATATTTTCATCATGCACATAAAGGTATTCCGGTTTTTTCCGGAATACCTTTATTATTACATGTATATTGAAACCTAATTAATCCAGGATTTCAGTTACCTGTCCTGCACCAACAGTCCTGCCACCTTCACGGATAGCAAAACGTAAGTTCAGAGTCATGGCGATTTCAGTAATCAGGTGAACAGTAATTGTAAGGTTATCACCAGGCATTACCATTTCAACTCCTTCAGGAAGCGTGATCTCACCAGTTACATCCGTAGTTCTGAAATAAAACTGTGGACGATATTTATTATGAAATGGAGTATGACGTCCACCTTCATTGGTTTTTAAAATAACGACTTCTGCTTTAAATTCTTTATGAGGTTTAATTGAACCAGGTTTTGCAACAACCATACCTCTTCTGATTTCGTCTTTATCAATTCCACGTAAAAGCAATCCAACATTATCGCCAGCTTCACCTCTATCAAGAATTTTACGAAACATTTCAACACCAGTAACAACTGATTTCAATTTTTCAGCACCTAAACCAAGAATATCAACTGGATCGCCAGAATTGATAACTCCTGTTTCAATTTTACCTGTAGCAACAGTTCCGCGGCCGGTAATTGAGAAAACATCTTCAACTGGCATCAGGAAATCTTTTTCAACAGCACGTACTGGAAGAGGAATATAAGCATCAACTGCATCCATAAGTTCCATAACTTTATCAACCCACTTTGGTTCTTTATTTAAACCACCAAGTGCAGATCCTCTAATAATAGGAGTAGATGTACCATCAAAACCGTAGAAAGTAAGAAGTTCTCTGATTTCCATTTCAACAAGGTCGAGTAATTCTTCATCATCAACAGAGTCGCATTTATTCATAAAAACAACGATCTTAGGAACACCAACCTGGCGTGCAAGAAGGATATGTTCACGTGTTTGTGGCATAGGACCATCAGTTGCAGCAACAACAAGTATAGCACCATCCATCTGGGCAGCACCAGTAACCATGTTCTTGATGTAGTCAGCGTGACCCGGACAGTCAACGTGTGCATAATGCCTGTTCGCAGTTGAATATTCAACATGCGCAGTATTAATAGTTATACCTCTTTCTTTTTCTTCAGGAGCATTGTCAATTGAGTCAAATGACCGGAACTCTGATAACCCTTTTTCTGCAAGGATCAAAGTGATTGCTGCTGTTAAAGTGGTTTTACCGTGATCAACGTGACCAATAGTTCCAACGTTTACGTGCGGTTTGGAACGATCGAATTTTTCTTTTGCCATATTAATTTTAGATATTAGTTTATTTACTTTTATTTATTACCTGAGATTTCATTTAAAAAAAAATTTAGCCAATGATGAGAATTGAACTCATGACCCCTTCCTTACCAAGGAAGTGCTCTACCCCTGAGCTACATCGGCAGTCCTTAGAGCGGAAGACGGGGCTCGAACCCGCCACCTATAGCTTGGAAGGCTATCGCTCTACCAAATGAGCTACTTCCGCTTTTCGGGGTAATGTGGGAGGGGGAGGATTCGAACCTCCGAAGGCGTCGCCAACAGATTTACAGTCTGCCCCATTTGACCACTCTGGTACCCTCCCGCTTGCAAAATTTTAAAGAACGCCGAGCCGATGGAGGGATTCGAACCCCCGACCAGCTGATTACAAATCAGCTGCTCTGGCCAACTGAGCTACATCGGCATTGTGTCAAACAACTGTTATTACTGCATAATACACGCAAAAAAAATGCAGTCCTTCTCTAAAAAGGACTGCAAATGTATAAATTCATTTATTAATTACCAAAAATATTGCCAAACTTTTTTTTAACTGTTTTACACTTTTAACTTAAAACACTGAATGGCAACTACATAAATTTTAATTTTTATATACCTTTTACTTTTTCTTTATACTTTGTAAGCTGCTTGCGCAAAGCATCTACTGCATTATCGGTTGCCTCTTCGAAAGATTTTGATTGTTTTTTTGCAAAAAGATCATTTCCACGAATAATCAATTTTATTTCAGCAACCTTATTTTCTGTATTACTGTTTTTATCAAGTTTTAAAGTTACTTCACTTCCGACAATTCCATCGAAGATACTTGACAATTTCTGTATTCTTTCCTGAACGAAGTCTTCAAGTTTTTGATCTGCTTTAAAATGAATAGAACTAATGTTGATTTTCATAACGTCCTCCTGTTTCTATGCTTTTGGATGAGCTTGTTTATAAACTGTTTTTAATTTTTCAATTGTATTATGTGTGTAAACCTGGGTAGCGGAAAGATTCGCATGCCCAAGCAATTCTTTGATTGCATTAAGATCAGCACCGTTATTCAACATATGTGTTGCAAATGTATGACGCAATACATGCGGACTCCTTTTATCCAATGTTGTAACGACACTAAGGTAATAATTAATGAGCCGGTATACAAGTTTTTGATATACTTTTTTTCCTTTTTCAGTCAAAAATAAATAATCACGATCATAAATATTTGGCAATCCATTTCTTAATTCAATATATGTATTAAGCGATTTCTCCATTGATCTACTAAACGGAATGATCCTTTCTTTATTTCGTTTTCCAAGAACTTTAATTGTTTGTCTGGGCAAATCGATGTCGTGCAACTTCAGGCTAACCAATTCGGACAATCGCATTCCTGTCATGTAAAACAACTCAACAATCAATCTATTTCTGGCAGCTTCAAAGCCTTCACCGAAATCAACTGTGTCAAAAAGTAAATCCATTTTATCCTTCTCTACAAAAACAGGCAAACGCTTCGACATCTTCGGTGCGATAATCTTACTCATTGGGTTTTCTTCAATGGCACCTTCACGAATGAGAAATTTATAAAATGATTTTAAAGTGGTAATTTTCCTGTTGATACTTCGGGGAGTTATTTTCTGCTCCATCATTTCTACCAGCCAGCTGCGTATTTGAAGGTAATTTACATCCTGAATTTCTGTTACCTGGTAAACGGTTTCCAAATATAAAAAAAACTGACCAAGATCTATTCTGTATGAAGTAACAGTATGAGGAGAATATCTTTTTTCGAACTGAATGTACTGTATGAACCGGTCCTTTAGCATTGCCTGCATCTAATAAAAAAAGGAAGAAATACTTGTATCAAAAGTACTAAATAAATTTAGACAGATACAAGTATTTCTTCCTTTCTGAAGAATTTTATTTAATTAAATGCCTGGTTCGGCTTCCTGTAATTTCTGAATATAAATTGCCTTAAGCATTTCATCTCTTTTCTTTACAGAAGGCTTTGTGAATTTCTGGCGTTCCCTTAATTCCTTAACAACACCAGTTTTTTCAAATTTTCTTTTGAGTTTTTTTAAAGCTTTGTCAATGCTTTCGCCTTCTTTTACAGGTACAATAATCATTGTTTCCTACTTTCTTTTTGTTTATTAATGAGTTAATTGCTTACTAAATTGGGGTGCAAATGTAAAATTTATTTTTTATTTAACAAAACTATTGAAAAGTTTTTTTCAAATTAACTAACAAATTTTATAAACAATTCAGTTACAAATTCTCCAAAATAAAATCTGTCATTCGTGTAAAGAGGTGGAATCTTGTGTAACCACCGTAAATACTGTGATTTTTATTTGGATAAAATTGCATTTCAAATTGTTTGTTCGCATTTACCAATGCATCTGCAAGCATCATTGAATTCTGGAAATGTACGTTATCATCGCCCGTTCCATGCACCAACAGAAATTTTCCTTTTAATTTTTTTACATGATTAACGGGGGAATTATCATCATAGCCGCTGGCATTATCTTTCGGAAGCCCCATATAGCGCTCAGTATAGATATTATCATAATAGCGCCAGTTAGTAACAGGTGCCACAGCAATTCCCATTTTAAAATAATCGGCCCCTTTAGTTAAACAAAGTGCTGTCATATAACCTCCGTAACTCCACCCCCATATGCCAATGCGAGCTTTGTCAACATATGCAAGGTTTCCAAGATATTTTGCCGTTTCAATCTGGTCGGCCGTTTCGAGTTTGCCAAGCTGGCCATATGTACATTTTTTAAATGTTTCTCCCCTTCCGCCGGTACCGCGATTATCAACCGATACAACAATATATCCTTTCTGTGCAAGCATTTCAAACCATGCATAATCGAAATATCCCCAGCTATTCTTAACTGTCTGATCACCTGGCCCACCATATACATACATCAGTACCGGATATTTTTTTGTAGCAACGAAATCAGGAGGCTTGATCATCCAGCCATTGAGTTCAATATTATCGGAAGTTTTGAATTTAAAAAATTCTTCCTGTGTGAAACCGAATTCCTTGGTAGCAGCAACAATTGCAGAATTGTCAATTAGCGTTTTCAGCTCTTTTCCATTTGCTTTATTTATTGTATAAATAGAAGGTGTGTTTGCATTGCTGTATGTGTTGATAAAGTATTTATACCCTTCGCTGAAATCGGCATCATTGGTTCCTTCTTTTTCAGATATCTTAGTTTTCTTAGTGCCATCAAGCTTTACAGAATAAAGTGCTTTGTCGTAAGCTGCTTCTTCATCGGAAACAAAATACACCAGGTCATTTTTTTCATCAACACCTTTTATATCAGAAACCTCAAAATTCCCTGAAGTAAGCTGTTTAACAAGGGATCCATCAATATTGTAAAGGTAAATATGAGTATAGCCATCCTTATCGCTGGTAAAAATAAAATGCTTTTTGTCTTTGAGAAATGTCAGGTTGTTTGAAATTTCAATGTAATACTTATTCATTTCCGTATAGATAACCTTTGAAGTTCCAGCGGTTGCATCAGCAAGTAAAATTTCAAGTTTGTTCTGGAGGCGGTTCATTCGCTGTATTGACAATATATTTGAATCTTCGGTCCATTTTATGCGAGGTATGTATTGATCCTTTTCACTACCAACATCCATAAGTTGAGTCTTGCCTGATTTCAAGTCGTATACGTGAATACTAACTATAGAATTATCTTCGCCTGCTTTTGGATATTTATATTTATACACTGTAGGATAAAGACTATCATAAAGTACCATGTCGTATTCCTTAACTTTGCTCTCATCAAATCTGTAGAATGCAAGTTTAGAACCATCGGGCGACCATGCATATGCTTTCGTGAATTCGAATTCTTCTTCATACACCCAGTCAGGACTACCGTTTATAATATTATTCCACAGTCCATCGGTAGTTACCTGCTGTTCCTTGCCTGTAGCAATATCTGTAACAAAAATATTATTGTCACGCAGAAAAACGATCTTGCTGCCATCGGGTGAGAATGATGCCAGACGCTCTTTTCCGCCAGCCGATAATTTAGTAAGTTTTTCGGTTTTGATATCCCAGATGTAATATTCCATTTTTGTTGAATACCTGTAGATCTTTTCCGTTTCAGTGCCGATCAGTATTTTTGTTTCATCAGGACTGAACGTATATTCATCAATGGAAATACCATCCTTTGCTCCAGCAGGTATCAGTTGACTAGTGCGAACAATAGTTCCTGTTTTCTCGCCTGTTTTGTAAGCATATTCATTAATCATGATATCATTCTCAAGCATGCAGTAATGCTCACCATCTTTCATTGGTCTTACTTCATCAAGCGCTTTCGGATAAAAAGTATATTTCTGCCAGATATCATCGAGAGTTATGTCTTTCTTGGAAATCTGGGCATTTAACATTGAACTGCCGCATGCAATAATAAAGAGAAGAAAATATTTTTTCATTGATTATAAATTTTATAACAGATTTTTTTTTGAATTAACTTTTTTGAATTAGCAAAATTATAAAAATACATGCAGGTTTTTATTTTCAGAAAAAATCATACTTTTGTGCATTCAAAGAGGGTTGTTAGCTCAGTTGGTTTAGAGCATTACCTTGACAGGGTAGGGGTCACTGGTTCGAATCCAGTACAACCCACAAAAAATAAATTCTACGATCGCACCTGCTTAAGGTGCGGTTAACTGGACAAATAGCTAAAATCATTGTTGTTCTTGTTATAACCTGTCAATTTTATTCTAATGGAGGAAAAAAATAACTCAATTTTTAGTTTCGGTAAATATATTGAAGACAAACCTTACAAGGTTTTAAACGAAAGACGTATGAGAGCCAGTGCAGGAATTATGTTCCTCTTTGGTCTATATGCAACAATTAATGGGTTTGTTTTACATAATTATAAGCCAATCCCCTATATTATGGGAGGATTAGTAATTAACTTTCTGATAGGACTATTCATAAATCCAAAATTCTCACCTACCGTTTTGCTTGCATGGATTTTCGTCAGAAAGCAGACTCCTATTCCTATAGGAGCTGTTCAGAAGAAATTTGCATGGAGCATAGGTTTGCTGCTCTCTTCGACCATATTTGTATATTCGATTTTACTGCAATCCGATCCATCGTATTTTCATCCCGTATGCCCACTATGTATACTGTGTCTTTTCATGCTGTATCTTGAAACGGCATTCGCTATTTGTGTGGGGTGTAAAGTATATGATCTGTTCATTCGTATAAAACTTCTCCCAAAACCAAAAGAGAAACCTAACTGCATGGGAAACAATTGTGACTGCGGCAAATAAACCACATTTTTGTTTTCTGTAATTCCCTTGTATATATTGATCGGGGAAGTGTTGATTTATAAAATCTGAACAAAGAAAGTGGTTCCATAGATTTTTTTCAACTCCTCCACTCTGGATCACCATAAGTAAGTCATTCATTTTAGTAATTAAAAAATTTCTATATTTACATCATAACAATAAATTGTGAAAAAATTTATACTGATTATTTGCTTAGCTACTCCTCTTTCTTCCTATAGTCAGTTCTGGAGAACCTTGTCGTTTGGCATAGTTTCAGGACCTGATAAATGTTTCAGGGCTTTAACAGCTGCATCAGAAAATTTACAAGGGAATGTTGATTTTCTTGATTCAATTCAAAAACCAGGCTGTGGTTATCATATGGGCGCTTCTGTATTAAAACCATTGAATAAACATTTTTGTATTGAAACCGGATTTCTTTATCAGAAAGAAAATTACATAATTGATAAAGGTCCGATTATAATTAACCCTGAATTTTTTTCTTACATGAAATGCGATTCGCGGAAGTTTGAGTATAACACAAATTATCTGATCCTTCCATTGGGTCTTCGTTATTACCTGAACGGAAACCGTGTAAGTATTTATTTTGCAGGCGGAATTGCGCCTTCTTACATGCTTACAAGAATAAATAAAGTATTCTATTATGATGGAAATAAAATTGTATTAAAGCAATTCGATTATCAGATTAGTGAAATCAACAGGTTCAACATTGCCGGATACTGTGGTGTTGGGGCAAGTCTATTCATTGGCAACTATACAAGAATTGACATTGCTCCTAATTACCAGCGAATGCTCCTCCCCTTGCAATTCCCTAATACATCTATCAAAGAGAGAATATACAAATTCGGAATCAATTTCGGTTTATCAGCTAACTTATAAATATGGAACTACTTCACGAACAACAAAAATACTATGAAGCAAAACTTGCTGAATGCAAGAACAGGCCTGATTTGAACGCTTATCAGAAAAAACTATTTGAAGAGTATGTTGCCAAATCCTCAGCCTGCAGTTCAGTGGAAGAACTTACTGATTTTATTGCTTCACGTGGAAATTATTTTGACATCGCACAGGCTGACCAGCAGGACCGTTATGCGAATATGATTAAGATCCAGCAGTTTTATAAAAACAAAAAACGCGAGGAATATTATGCTGCAAAGCTTGAAACTGTAAAGCAGGCCACTGATCACATGTCGCTGAGCAAAAATCTTACTGATATAGAATCAAAGATTTCTGAAGAAGAAAAAAAATCGACCCAGGCAGTTCAGGAAGTGCTTAATCTTTATATAAAAACTGTTGAATACATTACTGCGCCTGATACCAAAAAGAATAAGTATTTTGCTGAAGTGAAAGATAAATGGATGCAATTGAAAAAGCTTGATCCGGAAATTAGTCTTGATAAAATCCTGAACTACCCGCCATACAGGCATGTGAGCATTTTTGAGGATGAACGCATTGTTGAACTTTTCAGTAACATCAGGGAGGTGATGCAATAATGGACGATACCGTAAAAATGATGCTAAGCAGCTATGAGAGCGGCATACAGAACTACCGTAAATCTTTGGGTGACGATAATGCAGCAGTGATAAAAGCAGTTGAATGTTTTGAGAAACTTAAGGCAATTGGTGAATCAAGCAAGGACATTATGGAATTTACAGGCAAGACAACGGACCTGCTTCCTGAAATGTCAAAATTATTTATGGACCTTTATAATGAAAAGCCTGTGCACAAGGTGGCTCCGGAGGTTCCCACTTCAGAAAAAATGGCAATGGCTTATCATATGTCATACAACTCAATTCAGGATAAAGAAAAATCGCCTGAAACATGCAAAGTGTACGAAAGGATTTTTGAAATTGAAAAGCAGTCAGAAAACGGTTTGCAGTTCCTAAGGTTAATTACAGAAGAAGGCCTTCTAATAAAGATGTCTTCAATTAGTTTGATGGAAACTTCTCAGCGCTTGCTGCAAAACCAGCAGGATGTAAGCCTACCGCAAATGGATTATTATCATCAGAATATGATAAATGAAATGCGCGAAGCAAAAAGTACAGCTGAGATTGATTATTACAGCAATATAAGAGCAGATATAAGTTATTATGAAAATCAGTGGGACACATTTTACCTAATTGTTATTTATGTAAATTTAGGAAATGCGATAACTAGTTATATGCTTTCGCGTACTGAAGAAAACAGGCAGTGTGTAGAATATTCCTACCGCTTCCTCGCAAAATATTTTGGTTTGACTTATGATGAACTAATGGCGCTGCCGCGTATCAGAGATTATTTTAACAAGATGATCTGGGTAACTATACGTGAAAAATATACTGCCATGGGATGCGACACTCCTGAAAAATATTTTGAAAGCGAAAAAGCTTTGCTAATGCAATGCATAGATAGCAGGGCTCCAATAGAATTCGGCAATGAAAACAGGAAGATGCTAACTTTCTTTGGAAAGCAATATCATGTGCGAAATGAGGTACCTGGGCTGTATGCAAAAGCCCCGCATCCGGATGATAACGGTTGAAGTTTTATTTAGAATAAGGAAAATTCAATAAGAAGTATGCATTCGGCATAACGCAATAAAACATTGAACATTGATTATTGAACCTTCAAAATCGCAATCAATTTGTTATCTATTCAAGCACATTACATACTCATTTGCCTGCTCTTAAGATCAATGTTCTCAACTGATTCAATGCTGTTACCGAAGCTCTTTCAATATTCACCAATCTGTTATTCCCAAACTGGAACTTTTTTGCAATCGTTTCTGTGGAAGAGGAAACGGCTATCCATACAAGCCCCACAGGCTTTTGCGGAGTTCCTCCATCCGGGCCGGCAATACCAGAAACAGCAATGGAATAATCAGCATTTAATTTTAATCGGGCATTGACTGACATTTCTTTAACAGTTTCTTCGCTTACGGCACCATGATCGAAGAGGGTCTCATGCTTCACACTTAAAATGTTTTCCTTTACTTCATTGGAATATGCAATAACAGAGCCCTTGTAATAAGCAGAACTTCCTGCAACACTTGTAATGCGTTGCGCAATAGCTCCACCAGTGCAACTTTCAGCTGTTACGAGCGTTTTCTTTTGTTCAACTAAAAGCTTGCCAATAATCTGTTCTATTGTTTCATTGTCATATCCAAAAATATACTCATTGATAATTTTTTTCAGATTTTCAATTTGTTTTTCAATTTCATTTGTGAGAAAAATTTTATCTGCACCTCTTGCAGTTAGCCGCAGTCGCACCAGTCCGGGTGATGGTAAATATGCAAGCCTGATGAAAGATGGTAATTTATTTTCCCAGTCAGAAATCATATCTGCCAGGAAAGATTCGCCAACTCCCTGAGTCAATATTGTTCTGTGTACAATGGTTTCATCACCGGACCTTGATTCAATCATCGGCAGAATAAAACTGCTCATCATGGTTTTCAGTTCAAAGGGAACTCCAGGTGTGGAAATAATAATATTGTTGTCTTTTTCAAACCACATTCCAGGTGCAGTACCCTCAGAATTTCTGATCACTTTGCAATTTGCCGGAACTTCAGCCTGTTGGCGATTGGTCTCAGTCATTACAAAGCCCCTGTTTTTAAATAATTCTTCAATTTCTTTATAAGTGCTTTCATCAAAAACAAGGTGAGTATTAAAATAATTGCATAATGTTATTTTAGTTATATCATCGTTTGTAGGGCCTAGTCCTCCGCTGATCAGGACAAGGTCAGCAGCTTTCAATGCTTCATCCAAAGCAAACACAATTTCATCTTCTTTATCAGCAATCACATAAATGCGTATAACATCAACACCAATATTATTAAGCTGTTCAGCCATCCATGATGCATTTGTATTCACCACCTGTCCTATCAGCAACTCATCGCCTATGTTTAAAATTATCGCTTTCATTTTAATTATATTTTCTTTGTAAAATTAATTGAAATTGGAGTGGCATCATAATCAATGTTAAATTTTCTTAAACAAATCCCTGCTATTCATAAAAAAGAATTATTTTCGCAAAACAATACGGATGTTCAGTAAAAAAACATAGTTGGAATAAGCTGGTACATAGGCATTTCAGACTAACTGTTTCTTTAACAAATAGCTAAATTGAATTATTCAAAACCAGAACTAAAAGAATGTATACATTATTTAAGCGGGAGATCAGAAATTTTTTAAGCTCACTTATCGGGTATATTGTTATCACGGTTTTTCTGCTTATCAACGGTTTATTCCTCTGGGTATTCCCAATGGATTATAACATTCTTGAAAATGGTTATGCCAATCTCGACGGCCTTTTTCTGCTAGGACCCTTTGTATTTTTGTTTCTTATTCCTGCTATCACCATGCGTTCTTTTGCTGAAGAAAAACGCAGTGGAACCATTGAACTCCTTATGACAAAACCATTGACGGATCTCCAGGTAATTCTTTCGAAATTTTTAGCTGGAGTTGTGCTCGTTATATTTTCTTTATTGCCAACATTGATTTATTACATATCTGTTTACAAGCTTGGCACGAGCCCCGGAAACCTTGATTCTGGCGGTACTTGGGGATCGTACATCGGATTACTTTTCCTCGGAAGCGCATTTGTTTCAATTGGGATCTTTTCATCTACTATTACCGACAACCAGATAGTTTCCTTTATTGTAGCATTATTTTTATGCGGTTTCTCTTATCTTGGATTTGAACTTATTTATCAGCTTTCCTTTTTCGGACACTTTGATTTGTTTGTTCAGTCGCTGGGAATCAGTGCGCATTATTCATCCATGAGCCGCGGGGTTATTGATACGCGGGATGTGATCTACTTCCTTAGCCTGATAACCATTTTCATCCTATTAAGTAAAATTTCATTACAAAGCAGAAAATGGTAAAGTCCATAAAAAAAGAACGGCCAGCAAGCGAACCCGGCGATAAAAAGAAAAGGGGCGTTAAAAAGCAGAACATCACTCAGCTTTTCCTCAGCCTTTTAATTGTTGCATCGTTAAATATTATCGGGTCATTTGTATTTACCCGTATTGACCTTACGGCCGAGAAAAGATATACGCTTTCGACTGCCACAAAAAAACTGCTCAAAAACCTTGATGACATTGTTTATTTCAAAGTTTACCTTGATGGCGATTTTCCTGCTGGATTCAAACGTCTGCGCAACGAAACACGCGAAATGCTTAACCAGTTTAGGGCTTATTCTGACAACATTCAGTACGAGTTCATCAATCCTTCAGCCGGTTCTGATAAAAAACAAACAAAAACTTTATACCAGCAGCTTGTAAGCAAAGGCTTAGAACCAACTAGCCTTCAGGTTAAGACTAACGATGCTTCAAGTACACAAACTATCTTTCCGGGCGCTATAGTTACTTATAAAGAGAGAGAAATGCCGCTGCAGCTGCTAAACACGCAAATAGGAATTGCAGCCGAATCTGTTCTCAACAGCTCTGTACAAGCTCTTGAATACAATATTGCAAGCGTAATTAAAAAATTATCAGTCAGTGTCAAGCCTAAGCTCGCCTTTATTCAGGGGCAGGGAGAACTTGACAAATACGAAACCGGTGATATTGCAACATCGCTCGCTGATTATTACAATGTTCAATATATAACTCTTAATCATCAGCTGAAAGCACTGAAAGATTTTAAAGTTGCCATCGTTGCAAAACCTGATTCTGCTTTTGATGTAAAAGATAAATTTATTCTTGACCAGTTCATCATGAAGGGCGGAAAAGTATTATGGCTGATTGATCCAGTATTTGCAAGCATGGACAGCCTTTCCAAATCGGACCAGACTGTTGGAATTGCACAGAAATTAAATCTTGACGACCAGCTATTCAAATATGGAGTCCGTTTGAATTATGATTTACTTCAGGATCTTGATGCCATGCCTATACCAGTAAAGACAGGCAACCTGGGCGACCAGCCACAGCTGACTTATATGCCCTGGTATTTCTTCCCTGTAGTCATGCCTACTATCAAGAATCCAATTGTAAATAATCTGAATGCTGTGAAATTTGAATTTGTAAGCAGCATCGATACGGTAGGTTCTAAAGATGTTGAGAAAACTGTTTTACTGACAACGTCAAAATATTCCCGTATACTTCCTACTCCTGTAAGTATCAGCCTTGATATCATGAAGGAAGAACCTGATGAACGTTTGTTCAACAAATCAAACGTACCCGTTGCTGTTTTACTTGAAGGAACATTTACTTCCTGTTTCAAAAACAGGATCAATGATACCATTGCTAAAGACAAAGAAATTGATTACCATGAAACCAGTGTACCAAACCGCATGATTGTTGTTTCTGATGGAGATGTTATTAAAAATTTTGTTCAAATTTCAAATGGCAGCAAATACCCGATGCCACTTGGATACGACAGGTATACCAAAGAAACATTCGGTAATAAAGACTTTCTGCTAAACTGCATTGATTATATGAGCGACGATGCCGGTTTAATGGAAGTAAGGTCGCGTGAAGTAAAACTCAGGTTGCTTGATAAAACCAAAATTACCAAACAGCGTTTTATGATTCAACTTGTAAATACAGGACTGCCGGTAATGCTTGTTCTAATATTTGCAGTAATCAACGGGTTTTTCAGGAAAAGAAAATACACAAAAAATTAAATCAGAATTTAAATTTCTGTTTTACGAATCACATTTACTTTTGACTATTCCGAATCCCCATGAAAAAAAACAAACTAATTCTTATAATCACAATTATTCTGGTGCTTGTAGCAGCATTTCTCATAATAAATGTTACTAAAGGCACACTTTCTAAATCATGCAGTTCATTTGCTGTTGAAGACACATCACTTGTTACCAAAGTTTTTCTTACTGACAAAGCAAACGACAAAGTGGTGCTCGAAAAAGTCACTCCAGGCAACTGGACAGTGAATAATAAATATGCTGCAAGTAATGACCTTATTACAATATTTCTTAAAACCCTGATGCGTATCGAAGTGAAATCGCCGGTAGCAAAAGCCGCCAGGGACAACACCATTAAAAGGCTTGCAGCGATTTCAAAAAAAGTGGAAATATACCAGACTGTTTACAGGATTGATCTTTGGGGATTAAAACTTTTTCCGCATGAAAAACTTGTTAAAACTTATTATGTTGGCGATGCAACACAGGATAATCTCGGAACCTACATGCTGATGGAAGATTGCGAGGAGCCGTATATCATGAATATTCCGGGTTTCCGCGGATTTCTTAATTCAAGATACAGTCCGCTGGAAGTTGACTGGAGGGATCATACCATGTTTGGCCTCGATATTCCTGATATCAAATCAGTGAAACTTGAATTCCCTTTATCGCCTGACAGTTCGTTTTCAATTACCAATGAAGGCAAAACAAAGTTTTCTCTGACAGCCCTGAAATCAAATACAATCATTGCAAATTACGATACACTAAAACTTCTTGATTATCTTTCCAATTTTATGGAAGTTAAGTATGAATACCTTATCACCAATTTTACCGAGCATAATAAGGATTCTGTAATCAAAACAACACCTGTGCATATCCTAACGCTGACTGATATGTCAGGAAAAGTAACGACTGTCAAAATGTTCCACAAGCCCGCTCCCACTGATCAGTCGGAATTGAGTGATTCCATCACTAAATTCGACCTCGACAGGTTGTATGCTTTATTTAATGACGGGAAAGATTTTGCAATGATACAATATTATGTTTTTGATAATATCCTGAAACCTCTTAAATATTTTATCAAGCCTTCAGCTGCCTCGATAAAAAAATCGAAATAAAAATCAGCAAAAACATATTTTAATCGTTAGATCAATTGGCAAAAAGTCACTGGAAAATAAAATATTGTTGTCCCGTTTTAGCAAGATATTTTTTAACATTGAATTTGCGTATTTGTAAAAATTCATGTAGGTTTGTAAACTAATTTGAAAAATCCATAACGTATGAAATTTATAGTATCCAGCACATTATTGCTGAAACAATTGCAGGCTATCGGCGGAGTTATAAACAGCAGCAATACCCTGCCTATTCTTGATAATTTTCTTTTCGAACTTGATAAAGACGGTCTGATCATATCTGCCTCCGACCTTGAAACTACTATGACTGCTAAAGTGGCAGTAACCAAAGCTGAAAAGACCGGCAGTGTTGCGATCCCTGCAAAAATCCTACTTGATACACTTAAGACATTTTCTGATATTCCTATCACTTTTACTGTAGATACTAAAGGTACTTACGCTATTGAAATATCAGCCGGTGAAGGAAAATACAAACTAAGCGGACACAATGCTGAAGAATTTCCAAAAACTCCTACACTCGAAAGTGCTTCATCAATTGAACTTGACAGCCTGATAATAGCTGATGCAATTAATAAATCATTATTTGCAACAGGCAATGATGAGCTTCGCCCTGTAATGTCAGGTGTGTTCTGCCAGTTATCTCCTGAAAATATCACCTTTGTTGCAACAGATGCGCATAAGCTTGTTCGTTACCGAAGAGCCGATGCAAAATCAGCAGAAGTGGCTTCATTCATATTGCCGAAGAAACCTTTGAACCAGTTGAAGAATCTGCTTGCACATGAAGAAAGCAAAGTAAAAATTGAATACAACAACACCAACGCATTTTTCGCTTTCGGAAATTACAATCTAATCTGTCGCCTTATTGACGGGAAATACCCGAATTACGAAGCTGTAATACCAACAGAAAATCCAAACAAACTTACCATTGAAAGAATTCCATTTCTCAATTCTATCAAGCGTGTATCAATATTTTCAAACCAGTCAACACACCAGGTTCGTTTTAAAATCAATGGAAAAGAGCTTACACTTTCTGCTGAAGACCTTGATTTTGCTAATGAAGCTAAAGAACGCCTTACCTGCCAGTACGATGGTGAAGACATGGAAATTGGTTTCAATTCAAAATTCATTCTTGAAATGCTCAACATTATTGATACCGATGAAGTATGTCTTGAAATGTCAGCACCAAACCGCGCAGGGCTTTTGCTTCCTGTTAACAGCGACAACAAGAACGAAGATCTGCTGATGCTTGTAATGCCTGTAATGCTGAATACCTAAGAAAAAAATATTTTTATGAAAGCAGGTAGATGATTTTACCTGCTTTTTTTTTTCTATTATTTATGTAAATTTGTTGTATTAACAGCTGATAATTAAAAATTCACAAAAAACAATACTATGAAAAAATCAATCTGCATTTTTGTGTTCCTTACAGCCTGGTGCTTAACGAATGCCCAGTCATTGCTCACTCCCACACAAGTAAATGTGTTTAAAAACGGGACGTACTTTATTGTGAAAGAAGGCACAGTTTACCCGAAGAACAGCAAGATTTCACTGGAAGTGCCGGATGCTCCATTACTTGGTACATACTGGATAAACACTGTTAAAGATGTGAAAATATCAAAAATCACTTATGAAACCGACACCATCAAAAAACTAATGACCGCGCAGAATATCCCTGAGGTGGTATTTGCAAATGTTGGCAAAAAAGTTACTGTCAGCTATAAGACTGATGATAAGACTTTCAAAGAAGCAAGCGGAACACTTCTCAGTTATTATAAAAGCTCAGGATTGCTTAAAATCAAAACCATTGATGCTAAAACAAAATATATTCTTATTTCCAATGTTATTGATTTTACTGTTGAAGAAACACCTGCCGACAAAATGCAATCTGATTCACTCACACGGCTTGCCAAACTTGAATTCAGCAAAAGCCTTGACAACACTACGCTTAAGTTGGTTTACATGCAGACGGGCATACAGTGGGTGCCTTCGTATAATGTAAAAATTATCAGCGATAAAGAACTTCAGCTTGAAATGAAAGCACTGATTGAAAATTCAGCCGAAGAAATCAGCAATGCCGATGTAACTCTTACAGTCGGTAATCCACAGTTCTACTATGGCTATACAATTGATCCTATTGCACAGGCAGCACAGACTAATATTTCATCATTGTATACAAGCGGAGGTTCCGGATATGGAAAAGCAATGATGGGTTTGGTACAGACAAATTCTTACCAGGCTTATTCCAATAATGATGTATCCGTTACCAATGGATCCACTGCAAACTCCTATGATTACAATGACTACAGCAATTATTCGACTGATGGTGAAAAGACTAACGATCTTTATATGTACAAGCTTGGTAAGATATCATTGCCAAAAGGTACAAAGTCAAGTTTCCAGATATTTTCTTACAATCTTCCATACAAGGATGTGTATGAAGTAAATATTAGTGATGTTGTAAATTACAGTTACAACAGCTATATTGGGAATGATCCCGAGCAGAAATTTGATGTATATCATTCATTGAAGTTAACAAACACTACTGAAAACCCATTGACAACGGCTCCTGTATTTGTGATGGATGAGAATCTGCAGCCATTGGCACAGGACCAGGTAAAATACACACCTATAAGCAGTACCGTGTCAATTCAGCTTTCCAGAGCTTCAGATGTAATAGTAAAAAACATTGAAGAAGAATCACAGAAAACTGAAATCACTAAAAAGTACGGAAAGGATACATATTCAAAAGTAATTCTGAAAGGAAGTATTGTTGTTGAGAATCTTCAGGATAAAAAAATAACGCTTTCAGTTGACAAGGACCTTACCGGAGATGCTACAGATGTTAGCGATGCAGGAACAGTAAAGAAAACCGGCAAGTATTATGGATTAAATCCTTATACTGAAATTAACTGGGAAGTGCCACTGGGAGCTAAAGACAAGAAAACTATCACTTACACTTACGAAGTTTGGGTGCGTTCAAAATAGTTAAAATAAAACAAAAAATAGACTGAAAAAAAAATCCCGGATTAACATCCGGGATTTTTTTTAGTAAAGGTTTTATTTTTTCTTCACATTTACAGCTTTTTTGCCTCTTTCATCTTCTGCGATATCAAAGGTTACATCATCGTTTTCCTTGAGATCACGGTCAATTAAACCGGTAACATGAACAAAAATTTCCTTTGTTGATTCATCATCAACGACAAATCCATAACCCTTTTTGCGGTTAAAAAATTTAACTTTACCTGTTGCCATTAATTTAAATTTAAAATTAGTAATTCAGTTATTCGCATTACAAAGATATAAAGGAATTTTAAAACAAACAACATTTTTATTAAAATTAATCATTATATTTTGACGACATAGATCAATATCGATATTTAAAGTGTCAAAAAAAAAGCACAGAAAATAGTATCTGTGCTTTCATTAATATGAGTCGGAATTTAAATTTTCGGGCCGGCTGCTACTAAACGTTTTCCCTCGTCATTGTCAGTGAAATTTTCAAAATTGACAATAAACTTCTTAGCGAGGTTTAATGCTGACTGATCCCATGCTGCCGGGTTCTGCCATAGATTGCGAGGATTTAACACTTTGCTTTCAACACCCTTAATTGCTTTTGGAATCTGTAATCCAAATACAGGAAGAATGTCAAATTCAGCATTTTCTATAGAACCATCAAGGATGGCGTCAATGATTGCCCTTGTAGACGGGATATCAATCCTGTTTCCACCAGCACCGCATGGTCCCCCAATCCATCCAGTATTCACAAGGTATGCAGAAGATCCATGCTCTTTCATTTTCTTTGCAAGCTCCTGTGCATAAAGCGTAGGATGCAACATTAAAAACGCAGCACCAAAGCAGGATGAGAATGTTGGAGTTGGTTCAACAATTCCTCTTTCGGTACCAGCAACCTTTGCAGTATATCCGCTTAGGAAGTGATACATTGTCTGGTCATAAGATAGTTTTGAAACAGGAGGTAAAACTCCGAATGCATCTGCTGTAAGGAAAATAATATTTTTTGGGTGAGTGCCTTTAGATACAGGTTTTACAATATTGTCAATAAAATATATAGGGTAAGATACCCGGGTGTTTTCAGTCTTAGAACCATCCTTAAAGTTTATTGCTCCTGTTTCCTTATTATACACAAGGTTTTCAAGAAGTGCATCCCTGCGGATAGCATTGTAAATGTCTGGTTCTTTTTCTTTGCTAAGATCGATGCATTTTGCATAGCAACCACCCTCGAAGTTAAAGATGCCTTCATTGTCCCAGCCATGTTCATCATCGCCAATCAGTAAACGTTTTGGATCGGCCGACAAAGTAGTTTTTCCGGTTCCTGATAAACCAAAGAAAATAGCTGTATCACCAGCCTTGCCCATATTAGCAGAACAATGCATGGATGCCATTCCTTTAAGTGGCAGAAAATAATTCATAATTGAGAACATTCCCTTTTTCATTTCGCCGCCATACCAGGTGCCACCAATAACAGCCATGCGCTCTTTAATATTGAATGCAACAAATACTTCGCTGTTCAGTTCCTGTTCTTTCCAGTTTGGATTGGTTGCTTTGCAAGCATGAAGAATTGAAAAATCAGGTTTGAAATTTTTCAACTCTTCTTCAGTTGGACGAATGAACATATTTTTTACAAAATGTGCAGCCCAAGCAATTTCCGTAACAAGTCGCAAACTCAGGCGGGTGTTAGGATTTGCTCCGCAAAAAGCATCAACTACATATAGTTTCTTTCCGCTGAGTTGTTTTTGAGAAATCTGTTTTAAGGATTTCCACACATCTTCTGAAATTGGTTTGTTATCAGAGCCTTTTCTGTTGGGCGCTGCCCACCATACATTCTTTTCGGAAGTTTCTTCCTTTACAATGTATTTATCTTTTGGGGAACGGCCCGTGTAGATGCCTGTATCCACATTCAGAGCACCGGTGTTAGTAACAAATCCTTTTTCCAGACCTTCAAGTCCCGGAGCTGTTTCGTGCTTGTAAAGATCATCGTACGAAAGGTTATAAAAAATCTCTTTACACTCCTGAATTCCATATGCCGACAAATCAATATTATCGGCTGCGCAACATTTACATGACATAGTAATTATTATTAAGTAAGTAATACGTGAAAATTAAATATCCTCAAAAATATAAAATTGTTGTTTGCGGAATAAATAAATTTTTAACCAAGAGTTAATAAGTTCATAACTAACTCAGGAAAGTCAGTATTTACGGCCATGTTGAGATGGCGCCGTCAGAAATAAAAATTAAATTAAAATTTATAAGATGATGAAGACACTCTGAAAAAATGACTAAAAAAAATTCAGCAAATTATTTTTCAAGTAACCATGCATCTGCCTGAACTTTGCCTTTAATCTTCTCAAGCTCATTCAGTGCTTCAGTCTTATCATTAAATCCGCTGTAGCAAATGCGAAGATTTCCGTATGCATTAGTACCGACAATTTCGGAAGCATACCCCGATGCTTTTAACTTGCTTACCGCTGCCAGTGCTTCTTCCTGAGTTTTAAACGATCCTGCAATTATATAATATTTTTTATCACCGGAAACTGCATTGGCTTTATTGTTTCCTTCACTTGAAGCAGGTTTAATTGATGAAGTTTTTGCAGACATCAAAGAATCTTTTACAGCATTAGCAACTCTTTGAAGTGAATCCGCTCTAAAAGCAACTTTGGCAATGCTGTCTGCATGAAGAGAATCGGCAGTAATTTTAAGTTTTTCTTGTTTTGCTATTGCATCTGTAATTATTTTAAGCTTTGCATTGTAGGCTGCAAGAGTGCTTTCATTCTTTTTATTTTTGCTCAGCGACTTGTACAATGCAGGTTCGGCAGTCTTTTTAAACAGGCTGTCAACAGTGCAATTGTCTTTAAGGTATTCAATTATTTTTTCAAGTTTTTCAATCTTGGCCTGGTCATTATCTTTTTCAGCAATCTTTATTGCATTTGCTTTTTTCAGGTTACCGGCTAATACTAAAGGATATGTTTTTTTAAGTATGTCCTGTGGTTTTTTTTGTGTTGGTTTGCTTACAGTAACAATCTTTTTGAATGCCATATCGTAATCTTTATCTTTTATATCCAGGTTTGCTGCTTTTACAATTTCCTTGTCCGACTGGGCTGAAAGCGGATTATATGACGAGAGAAGCAGTGCTGAAATGAAACTCAGACAAATTAATGATTTTTTCATAGAGGGAAAATTTATGAACAACAAACCGTTTTGCAAACATGATAAATTAAACTTATATGCATGTTATCCCAAACACTCATCAAACCTACATTAATTTTATAATGAAAGCAAGTAAATCTCAAAAAATAATCTGTATGCTTCTGATTTAAAATGAAAAATGTAACCAGTGTCTTGAATTAAATGCTTATCTTTGAGCGTTAATTTTTGATAAGCAGTTATTAATTAGGATTCCGCAACCGTTTGCAAAAAAATTTCACCTAAAGAAATTTACCTATCGTTCGCTCCTCCTTTTCGAGACTCAGGTCAAATCATTTATTCATCTTATAAATTTATTATATGAACATCTTTATTTCAAATCTGAGCTTCAGAGTAAGCGATGACGATTTAAAAACATTATTTGAAGAGTACGGTGCGGTAAAATCTGCAAAAGTTATTACAGATAAGTTTTCTGGTAGATCCAGAGGATTTGGTTTTGTTGAAATGGACAATGACGAGGAAGCTACAAAAGCTATTGAAGAATTGAACCAGGCTGATTATGACAGCAAGCAGATACTTGTTTCTATTGCAAAGCCAAAAACTGAAACTGGCGGACCACGCAGAAGTTTTAACAACAACAGAGGCGGTGGCGACAGGAACAACGACAACAGAAATACTACCCGTAGATATTAATTTAATTTCTTACCAGCTTTATGATTAATCTATCGCTGGATATTACTATTCTTTATAACTGGTATAGTAATTTGTTAAAAGAAATGGTCCTTGCATAATACTGAAGGATAATAAAGTAAAGAACCGTATACTTGTATATGGTTCTTTTTTTTTACATGATTTTTTATTGTGCTGAAGAATTACAGTAAGACTGAGGAGAACTTTTTTCAGAATTCGTCTCAAAGCATGACATAGGTCTTTCGCATTTCGAGTCTGTTGAGGAAGAACCAAAGCTTTCAATGTGATATAAAAATAAAAAGGGCAGCGCGAATGCGCTGCCCTTGCTTTATAATAGAAAGGATTTATCTTCTTCCTTTTTTCTTAGCAACTTTTTTAGGAGCTACCTTTTTCTTAGCAACAACTTTCTTTGGAGCAACTTTCTTTTTAGCAACAACCTTTTTAGGTGCTGTTGCCTTTTTAGCAGCAACCTTTTTCTTCGGAGCAGCTTTTGCAATTGCACTCTTTTGTCCCTTAATAGCTGCCTGTGCTGCTGCAAGCCTTGCTATTGGAACGCGGAAAGGAGAACAACTTACATAGGACAAACCTACTTTATAGCAGAATTCTACAGATGCAGGATCACCACCCTGTTCACCACAAATACCAACTTTTAAATTGGGGCGTGTAGCACGACCTTTGGTTACAGCCATCTGAATCAATTGTCCAACGCCATCCTGATCGATAGTCTGGAATGGATCAGCAGCCAATATTTTTTGGTCTAAATAGTCGTTCATGAAACCACCTATATCATCGCGGCTGAATCCGAATGTCATCTGCGTTAAATCGTTTGTGCCAAATGAGAAGAATTCAGCAGTTTTTGCCATACGGTCACCTAATAAGCAAGCACGAGGAATTTCAATCATTGTTCCATACATGTAATAAGGAAGAGCTTTTACTCCGAATTTCTGGCAAACTTCAGCCATCACTCTATCATTAATTTTCTTAGTAACATCTAATTCTCCCACTTCAGCAGTAACAGGAACCATTAGTTCTGGTTTTGGAGTATATCCTTCTTTTTTCAACTCTAAAGTCGATTCGAAAATTGCACGGAACTGTATTTCCGAAATTTCGGGATACGATACACTTAAACGAACACCACGATGTCCCATCATTGGGTTGTTTTCATGCAGAGCTTCTCCACGTTTTGCAATTTCAGCAACATTGATACCTAATTCTTTTGCTAACTCAGCTTGTTTTTCTGCTCCCTGAGGAACGAATTCATGTAATGGAGGATCGAGTAAACGGAAAGTAACCGGGAGTTTATCCATAGCCAACAACGTAGCTTTGATATCTTTCTTCATATAAGGATATAATTCACCCAGTGCTTTTTTGCGTTCTTCAAGCGTGTTGCTTAAAATCATTTTGCGAAGAGCAAGCAATGGTTTTTCTGAACCAACTCCGTAGAACATATGTTCAGTGCGGAATAATCCGATTCCTTCTGCACCATATTCACGGGCAATTTTTGCATCCTCTGGTGTTTCAGCATTGGTGCGAACTCCCATTGTGCGGAACTTGTCAACCATGGTCATAAAATGTTTGAACCGTGGATTCTCAGTAGCATCCATAAGTTTCAATGCAGTTTGGTAAACGTGACCTTTGGTTCCGTTCAATGTAACAAAATCGCCTTCTTTCAAAACGATAGATGATCCCTCAATTTTACAAGTTTTTGAAGCAGCATCAACATGAAGTTTTCCTGCACCAACAATACAGCATTTACCCCAGCCACGTGCTACAAGAGCAGCGTGCGAAGTCATACCGCCACGGGCAGTTAAAATACCTGCAGCAGCGCGCATTCCTTCAACGTCTTCAGGATTGGTTTCCTCGCGAAGAAGAATCACAGTTTTACCTTTACGTTCCCATGCAACAGCGTCTTCAGCGGTAAACACCAATTGACCAACAGCAGCACCAGGACCAGCAGGCAATCCTTTTACAAGGACAGAAACTTTCTTTTCTTCAGCCGGATCGCAGATTGGGTGTAGTAATTCATCTAACTGAGCAGGTTCCACGCGCATTACAGCGGTTTTTTCGTCGATCAGTTTTTCTTTCAGCATATCCATAGCCATGTTCAGTGCTGCAGTACCAGTACGTTTTCCGGCACGGCATTGCAACATGTACAATTTACCTTCCTGTATGGTAAATTCTATGTCGAGCATGTCCCTGTAATTTTTTTCAAGAATAGCACGGATATTAACGAGTTCTTTATACGTTTTTGGCATCTGCTCCTGCATACTGAGTAAATGCTGGTTCTGATCATTCTTGGTATCGTTATTCAGCGGACTTGGTGTACGTATTCCTGCAACAACATCTTCACCCTGAGCATTAATGAGCCATTCACCATAAAACAAATTCTCGCCAGTGGCTGGATTACGAGTGAAAGCAACACCTGTAGCTGATGTATCACCCATATTACCAAATACCATTGCCTGTACATTTACTGCAGTTCCCCAATCGTCAGGAATACCTTCAATGCGGCGGTATGAAATAGCTTTTTTACCATTCCAGCTTTTGAATACAGCTTTAATTCCACCAAACAACTGCTCTTTTGCATTATCCGGAAATTCTGTGCCTAATTCTTTTTTTACTGTTTTTTTAAACTCTCCGGCTAATATTTCCAAATCCTTTGCTGAAAGTTCAGTATCCTGTTTTACACCTTTCTGATGTTTATATTTATCCAGCATATCATCCAGTTTCTTACGGATATTTTTGTCGAGACCTTCGGCTTTATCCATAACAACGTCAGCATACATCATAATCAGTCGGCGATATGAATCCCAAACAAAACGTGGGTTATTCGTTTTTTTGATCAGTCCGGGAATTGTAGCAGTACAGAGACCCACATTTAATACAGTATCCATCATACCAGGCATGGAGCTTCTAGCACCTGAACGGCATGATAATAACAAAGGGTTTGTTGGGTCGCCATATTTCATACCCATTTCTTTTTCAACTCTCTTCATTCCTGCCCAAACTTCAGCATCAAGCGACTTTGGTAATTTGCAGTTGTTTTCATAATAAGCAGTACAGCATTCTGTAGTAATTGAAAATCCAGCAGGAACAGGTAATCCAAGATTAACCATTTCAGCCAGGTTGGCGCCTTTGCCACCCAACAGATTTTTCATCTCAGCTTTTCCTTCGGCTTTTTTACCACCGAAAAAATAAACGTACTTTTTTTCTTTAGCCATCTTTAATAGTCCTCCAAATATTATGTTAAAATTCAGTTTGAAATTTTATTTGTGATCGACAAATTTAGAACAAAATTTTTCTTTTCATACCATTTAAATGGTATTTTTTTTGCCAAAAAAAAGTCCAACATTTTCATGTCGGACTTAAAGGGTATTCAGTCGAAAAATTTATTTTTTATGTCCGCAAACTGCGTTTTCCGTAATGAAAACCTGTGGAGAATCTTTAGTAACATTTTTTACGGCTTTCACAAACTCATCCTGTTTGCTGGCTTTCATGCCTGCCATTTTAAAACAATAATCAAATTCACCTTCTCTTCCCCATGTGATTTTGTCATATTTTACAAGAAATCCATCTTTATTGCTGAAAGTAGTGACCAGTGATTCTAAAGCTGCAAGCGTTTTAGCATCCACACCTGCTCCTTTACTTGTGAAGGAAACGATGAGCCTGTATGTATCATCAGTTGCTTTCTGTGCATTTTTAGTATGTTTACAAGCGAAGGACATCATTACAATGCTTAATAATAAAATGACTTTTGTTTTCATGGCTTTAATTATTTATTTATCAATTTTCATTAATTGGAAGCAAAATTAAATATTATTTATGAAATCCTGAAATATATGTATTCAGTTCGTCAATAGTGCTTTCAAAAGTAAAAGCGTCATTTACCTTGAAATAATTACCAGTATCATAGGTATATCCATAGGCGTACTTTGCAAGTTCAAGTTTTGAATCTTCAAAACTGAAAAGTTTCATAAGTTCACGAACCTGTGATGACAATAGGCAATTTGTAGATATTATCTGTTTTGCAATTGTTAGTTTGCTGTCATCAAAAGATTTGGAAGAAATAGTTCCTTTCGCCGCATCAAAGTCAGCTGGTGACATTGGATAAGGACAACCAATTGCGCCAGTATAACCCTGTAATATATATGCCTGCTGCTGAGGCTGCACCTGTGTTGTCTGCATTGCCATATCAGTGGATGATGTGGTTGTAGTTGTTGAATAGGTTGTTGTTGTGGAAGATGCAGCACCATTGGTATTCATTCCCGTACCATTGACATTCATATTCATACTGACGCCTGCTACATTTACTCCCATGGAAACACCCTCAGGGCTTGTGGTTCCAGAAGTTGTAGTGGTCTGAGTTGTGCTTACTGTGGTAGTAGTAACAGGTGCCGTTGGCATTGCTGGTCCACTTGCCGAAAAAATAACCACAGATTGTCCAGTGGCAGGAGGAACAGCCTGGGCAATCGGAACTTCACTTAAATAACGGACAACATATTCGCCTTTACTGTTTTTCTTAATATTGAACGTTGTTTCAGTTCCCTGCTGGAACATCAGGTTTTTTTCAACCGGAGCAATTGTACTGTCGGCAAATAATATTTTCAATTTATAATTAGGTGCCACCAGATCAGTTACCTTAACATTTGTCTCGGCTTTTTCATTTTGCAGAACAGCATTGAGAATTACATAAATTTTTTCACCACCTTCTGTAAAAAAAATCAGGTTGGTTTTTTGTGCGTTTGCAAATAAGCAAGTACACATCATTGCAAAGAGGAATAGACATTTTTTCATAGCAAAATATTTTTAAAGGATTTGTAAATTAGTTTTCGGGGTTGGCGATTTTCAAGAATTATGCCAAAGTAAAAAATTAAGTTTTTGCAAAGATAAAACTATATCACTTCAAATACCGCTACAAACTTTATATAGCGCAACATGTGATAATTTGCTTTTCAGTTGTTTTATTTTTCACAGAAAAGAAAAACGGTGAGACAAAATTTTATAAGTTTGCACTGAATTTCATATTTTATACTATTCATTTTCCAATTAAAAATTAAATTATGAGCATAGTAATTGGTATCAGGCACGAAGACAAATACCTTATGGAACGCAGGGTGCCTATTGTTCCAAAACATATTGAATGGCTTGTAAAACATCATAATATTGATATTGTAGTACAATCGTCAGAGAAGCGGGTATTTAAAGATGATGAATTCATTAAAGCAGGAGCTAAGATTGCCAAGGAACTTAAGCGCTGCCCCATCATCTTCGGTGTAAAAGAAATTCCTATAAATACTTTCGAGCCGAATAAAACATACATCTTCTTTTCGCACGTAATAAAAGGACAGAAGCGAAATATGCCCATGCTAAAAAAGATGATGGAACTCAAATGCAATTTGATTGATTATGAAAAAGTTGTTGATGAGCAAAACAAGCGACTGATATTTTTCGGCAAATACGCCGGTCTTGCAGGAATGATCAATTCCTTGTGGGCTTTGGGCTTAAGGCTGAAATATTATGGCTATGATTCCAAGCTATTAAAAATTAAACAGGCATGCCATTACCACTCACTTGCAGAAGCAAAGGAGGACATCTCTGCAATTGGCCAACTGATAGCAGAAAACGGAATACCTGAAGAACTTATGCCTTTTACAATAGGGTTCACAGGCTATGGTAATGTATCGCAGGGGGCACAGGAAATATGCGGATTGCTGCCAGTGAAAGAGATTACTCCTGAAAAATTATTATCGCTCAAACATCGCAAGAAACTTCCTAACAATATTGTATATAAAGTAATTTTCAAGGAAGAACATCTGGCTGAACCTATAGATTCCACGCAGGAATTCGACCTTCAGGATTATTACAGCCATCCGGAAAAATATAAAGGTGTGTTTGAAAAATATATTCCTCACCTTTCGATGCTAATTAACTGCATGTACTGGGACGACAGGTATCCAAGGCTAATTACAAAGGAATACCTGAAAAAGCTTTACGCAAAAGGTCGTCCGAAATTAAATGTGATTGGTGATATCAGCTGCGATATAGAAGGATCTGTTGAATGCACACTTAAACCTACAGTTATAGAAGATCCTATTTTTGTTTACAACCCTTTCACTGAGCAGATAGCAATGGGTTATGAAGGCGAAGGTATTCTGGATATGGCGGTTGATATTCTTCCAAGCGAACTGCCGCGCGACGCATCATTAGGGTTTAGTGATGTACTTGTTAATTTCGTAAAGCCTATTGCTATTGCTGATTATGACCTTCCTTTCGAAGAAATCGATCTACCAAAAGCAATTAAGAAAGCATTGATTTTACTGAAAGGAGAACTCACTCCAAATTATAAATACCTGGAAGAGTTTTTAAACGCTGAAGATTAGACAAGTTGATTAGAAGACAAGTCATAAGTTTACGTGTTATTGAGTTATTGAGTTATTGAGTTATTAAGTTATTAAGCTAATAGCTGGTTGTATTGGTTAAATAAATTGAATTTTAAAAATATTGTTATGGAAAACAAAGTTTTGATTTTAGGAGCAGGGCTGGTTGCACAGCCAATTGTCAGGTATCTTCTTGAACAGGGAGTAAAAGTAACTGTTGCTTCAAATACGCCTGACAGAGCGGATGTGATGATAGCCGGACATAAGAACGGAACAAATATCAACTGGTCGGTTGATGACAGGGAAACACTTGATAAACTTGTGAAGGAACACGATATTGTTGTAAGCCTTCTGCCTTATACATTTCACCTGATAGTTGCAGAATTTGCGCTAAAGCATAAAAAGAACATGGTTACATCATCGTATGTTAAACCTGAAATGCAGGCGCTTGATGCAGATGCAAAGAATGCAGGCATCATCATTTTAAACGAACTTGGCCTCGATCCAGGTATTGACCATATGTCGGCTATGCGGATCATTGACCATGTGCACAACAAAGGCGGGAAAATTAAAGAGTTCTATTCACTCTGCGGAGCGCTTCCTGCTCCTGAAGCAGCAACCAATCCTTTCAAATATAAATTTTCATGGAGCCCGAAAGGTGTGGTAATGGCCGGCAACAACGATGCAAAATTTTTAAAGCATGGAAAAACAGTTGAACTTGATACGAAATTTTTATTCAGAAATCCATTTACAATTGATTTTCCAGAAGTGGGAAAACTGGAAGTATACCCGAACAGGGACAGTATAGCATATATTGATATCTATGGTATTCCTGAAGCAGAAACTATATTCCGTGGCACATTCCGTTTTAAAGGATGGTGCGAGACCATTGATGCAATGAAACAGCTGAACCTTATTTCCTACGATAAAATGTATCTTGAAGGTTTGACCTACGCCGGTTTTATTGCAAAACTAATCAATGAAAATGATCCTTCAGATATAAAAGCCAAAGTAAAAAAACACCTCGGCAGCAATTGCACCGACTATGCTCTGGATACTATGGAATGGCTGGGTTTATTCGACACCAAACCGATGAACCGCAAAGAAGAATCTCCGTTTGAAATCACTTCCGACCTGATGATTGAAAAAATGCAGCTTGGACAGGAAGAACGCGACATGGTTGTGATGCAGCATACCTTCCTGGCCGAATATCCAGGAGGTAAAAAAGAAGTTATCCGTTCAAGCATGCTTGATTTCGGAACACTGGCTACTGACACTTCCATCGCCCGCACTGTTGCTTTACCGGCAGCGATGGGTGTTATGATGATTCTGAAAAATAAAATTACTGTAAAAGGTGTCTTCAGGCCTGTAATTCCTGAAATTTATAATCCTATTCTTGATCAGTTGGAAACCATGAATATTAAAATGGTTGAAGAATACGGTTTACCTGAAACGGAAAATATTTCATAATATATTTTACTGAAACTTTCTGATTTCAGATGGCGAAATATGCTAAATGGCTGGCAGGCGGACTTGGCTGGGTACTTGGCGGACCCATCGGAGGTATTATGGGTTTTGTTGTCGGCTCAATGGTTGACACAGTTTCTGATTATATACCCCAGCAGGGAACCACACGGCCGCCTACAACAAGTGGAGATTTCGGAGTAAGTCTTCTGATCCTTTCGGCAGCAGTGATGAAAGCTGACGGCAAGGTTTTGAAATCGGAACTCGATTATGTACGGAATTTTTTTCATCAACAGTTTGGCCCAAGCGAAGCACAGCAGCGCATGCTGATGCTGCGCGAGATTCTCAAGCAGGAATATTCTCTTCAGGGTGTTTGTATGCAGATAAGGCATTTCATGGCATTGCCGCTACGACTTCAATTACTTCATTATTTATTTGGCATTGCTATGGCTGATGGACAAGCTCATCAGAGCGAAGTGGATGTAATCCGCACCATTTCAAATTACATGGGCATTAATGAAAAAGATTTTGAATCAATCAAAGCCATGTTTATAAGAGATACAAAGAGTGCTTACAGAATCCTTGAAATAACGCCCGACGCAAGTGAAGAAGATATTAAGAAAGCATACCGAAAAATGGCTATAAAATATCATCCTGACAAAGTAAGCCATTTGGGAGAAGACATTCAGAAAGCTGCCAAGGAAAAATTTCAGCAGTTGAATGCAGCTTATGATACAATTAAAAAAGAGCGTGGTTTATAAACAATAATAAAATTATAATATGGAACTCACAAACAACACAATACTTATTACCGGTGGCACATCCGGTATAGGACTGGGTTTTGCTGAAGAATTCAGTAAACTAGGAAATAAAGTTATCATTTGTGGAAGAAGAGAAGAGCGATTCAAGGAAATTGAAAAAAGAATTCCAGGCATTGTGACAAAAAAATGCGACATCAGTAAAGCAGAAGATCGAATAAACCTTATAAAATGGGCCACCTCTGAATTTCCCGGGTTAAATATTTTCATCAATAATGCCGGTATACAAAACGGACAGCAAATAGGAAAACCTGTTGATCTGAATAAAGTGCAGCAGGAAGTTGATACAAATTTCATAGCTCCATTGCATTTGAATTCACTTATTGAAAATCATCTGAAATCAAAAAAGCATTCTGCAATTATAAATATCAGTTCAGGTTTAGCATTCGCACCACTTTCATTCATGCCAGTATACTGTGCTACAAAAGCCGCTCTGCATTCATATACTATGTCCCTCCGCCACCAGTTGAGAAATACTTCAATCAAGGTTTTTGAAATTGCTCCGCCAGCAGTTGATACAGAACTCGGACAGGATAGAAGAACCGGTGCCCAGCAATCGCATGGCGGAATTTCTGTTGAAGAATTTATTAGTGAAACAATGATTGCACTTAAGAATGATGAACACCAGGCTGCAATAGGAACAGCAAAAGGATTGATGGAAAAACGCGAGCAGCTTTTCGGTATGATGAACAGGGATTAAAAAATCTGCTGAATTTTTATTCAACTTTAATTCTTTTAAAGCTGAAATAAAATTATTTCAATAAATCCTTTGGCATATCTCCTATTTTGCGTCTGGTTATACAAAATTAACTTCGCTCCGAAAGGTTTTTTACTTTTTATTGTCCAATAGCTATTTAACTGATTTTATATTAGAAACCAAAACCATTAAAACTATTTTATGAAACGAAATCTGCTGTTATTATTTGTCTTCTGTTCCCTCATCATGCAAAAGACGGCGTTTTCCCAAATTTATTTTGCGGAAGATGCACAAAAAAAAATCAGCGAAGCATCAGCAATCGCTTATGAAAGCGGACGCGATCTTCCTGTTTTTATTAAACTTCAGAAAGGTAAAGAAATTGAATTCGCCAACTGGCAATCATGGATTTCAAAACGATTAAAATTATCAGCTGGCACAGGCTTCACCCTTCTGAACGCACAAAAAGATCAGATTGGTGATATTCACTATCATTACATTCAAACAACAAATGGTGCACCCATATTAGGCAATTCAGTTATTGTTCATACACGGAACAATATGATTTATTCAATTAACGGAAAAATGGTTGCATCGACAAATGTGGGCTCTGGTCCGGGAATAAGCGAACAGGCAGCGCTGACATATGCTCTTTCAAATTTTAATGCAACAGAATATAAATGGCAGAACACAGCTGAAGAAGCCATGCTCAAAAAGATCACAGGTAATCCTGATGCTACCTATTATCCCAAAGGCGAGCTTTACATAATTCCTGACAAAGGTGATTTTAAATCAACAATTTTCAGGCTGACTTACAGGTTTGATATCTATTCTACAAAACCATTGAAAAGAGAATATGTATTTGTAGATGCTACCACCGGTGAAGTTATCTATACATTGAACAGGATCGAAGCAACAGATGTACCCGGCACTGCAGTAACAAAATACAGCGGCACACAAACTATCATAACCGACAGTACTGCTGCAACAAGTTACCGGCTTCATGAAGCTGACAGAGGCAATGGTATTGAAACTTACAATCTGCAAACCAGCACTAATTATGGCTCCGCTGTGGATTTTACTGATTCCGACAATATATGGAACAATGTAAATGCAGCACATGATGAAGTGGCCACCGATGCACACTGGGGCGCTGAAATGACTTATGATTATTACAAAAACAAATTTAACCGGAACAGTATAGATGACAATGGTTACAAGCTAATAAGCTTTGTGCATTATGACGTAAATTACGTGAACGCATACTGGGACGGGCAAGAGATGACATACGGTGACGGTGATGCCACCTACTCTCCCCTTACAGCGCTTGATGTATGCGGGCACGAGATTACTCACGGTGTTGACGAACGCACCGCTAACCTGATCTATACGAATGAGTCAGGTGCATTAAATGAAGGTTACAGCGATATTTTCGGTACATGTATTGAATGGTATGCAAGGCCTGCTAATGCTGACTGGCTCATGGGTGCTGACTTAGGATCTGCTTTCCGCAATATGTCTGATCCCAATATGTACAATCAACCTGATACTTACCAGGGATTATACTGGGATCCGGCACAGGAAGTGCATAGAAATTCAGGAGTTGTTGCTTACTGGTTTTACTTAACTGCACATGGCGGAGCAGGAACTAATGACAATAGCAGTGTTTATAATGTTACAGGAATAACCATGGATAAAGCAGCAGCTGTTGCTTACAGAACATTGACAGTATATCTGCCATCCTCTGCAACCTACGCTGATGCACGCTTCTATTCGATACTTTCAGCAATGGACCTGTATGGCGCCTGTACTCCAGAAGTGCAGTCCGTAACCGATGCATGGTATGCAGTAGGTGTTGGCAATGCATATTCTCCTGTTGTAACTGCAGGCTTTACTCCTGATCTAACAACTTTCTGTACACCTCCGGCCACAGTGCATTTTACAAATCAAAGCAACAACTCTAACCAGTTTCACTGGAATTTTGGTGACGGAACAACAAGTACTGATATGAATCCGGATCATACATACACCAGCTATGGAACCTACAGTGTTAAACTAGTAGCTTATGGTGGAAGCTGCGGCAATGATTCAATACTTCAGGCATCGGTAATTTCGGTTGATTCACTGAATCCATGTGTAGTATTTATGCCGGCGCATGGTATTGGGAATATACAGACAGAATGTAGCGGAACACTTTTCGACAGTGGTGGCCCGGCCAATTATCAGGACAGTACGCACAGTACACTCACAATTGCTCCTGCAGGCGCCCAAAGCGTTACACTTTCATTTACCACTTTTGCCTTTGAACCCAATTATGATTTCCTAACCATTTATGACGGATGGGATACACTTGCCCCTGTTATAGGAAGCTTTACAGGATACACACTGCCAAACGGAGGAACTATTACCTCAACATCGGGAGCATTGACACTAGTGCAGACTTCAGATGAAGGTGTGAATGACACCGGTTTTGTTGCAACCTGGATATGCACACCTACTACAACTCACCCTACCACAAACTTTAAAGCAAATGATACAGTTACCTGTTCAGGGTTTGTTAAATTCACAGACATCTCATCAAACGGGCCAACCAGCTGGTTGTGGAATTTTGGTGATGGCAACACTTCAGCCATTCAGCATCCAACACATCAGTATGCCACGAATGGAACTTACTCGGTAAAACTTGTTACGGGAAATAGTTTTGGACTGGATTCACTTTCAAAAACTTCATATATCACCTATACAACGCCAATGGCTCCGGTAGGTTATCCCGCATCACGCTGCGATTCAGGCTCAGTAACACTTACTGCAACCGGCAGCACAATTTACTGGTACGATGCAGCAGCCGGTGGAAACCTTGTTAATACAGGCGGAACATTTGTAACACCTACGCTTGGTGCAACAACAACTTACTACGTTGAAAGCGCTATTGGTAGTCCTGCACAGCACGTAGGACCTCTGGATAATACTATAGGTACAGGAAACATTTCAACTTTCCCTTCGTCACGTTTCCTCAAATTTGATGTCATTTCTCCGGTGACCCTGAAATCTGTTTTGGTTTATTCAGATACTGCAATTACCAGAGATATCTATGTTGCCGATGCAGCAGGAACAATTCTGCATGATACCATTATGTTTGTCACTGCAGGAACACAGAGAATCACTTTGAATTTTGATCTTCCTACAGGAACAAATTTAAGATTCGGTGTGAACGGATTGAGCAGATTTTTCAGAAACCAGAATGGTGCCGTTTGGCCATACACATTACCGGGACTTGTTTCAATTACAGGTAACAGCAGCACTCAGCCGGGCAGCACAGCCTATTACTATTTCTACGATTGGGAAATTGGAAAAGCAGGATGCGCAAGTGAAAGAATACCAGTAACTGCAACTATATTGTTGCCAAATGCTCAGGTTACTCCGAACGGTAATATTACAATCTGCAATGGCCAAGATCTAACACTCACAGCCCAATTAGCTGATTCATATTATTGGTTACCTGGAGGACAAACCACACAGTCAATTGTTATAAACAGTGCAGGTTCTTATGCGGTACAAATCACGAAGGACAGCTGTGCAGCCAGCTCTTTGCCTATTATCGTTACAACAATTTCGAATGAGCCTCAGGCAGCATTCGGATATGTGAACAGCGATCCTTCAGTGACTTTCAGCGATTCATCGCTTTATGCAAGTTCGTATTCGTGGAATTTTGGTGACGGTTCTACTTCAACCATTCAGAATCCTTCACATACTTATGCAGCAAACGGAACATACATTGTAACCCTTGTGGTGACTAACGCATGCGGAACAGACACCATTACCCATGTGCTTGATATAAGCATGGCAGGTATTAGCGAAATAGGAAATAACAATAGTGTTGCTGTTTATCCAAATCCATCCAACGGAAACTTTTACATTGATGTACAGACAAATGATAACATGACTGTAAACTACCGCATATACGACCTTATCGGAAAGGAAGTAAAATCGGGCTCACTGTCGACTTTGGCTAATAAAGCCAAAATGCAGATCAGTATGTCAGATGCAAGGGGAGTTTACCTGCTACACGTGTGGAATGCCACTTTTAATTTAACCAGGAAAATTGTCATAAACTAGTTACTACCTAATAAAAAGGCTGCAAAGTTTGCAGCCTTTTTTTATGCTTTTCTGACTTAGAATTTTGCAACTTGCATTTTATTTTATGACTCATGGAAATATTTGTAGCATTTCTGCGCGGTGTAAACGTAAGCGGACAGAAGATCATTCAGATGAAAGAGCTGAAGCTGATGTTCGAAAATGCAGGTTTTAAAAATGTAAAAACATTTATTCAAAGTGGAAATGTAATTTTTGAATCAGCAATAAAAGAACAGGAAACAATTAAAACAAAAATAGAAACTTTTCTGAACACATCGCTGGGGTACAAGGTAGATGTGCTTCTCCGTTCATTTAAAGAATTAAAAATTCTTATAAATAAAAATCCTTTTAATAAAATACAATCTGATAACAACATAAAACCTTACGTCACCTTCACTTCAGGATCATTTCAAAACAAAATAAAACTGCCATTAGAATCATCAAAGAAGGACATTGAGATTATTCAGCAATCAGGTCTGGATTTTTTCAGCTTAAGTAAGAAGATAAACGGGAAATTTGGTTTCCCAAACAGTTTTATTGAAAAGGAATTCAAGGTTACAGGCACCACCAGGGGCTGGCCGACAGTAATGAAAATTTTTGCAATTTTACTTTTAAAAGTCGAATATTAAAATTCCGTTATTTATTAAGTATATTTGTTTTAATAAATTAAATCAGAAATTATTTAAAATAACAATCCTAAATCTTCTAACAATATGAATAATAAATTCAGAAATTTCTCAATCCTGGCAGGCTGTTTAATTATACTGTCAAATCAGGCATGCAAGAAAGCAGTAGATCCTGACCTTACTACAGGTGGAGTAAATATGATCACACAAACCACGGCTCATGGCGGCGGAACTGTTAACACCGATGGCAATGCAAAAATCACTGCAAGGGGCGTTTGCGTAGATACTACTTCTACTCCCGATCTTGGCGACATTGTAACATCTGATGGAACAGGACTTGGTACTTTCGAAAGTTCAATTACCGGTTTAAAACCAAACACCAAATATTATGTAAGGGCTTATGCAAGCAATAAGCAGGGCACGGGTTACGGCACTGCCATGGTTTTTACCACATTGCCCTGACAGCAGACTTTTTTTTCAATCTGATGTAATGATGTAGCAGCAATGTGTTAATAGCATATAAGTTAACTGCTATCTTTGGCTTTCAATCTCTGGCTTTTCATAATATAGATGATTATTGATAAATCAGAAATTTAACTTCATCTTAAATTTAATTTCTTTTTGATATTTTCATACCGACAATTTGTCACCTCCTACTCTATTGGCATATACTTTGACAATAGCGGGCGTAACTAAAAAATATATACGCTATGCAGAAAGGTAAGATTAACGTACAGACAGAAAACATTTTCCCGATCATTAAAAAATTCCTGTATTCCGATCATGAAATTTTTCTAAGGGAACTTATTTCAAATGCCGTTGATGCAACACAAAAACTGAAAACCATTTCTCAATCGGGCGATTTTACTGGCGATCTGGGCGATATACGCATTGAAGTATCCGTCGATAAAAAGAAAAATACGCTTACTGTAAAAGATAAAGGTATTGGCATGACTGCCGAAGAAGTTGAAAAATACATCAACCAGATTGCTTTTTCAAGTGCAGAAGAATTTGTAAAAAAGTACAAGTCTGAATCAGAGAAGAATCCTATTATCGGACATTTCGGACTGGGCTTCTATTCTTCATTCATGGTTTCTGACAAAGTAGAAATAAATACCAAGACTTACAAAAAAGGCCCCGGAACCAAAGGCGTTAAATGGATTTGCGACGGTAGCCCGGATTATTCACTTGATGAAACTGACAAAAAGGACCGCGGTACCGAAATAATTCTGCATCTTTCAAAAGAATCTGAAGAATATGCAGAAGAGTCGAAAGTATTGTCATTGCTAAAAAAGTACTGCAAATTTTTGCCTGTTGAAATAGTATTCGGCACAGAAATAGATTATGAACCCACAGGTGAGATTGACAAAGACGGAAAAGAAAAAACAAAAGAAATTAAAAAACCCAGGGTTATCAACAATACAAAACCCCTGTGGACACTGAAACCTGTCGATTTAAAGGAAGAGGATTATAAAAGTTTTTATCACGAATTATACCCGATGAACTTTGATGATCCTTTATTCAATATTCATTTGAATGTTGACTATCCTTTTACACTGACCGGCATTCTTTACTTTCCGAAGGTGAAGAAAAATTTCGAAGTACAGAAAGATAAAATTCAACTTTATTGCAACCAGGTTTTTGTGACTGATACTGTTGAAGGAATTGTTCCTGATTTTTTGACACTACTTCACGGAGTTATTGATTCGCCTGACATTCCGCTGAATGTTTCCCGCAGTTACCTGCAGAGCGATCCGAATGTGAAGAAAATTTCCGCACACATCACAAAAAAAGTTGCAGATAAACTTGAAGAATTATTTAAAAACGACAGGCCTGGATTCGAAGCAAAATGGGACGATATCCGTATCTTTATTGAATATGGAATGATTTCGGAAGATAAATTTTATGAACGTGCCGAGAAATTCTGTCTGCTGAAAAGCTCGGAAGGAAAATATTTTACACTTGAAGAATACAAGGAGCACATCAAGACTCTGCAGACTGACAAAGATAAAAATCTTGTATACCTCTACTCCACCAACACTGAAGAACAGCATAGTTTTATAAGTGCCGCACGCGAACGTGGCTATGATGTGCTTGTTATGGATACCGTTATTGACAGCCACTTTATTAACGTTCTTGAACGTAAATTTGAAAAATCACAGTTTGTAAGAGTTGATGCAGAAACCATTGACAAGCTAATACCGAAAGATGATGAGCTGCCGTCAAAACTTACTGATGAACAGAAAACAATTTTAAAACCAATTATCGAAAAGCAGGTCAATACAGGAAGATTCTCAGTGGTATTTGAAAGCCTGAGTGATTCGGAGCAACCGATGATGATCACACAGCCTGAATTCATGAGAAGGATGCGCGATATGTCAGCTCTTGGCGGGAGCGGCTTTTACGGTAACTTACCCGAACAGTACAATCTGGTAGTGAACTGTAATCATCCATTGATTTCAAAATTGCTGGAAGAAAAGGACGAAGAGAAACAGGGCAAGCTTACCAAGCAACTTACAGACCTGGCGCTGCTTTCACAGAATCTCCTGAAAGGTGAAGAATTAACGAACTTTATTAAACGCAGCGTTGGTTTGATTGAGTAATTACATTGCATGTCTTATATTGCTCTGCAAATAGACGCTGATTATGGGTTAACGTCCGTCATTATTTATTTTCACCCCGACTATTTCATCCTGAGTTTATCAAAGGATAGTCGGGGCTAAAATATATACCCCTTATCTGGCACTTCAGACCATCAATCGAAACTCCAGAATACAATTTCTAAAGCTTTTCTAATTTTGCTATTTTATTTTTCCTCATATTTGTATGGTAAATTTATCAGATATGAAAAAAGTTTTTTTTGCTACAATCTTGCTTTTTCTTTCAGTTGTATGCCTGAATGCTCAAAAAACAGATTCGCTGTTCTCAGCGGCATTCCTTAAATACCAAAGCGGAGATTATAAGGGTTCAGCTGAAGAATATACAAAAATTATTTCTATCAAGCCTGATTATTTCGATGCATATTTTAATCGTGCTATTGCTTATGACAAACTAGGCGAATATAAAAAAGCGCTTACTGATTTTACGAAGATCATTGCTATGCAGCCTGCAGCAGATGCATATATCAACAGGGGGCAGGTATATGACCATCTCGGAAAATATTCGAAGGCGGTTGATGATTATTCTAAAGCACTTGATTTGAACACTTCATTTGTATTTGCTTTTGTGGATCGCGCTGAATCCTACGCAAACATGGGCCAGTTTGATTTGGCTATTGCCGACTATGAAAAAGTTATTGCTCTTTATCCAAAATACGCACCGGCATATTTCAAACTTGGAATTGTTTACGACGAATTGCAGGAAATTGAAAAAGCTATTCTGGCTTATAATATGGCAATCCGATACGATTCAACAGATGCAAAAACATTTTATAATCGCGGCTTTGATTATGATGAACTCCATAAAAATCAACTTGCCTTAAAAGATTATTCCAAAGCTATATCGCTTGATACTGCTTATACTGATGCTTATTTTAATCGTGCTTTCATTTACGATGAACTCGAAATGTACGAAGAAGCTATTGCCGATTACACGCATGTTATAAAACTTGATGATGGTGCATCTGATGCCTATTTTAACCGCGGACTTGCAAAAGCCAGTCTCGGCAGACATGCAGCATCATGCGATGACATCTGGATTGCAGCTACACTTGGAGATAAAACCGCAAAAAAATATTACAAGGTCAATTGCGGTCGCTAGGAAAAACGGATGTTGTCAAAAAAAATACACAGCATTATCAGCATCATATAAATATTCACTGTCATCAGAAGTGACCTGTAGTAATTTTCTTTTCTAAAAAGTTTAAGAATTAAAACCATCAACATCAAAAAGCTAACGCTGACTGCAAGCAGCTGCAATCCAATTGAATTTATTACAGCAAATTTTACAAGCAATAAAGCAATCACTGAAATAAAAACAGCTGACAGTAGTATAATTGCTTTTACAAGAGGGATGCCGCAATTATCCGTTAACAAAGGGAACCCGGCATTTCTGTAATCATCCTCGTATCGTAGCATCAGTAACAGAAAATGTGGCATCTGCCAAACACTCATGAATGTTGCTATCAGCAGGCATTCCCTGTCGTACCAGTTTCCACCTGCGGCAAGCCATCCAATGAAAATCGGACCGATACCTGTGAAGATGCCTACAAACACTGAATAAGCAGTTTTGCGTTTTAGGTATGTATATATAAAATTATACCACAACACACTGAATAAGCCTACCAGCATGCTGTTCAGGTTTCCATAATAAAACAGAATTTGTAATCCAAAAGCAATGAGAATTATTGAAATAATAATTGCGACAGGAATTGATATCAACCCTGCAGGTATAGGCCTTTTCATGGTACGCTTCATCCGGGCATCGTAATCTCTTTCCTGAACCTGGTTAAAAGCAGATGCGCCTGAAGCTAATAAAAACACACCCAGAAAAACGAACCATGCTTGTAAATTTAAAAAATGATTTTTGCATATAAAGCCCGCCAGTGCGGAAAAGCCGACAGCAAGGGAAAGTAAAATGCGAATAAGAGAAAGATAAGACCAGAATCGTTTCAATGCAGTGCTTATCATTTAAGGGTTTTAATATATTCGATGATTTTTTTGATATCATCATTTTTGATTATGCCATGATATGATTTCATAATACCGCTCTGGTAGCCTTTCACAATTTCAGCATTCGGTTCAATGATGGATCTGCGCAGGTAAATTTCATCAGCAGTAATTTCTTTATCTTGATCATCATCAGTGATGATAACTTTTGAATCGAATAATTTTAAAAATGTAGGTCCAACATTTTTTGCGCCATCAAGGGAATGACAACCCGTACAGGCATTATTTTTAATCAATGTCAATCCTTCGGGTTCAACTTTTTTTTCTGGAAGTGAATCAAGCCATGTTTTAAATCTTGCTTCAGATACTACTACCACTTTTGATTCCATGAATGAATGTTTCAGTCCGCAGTAAGCAGAACAAAGAATTTCATAATCACCATAATCCTTCGGAATAAACCACACAAAGTTTGTTTTACCTGGAACCACATCTTCCTTAATACGAAAGGCTGGTACAAAAAACCCATGAATTACATCCAACGAGATCAGATTAAGTCTTACTGCTTTATTTATAGGAACTACTAGCTCTTTAGAAGTTTTTCCATTGCTGTATTCAAAACTCCATTCCCACATTTTTCCATAAGTCTTTACTACCATTGCATCCTTCGGAGGATTTTCCATTGGGCTGTAAGCTTCGTATCCATAATAAAACATAAGGAGGACAAGTATTGTAGGAATGATGATCCACGACAGTTCAACCCAAACGTATTCATGAATCTGAGTAGCTTTAGGATGTACAGCCCTTCTGTACTTCCTGACAAAGATGAGCATTACAGTAGTTATGCCTATCAGGAAGAAGATGCTTATTCCAAAAATAATTAAGAATGCTTTATCGACACCTTCAACAAAATTTGATACTTCAGGATACATTTAAAAATATTTTTTATCTGTTCAAATAATCAATAAATGTTATGATGAGCACTGCAGCAAATAATCCAATAACTCCAAATACAAGCACTTTCAGCAAAGTATTTTCGAATTTCAAATGCATAAAATACATTATCACAATTCCACCTTTCACACAGGCAATTAGCAATGCAATAACAACCGACCACCAAGCGAGATCGATGGATGTAACTGAAATTGTTACCGTTGTCAAAAGCAATAATATGATCAGTATTTTGCCGTAACCTTCGTATGGAAATAATTTATGTTCTTTTTCTTCCATAATAATCCTAAGTTATCAGATACAACAATGGGAAAAGGAATATCCAGATTAAATCCACGAGATGCCAGTAAAGCGCACCGTTTTCAAGCAACACAAATCTTTTCTGGTTTATTTCTCCGCTCCTGATTTTAAAATAAACGACTACTAAAATTGTCAATCCTATAATAATATGCAATGCATGCAATCCTGTCATAAAAAAATAAAGGCTGAAGAAAAGCAGGTATCCACGGCTAAGTTCAAGCATCACATCCGATCCCGGATATAGCCCATGATGAAATTTTGCACCCCATTCAAAATATTTATTTACAAGAAAAATCAGTGCACAGGCAATAGTAATTAATACAAGTCTACCAGCTAATTTGCTGTCGTTTTTCTGAATCGCCGTAAGCGACATAGCAACTGCAGCACTGCTTGCAAGAAGTATTACGGTATTGGTTGCGCCAAGTATAGCATTCAGGAATGTTGCTGCACCATGAAATTCCAGGGGATATTTTGAACGCATGACGGAATATACAATAAACAATCCTCCGAAAAGTAATATCTCGGTGAAAATAAATATCCACATTCCCAGTTTTGCGCCTTCTGCGTCGCTATGCAATTCTTTACCGCTCATAATTATTCGTAATCGTATGGACCATGAGTTATTACAGGAATCTCTTCAAAATTTTCAACAGGAGGTGGTGAAGGTATCTGCCATTCCAGTGTTTTGCCTTTCCAAGGATTTGCAGGTGCAATAGGGCCTTTCCTGCCTTTAAATAAATTATAAATCATAATAAATAAACCAACGCCAAGAATATATCCGCCTATAGTTGACACCTGGTGCCCTGCTGTAAACTGAGGCAGATAATCAAAATACCTTCGGGGCATTCCCTCCATTCCAATTACAAACTGGGGAAAATACAGCAGATTAAAGCCAATGAAATTAATCAGCCATGCAATATTTGCAACCCTGAAATTGTACATCCGTCCGAACATTTTTGGATACCAGTAATGTATTGCCGCAAAGAATGCAAAGCCCATTCCTCCAAAAATAATATAATGAAAATGTGCCACCACATATGAAGTATCATGAACATAAATATTTGTAGCAAGAGCTCCAAGGGATAGACCGGTCAATCCTCCAATCATAAACAGGAAAATAAAAGCAAGGGCATAAAGGAATGGAGGCGTCAGTGAGATAGAACCCTTGTACATTGTTGCCACCCAATTAAACACTTTTATTGCACTCGGCACTGCTACTATAAATGTCAGGAATGAAAAGAACCATTGTGCAGTATTGCTCATACCTGAAGTAAACATATGATGTCCCCACACAAAATAACCAACAAATGCAATAGCAAGACTTGACAAAGCAATTGCTTTATAACCAAATATTTTTTTCTGGCAGAATGTAGGAATTATTTCAGTAATAACGCCCATTGCAGGAAGTATCATAATATATACGGCCGGATGAGAATAGGTCCAGAACAAATGTTGATACAAAATTGGATCACCACCAAGTGCAGGGTCGAAAAAACCGATTTTAAAAATCCGTTCTGCAATCAGCATCAATAATGTAATTCCAATGATTGGTGTTGCAAGAACCTGTATCCATGCAGTGGCATAAACCGACCAGGGAAACAAAGGCATCTTAAACCATGTCATACCGGGAGCCCGCATGCGGTGGATGGTTACAATAAAATTCAAGCCTGTGAGAATGGAAGAAAAGCCGAGTACAAACGCTGCGGTAATTGCCGGTATTACATTGCTGCTCGACTGCGTGCTGTATGGTGCGTAGAAAGTCCAGCCAGTATCGGGAGGACCATTTCTGGCTGCCAGCGAATAAACAGCAATCAGCGAACCCGCCATAAAAATATACCAGGAAAATAAATTCAATCTTGGAAATGCAACGTCCTTAGCCCCAATCATGATTGGAAGGAAAAAATTTCCGAATATTGCTGAAAGTCCCGGTATCACTACCATAAAGATCATGATAATGCCATGAACAGTGAATAATGCATTATATGTCTTCGCAGAAATAAACTGCTGACCCGGTTCAAAGAGTTCAGTGCGCATTACTTCTCCTAACAATCCACCTACTATAAAAAATACCATAATCGAAAACAGGTACATCAGTGCTATCCGCTTATGATCAGTGGAAGTAAGCCATGCCATAATGCCTTTCCATTTCCCTGTATTCTCAAGGTAACTCACATACTTTTGTTCCATAGTTCTGAACGAATTATTCTGTAATTGTTTTTTTCTTTTTTCTTCTTCCCTTTATCAGTAAAATTGCGAGCAATAACAATGAAAAAAATAATATGATAGTTCCTGTAATTTTGGTAACATCAAGCACATATTTTTTACCTTCAGGATCGTAATTAAAGCAAAATTCAAGCACCCTGTTAATCGTTGGCCGCTCAAGTCCCTGCTGTGCCTCAATTATAGCCATTTTTAAATCGAAAGGTAAAAAATGCGTTCCGTAGAGGTAACGTGTAATTTTTCCTGTAGGGCTAAGAATAGTAATAACTGCAGGATGAATATAATCAACACCAACTTTTTTAAATTTAAATCCAACAGCATTTGAAAGTCTGTAGATATTTGAACTATCGCCGGTAAGATAGATCCAGTCTTTGGCGTGCACCTTGCTGTGAACCCTCAGAAAATTCTTTTTCTTCTCTATTGCCCTTGCAGGTGTATCATTAAAATTAAAACTTACTGTCAGAACCTGGTATTCCTTGCCAAGTTCCATATCGGTTTTTTCAATCACATCGCTCACGCCATCAAGCAATGGACTGCAGAGGCCAGGACAATCAAAATAAACCAGCGTGAGAATTGTTGGTTTATTTATAAGTTGTTTAAGAATAACCTCTTTGCCGGAATCATTTGTAAACTTTATATCCAGTGGAATAGTTTCTCCCAGATGCTCAACCACACCTACCTCAACATCTTTCGACTGGGCCTGCACCAGTGCCGTTCCAGCTACCAAAAAGAATAAAAGGAAAGTTTGAAAAAATGTTCTCATAGGATTTATTTTTTTTCTTCTTTGTAAAATGCAGCTATAAAAATGGAACCTCCAAGCAAACCTGTATCCTTAAACAATTCAATTATTGCGTCCTTTGATTTATAGATATCTGTTTCAGTAAAAATGTGCGGAATATGAATGGTTGCAATAAACAATAGCAGCAACCCGGCAAGCACCCAGCATGCCAGAGGGATGAATTTATTAAACATGATACATAAACTCGCAATGATCATTATTGCTCCCACCAGAAATATTGTAAATCCAGCGCCAGGAATAAAGGACGTAAGCATTCCGATATAAAAATCATACATCAGAAAATGATTGATCCCTAAAATCATAAATGGCAAAGCAAATAATATTCTGCCAATAGCTGACCAGTTTTTCATATTATCTAATCATTTAAGTTTTTACTATCTTTTCCTGTTTTATAAATTATACTCAACTGTTTTAAAATGTACCCAATTACTCCCAGAACAAGCAACACAGCAGAGCAGTACGTAATAATCACCCAGTAAGGAGCCTGTGATCGCACCGACCACATGGCACGGGTATCAAGCAAACTCACCGGATGAGTTGGTGTTCCGACCTGCAATTTTTTTGTCATTTCTCCCTCACCAATATCCCCGGTTTCATCGGAAAGCTTTACCACCAGTGTAACGTATCCGGCAGTATCTCCAGGTAAATCTTCAGGGAAATAAAAAATTACAATACCGTTTTTATCAGTCGATTTTTTTTCACCGATTGGAAGCAATCCGAAATTTCGTTTCGCATAAAGTGTAACATCCGCATTCTTTACAACTACTGTATCCTTTGCTGAATAAGCAGTTGCAGTGACTTTTACCTTATTACTGTCCGATAATTTTTCAGCAAGCAGGTTGATAGTATATTCGGTTTCGCCTGCAACAGCTGCCGTATCGGGCTGAATATATTTTTTATTAAAACTTCTGATATATGAAATGATAGTCCAGCGTTCTGTTTCAGCAAGTATGGTTTTAAACGAGGGCATTGGCGATCTGCCATTCGTTATTTTATAATACATTTCACCGTCAGTCTGATCCTGGTAATCATCAGAAGCCGGGTCGCCGGGTGAAGGATTCAGGTTTGCATAATTTTTCTTTCCCGGATTTCCATGGCATGACAGGCAATTGGAATTAAAAAGTGTTTCTCCTTTTTTTACAATATCAGCATTAAATTTAAACGGAGCAGTTTTCTTTTTCTTATTTTCAGGAACTTTCCATTCCTGCGAAAATACTGATGAACAAAGAAAAAGAGCAATCATCATAAAGATGACCGGGTATATATTTTTAACTATTTTTTTTGACTTTACCATAACATCAATTTGAAGAATTTTCGTCCAGCAATCCTTTTTCTTGAGCAACTTCTTTGATTGGAATAACCGGAAATAATTTTGATAAAACAGTAATAATCATAATAACCATAATAAATGAAGCTGCGGTTATTGCAAGCTCAATCAGTGTTGGTGTATAGGTTTTAAAATTCATTGGAACATGCTGCATAGGCAGAAATGGGTGTTCCATTGTGGGAACAACAATTATATACCTCTTAAGCCATGAACCTACCAAAACAGCAATTGCAATAAACATAAGGGGTGTTGCCTTTCGCATCTTTCTGAAGAGCATTAAAATAATCGGGATGATTAATCCACCGAGCTGAATTGCCCAGAACAGGCCTGCATTCTCGCCTGCAAATAAATCATTCAGATGAACAGCGTCGGCCCTTTTCAATTTATATCCGGGTACCAGAAATTCATTTATATTAAAATAAAGGTATATCAATGCCATCAGCACAAAGAGTTTTCCCATATTGCTGAAATGCTTTTCAGTAATATAATCCTGAAGTTTATAATTCTTCACAAAGAAAAACATCAGAATAATTACCGCGGCACAACCAGCAACAAAAGCGCCTGAAACAAAATACGGTCCGAATATAGTACTGTCCCATCCTGCCCTGCTGTTCACAGCAAACAACCATGAAGTAACTGTGTGAATTGATAAAGCCGTAGGAATAACAAGTAACAGTAAAACTCTCACACATTTTTTAATAATTGCATTTTGTTCAGGTGAATCTTTCCAGTTGAGTGATATAATTTCATAGGCTTTCTTCAACCAGCCAGGGCGGTTATTTAATTTGCCAATGCATATAGCAAGATCGGGAATCATTGGAATATATAGCAACAGCAGGCTTATCAAAAAATACACTGTAACAACTGTTACATCCCATAATATCGGCGACTGGAATCTTCCACAAATAAAAACATTGGCAAGCCTGTCGGGACGTCCCATATCAGAAACAATCACAAGCCCTGCCACTGCTGCAAATGCAACAGCTATTATTTCTGCGATGCGTGTAATTGGTGTAATCCATTTTATACCGATCATTCCAAGTACCGCACTGAGCAACATTCCTATCAAACTTGTGGCTACAAAAAACACAAAGTTTGAAATATAAATTCCCCACGTAACATAATCCCGCATACCTGTAACACCAAGTCCGGTGGACAACTGAATGTAATATGCGTAAAGGCAGGCAAACAATGAGACTGTCAGAATAGCCATCCATATATGAAATGCCTTGTTAAGCCTTATATGAAATGTCAGGTCCTGGAAAAGTTTATCAAATGCTGTATTATTCTGAGTTGTCATGAATATATTTATTAAACAGTACTTGATTCAATTTCATCAACTGAAGGCGTAAAGGGTGCGGTCCTGTTCTTAGGCGGCAAATAATAAACCCTGGGCTTTGTTCCAAGTTCTTCCATTAGCTGGTAACCCGCATTATTTTTTAGAAGTTCGCTTAGCCTTGCCGTTTCTTTAGTGGTACCATTGGTTACAGCGTCTTCATTTTCATCACCAAAATAATAAACACCATTAGGACACGCAGAAACACAATATGGCAATTTATCCTCGCGAAGCCTGTCGGCACTGAATAAACATTTTGAAATTGTACCTTTCTTTTGCGGAACATTCAGTTCTACATTATACGCAAGATTTTTATCAGCTTCGGCATCCTTGGGTTCGAACCATTGGAATATTCGTGCAGAATAAGGGCATGCAGCCATGCAAAAACGACATCCAATACAACGTTCGTTATCTATCAAGACAGGACCATCCTGCCTTTTGAATGTGGCATCAACCGGACAAACCGATACACATGGTGGATTATCGCAATGCTGGCAGGACTTGGGTATATTGTAAAAAGCAGTTTTTTCAGAATCCTGCATTTGTAAAGTATTCATATGGTACTGGTATGGCTGCAGATGATGCGCATGCTGACAAGCGCTAATACATTTCCGCGCATTCTTGCATTTCGAAAGATCAACCACCATCACCCATTTTTTCCCTTTCAGACCTTCCCTACCCTGCTCCTGGTTAGTATCCAATGGGGATTTTTCAATAAACTCCATGGATAATGTATCCACCTCAACAAGTTTATTATCCTGTGTAAGCAATTTGGTTTTTTTACCAGATCGCTCTTTGCCCTTTTCAAAATTAAATGCGGAAAAAATTGCAGCTGATCCGGCAACAAAACCTGCGCTGACCAATCCGAATTTCTTCAGAAAACTTCGCCTTGAATCCTTTTTCTTTGGTAAATCTTCCTGCATCATAATCTATTATTTCGTCATTTCTGAATGCTCTTTCAAAAAAATAAAATCATCAAAGAGAACAAATTTACAAAATTTTTACCCCCATTTCGATGATTTCAATTGCGCTAATATACATATATTTGTAGATATTTTTGGCATTATGTTACCAAAAAACTCATTAACCGGAATTTATAAATCTTTTTTCCAGGGAATTAGAGAAAGTTCTGTTGGCAGGAAATTGATAATTATTATTGGGATCAAACTGATAATAATATTTCTTGTACTTAAACTTTTCTTTTTTAAAGATTATCTCAACTCACGTTTTGATAATGATAAAGCCAAAAGCCAACATGTGATTGAACGTTTAACCACTAATAAAAGTGTCAAATGATTGAAAATATTGATCTATCGCTGGTCGACTGGTCGCGGGCCCAATTTACCCTGACCGCCATTTATCACTGGCTGTTTGTCCCGCTAACATTGGGACTCACGTTTATCATTGCTATCATGGAAACCATCTATGTAAAAACCGGCAATGAAGAATGGAAAAAAATTACTTTATTCTGGATGAAACTTTTCGGCATCAACTTCGCAATAGGAGTGGCCACAGGCATCATTATGGAATTTGAATTCGGAACAAACTGGTCGAATTATTCCTGGTTTGTCGGCGACATTTTCGGAGCACCATTAGCTATTGAGGGGATCATGGCCTTTTTCCTGGAATCCACTTTTATTGTGATTATGTTTTTCGGATGGAATAAAGTGAGTAAAAAATTTCATCTTACTTCTTCATGGCTGGTGGCAATTGGTTCCAACCTGTCGGCATTATGGATTCTTGTTGCAAATGCATGGATGCAAAATCCTGTTGGTATGCATTTCAACCCGGAAACAGCTCGCAGCGAGATGCTCGACTTCTGGCAGGTACTCTTATCACCCATAGCCGTAAACAAATTCCTGCATACAATATTTTCAAGTTACGTTGTTGCAGCTTTCTTTGTATTGGCAGTAAGCAGCTGGTATATTCTAAAGAAAAGAAATATCCAGATGGCTGTCCGCAGCATGATAGTCGCTACAACATTCGGACTTGTGGCTGCTTTATTCACTGCAGCTACTGGCGATGGATCAGCTTACCAGGTAGCTCAGAAACAACCTGCAAAACTGGCTGCAATGGAAGGCTTGTATAAGGGCAAAAAGGAAGCTGCGCTAACAATATTCGGAATTCTGAATCCTTCTAAAACTACAGGTGACACAAAGGATCCATACATTTTTAAAATTGAAATCCCGCGACTACTTTCAATGCTGGGCTACAGAAACAGCGAAGCCTTTGTACCGGGAATAAACGATTTGACAAATGGGAATAATGAAAACAAAATTATTTCTGCAGGAGAAAAAATTGAAAAAGGAAAAATTGCAATTGCTGCACTTAAGACTTTTAAAGAAGCTAAAGCTCAGAATAATACTGTGGTTGCCGACAGTGCCAGAAAAGTTTTCGAATCAAATTATTCCTACCTGGGCTATGGTTACCTGAATTCTCCTGAAAGCATAATACCAAATGTTCCAATGACATTCTATAGCTTTCATATTATGGTTGGACTTGGATTTTATTTCATAATTCTATTTGTTTTACTGCTTTTTTTCCTTGTTAATGCCAAAATTCATTCTCGACGATTCTGGCTGCGGTTATGTATCTGGTCATTTCCACTTGCCTTTATTTCATCAATTTCAGGATGGATCGTTGCCGAAGTGGGCAGGCAGCCATGGGCAATACAGGACCTGCTCCCTACTGCAGTTGCTACTTCGAATCTGGATGCATCGGCTGTGCAAATTACTTTTTTCATGTTTGCCTCGCTATTTACAATATTATTAATTGCAGAAATTAAGATTATGCTTTCACAAATTAAAAAAGGAATGAAAGGAGAAAGCCATGTTTGAAACACTATCATATCTTCAGCTTCAGCAGTATTGGTGGGCACTTGCTTCCTTACTGGGTGGATTACTTGTATTTCTGCTATTTGTACAGGGAGGACAAACACTTGTAGGTTCGGTTGCAAAAACTTCAGATGAAAGAAATCTCGTAATGAATTCACTCGGCCACAAGTGGGAATTCACATTTACTACGCTTGTAACCTTTGGAGGAGCTATGTTTGCAGCGTTTCCTTTATTTTATTCCACAAGTTTCGGAGGTGCATACTGGGTGTGGATGCTAATTCTTTTTTGCTTTATTATCCAGGCTGTGTCATATGAATTCAGAAGAAAACCGTCAAATTTTCTTGGAACAAAAACATTTGATTTTTTCCTTTTTCTGAATGGAAGTCTTGGAGTCATCCTGCTTGGTGCTGCAGTGGCAACATTTTTTACAGGTTCAGAATTTTCAGTATCTACTTATCATCTATCAAAATGGGAAAACCCTTTGCGTGGAATTGAAGCAGCATTCAACCCAGATAATATTGCACTGGGGCTGGCTGTGTTTTTCCTTGCAAGAGTGCTTGGATCACTTTACCTGATCAACAATATTGAAAATGATAGTATTTTGCTGCGCTGTTTTAAACAGGTAAAAATAAATGCAATTTTTTTTCTCGTTTTCTTCTTATTCTTTGCATTCCGCCTGCTAACCATGGATGGTTTTGCATATGATTCTCAAACAAAAATTGTTTCGATGCAATCACTCAAATATTTGAATAATTTCCTTGAAATGCCGGTGGTTCTTATCGTTTTCCTTGTTAGTGTTGTGAGCGTTCTTGCCGGAATTGCAATAACAGTTTTCAAAAAAAGCAGGAAAGGGATATGGTTTGCAGGCACAGGAACGGTTCTCACAGTCTTTGCATTGTTGCTAAATGCAGGTTACAACTACACATGCTTTTATCCGTCTACACACGATCTGCAAAGTTCTCTAACCATACAGAATGCTTCGTCAAGCTTTTACACCCTTACTGCCATGAGCTACGTATCGCTTTTAATTCCTTTTGTATTGATTTATATTTTTATCGTATGGAGAATTATTGACAGAAAAAAAATTACTATCGAAGAAATAAATGAGGATGAACACGCTTATTAAATTTATAAAAAAATGAACACCCAACTTACAAGCATCATTTGGTATCTTAGCTGGCCTTTGCTGATATATGTTTCGTACAGATTGATTCGCGTTATACTGAGTTTATACGAAAAGAATATTTCTGAAAACAAAGAAGAATAAGGAGGAGTATTAAACAAGTGGTTACAGCAAAAATTCCTTGTTTTTATATGCTACTATTTTAAAGCATATAATTATTTATAATTTTCTTAATTTTAGTTTTCTGCAGCATTATTATCAAACAAAAATTACCAATACTGTAATACAACATGAACCTGTTTTTTACACCCAATATTGATTTAACAGCGGGTACCTATAAACTAAGTCCTGAAGAATCTTCTCATTGCATAAGGGTTTTGCGTTTGCACATAGGCGATTTTATTTATCTTACCAACGGCAAAGGCGATCTGTGTAAGGCCGAAATTATTGATGAGAATTCAAAATGCTGCTGTGTAAATATCAGCGAAACAATTTCAGAATATAACAAGCGAAGCTATAAACTTCACATTGCTATTGCTCCAACAAAGAATATCGACCGCGTTGAATGGTTCCTTGAAAAAGCTACTGAAATAGGCATAGATGAAATTACTCCGATTATTTGCCAGCATTCTGAGCGAAGAAAAATAAATATTGAACGCCTTAATAAAATAATTACCTCAGCCATGAAACAATCGTTAAAGGCCTATCATCCTTTGCTTCATGAAGAAACGAATTTTGAGAAGTTCATCAGCCAGGAATTCAGTGGTGAGAAATATATAGGATATTGCGGCGAAAACACTTCAAAGCTGAAAGATATTTATGAAAAAGGAAAAGATGCAATAATTCTTATTGGACCAGAAGGCGATTTTTCGAAAGAAGAAGTTAATTTTGCAAATGAAAAAGGGTTTACCCCAATAAATCTGGGCATTAACCGTTACAGAACTGAAACGGCAGCTGTGGTAGCTTGCCATACGATTCATCTTTTAAATGAGTGATTTTTTAAGATAGTACATAGTATTGAGTACTTAGTGAAAAGTAAGTATTGATTACTTATAATTTTAGTGAATCAAGAAATGAATAAGTATAAAGAATTAATAGTCTGGCAGAAAGCAATTGAACTGATTGTTTGCGTTTATAAGATTACTGATGCATTTCCTGTAAAGGAACAATACAATCTTGTATCACAAATTAATCGAGCTACTGTATCAATAGCTACAAACATTGCTGAAGGAGCAGGAAGAAAAACAAAAAAAGATTTCAATCGTTTTTTAAGCATTTCTATGGGATCATCTTCAGAACTTGAAACCTTACTTATCATTTCATCCAAATTAAATTTTATTAAAGAAGAAGAACTTAATAAGCTTAGCTCATCAAATAATGAAATTCAGAGAATGCTATATTCGCTTATGAATTCGAATAAATCATAGAATCTCTTTTTAAAATGTCAATTCACCGATCCATCACTAATACCAACAATTTACACAAATTTGTACACCGTATTAAATTCTCTGTACTCTGTACTAAACACTTTGTACTAAATACTCTGTACTAAATACTCTGTACTAAAACACTATTAATTAAATCAAATGAAAAAAATTATCATCCTCACTATATTATTAATTTCAATGGCTTTCCGTCCAGCGCCACTAGCTACACAGATAGCATTATTAAAATATAAAGGCGGCGGCGACTGGTATGCAAATCCTACTTCGCTGCCCAATCTTGTCGAATTTTGCAATGAAAATCTAGGGACAAATATCAGCGAAGATGTTGCAACAGTTGAAGTAGGAAGTGCTGAAATTTTCAATTACCCGTTTGTGCATATGACAGGTCATGGGAACGTTTTGTTCTCTGCTGATGATGTAACAAACCTCCGAAACTACCTTATTGGTGGCGGATTCCTGCACATCTCCGATAATTACGGGATTGATAAATTTGCACGCAGGGAAATGAAAAAAGTTTTTCCTGAACTTGATTTTGTGGAACTTCCTTTTACTCATGAAATTTATCATCAGAAATATTCCTTTCCCAACGGCCTTCCAAAAATTCATGAACACAATGGAAAACCGCCTCAGGGATTCGGACTTGTGTATGAAGGAAGGCTGGTTTGTTTCTATGATTATGAATGCGATCTCGGCGATGGCTGGGAAGATCAATCAGTGCATAAAGACTCAGAAGCCACACGTCTTAAAGCACTTCAAATGGGCGCAAACATTATTCAATACGTCTTCGGGCAATAATTACAAAAAGCAACCTCTTTGCGGCTTAGCGGCTTTGCGTGAAAAAATAATTACTTCGAAATTATAATTTTCTTCGTAAGCCTGCTGCTGCCTGCAATCACTGAGATGAAATAAGTACCAGTAGCTAATTTCCGAGCATCCAGAGCATATGAATATTCGCCTGCAGCTTTCTTACCTTGTCGGGAAGTTAAAATAAGCTGCCCTTTCGAATCTATCATTTCAAATGTAATGTCAGCTTCCTTTTCTATTGTATACTTAATTACGGCATTGTTCTGAACGGGGTTTGGATAACAACTTAATTTTATTCCATTGATAAAATAATCATTGATCACATTGCCATAACCCGTATCCACCACAGGAAAGAATGCAATTGAAAGGTCAGATCCACTGTAATAATGTGATGCCTGGTACCATTTTGTTCCAAACTTCATCCATGTATAGGCAAGGCCAGCACCTGATGCTGTGGCTCCCCCATTGGCACTTGCAAGAAAACCTATTGTATCGCTGTTCGTGTAGAAACTTGAAAAATCCACAGCAACCGCATAATTTGTATCAACATTAACCGGTGGGTTAAAAGTGGCAATTGTAAAATGCCCTGCATTAGTATCAATATCTGCAAATGGAATTGTAGCTGTACCAAGAATTGTATTTGGGCATGAAATACTGTAAGGTATTGAACCTATTAAATAATTATTTGATCCGTCAATCTTCATTACCTGGCATGACATCGAAGTTCCACTTGCAGAAGTTTTCTTCAGGGCACCCACTCTTATTAGTACTTCACTTATTCCATAATTTGTAATAGCTGTATCCGTTGGAAAATGATAACCCTCAGCATCAATAGTAAAACCAGGACCGCTGGGCATTTTATTTGTTCCGAACATATATCCGCCTAACGTACTGGTTGGTAATGTAGGAGTTCCAGCGGATAAAAATTCATGAAGGAAAATGGTATCAGTCACTGTTTTGGGACCAGACACTTTATTACCGGATTGAATATTCTGGCTTTCTGCAACGCAGAATCCTATTATGAGTGCAACGAATAGAGATAGTTTTTTCATAAGGCAAGCATCAGCTATTATTTAAATGATAAACGAAAATAATATTTTAATCATCAACATAAAAATATTTGATGGAAATATTTCAGCACTATTTAAAATTTGCAGGCAAAAAAAAAAGGCTGCTTTATGCAGCCTCTTTTTAAAATAGTATTACAATTACTGAACGAACAACTTTTTGGTTAACCTGTCACCGTTAGCTGTCAAGGAATAAAAATACAAACCTGAATTTAAATCAGATGTATTAATTTTTACCTGGTGTTCACCCTGAGATACACTGGTGTATTCCTTTGACTGAATAACCTGTCCAAGCTGGTTATAGATTACTATTTCCATCTGATCACATGCTGAAGTCAAGTTAAATGGAATTACAAATTCACTTGCAGTATTAGCTGGGTTTGGAAATGCCTCGCCTAACTGAAACTGGTTATTTTGTGAATAATCATTAACAGAAAGATAACCGCAATTGGTTTGACAATCAACCAAATAATAAATTAAATGATGTTCATATGGATAATCATCGGTTCCGGTTCCACCCATGTAAGCAAAAGAAGGAACAAATAAACCATTCCATGTACCGGCAACATTATATCTTACATCTTGGGGAATTATGTATGAAATATTAAAATCTCTTTTTGTATATGCTGGCCAGCTTCCGGAATTTTCAAGGAATGAAAGGAAATGGAATGCATTAAAATCATCCAGGCTATCTACATTTGGGATCCATGAATACCCGGGAACAAATTTCACTGAACTGACAACATATTTATTTGCAGCAACAGTAGGTAAATCTGCGGTTGAAATTTCAATATAGTGTAAGCCATTGTCTAATGAATCAGCATAAAACTGCTTGGTCAAAGGGAATTTGTATGTTTTCTTTCCGGTTAGTCCTAATGTATTAGTGGCATATGCGTATGATAAGCCCTGAATCCAAACTGTATCAACACTAAGATTCGTATTAATTGCTGAACCAACAAAATAATATTTTGGCAATGTATTATTTACAGCAACTTCAATTTCAAGAGTGTCAACAATGCTGTCAGCAGAATGTCTTTCATATATTCCGTATAAACCAATAGAATCAATATTATAGGTACTGCTGTTAGTTATGGCTAATGATCCCGGGAAAAGTGAAGGATCATTAAAATCCATATCATGTGCATCAAGTACATCACCCAGGTTATGAATCCAAGGGCCCGCATAAACTCCTCCTGAATATGCCACAATAATTGTGGTATCAGGGAAAAGAATATTACCATAAATTGTCGCAACGCCACCCAGCAATGAATCAATTGCTTCGCCGTAATTGAACCACCTAGTAGTACCCTTTGAATATGAGTGTGGTGTTAATGATTTAAGATTAACCTGTTTTGTAATTGTAGGGCCATGCTTGACTGAATGCATCGGGTTAACAACCTGTGCAAAAGTCATTGATGCAAAAAGCATCACAATGAAAAGAGTAAATAATTTTTTCATACTTTTTTGTTTGGTTAAATTATTAATTTGTGATTTATAATAAATATAACATCTGGTTTCCTGCCAAAGGTAAAAAGATTCTAAATCTGTGCAAAAATATTTATGACTTTACTGTGAATTTTCTTAAAAAAATTCACAAAGTATTATTCTTGTATCACTGTCATTTTCTTGGTCAGTCTGTGATGATCTGATTTCAAAGAATAATAGTAGGTCCCATTACTTAATTTTTCAGTCGGAACAATTAATGAATGGTTTCCTGCAAGTTGTTTTCCATCATTAATTGATACTACCTTTTTGCCAGTCATATCATAAATTTCCAATGTAACCAGGCCTGTACTTTCAATTTCATACTGTATCAAAGTGCTACCGGAAGAGGGATTTGGTTGGTTCTGGCTTAATTTTATTCCATCAACAAAGTAATTGTCATTTACATTCGCGCTGCTCTTATCCACTATCATAAAAATTCCAAGGTCAAGGTTCATACCCCAGTTCATTGGTTCGTAAATGCTGTGCCAGGTGCCATCAGCCCATTGATTCCAAGAGAGGTTAGGTATGGTTGCATCACTATCATGTGTCGAAACAAGTCCAAGTGTATCGTTCTCCATCGAAGAGAAATTTATTCCTACTGCATAATCAACATAAGCAATGTATTCTGAAGGGAAGGAGAGAAATGTCAATCCTGTTGTATCAATATTATCAGTTGTAATCTTCAAGTGATTGTCGATAGAATCTGGTGCATTGCTAATGATACCCGAAGTATCTGTACCTGGCCCGTCAAGCTTATATGTATAAACATTAAGTGTATCTGCTGTTCCTACTTGCTGTTTCACGCCAATCCATAAAGCAATACCGGTTACAATATAAGATGTACTCACCTTATAAACCTGGGCAATAGCCCTGTCAGCAAGTCCGTTTACCCCAAAACTATATCCACCATCCACATACTTGTATAAAGTAGGAGTTCCGGTAGCAAAGCTTACAGGTTTTATAGTATCTGTAGGAGTTTTCAATACTGAAAGGGGGGTTACTGCCAGTACTTTGGTTTTACTTTTATCATGCTGGGCTTGTATTGATGCAGAAGATATTATCATTACAACAATCAACGAAATACTTAATTTTAATTTCATAGAAAAATTATTACTTTATTTTGTTTTTTGCAAAGTTAGAAAAAATGTCATACTCTATTGTTATTAATATTATAGCATAACAGAACTCAAATTCCCAGAATTTATTATTCAATTGATTTATTAAAAAGAAAGGCTGCCTGTAAACAGGCAGCCTTTCAATCTTGAAATATAATATTATTGGGTAACAACCATTTTCTTGGTTATTCTGTGGCTGTCAGCTTTTAAAGAATAGTAATAAGTTCCCTGATTTAATTTGTCAGAATCAATCATGATATTATGTCTTCCTGCTGATTGTGTTCCTTCGTCATATTTAGCTACAAGTCTTCCTGTAACATCATATATTTCTAACATAACACTTGCAGAATTCTGAATTTCATACTGAACTAAAGTATTAATTGAAGCAGGGTTAGGCTGGTTCTGGCCTAATTTGATGCCATCAATAAAATAGTCATCATTAATACTTGCTGAAGTTGTTAAAACAGGTAATATAGCTAAATCAATCGTTAAAGGTTGGCTACTTGCATCAGTCCAAGCAGTAGCAATAGAATGCCAACCACCACCTTCTGCAGCTGACCAAAGTTCCCATGATGCAGAGTCAACAGAATTACAAATTGTAGAATTTGTAGATATTACAAAAGCCGTATCAGCAGCAGGTACAACAAAGCTAGCAAAAAATTTAGTGGTAACAGCAATAGGAGCAGCGAATGTATATGAAGTAAAACCTGTAGTACTGAATGCGCTGATAGCAACAGGAGTACTTGTGCCTAAAACTGCATTTGGAGCAGTAGTTGTTGGGTTTACACTGTATAATTTAATAGTAGTGTTTTGTGTAGAGGTTGGAGTAGTTGACATAACATAAGCCAATACTTCAGAAACTGTACCTGTTCCATTATATCTTTCAGCTTTTTCAAGGTCACCATATGAATTGGTTCCCGTAACATAACCATCTACACCTATACTGTAATAAGTTAAGTGATTGCTGCAAGCTGTATCTAACATCGCTGCTGGTATAAGCGTTGTATCAAGCTTTAATGAAGTAATTTCTGTAGAGTTTGCTAATTTATGTGCTTTACCTACTGGTCTCTGAGCAAAAGCACTCATTGAGATAACAACTGCTAAAATTAAAACGTAAAATTTTTTCATACGATTGTGTTTTTTTAGTTTATAATTAATTTTGGGTTTCCTAGGCGCAAAAATAGTACTTTTTTAAATACCAAAAATATTTTTAGTTGTATTTTTCAACAAGAAATAAACAAACCCAAAATAGAAGCCCCCAATCCGTATTCGTATTGAGGACTTCTATTTTGATTATTAAGTGCTCTTAATTCGCTTACCTGCTGTTACTATGCTTCACATTTGCAAACTAGGTTTCTGTCACCATAGGCATCATCTATCTTCGAAACTGTAGGCCAGTACTTATCTTCTTTCAGGTTATCCATTGGGAATGCGGCGGTTGTTCTTGTATACGGAGCTGACCATTCTTCAGCAGCAATTACGCCTAAAGTATGAGGGGCCTTTTTAATGACATTATTTGCTTTATCGGCTTTCCCGCTTTCCACGTCTGCTATTTCCTGACGTATCAAGATCATTGCCTCACAAAACCTGTCAAGTTCATTAAGTGGTTCGCTTTCTGTGGGCTCAACCATTAACGTGCCATGCACAGGAAATGCAACTGTAGGTGCATGAAAGCCATAATCCATAAGCCTTTTGGCAATATCTATCGCTTCAATATCTGCTGTTCTTTTAAAAGCATTGCAATCAAGAATCATCTCATGGGCCACCCGGCCTTTTCCACCTGTATATAATATTGGATAGTACTTTTCAAGCCTGGTTTTAATATAATTTGCATTGAGAATAGCAATTTTAGTAGCTTCAGTTAAGCCATCTCCACCCATCATTTTAATATAACCATAAGAAATTGACAAAACCATTGCACTTCCATATGGGCCGGCAGATACGGCATGTATGGCATTTTCGCCACCTGTTTTCACACATATATGCGATGGCAAAAACTGTACTAAATGTTTAGCAACACCAATAGGGCCTACTCCCGGACCACCGCCACCATGAGGGATTGCAAATGTTTTATGCAAATTAAGATGACATACATCGGCTTTAATAATTCCGGGATTTGTAAGTCCTACCTGTGCATTCATATTTGCACCGTCCATGTAAACCTGGCCACCATTTTCATGAATAATATTTATAATTTCAAGGATTCCTTCCTCAAATACTCCATGAGTGGAAGGATAAGTAACCATCAGGCAAGCAAGTGTATCTTTGTTTTGCACAGCTTTCTCGCGCAAATCACTGATATCAATATTTCCTTTATCATCGCATTTCACAACTACAACCTGCATCCCGGCCATTACGGCACTTGCAGGATTTGTTCCGTGAGCTGAAGCAGGAATCAAAGCAATCTTACGTTTATCATCTCCACTGCTCAGGTGATAAGCCCTTATGACCATCAGTCCTGCATATTCCCCGGCAGCTCCTGAATTCGGCTGGAATGATATTGCTGAAAAACCTGTGATTTCACAAAGCTGTTTTTCAAGTTCCTTTATTAATATCTGGTAGCCTTCAGCCTGATCAATGGGAACAAAGGGATGTATTGCACCGAATTCAGGCCAGCTCAAGGCAAACAATTCCGCGGCTGCATTTAATTTCATAGTGCAACTTCCTAGCGGAATCATTGAGCGGTTTAATGAAAGATCCTTTAATTCCAGTTTCTTTATGTATCTCATCATTTCCGTTTCAGAATGATGTGAATTGAAAACCGGATGTTGCATGAATTTGCTTGTCCTTAATAAGTTTGCAGGGATTGCACAATTGTCAACTGAAGATTTTATCCCTTCAAATTGCTTGTCATTAGCCTTCGCAAAAATGCTTAGAATCGTGTTAAGATCATCCGTTTCGGTAATTTCATCAACACTGATTCCTACAATATTTTCAGAAACATACCTGAAATTCATTTTATTTTCCAGAGCAACTTTCTTTATTGAATCAGATGAAACACCAGCAGGAAGCTCAATCTGGAGCGTATCAAAAAACGTTTCATTCAATTGCTTGAATCCGAGCTTTATCAATTCAATTGAAAGCATACATGCGCTTTTATGAATATCTGCAGCTATTTCCTTTATTCCTTCATAACCATGATATACAGCATACATGCCTGACATGATAGCCAGCAAAACCTGTGAAGTACAAATATTTGATGTTGCTTTTTCTCTTTTAATATGCTGCTCCCTTGTTTGCAGTGCCATACGCAATGCCCTTCTTCCCGTAGCATCTATTGATATACCAATTATTCTTCCCGGCATACTGCGTTTGTAGTCTTCCTTGGTTGCGAAGAAACCGGCATGAGGACCGCCATATCCAAGTGGCAAACCAAACCGTTGTGTAGAACCAACAACTACATCAGCACCCCATTCACCCGGAGGAGTTAAAAGTGCAAGACTCATTAGGTCTGCAGCCACAGCCACTGAAGTATTATTTGCGTGAGCTTTATTTACAAAATCGGAATAGTCGCTTACTTTTCCTTTCTGATTTGGATATTGGATAATTGCTCCGAACATTTTATCATCAAAAGCAATGCTGTTATGGCACCCGATAACCAGTTCAATTCCAAGAGGTGCAGATCTTGTAACCAACACATCAATGGTCTGAGGGAATAAATTCTGAGAAACAAAAAATTTATTTGCACCTTTTTTCACAGCATCTCTCGACCGTGCATTAAAAAGCATAATCATTGCCTCAGCTGCAGCCGTGGCTTCATCCAGCAAGGATGCATTGGCAATTGGCATGCCAGTCAGATCAGCAACCATTGTCTGAAAATTCAATAAAGCTTCAAGACGGCCCTGTGAAATCTCAGCCTGGTAAGGTGTGTAAGCAGTATACCATCCCGGGTTTTCAAGAATATTTCGTGTAATGACACCAGGAGTAATTGCATTATAATAACCAAGTCCTATAAAGGATTTATAAATTTTATTCTTCGAACCAATTTCTTTTAATTGTGAAATATACTGTTGCTCATTGATTCCGTTTTGCAGATTCAGCGGAGCTTTCATTCGAATGGATGCAGGAACAGTTTCTTCAATTAGCGCATCAACAGTTTTTGCGCCAATAACGGCAAGCATATTTTCAATTTCCTCTTTCCCGGGGCCATTGTGGCGAAATGTAAAATTATCTGTTATCATTAGTGAACTATTTTAAAATGTTAGCACGAATTTTCATGCAAATATAGAAGTAAATTATTTTTTAAGTCGTTTTATTGACAAAATTTATTCAACACGAAAAGTCCTGATAATCCTGTACTTTGACAAAACAAATATGATTTGTTATTATTTTCACAAATAAATGAAAGAGTTAAATTCGAAAATAATTTCTTCTTTTGCTTTACAATACATCTTTAATTAATTATATTTACATAAAATATACTGCGAATGAAGCCTCTGCTATCTTTTACAATTTGTTGTTTGGCATTGTCAATATGCACAAAAAGTTTTTCACAGGACACAATTAATCTTCTTAATGGAAAACGAATTGTTGCAAAAAGTATTTATGATGAACCTACAAATGCATTAATGAAATACGATATTGTAATTCGCGGAAAAGCAAAACAAAAGGCAGTCGATAAAATCAATATTTTCTCAATAAATTATTCTGACAAAACGGATAGAATCCTTTACAGGCAGGATACAGCCATTGGTTACAAACTCTCAATTCCTGAAATGGAATATTATATAGCGGGTGAGCGTGAAGCCATTAAGAATTATAAAGCACCATGGATAACTGTTGGAGGATTTGCTTTGGGATTTGTAGCTACTTATAAATTAGCTTTCTGGGGACTTTTAAGCCCGGCAGTATTTGGAACAGCAATGGGTGTAATTGATCCTAAAATAAAGCTTTCAGAGACCACCAAACCTGAAATGAGGACAAACAAAGATTTTGTTGATGGTTATATGACCACCGCTACTCGTAAGAAAGTAAAAAATGCATTATTAGGCACAGTGGCTGGTGCGACCGTATTTGCTATAGCGACAATTGTTATAAATGCCCTTCCATAAATAAAAAAAATCCCTTCATCAGGGATTTTTTTATTTGGATTATAATTTACTTTTCAATTCTCATTTTATAGAATGATCTCCATACAAAAATCAAAGCTATAATCAGGAATCCAATACCAAAGTAAGGAGCGATATCTCTGAACGCAACTGAAATTGCAATTTCCATAGCCAGCAATCCGAATAAGGTAGTAAATTTTATTATAGGATTTAAGGCGACGGAAGATGTGTCTTTGAAAGGATCACCAACTGTGTCGCCAACAACAGTAGCATCATGAAGAGGGGTACCTTTCATCTTAAGGTCAACTTCAACAACTTTTTTTGCATTATCCCAACAACCTCCGGCATTTGCCATAAACACAGCCTGAAATAAACCAAAGACAGCAATAGCAATCAGGTAACCAATAAACAATGAAATTGGCTGAGATAACAATATACTAGAACTGATTTGTTCAGGAGTTGCTGTACCAGCTATTATTGTTTTCACAATACCAGCGTCCAAACCTCTTGGAGCTGCGAGACATGCAAATGCAAGGGCAAAAAAGAATATGGCAATAAAAATATTGAACATACCTTTTTGAGCGTATTGTGTACATATTTTTACAACTTCGATTGACGATTTGGGGTCAGCTTTTTTAGGAGCACTTGGATCCAGGTTAATATGTTCCTTAATATACTTAACAGCACGGAAAGCACCAGTTGTAACAGCTTGTGTAGATGCACCGGTAAACCAGTAAACAACAGCACCGCCAAGAATAAATCCTAATATAGTATATGGATTCAATAAATTCAGAACAGACTCAGGGCTTACACCAGTTGTTTTCTGAATCATAAGTATCAATGAGAAAATCATGGTAGTAGCGCCAACAACTGCGGTACCAATAAGTACTGGCTTTGCGGTTGCTTTGAACGTATTACCTGCACCATCGTTGGCTTCAAGATAATGTTTTGATTTTTCAAAGTCAGGTTTGAAACCAAAATCTTTTTCAATTTCAGCACTAACATTAGGATTTTCTTCGATGAGGGATAGTTCATAAACTGATTGAGCATTGTCAGTTACAGGTCCATAGCTATCAACAGCAATTGTAACAGGTCCCATGCCCAAAAGGCCAAAAGCAACCAAACCAAAAGCAAAAATGGATGGATATACCATTATTTCATGTAAGCCAAATGTGCTCATGAAATAAGCCATAAACATCAATAAGAAAAATACCAGGCCCATCCAGAATGCAGAAAAATTACCTGCAACAAAACCAGAAAGAATTGTTAGGGATGCTCCACCCTCTTTGCCGGCACTGACTACTTCCTGTACATGCGCCGATTTTGGCGATGTAAATACTTTTACAATTTCCGGAATTAGTGCACCTCCAAGAGTACCGCAACTTATAATTGTTGAAAGTATCCACCACATATCAGTATTGCCATTAAGGTCAGGTATCATTATATAACTTGCAATAAAAGTAACAACAATAGACAGTATTGAAGTTATCCAAACTAAACTTGTAAGCGGTTTTTCAAAATCAAGATCGTCTTTATTGCTATATTTGGCTGTACTCAACGCTCCATTAATATAATAAGCAACAACAGAGGTGATAACCATTAGAATACGCATAAGGAAAATCCAAGCAAGAAGCTTTACCTGTAAAATAGCCGTTAAATCTAAATTTCCAGAAATTCCAACAGCTAAAAGAATAAAAGAAATAAGCGCAACACCTGTCACACCATAAGTTTCGAAACCATCGGCAGTAGGACCAACACTATCACCAGCGTTATCCCCGGTACAATCAGCAATAACTCCGGGATTACGGGGATCATCTTCTCCAATTTTGAATACGACTTTCATCAGATCGGAACCAATGTCAGCAATTTTGGTAAAAATACCGCCTGCGATACGAAGAGCAGAAGCACCTAACGATTCACCAATGGCAAAACCTATAAAGCAAGCTCCCGCTAATTCTCCGGGCATAAGTAATAAAATGATAAGCATCATGATAAGCTCAATACATACAAGCATAACGCCAATACTCATCCCTGCTTTTAGAGGTATATTAAGAAGTTTAAGAGGTTTCTTTTCCAGTGAAGCAAAAGCCATACGTGAATTTGCCAGAGTATTCATTCGGATACCAAATGCAGCAACAGTGTAAGATCCTAAGATACCAATTATGGTCCATGTTAAGATTAATAAAACACCGCCTATTCCGAATAGTGCTTCGCCATCATGACCTTTGGCCAAAAATCCAAAATAACCAGCCACAGCCGCACCAATAAAAATAAAAAGAATAGCAATAAATTTACCTTGTTGTTTAAGATAAGCAACACAAGTTTTATAAATCACATCTGACACATCAAGCATTGCTTTATGGGCAGGTAATTTTTTCACTTTCATAAATTGGTACAAACCAAATAGCAATCCTAGGGCACATACCACAAATCCCCAATACAAAATATTTTCACTTTTTATAGCATTCGGTACCTTTAAATCCGCTTCACTGGCGAATGTCGCCGCTGGTAATAATAACAATAATAAAGAAACTAACTTTTTCATATTAGTGGTTTTAGGTTTTTCAAAATCGCGGCAAAGATAAAAAAGTATTTCTACAAAGTGGAAACAAATTCAATTTATTTTACCATTTAAGTCCTTTAATACCTGATTTTCATTTACTAATTATGCAGTCCCACAACATTATATATTTTAATCTTATAAATAATTCCATCGAAAAGTTTTTTTTTGTACTTTTATCGACTAATTATTTTTGGGCAGATTTGCTAGTTGAATTATGGATAAGACCAAACTCAGAATTTTAGGAATATCATATAGCCAATCGCAGTCCGGTGCTTATGCACTGATTCTAGTTGAGCATGAAGGTAAAAGAAGATTACCTATTATAATAGGCAGTTTCGAGGCGCAGTCTATAGCGATTGAACTTGAGAATATGAAACCTACAAGGCCGCTTACGCATGATCTTTTTAAAATTTTTGCCGACACATTTAATGTTACTGTCAAAGAAGTTATTATCTATAAATTCACTGATGGTATTTTCTTTGCAAAACTGGTATGCAACGATGGAAAGAATACCATCGAAATTGATTCCAGAACTTCTGACGCAGTAGCTATTGCCTTACGGGTAAAATGTCCTATTTACACATATGAATCTATATTAAATGCAGCAGGCATCATCATGGATGAAGATACCACTGAGGCTTCTGATACAGATGATACTGAAGAAAGTTCAGTAAAAGATAAACCTGTCAGCAATACTGAATATGCGAGCATGCCCCTTCCTGAATTAGAAGAACTTCTTAAAGCAGCTATTGAAGAAGAAGCTTATGAAAAGGCTTCGCTTATTAGGGATGAAATTAATAAAAGAAAAAAGAAGAAATAAAATTGCACGTTGACAAGTTATAAGTTAAATAAGAATAATTTTCCCAAATTTTTTATTGAATGAGGCAGTATTTGGAACTGATGGATCATGTGCTGAAAAACGGCACAAAGAAGGAAGACCGGACTGGCACGGGAACTATGAGTGTTTTCGGCTACCAGATGAGATTAAATTTACAGGAAGGATTTCCATTGCTCACCACAAAAAAAGTTCATCTTCGTTCTATTATTCATGAATTGCTTTGGTTTCTTCAGGGTGATACCAACATAAAATATCTTAAAGACAACGGTGTTTCAATATGGGATGAGTGGGCCGACGAAAACGGAAATCTTGGTCCGGTATATGGCCACCAATGGCGTTCATGGGGATGCGGTGATAAAACCATTGATCAGATTTCACAGATTATTCACCAGATAAAAAATAATCCTGATTCAAGAAGAATAATTGTGAGCGCATGGAATGTGGGCGAAATTGAGAAGATGGCACTTCCACCCTGTCACCTGATGTTTCAGTTTTATGTTGCAAATAATAAATTGTCATGCCAGCTTTACCAACGCAGTGCTGATATTTTCATAGGAGTTCCTTTTAACATTGCATCCTATGCTCTTCTCACACTCATAGTAGCACAGGTGTGCAACAAAGAACCCGGCGATTTTATTCACACTTTCGGAGACGCACATTTGTATCTGAATCATCTGGATCAAACGAAACTACAGTTATCGAGAGAGCCAAGAGCACTGCCGCAAATGAAGATTAATCCTGATGTAAAAGATATCTTCTCTTTTAAATTTGACGATTTTAAACTGGAAAATTACGACCCGCATCCGCATATAAAAGCACCTGTAGCAGTATAGTGTCAGAATGATGAGTATCAAGATTAATAATGACTGTTGAAGAAATGCAAAAAAAAATTTCAATTATAGTTGCAGTTGCACATAATAACGCTATCGGCAAGGATAATAAATTGCTATGGCATATCTCCGAGGATCTGAAGCGTTTCAAGCGGCTTACTAATGGCAATACCGTGGTTATGGGAAAGAATACTTTTTATTCATTACCCGTAAGACCACTTGCAAACCGCACCAATATTGTAATTACAGATATTCCGGGCGAAACGATTGAAGGTTGTGTAATGGCGTATTCAATTGAAGAAGCTGTTGAAAAATGTCATGACACAAATGAGAATTTTATTATTGGTGGTGGATCTGTTTATGCACAGTTTCTGCCAATAGCAAATAAATTATACCTGACTAAAGTGAACAAAGATTTTGATGCTGATACATTTTTTCCAGAACTCAATACAGCGGAGTGGAAACTTATAAGCAAAGAAGACTGCGATCATGATGAACAAAATGATTTCACATATTCATATTTAATTTTTGAAAAAGCATAATAAACAATTCCATGAAGAAGAAAATATTTATTACAACAACTTTTCTGCTGCTCACTCTCGCATTTGTTTACGTAGGATGCAAGAAAGACAAGGAAGATAAAGACCAGCGCGCAGCACAGGATAATGCTATTGCTGAAAATGCTTTCAACGATGTGTTCCTCCAGGTTGATAAAGCCGCGAAAGATACATCTCTGCCAGGTGTAAGCAAAATCAAGCAACTTGATTCAATAGGATGCGGCACTGTTACAATTACGCCTTTCGATACGGGCACATGGCCAAAAACTCTTACTATTGATTTTGGCTCCACGAATTGTTTATGCAGTGACACACGGTTCAGAAGAGGGAAAATAATTGCAAACCTTACCGGCAAATACAGGGATTCACTGACTGTAATAACCGTTACACTTGATCAGTATTATGTGAACGATTATCATATTGAAGGTACCAAAACCATAACAAATCTTGGGCATGTAGGAATCTACGGGACAGGCCACAATCTTAAATATTCAATTGTTGTTTCCAATGCAAAAATTACTCCTCCCACAGGAAATCCTATTTACTGGAACTCAACAAGAACGCGTGAATGGATTGAAGGTGAAAATACAACCTGGCCAAACTGGATGGATGATGTTTACCTGATTGAAGGATCTGCCAATGGAACAGATGCCAATGGAAATACCTTTACAGTCAGTATTACTGCCCCTTTGCGGATAGCCCTTAACTGCAAATGGATTGAAAGTGGCACAGTTGAAATCGCACCCGACGGACTTGCCATCAGAACTGTGGATTTTGGCAACGGAACCTGCGATGACCAGGCCAGCCTTACCATAAACGGAATCACTTACAATTTTACAATGCAATAAAATAAATTAATTTTATGCTTAAAGCTGTCTGTTCAGGCAGCTTTTTTTGCTTAAAAATATTCCAACAAATTGTTACTTCACATAATTTCATTCCGGCATAAAAGATTTTACTATTTTTGCTCCACTCAAAATTTTCGCTATCATCTAAAACACTAAAATATGAGCATTAAATTTCGACTCACACTAATGAGTTACCTGCAGTTCTTTGTTTGGGGTGCATGGTTAATTACAATTGGCACTTATTGTTTCCATGCCAAAGGCTGGACGGGAGCTCAGTTCGGAGCAATTTTCTCTACACTCGCGCTTTCTTCACTTTTTATGCCTGCACTTACAGGTATAATTGCTGACAAGTGGCTGAATGCAGAAAAACTTTATGGCATATTGCACATATGTTATGGATTAATTCTTTTCTATGTTCCAAAGGTAAATGATCCTGATACCTTGTACTGGGTAATTTTCGGAGCCATGATCTGTTACATGCCAACAATTTCATTATCGAATTCTATTGCCTATCATATTTTAAAGGACAATAAATTTGATGTTGTAAAAGTATTTCCTCCTATCCGCGTATGGGGAACCATTGGTTTTATTTCAGCTATGTGGATTACAAACCTCAGCGGAAGCAAAGCAAACTCAAATCAGTTTCTGATTGCGGGTGCTGTAGCCATCGTTTTAGGTATCTATTCATTTACGTTACCTAAATGCCCACCACAAAAGACTATTGCTAAAGATGCTTCATTTATTGAACAGTTGGGTTTAAATGCGTTTAAACTTTTTGCTAATTATAAAATGGCATTGTTTTTCATTTTCTCCATGTTTCTGGGCGCAGCGTTACAGTTGACAAATATGTATGGTGATTCATTCCTTGATGATTTCAGGAATATTCCACAGTATGCGGATTCTTTCGTTGTAAAATATTCAACTATCATTATGTCCATTTCTCAGATTTCTGAAACTGTGTTTATTCTCACAATTCCATTTTTCCTGAAAAGATTTGGCATTAAGAAAGTAATGTTATTCTCAATGCTGGCGTGGGTTCTGCGTTTTGGCTTATTTTCATTCGGCAATCCGGAAGAAGGATTATGGATGATTATTGCTTCATGCATAGTGTACGGTATGGCTTTCGATTTCTTTAATATTTCCGGATCATTGTTTATTGAAACTACTACTGATTCTAGTATCAGGTCGAGTGCGCAAGGATTATTCATGATGATGACAAACGGAATTGGTGCATACCTTGGAAGTACAATTAGCGGTTTTCTAATTGACAAATATTACGTAACACCTGAAGGCAAAAACTGGCACGGAATCTGGCTGACCTTTGCAGTCTATTCACTTATCGTAGCTGTTCTGTTTGCGATTATGTTTAAAAACAAACACGATCCGAAAGCCATGGAAAATGTAAGCCATTAAAATAAAATTCTTTAATAAAAAAAACCCTCAGATGATGAAGGGTTTTTTTATTAGGTTTTTTGTTTCTTCTTTTTAGCTGCAGGAAACAATACATTGTTTAAAATAAGCCTGTAACCGGGCGAATTAGGAAATAAATCAAGATCCGTGGGAGGATCGCCTACCATGTGGTTGTAATCTTCAGGATCGTGACCACCTAAAAATGTCCAGGTTCCCTTTCCATATTCTCCGTGAATGTATTTTGCTTCATCCAGTGACTTTGTTTGCCCTAATATCAGAACATTCGATTTTATCTGATCAAGATGAAAGGCCGTTGTCTGGCCAAGAAATCCTTTTATTATGCTCGTATGATCCTGGCAAAGCATAGTCGGAACCTGATCCCATTTTGCGGAAAATTCAAAAAGTGTAAAAAAATCATTTGCCTCAGTAACCTTGCGTGTTGCAGGATTGCAGTCTATAGTTGAGATTTCGTATTCGTAAGGATTGGTACTTATTTTAAAATTAGTAAATGCGAAACAGTTATCATAGTTCAGTTTGCTTTGTGCATTAGGATCCATAGCATCTCCATCGAACTGAGCAGAACATATATCAACACCATCAGCGGCAAGTGCCACATCGAAACTATCAGGTGCGGAACACATAGAAAACAGGTAGCCTCCGCCTGCGACAAAATCCCTGATTTTTTTAACAACAGCAAGTTTTAATTCAGAAACTTTACTGAATCCGAGCTTCCTTGCTATTGCTTCGTTATACGCCACATCTTCTTTGTACCAGGTTGCAGTTTGGTAGGCTCCCCAAAATTTCCCATACTGTCCTGTAAAATCTTCATGATGCATATGTAACCAGTCATACAAAGGAAGATCTCCGGTAATCACTTCCTCATCATATACAACTTTGTAAGGAATTTCAGCATATTTCAATGCCAGGGTTACAGCATCATCCCATGGTTGTTTGTCAGCAGGTGAATACACTGCAATCTTCGGTGCTTTCTGTAATTTCACTTCATCCATATTGACTGCAGCATCAGAAATTTCAGTGATAATTGCAGCAGCTTTAGTATCGGCAATAATCTCATAGGTAATTCCGCGGATGATACATTCCTTCTCCACAGAGTCGTTGTAATTCATCATAAAACTTCCGCCCATGTAATTCAGCAGCCAGCTCACTTCAATGTCTTTCTCTAAAGCATAATAAGCAATGCCATATGATTTCAAATGGTTCTTTTGTGTGTCATCCATTACAATAAGAATATGATTCGCTTTTGCAAGGAATGTTGAAAACAAAACAATCGTTATAATAACTATTTTTTTCATGAAAACCGGAGAATTCAATGTATAAAGATAACGATAATTTTTAATGATAAATATGCAAATCCTGAAATTAACAAATATTAAGATCAGAATGGAGCTGTGCCGTCATCATCCTTCATGTCGTTCATCTTCGAAGGAACAGTAAGCGTTTGCGGTTCGTTATCATTGTATGGTGCCTGGTAGGTAGACAAATCAAAATCACCCGAATCAAGGTTTTCGAAACGTGCAAACCTTCCTATAAATTTAAGCCTTATATCTTTCAGTGCGCCATTACGGTTCTTTGCAATCAGTATTTCCGCTGCATCCTTGGTTGGTGATTGGTCTTCGAAATACTCTATTTTATAATATTCGGGTCTGTATATAAACAAAACAAGGTCGGCATCCTGCTCAATAGCTCCCGATTCCCTAAGGTCGGAAAGGATTGGCCTCTTGGAACCGCCACGGGTTTCAACAGCTCGGCTCAATTGCGAGATAGCGATAACGGGGATATTCAGTTCTTTTGCCAGACTTTTTAGTGATCGTGAAATATTACTGATTTCCTGCTCCCTGTTCCCTTTGCCGTCGCCACCAATTGACATCAGTTGAAGATAGTCAATAACAATAAGATTAATATCATATTGCTGCTTCAATCTGCGCGCTTTTGCGCGAAGTTCAAATATTGAAAGTGCAGCAGTATCATCAATAATAAGTGGGGCTTCAGTAAGGCTTGCAATTTTTGAATTTAGTTGCTCCCATTCATAGGTTTCAAGAAGCCCGCGTTTCAACTTATCTGAAGACAACTGGGTTTCAGAAGAAATTAAACGAGTGACTAACTGAAGTGCATTCATTTCAAGTGAGAAAAAGGCAACAGGCCTCTTATAATCCACAGCCATATTTCTGGCCATAGACATAACGAAAGCTGTTTTTCCCATACCGGGGCGTGCTGCAATAACTATTAGATCGGATTTCTGCCATCCACCGGTAACCCTGTCAAGCTCCGTAAAACCGGTGGGAACACCCATCATATGATCTTCTGTCCTGCTGGCGATTCTGATTTGTTCGATTGCTTCCTTTAAAAGATCGGGCATGCTCTCGTAGCTTCGCTTAAGGTTCCCTTCACTAACAGAAAAAAGATTTTTTTCAGCATTATCAAGCAAATCGAAAACATCTGTAGTATCTTCAAATGCATCCCTGATAATATCTGATGAAATACGGATCAGTTCACGCTGCAGGAATTTCTGTGATATAATCCTCGAATGGTATTCTATGTTTGCCGAAGAGGCAATGCGTGAAGTAAGCTGCGTAATGTAATAAGGACCTCCGACCATTTCGAGGTTGCCATTCTTTTTCAGTTGGCTTGTAACAGTAAGAATATCGATGGGTTCACTCTTGTTAAACAGGTCTATTACCGCACTGTAAATTTTCTGATGCGCTTCTTTATAAAATACATCCGGTCTCAGAATATCAATAACGGCAGTGAGCGCATCTTTTTCAAGCATGATTGCTCCAAGCACCGCTTCTTCAAGATCAATGGCCTGAGGCGGTAATTTTCCATGCTCTAATATTGAAGGAGAAACAACTGTTTTTTTTGTTCTTTTCCTTGTTGATTCCTGCTGTGGATTTGTTAATTCATTCATACTTCAAAAATACTAAGAGCGATGAAGCCCTGATAACAATTTACCAAAAATAGTTATTAACACAAAACTGAAATAAAATTTTAACTTCTTACGAATGACCTGTGATTACAGGACAAACACTACGTCTTCCTGCTTGAACAAAGGCTTCCCCTGGTATCTAAGCATAACCTGAAGCACAGTCAGTACATCCTTCTGGCAATATTTCGCAATACGCTCGATATCTTTCTCTTTATAAAATACGCGGGCAACATCGCTACCATCAATATCATCCTTTGGTGTTGGAATATTGAAAATAGTAGCAAGCAGATCAAGCGATGTATAATTTTTATAATCACCAAATTTCCATAATTCCATTGTGTCCATATGACCAACTTCCCATGGTTTCTTTCCTGAAAGATCAAGAATTGGCGGGCATTTTATTGAATGTACAATCATTCTTCTTGACAGGAAAGGAATATCAAACTCTTTCGCATTGTGGCCGCACAACATCATTTCTTTCTTGTTATACTGCGTATTTATTATCTGGATAAAATCTTCAATTATCTTTTTTTCATCATCACCGTAAAGTGATTTTATTTTAAAAGTTTTTTTTCCATCAATGGTTTTTATTGCACCAAAAGATATACAGATAATCTTTCCAAATTCGGCATAAATCCCGGCTCTCGAAAAAAGAGTAGCTGGTGTATCTTCAGGCCTCCTGGGAAGGAAATCGGCTTTCTTTGACCAGAGTTTTTTAAAATTATCCGGCAACTGATCATATTCAGCGCACATTGGAACAGTTTCTATATCAAGAAACAATACATTTTCAAGATTTAATAATTCGAGCATCAGATTTCAATTTTTAATTTATAGTTCAAAATTAATTTTATTTTTGAAATATAAGGCATTTAAAAATTCAATACCTTTATAAAATGAAAAACAGCTTGTTAATATCGCTGCTGCTGGCACTTTTATTTATTTTTTCATGTAAAAAAGATAAAGACGAAATTCCTCCCACTATAACAATTACCAATCCTAATGATAACCAGCAATACACGGCATTGGACACAGTGTGGGTTCTTGCAACAGTTACCGATGAATCATCGCTTAAACAAATTGAAATTACATTGACTGATGATAATAAAACACCTATACTTAGTACAGTAGTTGTGACTCCCGAAACCAATTCCGTGACACTAAAAATACCTTATGTATTAAATGATATAAATCTTGCATCAGGAAGTTATTATATCTGGATACGGGCCTCCGACGGCACCAATATTCATGACAAATACAGGAGAATAAATATAGATGAAATTCCGAAAGAACTTAAATATATTTATTTCTTCACCTTCGGAAACAGTACTACTGTGCATGTTTTAAGAAAATCACCCACAGGAACAGTACAGCAATTATTCGACATCAATGGCGATTTTACAGGATCTGCAATAAGTTCTAAATTTCAGGAATTCATTACCTGTGGAAAAATTACCGGTAACCTCAACGCCTATAATATTGCGGACAACCAGCAATCCTGGTCTGTTCCGGTGATCAGCAATCCACCCTTCCCGTATTTCGAAAATGCGACTTGTTATAATGATATTATTTATGTGTCATTCTATGATGGCTATATCAAAGGATATAATCATAAAGGAACAATTACCATCACAGCAAATTCACCTGCAGGCTCCCACCCTGCTGTAATTTCAGCAGACGAAAATTATTTATACGCTGATCATGCAATGATTTCAGGCACTTCCAGAATCTTTGGTGTATATTACCTTACCACTGGAATTTTAAAACAACAAATAACTACCGACTATGAAATTGTTAAGATTTTCGAAAAGGATAATGATAATGTTTTTCTGTTTGCAAACCATAATGGACAAGGCATTATGAAAATATACAATATCACGGATAATGGAACATGGGAGCCCCATACAATGCCTGCAGGGCAAATTCACGATGCACTACAGATAGATGCAAATACTTATTTAGTTGCACTTGATGATGGCATTTACAAATATCAATATGCGAATAACAGCCTCACATCTTACCTCCCGGGTGAAATTGCTACTACTTTTAAATATGATGACTTAAATTCTGAAGTGTACATATGTACCGGAACACAGATCCTTGTTTACGATTATTCAACGCATACTTTGATTAACACAATTCCGTCAGCCGATACTATTCTTGATTTTCAGTTTTTATACAACAAACAATAATGAATCTTGAGTTTATTATTACCGAAGATGGTTCTCATACTCTGCTTTTACCCGAGCTGAAAGAGCATTACCATTCAGTTCATGGAGCCATTGCGGAATCGCAGCATATTTTTATAAATGCAGGAATTCATTTTGCACTTCAAAAAAACACATCCCTTAATATTCTTGAAATTGGATTCGGCACAGGACTAAATGCGTTGCTTGCTTATGTAGATTCAGTTAAAAATAATTTTCGTTGCAATTATACATCTGTTGAAGCACATCCCCTTCCTGAAAATATTTTTAGTCGTTTGAACTATGCGGAATTGCTGGGTGTCCCGGATGAAAAATTTTTATCACTGCATCAATGTAAATGGAATGAGGTTCTAAGAATTTCTGATCATTTTAATTTTCTAAAAATGCTTATAAGCGCACTTGAGATGATTTTGCCGCAAGACTATTATGATCTTGTATTCTTTGATGCATTTGCACCTGATATACAGCCAGAATTATGGAGCAGTCAAGTGTTCAGCAATATCAATGCATCCATGAAAAAAAATGCAATACTCACAACATACTCTACAAAAGGAGATGTAAAGCGTACGCTTAAATCAACCGGGTTTACTATTGAAAAACTTCCTGGGCCAAAAGGAAAGCGTGAAATACTAAGGGCATGCAAAATCTAATGCTGCTTCATTTCTACAGACACTAGTTGTTTGAATAAAGCGAGATATTCTTTACATGAAGCAAGGGCAACTATTGACTTATTATTTTCATCTGAAGAAAAATCAGAATTTTTGGTTTCAAAAACTTTTCCATTTGCAAAATGCTGCATATTAATAATATTATCATTTTTAAAATATACTACCGATGAATCACTTGAATTATCAGCAGAAAGACTAATAGTTGTGGAAAAAAGTAAAAGCTTATCACCTGAATAAAAAAACTCAGAAGTATGAAATTCACTCGCAGCGATATTATATTTCACAACTACTTTTGACAAGACTGAATTGTTTGTAATTTCCATTTCTCCTTTTTGATTTTCTTTCCAGTTCTCACACGACATTGCATTGTAATAAAAATAAATATCTGTTTTTTGCAAACCAATAGCAGGTCTGTTTATAGTAAATGAAACTATATGCGGCAACAAAAATTCTTCACCAATTTGCTGATCGATTGATACAATACAGGAATCGATCCACGCTTTTTGAGTATCCTGTGGAAATACCTTGATACCTGCTAAAGCAAATAAGAGGAGCAATATATTTTTTCTCATAAAATATTTTTTTTAGAAAAGAAGAAAGGTATAAATGATATACGGGAATAAATTATTCGTAATGCTCAAATCGGCGTATATTAAAGAAACCGACAATTAATCCGCTGGCTGTACCGGCAATCAATGAGAGAATCATTTCTTCACCGTTAATGAAGAATGCATCTCCCTTTATTAGCGCTGGTATCTGTGATATCAAAAGTGAAGCGCATATAAATCCTAAAATGTAAAGTATGACAAGCAAAATGTTTCTCATAAATAGTTTATCGAACTGCAAAGATAATTCATCTATAATAAAAATAAAAATATCTACATTATAATTTAATTTACCGGTAATTCTCATGCACTTTATCCTTATTCACAATTGCATGTTGAATAATAGATTTATCGCGGAAAGAACAACCTTTTAATTTATATATTTTAGCAAAAAACACTTATGCACTTTAAACTTTCTATATATAAAGGACTTTTTCCTCTGTTATTGGTTGTATCAACAAATGTTTTTTCTCAGGTATATAAAGACTCTTCAATCATTAAGCTGAATGCAGAAGTGATGAAATTCAGCAAAGATCCATCCTTAAAAAAAGCAAAATTCGGAATCTGCGTCATCACCGCCGATTCAGGGAAAACGGTTTTTGCTTACAATGATACATTTCACCTTGTTCCTGCATCCACAATGAAAGCTATTAATACTGCAGCTTCCCTTTCCATGCTAGGAAAAGATTTTACTTTTAAAACGTATCTTTTTTATGATGGCGAAATTGATAAAAATGGAGTTTTGCAGGGTAATATTTATATTAAAGGTGGCGGAGATCCTTCCCTTGGTTCGCCAAGAATTGACAGCATGAAGGACATGAAATATTTAATTCCTGACTGGGTTAATAATATTCAAAAACTTGGAATCAAAAAAATTAATGGCGCCATTGTTGGTGATGCAAGTATTTATGATGATACAATTACACCTGCAAGCTGGAACCCCGGAGATGTTGGCCATTATTACGGTGCAGGTGCATCGGGACTGACTTTTCATGAAAATACTTTCCGAATTATTTTTAAATCGGGTTTGCGCTATAAAGATAGTGCCAGAGTTACTTCTCTTGATCCTCCCATTCCGTACATTAAAATAAAAAACAAAATCTCAACCGGTGGTGTTTACACACCTGAAGACACCTGGGTATGGGGAGGCGCTTACGACAACACACGATCAGTTAAAGGAATTATTCCGAAAAGCAAAAATGAATATTTTATCCGGGCTTCAATTCCTGATCCCGCATTTTATTGTGCTTATTCGCTGTACAAAGCCTTATCCGATACAGGAATTGCTGTTACCGACTCTGCAACGACTTATAAAGAACTGAAAGAAAAAGGTAAAATTAAAACCGGAGCAATTACTGTTTTTTATACTCTTGAAAGCCCACCGCTAGATACAATCGCATTTTACACCAATCGTTTCAGTATTAATACTTGGGCAGAGGATATATTAAAAATGCTTGCATTTGAAAAAACAGGAGTAGGTTCAACATACAATGGGACTCAACTAGTGACCAGTTTCTGGAAAGCAAAAGGAGTTGATCTTACAGGCTTCAAAATGATTGATGGTAGCGGACTTTCATCTGACAATAGGGTATCTCCACGTAATCTTGCAGAAATAATGAAAGCATTTATTTCCGATTCGCTATTCCCCACTTTCTACAACACCTTGCCAGTAGCGGGACGATCAGGTTCAATAAGCGATATCTTCAAAGGATCCGTTGCAGAAAATAACCTGCATGCAAAAAGTGGTTATATGATCGGACTCAGGTCATATACGGGTTATGTTCACAACAAAAAAGGCAGGCTACTGACCTTTGGAATTATTGTAAACGATCACACTGCTACAGCGGGAAAAATGAAATCAATGCTTGAAAAAATTATGGTGTTGATTGCTGAAACAGAATGGTAATTATCATGTATAATTTCCAGCCTAAATAATTCTCCCCTTCATTCCCTATCATTAGCCAATTAGGCGAATAAACGAAAAAAAATGTAAAATATATTTTCCTGAATGAAAATATTACTATTTTAGCCTTTACTAAAGCTATACTAAACATTCTAAATAATTTCTCTATGGAAAATATTAACTGGAAATGCCTTCCTTTTGGCTATTTCAAAACTGACTACAACGTGCGATGCTTTTACAAGGATGGCGCTTGGGGAAAAATGGAGGTAACTGACTCCGAATTTGTAACAATGCACATGGCTGCTACTGCTCTGCATTATGGACAGGAAGCTTTTGAAGGCCTGAAAGCTTTCAGAGGAAAAGACGGTAAAATCCGTGTATTCCGTTGGGAAGAAAATGCAAAACGAATGAACCGCTCTGCTGAAGGCGTTATGATGCAACCCATTCCACCGGAAATTTTTAAAGAAGCAATGATTACGGCTATAAAGAAAAATGAAAAGTATATTCCACCTTATGGAACAGGTGCATCACTCTACATCAGGCCTCTGCTATGTGGCACAGGACCACAGGTAGGAGTTAAACCTGCAAAGGAATATATGTTTATGATTTTTGTTGGCCCTGTTGGTCCTTATTTTAAAGAAGGTTTTAATCCCGTTACAATACAAATTGTTCGTGATTATGATCGCGCTGCACCACTGGGTACTGGAACTATAAAAGTGGGCGGTAATTACGCAGCAAGTTTGAGAGCCTCTGAAAGAGCTCATGACGAAGGTTTCGCATCTGTTTTATTTCTTGACGCAAGAGAAAAAAAATATATTGACGAATGCGGACCCGCTAATTTCTTTGCTATAAAAGGAAATAAATATATAACACCTGAATCAAACTCAATCCTCCCATCAATTACAAATAAAAGTCTTATTGAAATTGCTAGGGATATGGGAATGACTGTTGAAAGAAGAAAAGTTTCGGTTGACGAACTCGCCGAATTTGACGAAGTTGGCGCATGTGGTACAGCCGCTGTTATTACTCCTATTAAAAAAATTCTGGATCGTGACAGTGATAAGGTTTATGAATACTGCAAAGATGGCAAAGCAGGTCCTGTATCAACAAAATTATATTATCATTTACAAGGCATACAGCTCGGTGAGGTTGAAAATAAATTCGGATGGAATCTTATTATTGATTAATCCTTATTCACTAAAATAAAAAACCGGCTTAAGCCGGTTTTTTATTTAGCATATTTTTCGAATAACATTCCGGCTACTCTTCTATCATTTTCAAAAGTAAATTCCTCCTTTAAAATTTCACTCAGGCGGACCCATCTGAAAACAATTGTGCCATCTGATTCTTCAGGAAAATCAAAACGGAAATGTTTAGTTTCAATCATTAATTTCTCTTTTGTTTTTATAAAATAATAAATGCAAAGCACTTGGTAATCGTTATTGAAATAAGAGGATTGAAAAAAATCGGTTGTATAAAAATGATCCTTAACTTCTATTTCGAACCCCAATTCCTCCAAGCATTCCCTTTTAAGGTAATCAATAGGTCCTTCTCCATATTCCAGACCACCACCGGGGAATTTGGTCAATCGCTTTCCTTCATAAATTTCATCTGTAATTAATATTTCATCATTTTCATTGATGAGCAGTCCGTAAACCCGAATTGTAAATTTATTATTGAGCATTTAAATATAAACCTGTGCTATTTACCTTTTTTATTTATCAAGCCTAATGTTCCGGCCATTTTCTTCCTGTTGCGTCTGAAAACACCTTCATTAACAGATTTCACATCTTCAATTGTATAAAATGAATGAGGATTATATTGATTGATCACAGAAACAATATGTTCAACATTTTCTCTTTTGATTACTGAAAATATCAGCTTTACTTTTTGCTGAGATCCTTCAGCATCAACCACTGTAAGTCCATAATTCTGAGCTCTCAGTTCGTCTATCAATTCATTCGTATCTGATTTCACGATAACACGGATAATAACATTGCCTATGGACAATTTTTCTTCAAGATACATTCCAATGTAATTACCCATTGCAAAGCCACCTCCGTAAGCAATATAACATACAAGGTTATCCAGATGCTTCATGATCTGGCTCACGGCAAGCAACCAAATAATTACTTCAAAAAAACCAAGCAAAGGTGCAATATGCCTGAAACCTTTTGAGACAAATATCAATCGCAATGTACCTATACTTACATCGCAAATTCTGGCGCTGAATATTAATAGGGGCAACAAAACCCATGTAAAAATATCCGAATTCAAAAAACCAAAATGCTCCATAAAAAATGTTTTTATAATTACCGGCAAAGGTAAAGAATTGATTTAAGGAAAATTTCAGTTATTTATTGCTTTATCAGGGAAGAAGAGTAACCCGGCCTATATATTGATGTTTCTGCCCGTTCAAGTCTTTACATCGGATACGGTAAACATATACATCCATAATAACATCATTATTCGGATCACCTTGGTTTTTATAAGTACCATTCCAACCTTCTCCCCATTTTGAAGTTTCAAAAACAATATTACCCCAACGGTTATAAATGGCCATATTAAAATTATCCGGATCAACACTTAATCCTTTTGGCAGGAACAAATCATTAATCCCATCATCATTAGGAGAAAATGTATTGGGAATATATAATGCAAAAATATCATTTACGTGAATTGTATCAATGTAAATATCAGTACAGCCATTGTTATCAGTGATAGTTAGTGTCACATAATAAATTCCTATACTTCCGAATGTATGGTCAACTGATTCACCACTGCCAACTGGAGTTCCATCACCAAAGTTCCATTGCCAGTTTACAATATTTCCAGTAGAGTGATCAATGAATGATACATCACTATTATAAATATCAACAATGTTCGGATGTGCCGAAAACAGGGCAGTAGGACCGGGTGAGATATTCACAGTAACAGAAGTAGTTACTGAACATACTCCATCGCTCACAGTCACAGTATAAGTTCCCGCAGTTAATCCGGTAACCGTATTGGAAGTCTGCACCGGCGAAGTGCTCCACATATATGAATAACTTCCAGTTCCCTGGGATGCATTTACTGTAATAGTTCCATTGCCAAGATTACAATCTTCATCTGAAGAAGTTGCTGTTACTATCAATCCTCCCGTCTGGCCGATTGTTACACTAGTAATAGTGGAGCATCCGCTTGCATCAGATACAGTTACATTATAATTTCCTGCTGCAGCATTCTGCAGGTTTTGGCCAGTTTGAACGGGTATGCTGCTCCAAGTATAACTATATGGTGGTGTTCCTCCCGATGCACTAATAGTTGCAGAACCATTTGACAGGAAACAACTTGCATCAACTATGTTTGTAACTGTTAAAGTTGGTCCCGCGGAGTTTGGTATAGTGACAGTATTCACAGCACTACAATTATTTGCATCCTGTACAGTAACCGTATATGTTCCGGCAGCTACAGCGGCTAGAGTTGGTCCTGTTTGTCCGTTTGACCAATGATAAGTATATGGCTGTGATCCACCAACTGGCGAAATTGATGCACTGCCATTAACCTGTCCACAGGTTGCAGCTATAACATTTGTTACTGTTGCTGAGGGTCCCGCTACATTGGTTACTAATGCCGTCGCTGTTACTGAACATGCTCCGCAAGTCACGGTGACTGCATAATTCCCTGCAGAAATATTATTTACAGTTTGCGTGGTTTGCTGTGGAACAGTATTCCATTGATAAGCAAATCCTGAAACGCAGGTACCCCCGGCAGTTACTGTAACTGATCCGTTTGCCTGTCCGCAGTTTTCATTTGTTGAAGACGCTATTGCTGTAAGAGGAGAAACGGAAATTGTAACAGTTGTGCTTCCTGAACAACCTGAAGCATCAGAACCATTTATAATATATGTCGCTGTAGCATTTGGATTAGCAGTTACTGTTGTGCCCGTTGTTCCTGACAATCCTGCTGCAGGGCTCCAGGTATAATTTGTCGCACCTGAAGCACTTAGCTGAACACTGGCACCCGGGCAAATTGCAGCAGCATTCGGTGTAACGGTAATATTTAGATTTGATCCTACGGTTACAGTAACAGAAGTGGAACCAGTGCATCCACTTGCATTGGTAACTGTAACAGTATATATAGTTGTAGATGCAGGATTTGCTGTTACTGTGGCTCCGGTTGTTGAAGAAAGCCCGGTTGCAGGTGCCCAACTGTATGTGGTTCCACCTGAAGCAGTCAATACCACACTTCCTCCAATGCACACAGATGGAGAAGTTGGAGTTACAGTCGGAGTCAATGTTGCACCCACCGTAACTGTGACATTTGCTGTTGCTAAGCAACCGTTTGCATTAGTTGCAGTAACAGAATAAATTGTTGTTGATGAAGGATTGGCTGTAACAGTAGCTCCGGTAGTTCCAGATAAACCAATTGCAGGAGACCAAGTGTATGATGTCCCACCAGTGGCTGTCAATACAATATTTCCGCCAATACAAATAGAGGGTGATGAAGGAGTCACACTGAGTGTAACACCTGTATTAACTGTGACTGTGACTGAAGCAGTTCCGGAGCAACCAGCTCCATCAGTACCACTTACTGTATAATTAGAAGTAGAGGTAGGATTTGCAGTAACAGTAGCACCGGTTGTTCCGGATAATCCGGTCGATGGGGACCAGATATAATTAGTAGCTCCTGATGCATTAAGTTGAACTGTATTGCCAGTGCATAATGTCGGAGATGAAGGAGTAACAGTAACATTAAGGTTGGACCCTATTGTGACTGTTACATTTACCGATCCTGTACAACCACTTGCATTTGTGGCAGTAACTGTATAGATCGTGGTTGATGAAGGACTAGCAGTTACAGTAGCGCCGGATGAAGAAGACAAACTTGCTGCAGGTGCCCAGGAATATGTGGTTCCTCCATTTGCAGTCAATACCACACTTCCACCAGGGCATGTTGAAGGAGCAGAGGGAGTAACTGAAACAGCCAAATTCGGAGCAACATTCACTACAACATCATCAGTCCCTGTACATCCATTTGCATTAGTAACTGTGACAATATATGTAGCTGTTGATGCTGGAGTAGCCAAGGGGTTTGAAATATTTGCATTGCTCAATCCAGTTGCAGGTGACCATGCATATATAGTCCCACCTGAAGCGTGCAACTGTGCACTTCCTCCTCCGAAACAAAGTGTAGTATCGGAACCAGCATTAGCAATAACTGGCAATAAGACTGTAACGACAACAGTATCTGCATCAGTACAACCAGAAGCATTTGTTACAGTAACAATATAAGATGTAGTAATTGTTGGATCCGCAACCGGGTTCGATATGGTTGTACTGCTAAGGCCTAATGCAGGTGACCATGCATAGGTTATTCCACCAGTTGCTGACAAATTTGTACTCGAGCCAGGACAAATACTTACATCAGGGCCGGCATTGGCATTTATTGTTCCATTAACTGTAATAACAACCTGATCGGAAGCTGTACATCCTGCTGTTGATGTAACAGTAAGCGTATAAGTTGTAGTCGCTGTAGGACTGGCAACAGGGTTTGCAATATTCGAATTGCTTAATCCGGTCGAAGGGCCCCAGGAGTAGGTCCCACCGCCAGTGCCATGAAGTATTGAGCTTTGTCCTGAGCATATGGTAGCATCAGTCCCTGCATTTGCTATAGCTGTATTTATATATACAGTAACAGGCTGATGATACGTACCCTGACAAGTCCCGACATAATAAGTAGTTGTAGTAGTTAAAGCTGGAGTTGTGAAAGTTGGACCTGTTGCTAATACATTTCCTCCAACAATTGCATCGTACCAATAAATTGTGGTACCTGGAGGCACTATTCCCATAAGAGTAGCTGTAAGAGTTGCGGCAGTTCCAGTGCAAATAGTATCGTTAGGGGCAACAATATAAAAATAGGATATTGAAGCATTATTAATACCTGCACCTCCTTTAGTTGCGCCATTTGGAGGAAATTCAGAAAGGCCAGCTGAATTGGTAGTTCCATTTGCACCACCATTTGCGGTTCTTGTTATGGCACCGCCAGATATTGCAATATATCCGCCACCACCGCCACCACCGGGACCTTCGGCCTGATAAGTACTGTACATACCATTAATCACCTGATTTCCACCAGCTCCTCCATTTGCAGTTGTGCTTATGCCTGAAACAGTTCCAATTGAACGAAGAATGATTGTGCCACCAGCTCCTCCGCCACCAGCACCATCTGCGCCAGTTGTTGTAACGCCATTGCCAGAGGTTGAATTTGCTGCTGCTGCACCATTACTTATTATCTGCCCGGCACCAGTAATTGTTCCATATGACTGGATATAAATAATTCCACCACCTTTTGCACCTGACGTGCCTTTAGTATCATTCTGTTCGCCTGCACCGCCGCCGCCGCCAAGATAAATTCTACCTGTGCTGTAATCAAGTGGTCTGCCACCAAATCCTCCATAATTATTACGGTTATCCCCAGACCATGACGTATTACCTGGGGCAGTAGTAATTGCATTTTGATTGGACGATGAGAATGAATACCCACCTCGCCCACCACCTGTGGAAGTAGAAGTAGCAAAACCTACACTTTCCAGGTTCCATGCAGTGATCCAGTTTGCCTGACTAGCATCAGGATTCCCTTTCCCTGTCCATAAGGTTGTATCACCTGCATTGGCACCGCCACCACCACCATGATTGTGAGTGTTTGCGCCGCCGCCGCCATTAGCTGCTGCACCACGACAATATCTTCCTCCCATAGCATCGTAATCAGTTTCATAACCAGCAATACCTTCACCTTTTTCTGCACCATAATCGTTTGTTGGCCAATAGTAATTGTCAACACCCCACCAGTATGCATCATCATTCAGGATACCTCCCCGAAATCCCTTACCACTCATATCCATTGTACCACCACTGTTAATTGTGGTAGCACCCAGAACCTCGACAGCAAGTATTCCGCCAGAAGAACCGGACCATGCATCACCTGTAATTGATCCACCACTATTCACGGTCAAAGAACTATATCGTGGTACTCTTATTACTTCTACTTTGCCTAAAGAAGTATAACTGTTAATCAGACCGCACTCAATAGTGATAGTTGTTGAATTGGGGACAGTAAGCACTTGCTCAAATTCGTATAATCCGCAATTATTGTAATTCAATACTTTGCCCCATTGCTTCGATTGAACACCTGTTTGTATGGTAGCACCCTGAAGTTGAATTACCATTATTAAATCACCTGGAGCAAGGGAGCCGGAAAACCTGCTGTTAGTATTCAGTGAACTATTCGCAACTGTAATGGTAGTAGCGCCCGCAGCAGCATCTGCTGTAAGAGTTGTATACTCATTTACTATTGCATTTGCAGCAGTTACAGTCTTTGCACCATCCTTACCCCGTTGGGCAAACGAAAGTGAAAAAGAAATGAGAATAAGAAAAACAATGAGAAATATATGCCTCATCATATTGAAAACATTAGCCACATTTATAAATAATCGCTTATCTATTGTCAACACAATCAATAATAATTAATGCAATGCAAATATAATCAGTGTTATCACCAACTTTCTAATTTAATTTTAAAAAAATGTTATAAAATTCAATTACTATTTCTATAAAAAAACTTTGCATTCAGGTGTAAAGGACGATAAAAAAGTAAAATAGTTGCTTTGACACATTATAATTATGAAAATTTCTAAATTTTTAACAAGTTTGATGACCATTTATGCTTGAATAATTTTCTACCTTAGCTGTGGAATTAAAAAGCAGTGATGATTTTTTCAGGGAAAATGACAATTAAAAATTTTAAAATATTTTGCATTTTTACTTTTTTTTCCCTGTTTGTAATTAACGGGAAAGCACAACAATGGACAAATTACACTAATACAAACACTATATATGGCATTGCAATTAATCATCAGAATACAAAATGGATAGCTTCATATGGAGGTGTTGTAAAAATTGACGGATCGACTAAAACAACGTATACCACAGCTGACGGACTAGTAAGCAATTTAGTAAGTTCTGCTGCAATTGACACTTCCGGGACTATTTGGTTCGGGACTTATAACGGTGTATCACAATTTAATGGAAACCACTTTACAAATTATACTACAGCTGACGGACTTATCTATAATGCAGTTTGGTCTGTGGCAGTTGACACATTAAATAATGTTTGGTTTGGAACAGCTAATGGTGTCTCAAAATTTGATGGAACCAACTGGATAAATTATAATACATCAGATGGTTTATGCAACAATACCATATGGTCAATAACAATAGATACGCTAGGCAACAAATGGTTTGGCACTGGGAATGGAGTTTCAAAGTTTGACGGCACAACATGGACAACTTACACAACAGCTAACGGATTAGCAAATAACAATGTTTATTGCACTGCTGTCGATAAACAAAATAATTTATGGTTCGGAACCTGTGGTGGAGGGATTTCCAAGTTTGATGGAACCAGTTGGACAAGCTATACCACAGCTAACGGGCTTGCTTCGGATACGCTTATGTCAATAGCATTTGATGCCCTGGGCAACAAATGGATTGGAACTGTTCATGGTTTATCAAAATTTGACGGATCAATCTGGACAAATTATTATACAGTGGATGGATTAACAGACAATAATGTGTGGGCAACAGCAATTGATACGTTGGATCATAAATGGCTCGGTACTAATGATGGAATATCAGAATTTGATAATACTAACTGGACTACGCATAAAGAGACTGATTGTATCATAGGCAATGGCGTTACTTCAATCATGAAAGATTTACAAGATAAAATTTGGGTGGGGACATACAATGATGACGGAGGTGGAGGCGTATCTGTATTTGATGGTGTGCATTGGACAGTTTATTCAAATGGGAACATAAGTGTATATTCATGCGCTATGGATGCATTGGGAAACAAGTGGTTTGGGACACAAGGTTCTGGCGTCCTGGAATTCGACGGAGTTAACTGGGTTTCCTATAAAGTTGCTGATGGTCTTGTAAATAATAATGTTTATGCAATTGCAATTGATTCGCAAAATAATAAATGGCTCGGTACCTATGGCGGTGTTTCGAAATTTGATGGGACAACCTGGACGAATTATACAACAAGTAACAGCAGCTTAATAAATAATTATGTACACTCAATTGCTATTGATTCTGCAGGAAATATATGGTTTGGAACAAACAACGGATTGTCAGAATTTGATGGTGTGAACTGGATTAATTATTCTACTAATGATGGTCTGGTTAATAATACTGTTTATGCAATAACTGTTGATGCACAAAATAAAAAATGGTTTGGTACCGAAGGAGGGGTATCCACATTTGATGGTACAACATGGACATCATATACAACTTTAGATGGATTGTGTGATAATAGTGTCAGGTCTATTGCTATTGATGCGATGAACCACAAATGGTTTGGAACTCAATCAGGAGGTGTCTCGATGTTTAATAACACAAACTGGACAACCTATACAACAATTGATGGACTAGCACATAATTATGTTTCTGCAATTACAATCGATTCGCAGGGTGTTAAATGGTTTGGAACTTTCAATGCCGGTGTGTCAAGGTTCGATGATAAAATTGCAACAAATATTTCTGAACAAACAAACACTGCAGAAATTAATAATATATTTCCAAATCCAAGCAACGGCCAATTTAATATTGTCAGTTCTGAAAATATTGAAGATATAATAATTAAAAACCCTTCGGGACAAATAATATTTCAAACGAAATCAGATAAAAAAAATATTACGATTGATCTGAATAATTCAGGAATTTATTTTGTAACAGTAATTACAATTAATCGAGCCTTTACAAAAAAAATAATTATCAATCGATAGAGCCTGATAAGACTTGAAAAAACTCTACCCGAAGCCTGCATGACCTTTAAAGTTATTGTTGAAATAATTCGTATTTATACTGTATTACATAATTCTGATTCAGTCCTGCACCATGTCGGTCAATGGTAACAGCAACTTCTTCCAAATTATTGCTAGAATCAAATTTTCGCAGAATACGATTGCTTAACTCACCGGCTTCATTTGTCTCAGTTTGCTCAATCATATTTCCGTTATCATCATAAAGAAGGATGGTGTTAAACTTATGAAACTGGTCCTGTTCAATAATTTCAACCAATTGTCCTTTCTCGTCTTCCTTATACAAATTTTTTGCGACCAGCTCATTGGCTGTATTGTAGGTATAAGACTCAGTCCTTTTCCCTTCCTCATTATAAACATATTCGGTACGAATGTTTTTTTGATCTTCGGCGGTAAATCTAGAAACTACTGTTTCATTACCTTTTTCATCATATGTGTATTTAGTTTCACTAAGAAGATTTCCTTCTGCATCTAAATAAGCTTCTCTTGTAACCAATCCATCGTTGTAGCTGAGTTCTTTTCGGGACTCAGGTTCTCCATCAGTATCAACAGTAATTTTTTCAATTAAGTTTCCAGAGTCATCATAGTTATAATTGGTAGTATCAAAAGATTCATCCTGATAAATAAGAAATTCCTTAATCATCAGCCCATTTCCGTCGTATTCATATGCTTTCTTTTCATCAACCTCGCCCTCATTATTTATAAGGATTTCTTCAACAAGCAAACCTTTATCATTGTATTTAAACTCACACCTCTGCTCTATTTCTCCATTGGCTAAATAAGTTATTTCAATAAGCGAATGGCCTTCTGCATCAAATTCGTTAAAGGATGAAATTACAGGCACAACATCAGAAAAATCTGAGCCAGCCTTGGCTTGCATATAATCCAGTTTATAGGTGGTAATGGTTTTGATTGCTGTCATAAAATCTATTATTTATTAAAAAATATCCTGTTCAGTAAGCAGTTTAATATTTCAAATTCCTTAATTCAAAACAATTATTACTTTTACGCTGCAAATATCCGAAACAGAATTAAACTTATACCTATGAATGCAAAATTTTTATTTCCACTGCTTTTATCATCCATCCCTTTTATTATGAAAGCGCAGACAACAATTAAATATCCGGTGACAAAAAAAGTTGACACTGTCGATAATTATTTTGGCACTAAAGTTCCTGACCCCTATCGCTGGCTTGAAGATGATAAATCGGCGGCAACCGCGGAGTGGGTAAAGGAAGAAAACACAGTAACCAATACTTATCTGGCAAAAATTCCTTTCAGGGATTCAATAAAAGCTAGGCTTACAAAAATCTGGAATTATCCAAAATACGGAGTTCCTTTTAAAGAAGGCAATCATTATTTCTTTTATAAAAATGACGGCATGCAGAATCAAAGCGTACTTTATATACAAGATGAGCTGAAAGGAACAGCAAGAGTGATTCTTGACCCCAACAAATTATCAACCGATGGCACAGTATCACTTGCAGAATTATCGGTGTCGCACGATGGAAAATATCTTGCATACATGACCTCGACGGGTGGATCCGACTGGAATGAAGCCTATGTGCTGGATGTGGAAACAGGAAAATTACTTAGCGATCATATTAAGTGGATAAAGTTTTCTGGAATTGCGTGGCAGGGAGATGGTTTTTATTATAGCCGTTTTGAAGAGCCCAAGGAAGGGAAAGAACTATCGCAGCAAAATGAGAATCATAAAGTATACTTTCATAAGGTCGGCACTCAGCAGAGCGCAGATATCCTGATTTATGAGAATAAATCATACCCTGACAGAAACTATGGTGCACAAACCACCGAAGACGAAAATTACCTTATCATCAGCGAAAGTGAATCCACTAGTGGAAACGGTCTTTATTACCTCAACCTGAAAAGCGGAGATAAAAATTTTAAACAGATTGCCAAAGGTTTTGATTATGATTATTCGGTGATTGATGATGTTGACGGTCGTTTTATTGTTCTTACAAACGATGATGCACCCAAATACAAGCTGGTTTCTATTGATCCACTTAAACTGGAAAAAGCAAACTGGAAAACAATTATTCCTGAAAAGACCGAAGTGCTGCAGGGTGCATCACTCATGGGTGGAAAAATAATTGCTGAATATATTAAGGACGCTTGTAGCAAAGCATACATTTATACACTCGATGGAAAAGAATCAGGAGAAGTGACCTTCCCTTGTCTGGGCACAGCCGGAGGTTTCAGCGGAAAGAAAGATGACAACATTGCATTTTATTCTTTTACTTCATTTACTTTTCCATCGACAATTTATTTGTTTAATGTAAGCGAAAATACTTCAACCGTTTATTACACTTCAGATATTGATTTCAAAACTGATGGTTATGAAACCAAGCAAGTTTTCTATACCAGTAAGGATGGCACAAAGGTCCCGATGTTCCTGATCTATAAAAAAGGCATTGAACTGAACGGGAAGAACCCTACCCTGCTTTATGGCTATGGTGGATTTAATATCAGCCTGACACCTAGTTTCAGTATCAGCAGGCTTGTTTTCCTAGAGAATGGCGGCGTGTATGCTATGGCGAATATCCGTGGTGGTGGTGAATATGGCGAGGAATGGCACCAGGCAGGCACTAAACTTAAAAAGCAAAATGTGTTTGATGATTTTATTGCTGCTGCAGAATACCTGATTAAAGAAAAATACACAAGTCCTGAAAAGCTTGCAATACAAGGAGGTTCTAACGGAGGACTGCTTATTGGTGCATGCATGACACAGCGGCCAGAACTGTTCAAAGTCGCAATTCCACAGGTGGGCGTGATGGATATGCTGCGTTACCAGAAATTTACTATTGGCAAAGCATGGGCAAGTGATTTCGGATCCAGCGACGATTCAACACAGTTTAAATATATTTATAAATATTCTCCATTGCATAACATAAAAGCAAATGTAAAATATCCAGCAACGCTTGTTATGACTGCAGATCACGACGACAGGGTTGTGCCTGCACATTCATTTAAATTCATTGCTACGCTTCAGGAGAAACAGTCTGGGACAAATCCAACGCTTATCAGGATTGAGACAATGGCCGGGCATGGCTCAGGAAAGCCAACAGCAAAGACTATAGAAGAAGTGACGGATATGTGGTCGTTTATTATGTATAACCTTGGAATGAATCCGAAATTTTAAATCTGCAATAATCAAATAATTTACTCCTGTGAAATTAAGCTTAGCTCAAGGTATTGCAAAATTATTTTCATCTAAGTCCAAATTTCGGGAAATAGCTGATGAATCTAAGTTATGGCTATTTACCTGTGTTTGCGGTAAACAATCCTCCATATGGGATATTGGAGGTGTAAGATACAGAGCATCGGGAAACCCTAGCCTTCTGGTAAAATGTCCATACTGCAAACAAAAAAGTTTGCAAAGAATTTACAAAGCGCAGCAATCTGGTTAAACTTAATTATTATTACCGAAAATAGATTACGGTAAATCTAATGGTTTAGCAAAATCAGGATTTGTAATAAACGTGTTATCAGTAAGTGTAAGCAGGAATGCTTTCAGATCGGCCTTTTCAGAAGGAGTAAGCTGTGCTCCGCCATCATTTACCTTTTTCATTAAAGGACTCACGTAAGGTGACCAAATCAGGCCTTCGCTATAAAAATCAATTACCTGCTCCAATGTGGCAAAACGCCCGTCGTGCATATAAGGACCAGTAAGTTCAATATTTCTCAACGTGGTTGCCTTGTATGCTCCATGATCGGCGGGATCAAGAGTAACAGCATATCTGTCGCGGGCATCATTGAAAACTGTATCTTTTGCATTATTAAAAAACTGGTTCGAAGTAAAAAGAATTGTACCATGGCAATGGAAACAATCGCCTTTTTCCGTATTAAAAATTACATAACCGTTCATTTCAGATGCGGTAAGACTTTCCTCTCCCCTCATGTATTTATCAAATTTTGAATCGGAAGAAATAAGAGTTCTGATGAATTGAGCAACTGCTTTCGCAATATTTTTAAAAGTTACTGTCTCTGATCCGAAAGCAGCTTTAAACATTGGTGGATAAATTGAAATATTTTGAATTGCAGTTTTGGCTTTATTTGTATCACTGTGCATTTCATGAGGAGCCACAACACCCATCCATACTACATCTTCAAGATTTCCGCCATAGGTAGTGGGTGTATTGTATGCCGGATTATTATGTTCAACTTTCCCATTCCACAAGTATCCGCTTGAGTTGAAAACTAAATTAATATAAGGAAGCATTACATGAGGTGTTTTTATACCAGTAACTCCGTAAGCATATCCAACGCCATTTTCAAAAGCGTATTGCTGCTTGTGGCAGGTGCCGCATGACATCAAAGTATCAACCTTTCCGCATAAGCGGCCATCATAAAAAAGATAACGGCCCAGTTTAATTCCTTCAACAGTCATCGGATTATTAGCCGGGATATTAAGTTCTGTTGGGAAATACTTTGGAATTACAATGGAATATGGAGTAGGACCATTGTTATCAGATGGAGCGGGAACCTGTTCATCTTTTCGGCATGAACTGAAAATTGAAATAATGACAACCAGTAATGACAGATATTTTACTTTTTTCATATTAAGTTTGTTAATGAAAATAATTAAAGGCACCATTTTCATATACAAAAATAAAGATTTTAAGGCAAAAGAAAAAGTTATTTCATAATTTTGAAATTATTCAAAATATCTGCATTTGACTTTAAAAGGAAAAATATCATTTACCAATCTGGCACTTATCATTGCTTGCGGAAGTTTTATGCTTCTCATTGTAATACTTTCTATTTACAATCGCTTTGCCGTTGATGACTATTACCACATCAGCATTGAAAACCAATTCGGTATATGGGGTGGGATGCTTGAAGGCTATAACAATTGGGGCGGGCGCTGGGCATCATACTTATTGTGGAATATTGTTTTTCATTTTCACAATAATAATTTAATGCTATTTCTTTTTAGCTTCTCTACTCTTTTGTTTTTTGTTTTTTCAATTTTCAGTTTGATGAAAATCGATTCAGTCATTGAGGAATTCAAGGTAAATAAATTTCAATTGGTTTGCTTCAGCATTTTATTTACAGCATTCTTTTTTCAGATTTCATTCAGCAAAGGCGAAATATGGTTCTGGGTTGTTTCAACATGTATGTACATCACAAGTCTATCAGCCTTTCTTATGGGATTGAGTATTATTTTTTCAAAAAGCAAAAACAGTATTTCATTGTTATTGCTTGCTATTTGCTTAGCATTTGCAGGAGGTGCAAGCGAAATATATGCCCTGTTTTATATGATTACACTGCTGAGTGGGTTAATAGCATTTAATATTTTCAAAAAGAATAATCTTGTTTTAAAATTAAAAAAAGTAGCCACATGGAAAATTTATTTCGGACTTGCAATTTTAATTGGCGCATTTATTATTTCTTTTATTGCCCCGGGAAATTCCATAAGGCAAACATGGCTGCCGGAACCTTCATTCAGCAAGGCATTGCTGGTAACATTCAAATCCCTTGGCAAAATTCTGTTATTTAAAATCCCATTACAACTTCCTTGGATTCTTCTGTTCAGCATGCCATTCCTGCATTTCGGACATTTGCATAAAAAAGAAAATGTTGAAGAAAAATTTATTGTTCTGCTTAAAAGATTCATTACTTCTTCTTTAATTCTTTTGTTAGTATTATACATTTTGATGTTTCCTGCATGCTATCTACTTTCAGAAATTGGGCCCGACAGGTCACTTTCAATTGTAATTTTTGTGATTGCTTTCTTTTGGGTTTACTGGTCATTTAGATTCGGGAGACAAATGAATTTATCAGAAAATATTGCAAAAGGAATTTTTTATTTATCTGCCTCAGGAATCATTATTTCTTTTGCTATACAAAGTTTGCTGCAATTTCAAATAACCTCACAGTATGCTGCTGCTCTTGACAAGAGGGTTGAGTATCTAAACGAATTACAAGAAACAGGAAATAAAAAAACTATTTCCGTCAATCCTTTGCCACCATCAGGATATTTATATTCAGCAGAAATTTCTGCAGACACAAACTACTTTGGGAATGATCATTTTCAGAAAGGATTGTTTTTGGATTTTAAAGTGATAATCAAACCTTAATTTGTTTTTACCTGTGCAGCCTGCCAACCACACCATTATTTTTCAACAATTCAAATAATAAGATATTGAAATTCACCATTATTGATTTAACAATCAATAGTACTTCATAAGAAATTAACAAAATACATCTAATTAAAATTGACTTATGTCGTGGAAACCTGTAATTTTATGAGGTTAAACTATATCAATATTTATATTAATTAATTGATGACAAGAAAATTACTTTCTTTTATCAACTTTTCTTTATTCTCCAAAGTCCTTAGGCAATTGCTGCTTATGGGATTGGTTTGTTTTTCGGTGAATGTTTTTGCTGTTACAAATACATCCTTAGCAACAGGTAACTGGAATGATCCCACTAAATGGGATCAAGGTCATATTCCCTTATCTTCTGAAGATGCTGTTGTTGCAACTGGGATGACAATTACTGTGAATTGTGCAGCTGTTTGTAATAATCTTACATTAAATGGTACAGGTAATTTACAGGGTGCTAGTGGAAGATCAATAACAGTTAGCGGTAACATCACGCGAACCGGTACTGGAACTATAAATAGGGGAAGCGGCGATTTTAATTTGATAATTGATGGAGCGAATTGTATAATTAATAGCACTATAACCATTGGCTCTTTAACAATTAATGCATCGAAAAAATTAACATTAGCAGCAGCAATTACAATCTGTGGTACTAATGGTGTGCCAGCGGTTTTTACAAACAATGGAACATTTGATGCAACTGCAAACAACACAACAGTGACATTTGGCTTTAATAGTGCAGGTAGTTTTTATAACCAAAGTATTAATGGCAGTAATATCACTTTTTATAATTTAACCATTACTGGAACAGACGCTACTGCAGTGACTACTGAGAATTGTGATTTCAATGTCAACAATTCAATCAATCTAACGAATGGTTCTCTTGTAATAGGGGCGCATACATTAACCCTTAATGCTATTACTGGTAGCAATACTGCTATTAATGGTGGTACATCTTCCAACATAACAATTACTGGTACTGGAGGACCTACCCTGCCAGCAATTACAAACGGACTAAATAATTTTACAATTAACAAGACAAGCGGGGCAGTTACATTAGGTGCAAACCTTACAGTTGCAGGAGATTTAAATATAACCGCAGGAACATTAAATTGCAGTTCATATTCCATTATTGAAAATGGAAATTTTATAAACCTTGGAACCTTTACTGCAGGAACTGGTACTGTAACTTTCAGCGGAACCGGGGCACAAGCGATGAAAAGCTCATCAAATATTTCATTTTACAATTTAGCTTTCGACAGGAATACGGCTGTTAATGCACTTACAATTGGGAACGTCTCGTCCGCAGGAATAACATTCAGTGCAACAAATTCATTTACGTGGACGGGGCATAGTGATAAAGTTATTATTGGAATATCTGGAGGAGCAGCTAATCAAACTTTTTCAGTACCAGCAATTACTATTCCCACAGGTAGTACTTTGCAGTTTGATGCAACTTTAGCAACCGGATTAAATGTAGCAAGCGATTTCCTAAATAATGGTACTTACACCAGAGGAAATGAAACGGTTACTTTATCTGGTACTTCAAATTCGATTGGAGGATCATCAGTTACAACAACTTTTTTTAATAACCTCACAATTGCAACAAGTGCAGGCTATACAATAAATCCTTCAGCTAGTGACAGAATTAAAGTTGGTGGCACTTTCACACAATACAGCAGTTCCTCTCTAACAATTCCTGCTTCAAAAATACTTGACCTCTATGGCACTTCAATAATCATGAATGGTATTATTTCTGCAGCAAATAAGCTTGACGGTACACGCGACATTGATATTAATAATACGGCAGATTTGAGTGGAAGCACAGGTTCAATTGCTGCTGATTTGCGCATTTACAGTGGTGCAACAACTTTAAGTTCTAATTTCAATCTTGATGGGGACTTTATAATTAATTCTGTTGGTAGTGCAACATTGACAATGTCAACAAATAATTTTTCAATTACAGGTAATTGGATTAATAATGGCACATTCAATTATGGAACCGGAACGGTAACATTTAACGGTACTTCTGCAATATCAGGTACAGGAACTCCTTATAGTTTCTATAATTTAACAATCAGCAGCAGCAAAACCCTTACAGCGCCTGCTGCATTATATATTTACCATAACTTTACCAATAACAGCGGTACTTTTACCAGTGGAACCGGAACAGTATATTTCAGCGGCGCTACTGGAAGTATAAGCGGTACCTCAACCATTACTGCTTTCAATAATATTACAATTTCATCCGGGACAACTATTGATGGCAATACTTCATTTTCTGTTGCAGGTGATTGGACCAATAATGGTGCAGCGGGTGGCTTTAACAGAGGAACCAGCACTGTTACTTTTACTGGATCAAGTAAAAGTATAGGCGGGACAACTGCATCCACATTCTGCAATCTCACAATTACAGGTTCAGTTACTTTAAATAATGATATTGCTATTGCTGGCACTAGCACGCCTGTTACAGGAACATTCACAAATAACGGAAATTTTACGCATAACAACCATACAGTTACTTTAGGTATTGATGGCTATAGTTATAATCAGCTTATTACTGGAACATCTCATCCAACAAATTTCTATAACCTTACAATTACAGGAACTGGAACAAGTACACTGAACAGTGATGTAACTGTTAATAATGAAATATTAATTTCATGTGCCACCGGTTACAACAGCATCCCTTCTAATCCCACTCTTTCGAATAGTACACACCTGACAATGGCAAGCGGCAGTACGATTAAAAGACATAGTGGAACCATTACCAGTGTACCAACATTTGCAGGAACTGTTGATGTAAAATACGGTTACACGACAATGACAACGGGCCCAGAATTGCCAATTTCATCTTCAACAGCACTGAACAATCTTACCGTTTATTATTCTGCAGCTGTAACTTTAAATGCAATTGTCAATGCTTCCGGTAATTTTTCAATAACCTCAGGATCTCTTACTGTAGTAAATGGATCCAATAATTATAATATGACTATTGGCGGTGACTGGACTAACAGCGGAGGATCATTTACATGTGGTACAGGTACTGTAACATTTGACGGACCCGAATTTACTACTCAGCAAATCACAACAGTCAGCCCTAGCATTAATCCATTTTATAATGTTATAATAAACCATGCAGGGACTCATACTGTTAACGATGCAAACATTCTTGTTCAGATAAGGTCAGACATTAATGTCAATAATGACCTTACAATAACTGATGGGACTCTTGAAGGTGGTTCAGGGTATAATAATTATAATTTGTCGGTTGCCGGAAATTGGATAAACAATTCAACCGATGATGGATTTCACCGTGGCTGCGGTACTGTAACACTTACAGGAAGTAATAAAAATATTGATGGTACAAGCAGTACCTATTTCAGAAATCTTACTATAAATGGATCATATACTATCCTTTGTCCAAAACTTTACACTATCAGCGCTCCTACTGCTGCTGGTTATACAACCAGTGCTGACCTGACGCTAGGTGCTGGAAGTTCGCTCAACGGCAATGGAAAAGATATCTTTATTGGTGGATCTTGGATTAACAATTCCGGGACATCAGCCTTTACAGCCAATTCTAATCTTGTCACATTTAATGCTCCTGGTTACACCACTGGATATATTGTTCAAGTTATCGGAGGTACATTCACAACAACATTTAACCACCTAACAATAAGTAATACTCAGACTTCTGCACCGACAGTTTCTTTAAACCTGAACACAACAGCAGCAGGAAACATTTTAATTTCTTCAGGTACTTTTAATGCAAATGGGAAGAACATATCAGTTGGTGGTAACTGGACAAATAATTCAGCATTTACGTATAGCAGCGCTCAGGCTACAACATTCAATGGAAATGCAGCCTTACAAACAATAGGAGGTTCAAATGCCACAACATTTTACAACCTTACAATATCTAATACAAACACCGATAAAAGCAACGTATTACTTAATGTAAACAACACTCAAGTTGATGGTGCACTTGCAATGACAAACGGTGCATTGAACCTGAACAGCAATACTATTATAATTAATAACGCCGCTACCAATGCCATAAGCAGAACAAACGGATACATATTAAGTAATTCACTTGACCAGAATTTCAGCAGCAAGGTCCAATGGAATATTTCCTCAACTTCAGGCGATCATATTTATCCTTTTGGTGTTGACGCTTCTCATTATATTCCATTTACATTTGGTTTGCAATCAGGGACTATCGGTAATGTAAGCCTTTCAACATATCCATCAGATCCTTCTAATACCAATAATGCAAGCACGGTATTTAATAACAAACCTGCTATCGTTACAAATATTGATGGTGGTGGATTGAATGGTAATCCTGGAAATGCATTAAATCTTGTAAGAAGATTCTGGAAAATTGAACCTACTGGCAGTGGCACAACAAATGTTACCTACACTTACGCTGACGCAGAAGTGCCAATAACCGGAGAAGACAATACATTAAGAGCTCAACGATATAATACTAGTTTAAACGGCTGGGAAACAGCATTGGCATCACAAACCGCAACAAATTCAACCAATACTGTTTATGTTCCCGGAGTTACAAATTTCTCTCCATGGACGATTGCAAAAAACTCTCACCCTCTCCCTATCGAACTCATTTCTTTCACTTCCGTTTGTGAAAACAATGTAGTTGATCTTAATTGGTCTACCGCAAGTGAAACAAACAATGATTTCTTTACTGTTGAACGCAGCAAGGACGACCAAACATGGGAAAGTATTGCTACAATCAGCGGTGCTGGAAACAGCAATGCAACATTACTCTATAGCGCAAAAGATCTTCAGCCTATAGCAGGCTTATCATATTACAGATTAAAACAAACCGACTTTAATGGTGCATATTCTTACAGCCAGATTGTTCCTTCCAGTTGTGGAGAGAATGTTCAGTTTGATCTTCTTTCGGTGAAACCAAGTAATGCAGAAAATGAAATTGTAATTCAATTCTCAGCTTCTGAAGGCGAGCAATACACTGCTGCCATATATGATGCCCAGGGAAGAATGATTCAGGATAAATCTGCAAAAGCTGTTTCAGGGATGAATGAAATCCATTTGAATTCTCCGCTAGTAAGTGAAGGAATTTATTTAATTTGCCTGCAAAACAGCAAAAAATATTTCAGCAAAAAAATTCTTCTCAGCAATCCTTATCAAAAATAGTCTTTTGATTTTTCATTTTATTTTTTCGCCATTCAAATCCTTCGTATCTTAGCCATCGCACTCAGCAATTATCATGGCTTTCAATGTTTACAAATCGTCTGCAGGATCGGGAAAAACCTTTACTCTGGTAAAGGAATACATTAAGCTTTCAATTCAGAATCCTGAAGATTTCAGGCATATCCTTGCAGTTACTTTTACCAATAAAGCTGCAACTGAAATGAAAGAAAGAGTAATTAGTTACCTTTCAGAATTATCTTCATCCACGCCAGATACAGAAAGCACAGCTACGAAATTTCTGTTGCCTGAAATTGTCAAAGCAACAAACCTGAACGCAGCAGAAATCTCAGTTAATGCAGGACTGGTGATGAATTCAATACTTCATAATTATTCCGATTTCGCCATTGGAACAATCGATAGCTTTGTACACCGCATTATCAGGACATTTGCGCACGATCTCCGAATTCCATTGAACTTCGAAATTGAAATGGATACGGATGCCTTACTTGCTGAAGCCATAGACCTGCTCCTCAATAAAGCGGGCTCCGATGATCAGCTTACAAAAGTGCTGGTCGAATTTACCGAAGACAAAACCGATGATGAAAAAAGCTGGCACATAGAAAAAGATCTGCAGATTTTTGCACAACAACTTTTCAAGGAAGACAATCTTTCATTCATCGAGAACATCAGAATTATAAGCTTACCTGAGTTTCTTGCTATCAGAAATAAATTAGGAAAGCTGATTTCAGAATTCGAAAATTCAATAATAAATATTGCTGCACAAGCTGCTGAATTAATACGCAGCCGGGGCATTCCTACTGATGCATTTTACCATGCATCAAAAGGCGTTTCGAAATATTTTGAAACTCTTGCTGATGGGAGAATGGATAAAATAAAACCAAACACTTATGTGGTGGCAACTTTTGAAGAAGGCAAATGGGTCTCTAAAAAAGCTACTGAATCAGATAAATCAGCAATAGAAGAAATACAGGCACAGTTGGGAGAGTATTACCTTAGCATCCAGAAAATTAAAGAGCAACATTTTAAACATTATTCACTATACAAATTAATTTATTCAAATATTTATCCGGTTGCGGTTTTGAGCGAAATAGAGAAGATTATTGACGAAATGAAAAAGGAAAATAATATTCTTCCTATTTCAGAATTCAATAAACGTATTTCAAAGATTGTGGTTTCCCAGCCAGTCCCTTTTATTTATGAGCGATTGGGCGAAAAATATTCAAACTACCTTATTGATGAGTTCCAGGATACTTCAACTCTACAATGGACAAATTTACTTCCACTGATTGAAAACGCTTTATCAACAGGCGGTTTCAATATGATTGTCGGTGACGGCAAACAGGCAATCTACCGCTGGAGAGGAGGAGATGTGCAACAGTTTACCTTGCTCCCTGCCCTGCAGAAAGAAATAAGCGATGAATTTTCGAAGGAAAGAATCGAAAATATTAGCGCATATTACAAGGAATTTTTTCTTGCTTCAAACTTCAGATCCAAGGCGGAAATTGTTGACTTCAACAACAGGATTTTCAGCCATATTTCCAGCATCAGCAGCAATTTTGTCAAATCAGTTTACAAAGATTGCTCTCAGGAATTCAATATAAAAAATACAGGTGGAAGTATTCAGATCGATTTTCTGCAAGCTAGTGATCTCGACGTTGAAACCTATGATGATGTTACGCTAAAAAAAATAAAAGAAATTATTTCAGAAATTAAGGATCGTAATTTTTCACTTCGCGACATAGCAATCCTTTGCCGTTCCAATAATAATGCATCATCTATTGCACGATTCCTTATTGAGAATAAAATTGATGTAATCTCTGATGAATCGCTTTTAATATCAGCATCTACAGAAGTAAATTTCATTCTTGCACTTGCTTCACTTCTCTCAAATACAAATGATGATATTGCAAAATACCGTATACTCTTTTATCTTGTAAAAACACAGCGGATTTTTGATAATGATATTTACACAGTAATAAAATCGCTCAGAAAAAAGAATAAACAAAAAGATAATTCAATCAACACAGAAGAGTTTCTTGCTTATCTGCAAAAAAATAATTTTCCGCTTGATATAAATTTATTAGCGGCTTTACCAGTTTACGAGCTGTTTTCAACGTTTATTTCAATTTTCAGCATCAATAAAATTACAGATCCTTACATTTTATTTTTTCTTGATGCAGTGCATGAATTCTCCTCAAAGAAAAATGACAATATCTCGGCGTTCCTTGATTGGTGGGAAGATCAGAAAAACAAAAAATCGGTTGTAATTCCTGATGGCATTAACGCAATCAGGATCATGACTATTCATAAATCAAAAGGGCTTGAATTCCCTGTGGTGATTTATCCTTTCGCAAATGACAAATCAAGAAACACAAAAAGCAGTCTGTGGATAAACCCGGAAATTAAAGAAATTCCGGAATTAAAATCTGCGCTGGTCAGTAACAGCATTGCACTTGAGTCAACAGATTTTTTGGAATTATACCAATCGGAAAAAGACAAATCCATGCTGGATATGCTGAACGTACTATACGTGGCGCTTACAAGGCCATCCGAAAGGTTGTATATTTTAACAAAACCACCATCAGCTGATTTCTCCAATCCTGCATCTGTGCCTGATCTGCTGGCATCATTTCTTGTTTCCGAAAACAAATGGGAAGAAAATAATTTTCATTATTCATTTGGAGAAACAGAATTTAATTTTGTAAAAAATAATGATAAGAAAGATGTTCAGACACAAACGCTGAAAGCATTTCCGGTTAAAAAAAGAGAACAGGTAATCCATCTTAGAAAGAAATCATCAGAGATGTGGGATGCTGAAGATCCCATCCGCAACAGTGAATGGGGAAATCTGGTGCATTATGCAATGTCGTTAATTGAATATGCAGATACTGCTGAAGGCATAATAAATCAACTGTTAAACGAAGGGATGATTCAGCAGTCTCGCGAAAAAGAATTCAGAGAAAAGATAATTTCGATATTGAACAATCCACAAATTACCGCCTTTTTTACACGTGAATTCAAAATAAAAACTGAAGCAGAAATTCTTTTAAAAGACGGATCAATAGTAAGACCTGACAGAATTATTCTAAAAGATAATTCAGCTGTTGTGATCGATTATAAGACTGGAGGCATCAAGGACTCACATAAGCAGCAAGTAATCAAATATGCTGATATGCTTGAAGAAATGGGATATTCCGTAAGTGATAAAATCCTTGTGTATGTTGATATGAATAAAGTAGTATTGGTTTAAGAAAAACTTTTAAAAAATATTTTATATTTGCTTAATTAAACTTTCAAAATAAAAAATATGGGACTTACAATTGCATTGATTATTATAGGCTTTTTGCTGCTGATGGTCATTATTTCTTATAACAGTCTTATCTCAAGACGAAATAAGGTACAATATGCATTCAGTTCAACGGATGTTATGCTAAAAAAGAGAAGAGACCTGATTCCAAATATTGTTGAGTCAGTGAGACAGTATATGAGTTTTGAAAAAAATCTGCTTACTGATGTCACCAATCTTCGCACACAGGCCATGGACGACAAGCTGACCGACCAGCAACGTTTTGAGATAGAAAATAAAATTTCAGGTGTGCTGGGTAAAATAAAAGTTGCTGTTGAAAATTACCCAGATTTGAAATCAAGTCAGAATTTTCTTCAGTTGCAGGTTACTTTAAACGAAATAGAAGAACAGATATCCGCAGCACGACGAGCATACAATGCTGCTATAATGGATTACAACAACGCATGCGAAATGTTTCCAAGCAATATTTTTGCAGGGATGTTTGGTTTTCAGCGTAAAGCTTCTTTTGAAATACCGTCTGAAGAAAGAGATAATGTGAATGTAAAAAGCCTTTTCAGCGAATAAGGAACTCAGATGAATTCATTTGAACAGATTTTTATGCAGATTCAGCCACAGCTGCAATCGCTTGAATCGCTAAGGATACAACAACGAAAAAAAAATCTGATTCTTCTTTTATGCTGGCTGGGAACAGTTGCCCTGGCAATAATTTTTGGTGCTGTCCAGATAATTGAAGGTTTTGCGCTATTTGGTATCATCGCTCTGGTATATGGGATAGTTGCACTTATCCTCGGATCTTCCTACACTAAAAAATATAAAAAAACTTTCAAAGATGTTGTAATAGCGCCACTTGTCAAAGCAATAGATCCGGAATTAAGCTATTCAAAGGAATCATACATATCGCGCGAAAAATATATGGAAAGCAAAATATTCCTTTCCAATCCTGATGTTTATAAAGGAGAAGATTATGTGTGGGGAATGGTAAACAAAACAATGGTTGAGTTTTCAGAATTGTTTACACAGTACAAAACACACGACAGCAAAGGAAGAACTCAATACCATACTATTTTTAAAGGACTGTTCATGATTGCCGACTTTAATAAAGATTTTAAAGGCCGGACGGTGGTATTGCCCGATTACAGCGAAAAAGCATTTGGATTTATTGCAAAATTTTTCCAAAAAATGAATCTTCTGCGCGATCAGCTTGTATATATGGAAGACCCTGTTTTTGAAAAAGAATTTAAAGTTTACAGCAACGACCAAATAGAAGCTCGTTATATTCTTTCGACCGACATGCTCAGCCGCATTGTGGAGCTGAAAAGAAAAATGGGACGACAAGTTCATTTGTCGTTTGTAAATTCAAAAATATGCATAGCCATTTCAAGCAACGAAAATTTGTTTGATCCGAAAATGAGCCAGAGCGTAATTGAACCATCGATGATCCGAATTTTTTATGACCAGATTTTAGGCTGCCTTCAAATTATTGACGACATGAATCTGAATACAAGGATCTGGTCAAAGCAATAATTTATTGAAATTTTCACTTATTACCAGATCAACAATTTATAAATTTATTTCAAAAATAAATCTTATTTTCGCTTGTATCAAAAAACCAAAAGAGAATTGAACAAGCATATTGAAATAAAGCTGAAAGCACTTTTCAACACCTTTGATTTCGGGGAAGTTGAAACTATTCACAATCTTCCTTCTTCAGGTTCAAGCAGGCAATATTTCAGAATAGAGAATAAGAATCATAAAGTTATTGGAGCGTACAATGAAGATGTAAAAGAGAATACGGCTTTCATATCATTCACCAATCATTTTAACAAATTAAAACTTCCCGTTCCCCAGATTCTGGCAGTAGATGAAAGCAAAACAATTTATTTACTAGAAGATTTAGGCGACATTACCTTGTTTTCATGGCTTTCGGAAGTTAGAAAGCAAAATGAATTTTCAGATGAAATTATATCTGCCTACAAAAAAGTAATTGATGCAATGCCCGAATTCCAGGTCACTGCAGCAAAAGAAATTGATTATAATGTTTGTTATCCCCGGGCTAAATTTGATAAACAATCAATGCTATGGGACCTAAGTTATTTTAAATATTATTTTCTAAAACTTGCAAAAATCAATTTCGATGAGCAGAATCTTGAAGACGATTTCCAGACATTCACTGATTACCTGCTGCAGGCCGATTGCGAGTATTTTCTTTACCGCGACTTTCAATCAAGGAATATAATGCTGAAGAATGATCAGCCTTATTTTATCGATTACCAGGGCGGACGAAAAGGAGCACTCCAATACGATATTGCTTCTTTGCTTTATGATGCAAAAGCTGATATACCGCAGGATACAAGGAATATCTTATATGCATATTATTTAGAGCGCATTAAAACTTATATTCCTGTTGACACAAAAGTATTCACTGAATATTATTACGGATACGTAATTATCCGTATCATGCAAGCTTTAGGCGCATACGGCTTCCGCGGTTTTTACGAAAAGAAAGAACATTTCCTGCTAAGTATTCCATACGCACTTGACAATTTGAAATGGCTTTTGGCAAATGTTGAAATTCCAGTCAAAATTCCAACGCTGATGAACGTATTACAGAAACTTACAGATTCTGAAAGTCTTCGCCAGCTTGGTAAAAAGGAAACAGGTTTTAAAGTAAGTGTAAATAGTTTTTCATACAAAAGCGGTGTTCCTTTTGATGCTTACGGCAATGGCGGAGGATTCGTTTTCGATTGCAGATCTCTGCATAATCCGGGGAAATATGAAGAATACAAAACACTCACAGGAAGCGACAAAGCAGTGATAGATTTTCTGAAAAAAGAACCTGAAGTGTATGAATTTATCAATCATGTTTTCGGACTTGTTGATAAATCAGTGGAAATATATCAGCGCAGAAAATTCACTCACCTTCAGGTGAACTTCGGTTGTACAGGCGGTCAGCATCGTTCCGTGTTTTGCGCAAACCTTCTTTCAGAACATTTGAAAAATAAGTATGATATTGAAGTTGAACTGCACCATTTAGAACAGGAGAAAATAACTTTATGAAAGCTATGATCTTCGCTGCCGGACTAGGAACGCGACTAAAACCATTCACTGATTACCATCCAAAAGCCCTGGCTGAAGTGAGCGGAATTACCCTGCTTGAACTTGCTGTAAAAAAGTTAATTACTGCCGGAATCAATGACATCATTATCAATGTTCATCATTTCCCAGAACAAATTATAGATTTTCTTCAGCAAAAAAATAATTTCGGTATCAATATTATAACCTCGGATGAATCGGACCAGTTGCTTGATACAGGCGGTGGCTTAAAAAAAGCATCCTGGTTTTTTAATGACAATAAACCATTTATTGCGTACAATGTTGATGTTTTTTCTGACATCGACCTTGGCTTGCTTTATCACACACACATTCAATCAAACGCTGTTGCAACGCTTGCTATAAGGCATCGTGACACTGCAAGATATTTTTTATTCAATGAAAACAATCATCTTTGCGGATGGAAAAATATAAAGTCAGGAGAACAGAAAATTTCAAAAGGAAATCCTGAAAACCTTTCACCACTTGCCTTTAGCGGAATACAAATTTTGCATCCAACTATTTTTCATTTAATTACTGAAGAAGGTAAATTCTCAATGACTGATGTATACATCAGGCTTGCAACCTATCACAACATAACCGGATTCATTCATGATAGCGGGATCTGGATGGACCTTGGCAGGACAGAAAATCTTGAAGAAGCTTCATCCATAATGAGAATTAATCCGGGATTGTATGATTAAGTTACTGGAAAACGAAAAATTCTGGATAGCCCTGCTCCTGCTATTGTTGCTGCCATTCATCGCATTATCATTTTTTATTCATCCCTCGGCAGATGATTATATTTTGTCAGCAGCTGTTAGGGACAATGGATTTATTGAACACTTTAAACAAGTTTATTTTGAATGGAGCGGAAGATATTTCGCAACATTCCTGGTTTCGATGAATCCATTGGTTTTCAACTGGGCCTTTGGATATAAGCTTATTCCCATCATGCTTTTCATCATATTTTATCTTGCATTCTATTATTTATTGGATGTTTTCTTATCGGCGAAAACTGACCGAATTAATAAACATCTTTTTTCATTAATCGCCGTATTACTCTTTTGCGAAGTGATTCCTTCAACTGCAGAATGCATTTACTGGATGAGCGGTTCGCTCACTTATTTCCTGCCTTCAATTCTTACAATGATTTTGCTGACATTACTTTTAAAAATTACATATTTCGGAGAAAGCAGAAAATTTATATTCGCAAGCACATTGGTACTGCCCTTCCTGATTTGCGGATCCAATGAAGTCAATATGATTTTTCTGGCAGGATTATTATCATCAGTTCTTTTATACAGACTTATAGCCAAGAAAATAATCATAAAAATATTTTGGCTGGTTTGGCTTTGCACTATTGCAGCTTCTATCCTGCTTATCACTGCACCGGGAAATTATTCCAGGATAGAAACATTTTCCGGTCAATACGACTTTCTGTTTGCAGGCAACCAGGCTGTTGTTTCGTTTTTTAAAATTGCACTTAGCTTTCTTAAGGATCCTACTTTTCTGATCTCAACGATGCTTTTCATTTCTGTTATAAATTATTTCAGGAAATCAAATGTATTTCTTGCAATCATTAATGTTTCGCCCTTTTATTGCATACCATTCGCTACAGTCCTGTTAATGACCATGTATTTTTTTGTTTCCTTTTCAACTGGTTTAAAACCAGCATTAAGGATTCACAATACGGTTGCATTTTTCTTTTTGCCTGCATGGTTTTACTGCATGGCAGTCCTGCATAATTATTTACTGCAAAAAAAGCAAGTTGTTTATATTGAGGTTCCAAAATATTTAATCATTCTGCTTTCAGCAGCTGCTTACATCTTAACAGTGACAAGCTTCAGCAAAGAACCCGGAAAAGAAATTATTGCAGAAGGAAATATTTTCAGGGCAGGTTATGACCTTGTTATTAATGCAAAAACTTACAACGATGAACTGAATGCAAGGGAAGAGTCGATAAGAACTATTATTTCTGAAAATAAAAAATATATTGAAGTTCCAGTTCTTTCAACTATACCACAAACAATTCATTTTATTGATATCAGCGATACAACAAGCAACTGGATAAACATCAGCACAGCAAAATATTTCGGGCTCGATTCCATCAAACTCAAAAAAAATAGACCATGACATTCCTGGAAAAGCTTGTTGAAAATATTTACAACAGCTATGGTGAAAATATAAGCAGTGTATGTTTTGTTTTGCCTAACAGAAGAGCAGGATTGTATCTGAAAAAATATTTATCTCAAAAAATAAATCACACCATCTGGTCACCAGCGATTTTCTCAATTGAAGATTTTGCTTGCCATATTAGCGGGCTTTCTATTGTAGATCAGACAACTCTGGTTTTTGAGTTTTACAATGTATATGCAAAAATTGAAGGCAGTGCAGCCCAGCCTTTCGATGACTTTATGAACTGGGCGCAGATTTTACTGAAAGATTACAACGATTCTGATATTAACCTTGTTGACACAGAAAAATTATTCAAGTACCTTCATGAAGCCAAGAAGCTTGGACAGTGGGATCTGCAGAACACAAAGCAAACGGAACATGAGAAGGAATACCTTGCATTTTACAAATCGCTCGGAAAATATTATGCATTTCTAAAGGAAATTCTTCTCAAGAAAAAATGCGGGTATCAGGGATTGATACATAAGGAAGCCATCAATCATCTTGAAACGTTTTTGTATGAAACTGAATTCAACAAAATTATTTTTGCTGGATTCAATGCGCTTACAACTTCTGAAGAAAAAATAATTTCAACATTACTAAAATCAGGAAAGGCCGAAATATTCTGGGATGCTGATACCTATTATGTTAATGACAATATCCAGGAAGCCGGAGATTTCCTTAGAAAATATCTTTATGAATGGAAACTGAAAAATTTCAACTGGTTGGAAAATCATTTTGCAGTAGATGAAAAGAATATAAGCATTACAGGTGTTCCAATGCATGTTGGACAAACCGTTTTTGCCGGGCAGCTTCTTTCAGAAATGTCAAAAGATATTGCAAATTCAGAAAATACAGCAGTAGTTCTTGCTGATGAAAGTCTGCTTATTCCTTTGCTTTATTCCATTCCTGAAAATATACAGGATATCAATATCACCATGGGTTATCCTTTGTCGCGCTCAACAGTGCATTCCTTATTTCTGAACATTTTCACATTGCATGAGGATTCCAGAAAATATAGCAGCAACGGAAATTTCAAATTTTATCAGAAGGATATTGTAAACATTTTCAACCATCCGTATTTCCGACTGATCCTTCAGCAGAAAGACTTTAACGAGATTTTTATTTTTTCAGAATCCGTTAAAAAGTCAAACAAACTATTTTACACAGCCAAAGAACTCAACATCCCTATAAAAAATAAAGTTATTGCTTCACTGTTTGATGATCTATATGAAAAGCCTCTGCTCATTCTTGATGCAATAACCGCAATCATTGCAATGATCAGGGATATTTTACTTTCGAAGAAAAATAACAAGATCAATAGTAACGAAATAGATGTGGAATATTTATTCAATTACGCAGTAATCATAAGCAAAATCAGAGATATACTTGGCGATTATGGTTTTATTAAAGATATTAAATCACTTAAAAAAATATTTTCAGGACTAACAGAAACGGCAACCATTCCGTTTTATGGTGAACCACTGAAAGGTCTGCAGATAATGGGAATGCTTGAAACACGATCGCTCGATTTTGAAAATATTATTTTATTATCAGTAAACGAAAATATTTTACCGGCCGGAAAATTCCAGAATACTTTTGTCCCTTATGATATAAGAAGTGAAATGGGATTAAGCACCTACAAGCAAAAGGAATCTATTTTTGCTTACCATTTTTATCGTTTGCTTCAGCGGGCAAAAAATATTCATATTCTGTACAACACACAAATTGGCGATTTTGGAAGCGGAGAAAAAAGCCGGTTCATTACGCAGATTGAGAAGGAACTGCCAAAATATAATTCAAAGATTATCATTAAAAGTGATGTACTGGTAGCGGATTCCTCTCCGGCGAATCTGATTGAAGAAATCAGCATCGCTAAATCAAAAGAAATTTTAACTGAGCTGGAAAGCATTGCCGTTACAGGATTTTCACCATCAGCTTTAAATGTTTATATCAGCTGCCCACTCAAATTTTATTTTCAATACATTGAAAAAATTGAAGAAGCTGAAACAACCGCCGATACTATAGATGCTGCAACTCTGGGTAGTGTTGTACATTTTGTTTTGTTTGAATTATACAAAGATCTGAAGAATAAAGTTATCACAACTGCCGATATTCAAAAAATGCATGGCATGATTGAGAAACTTATCACCGCTGGGTTTAAGGAATATTATCCCGAAGGAAATATTGATTCAGGAAAGAATTTATTAATTGCAAAAGTTGCTACCCGCTTCGTAAAAAACTTCTTACAACAGGAAACCGACTTCATAAAAAAATCCTCAGATCAGAAGAGAGCCCTTACAATCCTTCGGCTTGAAGAATTCTGTGACACTATTATTGAAATGAAAACCAAGGAAGGAAAACCACTTTCCGTAAAACTCAAAGGTTTTATTGACCGCATTGATATTATAGATGAAACACTCAGAATTATTGATTACAAAACAGGAATTGTAAAATCCGAAGAATTAAAATTCAGTGCATGGGATCAGCTAATCAGTGAACCCTTATTGTCAAAAAGCCTGCAATTGCTGATTTACTCATATCTTTTCAGCAAAAAATATTATTCAGAAAATGTGCAGACAGGAATCATTACTTTCAGAAATCTGAGTAAAGGATTTATGGCTGTCAATTGTCCCGACTCCAATGAAAAAGTCATAAACAAAGACATTCTGATGAAAATTGAAGAGATTATTGTTGATTTATTTTCGCAAATTTATAGCAAAGATATTCCCTTCAGCCAGACTGACGATGCAGCTATTTGCCAGAACTGCATTTATGTTGCAATTTGCAATAAATAATTAAAATTGCTTAATATATTTTTCTAATTTTAGTGCAATTAAAAAAACCTTCCATGAAAAAGTGTGAACAAATAAATCCTTTTAAATATACAATTAGGATGAATCGAAGTGCATTTTTTTTAATTGCATTTTTACTAATCACCTTTCTCTCCTTGCAGTCGTGCATTAAAAAAGGAAACAACTGCAAAGTACTTTTCAAAAATATTACATATGATGTGATCATCGATCTGCAGAGCAATAACATTGGCATCACCAGGGAACCAAGAGAAGGCTGGTGGTATAATTATATTGATGTTTCCACAAGAAAAACTTTTCTGAATATGCTTTTCAATAGTATTGACAGCAATAAAATTATTGTTTATGATAAAGATGGAAATGCTATTGACAATAAGGATATCAGAAAAAAAATGTACGTAATAGACACAATTGCGCTTGTAAGAAATAAAGAACCGCATGATTTATACGACACCTGTATAAAAAAATATTTTACTCCTGAAATGATCAATATGATCCGCTTCAATGAGACTTGGTGTTACGATACAATTACAATGAAAATTGAAAAGAAAATAATATCATACGGAGTTATTTATTCTACCCTTGACAATTATGGGCTTCTCAAACATCCTGAACCAATTTTCTGGGTTAGAAGCGATACTAACACATCAAGAAGCAATCAGGAGAAAGCACTCACTGAAAGAATAGAATATACCGTAATTGGATTGAAAAATTTATCAGAACAATCGCACACAATTAGTATTGACGGAGACAGTATGGTATTTCAGTCATACATTAAAGAATTTTGGAACAAAGCTTCAACAAATAAATTCAAAAATATTTATGAAGCAAGTGATTCAATGAAATTATCGCAAAAGTTAATCACTGATTCGCTAAATAATTATGCATTCGCAAGTATCAGGAAACTGTTGAAACTTAAAGGCTACATCAATGATTCAGAAATTAAAGTCAACCTATTGAAATACATTCAGCGATACGCGGTTTCATTCAGGTTTATTGAAAAATGGACTATTGATCTTTCTACAATGGAACTTCACAAGGAAGTTTATGGAATCACGGCTGGCTTTATGTTTAAACGATACGGGCAATACATTGGTTCACGATTTATTTTCACTGTGTATTTTAAAAATAAAATTTGGCAGCCGTTGCAGTAATACAGGAACTCCGCAAATCTGAAACAAAGAATAAATTGTATCCAGGACTCCATAATTATTTCAGAGAATTTTATGCAAGAGTTTTCACATTATGAATAGAATAAATTGCACTAAAATTCTATTAGTTCAGAATCCCATTTCAGGCAGAGGAATAACATTTGCAGGAACATTTTTCAATTTAAATGACCATACCAAAGAAACTTCATGCTTACCGCTTGTGCCAACTGAAGTTTTTGAGGTCACAAAATCATAACTATATGCAAAACGAAGATGTCGTAAATTAAAACCAATTAAGGCTGACATATAATCGGGACTATTAATGCTGCCGCCAAAAGTATTCATATGAATGCCTAATAGAAAAGAATGTATCCTACTGTCAAGACCAAACTTTATCAACTTTTCATCATATTTACTAATTTCATCATAAACTAAAAATGGGAAAATTAATACAGCCTTACTTCCTATATCTTTTTTCCCAATAACTCCTCCAAAATTTAAAATCATCTCGACAGGTATTGTATTAGAATTTACCTTTGCTTTATTCATATTGCGAAATGAGATTCCTGCATACATATCAAATGAATATACGAGTAATCCACCGCCAATTTCTTTATAGGTAATGGGATCCGGAAGTTGATATGGATATGCAGGGCTATCATATTTATCTGTATTGCTGCCAAAATAAATTGAAGGTTTTAACATAAACTTTTTTGCTACATTTATTGAGGGTGAGAATATGCCGTAATACGAAATATGAGAATAATTATAGCCAATAAAATTATCCTTAAACCAAATATCTGAAATATAAAATCCCAAACCACTCCTTATTTGACGAATATATTGATCATAGGAAACGTGGGCCTGACTAGCTGTATAGTTATTCAAACCTTGCCCCTGGTAATCAATTGCTAGTTTTGGCTCAATAGAGGCTCCGGCAAAAGAAGAATTATAAAATAACCTGCCGGATGATATATGGGAAAAATCCTGGCTAAATAAAGCAATTGGGCAAAACAATAAATAAAAAATAATAATTTTGGTTTTCATTACGTTAAATTAAAAGTAAATATACATAATTATGCAAATATTGAAATCAGCCACATTTATCTTCTTATCATTTTTTCTAAAAAGTTATTCATTTTCGCAAGTTACTGCAACAATAAACCCAACTGAAAAGCTTGTGCTAGTCAATGTAACCTTAACCGATTCTAAAGATATTCCCAGGGCAAAGGATATTGTGATCTTTGAAAATATTAAAAGCAAAAAAAAATATGTCGACACTACCGATGCACAAGGAAAATTTTCATTATTACTTCCTAAAGGAGAAACATTCAATGTAATTTACAAAGATTTCCTTGACAGCACGGCATACAGCCAATTAGAGATTCCAAACAAGCCAGGTAAATATACATCAGAACTAAGTATTCAGATTGAAGAACCTGTTACAAAAACATATACGCTCGATAATGTATATTTCGATACCGGGCTTGCAACACTAAAACCTTCATCATATAAAGCATTGAATGACCTTGCAGAAGTTATGAAATTAAAAACCACACTCGTAATTGAAATTGCCGGACACACTGATAACACAGGCACTTCCGAAATAAATAAAAAACTGTCACAGGACAGGGCTGATGCTGTAAGAAACTATCTTATAAAAAAAGGAATTGCTGCAACCCGCATTACCGCCAAAGGTTATGGAGAAACCGAACCAATTGCCGAGAATACTACTGACGAAGGAAAAGCAAAAAACCGCAGAACGGAAGTAAGGATTATTAAAGAATAGTTATTCTTTTACCTTACCAATATTAAATCTTAAAAATCCGAATGCTGCAGAAACTGTTGGATTATTCTGGCTGAAAAAAGTTATTGCATCACGTGATGCAATTCCCATTTCCCATTTTCCGTCTTTCATTGAGAATACCATTCCAACAGGAATTGCGAACCCGGAATTTCCGCCGGTAGCAAATCCAGCTGATATTGTAAGGAAATGAAAAATGCCGAAGCTGCCGCCAACACCAATTATTGCTTTATCAAAACTTCCTGCATTATTATTAACGGGAACATAGCAATCCATTCCTATACTTGAGCGTTCTGACAATTTATAATTTATTCCAAGCCTGAAGTTTGAAGGCAAAGCAATTGTTCTTTTTTCAAGGCCCTTCCAGGTCATAATTGTACTGTCCTGTATAAGTCCTTTCATTTCATTAATCATGTCAAAGCTGTAGAAACCCTGGTTATTTGTACCATTCACGATTGTATCCTTTGCCTCGTAAACATTGCCGTCCCAGCTTATAGATCCTATATCATTCAATGCAGCACCAATCCTGAGCTTCTGAAAAAGTTCAATAGTTGCGCCCAAATCAAATGCAAAACCGGAACCTACTGTTTTCATTGCTTTTCCAGCTATCTGAGAAGGAGATGAGTTTGCATAATTCACTTGCAGAAATGGACTCAATGCTGAAAAACCGCTCAGCTGGCTGTTTTCCGCTTTCACATCCAGGATACCATACCCTGCCAGGTACTTTACATCAGCGCCTGCATAAAAAGCAATATTCTCATTTGCAAAAAATTTCCTGCCATATCCAAGTACATATTCCCTGTACCAGGTACCTTCCACTTTCGAACCATTAGCAAGCGCTCCTAAACTTTTTGGAGATTTGGCATATCCTGTAGTATCGGTTCCGTTCACTGCCAGCGAATCGAAATAAGGTGCATTGTATCCTTCAAAAACAACCTGGGCAAAATCCTTATTGAAAAAAGAATTGAATGTAGCTCTTTCTCGCACAGTAAATGCAATCCCGCCAAATTTAGCATTCTGATATGCAAATGAGAGCCAGGCCACATCAGCATTTATGGCAAACTTATTATTTGCAAATTCCTCAGCAGCAGTTATTTTTTCCTGGGTCGTGAAGTGCGTTTTTTTGTTAAAAATAATATCCTGTTTTATGTTTTTTTTCTTCATCGCATCCGAATAAATCGAAACTCCGGTTTCAAGCAAACTAAAATGCAATGCGGTTGGATTTCTTTTCCAGCCAAGATTTGCCGGATTAATGCCAAGGCACTGATAATCGGACAAAAATGCGGTGGCAATACCAGAACCCGCTGCACTGAAGGAACTCAGCTCGCGCTGCGACATTCCAACATTTGCAATAACCAGAAAAATTACGATGAATAATATTTTTTTCATATGTTCAGAATTTGTTGCAAATATAATCAACTGACTAAAACTTTCGCTAACTACTTTTTGAATTCATTTTTGAAATTATTTCATATATTCGCTGCTGACTCAGTCACGCTGCCAATATGAATCACAACAGATGCAATTTGGCAGTAACTTAAAACATATTCAGCATCAGGAGGTGCAATTTTCAATGAAGATAAAAATACTTTTCTCACTGCTTATCTTAGCTTGCTCAGCATTTCTGTATTCATGTAAGGATACTGAAAAGTTGAAGAAACTTCAGAAAAGTTTTATCCCGGATGTAGTTTCTAATATCTACATCGGTATGCCTCTTGAAGACTTGAAAGCAGCGAGAGGTATGAATAACCTTTATGTTGTGAACAGCAAAGATCTTGTTATTCTTAAAGAAGAATCCACCAAAGACAGCATATCCCTTATACAATACCAGTTCGGAAAGGACAAACTGCTGTACGAAATAATTATTGAATATGTTGCGGGGTTTAACACAGCTACCACTTATGCCGCAAAATACGGAGCTGTCAACAACGGTAGTGAATGGCTGTTCACACTCAACAAAAAAATGAAACTTAAAATCTGGGTTTACCAGAACAGGCTCTGCATAGCCGATTCGAAACATTTTAAACTTTGACACATGAAAACAATAGGATTATTAGGCGGTACCGGATGGGAGTCGACAGTAGAATATTATAAAATTATCAACAGGGAAGTTGGAGCGAAATTGGGTAAAGATCATTCGGCAAAAATAATTTTATTTTCTATTGACTTTATTGAAATAGGCAGCAGGATTGCAAAAAATGATTTTGAAGGATTGGGAAAATATATTGCAGAAACCTCAAAAAAAATTGAAGATTCAGGTGCAGAATGTCTTGTGATATGTGCCAACACACTCCATATGTTCGAGCAGCAGATTGCAGAAAAGACCTCAATTCCTCTTATTCATATCGCTGACTGCACCGCAGAAGTCATGAAAAAGAAAAAACTCTAAACAGCCTGTCTTTTAGGAACAAGACCCACCATGCAAATGCCTTTTTATAAAAATCGCCTGAAAGAAAAACATGGAATTGATGTTACCATCCCTGAAGAAGAAGATATTAATAAAATGCAGGACATCATTGTAAAAGAACTACTGCAGGGTATCTTCAAACCTGAATCAAAATCATATTATCTATCTGTAATGGAAAAGATGATACAAAAAGGTGCAGAATGCATTATTCTAGGCTGTACAGACATACCATTATTACTAAATCAAAGTGACACAGATATTATTTTGCTCGACACCCTGGAAATTCATGCAAAAGCTGCTGCAGAATTTGCATTAATTGATTGACAAACCATTTTAGCTTTATAGAATAATGAAATAGTCATCAACAACACATTTTACAACAACTTAAAATAATTATTTGATGGCGCATTCCATTGACCTTTAAAAACAAAAAACACACATGAAAAAACATGACCTTCTGTTTTGCCTTTTACTGGTTGTAATACTTTTGCCATTTATACCAATCCCCCTATTCGCGCCGTTTCAAAGCGCATTTTTATACAATGAGTCCTATTGGTTAATAACAAGCTTTTTAAAATTCGGTATACTTGCTACGCTTGGCGAAGTAATTGGTTTACGAATAAAAACAGGCAACTACAATGCCCCGGGTTTTGGCATTCTGCCTCGTGCAATTGTCTGGGGATTCCTGGGAATTACAATTAAAGTAGCTTTTGTGGTTTTCGCTGTTGGTGTTCCGGTGTTTCTTGAAAAAAGTTGCGGCCTTAAAGGAGTTGTGGATGCAATGAAAATGAAAGATATTTTTGATGCATCTGCAAACGGAAGCGGCGGAATAAGGCTGCTGGCGGCATTTTCCATCAGTGCTTTGTTGAATATTATATTCGCTCCTATAATGATGACCTTTCATAAAATTACCGATATACACATTACAGATAATAATGGAACATTGTGTGGATTTTTTAAACCTATAAAATTTGGAGCCATTTTTCAAAAGATCAACTGGTTTGTTCAATGGGATTTTGTTTTTAAACGCACAATTCCGTTTTTCTGGATCCCTGCCCATACAATCACATTTCTACTACCCAACGAATACCGTGTTGTTTTTGCTGCATTCCTTGGGATAGCACTTGGCATATTCCTTTCTATCGCAAGTATTAAGGGAAATAAAAAATAAAATCACAGCCCAAAAAATATTTTTTTTCTTCTTTTTCATCAGAGTAATTAAAAAAAGCATATTTTTAAAACCGAATTCAAATTGGTTTTAATGCTTTAATTTTTTACTGTTATGAAAGATACTCCTATAAATTACGAAGTGGTAAAGAGGAAAATTGAAGAAAGCAAGATTCTCAATATCGGCAAGGCAACTATTCGTGAAGTCAAAAAACTTATAAACGAAATTGAAAAAGAAACCGGAGCAAAATATATCCGCATGGAAATGGGCGTGCCCGGGCTTCCTCCTTCACAAGTCGGAACTGATGCCGAAATTGCTGCGCTGAAAAAAGGTGTTGGTGCAATTTATCCCGAAATAGACGGTCTTCCTGAACTGAAATCGGAAGCTGCACGCTTTGTAAAAATGTTTCTTGATATTGATATTAAACCCGAAAACGCAATACCAACAGTAGGTTCAGCTCAGGGGGGCTATGCTGCATTCATGACAGTTAACAGGATGTATAAAGAAAAGGATACTACACTTTTTCTTGATCCTTGCTTTCCTGTTCATAAACAACAGCATCATGTAATAGGAACAAAATATGAAGCATTTGATGTTTACAACTACCGCGGTGATAAACTCCGCGAAAAGCTGGAATCACATCTTTCAAAAGGAAATATCGCAAGCATTATTTATTCAAATCCTAACAATCCTTCATGGATTTGCTTTACAGACAAGGAACTCCGGATCATTGCAGAATTGGCCAACAAATACAATGTAGTGGTTATGGAAGATCTTGCCTATTTTGCAATGGATTTCCGCAAAGATTATTCTCAGCCCGGTGTTCCGCCATATCAGCCTACGGTGGCAAAATACACTGACAATTACATTTTGTTTATTTCAAGCTCTAAAGCATTTAGCTATGCGGGGCAACGCATAGGACTTATGATAATATCACCAAAACTTTTTAATACTGTTGCACCTGATCTGAAACGCTATTATACTTCCGATAATTTCGGACGTGCTATGATTTTCGGAACAGTATACTCACTGAGTGCAGGCACTTCACACAGTGCCCAGTATGCGCTTGCTGCCATTCTTAAAGCTGCAAATGATGGTGAATTCAACTTTGTGAAAGATGTTAAAGACTATGGTGAAAAAGCCAAAATCATGAAAAAGATGTTCACCGATAATGGATTCAAAATCGTTTACGACATGGACGAAAATGAACCGCTGGCTGATGGATTTTATTTTACTTTTTCTTATCCCGGATTCACTGGCGAGCAGTTGCTTGAAGAACTTATTTATTATGGCATTAGTGCCATATCACTTGCAATCACCGGAAGCGAACGAATAGAAGGAATGCGTGCATGCGTTTCATTAGTTGACAGGAAGCAATTCCCCGATCTGGAGAGTCGTCTAAAGAAATTCAACGAACATCATAAACATAATTAACAGTTATCGAATTATCGCTGCTGTTCATCAAATCTGGCTTAAAAATTATTTTTGTGAAAACATTAACAATCTGAATTTAATTTTTTAGATTTGTCAGGCAGACAGTAAACAATAAAATATTTAAGGAGAAAATAAAATGGCAAAAGTTAAAGGAGCAATCGTTATTGATACTGAACGATGCAAAGGCTGTGAAGTTTGTATTGGTGCTTGTCCTGAAGAAGTCATTGCAATGGCAAAAGCCGTTAATGGCAAAGGATACCATTATGCAGAACCTGTTAATGATAATTGTACCGGATGTACGAATTGTGCAGTAGTATGCCCCGATGGTGTTATCACGGTTTACAGAGTTAAAATTTAAAAATTTATAAAATATTTTTAAAATGAAAGAATTAAAGTTAATGAAAGGTAATGAAGCAGTTGCAGAAGCTGCTATCCGTGCCGGAGCTGATGGGTATTTCGGTTATCCAATTACCCCTCAGTCAGAAGTGTTGGAATACCTGATGGCTGAAAAGCCCTACGAAAGAACCGGTATGGTTGTATTACAGGCTGAAAGCGAAGTTGCAGCAATTAATATGGTTTACGGTGGCGCATCATGCGGAAAAAAAGTAATGACATCTTCATCGAGCCCAGGAATCAGTTTAAAAATGGAAGGCATTTCATATATGGCAGGCGCTGAATTGCCCGCTCTAATTGTAAATGTTGTTCGCGGAGGTCCCGGACTGGGAACTATTCAACCATCACAGTCCGATTATTTTCAGGCTACCAAAGGAGGAGGCCATGGTGATTACAGGTTGCTTGTGCTTGCACCGGCATCAGTTCAGGAAACATACGATTTTGTAAAATTAAGTTTTGATCTTGCTTTCAAATATCGCAATCCTGTAATGATCCTCACTGACGGCGTTATCGGCCAGATGATGGAAAAAGTAGAACTCGATGAACAGGTTCCACGCCGCACTGAAGAAGAAATTATTAAAACCTGCCCATGGGCAACTACAGGAAAAACACCTGACAGAGAACGCAATATAATTACTTCACTTGACCTTGATTCTTCAAAACAGGAAAAACATGTTTTAAAACTTGGTGCGAAGTATGATAAAATGGAGGAGAACGAAGTTCGCTTTGAAAAAATAAATTGCGATGATGCAGAATATATATTTGTAGCTTTTGGATCAAGCGCCAGAATATGTCAGAAAGCCGTAGACCTTGGAAGAGCTAAAGGAATTAAAGTAGGATTGCTAAGACCAATTACACTTTTCCCTTTTCCTAAAAAACCCATTGCCGAACTGGCTAGTAAAGTAAAAGGAATTTTAACCGTTGAAATGAACCTTGGCCAGATGGTGGAAGATGTAAGGCTTGCAGCAAACGGTAAAGTAAAAGTTGAGCACTACGGCCGCACAGGTGGTATTATACCAACTCCTGAAGGCGTTCTTTGTGCACTTGAACAAAAAATTATTGGAGGTTAAGCTATGACAAGAGAAGAAATTATAAAAGAAGAAAACCTGGTTTACAAAAAGACTAAACTCTTTACTGACAAACCTCTCAGTTACTGTCCCGGATGCGGACATGGAACTGTTCACCGTCTTATACTTGAAACTATTGAAGAAATGGGCATCACGTCAAAAACCATTGGAATAGCTCCTGTTGGTTGCTCTGTGCTTGCTTATGAATTCATGGATATTGACATGCAACAAGCTGCACATGGAAGAGCTCCTGCCCTTGGTACTGCTGTTAAAAGACTTTTTCCTGAAAAATTCGTATTCACTTACCAGGGTGATGGAGATCTTGCAGCTATTGGTACTGCTGAAACTATTCATGCCTGCAACAGAGGTGAAAATTTTACCATGATTTTTATTAACAATGGTATTTACGGAATGACCGGAGGGCAAATGGCTCCTACTACCCTGCCGGGGATGAAAGCTTCTACATGTCCTTATGGTAGAGATACTGAAATGATGGGAAATCCATTAAAAATGACTGAACTTGTAGCTCAGTTACCTGGAACATATTATGTAACTCGTCAGGCAGTTCATACTCCTAATGCTGTTCGTAAATGCAAAAAAGCTATTCGCAAAGCATTCGAAAATCAAAAACTGAATAAAGGTATTTCATTTGTTGAAGTAGTCTCAAATTGCAACTCCGGTTGGAAAATGACTCCTGTAGCCTCTAACAAATGGATGGAAGAAAACATGTTTCCTTACTATCCACTTGGCGATATTAAAGTGCCTAAGGAATAATTAATTTGTAAAATTCAACCTTGAAATTGAACTTTAAACTTTGAACTTTTAAACTAAACAAAATGACCGAAGAATTAATCATAGCCGGATTTGGCGGACAAGGCGTACTCTCGATGGGAAAAATTCTTGCATATTCAGGAATTATGGGGAATAAAGAAGTCAGCTGGATGCCTTCATACGGGCCCGAAATGAGAGGTGGTACAGCCAATGTTACTGTAATCATCAGCGATGAAAGAATCAGTTCCCCTGTTCTTGCAATATTCGATACCGCCATCATTCTTAACCAGCAATCAATGGATAAATTTGAAAAATCCGTAAAACCCGGTGGCTGCCTGATCTATGATGGCAATGGCATTACAAAACATCCTTCAAGAAAAGACATCAATATTTACCGCATCGATGCAAATGATGAGGCCGCAAAACGCGGTACTCTCAAGGTTTTTAACATGATGGTGCTGGGTGGATATTTAAAAGTGAAACCTGTTGTTTCTTCAGAATTTATAAAAAAAGGACTTGAGAAATCTTTGCCAGAGCGTCATCACAATATGATTCCTGAAAATCTTAAGGCTGTTGAAATTGGACAAGAAATTATAAAACAGATTCAAACTGCTAGCTAATCCATTCTATCTTTATCTCAGACCTTCCCTGAGGAAGGTCTTTTTTTTTGTTTTGAAATATGCATAAAACTGAACTCAAAAATTTTCTTAATTTTAAAAGTGATCTATACAACCGGCCGGAATTTATTGATTCGGATCCTGTTTCCATTCCTCATCGTTTTACAAAAAAAGAAGACATTGAAATTTCCGCCTTCCTCACTGCAACAATTGCCTGGGGCTACAGGCCGACTATTATTTCCAATGCAGGCCGATTGATGTCTCTAATGCATGAAACTCCTCATAATTTTATTCTGAATGCACAATCAAAAGATTTAAAATCGCTGCAATCCTTTGTTCATCGAACATTTCAATGCGACGATCTTTTATATTTCATTTCCTCATTAAAAAACATTTATCAAAATCATCAGGGATTGCAGAATGTATTTTATGAAGGTTACAAAAAGAACAATTCCATAAAAGAATCTATTAATCACTTCCGGGAAATATTTTTTGAATGTGAGCATTTACAGCGAACAACTAAACATATTTCAAGTCCGGAAAAAAATTCATCCTGCAAAAGAATCAACATGTTCCTTCGTTGGATGATTCGCAATGACAACATGGGTGTTGATTTTGGCATTTGGAATAATTTTTCTGCCGCCGATTTGTATTGCCCGCTTGATGTGCATTCCGGAAATATTTCAAGAAAACTTGATCTGCTTAAGCGAAAACAAAACGACTGGAAAGCTGTTGAAGAACTCACGAATAATTTGAAACAATTTGATTCAGAAGATCCTGTGAAATATGATTTTGCTTTATTCGGATTGGGTATATTCGAAAAATATTAAATGCTCAAAACAATAGATCATCATTCTTAATTTTTCGCAATTTGTAACACTGAGTTTATCGAAGTGTGACCTGTTTAAAAACTTTTCATAATTTTACAAAAGAAAATATATTCTTATGAAAATAGCAATTGTTGGCTTTGGCGCTGCAGCCATAGGTTTTATTGAACGTATAAAAGATTCAGGACACGAAATACATGTGTTTGAAAAAAGCTGCGACATTTATTCTTCAAGTATATCTGGAATCCGTGCTGATGGAAAACTATTTGTTTCAAAAGAGATGGGCGGCGATATTGATATCGACATCATGCTTCAGAAAAAACTTGTTGATTTTTATATCAATCATATCGACAATAAAAATGTTGAACGAGGAACCTCATTTGGAGATACTGCTTATTATAAAAAATTTTACGAGAAAGGTTTTCAGCCTATCAATGCAGAATTCTACCATATCGGGACCGATCAGCTGAAGGAAGTCTTATATAACATTTATGAAAATTTCAAATTGCATAAAAATGTACATTTTCATTTTGATTATAACGTGACTTCTGTTGAAAGAATTGGCGATCAAATTAAAATAAATAATGACGAACTTTTTGACAAAGCAGTTGTCGCTGTTGGCAGAAGCGGTCATCCGTTAATTAAGACCATCATTAAAAAATCTCCGAAACTAATTCTTGATAACACGAAAGTGGATCTCGGTATTCGCTTCGAACTTCCCGATCATATCGTTGCCGATCTTAATAAAGAGATGTATGAATTTAAGGTAAGGTATAAATCTCGCACAGGCTATATTGTAAGGACTTTCTGCAATAACCCTTCTGGCTTTGTTGTACTTGAAAACTATGGTGATTTCACTACTGTTAACGGACATGCTAAACTGAAAGAAAAAAGTAAGAATACAAATTTTGCAATACTTGCCACTATTCAACTTACCGAGCCTTTTAATGATCCAACCGGTTATGTTTCATACATTGCAAAAATGTCGAATATTCTTGCTGGACAAGGAAAAGCAATACTTCAGACATATCAGCATTTTAAAGATTCCAAAAGAACAAAGAACGTTTATCGTGTACATCCCACATTGGAAAAAGACAAATATATCCTTGGTGATATAAATCTTGCTTTCCCGCGCAGGGTAATTGAAAGTCTTATTGATTTTATTGAGCATCTTAATGAAGTTGTTCCCGGAATTTCAAACCCTGACAATTTAGTGTACGCACCGGAAATAAAGTTTTATTCCAATATGTTGAACAATGCACTCTATCCGGATTTGAAATTTATCGGCGACTGCTCAGGGCATACACGTTCTATAATCTATGCAACTGCTCATGGATACATGATTGCAGAAGAAATCCTTCAATAATTTTTATGGAAAACATAGTTGTAACTGCTGAAAATTATGCGCTGGAACTCGACCTTAAAAGGAGTTCCCTAGATCGTTTCAAAAGACATTTGTCTATTACAAATAGCTATATTGAGTATGGCGGTAAGAAAATTTTATTTTCAGAAGTTGAAGCAATGCGATATGGAATATTGCAGATGTATGTAAATGGAATTAAAACAAACAGAATTTTCGAAATTCGCTTAAAGGACAGAGTTGGCCAGGCAATACGCATAACGTTTTCCAGCGAATTTGGAATTAATAAAAGAAAAATTGAGGACACATATAACCTGATTTTGGATTCACTTTGGTTTGCAGTAACAGGAAAATTAGTTGATAAATATTATAATGCACTTCTCAAAGGCAATTCAGTTCAACTGGCAAATTGCGAATTGACACCTCATGGTATTGGATTTAAGTTCGGACTGTTTATCAAGAAGCCATATTTTTTTACATGGGATAAAGTGTTGATGGTAGCGGATAAAGGAATGCTTATTATACGTTCATCTGAAAAAAAACGAATCTGCAAGAGACTACCACTAATGCGGACATGGAATGCCGTTGTGCTTCATGCATTGCTTAACTGGCTTTGGAAAGAAGGCAGGGCATACAAACTTTCACGGCAGAATTCCCCCCACCCAGATTCAATAAATTAACAAATTTTAATTATTTATATTTGTTCTAAATAGTAAATATTTCCTATATTTGCAGTAGGATTTAACGAATTACTATAAGTTAATTCCTTAGTGTATAGTTTTTTCATGGCTCCCTTGGCCTCCGGACTTGGACTTCCGGAGGCTTTTTTATAACCATCCCTAAAAAATTCTTATAATTTATCTTGGCAGCGTAAATTTAAAGATGCTACCTGAATTAAAATTACTTTCGACCCAAATCTTTCCATTATGCTTTTCAACAAATTCCTTACAGAGCAATAAGCCAAGACCAGTACCTAATTCATCTGAAGTTCCCAGGGTGGTATACTTCGTTTCTAATTTGAATAACTTTGAAATATCTTCTTCAGGTATCCCAACACCATCATCAACAACCGAGATTTCAATTTCATTATTCGAATTGAATTCAGATCGCACAATGACTTTGCTATCAGGATGAGAATATTTAAAAGCATTGGTCAGTAAATTCCTGATAATTATTTTCAACATATTATAATCAGCTTTTACACTTAAACATTGGTCAACTTCAATAATTAAACTTATTTTTTTATTTGCAATCTGGTTCTCAAGAACCAACAGGCATTCCTGAATTACGTTAGTAAGATTAAGTTCAACTGGTTTGAACTGAATTGCGCCGGTTTGAGACATTGACCATTCAAGCAAATTTTCTAATAATTGATAACCCCGTTTCGATGACTCTTCAATAAGTGTTATTCTTTCGCGAATCTCTTCACTTGAATATCTATCTATATTCACTCTGAGCTGTCGGGAAAGTCCAAGTAAATTATTGAACGGGTTTCGAAGATCATGCGATATTATTGAAAAGAATTTGTCCTTTGTAGCATTTACATTTTTTAACTCCTCAGCATGTTTCTCAACTTTTGTACGTTCAGTATCATAATTCTGTTTCAGCAATATTGCAGTAAAACCAAGTATTGCCAAAGAAACGACTAGATTAACATACAGATCGAGTATCTGAGCTGATTTGCTGGCATAGTGTATAGTTGCTTCAGGAAAAAAATAATCTATGAACACAAGTATGATGGCAAGAAAGATATACACGAACAAAATAGTCCAATACTTTTTATGTGCATTGCTATATATAAAAGCAAAGGTCACCAGGAAAAAATAAAATGGTGCTGATCCTTCAATGCCCTGGCTAAAAAACCACACAGAAGTAAGCAAAATAATTGCAACAATCTGTAATGGTATTTCCAGTGGTTTGGTGATATGCCTGTATGATGATAAATAAAAAAACAAACCAAATAAAATACCGCAAACCAATAATATAATATTAATAACGAAAGGTAAACCTACAAATAAATTTGTAAAAATTGAAACAAAACAAGTTAATGCAGCCAGAAATGATATTATATTGAAAATTTTATTTTCAAGTAAAATGTCCTTTCTGTTTCCTGACAGAAAATTACCGATTTTATTTAATAACCTGACCATCTAAATAATATGTACTTCAAAGTTATGAATTTTATTGCTTCAATTGTAATTTCAAACAAAAGATCTGAGAATCATTTTCGCTATAACCAGCGCCTAATAAATGATTAGCCATGAATAATGTATTTTATGAAAAATTGTTAAAATTTTTATTTATAATTGTTCTAAACAATAAGTTAATGCTTATCTTTGTACTAGTTTAATAAATACTAAATGTAAAAAAATGAAAACCAATATATTTATTGCAGTAATCATGGTAATGCCTGTTATTACTGCTGCTCAGGAAACGAAAACACTTTATGATTTTAAGGCTTTAACAATCGATGGACAGGAATTCGACTTCAGTACCCTGAAAGGTAAAAAAGTACTGATTGTAAACACTGCTTCAAAATGCGGGAACACTCCTCAATACAAGGATCTTGAAGATCTTTATAAAACTTATGGTGGTGACAAATTTGCAATCATTGGATTTCCAGCAAATAATTTCCTTTGGCAGGAACCTGGCAGTAATGATACGATCAAAGCATTCTGCACAAGAAATTACGGAGTAACATTCCAGATGATGTCAAAAATTTCGGTGAAGGGAGACTCAATAAATCCATTATACAAATGGTTGACTTCAAAAAAAGAAAACGGGGTAATGGATGCACCTGTTACATGGAATTTTCAGAAATTTATGATCGACGAAAACGGAAAACTAGTGGGTATGGTTCCTCCCAAAGAAAATCCGAAGTGCGACAAAATCGTCAACTGGATAAAGGGCCAGTAAAAAGCATAGGTCATTCTATGCCACAATATAACTTTGTTGGTAGTGTTAAAACCTAATGATGTTTTTTGTATTTTAGCAGTACAAATTAAAAAATATAAATATGAACATCGCAGGAACACAAACAGAAAAAAACTTACTTAAAGCCTTTGCTGGTGAATCTCAGGCTAAAAACCGTTATACTTTCTTCGCAACAACAGCAAAAAAAGAAGGATATGAACAGATATCTGCACTCTTTATGGAGACTGCAATACAGGAAGAGCGGCACGCTAAAATATTCTTTGAATTTCTTGAAGGAAACCCAGTAGAAATTACGGCTACCTACCCTGCAGGAAAAATTGCAACTACTCCTGAAAACCTGAGAGCAGCTGCAAATGGAGAAAATGAAGAATGGACATCTTTATATCCTGGTTTTTCAGAAACTGCGACAAAGGAAGGATTCACTAAAGTTGCAGTTGCTTTCAAACTGATTTCCAGAATTGAATCAGAACATGAAAAGCGATTTCTAAAACTTCTTAAAAATATCGAAGACAATAAAGTTTTCGAAGATGAAAATGAAACTGAATGGGTATGTCGCAAGTGTGGTCATGTTCACAAAGGCAAGAAAGCCTTAGAGAACTGCCCTGTTTGTAATCATCCAAAGGCGTATTTCGAAAGAAAAGCCTTAAATTACTAACTTACTATTTTATTTTTTTATGGAATCTGTACCAAGAATTCTTGGTACAGATTTTTATTTTCTTATCGATGGTTACTCCTGTTTTTATTAAATAAAGGAATAAAATCCTATTTAAAACCACACTTCACTATTTTTTTCTTCTGATTTTCAATATATTAAAAAATATTTTAAATTATTTTAGTACTATGTATTGCATAATACTAAAATATATTTATATCTTTGCATTACAATATTCCTTATTAAACATTCATTAATATGAATACAGACAATTTACAGTCACAAATGCGGAAAGGAGTTCTTGAACTTTGTATCCTTTCAATTCTTGCAAAGGAAGATTCCTACGTTCCCGACATTATAGAAAAAATGAAGAATTCACAGCTCATTGTTGTAGAAGGCACTTTATATCCATTAATGACACGTTTAAAAAACGATGGCTTCCTTACATACAATTGGGCCGAATCGAGGTCTGGTCCACCACGGAAATATTACAAGCTCACTCCACTGGGTAAATCACTACTAAAAGATCAGAAGAAATCGTGGGAAGATTTGGTAGAGTCAGTGGAAAAAATTATTCATCCTAATTCATAAAAACAATTTAAATTTAACCTATAAATTCTCCGAAAATGAAAAAGACATTCACAATAAATATAAGCGGAATCATCTTTCACATTGATGAAGATGCATACGAAAAACTCAGTATCTACCTGGAAACCATTAAGAGTTATTTTACAAGTTCCGAAGGCAAGGAAGAAATTATTGCAGATATTGAATCACGCATAGCAGAAATTTTACAAGGTATGATTACCGAAAGTAAGCAGGTAATCAATATTGAAGATATTGAAGAAGTGATCAAGATAATGGGTAAACCGGAACAGATAGGTGCAGCAAATGGTTCAACTTCAACTGAAACAAAGTCAGATGAGAAAAAAGCAAGACGCAGATTATACCGTGATCCCGACAGTAAAGTTCTGGGTGGTGTATGCGGAGGTATTGGTGCCTATTTTAATATTGATCCTGTTTGGATCCGCGTAGCTTTTGTGGTGGCACTTTTCCTTTTCGGCAGTGGACCTTTATTATATATTATCCTCTGGATAATAATTCCGGAAGCATTTACAACCGCTGAAAAACTTGAAATGCGGGGGGAGCCAGTAAATATCTCTAACATTGAAAAATCGATTCATGAGGAGATAGACGGACTAAAGAAAAGACTGAAAAATTTAAAAAATGACGCTAAATCAGCGTACTCAAGAAATTTTCGTAATCAGCATCCACAGACTGCTGCAGAGAAAGTTGTTGATTTTTCGCTTACGCTGGGAAAATATTTTATCAGGGCTGTGGCAGTTTTCGTCGGTATCATTTTTATTATGGTTGGAATATTTTTAATGATAGGATTCATTACTTCTTTCTTCAGAGCCAATGATGTAATCTGGATTTCATCAATGGGAATTTCGAATTTTTCATTTCCTGTATTCCTGAAACTATTTTTAGGTTCTTCTGAAATGATTACACTGGCATTAATAGGACTTGCTTTATTCATAGGGATACCATTGCTGATGCTTGTTTACAATGGAATCAAAATGATTTTTGGATATAAGTCAAAAAAACGTTTCATAGGAATTTCTTCTTTCACACTTTGGTTTGCGGGTTTGATTCTTTGCATAATTGTTGGATTAGGAATATTAAGTAGTTTCTCACACAAATCAGTCATCACAAGAAAAGCTGTTCTTGTCCAGCCTAAAAACAACCTGCTAAAAGTATATATCAAAAAAGATCTCATGATTGATTCGCTTGCTGAATATGAATCAAAATTTGTCATCGGACAATGGAACCTTATTGCGACCAATGAAAAAAGCATTCGATTTGGATTACCCGAATTGAAAATTGAAAGCAGCGAAAATGAAAATTATCAAATGGTGACTTATTATACCTCAAAAGGAACTGACAAGGAAGATGCTGATAACCGCATCCGGAAAATTGAGTACAAATTCAATCAGAACGACACTGCACTGATTTTAGATCCTTACTACATTCTTCCTCAAGATGAAAAATGGCGCGCACAAAATATAAAAGTGATTATAAAAGTTCCCTTATGGAAATCAATATACCTTAGCCCGGAAACATCGTCATTATTGAGATATGATTCAGACAATTTTGAATTCTCCAGAGACCTTTCTGGCAAGCAATGGGTAATGACAGAAAATGGTTTAAAAGAAGTTACTTCATCCAATATATTAGTTACTCCGGACACATTAAAAATGCCAAAATCAGATACTTTAAAAAAAATAAAATAAGCATTAATAATTTCAATAAAAAGGTCATGAATTCATGACCTTTTTTATTATCTAAATAAAGTAACGGTTCCGTTCAAGCTGCCAGTTTCTCCTTTAATACCGGTATAATTCAATATCCAGAAATAAACACCATCGGAACAATCATTTCCATTATATGTTCCATTCCATCCTGATAATACGTCATTCGATTCGTAAAGCAATCTTCCCCATCTGTTAAAAATCATAATTTTATTTTCAACAATAAATTCCATTTTTATAGGAAGGAACAAATCATTTGAGCCATCTGCATTCGGTGTAAACACATTTGGCATTTCAATTATGGGAGTGCAATCCTCAGCATACACTTGTGTGCTGTCGGCAGTTTTACAATTTCCAAGGCTTACGATTATCCAGTATAATCCTCCTGCCTGAACATAATAATTTGCATTGGTGGAATAATCCTGCCACTGATATGTAGCTCCGGAAAATGAGGCATCAAGCATAATACCATCATCAATACAATAAAGATATAATGAATCGGGTAAAGCAATAACTGGGTTCTGTATAACTTGTACCGCAATACTAGACGAAGGACTTGTGCAACTATCCGAATGAATTACAAGCGAATAATTTCCCCCATTTACTAGCGTCGCATTTTCAATTTCGGGATTTGAAACCGAAGATGAGAATCCATCAGGCCCGCTCCAGCTAAAGGTTTCACCATTTATAGAATCACAGAATAAGTCAAGTGTTGCTCCCTCACAAACAGGACTATTACTCGATAACAGTGGAGGATAAGAAGCCGAATTTACAAACACATTTACAGGAACAAAGCTGCTTGAACATCCAGAATCCACAGTCATTAGATAATAAGTTATCGTATCAAAAATAGTTGGAGTTATAAATTCAGGACCTGTAGAAATTAAATTACCTCCTACATTCGAATCGTACCAGAAAATCTGACCTTCAGCATTAGCAAATAATGATATAGAAGTTCCGTAACAAATAGTTGTATCATTTATTAAAGGAGATGAAACAGAAATAACAGATATTGTAACAGGAGATGAAACGGCGGTACATCCATTAAAATCAGTTGTTGTAAGTGAATATGTTCCAGACTGAAATACAGTAATACTTGTGTCAGCAGAGCCACCAGTCCACTGATAAAGCATCATTCCATTGTTTCCGAATAATGTAACAGAATCGCCCGGACAAAAATTCAGAGGTCCATCAGGAGTAATAATAGCCGCAACATTTGATTGGGTTACTATAACACTTGCATGGGTAATAATACCACATGATGTTATATCACAATAATACGTACCAGGTCCGAATACTGTTTGACTTTGAGAATTACCGCTTAATGGAGGCTGCCATTCAATTATGCTTCCGGCATTTGTGACCGCAACAATAATTAATGAATCATTTGGACAAATCACTGCAATTGGAGAAGCAAGTAGATATGGAGTGTTGTACTGCTTGACCTCAAGCGTATTTGATACCTGCTGGCATCCTATATTATCAACCAGAACACAATAATAATATCCGGGAACTGTTACATAAATTGAATTTGAATTTCCTGTTAAAAGGCCAGTAGGCCCGTACCATGAAAAGACACCACTTCCTGAACAATGCAATTCAATACTGTCGTTTGGACAAATAACGCCATCGGCCGGATTCATTGTAATCAAAGGTAATGGCGCTAATGTGACAGTCCAGTATAGAGTCTGAAATCCCCAGCAGCCATTCGCATCAATTAAAGACAGGTTCACATAATAAAATCCAGATGTATTAACAGATATTGAGGCCAATGATGGATTTGTAATTATTCCGGGTCCGTACCAATTTATATTAGTTGCATTTCCGGTAACATAAAGACTTAATGTATCGCCTGGACAAATTGTATTAATTCCATGAATTGTGTCATGAACTATAGGTCGGGGATTAACAAATACATAAAATGAAGTATCCAGAAAATTATGTATACTGTCATACATGCAGTTATTAGCAAGAATAATTATATGCTCCGCATGAATACTGTATGTTCCGGACTGTGTAGGGAAATAAAATGCTGTATGAGGGCCAAGATTTCCAGGAATATTAGGTGTTATCGACCATATTGTTGAACAACTCAGCAATGAAAGATCAAATGAAAGATCGGAAGGCACGTCGTTAATTGTGACAACTACCGCATTGCCACTACAAATTACGAGAGAATCCTGCACAGAAATAAATGAATTTATATCAGGCATTGTTAGCATGGTATCCACATCAACCATTACACTATTGCTATCTCTGCAACCAAAGCTGTCAACTACATGAATTATATAATTTCCTGCGATATTTGTTTCAAACGAATTCTGATAAAGCCCGCTTTGCGGCAATCCAGGGCCAGTCCAGTAAAATATATTTGTACCTGTGTTCGAAGCCCAGATTGTTACTGAATCAGGATAGCATAATGGGATGACCTGAGTATTCAAAGCATTCGTATTTATTATAAAATTATCAGATATTAAAGGCCTTTGCGGAAGAGGAAAAACAGTAATATAAATGGAGTCGGTGCTAACAAAACAACCGTCAGCACTGGTTTGTGTAACCCAATAATAACCTGATGTTGTAACTGGAATGGTATTAGAGGTTGATCCGTTTGACCATAAATAGGTTAAATTAGGGCCAGCCAGGCCGGTATTTGAATTTGCAACAAGCATTTGCCCTTTGCATAATTCTGCAGAATCAGGGCATTGTTCAGGGATACCAGAAACATTGATACAGACACCAATATATGGACGGTCACAATTCCCAGCATTATCTCTTAGATAATAATCATACGGTTGCCTGCTGATATCAAATCCTTTAGCAATGCAAATATCGTTCACACCATATGAATTTAGATAGGCGTATTCTGAATAATCTGGATCGCTGCAAAAAACAGTTTGAGAACCATTAATTAGTGGTACTGTAACTCCGGTAAGATCAATAAAATTATTTGATACTGGAAATAAAATCTTGTTTTCAAAACTTCCAGCAATATATATATTGTGCGAATTATCAACAGTAATACCATAACTCATATCATTCTGTTTGCCTCCGCTCTGCCTTGCCCACTGCCAGTTTCCAGACGAACTGTATTTGGCTGCAAACATATCCCAATAACCAACACTGTTAAAAGTCCCTTGTCCATATGCATCTGCATATTCATTTAATCGGCACTTAAAACTTCCGGTAATGTATGCATCAGATAAATCATCAACTGCAATGTTCCTTGCTGTAATCGATTCCATGGAACCATCTGATTTTGCCCATAGCAGGCTTCCTGAAGAATTATATTTCGCAACAAAAATGCAATTCGGATAAGTATTGCTAAGTGAAGTATTTGGTGTTCCGAAAAAAATCATATTGTAAAAAAAATCGCCTGTTACATATACATCTGAATTATTATCGGTAGCCAATCCATAGGCAACGGTATAAGTGGAACCGCCCATAGACCTAAACCACTGTTCGCTTCCGGCGGAATTGTATTTGATAAGGAAACATGCATTAAACATGCTATTGTTATGAGTATAATCAAAGGTAATTGTATCAGAAAATTGCCCCACAACATATACATTACCATTAGGATCGCAAGCAATATCCATCCCCCTGTCAGCATATTTGGCTGAACCTTTTCGTACCCATATTTCATTCCCGTTTGTTGTATTATACTTAGCAATAAAGACATCCTGAGAAGGAGCACCAGTGGTGGGATCTGTCATACTTGTCAAGGAATTACCTCCAAAAAATGCGGTGCCAGCAAACTGCCCGGTAATATATACGGAACCTGAATTATCAATATTTACAGCATTACCGATATCACCGCTACTTCCTCCTGCGCTTTTCACCCATTGCAATACACCGGAACTATTATACTTGACAAGAAAAATATCCTGTGATGAATTTACAGAAGTAATATTGGTCGAACCAAAAGTGGCAGTTCCCTGGTAATAACCGGTTATATAGGAATTGCCATTGGCATCTGTTTTAATTGACAGTCCTCTGTCGGTGCCGGTACCACCGGCTTTCACCGCCCACTGATACACTCCCTGTGAATTAATTTTACAAAGAAATATATCGGTAGTACCTGACGATGTAAGAAAAATGCTCTGGTTTCCGAACTGAATAGTACCCGTAAAATATCCTGTTGTATAAGTATTGCCAAAAGCATCTATGGAAATATCATATCCTTCATCCTGCCCATTGCTGCCGGCTTTCTGCAACCAATACGGCCCCTGTCCAAAAGAAAAAACGGAATTAAATAAAAGAAAAATTCGGATAATGTTTTTCACGGTTCCTCTAATTTCACTTATATATTTGTTAAAATTAGCTACTAAATAGTCAAAATGCAAAGAAATCATTAAATAACTTTCCATTTGGACAGCCACTAACGAGTAATTTAAAATAAAATTTTTTACTTTTGAATAATATATAAATGAGACATAAATGACCACCACTGAAAAAGAATCGAATTACCGTCATATAGAGGAAATGGATATTGCCGAGATCCTTGCCAATATCAACAAAGAAGATAAAACGGTTGCAGATGCAGTTGAAAAGGTAATTCCTGAAATTACTAAGTTGGTAGAACTTATTATTGAAAAAATGAAAGCGGATGGCAGGTTATTTTATATAGGATCAGGCACCAGCGGAAGGCTCGGCATTATGGATGCTGCTGAATGTCCGCCTACTTTTGGAGTGGATGAAGATTCTGTTGTAGGCCTTATAGCCGGAGGAGACAAAGCAATCAGGAAAGCCATCGAACATGCGGAAGACAAGTTTGACACCGGTTGGGAAGAACTCCTTAAACATGATCTTAACGAAAATGATATTGTTATTGGAATCTCAGCTTCAGGCGATACACCTTATGTTGTTGGAGCTTTGCAGAAATGCAGCGAATACGGCATTGCTACGGGTGCAATAACCAGCAACCTCAACACATCGCTTGCTCAGGAAGCCCTGATTGCAATTGAGGTTATCACAGGCCCGGAGTTCATCACAGGAAGCACTCGTATGAAAGCAGGTACCGCAACTAAGCTTATTCTTAATATGATTTCAACGAGTGTAATGATTAAGCTTGGGAAAATAAAGGATAATAAAATGATCGACATGCAGCTTGTAAATAACAAACTTATTGAAAGAGGTACCAGGATTATTATGGATATGACATCGGCAACCTATGATGAAGCAAAGGCGCTGCTTCTGGAAAAAGGAAGTGTAAGGAAAGCTATTGATAGTGTTGAATAATTTTCGTAAATTTGATAAAAATATTTTTTATGAAAAAACCACATATTTTAGTTCTCATTATCGTCGGAATTTTAGTGGTTACAGGTTTTGGTATTTCTTGTAAAAAGGAAAAAGAAAAAATCAATATCAACGGAACCGTTTACGATCCGAATCTTAAAACATTTTTAGCAAATGCACACATTACTATCTCTGCAAGCATGATCAGCTCTGGATTTTACAATTCTAACTATACAGATATTGCTTCTACAACTACCGATGCCAATGGTGCCTTCAATTTCGAATTCGATAAACAGAAATCAGCGGGATATAGAGTTTTTATTTCAAAGGATAATTATTTTGACAATACAATCGACATTAATGATGCTGATGTAGTTCCCGGCACTCCATACACTGCGGCATATAATCTTTACCCTGTTGCATATATCAAGTTGCATGTAAAAAATTCCACACCTTACGATACCTCTGATGCAATCAGATATTCATACACTTCAGGATATCTGACCTGTTATGAATGCTGTTCAAATATTCTTACAAAAGGTTATGGTAAAAATTACGATGTTACAACAAAATGCAAAACCTATGGCAGTCAGAATGTAATGATCAACTGGTCGGTATATAAAGCAGGTTATGATGTGGCCTACAGCGACACTATTTTTTGTATCCCCTTCGATACTACTACATACCAGATCCTTTATTAATAATGCCATGCACGACATCGAGCCCTTCTGGTTGTGGAGGAATTACTATATAGCTTCTGAAGATGAGCGTTCCCCTTTTTTTAACAGGGAATATAGCGAATTCGAATTTACACATGCAGTTTACAATTACCTTATTCATCCCCAATGGGATTATATCGGATCCCCTACTCTTTACATAAAAATTATTTATGCTGATTATGAACAGTCTTTTTGTGTAATAGAATTCATAGGTGAATGGAACGACTGTATCCATAATGACATCATGTATCTAAAACGTAATATTATCGAAAGTCTGGAATCAGAAGGAATACGGAAATTTATTCTGATCGGTGAAAATGTACTGAACTTTCACGCGTCAGATGATTGCTATTACCAAGAATGGTTTGAAGATATTGAAGAAGGATGGATTGCAGCTATAAATTTCAGGACGCATGTCATTAAAGAATTTGAATCAAGGAATATTGATTATTATATAGCATTTGGCGGCGAATTAAATGATCTCGACTGGAGAACATTCACACCGGATCTGTTGCTGGAAAAAGTTGAAAGCCTTATGACCAAACGACTTAATCCATAATCTACCTGTAAAATGAAAACAAAAAGTCTGTTACTCATTTTTTTACTATTATCACTCATGCTGAGTTCCTGCTACATCGGACGCTTTTTTTACTGGAATTTTGCTGATATAAATGATTACAAAAAATTTAAATTCCTTGATGTCAAAAAACCTGATGTACCTTTTACATTTATTAAAAATTCCACAATCAAATCGATTGACAGCATTTCATATAATGGTATAAAATATAAACTCGACGATTTTGTTGAATCAAATAAAAGTGTGGCTTTTCTGATTATCCGTAATGATACAATGCTTTATGAAAAATATTTTCAGGGAAGAAATCAGGGATCCTATGTGCCTTCTTTTTCCGCTGCAAAATCTTTTGTCTCGGCACTTGTTGGAATCGCCATTGGCGAAGGTTCTATTAAAAGTGTCAACCAACCTATTACCGATTTTCTTCCTGAATTAAAGTTAAATGATGAACGGTTTTCAAAAATCACCATTGAGAATTTACTAAACATGCGATCAGGAATTCTTTTTAAAGAAAGTTATTTTAACCCTTTCGGAAATGTTGCTAAAAGCTATTACGGACGAAACCTGATCGGCCAGTTAAAAACGCTTAAAATAAAATCCGAACCGGATAAGGAATTTGAATATGTAAGCGAAAACACACAGTTGCTTGCATTCATTGTTGAACGGGCTACAGGAAAAAAAATTCCAGAATATCTCCAGGAAAAAATATGGAAACCTTTAGGCATGGAATATGATGCTACATGGAGCACCGACAGCAAAGAGCGAAAAGAAGCTAAAGCTTTTTGTTGCCTTAACGCATGCGCCCGTGATTATGCAAAATTCGGACGATTATATTTAAACAATGGGAAATGGAACGGGCAACAGGTTGTTCCGGCGGCCTGGGTTAAAAAATCTACCACAGTTGATCAAAGCACAAAGGATTTATTTTATTCTTACCAGTGGTGGCATAACACAGAATGGATAAGGCTTACCGACACAACAAAAACAAGTCCAACCGATTCATTACACATAGAATATGCAACATCCAAGGACGGGAAAAAAGCAAAATATTTATCAACTCCTTTGCATGATTTTTTTGCTGATGGTTTTCTCGGACAATTTATTTATGTGTATCCTTCAAAGAATATTATAATAGTACGTTTAGGCAAAGCAGCCAAAGTAAGATGGCAAAGAATATTTCTATCAATAGCTCAACAACTTTAATTTGAGAATATGAAAAAAAGATGCCCCTGGCCAAAAGAAGATGCCCTTATGATTCGTTATCATGATCAAGAATGGGGAGTGCCGCTTCATGATGACAATATACTTTTTGAATTCATGGTTCTTGATGCTTTTCAGGCAGGACTAAGCTGGCAGACAGTTCTAAGAAAGCGTGAGAACTTTAGAAAAGCATTTGCAAAATTCAACATCAAAATAATTGCTGCATTCACTGATCAGGATGTACAAAGACTTATTGAGGACGAAGGCATTATCCGCAACAGGTTGAAAATCCTGGCAACAATTCAAAATGCAAAAGAATTTATGAAGGTGCAGAAAGAATTTGGCAGTTTTGACAAATACATTTGGCAGTTTGTAAACAATAAACAGATTGTAAATAAATGCAAGACCTTATCTGATATTCAGGCTTCTTCAAAAGAATCAGATTTAATGAGTAAGGACTTAAAGAAAAGAGGATTTAAATTTGCAGGCAGTACAATCTGTTATGCCTTCATGCAAGCCGCCGGCCTTGTAAACGACCATCTCATTACTTGTCCACGTTACAAAGAAGTTCAAAAATAATATTGTCAATCATTCGTTTACAAAGCATGCTAATTTCGTTTTATCAGCGGCTGATATCTCCCATCAAACAAATATTTTTTGTTTGCTTTATTTTCTTGTCTTTACAGATCAACGCACAGACAGCATCTTCTATTGAACCAGCCACATTGCTTTCTGAGTATATTAAGATCCGTTCAGTACAGGGGCATGAAAGCGATGCAGGAAAATTTCTTTCCAATTACTGCAGTAACAAAGGTCTATTCGTAAAAATATTTTCAGATATTGATTCTTCTTACAATTTTGCAGCTTCGCTCTACCCCTTGAGTTTAGGCAAACCAAATATTATTTTGCTCAACCATCTGGATGTTGTTCCGGCCGAAGATTCGGTAGAATGGAAGCACCCGCCATTTTCAGGTGAAATTATAAATAATGAAGTATGGGGTCGTGGAGCCATCGACTGCAAAGGGCTTGCAGTAATGCAATTGCTGGCAATATTACAATATACTGAAAGTGCCAAATTAAATAATTTTCCCTATAATGTAACGATGCTATGTGTATCTGGCGAAGAAACAAATTCGGAAAACGGTGCTGAATTGGTTACTGAAAACTATATCCGGGAATTAAATCCAGTCCTTGTACTGGGAGAAGGTGGATCAGGCATAAGAAATGCAGTGGCAAAGGATTCTTCAAAAGTTATCTTTGGAATATCAGTTGCTGAAAAAAAATCACTCTGGCTGAAACTTGAAGTGAATTCTGAATCTTTTGGTCATGGAGCAGTTCCATCCGATCTTTATGCAAATAAAAAACTTCTTCGCATGCTAATTAAACTGATGGATGAAAAAAAATATGTGAAATTCGATAAACTCCAAATATCCATGTTCCATCAGTTGGGTAAAATGGAAGGCGGACTTAAAGGCTTTGTAATAAAGCATATCAACTGGGATATTTTCTGGCCTTTAGTCAAAAAGAAATTTGCAGAGGGAGAACCCTTGCATCTTTTGGTATATAATACATTCACTATAACAAATATTTCAAATCCAAAAGGACCATCCAATCAGATTGCGGAAAAAGCAAGTGCAGTTCTTGATTGCAGGCTGCTACCCGGAACCGATTCTGCTAAATTCATAAGAAAAATGAAAAACACCGTTGGGCCCAAAATAAAAATAACCGTTCTTTCATCAAGTCCGGATGCATCAGCCTCTGAAGAAAATATTTTTTTTACAGCACTTAGTTCTGCGATTAAAACAAAATATACAAATAGCGAAGTGATGCCGATATTATTCCCTGCAACAACTGATAATAATTATTTCCGGAATAAAAACATAAGCACTTATGGCATTCTGCCGATAATACTTTCAGTTGAAGCAATGGAAAGTGTTCATAATAGAAACGAAAGATTATCTGTTGAGAATTTAGAAAAAGGAGTTGCAGTTTTTAAAGAATTTATCAAGAATGTGAATCAATCAAAATAGCTAAACGATAACGCTATTTGTTTATCTCTTTCAGTTTCTCACCTGCCTGCACTTTAAAGCTACTACTGTCCTTCACCATTTCATTCAGTATTTTTTCGGCTTTTTTATTTTCATTAAGGCTGATATGAGAAAGTGCAAGATACCAGCGGGCAGTTTCGTAATAACTTCCACTTTTATTCTTTACAACTTTTTCAAAATAAGGGATCGCATCAGCATATTTATTCAGAAAGTAATTTGAAACACCGCAGTAATATAGTGCATTGTAATCGTTGGGATTATCTGTGATATATGATTCAAGAAGATCTTTGCTCCCGGCATAATCAGCGTTCTGATATTTTTGAACAGCCGTCGAATACCTCTGATCTGCCACAGCAGAATTGCCAGTAGCACCAACTGTAATAGTTGTGGTGGTAGGTGACATTATTGAATTGGATGTTGAAGTAGCAGTTTGATTATTATTATTATTATTATTATTGTTATCACTTTTCACAATTCCTTTTTTGCTGCCTTTCACCTTCGACTTGTCCTCAACAGTTGTGACTTCACTTCTGTAAGCGCTACTCTGCGAAGTGACCTTTGTTTCCGAAATACCTCCTGAAACACTAATACTATCGGCCATCGCCTGATTGACTTCTGCATTCTTATAATCGGAAGCAAGTCCGTTTGAAACATTCTCATCTACCTGTTCAAGTTGCTTTTCATTTTCCTCGTTCGCCTTTTCTGCCTTTGTTGTAGACTCCCAGGAGAAACCAGTGTATGATTCTTTTTTCAGGTCCTCTTGCCGATCAGGAGATACATTAGCTTTTGGAATCATGAAAGGAATATTATTATTGCTAAAATCTTTGTCAGCATTTTCACCATCAGCCACAACCTTGGCACCTTCGGCCTTCTCTTTTAAAGTAGCATCAGAATTTTCTGTTCTTGTATCCTCTCCTGTTACATCATTAATTTCATTTGGTGTTGATTGTTTTTCCTGTTTTGTAAGTTCTGATTCCTTAATAGTTCTCTCGGCCATCATGTTTTTCTTTTGTTCGCCAAGGTAATACCTGAAAACAAAAGTAACACCTAATATTGTAATTAGTATTGCAGCCGCAGCAAGGCGCATCCTAAAGTTTACATGCAGAACTTTGCGCTCTTTTTTCTCTATGCGTTTATTAATTTCCTTTTGAAGTTCTGCAAAAATATTTTTTAATCCTGATTTATCCTTTATCTGTGAAATACCTTCTAAAGCATCGGAACACAGCTCGCAATCGGTGAGGTGCTTTTCTACAAGGTACCTGTCTTCATTACTGAGCCTATTCTCTGCATAGGCAGAAAGTATCTCAGGGCTGAGACAGTCCGTTTCGGAAAAGATATTATTTAGCTTGCTGTTCATAATTGCTTTGAATAATTATTTTCAAATTTCGCTTGCCATTCTGTATAAAACTTTTGACCTGCTTCATTGAATAGCCTGTTGTTTCAGCCACTTCCTGGTAACATTTACCATTAAGGTAAAACATTTCAATACATATTCTCTGTTCATCATTTAATTGCTCAACTGCATTGCCAAGATGGCTCAAATAAACTTCATTTACATTATCGTTATCAAGATGCGGCTCATAATCTGTTTCCATAACAACCGGGTAATCTTTTTTCAGTTCTTCTGTTTTCAGAAATACCGATTTTACCGATCGAAGCTTCATAAGGCAATGATTCTTAGCTGTAGTGTGCAGCCAGCTTTTAAAATTGTCGACCTGGTATTTTTTCAGGTCTTCAAGAAGTTTCTCGAATATCAGCATCACCGCATCCTTGCTGTCGTCCTCGTCCTTCAGGTATTTCATGCAAACGCCAAAAACAAGGTGAGAATATCTTTTGTAAAGTTCACCTACAAATACATTGTCCCCTGACTGTCTGTAGGAGGCAATCAGTTCAAGATCGGTGGCCGTATTTGTTTTCTTAAATCTGAACAATTGTAAATGAATTACGAGTGTAAATTTAGAAATAAATTTTGTGATTGAAATTTTATAATCCCGTATTTGAAATTTTAATTTTCGTTTGCAGAAAATAACATTTTATAGTTAATAAGTTCTTGAAAAGTTTTTCAAAAAAATAATTTTTGAAAATAAAAAAAAATTAGTATTGCATACCTTATATAGCAAAATCAGGTTCATTAAAAAAAACACGGGAAACCGCAGTATTAACCAGAAACTAAAAAACAAAAAACTGAAGCGATGAAAAATCCGATTCACCGGGACCAGGAAAACAAGAAAATTGAATTCACACTTGACGAAGAACCTCCAAGTCTAAAAGGCTTGACAGATTATCGATCAGCCTTTCTTACAAATCTAAAACGAACACTCTTAGAAGAAAAAGAAAATGAATTCAGCACCATCAGCGAAAGCACCAGAAAATTCATAAAGAAACATTACCCCTCCATCAGTGATGAAGAATGGCTTGACTGGAAATGGCAGATCCGAAACAGCATCACTACAAAGAAACAACTTCAGCAATTTGTCCCGCTCAACATCAAGGAAAAAAACTTTTACTTCTTTAATGAAGATCAGCTTCCCTTGCGGATTACACCATATTATGCAAGTCTGCTTGAAGACAAGCCTCGTAATAATCCAATCAGAAAATGTATCGTTCCGCTCGAAGACGAATATATAAAAGCTGAAGGTGAGGATGCCGATCCGCTTTGCGAAGAAAGCGACAGTCCCTTACCTAATCTTATTCACAGATATCCTGACAGAGTTCTTTTTCTTGTAACGGGTTTTTGCTCCACTTACTGCAGGTATTGCACCCGCTCTAGAATGGTGGCCAAAGAGAAACAATATAAATTCGGAAAAGCTGAATTAGAAAAAGCATTCGATTATATAGCATCAAGAAAACAAATCAGGGATGTGTTGCTTTCAGGTGGTGATCCACTGACCTTAGGTGACAATCAGCTGGATTATATTCTGTCACGGTTAAGAAAAATTCCACACGTTGAATTTATCCGTATAGGCACAAAAGTTCCAGTTGTATTACCACAGCGTGTCACTGCAAATCTGGTAAATACAATAAAAAAATATCATCCCGTATGGATGAGTGTTCATTTTACACATCCGGCAGAAGTCACTCCCGAGGTAAAGGAAGCTTGCGAAAGGCTTGCAGATGCGGGCATTCCGCTAGGCAGCCAGACCGTACTTTTAAAAGGAATTAATGATGAAGTTGCAACCATGAAAAAACTTTATCACGAATTATTAAAGATCAGGGTAAGGCCATACTATCTATACCAGTGTGATCCTATTTCCGGTTCATCCCATTTCAGAACAACAATAGAAAGAGGAATGGAAATAATTCACGGACTTCGCGGTTTTACATCCGGATATGCTGTACCAACTTATGTTGTTGATGCACCCGGAGGTGGTGGAAAAATCCCATTGCTTCCCGAGTATTATATAGGCAAAGAAGGCGGTTATGTGCAATTAAAAAACTACACCGGAAAAGTTTATAAGTACCCTGACTTTTGCTAATATCCAGTTACCCATTTTTAATTTTATCCGCATGAGAGTAGGAATCGCATACGACCTGAAATCCGATTATATCTCTGAAGGATTTACTGAAGAAGAGGCAGCCGAATTTGACAGTGAAGAAACCATTGCTGGTATTGAAGATGCACTTTCGGTTAACGGTTACCATACTGAACGTATCGGGAATGTTCGATCACTGCTCAGCCTTTTGCATAATGGAAAACGATGGGACATTGTTTTTAACATATGTGAAGGCTTGCATGGAATAGGCAGAGAAGCTCAGGTTCCAGCGATTCTTGATATTTATAAAATTCCTTATACTTTTTCAGATGTACTGGTAAATTCACTCACTCTTCATAAGGGTCTTACAAAGCGAGTAATCCGTGATCTTGGGATCCCCACAGCTGATTTTGCAGTTGTGGAAAATGAATCCGATATAGCAAAAATTGATCTTCCTTTTCCTCTGTTTGCAAAGCCTGTTGCAGAAGGAACAGGAAAAGGGATCAATCCAAATTCAAAAATTAAAAATAAAAAACAGTTAAAAGAAGTTTGCCTTGACAGGTTGAAACAATTCAAACAACCTGTACTTGTTGAAACTTTTCTTCCTGGCCGAGAATTTACTGTTGGAGTTGTTGGCACTGCTGACGAATCGGTGGCGGTAGGACTGATGGAAGTTTGCTTCAGGGAGCAGGAACAATCAAAAATTTATTCTTACAACTCAAAAGCAAATTATCAGGAACTTGTTGATTATACTTTGCCTGAAGAAGAAGTAACAAAAAGATGTTTTGAAATTGCTCTTGCAGCCTGGAAAGGACTTGGATGCAGGGATGGCGGAAGAATTGACCTGCGAATGGATAAAAATGGAATTCCTAATTTTATTGAAGTAAATCCGCTTGCAGGATTAAATCCTATACATTCCGATCTGCCAATCTTATCAAGGATGGCTGGCATCAGCTATAATGAGCTTATTGAAAAAATAATGAAGTCCGCTACAAAACGAATAAAAAAGAAATGACGAACAAAAAAGTTGTAATCCTATATAATAAACTTTCCGAAAACCCTCAGGCTGACGAACTCGATGTATTGACACAAGTGAATCTTGTGGCTGATACATTGAAGGAACTTGGCTATGTTACGAGCGAAGTTCAATTCTCATTTGAAATTGATGAAGCCATCAAACAACTAAAAGAACAGGATCCATATTTTGTTTTCAATCTGGTTGAATCAATTAATAATAAAGGTGAACTGTGTTATGTTGGGCCATCTGTTCTTGAATACCTTCAAATGCCATACTCCGGTGTTCAGCTGGAAGGAATGTTCATTACCACTAATAAATTAATTACAAAAAAAATCCTTCGCAGCAACAATATTCCTACTTCCGACTGGATCGAACTGAATGAGCTGGAAAAAATAGAACCTTATGTTCGTTATATTTTAAAACCAACATGGGAAGACGGATCGCTTGGTCTCGACTTTGAAAATGTTTTTTATGGAGAAGATAAAACATATGTAGAGAAATTGAAAATTGTAGACAGAAAAAAATTCTTCATCGAAAAATATATTGACGGCAGAGAATTTAATATTTCTGTTATAGGGGGAATTATCGGGCCAGAAGTCATGCCCCACGCTGAAATGCAGTTCATAAATTTTCCTGAAGGCAAACCAAAAATAATGGGTTACTCGGCAAAATGGGTTGAAGACACATTGGATTATGACCAGACCCAGCGGACATTTGATTTCAACGAAAATGACAAACCTCTTCTTGACAAACTCAGTAACATTTGCCTGCAATGCTGGAAAGCATTCGACCTTAGTGGCTATGTAAGAGTTGACTTCAGAGTGGATAACGATAACAATCCTTACGTTCTTGAAGTAAATGCAAATCCTTGCCTTTCGACTGACAGCGGACTTTATGCAGCGACTCAACAAAAAGGATACAGTTTTAAAACTGTAATCGAAAGAGTGATTGAAGATATATTCAAAAAATAAAATAATTTTCACAAAAAACAGTACAAAGAAATCATGGACATTAACAAATTAACTTTCCGAACAAAAGTGATTGAGGATGATATTGAGAACATCCGTGATATACTTCATTCAAGTGGGTTCTTCTATGATTTCGAAATTGATGTTGCCCTAGAACTTGCACAGGAATACCTTGAATATGGTCCTGAAAGTGATTATTATTTCCTGTTTGCAGAGATTGAAGGAAGAACTGTTGGTTATACCTGCTTTGGTCCGATTGCCTGCACCAAACACAGCTTTGACCTATACTGGATAGGTGTTCATGAGGATACAAGGGGGTCCGGTCTTGGAAAAACACTTATGAAAGAATCAGAAAAAATTATCAAAGACCTTGGTGGAAAAGGTGTTTACATTGAAACCTCATCACGCGATAAATACATACCAACCCAAAAATTTTATGATTCCTGCGGTTGCGATCTCATTGCACGCATAACCGATTTTTATGATGAAGGCGACGACAAGTTAATTTATAAAAGGTCATTATAATAATTTCAAATTTATCGAATTCAAAGTTCGCGTTGATCCATCCGGTCCAACTGCTTTTATATTTTCGAAATAAATTTTAGTTCCAGTTGCCGCTGCATTTATCATGGTTATCATGTCCGCGGTTAGTTTATTCCCTATGGCATTTTTTTCAATAAGATCACCCTTTATATTCATTGTCATTGTAAAAGAAATTATAACAAAATTCAAATCAAAATCAAAATTCTGTAATGTCGGAATTATGCTGACAGCGGCAGACAGCAAGGCTTTTGAAATACAGCCTCCGGAAACATTGGCAATTCTTGCTACAGGATCTGGAATTTTTTTCACTCGATATGTTAGTGTGTCAATCCATTTTACAGTTGCCCCTGATTTTATTCCTACATAAAGTTCAGTTTCACTCGATCTCCCGGCACTATCCTTAGGCATAAAATTATATTTGCCGTTACAGCCAGTTACTACGCCGTTGCTGGTTTTCACAACAATATCTTTGCAGCTATGATTTTCAACACTTATGGTAATCGGATTATTCACACCTTTATAAAAGACATTCATTTTATCTACTGCAACTCCAACAATCTGACTAAAACCAAGAGAACAAAACAAGAGGGTACTTGAAATTGCTGTAATGTTTTTCATATCAGTTCAATTTTAAATTTCAATAATATCTGTTCCTATATATAAAACGATTTTTTTCTGATATTTATTTTAGGAGAGATTTCCACAGGTTAAAATCGCTCAATTGGAGCGGAATTCGTACCTTTGATAAATAAAATCACCTTCGTGGACAGCATTCAGAAATCATCTGTATCAGCGTGGCTGCCTATTTCAAAAAAAGAAATTGAAGCCAGGGGATGGCAGCAGCCGGATATAATTATTGTATCGGGTGATGCCTATGTGGACCATCCATCCTTCGGACATGCAGTAATTGCAAGGGTTTTAGAACGCGATGGATTTAAAGTAGCTATTCTACCACAACCCAATTGGCGCGATGATTTGAGGGATTTCTCAAAACTTGGTCCGCCAAAATTATTTTTCGGAGTAACTGCAGGCTGCATGGATTCAATGATCAATCATTATACTGCAAATAAGCGCCTACGATCTGATGATGCTTACACACCGGGAGGTAAAAATGGGTTTCGTCCTGATTATGCAAGTATTGTTTACACCAAAATCCTGAAAAAACTTTTTCCAGGAACTCCTGTTATTCTTGGCGGAGTGGAAGCATCTTTACGTAGGTTCACTCATTATGATTATTGGTCCGATACGCTTAAACCTTCTATCCTTGAAGAGTCTGGGGCTGATCTGCTTGTTTATGGAATGGGAGAAAAAACAATCAGAAAAATTGCAGCAACGCTTATATCAGGGAAAAAAATAGAAGATTTAAAAAATATTGAACAGACTGCATATTTCAGTAATACAAAACCTGAAAATCCGGATGCTGTTTTTTTATCTTCATTTGAGCAGTGTCGTGAAAATAAAATTGCTCATGCAAAAAATTTCGCATTGATTGAAACCGAATCAAATTCCTTTCATTCAAAAATACTTGTTCAACAGCATGGAAATAAATGGCTGGTTGTTAATCCACCCACGCAACCCTTGACTACTGCGGAAATTGATAAAACTTTTGATCTTCCTTATACACGACTGCCCCATCCACGCTATGACGGAAGAGGTGCTATTCCTGCGTTTGAAATGATAAAATTTTCTGTAAACATTCATCGCGGATGTTTTGGGGGTTGCAGTTTCTGCACTATCTCTGCGCATCAGGGAAAATTTGTTTCAAGCCGTTCTGAAGAATCCATCGTAAAAGAAATAAAATCAATTACTGAACAATTCGATTTTAAAGGCCATATTTCTGATCTTGGCGGACCATCAGCTAACATGTACAGGATGCAGGGCCTCGATATTTCTATTTGCAAATCATGTAAAAGATATTCATGTATTTATCCGAGATCTTGTAAAAATCTTAATTCTGATCATGGACCACTGTTACAACTATATAATAAGGTGTCAGCATTACAGGGAATAAAAAAAGTTACAATCGGCAGTGGAGTAAGGTATGATATGCTTCAAACAACTGATTCCGCTTTTGACAGAAAAAATCACCTGACTGAATATGCAAAAAAACTTATTCGTGATCATGTTTCAGGAAGGCTGAAAGTAGCACCGGAACACACTTCTGATGAGGTTTTAAAAATTATGCGTAAGCCATCGTTTGAGTCTTTCAAAAAATTCAGCGCACTGTTTAACAAAGTGAACCGTGAAACTCAATCGCAGCAGCAACTTATTCCTTATTTTATTTCAAGTCACCCTGGATGCAGACTCGGCGATATGGCCGAACTGGCAGCAGAAACAAAAGATCTGGGATTTCAACTTGAGCAGGTGCAGGATTTTACTCCCACTCCTATGACACTTGCAACAGAAATGTATTATACAGGAGTAAACCCATACACTCTTGAATCGGTTTATGTAGCTCATAGTGCAAAAGAAAAACTGGACCAGCAACGATTTTTTTTCTGGTATAAAAGAGAAAATGAGCAATGGATAAGGGATACGTTGCATGCATTGAAAAAAGATTCGTTGATTTCAAAATTCGTAAAAGAAAATTCTTACGGACGACCTGTAATCAATAAAAAAACTAATCCTAAGAAAAATTTTAAAAGAAAAAGATGAAGCAGCAGGCTGATGTAATAATTGTTGGCGGCGGCCCTGCAGGGATCATGGCTGGAATAACTGCTGCAAAATGCGGGGTAAAAGTTCTTATTCTTGAGAAAATGCGTGAACCTTTACGCAAACTTAAAATAACGGGTAAAGGAAGATGCAACATCACGAATACAGCTGCGTTATCAGCATTCCTCGCCGAAACAGGACCAAATCCAAATGTTCTTAAACCAGCATTTGAACGATTTTTCAACGATGATACTATTGCATTTTTCTCTGAAATAGGCGTCAATACAGTTGTTGAACGAGGAGGAAGGGTTTTCCCTGAAAGCAATTCAGCAGTTGATGTTGCAAATAAAATGGTTGAATATGCCAGAAAATGTGGTATTGAATTTCGATTCAATGCAAAAGTGAAAGGATTTAAAATTGAAAATGAAAAAATTTCTGCTGTCGAAATTGTTCCAAATCAACTCATAAAAGGAAACACTTATATTCTTGCTACCGGTGGAGCATCCTACCCTGCAACGGGATCATCAGGTGATGGTTATCCTATTTCACGGGAGCTTGGACATCGCGTTACAGCAATCAGGCCAGCACTAGTACCTGTGGAAACAAAGGGCAATATTGCACAAAACCTTCAAGGACTAAGTCTTGCGAATGTAAAGGTAAATGTATGGATTGATGGAAAAAAATCAGATGAAGAATTTGGTGAAATGATGTTCACTCATTTTGGATTAACAGGTCCTATAATTCTTTCGTTGAGCCGGCGAATAAACGAAGCCATTCAGCTTAAGAAAAAAGTTATTTTTTCAATTGACCTGAAACCGGCGCTGGATGATGAAAAGCTTGACAGGCGGCTTCAGCGTGATCTGGATGAAAATGGAAAAATGAAACTAATAAATCTTTTCCGCCAGTGGCTTCCATCAAAATTGATTCCTGAATTTTTACGCATTCTTTCGCTGAACGGAGAAAAATTAGCAAACCAGGTATCTGGCGAGGAAAGAAAAAAAATAAGGATTCTTTTAAAAGATTTTCCTTTTGAAGTTACAGCACTAAGGCCTTTCAGCGAAGCAATCATTACATCCGGTGGCGTTGACACAGAGCAAATTCATCCAAAAACATTAGCATCCAAAATATTTTCAAATCTTTTTTTCGCTGGTGAAATACTCGATCTTGATGCAAATACGGGCGGGTATAATCTTCAGATTGCTTTTTCCACCGGAGTACTGGCTGGTGAACAAGCTGCCTGGCTTGCACTGGAGTGATCTCAAAAGTCTCATATGGTAAGTGGTGAGTGTTTCCATTAAACCTTTTCATATTTCAGTTGTCAAAAAAATGCACGAACCGACAATCTGATTCTTATGAAAAAACTATTTATTCATTTCTCAGGAAAAAACATTTTTAAAAAAATTATTCTGTTAGCTGGAGCAATAATGGGCTTCTCAACCGCTGTGGTAGCTCAATATGGTGCTCCTGAAGCTCATTATAGAATTACCGGATTTATAAAATCAAAAGATAGCAATATTCCAATTCCGAATATTAAAGTACGATTCTCCGAAAACGAACAATCAAATTATTATTCTTATCCTATTTATACCGATAGTACTGGCAAATTCGATATCGATTTTTATGAATATTATGGAATTAGCGTTGATAAAAAGAAACTAAAGATCATTGCCGAAGATGAAGACGGTCAACAAAACTTTGGCGATTTTCTTGCTCTTGAGAAATGGTTTATACTTAATAGGAAATCAGGTGGTTCAAAGTACGACACTGAATTTGAAAATATAAATATTGTTATGGATTACAAAGGGAAGGCCCCTTGTAAAACTGAATTACCGAAAGATACATTTCCTATAATTATACCATCAGCTCAAAATATTGTGATCAATGTTGATTCTGCTGAATCTGCACCCGATCCTGCCAACGCAGAATTGTATAAGAACAATGATACAATTAAAATAGCTGGTTATGGAGAACCACCCATTTCGCAACCAAAGGATTTTCTTGTTGTATACCCTAACCCATCGAATGGTTTGTTCAATATTAAAATTTTTGTAGAAAAAGTTACAAATATTGCAGTTGAAATTTATGATGCTAATTCAAAACTTATAATGTCAGAATCATGGGGGATTTGTGAGGGTCCTTTGCAGAAGCAATTAAGCCTTGAGAGGATAGCTCCTGGCACATATTACATGAAAATAAAGATTGGTAATAATTTTTATATCGAAAAACTTATTAAGCAACAATAAGACTATAATTTCGACAGCAAGCTTTAAAAAATCACCTGAGTATTTTTATCTTTGCAGAAAAGTTTGATGAAAATAAAGATTTCTGAACTTCCTGATGTAGCAAAGCGTTCAGAAGCAATAAATAAAAAATTCTTTTCCAGGTTAAAAAAGAAGCCGCCAAAAAATCTGGACATTATTATAAAAGAAATTCACGAAGAAGTTTTTCTGGATATTGATTGCCTTGAATGTGCCAATTGTTGCAAAAGCATCAGCCCAATTGTTTCTGATAAAGATATTGAAAGAATTACAAAATTCTTAAAAGTAAAGCCATCCGCTTTTACAGAGAAGTATCTTCATCTTGATGAAGACAATGATTATGTTTTTAATTCAACTCCCTGCCCTTTCCTTGATGAATCAAATTATTGTAAAATATATGATGTGAGGCCAAAAGCATGTTCTGAATACCCACATACAAGCCAACCAAAATTTATCAACCGGCTGAATCTTACAATAAAAAATTCATTTTATTGCCCGGCAGTTTTTAATATCGTTGAAAAAATGAAAGAAGGGATTAAAACTTATAATAAGATTAATTGATAAAAACTTTCTTTGTAATAATATTTTTCCCTCCTGAAATATTTACGATATATAACCCACTACCATTTATGGATCTCATTTCAATCTCTTCCTGAGAAGTACCTGTTTTTATAATTCTTTCACTTATCAATCTTCCTGAGACATCAAATATATTTACATCCAGATCGTAATTGCATTTATTTATTTGCAAAAGGATCCCTGAATTATTTTGATTAGATACTACAATTATATTCTCACCTAAAGAGAAATCAACAGTCACAATACCAAGGTCATCAGTGCTTCCATCAAAATCTGTTTGTTTTAGCTTGTAATAATTATTCCCGTTATAAGGCTTTTCATCTGTATACTTATAAGCTGTCAGCATATTCGTGGTACCTTGTCCTATCATCGTCCCAAGAATTTCCCAATTCACACCATCATTTGATTTTTCAAGTGTAAAGAAATCATTATTTGTTTCAGATGTTGTTGACCATTTAAGGTCAACATGATCATCATTCACCTCAGCTTTAAAAGAAAGTAATTCCACAGGTAATGGACTGCTGTTGCCTGACATTGCCCATGGAGAAGAACCATTCAGTACCACGCCTGGAACAGTAGCTGTGTTTGCAGTGTTGGTTTGTGAAGGAAGAGGTGCGTTCCATCTGGCTCCAACACCATCCCATGATTGTGCCTGCAATGAAGTTATTGTTCCTACTTCACCTGCTGCAGCTGTAAAAGTAATAGTTGCTGTGCCTGATACGCCATCTTTATCAATCTGCCAGAATCTATCAACAGTATTCGCACTGTTGTCACCAATTGAACTGTTAACATTCGTAACATTCATAGGCGTAGTTGGTAAAGGTGTATTATTCGCAGCTGTCGGGTATGTTGAAATTGTTACATTTCCAACAGTGCCAGCTGTAAGATTAAATGTTAGGGGAATATAACTACCCGATGCAGTTCCAAAAGGAAATATGTGTGCCCCGGTAATGGCAGCAATATTCCATTTTACTTTACTGAAGTTATTCGTTGCATCACTAATTAAATATCCATTTACCCTGGAAATACCTGTAATTGCCGAATTGGTGATAACCAGTGTGTTCATATTCAGGTTTACAGCACCATTTGATAGCGTAATATTTGTGGCAGTAACAGTATTATTAATTGAGACACCTGCACCGCTGTTATTAATTATTAAATTATAAAATGTTTCGCCTGTACTGCTGCTGATTGTCTGCGAATTGGCACCATCAAAAGTAACTGTTCTTATACCTTCTGTGAAAGGGTTTGCAGCTGTACTCATATCATTCCAGTTTCCTGCTACAGTCAGATCGAAAGTGTTTACACTAAACACTGCACTGCCAGTAATTGTAAGATCGCCATTGACATCGGTGGCTGCGGCAAGTGTTTTGGTATTATTACCAGAAATAGTAAGATTACAGTAAGTCGCTGCTTTAATAGCCTGAGCTCCATTCAGGCTGTAGTTAACAGTATTAGGTGTTGTAGCATCGGTTGTCAATACACCCAGTGCCATGGGAGCAGCTGCATTCAAATAATTTAAAACAGCATTGGGTCCATTATTCCATGTAGATCCGGCAACACTGCCTGTAAGGGTTCCGTTAATCGTGATCCCTGCAGTATTCTGATTAGTTACAATAACTGCTCCTGAAATAAGTACATTGCTCGAAAAGTTCATGGCTGAGGTGCCTGAAATTGTTTGAGCAGCATTAAATGTGGCTACTGCAGCATTAAAAGTTCCGTTATTTTGTATTCCTCCTTGAAATACCATATTTGCCAATGTAGTTACCAGGCTTGATACCCATGTACACGAATTATTAACCGTAACTGCACCTGTAAATGTTTTTATTCCAGAATTATTATTCAGTGTAAATGTTCTGTTTGATGCTATATTTGTTGGACCATTTACATTTATTTTCACCTGCCCGATAATGCCATCACCAGTTGGCATGCTCAAGGTACCATTGATTACAACCACACCAATTGCGCCACCATTTATAGTGCCTCCCGATAAATCGACATCATTAAGAGTAGTTGTCCCTGCAACTGTTCCATCTGCAAACGTACCATTAAGGGTAGAAATACCGGAAACTGTGAAATTAACACCTGCAGGGTTAAATGATGTGCTGGCTGCCAATATAAAATTATCATTCACAGCAGCAAGAGCACCCAATGTTTTTATTCCTGCTCCTCCGGTTATATAAAGATCATAATATGTTGTTCCTTTAACTGTTTGATTCCCAGCTGCACTATAATATACAATATTATTGGGATAACTGGCAGTCAGAATACCAGTATTCATTGGCTGCTGAGTGGTGTTTTTATAATCAAGTATTCCCTGGTTAATAAATATTGAAGTGGCCACAGACCCGTTAAGTACTCCATTAATGGTAACTCCACTAGTATTGTTATTGTATATTGAAATAGCGCCTGAAACAGTAACTCCACCATCAAAAGTAATTGCACTGCCTCCCTTTAATTCTTTATTATTTCCATTGAATGTATATAATCCGGTACCGCTGGTAAATATTCCGTCATTTTGCAAGCTACCTGTTATAGTTATAGGTTCATTTATACCATTACTCCAGATTCCATTATTGACAATATCTCCAAAAGTATGTGTACCAGTTGCACTTGTAATGTCAAGTTCACTGTTAATTGTTGTAATTTGACTAACAACTAAGCCAGTTGTAAATGCACCCACCGAAAAAATTCCATTTGTTATTGTCAAATTTCCACTGACTGTTGTGGTCCCGGCTGTATTAGCGAATGTTGCACCATTGGCATCATTTAATTCTATATTACCGTATGTGCTTGCTCCTCCGGTAAGAGTATGTGGAACAGAGCCTCCGCTTAAATAAATCTTTCCTGCTCCTGAATGTATTGCATTATTTGTTATATTTCCCTCAACAGTAATTGTATTACCTCCATCGGCAAATGTATTATTGACTCCAATTGTCAGGTTTCCTGAAACCGTAACAGCTGATGTAGCCGATTTCGTAATTGCTCCGGTAGCTGTAAGAGTTAAATTTCCATAATCCGGTATACCTGATATGGATTGAGCAATATTTGAATTATAGTTTACAGTACTGGACTGATTCAGTGATATTTTTGAATTTACAAATCCTGTGGGAAAGTCAGTAGTTGCACCAACAGTTCCTAATACCAAGGTGGTTCCTGCTGCCATAGAGAAAATTCCAGAAGCATTGCCAGTAATCTGGAAACCTCCGTCTGCTAATGTCCCCGCAGAAATTGTAAGATCATGATTTACAGATATTACACCACCTAAGGTTCCAATCTGACCTGTTTTAGTAATAACTAAGTCAAAATAGGTTGCCGATTTCAGTATTTGAGCAGCTGTGGTACTCGTATAATTTACAGTATTCGAATTAACACTTGCAGCAAGATTGGATATTGCTGAAGAACCTCCAATATTCAATACCGAGCCATTGCTCTGTGTTAATGTTCCAGTTCCGGCAAGGGCGGTACTTATTGTTAATGTACCATTGTTCGTATACGTACCGTTGAAAGTTGCATTATTTATAGCAATAGCATTCGCACCGCTTAAGGTTTTCATTAAACCCGCAAATGTATATATTCCCGAACCTGAAGTAAATGTTCCGTCATTTTGCAGGTTACCGTTGATTGTAAATGCTGAATTTCCGGTGCTGCTCAATGTTCCACCGTTATTAACAATTATATTATTAAATGAATTTGCTCCGGTAGCATTGTTGTCATCTAAAATACCACTTATAGAAGTATTACCCGATACTGTTGTATTAGCAGTAGATAACCTAAGTGTTCCTGAAGAAATTGTTAAATCATTATTTACCACTGTTGCGCCGCCCAAAGTACCTATTTGGCCTGCATTATTTAATACAAGATTATAATAAGTGGTTGCTTTTATTGTCTGAGCAGCTGAAGTGCTAGTATAATTTACCGTGTTTGAAAGAGCGCTCGCCGCAAGAGTTGCTATTGTTGAAGTTCCACCTATGTTTAATGTTGAACCGGCACCTTGTGTTAATGTACCACCAGCACCTGTAAGTGCAGTACTTACTGTACAAGTTCCATTATTTGTGTACGAACCGGTTATAGCAGCATTATTAATAGCAATCGGATTATTTCCACTTAAAGTTTTAGAAGCTCCGCTGAGAGTATATGCTCCTGTTCCGGAAGAAAAAGATCCGTCATTCTGAATATTCCCGGATATTGTAAAGGTTTCATTTCCGGTAGATGTCCAGGAACCAGTATTGCTAATTGCAATGTTGCTAAAAGTTTTTGTTCCTGTTGAACTAGAAAAGTCAATAGAACCATCTACCGTGGTAGTTCCCACTATACTCATTGTACCTGCATTAACAACATTTGTTGTTCCGCTTGTAATTAAACAAGAGCCAGTAACATTAAAAACACCTGCTGCTGTACCATTGATGGTAGCTCCCGACATTGTAAGATTTCCAGTAATAGTATAGGTTTCGGCAACGTTGCTGGTAAATGTTGCTCCGGATCCCATGCTGAAATTGCCGGAAAAAGTTTTAGTCCCGCTAGTACTCGAAACAGTTACCAACCCGAAGATATAAGTGTTTCCTGTAATATTTAAAGTTGACGCACCCAAAATATTTGAAGTCCCGGATGTAACTGTATAATCATTTGCCACATTAAAAATTCCAGTTGCTGTACCCGAAATTGTTCCTCCTGACATTGTAAGAGAACCACCGATAGTATAGGTTTCCCCAACACTGCTGTTCCAGGTTCCACCAGAGTTTATGATAATATTGTTAATTGTTTTGGTTCCCGTAGTGCTAGTGATATTAAGAGTTCCCGATAATGACATAGTGCCAGAAACGGTTAAACTAAATGCACCCAAAGTAGCATTTCCTGCTAACAAACTAAAATTATTATTTATTATGGTATTCCCTCCAAAAGTCACGGTGTTTGAAGAGTTGATGTTTAGGTTAAAGTAAGTTGTTGCCTTTGAAGTTTGGGCACTAGAGCCATTGTATACTACAGTATTTGGACTTGCTGTTGCAACTAGAGTGGGAATAATTGTTGCAGAACCCACATAAAGCATAGCATTTGTTCCATTGGTTAAAGTTCCGGCACCTGCGAATGCTGATAATACAGTAAGTGTTCCTGTATTTGTATATGTTCCGCTTAAAGTAAGACTATTGAAACTTTCAGTTCCGTTAATTGTTTTGCCAGCTCCTGATAGTGTAAATATTCCGGAACCGGAAGTAAATGTATTGTTGTTAGTAAAACTACCGGCAACAGTAAGCGTGAAGGTTGTATTTATTAAACTGCCATTAATTATTAAATCCAGGCAATTTGAATTAGCATTTATTGTAACAGTGTGCCCTGCTGCAATCGTAACATTATCAAATGATGTTGGAACCGCTCCACCTACCCATGTACTCGTGTTATTCCAATTGCCTGTTTGAAAACTTGTAATGTTTGCAGCACTAGAATTTTCAACAGAAAAAACTAAAAATATAACTACTGAAAATAAGCAGAGAATGAAAATTATTATATTTTGTAAAAATTGCTTCAAGATACCTTATTATTAGACACGAAGATATAAGGTATTTGAAAGTCAAACAATTCGGCTAACTACGTATTTTTTTTACAGTATTTTACGTATTTATACGTAGCTATCAATGCCGAAGAAAAGAATTAGTAAATCGATTGAGTATTTTTTTATAACATTTTAATAGGTATTTTTACTGTTAACTTTTAAATTGCAAAAAAACATTTATAAAAGTTTTTTTCAGAGAATTAATTACTTTGCTGTATTAAGTAAGAAATCAGAATTTCATATCAGTATTTTTTAAACACATCAGAAAAAAAATACTTCAGCGTTTGGCAAATTAATGCGTAGTAATATTGACTAAATTTAGTACTTAAAGATTACTTAATAAATATGCACCCTGTTGTAAGAATATAAATTATTGCTATAAATTTCACAAAAATTGCTTCCTTACGCACATCCAAATATCATCATAACTAATAGCATTTTTTTGAAAATATTCTTCGTTCATATGTAGAAAGGCAATTTGAACCAGATGCAAGAATATAATAAAGTAGTAGAAGAAAATATATTATTGAGCAAATATCATTCATCAATTGTAAAACTTCCAGGATACTCCAAATTTTATAGCCCGGTCTGACATTGGGTAATGAGGAACAAGGAAATAATTATATCCCATCAATCCTGAGTTAGCATGATCCAATTTTAAATAAATATTTGCTCTTTTAATTTTTATATTCACAAATAAATCTATAAAAGGATAATTCTCAGTTTTATAGCCATTCTGCAAATAAAATTCCCGGGTTGCAGGCATCCAGGCAAGTTCTTGATAACTACTCATAAAAGTCAATTCCATACCAAGCTGCATGGTAAGTGCTTTTTTAAGAAGATCTTGCGTAAAATATAAAGCATGATTTGACATCAGTTCGGGTAGGTGAATAATCTCGGCATCAAGATTCTTTTGATAAACCACTTTATTATCAATTTCCCATTTCCTCCATTTGAAGTCCCTAACTATTTTAATCTGTAGCATTTCAAGATAATCTGAAAATTGCTTTGGGTGCGCATAATTATCATAATAAATATAATTTTTTATCATGAAATATGACATATTAATATCAAAACCGCTGTAATTAAAAAACGCACCTAACTTTTCAACAGCCATTGAATTAAACTTATAATCCCATGAGAAATTATTGGCAAAATATCTTTGGTCAAACCACATCGGTGATTGTCTATAAAAATCTACTTTTAAACCAAAGGCCTTAGCTGAAGAGGAATCGCGTCCTAAGGTTTTAGTTATAACTCCTGTCAAAGAATAATCACCTTTGTTATATCCATTTATAAAACAAAATGCATTAGATGATATCTCAATCTTGCTGAATGGCCTAAAAATTACAGATGCTTCAGGGATAATTGACGAAACGGTAGTATCAGTTTTATAACTATAAAGCTTCGAAAACCGGTGAACAATACTAAAATTACATAATAAACGCTGTCTATTATTCTGGCTTTCAAACTTCAAATTTGACCATGAAAGCGTATTTTGAATTGTACTGATATGTATTGAATCGGTTGTTGTATCGGGAGTGATAAACACAGCCGGGTAATAGCCTGATAAAGGCAGCTGATCAACATAAGTATATGACTGATTTTTAAAAAGAAAAGTATGAGAAACTCTACCCAACCCTAAATATGGTTTATTGACTTTCAAAGAATCATTTTCCATATTACCACCAAAACCAAGAAAATAAAATTGTTTAATGAAAACCCCGGATTCTTTTATGTGATTTTCAGCAAATTCAAGACGTACAGTATCATATTCTCTGGTAGGCAATAGGTTATCAGTAAAATCAGCATCATTAAAAATACCCCCATTCTCCTGAATTCTCAATCTGTTGTAAAAGTAACTTCCAATTGCTGTATAGCGATGATTCTTTGTGCAATAATTTCCCGTTAGTAGCACAAATGCATCATCTGATTTTTGTCTTTTATAATTTCCATTTGAATGAATCAATTTATAATTTGCGGAAAAGTTAAGGTTTTTCTTAAAATTTCGAGTAAACATAACATCAAAAACTTGCTCTCGCTTCGGGCCCATCATATAAAAAATATTGGCATAAGGTGAAACCACATTATAATATCTAGCATTTTCATTTGTAAGAAAATAATCTTTGTAATACTGCCTGGAGGAAACAAAATCAAAAGAATAATTACTTAGAAATTCAAGATTTCTATACGATAATCCAGAATTAGAAAATTTAGCGGCAAACGGAACATTCTCGTTGAGCAAGAATTTTTTTTGAGTACCAGCCAATGTTGTGTCAATTTTTTGAAAAAATGGTTTGCTGTATTTAAAATTAAATGCATCTTCATTCACCCAGAAAATTTTTAATGTATCCTTTTTAGAAAAATCAGAAATAGAATCTTTCTTCATCTGGCCATTGACGGCATTCCAGCTTAATACTGAAATTATGATAATAACTATTTTTAAAATTCGTTTCATGCAGGAATAAAAGATGAAGGGCAAAAGTAGCAATAAAAAATAAGAGTATAAAAAAAAGAGGCTACCTTTCGATAGCCTCTTATGAAAAACGGCGACGACATACTCTACCACATTTTAGTGTAGTACCATCTGCGCTGAAGGGCTTAACTGCTCTGTTCGGAATGGGAAGAGGTGGGCACCTTCGCAAAAGTCACCATAAGGTCTTAAATATTTTATGACATATATTAGAAAGAAGATACAGAATTATTGAGTGCTAATAGAAAGCTTACGGGTAATTAGTACTACTCGGCTTTGACATTACTGTCTTTATACCTGTAGCCTATCAACGTGGTAGTCTTCCACGACCCTTAAAAGAAGTCTAATCTTGAGGCGGGTTTCGTACTTAGATGCTTTCAGCACTTATCCCATCCAAACATAGCTACTCTGCACTGCACCTGGCGGCACAACAGATACACTAGAGGTTTGTCCAACTCGGTCCTCTCGTACTAGAGTCAGATCCTCTCAAACTTCTAACGCCCACAACAGATAGGGACCGAACTGTCTCGCGACGTTCTGAACCCAGCTCGCGTGCCACTTTAATCGGCGAACAGCCGAACCCTTGGGACCTTCTCCAGCCCCAGGATGTGACGGGCCGACATCGAGGTGCCAAACCACTCCGTCGATGTGAGCTCTTGGGAGTGATCAGCCTGTTATCCCCGGAGTACCTTTTATCCTTTGAGCGATGGCCCTTCCACTCGGAACCACCGGATCACTATGTCCGTCTTTCGACCCTGCTCGACTTGTAGGTCTCACAGTCAAGCACCCTTATGCCATTGCACTCTACGTACGGTTACCAAGCGTACTGAGGGTACCTTTGAAAGCCTCCGTTACTCTTTTGGAGGCGACCACCCCAGTCAAACTACCCACCAAACACTGTTCTCCCTTCGGAGTTAGACTCCAAATAAACGAAGGGTGGTATTTCAAGGACGACTCCACGAAAGCTAGCGCCTCCGCTTCGCGGTCTCCCACCTATCCTACACATCGTTTATCCAAAGTCAATGTTAAGTTGTAGTGAAGGTTCACGGGGTCTTTCCGTCCCGTTGCGGGTACCCGGCATCTTCACCGGGACTACAATTTCACCGAGCTCGTGGCTGAGACAGTGCTCAGATCGTTACACCATTCGTGCAGGTCGGAACTTACCCGACAAGGAATTTCGCTACCTTAGGACCGTTATAGTTACGGCCGCCGTTTACTGGGGCTTCGATTCAAAGCTTCGTATTGCTACTAACCTCTCCTCTTAACCTTCCAGCACCGGGCAGGTGTCAGGCCTTATACGTCATCTTTCGATTTAGCAAAGCCATGTGTTTTTGATAAACAGTCGCCAGAGCCATTTTACTGCGGCCTGCTTGCGCAGGCACCCTTTATCCCGAAGTTACAGGGTTAATTTGCCTAGTTCCTTAGCCACGGATCACTCGAGCACCTTAGGATACTCTCCTCGACCACCTGTGTCGGTTTCCGGTACGGGTCGCAAATATCTGAAGCTTAGGGGGTTTTCTAGGAAGTCTGATTAGGGTCATTATCCGCTCATCCGAGGACTTGCGGTACTATCGAGTTTCAGCACATCTGGCGGATTTTCCTACCAAACGTATACCTACACTCTTCAACGTACTATTCCGTCAGTACGCAGACCTTTCACTACTTCGTCACCCCATCGCAATATTTGCGAGTAAAGGAATATTAACCTTTTGTCCATCGAATTTTGCGTTCGCATACTTCTTAGGACCCGACTAACCCTGATCCGATTAACGTTGATCAGGAAACCTTGGTCTTGCGGTGTGTGGGTTTCTCGCCCACATTATCGTTACTTATGCCTACATTTGCTTTTCCAGCTGCTCCAGCATGGCTTACGCCACACCTTCAGTGCGACTGGAATGCTCCCCTACCAGTGTATATTGCTATACAATCCACAGCTTCGGTAATATGCTTTATGCCCGATTATTATCCACGCCCGATCGCTCGACTAGTGAGCTGTTACGCACTCTTTAAATGAATGGCTGCTTCCAAGCCAACATCCTAGCTGTCAATGCAATCAGACTTCGTTAGATCAACTTAGCATATATTTGGGGACCTTAGCTGATGGTCTGGGTTATTTCCCTCTCGGCGCTGGACATTAGCACCCAACGCCTCACTCCTGGGTATATGTCATAGCATTCGGAGTTTGTCAGGATTTGGTAGGCGGTGAAGCCCCCTAGTCCAATCAGTAGCTCTACCTCTATGACACTCGACCCCAAGGCTGCTCCTAAAAGCATTTCGGGGAGTACGAGCTATCTCTCAGTTTGATTAGCCTTTCACCCCTACCCACAGCTCATCCGAAAACTTTTCAACGTTTACCAGTTCGGTCCTCCACCCCGTGTTATCGGGGCTTCAACCTGGCCATGGGTAGATCACAAAGTTTCGCGTCTACCCCCACTAACTATACGCCCTATTCAGACTTGCTTTCGCTTCGGCTCCATTCGTAAACGAATTTAACCTTGCTAGTGAGGAGTAACTCGTAGGCTCATTATGCAAAAGGCACGCTGTCAGCTACTCGAATAGCAAGCTATTCTTTGGCCTCCAACAGGTTGTAAGCGCACGGTTTCAGGTTCTATTTCACTCCTCTGTTCGAGGTTCTTTTCACCTTTCCTTCACAGTACTAGTTCGCTATCGGTCTCTCAGAAGTATTTAGCCTTACCAGATGGTGCTGGCAGATTCCCACAGGATTTCTCCGGTCCCGCGGTACTCAGGATACTGTTAGGTAGTAAATTTGTTTCGTATACGGGACTATCACCCACTATGGTACAGCTTTCCAGAAGCTTCTACTACAAATTTACAGTCCACATCACAGTCCTACAACCCCAGTCTTGCCGTAACAAAACTGGTTTGGGCTATTCCCTGTTCGCTCGCCACTACTTAGGGAATCACTATTGTTTTCTTTTCCTCCGCTTACTTAGATGTTTCAGTTCGGCGGGTTGACTTCCATTACTGGATATCCCGACTTCATCGGGATGGGTTTCCCCATTCGGACATCTCCGGATCACAGGCTATTTCCGCCTTCCCGAAGCTTATCGCAGGTAGTCGCGTCCTTCATCGTCTCTGAGAGCCAAGGCATTCACCATACGCTCTTAATTACTTTCTTATTAACTTACATTATACTCTTTAATCTTTGTATCTTCTTTCAATATGTCAAAGAACGTTATCCTGTTTAATCAGGATTAGTGGAGAATATCGGATTCGAACCGATGACCCCTAGCTTGCAAAGCTAGTGCTCTAGCCAGCTGAGCTAATCCCCCATTACGATGATTTATGTAGTCCCGCCCAGATTTGAACTGGGGACCCCTACATTATCAGTGTAGTGCTCTAACCAACTGAGCTACGGGACTGAATAATATTACTTCCGTAAATCCAGCTTCCTTTGCACAAAAGGAAGAGTATCACTGAGCTCGTATGGGTTATAAAAATAAAGAAAAAAGCCTAAGCAGTAAATATCGACTGCGAACTATAAAAAACACAGCCTAATAATAAACCTCTCTAGAAAGGAGGTGTTCCAGCCACACCTTCCGGTACGGCTACCTTGTTACGACTTAGCCCCAGTCATTGGTTTTGCCCTAGACGACTCCTTGCGGTTATCGGCTTCAGGTACCCCCAACTCCCATGGCTTGACGGGCGGTGTGTACAAGGCCCGGGAACGTATTCACCGGATCATTGCTGATATCCGATTACTAGCGAATCCAACTTCACGAAGTCGAGTTGCAGACTTCGATCCGAACTGAGAC